>ENA-ORXB01000021-ORXB01000021.1-sediment-metagenome-genome-assembly--contig:-NODE-21-length-467661-cov-7.495934_pt1 | contig 467661 bp, 392 predicted proteins | sample MGYA00237863_ERZ511475 | MGnify/ENA primary metagenome ERZ511475 (study PRJEB26305, sample SAMN06343858) | sediment metagenome | isolation source: hot spring sediment | place: Canada: British Columbia...
AAAACTTCGGATAGTGCCAGGCGATAATATCAGGAACAATTTGAAGTATTTTTGTCTTTTTACGAAAAAAGGGATAGAACTTATAGACTAAAATTGCCCAGGGCCTAATGTTAGCTATGACTAAAATAGGATTTTTATAAACAGTTTTTAAAAATCTCAGTATGGAAAAAGGTGATCTCAGGAAAGAGGCTGGAAATACATATGTTTTAACTTTACTGCTTTTTACTATATCAAAGGGAAATTCAGCTCTGTTTTCCGATGTCACTATATCTATTTCTTCTATCTTATAGCATTGAATTAACTTTCTAATCAACTCCTCATTAATTCTTTCAATACCCGTTTTTGCCTTAACGAAAGATCCAATAAAAGTTATCCTCATGGACTGCAAAAATTAGGTTTTAAAAGCACAGTTAATATAGCTCCTTATAAAACTTGAGCAGTTCAACAGATAAACGATTGATATCATATTTTTGCATACCTTCAGATGTTCCAAAGCGATAGCTTTTTTCAATTTTAATTCTTTTAACACACAATGAGATTTTTTCAATAAATTCATTTTCAGTATTAGCTAACATAACATTATCAAGCCCCTCATATTCAATTCCTTCAATCCCGATCCCAGTTGTGATAATTATCTTTCCAAGTGCCATTGCCTCAATTATTTTAACTCTAATTCCACTTCCCGCAAAAACCGGTACAACCATAATTTTGTGAGACTTCATAAACCCACGCGCATCTTCAACTTCGCCAACAAGTTCAACATTTGGAAATTTTGAAATCTTTCTAGAAAACTTCCATAAGTGCGGGTTTCTCCCAGCGATGTAAAATTTTAAATCCGGAAACTTTTCATGAACCTTGGACCATACATTTTTCAAAAACCATTCAAGACCCTGTTGATTTGGGAACCAATCCAATGCACCAATGAAAAAGAGCGAGTCAGATTCCCCATCTTTACCTGGATTATAATTCTCAATCTCAATTCCGGCAGGTGCAACATGGATTGGAATTCTACAACCGCTTTCCTTAAAAATCTTTGCATCTCTATCTGTAATGGCAACAATAGCATCAAAACTATTTAAGACTCCAAGTTCATACTTTTTCAACCTTCTCGCCTGAATTTTCAGCCATAATTTTTTCAGCAATGATTTTTCCCATTCAGCATACCGTTCAAGTATTTCATATTCAATGTTATGCGCTCGTAAAACAACTTTTGCTTTTGAATTTTCCCTTATCACACTAAGATATGGTGCAAGGTATAACCCTTCAAGCTGGACAATATCAAATTTATTGTTCTTTAAAAGGTCGATCAACTTTTCTTTAAATTTATCCGAAGAGCCATATCGCCAAATGTGATATGATTTCTTTTGAAATAAATTAACCAAAAGATATAAAGGCTTAATTTTTGTGTCAACATCAACGGCATAAAACTTGATCATATTCCTAAGCTCAGTCGGAATTCCCTCAATCTTGAATCTTCTTTTATATGTGTTCATCGCAAGAATAGTCACACTGCACCCCAAACGCGAAAGTTCCTTAGCATAATTTAATGTCACAATGCTTCCACCATCCTTAGGTGGATATGGCATCTTATGTGCGAGGATCAAGATGTTCACTTACTTTTTAAACTTCTTTTTTAGCATCCCTACAACATTAGGAGCAAGTGAGACAAAAAACAAAGCAATTATAAAAAGGTTCAAGGCTAAGCTGATTTTCCCTCCAAGTTCAAATTTTTCATCTTTGTAAATAAATAAAACCTCATGTTCACCGGGTGGAACAACAACCGCTCTAAAAACATAATTCGCCCTATAAATTGGAACTTCTTTGCCATCGATAAAACATTTCCATCTTGGATACCAAACTTCGCTTAAAAACAAGAGGTTATTTCCAGTTGCTTTCACCTTCAACTTTATTTTCTGGATTTGATATTCCGTGATTTCAGCGCTTGCGTTTTCACCGGGGGGATCAACTTTTACATCCAGTGAATCTTCAAGAAATACAACATCACGAGGATTGAACTCAGCGTTTTTCATCTTTAAAAGTATAGTCAAAGGTTCGGCAACTTCATAGCGATTTACCAAAAATGCCCTTGGAAGATAATTTGGGTTAAAAATAACTTTTTTCGTTCCGTTAAAAACAAGATTGCCATAAATCGAGTCATATTTATCACTTATGATATACTTAACATTTAAGAGATTCAAAACAAATGGGTTAAGGATTCCAGCGACATCTATTAAATCTTGATACGCTCTAATTTTTGCACCGTGATAGCCATAAACATTTTGAAGACGATATAATGCAAGATGGTTCGACATTACCGGTTGTCCACCCGAAATTTCTAAAACACGATAAAGGGTTGTGTCCCGCTTAATGTATTCAACATAGTCAGGGGGATTATAAATCGAGCGGAGCTCTTCTTTATCTGAATAGTGAAGTGTTATGCTATCAACACGCCATAAATCAAACAACACAAGTGCAGCAATTCCAAGGTTGAATAAGTTTAAACTAATCCTCTTGGATATCAGCAAATAAATTAATCCAGATGAAAAGGCTAATAGAATAAGCAAAATTCGAAAATCCTTCAAAAAGTTATCAAAGATAAATTGATAAACATGAGGCGCAATTCTATTGTAAAGTTCCTGATTTACAAAACCAAAATTATTTTGAATTACAACTGAAATTGCTCTATCATCAGCGAAAAGAGAGCGATAAATATCCGAAAAGAAACCCCGAAATATAAAGGTAAGGATAAATAAGATTATAAAAGCGAAAGATAAATTCTTGAAAATATTTTTTACTTTTTCCGAACTCCCTGTTTTATAAAAATCGATAATCGCGCTTAATCCATATCCAGCAAGTATCGGAGTTGCAAACATAACCAGAGATAAAATCATACTTGGCACTCTAAATCGGTTAAAATATGGAACATAATAAAAGAAAAGATCGTAAATTAACGGAAACTCTTTACCAAACGAAATTAAAAGCGAAATCAAGGAAAGAATGACGAGAAACTTAACAAAAATATTCTTTTTAAAATTGAAAACGGCTCCAACAATCGCCAAGAAAACAACGACGCCACCAAGATAATTCGCTGCATCAGTAAATGGCATTGGTCCAAAGTAAGTATTTATACGAACGGTTTCCCCACCAGTTAAAACGCCTGCGTAATTTCTCCATCCAAATCCATATATTGAAGGAATTACAAAAGTGAAAACTTCCCCAGGGCTAAATGACCATTGAGTTGCGTATTCATAGTCAAGCCCTGTTTTTTGAGGGTTTGACTTTTGTGTTTCTTGTGCTTTAATTCTTTCCGTAATTGGTGGTTGCCCCCTTATAGAATATTTGTTGTACTCAAGAACAGTTAAATACTTATCAAGAAAAATTCCAAATGTTAAGATTGTAGCAAGGGCAAAAAGAAGCCCGGAACGAAGCAGGCCAAGCAGATTCTCCTTTTTAGAAATCTTGTAAATCAAATAAACAAGATAATAAAGCGCAATAGTGAGGTAAACATAAAACATCATTTGAATATGCGACGCGGAAAATATAACCCATAAGACAATTACGAGTAGAACAAAGTATAATAATTTAAACTTGTCTGTAAGTTTATCAACTAGCAATAACGCGTATGGTAGCATTGACATTGTAATAATTTTCGTCTGGTGGCCAACAGTAATCCAAACGATAAAAAAGGTTGAAAAAACCGTCGCCAAAGCCACAACAAAAGAAATAAACTTTCCAAACATCAAATGCCTTGATAAAAGGTAAACACCTATAGCCATAACAACAAGATAAAAAACCATATAAAAAACTATATCAAAAACTTCACGACTTGTAAAAAGACTCGCAATAGTATTTAAAATAAAACCGTGTACAACACCGATTAAATCAAATGGTCTTTCAGGTCCAACACTTAAACTTGCATACCCTGGCATTCCCGAAAAAATATAAGGATTCCATAGAAGTGGAACTTTTTGGTTTCGAGCGTCTTCAATTAAAGCACTCCAACTTTTAAAGGCGATTATATCACCCGAAATAAAAATTTTTCCCTTGAACAATGATTCATTAAAGAAAATAAATAGCGAGGCAACAATCAACAAAATGTAAATTAAAAAGTGATATTTTGGATCAATTATCTCCCGTGTCTCCTTTCGCTTTCCCTCAGTTTGCTTCGGTGTCCTTTTCTTTTCTGGCATAATATGTTGGATTAATTTTTAACTTTTAAAAAGTTAAAAAAATCACCCAAAATTTCAAAGAGCAAATTAAACAAAAAACGGGGGCAAATTGCCCCCGCAGACAGCTTAAATTTCAAAATCCCAAACGAATGAAAAATTCTTTACTTCAGCAAAACCATCTTCTTGTAATCACTAAATTCCGGCGTCATAATCTTGTAAATATAAATACCGCTAGGTAAGTTGCTTGCATCAAAGTTAATCTTATGTATCCCAGCACTATACTTCACATTCGAAATTAAAGTTTTAACCTCAACACCAATTGAGTTGTAAATTTTCAAAGTGACATTTGTTTCTTTTGGCAGGTGAAATTCGATCGTTGTCGTTGGATTGAACGGATTCGGATAATTTTGCAGAAGTTTAAATTCAGATGGGATAAGTTTAACGGCATCTTTTACAGAGACAGCCATTGAAAGTTTTGCCATTTGATCGGAGGTCAAAGGTGCAACATATTGACTGAGCTCCTGTCTCAAATCGGTTCCAGATTTCAAAAAGACCCATTTCGTTGGATCAGTTGCTGAATCAACCTTACCCGTGTAATCAACAAAGTCAAACTTCAAAGATGTTTGCCAATTTGGCGGAACAGGTATAACTCCTTTGGTGTTGATTAATTTTTTCTGAGCAGTATCCCACTTAACAACATAAATCTCACCAGTTTGGTTATAAGTTTGAACATTGGCATTATTATGGCACTCTGAACATTTCCTTGTTGAATCTTTCGGCATGATAACATGGGATCTATACGGAGCTATGGTGACAAATGACTTACCTTGATATGTTAAGCTCATCAATGTTCCTGAATATACTTTCCCTTCTGGCATTCTTCTAACCAAAAGTAAAAAGTCCCGAATTATACCATATGGTCGTTTAATTTTAGCCTGAATTTCACTCTCAAAGTGGCAGTTGTAGCATGAAATAACTGTCTTAGCATGACAAGCGGTGCAATGAACTTTCGCCGAATGAATATCATGGGCAGTATTGCTGGCAAGTGGTGAATGGCAGTTTTCACATTTCACTTCTGTTGCACCGGGATCAAGCCAACTTTGATATGAATTGCCATCCCCGTGCATTTCCTTCTTTGTGTGGCATGTCATGCACTTGAAACCTTTCGCAAAGTGAACATCAACTCCAGGATAAAGTGCTTTTTCATTCTTTTGCCTGCTATGGCATTTAAGACAGATGTCATCTGAAACAGTTGTACCCTGTGAAAAATTATGGCAATCATAGCAATCAGGGGTATATGTAGCAGGATCAATCGGTGTCTCATCTGCCTTTGTGCCCGGGTGGCATTTCAAACAGTTTACATTTTCAACAGGGATATTTGTAATATTCTCAAATCCACCATTTGCACTCTTATACCAGGTGCGTTTGCCTTCTCTTGTCTTATGAAGACTCGTTCCAAAGTTGGCAGGATCCTGGGCAAAGATCAAAGTTGATAAAAATGCTGATAAAATAATCCAAATAACGAAGTAGGATTTTCTCATGGCTTGTCGACCTCCTTAGTTTTAGGTTTTGTTTTTTATCGCAATTTACCTTTGGTTTTTACCACCAGGTTATCACCTGATGGCACAGGTGCTTAATTGATTTTAATTTGAACTTGCATAAGCTTTCTTTCTATATAAAATTGCATTTGCAACTAGGTCAACAAGCCCTTTCACTTCAACACCAAGATTATAGTAATTATTCAAATCACCAAGTTGAAGCTTACAATTTTCACAAGCTGCAGCTACAATTTTCGCACCCGTTCTCTTTATCTGTTCAGCCTTAGGTTTGCCAGCTCTCATTCTTTTCTCGTAATATTCAGGCAATGCTACAAGACCTCCGCCTCCACCACAACAATAGTTTTCTATCCCATTCGGATTCATCTCACGAAAATCTTTTACAACAGCCTTTAAAATAATTCTTGGTTCTCTAAATATACCTCCCGTTCTTGCAAGGTTGCACGAGTCATGGTAAGTAACTGGCTCAGAATTAGCTTTAGGGTCAAGAGTTAATTTACCTTTTTGGATATATTCAGCAACAACTTCAACTACGCTTCTTATTCTAAATGGAAATTTCTCAGCAAACCAATTTGGGGCATCCCACACAAGAGCAGCACAAGCATGACCACATTCAGCGACCACAACTTCCTGAACTTTCAACCTTTTTGCTTCATCAATTATCCTTTTGGCAATTTTCTTCGCCCTCTCAACATCACCAAGAAATACCCCATAATTCGCAGCTTCATAAATACTCAAAGTCCAATCTTCACCAACTTCGTTAAAAATTATCGCTGGCGGAATAATCGTATGCGCACCCGCAAGCCCAACATATAAAACCCTTGCGCCTTTCTTCTCAACTGGAATTTTTGCTTCTGGATTACCTGTTAATTCCTGAAGTTCTTTTTCAAGCTGTGAAATTTGCTGAAGAAACATTTCTTTGAAAATCTCTGGATTCTCTCCTTTAGCTATCGCTGAATCAGCAAGCATAACCAAAATCTCAGGTGCTTTCCCAGTAGCAGTTGCCATTGCTCTTATAGTTCTCATAACTAATGGGGTATCCACGCCAAGCGGACAATTAAAAGTGCATCTTCTACACAAAGTGCATTCAGAAAAAGCCATTTCAACAAGCTTGTTAAACTTTTCATCATCAAGTTCTTCGGCGTCTACAAGCCATGATACATATTTACCAAAGAAATTATGCTTCTTTCTATATATTTTTCTCAATTGTTCTGCTCTATAAGCTGGCACATGTTCAACTTTAGGTTCGGCTACATAATAATGGCATGCTTCAGCACAAATACCACATCTTGCACAAACTTCAAGTGCAGTTTTTAAAGGTTGATTCAACTGCTTTTCCAAAATTTCAAGCGCTTTTTGAACACTCCCATTATTTGCCATAGCTTACCTCCGTATATTTATGGACAATTCCCCTACGCCCAAGATGAACTCCAAAGAAAAACCTTGAAAAGAAGAAATAGAGACAATGCCTTATTTTCCCAAGCGGTGCGTAGAAAAGAGTGATGGCAGAAATTAAATACATTGGGGTTGTAAAGCTTAAATCAATAAGCGAAAGAGACACAAACATAAGAAATAAACTAACTAAAAAAACCGAGATGAAATCATCTACCGTGCTTACTTTGCGAAGATTTTGCTCAACAACCCTCATTATAACACCAGCGAATCCCATAATCGCCCCAAGCCCAGTTATAAATGCAAATAAATTTACAAACAATGAATTAATTTCAATTCCAAAAAATTTTAACAAAAGAACTAAAAGTGCAGTAAATATACCCACATGGAAAACAACCCCTCGCAAATACGAAATCCAATGCCTTCTCGTGCTCTCCTTCATCCAAGGTAACATTCCAACAGTGAACGAATAAAGCACACCAATTCTATGCGAACCCTTAGGCCGTGCATAATCGACAGGAAATCTAAGTTGTTTAGTTTTATAGTAATGATAAATCAATCCAACCACAAAAAATGCAAATGAAACAATTGCTACAGCTTTTGCTAAACCAAGCAAATCCATAAATTTTCTCCACTTAATTTATTTTACCTTTTTAATCAAAAATCTGTATTCCTTATCCCTCTGTTCAATTGAAATGAGCTCTTGTCCACTTGTCTTTGCCCATGCTGGAACATCAGCCATAACACCTGGATCTGTTGCTATACCTTCAATAACTGCTCCAACAGGCAAATCCTTTATTGCTTGGGATAATTTTACAATTGGCATAGGGCAGAGCAATCCTTTGAGATCAAGAACCAAATCTACTTTTACTTGTTCTGTCATTTTAGCCTTTTCTTTTTTGTTTTTAAATAAATAATGTGATTTTTGAATTTCTTGCTTCTTCAAGAAAAGTTGCTACCCCAGCTGGCTGCGAAACCTGGGGTATTAATTTGTCTTGTGTTAATTCCATCACTTCCATACTCATTTGACATGGGACAAGTTTAACACCAAGTTCAATAGCCATATTTCTAAGTTGATCCAACATCGCTACATTTTTCGCCTTCATCATTTTTTTAAACATCCACCTACCAATTCCACCAAAGTTCATTTTGCTTGGACCGACACCATTTATATCTTTCAGCATAAAACCAAGCAATTTCCCAAAAAAGCTTTTTCCGGTTTTTTCTGATTTTTTAATTGCTTGCAATCCCCAGAATGTGAAAAACATAGTTACTTCCATTCCTGATGCTGCTGCTCCAGTTGCAATAATGAATGCAGCCATCAACCTATCCATATCACCACTGAAAACTACCATTGAAAGCTTGTTTTGCTCCATTTTTTCTAAATTAGTTTGTTTTTAAATAGCTGACTTTTCTATGTATCGTTTTAAAAGCTCTTTCAACTCATCACAACTTTTAATAGAATTATAAACTGGACACTCACGACATTCATTTGTAGCACAATCTCCCTTCAAACTTGCCTTATGTAACCAACACGGCCTCTCATAATCAACATATGCTGGGCAACTATATTTAATATCATCCTCACAACCTTTAATTTCCCAACACGGGATCAAGGCTAATAACCTTCTTATACCAGCAATACTTATCTTCTTCTCGCTAATCGTCCTCTTTATGCACTCTATCCTTTCCATATCTACCTGGCTAAACAACCTGTGACCACTTTCCTTTTTGTAAGGAATAATTAAACCTTCTCTTTCATACATTCTTATCGTATGCTCGGAAATTCCAAGTCGCTCAGCGACAACACTTATTGGGAAGACTGGATCTCTTTCGTTAATTGGTTTCATATAGTTTTTACTCTAAAAAATTTAGATTCACAAATATAGTTTTTCAAAAGCTATGCCATTTGGAAATTATTGGAAGATAATTATTTTACTTTTTACAAGGCGGGGAAAATGTAGAGAATAGAGACATAAAATAAAGGCGGGTGCAAAATAGAGACAAAAAAGCCCGGGTTTGAAACCCCGGGCCTTTGAAAGAAACGAAGTTCAAAGCCTTTAATTACTTGATGAGAAGCATCTTATTCTTCAATACCCTATTTCCTGCCCTTAAAACATAGAAATATGTTCCAGAAGCATAATTGCTGCCGTCAAACTGCACAACATAATGCCCTGCTCTCATATATTCGCTCACAAGCGTTGCAACCTTTTGCCCAATGACATTGTAAACCACAAGCTCAACCTGTGCATCCTCGGGCAAACCAAATTTAATCGTAGTAACTGGGTTAAACGGATTAGGATAATTTTGACTTAAATAATAGTCCGTTGGTATTCCATTATCGACAACCTCAACAGAAGTTGGTTTCGAAAGATTCAATCTATAGATATTGGACTTAACAGATGGTGATTTCTTATCCGTAACTTCAACTCTCCAATAAAGCACAAGCGTCGTGTCACCGGTTGGGAATAACGGGAAGAGCTGAGCTCCTTTCACATATTTTACTGTGTCGGTTAAAGTATCAACCATAACGGTGCTTGTGGAAGTGAAGTTTTTATCATTTGCGAGTTTAAAGATATAAATCAATGTATCCTCAGGGACATTCCCATCTTTTGCCTTATTCCACACAAAAGTTACGGTATCAGTTGAAAGGATATGAACAAATGCACTATCTGCAGGTGAGACAAGTGTTGCAGCAGACGGTGGTAAATTCACAGTTATAAAGTCAGTTGCATAATATCTTGGTGAAATCTGATATCCGCCTGTATAAACGGTTGTACCTGAAGTGAATTGGGTTGCAATCCCAATAATGCTAACGGGATATTGCGGTTCAGGTTGTCCATCAATATCGGTATCAGCATCGATTCTGACAGTTAAAGTTTCAGTTTTTGCAAATGACACGAAACGCATATTTGCATCTGAGCCTGAAGCTGGCCAAGCCGGCGAAGTTGAAGATTTCCAAAGTGAATCTAAACGAATAAGTTGTCCTTCGTAAGATTCAAAGTTTGAAAGGAATTCAGAAACAGCAAGCTTCTTTGGGGCTGGTAAAGGATGATTTTTCCAAAGAACCTTTATAGATGTTGAATCCCCAGTCAATGGCTCAATTTCAGTTAATCCTCTAAAAACTGTAATCTTGCCTATGACCATAAGATAATCGCCAAGATCAAAGGTTAATACAGTGCCAGACTTAAAAACATTTAACCCGGCTGTTTCATCCTGAATATAGTAAGAGGTATTCCCTGAACTAGCAGTATAATTTGGCGAGGTCACAACCCCATAAACTAAGAGCGTATCACCAGTGTCCATATAATCAGGCTTATAATCGCCATTTTCATCTTTTCTTGCTTCTTTAAGCGTGACGAGTTTGGCTGCTTTGCCAGATTGTGATATAACAATAGGGTCAACCGCCTTTGTTGTATAAGAATTCGGTCCAGATGGTGGGGCATACATCCTCAAACGTTCAGCGGAAGGATTAGCATAATAGATATTACCAACAACATCAACCGCTATCGCATGGCTTCCCGAGGTACTTGTACTTGGGACAAACAATTTCTCAAAAGAAGGTGGATTTGTGAAAACCACCTTGAAAACCCCACCATTCGTTCCCCTAACTCTTGCATAAAGTATATCATCTACGTTTGTATTTTGATCAGCTCCAGAATAAATCACAATATGCGTCACATTATCCGGGAGTTCAACCGAGTCAATAACACCAAGGGACGTTCCAGTCCATTTAAACTTATAAATTTTCTTATATGATGTTGAGCTTGCACCACCTGCAACAAATACATATCCTGAGTCATCAATTGCAATATCTCTGAAATAGGCTACTCCAGCTAATGAATCAGTTGATAAAATTTCATGACCTGTCTTGCCAATTCGGTAAATATATTTATCACCGGTGACATAAATAATCGTATCCCTAACATTTATCCCCCTTGGTAAAAACGGCAGTGAAAACGAATCAACAAGCGTTGTATCATAATAAACCCTAATCTGCTTTAGCGTGTTGTAAGTAACATATGCTTTGCCATCTGAACCAATTGCGATGTGCCAGGGATCGAAATCGGAATTAACAAATGTCGCTGATCTATCGAATTCAGTCACAAGCGTTCCAATAGGATTCACCTTTATCATACGATTATATTGATAAAATGTCGTTGATTCAGTGATATACATAAAGCCAAAATTTTTGCTATTCGGATCCCTGTTAATGTCAATATCCCTATTGCTTAAACCAATCCCAGCGCCAGTATAAACAGGATTTTCCCAAACCTGTGTCCACGCACTATATCCACCCAACTGTTGTGCTTTAACTTCTACAACCCAATTTCCAGTTGGAGCGGTAGTGCCATCATCAAGCGTTCCATCCCAATAAACGCTATGTTCACCTTGCGTTAAATTATAAACTGTTATTGTCTTTGCATGTGCTGGATTAACATCATGATAAATTTTCACCTCAACCACAGAAGCGGAATCATTCAAAGTAAACCATATTAACACCCCCGTCCTATCTGCAAAGCTTCCATCAAACGGTGTTTTACCATCCGGATTTGTAAATCTGATATTGCTTGCATATACATCGGCAAAAGCTTGATAAGCAGGGAAAGAAATTAACAAGATTAGGAAGGTAAAAATAACTAACTTACGCCACATAATATTTCCTCCGTTTTTGTTTATGTTTCATCCTAAAATAGGAAATTATTTTCTTAAAGTCAAGAAAAATCGCCCGAAAATTATCACATCTAAAAATTTCCGAAATCACCCCGCTCACGATGCTTCTCTCAAGATCGCACCCAAAACTATCACCTAAAATTAATAAAGAGCATCAAAGGTCATCTCAATTTTACATTTTCTCAGGTCTTGAAATTCCAAGTATTTTCAGTCCATTTGCAATAACGATTTTTGTCGCTAAACATAGCGAAAGGCGAGCAAATGTCAAGTCCATGTCGCTACTGTTAACAACTCTGTGTCTATGATAAAATCTATGAAAAGCCTCCGCCACCTCGTTAAGGTAATTTATAATTTTTAATGGTTCCAAACTTAAATATGCTACCTCAACCACATCTGGAAATTCACCCAATAACTTAGCAAGATCAACCTCTTCTTTTTCACGAAGCAACTCAATATTTGCACTATCTATTTTTTCAACCTTAATGCCCGAATCCTTTGCAAATCTTAATATACTTGCTATCCTAGCATGCGCATATTGGAGATAATAAACTGGATTTTCCTCAGATTGCTTCTTCGCAAGATTTAGATCAAAATTCAAATGGGCGTCTCTACTTCTGTTTAAGAAAAAGAACCTAACGACATCTGGGGTTACTTCATCGATTAATTCATCGAGTGTAATATAATTTGCCTTACGAGTTGACATCTTAACAACTTCGCCATCTTTAACTATCGTGACGAATTGATAAATTAGCACCTTGACTTTCGATATATCGTATCCTAAAGCATCAAGCGCCCTTAATACATCTGGATATTCAGCGATATGGTCTGCGCCGAAAACATCGATTATTAAATCAAACCCTCTTTTAAATTTCTCAATATGATACGCTATATCCGGTAATCTATAAGTCGGTTCACCTGTGCTTTTGACAAGAACTTTATCCTGTTCCCCGCCAAGTTTAGTAGCCATAAACCACTTTGCACCATCCTTTTCATAAACATAACCAAGCTTTTCAAGTTCCGAAACAACATCCCATATCTTTTTTTCATAAAGCCAATCCTCATTATAGAACACGTCAAATTTAATTCCCAATCTTTCCAAGGTTTTCTTTATGTCATCAAAAATAACGGATTCCCCTTTCTCCTTAAAAATCCTCAAATCGCTTTCGTTCTTAAGTGAATCCCCATACTCCTCCAACAACATTTTAGCAATATCCTTTATATACTCACCCTGATAATATTCCTCTGGATAATCAATTTTCTCACCAAGCAGTTCAAGATATCTGAGGCGAATTGAGTCAGCAAGAATTTTCATCTGCCTGCCTGCGTTGTTGAAGTAATATTCCCTCGTTACATCATATCCAACCCATTCAAGTATATTTGCAATCGTATCCCCAAGAACAGCGTTTCTGCCGTGTCCAACGGTAAGCGGTCCTGTTGGATTCGCGCTCACAAATTCAACATTTGCTTTCTTCCCCTTTCCAATCGTAAGTCTTCCAAAATTTTCACCTTGATTTAAAATTTCGTAAATCCTCCGAATGTAAAACTTGGGGGTAAGTTTAAAGTTTATAAAGCCCGGACCCGCAACCTCAACCTTCTCGATCAACTCCGGCTCTATATCAAGGTTTGCTACAATTTCACCAGCTATTTCTCTTGGGGCTTTTCCAACTTTTTTGGCTATCAACATCGCAATGTTAGTTGCAAAATCCCCGAATTGCTCATTTTTAGGTTTATCAAATGTGAGATCAATTCCGTCCAGCTGAATTCCGAGCTTATCGAGTGCTGTTTTAAGTTTTTCCCTTAGATATTCCCTCGCCGATGGAAACATCTTCCTTATCGCTTCTCTTTTTTGTTTTAGCCTTTTTTCTTACGCTATCTTCAGTTATATACTCAAACTTTGCATCCCCCCAAAATCTCTCAAGTCCATAAAACTCTCTGGCTGGTTTCAAGAATACATGCACAACTACATCAACATAATCAATTAAAACCCATGTCAAATTCGTATATCCCTCAACATGCCATGCTTTTATTCCCTTCTTCTCAAGCTCCTCAACGATGTGATCAACTATCGCCTTTAATTGAACTGACGATTCCGCAGAGCATATCACGAAAAAATCTGTAATCGTAGTTAACTTTCTTACATCCGCTATCACTATATCCTCTGCCTTTTTCTCAAGCGCAAGCAGTGCTGCACGCTTAGCCAGTGTCTTTGGCCTCAAAAACTTTCTCCATCTTTGTTTTTAAATGGCTTTAACATGATATAATCTTTGCCTATTACAACAGTAAATTCATTGTAATAATTTGATTTGGACCGAACAATTTTACCTTCATCTATGCCAAGTGCTTTTGCTATCACCTTCGCCGTATCTGGCCAGCCAACATGATCAATGATAAAACTTTCGTTTACAATCAAATCGTAATTCCCATAGTCAATAACATCGAAACCCTTACTTCTTAAGTACTGCGTTATCTGAAAAGCAACATCTTCAACTCCGCATCCATTTAACACATCAATTTGATAAGATGGATTTTCAACACTGATCTCTTCATCTGAAAATTTATGTTTCCCGTTTAAAATTTTCAAAAATAAAAAAACTAAAATCGCTACGAAAACTACCCCCAAACCGACAAATATTATAACATTTGAACCCTTCCCTTTCATTCCTGCGGAACAATCTTTAATATCTTAGTAGTTTTTTTATTTTTTAAGCTCTCCAGGCGCATCTCTATTTTAACATATTCTCCGTTCAAATAAAGCCGTGTTTGATTATCATAAAACTGACTCATAATCTGCCCTGATGCTCCCGCTGGTATAACTGAATATAATAAATTTTCTGAAAAATTAACAATTTGACGCATGGATGGACCAAGGACGCAATTGAAAGGTTTCAACAGGCTAAAACCAGCGTTATTAACAGTTGTCCCCGCTCCCCCAATTTCAAATGGACCAAGGTTAAAGATTTTATCAAGTGGTTTTCTCAGTCCAAGTGGATGAACAAGCTCAAGTTTATGAACTTTTCCCCAGTGCCATGTTAATATATCATCTCCAAGCTGTTTCTTTAAATCAAACATACTTTTCAAAAAGCTTTCTCTGATAATTTCATCCCTTGTCTCAATTTTATTTTTCGTTCTAACATCATCAAACCAAAGTGTATCATTTTCAGTTATCAATTGTTTCAAAACTCTTAATGGAATGCCAGAATAAAACACAAATTTTTTATAAAGTCCCTGCCCAAGTTCATCTTCAAATGTATTCTTCATCATCTCAACAAGAAATGCATTAAAAATCGTAGTCGCTATGTCATCACGAGAAAAATTATAATTCCACCTTTTTAAATAGTCAAGTCCCTCTTTTACTAAACTTTCTTTAACGTCAATGTTTTCAAAAGCACGGATTATATATGGCGTTAACTCGCGCGCATAATGCGAAAAATAGTCAAGTTGCAGTGATTTAAAATCATCAATACTTAATTTCCCTTTTGACGAGAGAAATTCATTAATCCTCATCGCCCTGGATTCTGGCTCCCACAGATAGCTTATGTAGTAAGGATAATTATCGGGGACAGTTTTATTATTTGCAGTTGCTATGAAATTCTCGGGTGGATTTAAAAGATTCGGTTGCAAATTAAATGGGACAAAATCAACCCAATCGAAGTCACTTGTCTCACCTGGATTTAACAATAAAGGGTTTAAATTTTTTCTTACTGGAATTTTCCCGGCGCAATAGTATCCTATATTTCCATATATATCGGCATAGATAAAATTTTGCGCCGGAACTGTAAAGAACTTAAGTCCTTCTTTAAACTCCTCCCAATTTTTGGCACGATTAATTTTATAAAAAGCGAGAACTTCATCTGAGATCAAATTTCCAGTCCATTGCATTGAAACCGCCTGTGAAGGGATATACTTCGAATCAAGATCACGTGCATACCCTGTAAAGCTAAAATTATACACATCGCTTATAATCGGACCACGATGGGTTGAAAGAACTTTAAATTTATATTTCCCCTTGCCCCTTACATTTATTTCCTCTTCTCTTTCGGTAAGCTGAACCCATTTGCCGTTGTAGAGATACTTTGTCCCAGATGAATCAATTTTCTCAATATAAAAATCGGTATCATCAAGCATAACATTTGTCAAACCCCAAGCTATATAATTATTTCGCCCTATAACTATTCCAGGGGTTCCTGGAATACAAACGCCAACCACATCAAGCCCACCATTGTTCAAGTGCACCTGATACCATATTGATGGAAGCGAATGTGGAAGGTGTGGATCATTCGCAAGCATTGGTTTACCACTTGCTGATTTCTCACCAGAGACGACCCACGAATTGCTCCCAAGCCCATCCGAAAGCATCCCAAACATTTCTCTAAATCGCATATTCGCTTCAACAAACTTACTCGATGGCGGAACATACTTTTTAATTATAAGCGGTGCGTTTTCAGGATATTGAGGGACTATCTTTCTAAACTTTTCCTCACCCACTTTCGATAAAATCTCTGAAAAAACTGGCTCAGTCAGCCAAGCAAAATTCAACTGCCACGCAATTAGCCTTGTAATTAAAAGGCAGTCGGTTATGCTCCATTCTTCAGGTTCATATTTCAGCAATTTAAATTCAATGGGATAATTCCCTTTGTGTGTCTGTATAAAATAGTTAACACCATCTGAATAGGATTTCAATATCTCGATCGACTTTTCACTGAGATACTTTTGCATCTTTTTAGCAGTTTCATTGAGGGAAAGCGTTCTGAAAAGTTTATCAACCTCAAGTGCGTCAACCCCGAATATTTCCGATAATCTTCCCGCAGCAATTCTTCTCGACAGGTCCATTTGCCACAACCTATCTTGTGCGGTCACATAGCCAAGCGCAAAATAAAGGTCGTGCTCATTTTTTGCGAATATGTGAGGTATTCCATACTCATCCCTGTAAATATAGACGGAGTCGATCAAAAGATGTGATTTTAGTTCCCCATCAATTTGTGGGTGCGATCTTGTAACAAGTTTGTAAGATAAAATAATCACAGCAATTAAAAGAACGATTAAAGTAAATGAAATCCCAGCGATAAATTTCGCCAGCTTTGACATAAAGTTGTTTGTTATGTTTTTAGTTTTAAAAAATTTACAAAATTCATCATTCATTTCAAATGTGCCAAGTTCACGAAACTTTGGAAATTTTATCTTGGCTAACTAAATTAATATGCAACAAAAACTAAAAAACATTCCCACCTATGGACATCAAAGGAAAAACAGTCCTTATCCTAGGAGCCTGGGGCCTTGTTGGTTCCGCCATAGCCAGGAGAATAGTTCAAGAAAAACCTAAGAACATAATCATAGCTTCCCTCAAACAGTGGGAAGCTGAAGAAGCAGTTGCAAAGTTAAAAGAAGAATTCCCCGAATTAGGTGATAACTTCTTCATACCATGGTGGGGAAATATTTTTGTAAGGGATGAATTTAAAGATATGAGCAGAGAAGAAATTTTATCAGACCCCGAGCGCAGAAGAATCTTAATTAATGACATAATCGGCGAGCTCACTGATGAAACCTTAAAACACTCAGCACTTTACAAACTGTTAAATCAATTTGCACCTGAAATTGTCATCGATTGTATCAATACCGCCACTGCAATTGCATACCAAAACATCTTCACAATAGCGACCGAAGTTCTAAATTCAATTGACAAATTCAAAAACAGTGATGGAAAGAAGGAAAAAGAAAATCTAATTGAACTAACAGAAAGGTTGCTTGCGACCCTTTACATTCCTCAAATAATAAAGCATGTTCAAATACTTTATCGATCGATGCAGGAGGTTGGAACAAAAATTTATGTCAAAATTGGGACGAGCGGTACAGGTGGAATGGGGCTAAATATCCCATATACACACAGTGAGGAAAGACCCTCGAGGGTTTTGTTAAGTAAATCAGCTGTTGCGGGCGCTCATACACTTTTACTTTTCCTCATGGGGAGAACACCAGATGCACCGATAACAAAAGAAATAAAGCCAACCGCAGCAATTGCGTGGAAAAAAATTGGATTTGGAGAGATAAAATTTCAAGGCAAACCTGTTGAACTTATCGACTGCCCACCCGATAAAGCATTTAAGTTAAAGGGAACGCTTGAATTAAGAATTACTGAGAATAATTTTGAAAAACTTAACGAAACTCTAAAATCTGTTTTCATTGATACTGGGGAAAACGGACTTTTCTCAAGAGCTGAATTTGAAACACTTTCAACACCTGGGCAGATGGAATATGTAACACCTGAAGAGATTGCCGAAACCGTCATCTTTGAAATAAAGGGAGGAAATACAGGGCATGATATCATAAATGCGCTTGATCACGCAACCCTTGAACCAACTTACAGAGCTGGATTTTTGACCGAATTTGCTTTAAAAAAGATGCGAGAACTTGAAAAACAATATAATGTTGAAAGTATAGCTTTTGAATTACTTGGTCCTCCAAGATTATCGAAACTTTTATATGAAGCGCATCTCTTGAAACTTGCCTACGGGAGCATGGAAAATGCTGTTAAACAAGATCCAAAAGATATGAGCCAAAAATGCGCAGAAATTATAAAGTCGAATAAAAAGTTAAGAGCGCAGATCATCTCGATAGGAATTCCAATTTTAATGCCAGATGGTGAGACTCTTATTCGTGGTAATGAAATTAAAATCCCGCCATACCGAGGAGAAAACACAGTTGAAATAACTCCTGAAAAAATCAATCACTGGGCTTACGATGGCTGGGTTGATCTAAGAGTTGAAAATATGGAGGTCTGGAAAAGAAGATTTGAGCAGATAATAAAGGAAACTCAATTAATTCCTCCAGGTGATACAAGTTCAAGAGCTGTTAGAACAAAAGATTATTGGGAAGACTTTAAGACAATCAATGAAGGGAAACTCGCAGGTTGGATACTTGACCGTGAGGAACGTGGAATGAGAATGAAAGCATAAATGAAACGCAAAGAAACTTCATTATGTTTTTAATTTTGAAAGATTTAGCAAAAATAAACACGGAGGTGCGCCATGATTAGAGAGCTCATCTTCTGGGATGTTGATACACAATATGACTTCATGATGAAAGATGGGAAACTTTATGTGCCGAATGCTGAAGAGATAATTCCAAATCTCGAAAAGCTTTACAACTATGCCAGAAAAAATGAAATTCAAATCATGGGTTCGGCTGACTATCATACTCTACAAGATGAGGAAATTTCCGATAATCCTGATTATTTAAATACCTTCCCACCTCATTGTTTGCAGAATACATCAGGCTGGGAAAGAATTGACGCAACGAAACCATTGAACCCGCTGTATATAGATAGTTCTCCCCTTTCAAAAGAAGAACTCGAAAAGATGATACGAGATCATAAGGGCGAAATAATTTTTAGAAAACAGAAATTTGATGTGTTTTCAAATCCAAATGTTGATCCTGTTCTTGAAATTATAAACCCTAAAGAAATTGTCGTCTTCGGTGTGGCACTTGATGTGTGTGATGCTTATGCGATAGAAGGATTTTTGAAGAGAGGAAAATATAAAATTTATCTCGTTGAAGATGCAGCAAAACCAATTTATGAAGATCGAGGGAAGCAACTTATCGAGAAATGGAAAACTGAAGGCGTTGAAATTATAAAAACTGACGATATTGTTGAAAAAAATATCTTAAGCGATAAATTTGCTTTCCAAAAGTAAGAACATCCAAGGAAAATCCTTTTCCTTTTTGTTGTTCAATTTAAAAATCTTATCTTTATCCTGTTCCTCCCCACAGTGGGAGGTTTTTAAATTTGTAAACTTTGTTTACAATAAAATTTCTTAAATAAATGTTTGAATATGTTGGCGTAGTTCATGTTCACTCCATCTATTCAGATGGAACTGGAACAATCCCTGAGATAGCGAAAGCTGCAAGTGAACTTGGACTTGACTTTGTGATGATGACAGATCACAACACTTTAAAACCCAAGCATGATGGCTTTGAAGGGTGGTATAACGATACAATGATTATAATTGGTTATGAACTCAATGATCCAAATGATAAAAATCACTATCTTGTTTTCAGGGTAGATGAGGTTTTCTATCCAAACAGTTCAGCAAAAGAATATGTGCAAAAGGTTAAAGCTCTAAATGGAATTGGGATAATAGCACATCCCGATGAAAGAAGAAACAATTTTGAAGAATATCCCCCATATCCTTGGAAAGAGTGGGATTTGGATGAATTTACAGGGATTGAAATTTGGAACCATATGTCCGAATGGGTTGAGGGATTAACGCAACAAAATAAATTTCAAAGATTTATCCATCCCCTTAAATCCTTGCAAGGTCCTTATCCCGAAACTCTCAAACGTTGGGATGAAATAGCGAGGAGAAAAAGAGTTGTTGGAATTGGAGGCGTTGACGCACACGGGCATAAATATAAAATTTGGCAACTGTTTGAAGTTGAGGTATTTCCATATAAAGTTATGTTCAGAGGGATTAGAACCCATGTTTTACTTGATGAACCCATAGATAAAAGCAAAAAGGAAAATTTTGAACTTTACAAACAAAAAATTTTTTCAGCAATTGAAAACGGGCGATGTTTTGTCGCCTATGCATATTTTGCTGACCCCAAGGGCTTCAGATTTTTCGCTGAGAGAAATGGTGAAATTTTTCAAATGGGAGATTATATTGAAATTGATGATAAACCAATTAAATTAAATGTACTTTTGCCCCGACCAGGAGAAATAATTTTACTAAGAAACGGTGAAGTTATGACTAAAATTTATGGAGACAGGTTAACATATGAAGTCGGAGAGACAGGGGTTTATAGAGTTGAAGCTCGGCATAATGAGAAACCATGGATTTTTTCGAACCATATAAGGATTGGAAATAAAGGAGTGATTTAATGTGTGCGGTATATTTGGAATTTATGGACATCCTCAAGCTGCGTTGATGACCTATTATGGGCTTTATGCGCTTCAGCATAGAGGACAGGAATCAACAGGGATTGTTACATGCGAAAGAGATGAATTAAGTGGAAAAGTTAAATTTAATTTCCACAAGGGCCTTGGACTTGTTGCCGATGTTTTTAAAGACGAAAAAATAATTAACGAATATCTTAGAGGAACATCAGCAATTGGACATAATCGTTATTCAACCACTGGCGCCTCAAACAAAGCAAACATTCAGCCCTTTGTTGTTCATTATAAAGGTGGAAATCTTGCAATTGCACATAATGGGAATTTGACCAACACACGAACTTTGCGAAATAAACTTCAATTGGAGGGAACAATTTTCCAGTCTTCAACTGATACGGAAATTATTTTACACTTAATTGCAAAAAGCCAAAGGGAAGATCAAATTGAGCAGATAAAAGAATCATTAAATCAAATTGAAGGGGCATATTCCCTTGTTATTCTCACAGATGACAAGCTTATAGCGATTCGTGACCCGTATGGATTTAGACCTCTCTCAGTCGGTATTATGCCCGATGGAGCTTATGTCGTTGCATCAGAAACATGTGCTTTTGATCTGATTGAAGCAAAATACGTGCGCGATGTTTTGCCTGGTGAAATGCTTGTCATTGACGATGAAGTGATAAGGACTGGAAATTTGAAATCGTATTGGATAGAGAAGAAAGTTGAAAGACAGGCGTTCTGCATTTTTGAATTTATTTATTTCTCACGACCCGACAGTAAAATTTTTGGTGAAAATGTTGATAAAGTGAGGCGAAAACTTGGAAAATTGCTTGCACATGAACATCCCGCTCCCAAATCAACTGAAGATGACAAGGTAATTGTAATCAATGTGCCCGACTCAAGTAATACAGCGACCCTTGGATTTGTTACTGAAAGCAACAAACTTGGGAACAATGTTAAAATTGAAATTGGCTTGATAAGAAGTCATTATGTTGGCAGAACATTTATTCAACCACAACAGAATATGAGAGAGTTAAATGTAAAGGTAAAGTTTAATACTGTCAAGGGAGTTCTTGAAAACAAGCGTGTTGTAATAGTTGACGACTCAATAGTGCGTGGGACGACATCGAAGGCGCTTGTAAAACTTATCAAAGAAGCTGGGGCAAGAGAAGTTCATTTCAGAGTTGCTTCACCTCCGATCAAATTTCCATGTTACTATGGGATGGATTTCCCAAGCCAAGAAGAATTAATAGCGTCAAGATTAAACGGAGATATTGAAGCGATAAGGAAAGAGCTTGGCGTTGAAACACTTGGATATTTATCTGTTGAAAAACTTTTGGAATCGGCACCGAAACACCTAAGTTTTTGCACAGCCTGCTTCACGGGTAATTATCCAACTTCAACTGAAGAAAAACCCGAAAAATATGAACATGAATTAAACATCAAAGAAGCAACCGAAAGGTTTGATTGAGATGAATAAAAAAATTTTAAACATCTCGAATTTTTTAAGTTTCAGTAGATTTATAATTTTAATCCCAGCGATTTACTTTTTAACTAAGGAATCTGGAATTATTCTTTTTGATGCATACGGCTTACATCTTTCTTTCAATCGTGCAATATCGATGCTTTTTATGTTGATGCTTTATTTGACTGATTTAGCAGATGGATATTTTGCAAGGAAGTATAATCAAATTACGGAGTTTGGAAAGATAATCGATCCACTTGCTGATAAAGTTTGCGTTGGAGCAATTGTTTTAAGTTTGGTGCAACAGGGTGATCTACCAGCATGGTATGTCGGCGTAGTCATCGGGCGTGATTTGTTAATACTATCTGCGGGTGCCTATTTAAGCACACGAATAAAATTTGTTCTGCCATCAAATAAAATTGGTAAATACACCGTAACATCAATTGCAATTGTCATCGCCTTTGCCATGTTCAAGGCAAAGGGTTTTATCATGGACATTTTAATCACGGCAAGTTTGGCAATGATTTTTCTTTCGCTTTATGTTTATGGCAAAAGATTTTTCGAACATTTAAAAAATGTCAATCTAAGAACCTGAAAAATAAACTCGCTCTGTGGGGAATATGGGAATTCTGGACAAACTTAGTTTAAAAAAGATCAAAGATGGTTTAACAAGGACAAGAAATGATCTTCTTGGGAAAATTTTAAATTTATTTGGAACAACGAGAGCAATTGATGCGAACTTTTTCACTAATCTGGAAGAAATTTTAATTTCAGCCGATGTTGGGGTTGATATGACAGATAAAATAATTTCAAACTTAAAAGAAAGGCTAAAAATTGAAAGGATAAACGAGGTAAACGATGTTCTCACAATTTTAAAAGATGAACTTTACAAAATTTTAAAATCCACTTGCGACTCTAAAGATCTCGATCCGTTCTTAATCCCAGAAGGGGTAAAACCATTTGTTATAATGATCGTTGGCGTCAATGGCGTTGGAAAAACGACAACCATCGGCAAGCTCGCTTATAATTATAAATCCCGCGGCAAAAAAGTTTTAATTGGCGCAGCCGATACGTTCAGGGCGGCTGCAAACGAACAACTTGAGATATGGGCAGAAAGAGCTGGGGTTGATATAATCCAACAACAAAAGGGAGCTGATCCAGGGGCTGTCGTATTTGACACCCTTAAATCGGCAGTTGCACGGAATATTGATGTTGTTTTAGTTGATACCGCTGGGCGACTTCATACCAAGACAAATTTAATGGAGGAACTTAAAAAAGTTAAAAAAGTAATGCAGAAGGTAATCCCCGAAGCACCCCATGAAGTATGGCTTGTGCTTGATGCGACCACTGGTCAAAACTCAATTCAACAAGCGAGACAATTTAAACAAGCTGTTGGAGTAACTGGTTTAATCATCACAAAACTTGATGGAACGGCAAAAGGCGGTGTCGTATTTGCAATCGCAAATGAACTGAAAATACCTGTTAAATTTATAGGGGTTGGAGAAGATATCGATGATCTTCAACCGTTTGATCCAGAAGTTTTTGTCGATGCGTTGCTCAAAACATAATTTAAAATCATGAAATAAAATTGGAAGAAACCAGAAAATTTGCAAGACTGTTAATTATTCTCTTACTTCTTTTCTTTTTGCTCCACAGATTTTATAATCTTGGCTTCAAAGAGCTTCAAATGTGGGATGAATCCCTTTACGGGGTTCGTGCGAAAGCCATCTATTACTTCAACGAATGGATTGACCAAACAAATTATGCCGTGGGAGGATTATATTCATCAGCACATCCGCCTTTGTTCATCTGGCTGACCACGATTTTATACAAGATCTTCGGCATCTCAGAATTTACAACGAGATTTTTCTCAGCTTTATTTGGTTCACTAATCGTTCTGCTTACATATTTGATGGCAAGGAAATTTTTCGATCATCAATCAAGCTTTTTAACAATACCTTTTATAGGCTCAATTTATCTGGTTAACTTTTACTCAAGGCAGGCACAGCTTGACATCCCATACATATTTTTTATAACGCTCTCCCTTTACTTTTATCTTGAGTTTTTAAACGGTAAAAAATTTCACCTGTATTTATCTTCTTTTGCTTTGGGGCTTGCCCTGATGACAAAAATAATTGTCGGCTTTTTCGTTCCCATAACACTTGCGTTTTTTCTATTCACAATGTATCTAACCGGCAGGGTCAAATTTAAAGAAGCCTGTCTTCAATTGATCACTTTAACTTCAATAGGGCTTCTTATAGCCTTGCCATGGCATGTTTATATGCTTACAGCCCACGGCGAGGATTTTATAAATACATTCTTTAAATTTCACATAATTGAAAGATTAACTGAAGGCGTTGAGGAGAACATCCCTGAGCTTGGCTACTTTTACATTCTGAATCAGTTAATTGTTCAATTTCCCCCATCGATACTTGTTTTCATCGATTTAATTAAAAATGTCAAACACTTAAAGAAAATTGACAGCCAAAAGATTTTAATTCACTCGTGGTTTTGGAGCGAATTTTTTATCATCTCGCTTTCAAAAACAAAAATACCCAACTATGTTCTTCCACTATTTGTTCCAGCGGTTATAATTTCTGCAAACTATATAAAAGAAGTGATAGATAAAAAAGAAGGGATTTTCCCGCTCTCGCTTTTGTTAATTTCGCTTGTGTGGTCGTCAAGTCAAGAATTAAGAAATGCGGTTAAGGAAGTTTTAAAGCTCAATGCGGATTTAAACTCGCTGATCATCACTGCACTATTTGCTTTATCAATGCCATTTATTTTGTCAGTTGTGAGTTTAGTTTTAAAGAAAATTGAATCGGGTAAAATTGTAAAGTTTGTTTATGTAATGGCTATTGGCGTTGGTTTATTTTCAATTTTAAAGACGGAATTCTTCATAGATTATGAAAGATACAATGATGGCGCTGAAAAGGTTTGCAGTTTTATAGATAGTTCAAAGGTTGACACAGTTCTTTACCTTCACACAAAACACTCGACGGCTGGGATGAACCCCCAATTGACATTTTACTCATACCGCAAGCTTTCGGGCTTAATAAAGTGGATAGAAATTCCAAGGGGCAAGCATCAAATTATAAAAAATTATCTCCACAATTTACGAAATCCGATCGTCATAGTAGAGCGAACAGCCCGAGATTTACAAAATAAACAACATGAATTTGAATCTACGAAACATCTTCTCCTTGAAGCTGGATTTAAAGAGTTGATAAATGTCAGAAGGTATATTCTTTTTAAAAGGGAGCCATGAAATCTTTCAAAAATTTGATTTATTCCATCAAAAATTTTATATTTACACAAAGTTTCACCCCGCGCCCGTAGCTCAACGGATAGAGCAACGGCCTTCTAAGCCGTGGGTTGCAGGTTCGAGTCCTGCCGGGCGCGCTCGTTCTTTAACATTGGGATTCTGGCCCCCTTAAAGGGGTTAAAAGGGAAGTCCGGTGAAAATCCGGCGCTGCCCCGCAACTGTGATCCCGTAAAATAAAACTTCAGCAATGCGCTTAATACAGCGCTAAAGCCACTGTTCCCTAAATGGGAATGGGAAGGCAAGCTGAAGTTTCGGGAAAGCCAGGAGACCTGCCAGAATCCACGGGAATCCAAAACCTCCGAGGGGAGGTTGAGGATTCAAAAAGAAACAAGTTTTGAATTTCTCAACCCAACCTTCTCTCGGGGTTTTTCCTGGGAGTTGGTTGGGTTTTTTATTTTAAACTTAATAAAGCGAACCAATGCTTAGAGCTATTCTGATATTAACGCTGCTTTTTTCAAGAATTTTTGCGCAAGAAATTATCCTAAAAGGCTACATAATCGACGAAGAACATAACCCTGTTAAAAATTCACTCATTGAATTAATCCAAAACAACTCCTTCAAAACAACAATATCTGATTCTCTTGGTTTCTTCAGCTTCAAAATCAATCCTGGGGAAGTTAAAATTATTACGAAACATTTGGGCTATAATCAATTTGAGAAAACATTCAAAATTTTATCAGATACACTGTTATTTATTCAACTTTCGAGTCGCGTAATCAAGTTTAATGAAGTTACAGTCACAGCCACAAGATACCAGGCAAACACAGCAGAAATTTCAAGTTTTGTTGAGATAGTAAACATAGAAACGATTAAGAAAACTTCTTCAATTTCCTTAACCGATATTTTAAAAAACACAACCTCAATATATGTCAGAGACTACGGTGGAACCCCAGCAGTGCTTAAAACCATCTCACTTCGCGGAACCGGGTCTGAGCATACCGTTTTTCTTCTGAACGGAATGCGAATATCAAGTTATCAAAACGGGATCTTTGACCTAAGTTTAATGCCGAGCCATGTGATCGAAAGAATTGAAATCATCCATTCAAATTTATCTTCCCTTTATGGAGCTGATGCGGTTGGCGGGGTTGTTAATATAATTACTCGAAGAGAAAACGAGAACAAAATCGCTGAAATCAATTTTGCTTTTGATTCGTTTGGATTAAAGAAATTGAACACAAATGTCTCTGGAACCCTTAAAACTCTCTCCTACTTTTCTTCCTTTTCAAGAACTTATGGTCCTGGGAGTTTCAAATACAAATATAAACTTGCCGATAAATACCTGATTTTAAAAAGGAAAAATGCTCACTTTAACATTTCTGATTTATATCTCAACATTTCGAACGACAATTTTATGTTTTCAACTTTTTACATCAGGTCAAATCGTGGAATCCCCGCCCAGGTCACAAAGTATGATCCATCGAGTACCGCTACTCAGCTTGATGAAGATTTCAACCTTTTAATATCAACATCCAAAACGCTATCATCTTTTATTTTAAAGGGAACCTTAATGTTTAAAAACTCATATTTGCGTTATATCAATAACGATCTACTTATCGCTGGATCAGGTATTGACAGTTACTCTCATAATTTATTTTACACCGCAAATTTAAATACGATCTTCGCCCCAAATTCAAACCTTATTTTATCTTCTGGGGTTGAAACATCACTCGGAATGGCAGAGGGAAATTCATTCGGAAGGGCAAAAAGATTTAACCTCGCATTCTTTTTGAGCGGTGAGGGGAAAATTAACCCGGGATTCCTCCCCGAGGTAAAAATTTACCCGATGTTAAGAAATGATTATTTTTCTGATTTCGGAAATAAAATTGTTTATAAACTTGGGATCAACTCTCAAATTTTAAAGAAACCATCTTTAAATCTAAAGTTTAGCTACGGCACCGGTTTTAGAGCCCCAACCTTCAATGACCTCTATTGGCCTGGAAGCGGAAATAAAAACCTTAAACCAGAAGAATCAAAAGGGTATGATGCTGGACTTATAATGATTGTAGAGCCAGAGAGAAAAAGTTCATCTGGGTTAAAAATCGAAATTTCATTTTTCAATATCGACATCAAAGATAGAATAGTTTGGCTACCGTCTCAGGAAAACCAAAACATTTGGAAACCGATAAACATAGACCATGTTAATTCAAGTGGCATTGAAGTTTCTGGAGATGTGAATTTATTTAACAAATTAACCATTTCTGGAAATTTTTCAATTGCTAAAAGCATTAGAAAAAATAAAAGAGCCCAAGATGACGCCACTCAAAATAAATATCTAATTTACATACCCAACTCAACAGGCAACATCAGAACCGAACTGTCGCTTGGTAAATTATTCCTTCTTGTTCAAGCAAATTATGTTGGATTAAGATACACAACAGAGACAAATGACAGAGGGCTTCAACCTTATTTCGTCGTTGATCTAACTTGTGGAATAACTTACGGGAATCAATTTTTTAATGGGAGGATAAAATTCAGTGTTAAGAATCTTTTCAACGAAAACTATGAAACCATGGTTGGATATCCGATGCCATTAAGAAGTTTTTTAATTGAGCTTTCCCTTGCCATAAAAAATAAACAAAAACAAAAAGGAGAGATAAAATGAGAAAATTTAAATTTATCTTGGCTCTATTCTTTACAATTTCTCTGTTTCTCGTCGGCTGCAAGAAGAGCGAAACTATCACAGGTGAGATACCAACTCTTAAGGGAGTATATGTCTTAAATGAGGGAAATTTTGGGAGAAACAACTCAACTTTAAGTTACTATATCCCCGATTCAAATCGTGTTTACGAGGATGTATTTTCACAGGTCAACGGGAGAGAACTTGGTGATACGGGAAATGATATAGTGATAAGCAGCGATGGAAGAAAAGTTTATATAGTTGTTAATAACTCTGATAAAATAGAGGTGATAGAGTCAAAAACGCATAGATCACTTGCAACCGTTCTTCTTCCGCAGGCAAGCCCATATAAAATTACATTGCTTGGGAATAAAGGTTATGTGACAAACCTATATAGAAATGCTGTAACGGTGATCGATTTAACAACATACTCAATCCTCGTTGACACGATAAAGGTTGGAAATAACCCAACGGGGATTTACTCAATCAACGGTAAAATTTATGTAGCAAATTCTGGTTTTGGTTATGGTAAAACTGTTTCTATAATTGATCCAGCTACGAATAAGGTCAGGAAAACGATAAATGTCGGAGATGGTCCAGATGCATTTGCAGTTGATCAACTTGGAAGGTTATGGGTTTTGTGCTATGGTTCTTACGGCGACTGGCAGAATCCAAATGATGATACAGATGGAAAGCTATTTGCGATAGATGTTAACTCTGATTCGGTCGTTGATTCAATTTTAATAGGTGGACATCCGTCACGACTTTTAATTGTTGATGATTTTGCTTACACAATTAAAAATGGAAACATTGCAAGGATAAATTTAAAAACGAAAGAAAAAAATGAAAATTTCATTCAGGGGAATTTTTACTCGCTTGGTTTTGATCCCTTGAATAAACTATTATATTGCTCTGATGCAAAAGATTATGTTCAAAAGGGCGAGGTTTATATCTACGATTTAAGTGGGAAATTTATTAAGAAATTTCAGGCTGGCATAATACCAAGTTCATTTGTGTTTGCTTATTAATTTTGAGGGGGACAGGTTTGTCCCCCCAATTTTTATGTTAGCGTTTTTATTTTAATTGAGTTTATAAGCTTGTGTAAAGATTCATTCGAATTTATTTTTATCTCAATTGTACTATCTGGATGAAGGTCAAAGAAGTTATCGCTTAATTTTGCCTCGATCCCTTCGAAATAAATAAAGACAGACTTAAGCAAAATTTTTGATTTCATCCTCAAGATATACTCTGCCTCACCAATCTTTGAAATTTTATATGTAAAGCCCAATCCTTTGAGCTCCAAAAATTTGGGTTCAACTAAGAAAAGCGAATTTTCAGCGATCACTTTGCCATTTGATTCAAGCTTCACATAGATATAATCCGTCCCCAGCTTGGCGATGTTTAAATTTGAAATCTCCTCATCCAATACAATTGCGGTGGAATTTTTCTCAACAATTACAGGAACTTTCCGCTCAAATTTTTTAACTCCATAAGTTGTGAATGTATTTACTATTAAATTTCCTTCAACTGGGGACAAAAGATCGTTCACAACAAAAATTTTTATCTTGTCATCAAATCTTTTAACAACAACGATAACTGGATTAAAAAATTTTCGAGCGTAGTAATACAACGCTTTTGGTTTTTTTCTGTAATCAATCGCTGACCAGCTTATCACATTCCAACAGTCATTCCATTGCCAGAACAAAGCCCCAGCGGTTTTAAATTTTCTGATTCGCCAGTTCTCAACAGCAAACTTAATTGCTTCAGCCTGATTCAATTGCATCCTGTAGATTAAATCTTCAAAATCAGATGTAACCTTGTGATGTGAGGACAAAAATTTGAAAAGTCGAGGTATCCCATCTTCCTGCCTATTATGGTGTTGGATTGACAAGGAGTTAAAATTCCTATTTTCTGGTTTCAAAACTTCCTTAAGCGTTTCCGGGTGCGGTGGGGCTTGAAAACCAAATTCAGTTATAAACCTTGCTTTGACTTTTTCGTAATCTCTATAATCAACCCAATGACTCCACACTTTCCATTGATGATGATTTCCATCCGTTTCAGAATTTGGATAATCCTTACCCCACGGGGAACTTCGCCAATAAGGTCTTGTCCCATCATATTCTTGACAAATTTGCTTTAACACACCGCTAAATATCATTGCCCCGGGCATTTCATCGGGATGCTTTTTAGTTTTGTCCACCCAAATCCACTCATTTTCATTATTCCCACACCAGATAACAATTGAAGGATGATTTCTCAACCTTTTTACAATTTGAATTGCTTCATTTTTAACATTTTGAATAAAGTCATCATGCTCCGGATAACTTGCGCATGCGAACATAAAATCCTGCCAAATCATTATACCAAGCTCATCACATTTATCATAAAAATAATCACTCTCGTAAACTCCCCCACCCCAGACCCTTAACATATTCAAATTAGACTCTTTAGCCATTCCAAGAAGAGCATCGTAATCTTCATTTTTAACTCTCGGCAAAAAACAATCGGCAGGGATCCAATTTGCTCCTTTACAAAAAATTTTTTCGCCGTTTATTTCAAAGATAAAACTTTCACCTTCGTCATCGCTTTCCTGTAGCAACCTAACTGTCCTTATTCCAAATTTTTTTATAACTTCATCAAGGATTACTCCATCTTTTGACAATTTAATCCGGGCTGTGTAAAGTGAGGGTTCACCATAACCATTTGGAAACCACAATTTCGGCGAGATCACCTCAAAGCGATGAACTCTGACCCTGTCTCTTCCCTTTTGAACAAAATCTCGCTCGTAGATTTTTTCGTTCTCAAAAAAGACCTCAATTTGAAGGTCGATATCATCATCGGTTAATTTCTCAAGTTCAATTTCGACAGCAACTAAAGCTTTAGAATCTGAAACCGAAATGGTTTTGAACCAGATATTTTTTATCCGCGCTAATTCAATAAATTCAAGATAAACAGGTTTCCAAATTCCCGAAGTTGTAAGCACAGGCGCCCAATCCCATCCAAAGGAATATTGTGCTTTTCTTAAATATACCCTATGCGATGCAAGTTCAACTGGCAATTTCCCATATCTTGACTCAAGTTCTTTACCTGCAAGTGTTGGAGATTTAAAATATACTTCGATTTCGTTCTCACCAAACTTCAAAATATCCTTAACTTCAAACGAATGTTGAATGAACATATTATCAAACGAACCGAGAAATTGACCATTCAACTTAACATTTCCAACTGTATCAAGCCCTTCAAAAACAAGCTTAATAGAATTAAACTTGGACTTCGATGGATCAAGGTCAAGAATAAATTTTTTTCGATAGAGCCAGTCAACTTTATCAACCCATTGAACTTCAAATTCGTTCATTTCAAAGTAGGGATCGGGAATGAAGCCGTTTGAAATAAGATCAAGATGTACTGCTCCGGGAACAATACCCTTGTTCCATTTTAAAAGATTTACTTTTAAATCATCTGGAATGAAATTTTCAGAGCAGGCTTTAAATTCCCATTCGCCAGATAAATCAAACCTTTTCATTTATTCTTAAACACCGGTTTTCTTTTTTCAAGGAAGGCGGATGTCCCCTCTTTAAAATCTTCCGTTCCACAACATATTCCAAACAGTGTCGCTTCAAGGTGAAGTCCATCGCTTAAATTTGTTTCATAAGCCATATTAACTGCTTTAATCGCCATGCGGATTGCGATTTGTGGTTTTGAGGCAAGTGTTTTCGCAAGCTCTTTCGCTTCTTTAAGCAGTTCAGATTGTGGAACGACTTTATTTACAGCCCCCATTTCATAGGCTTCCTTGGCTGTGAATCTTCTTCCTGTTAAAATAAGTTCCATTGCTCTTGTTTTTCCCACAAGTCGTGTTAGCCTTTGGGTTCCGCCGTATCCGGGTATTATTCCCAAATCAATTTCAGGTTGACCAAATACAGCATTTTCAGAAGCAATTCTAAAATGACATGCCCATGCGAGTTCACTTCCACCACCAAGGGCATACCCATTTACAGCTGCAATTACTGGCTTCCCGAGATTTTCAATTAAATTGAAAATTTCTTGACCTCTTTCTGCAAACTCACGTCCCGAGACAGCATCAAGTTTGTTAAGTTCAGATATATCAGCGCCAGCCACAAATGCCTTTTCTCCAGCTCCCGTCACTATAACAGCGTAAATTTCGTCGTCATTTTTAATTTTAACAAAAACATCTCTTAGCTCAAGCATCGTTTGAGCGTTAAGTGCGTTTAATTTTTCAGGTCGGTTAATTGTAACAATTGCTATGTGATCCTCAACTTCAAATAAAATGTTTTGGTACATTTTTGCCTCCAATGTTTTTTATTTTTACCATGCAATTTCAACCCTTGATTGATCCCCAAGCATAAATTTATGAACCCTTGGTTTACCAGTTGCTTCAACTATTTCAACATCACTTCCAAGCAAACTGCTTTCAATTCTTATCCCAACATTTAAAATCTTGCAATTCTTCATAACTATGCTATACTCAATCTCGCTATTTAAAACAAAAGTATTTTCATCAATAGAAGTGTATGGTCCAATGTAGCTTCCCTCTATCACGCAGTTTTTCCCTATTATCGCTGGTCCACGAATGATGCTATTTTTTATCTTCGCACCTTTTTCAAGGATAACTTTACCTTCAATCTTTGTGTGCTGGTCAACTTCTACCCCTTCTTCAATTCTTGGTTCAAGCGAATCAAGAACGAGGCGATTCGCCTCAAGCAGGTCTTCCGGCTTTCCGGTGTCTTTCCACCATCCAGTTATCTCAGCGAAACCAACTTTATAACCTTTCTCTATCAGATAGGTATGTGCATCTGAGATTTCGAGTTCACCGCGCCAGCTTGGTTTTATATTTTTAACAGCTTCAAAAATTGAACTATCATAAAAGTAGATTCCAGCGACAGCGTAATTACTTTTCGGAACTTTTGGCTTTTCTTCAATTCTTACTATTTTGCCGTCAATGATCTCAGGCACCCCAAATCTTTCAGGATCCTTCACCTTTGCAAGTGTGAGAAAACAGTTGTAATTATTTTTTTCAAATTCCTCCACAAATTTTTTTATTCCACCGACAAACATATTATCACCAAGATAGAACACAAATTTATCCGAGCCAATAAAATCTTCAGCTATTTTGACTACATGAGCAAGTCCAAGCGGCGCTTCCTGTGGAATGTAAGTTATTTTAACTCCCCATCTGCTTCCGTCACCAATTGCCTTCGGGACTTCATCACTATCAGCATTATGAACTATACCAATTTCTTTTATCCCGGCTTTAGCTATTGTCTCAATTGCATAATGAAGCATCGGTTTATTCGCGATAGGAATTAAATGTTTATTTTGGGTATGGGTAAGCGGTCTCAACCTTGTCCCTCTCCCTCCACTTGCTATTAGAGCCTTCATGCTTTTTCAATTTTGTTTTGAAATCTTTTGTTAAAATTTAAAAAAAGTTAATGTCTTTGACAATTTGAATCCCCCCTTCATAGGAGAGAAAGACTTAGACAGATTCATCAAGATGCTTCTTTTAATTTTTTAACAAGCTCTGGTAAGACCTCTCCAGATTTACCAATTATCACTTCATCCATAAACCATGAAAGTTCAGTTCTTTCAACATTAATTTCAACAGTATAAGCTCCGCTTCTCTTAGCAATTTGTGGAAGTGATGCAGCGGGATAGACAACCCCGGATGTTCCGATTGAGAAAAAAACTTCACAATTCGAAGCAGATTCCTCAGCTTTCTCCCACGCCTCCACCGGTAACATTTCTCCAAACCACACAACATCCGGTCTTATCAAACCGCCACATTCACACTTTGGAATTTTCATCTCAAGAGCAAGATTCACATCGTCGTATCTTTTTCCACATTTGATGCAGTAATTTTTTTCAATATTTCCATGGATCTCAATTACATTTCTACTCCCAGCCCTGCGATGAAGGTTATCAACATTCTGTGTAATCAAAGTAAAGTTTGGAATTAAATTTTCAAGTTCAACAAGAGCATAATGTCCGGGGTTAGGTTTAACCTCTTGAATTAATTTCCTTCGATAATTATACCATTCCCAGACAAGCTCCGGGTTACGAATAAATGCGTCAAAGGTAGCAAGTTCCTCAGGTTTAAATTTTTTCCATAATCCTTCCTGGCCTCTAAAAGTTGGGACTCCGCTTTCGGCGGAAATCCCTGCCCCGGTTAAGACGGTAACTGATTTTGCTGTTTTTAACTTTTGAATCAATTTTTCTGAGATCATTTTCAAAACTAAACTTTGATTCTAAACAAAAAACCGATCTCACTTGGTATTTTGCCCAAGATGAGATCGGCTCATCAGTTCACTTTAAGCTTTTAATTTACCTTCCGAGAGCTCGATTGATGGATGTTAAAATATCTTCAAGATCATAAGGTTTGCTTACAAAATCAGAAGCCCCGAGTTTTAATGCCTCAATTGCGTTTTTCACATCTGCATAAGCAGTAAGCATTATAACTTTAATCTCCGGCTTATTTTGCTTTATAAACCTTAACACCTCGAAGCCATCAACACGTGGCATCTTAATATCAAGCAAGACCACATCATAATCTTTTTGTTTTATTGATTCAATCGCTTCATCTCCATCTCCAGCAGTTTCAACTTCATAACCTTCTGCAGCAAGTTCACTGCTTAGCAAATATCTCAATGCCTCTTCATCATCAACAACAAGGATCCTTGATTTCTCCGCCATTTTAAAGTCGCCTCCATATTTTATTTTGTTTTATCTCGCTTTTCCGGAAATATTTACAGTTGCAGAACCATTTGGGCCAGTTGTGGAGATACGAATAAGAATAGGCCTTTGCGTAGTATCAGCCGTTGTATCTTGAATTGCGAATGAAAACCTTGTCCAACTTCTGTCCCTTGTATCTGGCAGAGTTATATTAAGATCTCCCAACGCCCTTACATCTTTGCCATCAATTGAAACTGTAATTGTAGTTCCACCAGCAAGCGGATTTCCATTTTGATCGCTCACTGTATAATTAAAAACTTGAGAACCCAAATTAGGAATATCAAATGTTATCGGCTCAATTGAGATCTGTGGTATACCTGAGAAAAGAACGATCGTCTCAGCTTTTATAGTATTTTGATTCTCATCAGCTGTTGTAGCTGTTATAACTGCGTAACCAGGCCCAAGGATTGGATGAACAGGCCTTGGTTCAGCTGAAATCAAATTAACACTTCCCTGTCCCCTATCATCTGTTAAAACCGAACCCTCAATTATTCCACCCGTGGTTGTAAAATAAACAGCCGTGCCGGGCTTTACGGGATTTCCATATTTATCTCCAACATATGCAGTTATTTTATTTGTAAGACCAAAAATGTTATATCCCGGAAAGTTTAATTTTTCAGGTGCGATACTAAAATGCGCTGAGTCAGGCAGTCCTCCATGAATTACTATCACGACAGGAAGAGATCTTATAACTTTCGTTCCAATGAAAGACTCAGCAACAATTTGAACGACACCAGCTTTCGTCCCACTTACAATGTTAACAGTTACTCTACCCTTACTATCCGTCCTCGCCTTTGGCGGATATACAAATTCCCCACCGCCTGGACCCGAGCCTATTTTGAAATTAACCTCGACGGAATGCGCTAAATCAACCGGTTTACCACTTGAATCTTGAACTTCAAAAACCATTTGTGCTGTTTCAACGGAACCACTACCTTTGACACCTATATTTTTAGAGCTTTGTGATACAAGAACTATGCTCGCCGGCTCACCGCTTGTTGGTACCTCAGATACAACTCGCTGTAACATGAAAGCTGGAACTTCAACAACTCGTCCTGGAACAACCAAAACATTGATAGTATCCGGATCGTAGCCCTCTTTAAATGCCACCAATTGAACTTCTATTTCACTCTCAATTTCAAATTGAAACTCATATTTACCCAATGAATCAGTATAAGCTATTAATGTCGGCGTTATCCCAAGAACTCGTACAACTGCATTTTGTAAAGGGGCATTTGTTGCCGACTCAAGCACTTGCCCTTTTAATGTAACGGTCTTCAATTGCTTTTCCGCCTCTGGTTCCACTGCTTTTTTGCAGCCAACCATAATTAATGAAAGTAAAGCAATAAAAATAAAAACTTTTTTCAACATTTAAATTCAAAATTTATTTTTTTAGCTGTTTCTTATAATTCTCAAGAGCTTTCAAAAATTTCTCTCTACCTTCTTTTAAAGTTGGTACTTCTCCAACCTTTAAGCTCATTTCCTTTAACCTTTCAGCAAGGCTTGGTAAAATCTCGGCTTTCAAAAGTATTATCAATTCCTTTTTTGCCACAGTTTTAACATCAAACCCAAACAGATACCTTAAACCAAAAAACCACCATGGCAAATCTTTCAAAAGCGGAACCCCTTCACGAGTCGTTCTTTCTTCATTTATGTAAAGACCTCCGATTATGGTTTCTTCTCCATCAAGAAGTAAAATCTTAGTTTGGGCTGACGATTTATTTATTGTTATCTGCGGAGCTACACCCGCCACATTGCTTCTTTCAATGTTAAGTTCAAGCGAAATAAAGTAAATTGTATCAAACTTTATAACTTCAGGTTTAACTCTAATTATTGAACCAGTTGATATGAACTGCGTGATTGCATTTCCAGCGAAATCCCTTACAGTAGTTGAAACGTCGCTCCCAACCTGAATTTGGCCCTGCTCTCCAGATCTGACTACAATTCTGGGGTTAGCAACGACCTCACCTATTTGTTGTGATTCAAGCGTTTTAAAAACAGCCACTAGACTTCCAAAGTCAAGATCCGGAGTGACATCAATCGTAAATAAACCCGTTTTACCCTCACCTGCTGACATAGTCACACCAACATTTACTCCCTTCCCACGGAAGAAATCCCAGCTAAAACCGTATTGCTTTAACTTAGCTGCGTCAGCCTCAAAAAATACAGCCGAAATCATAACCTCACGGGTCTCAAACTGAACCTTTGCTTTTTCTTCTTCCGTTGGAGCAGTTGGGGTTGGTATCCCCGTTACCTCAGTAAGGGGGACAATCTTTATATAATCAGCGTATTCCTCATACCAAAGCTTATTTACCCTTAAAATTAACTCAAGAGCATCAAGCCAATGCATCCTATCAATGTCAACCCCAATCGGTATTGTCCTTGCCTCTGGGTCAATTATAACCTTACCAAGAAACTTTTTACTTATGTCATTAAAAATTTGAAGAGCTTGATTAAATGGCATCGTCCTTGACATTGAAACTATCTCCTCGGGAGCAACATAAGCTCTTCTCAACTCTCGGGGGCGACCTCCGATTTGTGAAAGAGCCAAACCTGTTAAAAGTTCAAAAAGAAGTAAAAAAACAAAAATCTTTAGTTTCATATCACCTCTCTATTATTTTTGTTGCTCAAACCTGAGTTTCAACACAAACTTTTCCACTATGCCTGCTTTGTTAAGCGTAAATTCAACTTGATTTTTATCAATATCAATTTTCGTCACATAACCAAGGTAAACTTCATCCCCCTCTCTTAAAACATGAATCTTTCCGGTGTGATCAGCAATAAATGCCCTCCCGGGTATCACTGCTTTCAAATCAGCTCTTTCAACTTCAAGTAAACCCCTTGTATTAGGTGGCAGTTCTCTGTAAATATACGGTGCAAAGGGATTTTTGACTTCCTCAACAACTACATCCCCAAGAGTTCTTTTTATTGGGGGCAAATCTTTAACCTCAGCATAAAGGGCGTGAACTTCCATCTGAAACGGAACCACAATTTTAAATCTTTTCGTCTCCTCATCCCTTGTTTCAACGCCACGAAGATCAAGCCGTGCAATCCTGTAAATCTGTGGACCTCGCTCAAGATACCAAATGAATTTATAAATATTTTCAAATGAGGCTTCACCCTTTATATTGTAAATATTGTACGCATACTTCTGCGCCTTTTTACTGCCCATATATAGCATATCAAATTTAACAAAGCCAGCATAATTTAAAATTGAATTCAGATATGAATAAGTCATCGCGGGTGTGACATCCGGAACTATCTGTTTATCAAGCTGTGCTAATTTTTCCTGCTCTTCTTTAATCTGCTTTTGCAAATTGTAAAGTTCAACCTGCAATCCAGCAAGAGTATTTATCTGTTGTTCAGTGTTTCGAATTTCAGCCTTAGCTTCATTTATCTTTTTCGGATAAGAATAAACAATAAAATACGCTCCAACCGCAATAATTATAACAAGAAATGCAAGGAGTATGAGTGTATTTCTAGTTTTATATGGCAATTTTCACCTCAAACTTTTATTTTTTAATCTCCTTGCTTTGTTCAGGCACTACAGATGCTTTTATTTCAAATTGATAAACTGTTCTTCCCCTTATTTCCTGCACCTGAACTTGCATTAATGTTGCATTTCCAAGGGCGTTTGAAAATCTTGGAATCCTGTTCCTATAAAGCGAATAACCCCTAATTGTGACCGTCTTCGGATCAGATGCCCCTATATCAGTGATCCAAATCCTTCCAACCCTTTGAGCTTCCATTGCAATCTTGTTCAAGAACTTACTCCATATATCGGTATTAACTCGCATTGAATCGAGAACCCCAAAGGTTGCTTTATAATAAGCTAACTTTTGCCTTGCGAAATCCACTTGCTGCTGCAATGTCTGAAGCTCTGCAAGTTCAGATTTTTTCCTTTGAAGCTCGGTTCGAGTTTCCAAAAGCGTTCGATTAAGTTGTGCTATTTTTGTTGTCACTTGAAAAGTAAGAATAGGAATTAAAAGTAAAAATAACCACCCAAGAATTCCAAGTTTAAAAACCTTCTGTCCTTCCCTGATTTCAAACGGGGTTAAATCAATCGCATAAAGTTCTTTATTTTTTATCTCAAGTGCTCTCCAAGCTGAACCAATCGCAACCGCGACTCTGGGTAAATTTTCCAAAAGTAAAGGATCTGAACCATTCGGAGATAAATTGGGCAATTTTATATACTCAATTTTAACATCCTCTGGAAACATTTGCTCTAGAACTTCTTTAACGCCAGCAGATTGCGCCTCGCCAGCAAGAATTATATTGTTTATCAACGGTAACCCAAGATTATCTTGCTCAAGTATTAACCTGCTATAAATTGTGTTTGCAATATTGTATGAATCAATTCCTTCACCAATAAGAGGCGATATGTGATAAAGTTCGTCACCCTTCATAAAAATTAATCTGCTAAATTCATGCCCAATGTAAACTATAACAGTAATTGAATTTGGTGGGAATTTATAGTTTAACTTGACAAGGTTCGCAAGGGATATCTCGGGACTTTCAATAAACGAGATTTTAGGAATTCTTCCTCCAATTGATTTCTTAATGTTATCAAGCAGATCAAGCAAAACAATTCTTAAATCTCGAACAATCGCAAGGACAGAGCCATCGGGAAATTCAATGTAATTTACCGCATCTGGTTTAAAGGGTTCACCAGATCTCCCCTTTGATATCTCCTCAATTATCTTCGCTTTAAGTTTATCCTTCTTCAAGCCCCAATTTGATTCAAAAGCTGCATAATAGACATAGGGTTCAGGGACTGAAATGCCGAGCTTATATTTTCGTTTTGGATATTTACTCAAAACCCCAATAAGAATTGATGCGTTGTCCCCTTGACCCGTTTCAGTTAAAAGTAAATCTGGGGTTGATGCTTCCGATGTTATATCTATCGGCGTTAACTCAGAGATAGATCTCGGCTCAATTTGTTCAACTATTCGCGCTCCGGCTGACGCTGTTTCCAACTTTGAGGCAAGATTAACTATCTGGGCATCAACAAATCTCACCTTTTTCCCCGATTTCGCAAGACAAGCAACTTGCAAAGATAAACCGTCAACAAAAATCCCAACAGCAAGTTTTCCTGAAAACTTTTTGTCTCTCGCCATTTTAATTTAATGTTAATTTTTTAAGCTGCCTGCAAAAGTTGCTGCATTCTTCGTTTATTATTTGCAAAATTCATGGCCGTTTCAAGTGAAATTTTCCGCTCAAGATAAAGCCGTCTTAAATCCTGCTCCATCGTAATCATACCGTATTCAGCTCCTTCTGCTATCATTTGGTAAATCTCACCAGTGTTGTTATTCTTTATCGCAGCCCTTATTGATGGCGTCATGACCATAACCTCTTTAGCAAGAACTCTCTTCCCGTCCAGGCTCGGAACAAGTTTCTGTGAAATTACACACCTTAAAATATCAGCCAACCTGTTTCTTACCCTCTCCTGTTCGATCGGTGGGACCTCCCCAATTATTCTATCAATGCTTTCAACAGCCGAAGATGTGTGAAGCGTCGATAGAACTTTATGTCCACTGTCAGCAACCTCAAGCGCAGCCATTATCGTATCTGGATCCCTCATCTCACCAATTATAATTATGTCCGGGTCCTGACGCAATGCTTCTATTGTTCCCTGCTTAAAAGACATCGTATCCCTTCCAACTTCCCTATGCCGAATTATACAACGCTTTGACTCGTGAACATACTCAATGGGGGATGCAATTATAATTATATGCGCATCAACCGTTCTATTGTTAAGATCAACTATCGCATCGAGCGTTGTGCTTTTTCCTGACCCTGTTATCCCTGTGACGAGAATTAAACCCTCCTTGGTATATTGCAAACTTAACATTCTTGTCACATTTGGATGGAAACCATAACTTTCATACGGTCTTATCTGGGTATTGATCGCTCTCATATTCAAAGCAAGATCATCTAAATCAAAATAAGCATCTGCACGATAGCGATATATGACACCATTTTCATCTTTAAGCGTATACGAAAAATCAAGGTTCCTATTTTCATAAAGATATTCTCTTTGTCTTTCCATCAACAAACTTTGAATTAAAATGTTAAATTCATCCAATTCATAAACCCCAAACTCCGGGATTGGCTTCTTCACACCATGAATTCTAAGCCAAACCATTTTTTTCGAACCCCATCCTCCAAGATCTATATCCGAGGCTTCAACCTCTCTCATTCTAATGAGAAACATATTGATCAAATTTCTCAAAAGAAGCTTTTGTTCCTCGGGCATTTTCTTTATTATTTCATTGCCAATATACATTTGCTTCTCGATACTAAAAAGCGTAACCGGAATTTTCTTTGCAAGCGAACTCAACAATTCTTTTGCTTCCTTCACTAACTGCGGATTTACAGGCATAAAATAAAATCAAAATTTTGTTTTTACTATTCCCACCATGAAACCAACCTTAACTGTCTTATGCCGGGAAAGCTCACAAGAGGATAATATGGCGGTGCTTTATCTCTGAAGCGGGGATCATATCTGTATCTCTTATTAAATCCATTTTGAATTATTCCACTACCACCTGAAAACTGTCCCACCGGTCCTCTTTCTTCCTGAACTATACCTCCAGTTAAATAAATTGTCCCTGATGGTGGTCTTTTATCCCAGTTTTCAGCAATGAAACTTTTATCATTTGAACCCCCATCATAAGCCATAATAGCAGCTTGAATAACTACATCATTTTGATTCGGGTCGCTATCAGCTATGATAACATTTTTATAAGAGACAAGCCCAAGAAAATCATCAGAGTTTGGATTTACATTTGGATCATCAGCATATTTTAAATCATCCCAAATTCTTATGTTTCCATCAGCAAGGATGGTAAGTTGACCGTTCAATGTACCTTCAACAACAACTTCATTTTTAACCCAAATAACACCAGTTGAACTTAAGCTTGAAATATTAGCTACTGTATCAGGCGGTGACAACTGAGGAACTCGGCGTTGCCTTAAGTATTGTCCACTCCCTATTGTCTCAACCGTCCACCCAACTATATCTCTTTTCACAACTTTACCATTGGACAGGAATTTAAGATAAACTGGGTTATTAAAAACTCCTCCACCGTTTACTGCAGCTGTCTTAGTTCTCGTCATATCAACCGGTATTTCAGCCTGTATTCCAACTTCCCATCCACCATAAAACTTTGCTTTGTTTCTATTTGAAGTTGGCTGCGGGTTGATCCCAGCATAAGCAGTAACTTTATCATAAAACACGGGCGAGCCATATGTGTGCAAAACTCCATTTGTATGAACAGGACCCCAAACGGTATCACCGGTTATCCAGTAAACTGGCGCACCATTGTAAAATTCGGTTCCAGTAAGCCAAAAATATCTTGAAGCAGGTGTATTAGGACCGCTCGAATATATAAAGTAAGCAAAAGCAGAATCTTCTATTTTATAAGGTTTTTTATATCTGGCATAATAAGTATCAACAAAAGCATAACCCCATGCTTTAACGCTTAACCTTACAAGCGAATCTGGAACAACTGGATATATGCGAACAGTTGCAGTGCAATTATTCATTACGACATTGAAAGTTGCATTAGTTAATGTATCTTTCCAAACTTTACTTGCACCAATATTCATTGCACTTACAGCCGTTTCATGAACAAGCGTCTTTGAATAGTAATAGTTAAAACTGTCCGTTGCCGAAATCACAGCCCGAGTTAAGCGAAGCTGATAAACTGAAAATATCGAAATAAAGCCTATTAATATCAACAAAGATGTTTTACCAAACATAATCTTTTTATCTTCTTAGATTTTTAGATACTAATCTCGTCTGTCTCCAGAAAGAAGTCCTCAACAACCGCCTTAATTCTCTTTTTCTAAACTCCTGATCTTGAATACTTGAAACTTCCTTTTTGACAAGTTCAGGTGATAAAACAACCCTTGGGTTAAACATAGTAAGAGTTACCTCAACCATTTTTGTAGCAATTAATTCCATTCCCGGATCAACTGGATTTCCTATTTGATCAAGGTACCTAAAAACTCGTGCATTCCCTATTCTACCTACATCTGTCATGCGAACACCTTCACCCGTGATTTTCAAAATCCTCGTAACTTTATACATCCGCAAAATTGTGTCCCCGTAATCAATAGTTTCTGCAAGCGATATTACATATTCAATTGTATCTGGTACATTATCTTTATGGGGTATTACATGATCAAAATAGTCAAACTCACGATTTAAGTGCGCTATAAACTTAATATGACCTGGTTCAGCTTTAAAAAGAATTTGAGAGCCCTCCGGAATACCATAACCCATTTTTCTCAGGTCATATTCAATTACTCCAGATGTATTTGCAAGATTTATTTGAGTGATGGCATCTGAATTATAATTAAGAAATTCACGCGTTCCAGTATCAGTGACAGTTATAGTAATAAGTAGAATAGCTCCTCCTATAATTGTAGCCATTATGTAGTCAAGCAGTGAACTCATCAAAATTAGCTAAATTTAATTATAAAACCAGTAACTATAAACGAAACTTATTTTAATCGTATCTCTAACTTTGCCAGATGCTGTCTCCTTGTAAATTAAAGGTGGGTCATATATATCCGATATAAATACCGTCATCCTTTTATGAAATGTCTTATACGAAACTGGAATAACCCTGTTACCCGAGAGATCAACATACTCAACCTTAAAACTAACTTTATATATAACGCTGCTTCTCCCTGTGTCAATTTTGGATATACTATTATAATCATCAAAATCATCTATCTCCATGGCGCCAACCATTGTTGTATCATCTGGGTCAAGCCCAAGCGTTGAAGAGAAAGTATTTGGATCAGTTTTAGCGGTGTTGTTCGTATCAGCAACCGCTTCATCAAAATAATATTGTGATGCTTGTTCAATATAAGATGTAGCAATGGAGAGCGCTTCAAGTCTATATCTATTTTGAGCAAGTGAAACATCGTGACTTGAGAGACCACGATTTACATTTAAGACAGCAAGCGAGAGAAGCGCCAACGCTAAAATAGTTATGAGTGTTTGTCCAGTCGTCATAAAACTTTTTCCATTTTGTTAATCTTCGGTTGTGGCATGTGCAACCTCTTCAAGCGTTGTAAGCCCTTGTTTTATCCTCTCTCTCCCAGCTGCTCTCAAAGTTAGCATTCCATCCTTTATAGCCTGCTCCCTTATTGCTTCCTCGTCAATATCTTTCCCAGTTTTGAAAATTAATCTGCGAATTTCTCTCGTGAAATAAAGCGCTTCATGTATGGCGATCCTTCCCTTATATCCACCATGGCATTGATCACATCCGACCGCTTCGTAGAAAACAGTATTTTTAATTTCTTCCTCCGTAAATCCCAAACTCAAAGGAATCGCCGGGTCAAGATCCTCTATTGGACGCTTACATTTATCACACAACTTACGGATCAATCTTTGTGCGATTATAATGTTTATCGCATATGCGATAAGAAATGTCTCAATTCCCATTTTATATAATCTCGATATGGCACTTGGGGCATCATTTGTATGCAGGGTTGAAAATGTTAAGTGGCCTGTATTTGCAAGTTTAATTGCTATCTCCGCTGTTTCCTTATCTCTTATCTCACCAACCATAACAACATCCGGATCATGACGCAAAATCGCCCTCAATGCTTGTTCAAAATTCATCTTCGGACCAATCTTCAACTGCCTCGCTCCTGGAATTATATACTCAACTGGATCTTCAACTGTCAAGACGTTTATCTCCGGCTTTATAATATAATGTAAAGCAGCCATCAATGTTGTTGATTTACCGCTTCCCGTAGGACCCGTAACAATAACCATCCCTTGTGGTTTTGAAATCGCTTTAATGAAGAATTCTTTTGCCTTACCTTGGAAACCAAGTTTATCGAGATCAGTTATAACCTTTCTATCATCAAGGACACGAATGACAATGCTCTCAAACTTATATTGAAATTCCCTCCCAACTATTGGAAGGATCGAAACCCTATATCTTATCATATGCCCATCAACTTTTCTCTGGATAAATCCATCTTGTGCCATCTCCCGCTCGAATCTATCAACATTCTTTGACCTATCTTTTACAACTGCTGCAATTGCTTCAGGTCTTATACCCTCCTGAACATGCCAAAGTCTGAGCTTTCCATCTATTCTAAAGTGAATTTCAGTTGTCCTTGAATCCCTAGGAATTATGTGAATATCGCTCGCCCCTTTTCTCACCGCTTCAACCAACATTCCCTCGACAAGATTAACCAACATACTCTTGTTTATCTCCGCTTCAAGTGCAGCTTCATCAAGTGTTTCCTCTTCAAGTTCCTCCTCAGTTATTTCAAGTTTTGATTCCTCAAGAACTTTTAAAAACTCATTTTCAGGAGGAAAAACTTTATCAAAAAGATTTTGCATATCCTTCAACCTCACATAGCACACCTCATATCTCTTCGCACCAAGCGCCCTTGCAATTAAAGGGATAGCTCTACTCGTGGGATCAGCTGAAATTAAAATAAGTTTATCAGGCCTTTGCTCATCATATTTCAAAGGTAAAATCTTCTCCGATCGCATCTGTTCTTTAAGTGCTTGAGGAAGCGGCTCAACAAGTTTCTTTATAAAATCAATTCTATTCTTGTCAATGTTCTCATCCGCAAGATAAATCTCCCTGAACCCATAAAGATTCGCAACTTCTTTAAATACACTGTCGTGATCAATCCCAAAATCAGACACAAGTATCTGCGCCAAGCTTCGCCTTGTCTTTGAATCCTCTTGTTCTTTAATCTTTAAAGCTCTGTCAAGTGTTTCATAATCTACCACACCCTTTTTCAAAAGCGTATATCCCAATTTATCCGTAATATCCACTCCAACAGTCATTTCGTATCACCTCAAAGTTTTAAAAAATTTGAAATGGAAGTATAATCGTATATGGCGTCTTAGGTTTAACCATTGCCGTCTCAGACGATACAAGTGTAAGAAGTGTCATCACAATCATTATTATCATCGCAATCATAAGCTGAATAAAGTCAACGGCATTCTTAAGTTTATAAACTGTTTCCTTTTCGTAATAATTTGCGATTTGAAGTGCTGTTTGCTTAACTGTTCCAGTTTCAGCACCAGAGTGAAACCTTGCAAGTGCTGTCTTTGTGAAAACCCCCGTCGCTTCAAATGCTTCCGTAAGCCCCTTACCTTGACTTAACATCATCGGAATGGCTATAGTTTTTATCTGATGCTCCATATACTTATTCCCGCACGCCTCTGCTGCCAAGCGAATTGCATCAATGTTCTCCCCCGAACCCGTATATAAAGCATAAAAAACCCTACAAAAAATTTCAATGGTTGTCTTGTGAATCAATGGTCCAAGAACAGGAAGTTTTATAATATATTTGTCGCGCAAAAATTGACCCTTTGGAGTTCTAATAAAGTAAATAAAAGCAACCGAAATTAAAACTGAGCCAAGGAGTATGAAACTTATATTCTCAGTTAAGAAATAACTCAACTTCAAAGTTGCTGCTGTCATCGGCGGAAGTTCAGTTCCAAGCTTGAGAAAAAGTTCAGCAGTCTCAGGAAAAATATAAGCAACATAAAACACAACAGCGATAAACAAAACAATTAATGTAAAAACAGGCATTATCAAAGCACTTTTAAGATTTTTCTTAAATTCAGCATTTCTTTCAAGAAATTTAGCCGTGCTCTCGTAAATATCAGCCATATTTCCACTCTTTGACGCAAGCCCAAGCATTCGAGCTGTAAATTTACCAAGCACTCTCTCCTGCTTTACAAACGCCTCTTCACTATCTTTACCCTGGCGTAAATCATTATTTATTTCACGCAACGCCTCTCTTAAAGTTGGATGTTGAACATCATTTATCAAAAGCTGAAGAATCTCATTATAAGGAAGCTTTTCCCTTAACAAATCAGCGCTGACGCGAACAAATGTTACAATTTCCGTATCTGGCGGTTTAAACTTAAAATCCAAAACTTTGGGTTGTATGCTTACAACCTTATAACCAAGCTTTTCAAGCGCCTGTCTTACCTCTTCTTTCGTAAATGCTTTCTGTTCACCTGTTATAGGCTTTTCACTATCACGCTGAACTTTGTAAATAAAAGTCTTACGCTTTTGAATTTTAGTTACCTTAATCTTCCTTTGATCAGCTAAAGCTTTAATCTTTTTCTTCGCCTCGGAAAGATTATCAGCGGTGATAACACCCTGGATAGGACGCCCCGTTAATGTTAACCCTTCAAAACGATAATCAGGCAACCTGAACCACCTCCCAAAAAATAAATTAAAAAATCAACGGGGATGCACCAAGGCATCCCCGTATGGATAAATTAATTATTGAGGTTGAAAATCTGGTAATTTCCCATAACCCTTAGTATCATCGTCCGTCTGAATACTAGTTGCAGTACCCTGATAAATTCTGCTTTTATCAGCATCTACACAATCAACCGCCGCGACAAATCTTCCATCCGGAAGTTTTTCTTTACCAAGCGCATGAATAACAATTTTCTGATCACCCGTCAAAATTTCAACTCTATAACTTCCATTCGCATTACCGGTATCAAGCGGGCTTAGAGCGAAGTTAGCGAAGCTATTTCCACCACCTCCGAGCTCAACCGGTGTTCTGTAATATCTTTGCGCCTTTGCTGCGAGATTAGAAAGATCGGTTGAGATAGCACTTCTGTTGGCGTCAACTGCGCTGCTCTTGAACATTGAAATACCAACAGCAATTGCAATTCCAACTATGATGACGCCAAGGACGATGAGTAAAAGTTGCTGCTGACCCATATTAATTACCTCCCGAATTTAATTTTAGTTTTTAATTTTATTTTAAAGCACAAGATACTTAAAAGAACGACCTCTCTAACCCAAAGATAACCTTATATTTTGTAAAAGTCAAGTCTTTTCGTCTACACTTATAATAGAATACAAACTTTTGTGCCACAAATCACAATTTCAAAATTGATTAAAAATCAAAGCAAATAACACTGCCAATTTGCCTTTTTCTACACACCCTTGAAATTTTTACAAATACTCTCTGCTACACTTCATTACACTAAAACGGCTTAAACACAGCAAGAAAAACAATCACGATAAACACACCAAGATTCACATATGCATAAGTCTCAATCGCCTTATTTATCTTTAAGAGCTCCTCGGATGGAATTGCCTTGGATTCTAAAATACTTTCCCGTTTTGAAATATATTTCACCCCAACAAAAATTCCAGATATAACAAACCACAAGAACAAAATCAGTTTAACAATTAACCATCTTGGAGCGCCACCAATTGATATCCAGTTGTAAATTCCAGTAATTATAGCCAAAATTCCACCGACACGAGCAAGCCTTGAAAAATTTAATGATAATTTATGCAAACTAAAACTATTCTCTTTTCTCAGTGCTGACTCAACCACTGGAAAACCAAAAGCAGAAACTGCTATGAGCATAGCTGATAAGATGTGAAAGAAAAGCGAAATTTTCAGGGCAAGATACATAAGATTTAAGCCTAATTATATTTTTAGCCTGGTTAATCTTTCAACGACGCGATGTATATTTCAACATCGCGAATCTTTGCGAAATTTGGATAATCTTTTTTTATCCTCTCGTATAATCTAAGTGCTTTTTCTCTTTCGCCAGCAAGTTTATAATTTCTTGCAGCATTATAAAGATATTCGGGAACAAGTATATTTTCCCTGAACCTTTGTGCTGCCTTTTCGAAATACTCTCCAGCCTTTTTATATTCCCCCTTTATCTCATAGATAGACGCAATCCCAGCAAGTGAAGCCGAGAACAAAAGTTTATCATTTCCATCGTACTTTTTGAAATACTTTAAAGCGTTATCGTAATCACCAAGCATAAAATATGCACTTGCAAGATAATAAGTTGCTATTTCTCCAGCATCCGTTCCACCGTAATTTTCGACAATATACTTCAATCCCTGTATATTCCGCTGTGGAATCCCATCAATTGCAGTTTTATAATCACCGTTGTCATAATAGCCTATAATTTTTGAAAGGAGTGCTTCTGCTCTCTCATTTTCAGCCTTAACATTGTTTCTGTAAATAATTATCCCAGCAACTATAATAATTACACCAGTTAAGATATAGCTTAAAATTTTTTTGTTTTTCTCAACGAACTCACGAGCTTTATAATATGTCAACACAAGTTTATCCTCTTTTAACTCTTGCTTTTTCAATTTCTTTCGTGGTTTTAGCATGATGATATGTCTTTGTGTTTTTGTAAATTTATTTAAATATGCAAAATTTTAAGAGATAAATCAAAATTCTCTCATCGAGCTTTTATTACGCCATCAGAATAAATTGGTAAAATTGGTATCGAATCAACAGAAGAAGCAATTTTTAAATCCTCCTCAAAGCCAAGGCTAATTAAAAATTTACCATGTTCACTTTCTCCTAACATTTTCAATAAGTTCTTTTTGTATGTCTTGTAAAGTTTTAACGCAGCAATTGCTGAATCGCTCAAGTTAAGGTTCTTTTTCGATTTGCCCTTTGTAAGCAAAAAGGTTATCATCCCACCACACACTGCATCTTCGATGCAAAAACGGTTTAGTTTGCCCGAACAGAGAATCAAAACATCGTTGCCATTTTCACTGGCAAACTTTACAGCTTCAGATATATTCACAAATCCAACTATTAGCGAATATTTGGCATATTTTGTTTTTGTTATCGCAATTGAGCCATTTGTGCTCGCGTAAATCAAAGTTTTACCTTTAACTTTTTCTTCGGTGTATTCAAGTGGAGAGTTGCCAAGATGAAAGCCATCAATTATTTCCCCACCTCTTTCCCCACATAAAAGAAACGAACCTTCTTCAAGCGTTGATGCATACTTAACTGCACTTTCAACGGATGCTGCTGGAATTATAACCCTTGCCCCATTTTTTAATGCGGTTGCAATTGTTGTAGAGGCTCTCAAAACATCGACCACCAAGACAGTTTTATTTTGCAGGCTTAACTCATCTTGAACTTGCAAGGGTGTGAAAAATACATCTATATTCATCCCGAAGCCAAATTTTGTTTTACCTTGCTCTATTTGGAACAAATGGAAGATTTACAATTACAGCTGTTAACTCTTTTCCACGAGCATTGACTGATATTCTTTCGCCTGGATTTGAGAATTTAATATCAACATACCCCATCCCTATCCCCTTTTCAAGAATTGGGGAAAAAGTTCCGCTCGTGACATAACCAACTTTCTCACCATCTTTAAAGATTTCATACCCATGCCTCGGTGGAATTCTTTCATCAACGACCGTAAAGCCGACGAGTTTTCTCTTGAGCCCTTCATTTTTAATGCGAAGCAAACTTTCACGACCGATGAAATCACCTTTATCTAACTTTACAATCCAGTCAAGCCCTGCTTCAAGTGGGTTTGTGGTTTGATCAATATCGTTTCCATAAAGCATATAACCCATTTCAGTTCTAAGGGTGTCCCGTGCACCAAGTCCTGCAGGACCTATGCCAAACTCTTTACCAGCTTCCATAACGGCAGTCCACACCTTTTTGCAAATCTCGGGATCTGCTTCAAAATAAAGTTCAAACCCAAGTTCACCCGTATATCCAGTCCTTGAAATTATCATATCAACCCCTGCAAGTTTTCCCTTGACGAAATGATAATATTTAATCTGGCTCAGATCAACACCCGTTAATTTCTGTAAAGTTAAAAGAGACTTTGGACCTTGGACAGCGAGCAGAGCAACTTCATCACTTATGTTTTCAAAATTGACATCACCATCAAGATGTTTTTTCATCCATTCAAAGTCCTTTTCTATGTTTGCTGCGTTTACAACAACCATATACGAATCGCCAAGATTATAAATTAAAAGGTCATCAACTATTCCACCATCTTCATAGCACATCGCTGAATATTGAGCTCTCCCTGGGGTAAGTTTTGAGACATCATTAACCGTCAATTTTTGCAGGAAACCCAATGCGTCTTTTCCGCTTACCCTAAATTCTCCCATATGAGAGACATCAAACACACCAACCGATTCGCGCACGCGTTTATGCTCGACTATTATTCCATCATATTGAATCGGCATTTCATAGCCAGCAAAAGGTGCTATTTTTGCGCCAAGTTCCAAATGAATTTCATAAAATGGGGTGCGTTTCATAACCTTTGCTCCTTTTATTTAACTTTTTCAAATTTTTTCTCAAGCTCCAACTGCGCCTTTCTCCAGTCCTCAAGAAATCTTTCAAGGCCAATATCAGTAAGCGGATGTTTTATCATTTGTTCAAGAACTTTAAATGGCATTGTGACAACATCCGCACCTATCAAACCAGCCTCAACAACATGCATCGGATGTCTAACGCTTGCGACAAGAACCTTCGTCTCAAAATTATAATTCTTGTAAATTTGAACGATCTGTTTGACCAGGTTCATTCCATCACTTGATATATCATCGAGACGACCAATGAACGGACTTATGTAATAAGCTCCAGCTTTTGCAGCAAGGATCGCTTGGGTAGGCGAAAAACAAAGTGTGACATTTGTCCTTATTCCCTCAGATTTTAAGAACTTAACAGCTTTTAAACCATCCTTTATCAAGGGAATTTTCACAACGATGTTATCAGCAAGCCTCGCAAGCTCTCTTGCTTCCTTAACCATTCCATCAAAGTCGGTTGATATAACCTCAGCGCTAACATCACCATCAACAATAGCACATATCTCCTGGATAAGCTCTTTAAAATCTCTTTTCTCCTTCGCAATCAAACTCGGATTAGTTGTGACGCCATCAAGTATCCCCCAGCTGGCGGCTTCTTTTATTTCTTCCAAATTCGCTGTGTCAAGAAAAATTTTCATTTTAAAATTCCTCTTTTTTATTTTGGTTTTCCTTTGGAATAGGAGTTGGGGCAACGCTTGTCTCAGTAAATTCTTTTCCAGTTTTAGCAGAAATGACTTTAAATTCCTCTACTGAAAGAGTTGGATCGGGCTCAACCTTAATCAAAACAAAATATTTAGCCATAAGTTTTAAAATTTTAAACTTGCCTTTTAAGCTCGATTTCACATAGCTTGCAACAGTGGGATGCAGTTTTAAAATAAGCTTTCTTTCACTTGAATCACTTGAAATTGCCTTGAACTTAGCAAACCATCTTTCAACTCTCTTAAAGATTAAATTTCTAAGGAAAATTGTTCCAGTCCCTGCACAGGTTGGGCATGGCTCGCTAAACTTCTCAAACACGCTCGGCCTTACCCTCTGCCTTGTAATTTGAATCAACCCAAACTCGGTCATTGGTAAAACAGTGACTTTTGCTCTATCTTTTTTGAACTCCTTGCGGAGTTCATCAAATAAGCGCTTTTTACTTTTTTCATCTTCCATATCAATAAAATCAACAACAATCAATCCACCTATATCTCTTAACCTTAATTGTCTCACAATCTCCCTCGCAGCATCAAGATTAATTCTTAACGAAACTTGCTCCTGATTTTGCCTTGGGGCATATCTACCTGTATTCACATCGATAACGGTCATTGCCTCTGTTTGCTCAATTAAAATATAAGCTCCACCACGAAGGTAAATTTTCCTGCCAAGCGAATTTTCGATCTCTCTATTTATTCCATATTTCTCAAAAATGTCCTCAGTTTCATCAAGTTCAATTTTATCAACTATGTCAGGTGCTGCCCATCTTGCGTATGCAACAACTTCACGGAAGAGAGATTTTGAATCGATGACAACTTTTTCAACATCTTTAGTTAAAAGGTCGCGCATCACACTTGATGTGACACTGAGATCTTTATAAAGCAAAGCTGGGGGTTTTTCATTAGGTAACATCTTTTCTATCTTTTCCCATGTTAGTATCAATTGCTCAAGCTCGCCTCGCAATGTCTTGGTATCCTTCCCCTCAGCTGCAGTTCTAACTATGACACCATATCCATTGGGAAGAAGTGCTTTGATTATATTTCTTAATCTTCGCCTTTCCCTTTGATTTAAAATTTTTCTTGATATCCCAATTTTGTTCTCCATAAAAGGCATTAAAACAAGAAATCGTCCTGGCAAAGTTATTCGTGTTGTAACACGCGCCCCCTTTCTACCGAGCGGTTCTTTTATTACCTGAACGAGAATTGGTTGTCCCTTCTTAAGAAGATGAGATTTGCTGGGTGCGTAGGTTTCAGCGGTTCCCAATCTCTGCGTTGTAGAAACTGGTTGTAATAATTTTAACTCCCCCTCTTCGGTGGATTCTTTTACCGTTTCAGTGCCAGCCTCAGCAACTTCATCAATGCTGGTATCATCCCCAAGGAGATCCGCGTACTCTTCAATAGATGTTTTATCGATATCAGCAAAGTGAAGAAACGCATCTTGCTTCTGCCCAATATCTATAAAAGCCGCTTTTATCCCAGGTAAAACTCTCGCAACCCTGCCAAGGTAAATATCACCAACCATTCTCCCCTGCTTAGGATTTTCAAAGAACAGTTCAGCGAGTTGGCCATCTTCAAGAACTGCTATACGCGTTTCTTTTTTCCGCGTGCTGATATAAATTTCCTTCCTCATGATAATAAACCCCTATTTTGTTTTCTTCTACATTATCTTCGATCGGGTCAATAATAACACCATTTTCCCAAATGAATTGACCCGTTCGTTCAATTTTTAGTTCTCTGATTTCATTTTCATTTAAACCCAAAAGAATTTTAAGAATCGAATCAACCCGTGGCATAACCCCGTTCTCATCGCGAACAATCTTTAATCTAAAACCATCATCCTCGACATAAATTCCAGCGATATATTTGCGAACATTGATAGTTTTCACCTTTCCATCTTGAGTGACTTTATCGATTAAAACTTCATCCTTGGAAAGTAAAAGTTCAACCTGAGTTTGAAGATTTTCAGAAGTGTAATAAACTTTGTACTCAAAAAGATTGATTTGTTTATCGAGCGATTTCTTTTGTTTGGGTATCCTTTTTATCGCAAGGATTCGCATCCCGTTGGGGAGATTAAAAGCAAGTCGTTCTTTAATCTCATCTGGATCGAGAAATTCTTCAAGCTCAAAATCAAGAAATTCACATAAACTTGAATAACCAATTGGAAGTGGTGCTGAAAATGAGAACTTTGGATGAGGATGAAAGCCTTGGGTATACGCAACTTTTAAATTCGCTTTTCTAAAAATACGATTGAAAAGACGAATCAAATCAAGGTGCGAGATGTATCTTAAATCCCCTTCCTTTGTATATTTCATCCTGTAGACAAAAGTTTGAACTTTAACATTACTTCTTTGATATGATTTATCAATCCAAATAGTCTCCTCACCGATGCTTAAGACTTCCCCATCCCGTGCACCCTTCACATCTTTATCAATTTGCTCTCTTATTAACATCTTTATCGTTTTAAAATCACAAGCTCCACAAGCATGGCATATATCTTCAGGTCTACAATCAGGTATCATCGCCTCTTTGTAAGCTTTTTGCCTGTCCCTCCATAAAAATTTTTTCAAAACACCCATAAAAATATGATCCCATGGGAAGACCTCATCTTTATCATATTCACGAGTGTAATCTTCAACCCTTAGCCCATTTTCATTCAATGCTTCAAGCCACAAATCAAAGTTCATTTTATCAGTCCAAGCATCAAACTTCGCACCTTTTCTCCAAGCAGAATAAATCACATCAGATATTCTTCTATCACCCCGCCCAAGAATTGTTTCAAGCGTTGTCACTCGTGGATCTCGAATGTCAAGTCTTATATTTTTACATTTATTCTTCGATCTCAAATATCTTGTTTTATCAATGAGCTCTTCGATCGAATTTTGTCTTTCCCACTGAAATGGGGTATGCGGCTTGGGAGAAAACGGGGAAACGGAAACATGAACTTCCATATTATAGACTTTTTTCCTTTGGGCAATCTTCACAACATTTTCAGCAATTCTTAAAATTCCATCGAGATCCTCATAAGTTTCGGTCGGAAGTCCCATCATAAAGTAAAGTTTCACAAGGCGCCATCCATAGTCAATAGCTATTTCAACCGCTCGATAGAAATCGTCCTCGGAACTTTGTTTATTTATAACTCTACGCAACCTTTCCGTTCCAGCCTCAGGAGCAAAAGTAAGACCGCTTGCGCCACCCTCACGGGCAAATTTTGCAATCCCCTTTGTATATGTCTGCGGGCGAAGCGATGGGAAACTCGGCGAAACCTTCTTTTCAGTGATAAGTTCGTAACTTCTACTCATAAGCTCAGGCAACAGAGAATAATCAGAGGTTGAAAGCGAAACAAACGACATCTCTTCATAGCCAGTATTTTCAATCACAGTTTTCGTCTCGTTGATTAAATCGTCAACAGCTCTTTCTCGTACAGGTCTATAAATCATTCCAGCATTACAAAACCTACAACCCTGCGTGCATCCCCTCATTATCTCAAGTTGAAACCTATCATGCACAATCTCAACTAAAGGGACAACAGGTTTATCAGGGTAATATTCAGGTTTTAACTCAGGAACAACATTCCTTTTAATAGGAAGAGGGAGTTCATCAAAAAGTTTTTTAACACCTTTTAATTTCCCGTTTTCGTAAATCGGTTCATAAAACTTGGGAACATAAACACCTTGCAAAGTTTTTGCAGATTCAAATAAAATTTCATCTCTCTTTCTTCTCTCTTTTTTCATTCTATATACAATTTCAAGAAACGCAGGCAGAAGATTTTCCCCATCCCCAAGAAGAAAGACATCAATGAACGCAGACATCGGCTCCGGATTACAAGCAACTGGACCACCGGCAATAACTATGGGATCTTCTTCAGATCTATCTTTTGAAAAAATTGGTATTCCCCCAAGTTCAAGCATATTCAAAATGTTCGTATAGTGAAGCTCATATTGTAAAGTGAAACCAACGACATCAAAAAGCTTAAGAGGTCTTTTGGTCTCAAGGGAATACAGAGGAATCTTTTCCCGTCGCATTATCTCTTCGGCATCCACCCATGGGGCATAAACCCGTTCGGCACTTGCCCACGGTATCTTGTTCACAATATTGTACAAAATTTTAAACCCAATATATGACATTCCTATATCGTAAATATCGGGGAAACACAGGGCAATTTTAACCTGTGCTTCCGGCTTGACGACAATGTTAAACTCATTTCCTATATATCTTCCAGGCTTTTCAACAAATGGCAGAATCTTTCTTTCTACATCCATTTTAACTTTAAACAATCTATCCTCAAACTCCATCATATTCCTTTAAGTTTTTATTCCTGTTCCCTTACTTTACACTCAAAAATACGAAAAAATTATAAGTATTGCAAAAATTTTGTTTTTGGGTTTATTTTTCTGAATTTTGAGACAAGGAACGAAAATTTAAAGAAGGTGAAAAATGGAAAAATTTGTAATCATCGGAGGTCAAAAGCTCTCTGGGACAGTTGAGATCAGTGGAGCCAAAAACTCAGTCCTTGCTTTAATGCCAGCGACAATTCTTGCCAGCGGAACTTACAAAATTTATAACACCCCCGACCTTAGGGATGTAAAAACGATGAGCCAAGTTTTAATGGAAATGGGGGTTGATGTTAAATTTGAAAATCATGTTTTGACAATCAATACGGAAAACATATCAAAGTTTGAAGCTCCTTACGAACTTGTGAAGAAAATGAGAGCATCAATCTATGTCCTTGGTCCGCTTGTTGGAAGGTTTGGTTATGCCCGTGTTTCCCTGCCCGGCGGTTGTGCCTGGGGTCCAAGGCCTGTTGATCTGCATATCGAAGGAATTCGAAAACTTGGCGCTGAAGTTGAACTTGATGCTGGTTATATCGTCGCAAAAGCAAAACAACTAAAAGGCGCAAAAATTCATTTCGATAAACCAAGCGTCGGCGCAACGGGAAACATCATGATGGCTTCCGTGCTTGCAAAAGGGACAACAGTGATTGAAAACGCTGCAAAAGAACCCGAAATCGTCCAACTTGGTGAGTTTTTAATTTCAATGGGTGCAAGAATAAATGGTCTGGGGACAGACAAAATTGAAATCGAAGGCGTTGATGCACTTCATCCTGCGGATATTGTAACCATACCAGATAGAATTGAAGCCGGAACTTTTCTCGTTGCTGGAGCGATAACAGGCGGACGGATCAAGGTTGAAAAATGCAATCCTTCGCACTTTGAGGCGCTTCTTCTTAAACTTGAAGATGCAGGGTGCCATCTAAATATTGGAGCAGACTTTGTTGAAATTGAGGCTCCCGACGAAATTAAACCAGTTGATGTTACAACCGCCGTGTACCCCGGATTCCCAACAGATATGCAGGCACAATGGATTGCACTTATGTCGATTGCAAATGGGACATCAGTTATAACAGAGACAATTTTTTACGACAGATTCAAACATGTGCCAGAGCTTGTTCGTCTTGGGGCAGATATTGAGGTAAATGAAAATGTAGCGATTGTAAGAGGTGTCAAAAAACTTAAGGGGACGAAGGTGATGTCGACAGATTTGAGGGCAAGCGCATCGTTAATTTTGGCGGGGCTTGTCGCAGAGGGACGAACTGAGGTTCTAAGGATTTATCACATAGACAGAGGCTACGAGCATATTGAGAAAAAACTTCAGCAGCTTGGAGCCCAGATATGGAGAGAAAAAACGGATGAATTTTAAAGGAACTTTATTCAAATTTAATCCGTCATAATTTCGGAATATGAACAAACAATTTGAGACACTTGATGAAGTTGAAATCGTACAGTTGGCAAAGGACGGCGATGAAAAGGCATTTGAGTTCATAGTTAAAAAATATCAAAACAAGGTTGCGAATTTAATCTTTAAAATAATTGGCGATGCAAGTATTGTTGAAGATCTAACGCAGGAGGTGTTTTTAAGAGTGATCGAATCGCTAAAAGAATATAAATTTGGCTCTGCCCTTTATACATGGATTTACAGGATTACGGTCAACATCTGCATTGATGAAATCCGGAGAAGGCAACGTTCAAGAGCTTATTCCCTATCAGATGTATTAAGCCAGAATCCAAAAGCGGAGCCATCGCATTCACATGTGGAAAAAACAGTTGAACAAAAAGAGATGAGAGAAATAATCGAAGAAGCGATTTCAAAGCTTCCGCCTGAGTATAAAACAGCTTTAATTCTGCGTGAGTTTGAAGATTTACCCTATGAAGAAATAGCAAGGGTTCTTAAAATTAGAGTTGGCACTGTAAAATCAAGGATTTTCAGAGCAAGAAAGCTTTTAGCTGAACATTTAAAAGAATATAAGGACCTTTTAAAATGAGGCACGCAAAAATCAAAAAACTCGTTTCAGAATACATCGACGGCGAACTAAAAAATAATATCGAACTGGTCAAAGAACACATAAAAACTTGTGAAGAATGCGCACAACTTTTTAGGCTTCACTCTCTTGTCAGAGAAACTCTGAAAGAGAACACAATTGAAGTTTCGCCGTATTTATTTACAAGGATACAAGCAAAGCTTAAAGAGCGGAAATCTCAACAGCCCTTGTGGGATTATATAATTGGCTTCTCAAAAGAGCTTGCTGTCGTCTTGATTTTGATTTTTATGCTTTTGTTGGGCATTGAATTAATTTCAAGTCGATCTTCAGTTAAAATCGAAGAAGCCATTTTAAGCGAATCACCGTCAATTCAAAAGGTTATTTCATCTGGTGGAGATCTAACAAAAGATGATGTTCTTGAACTAACACTATCAAATGGGAAAAGAAAATGAGCAACAAAACCAAAGCAATAATAGTTATACTTGGATGCATTATAATAGGCTTCATCCTTGGAGTCTTAGCGGATAGATTACTTTTTCTCAAATATCATCCCAGAAAACCTGGATTGAAGGAGTATCGAAAGGAACTCATCAAAAAATTGAACTTGAATCAAACTCAACAAGTTCGGCTTGATTCAATTTTAAGTTGGTCTCAAATAGAATTTAAAAATTTAAGCAAAGAATTTCGCCCGAAATATGATTCCCTAAAAAACGCACTTCGTGATTCAATCAAATCTATTTTGAACCCAGATCAAATTGAAAAGTTTGAAAAGATGATGAAAGAAATAGAAAAAAATGGTCGGAGGTAAACAGCAATGAGACGAAAAATAACTCGCATTTTCATAATTGTAGCCGTTTTAATAGCCGCTGGACTTGCGGTGGCTTTTTATTTCAACAATAGAAAATCAGGAACGCTACCGCTCAAGACATCGAAAGTAGACACAGGAAATATTGAGGTATATGTCACAACAACTGGGACATTAAATCCTGTCACGCTTGTTCAAGTTGGGACACAGGTATCTGGAACGATTGCAAAGATATATGTTGATTTCAATGATGTTGTAAAAAAAGGTCAAATAATAGCCCAAATTGATTCTACTTTTCTTGCGGCACAGGTTAAAGACGCGGAGGCTCAAGTTGAAAGAGCAAAGGCTCAAGTAAACCAGGCGCAACGAGACTTAAATAGAATAAAAGAACTTTACGCCAAAAATCTTGTTTCCCAAGCTGATTATGATCAAGCGTTAACAAATTATGAAACTGCACTTGCGCAGTTGAAGTCAGCCGAGGCTCAGCTTGAAAGAGCCCGGGTAAACTTGAAGTATTCAACAATTTACTCACCGATAGATGGAATTGTTATTTCTAGAAATGTCGATGTCGGTCAAACCGTCGCCGCAAGTTTACAAGCCCCAACCCTTTTCACAATAGCAAACGATTTGAGAAAGATGAGAGTTGAGGCAAATGTAGATGAAGCAGATATAGGGAAAGTTAAACCGGGTCAAATCGTATATTTCACAGTTGATGCATATCCTGAAGAAACATTCACCGGAAAAGTTTCGCAAGTTCGACTTCAGCCGATAAATGTTCAAAATGTGATAAATTACACCGTGATCATAGATGTTGACAACAAGGATTTGAAATTAAAGCCAGGTATGACTGCAAATGTTAAAATTTTAATTGAAAAGCGCGAGAATGTGTTGAGACTTCCAAATCTTGCATTAAGGTTTAAACCTGATCCTGCGGATAAACGCTTTGCAAAAGCGATGGAAGAGATGCAGAAAAGAAGAGAAGAATTTATGAGACGAAGGCAACAAGAAGGTGGACCAGGATTTCCAAATCAAGCGCCACAGGGTCAAGGTGAACAAAGATTTGGTGGTTTCCCTGGTGGGGGTTCACCAGGAGGCGGAAATAGAGCAATAATCTGGATTCTTGATGAAAACAAAAATCCCAAACCAGTCTTCGTAAGAACTGGAATAACTGATGGAAACTATACTGAGGTTGTGGGTGGAAATCTTAAAGAAGGTGACGAAGTAATAACTGGCTATGTTTTCCAAACTGCGGCAGGAAATAATCCATCAACCCCACAACCATTCCAGTTCAGAGGAAGAACGCCATTTTAATTTCGGATAAAAAAGCAAATAATTTTTGGGGAAAATTGAGGTTTTTAAAATTTCGCTTTTTTGCGATCCTTTTTCTTGCCTTTAATTTGTGTTTTGTTTATATTTAAGTGCGAAAAATTAATAATTCAACATAAGGAGATAAAGAATGAAGAAAGGAATTCATCCGCCTTATAAGAAGACGGTAATTGCGTGCGTTTGTGGAAATACTTTTGAGACAAGGTCGACCGTAGGTGGAGTTATTAAAGTTGAGATTTGTTCCAATTGTCATCCTTTTTTCACCGGAAAGCAGAAGTTCGTCGACACTGCAGGAAGAGTTGAACGTTTCATGAAGCGCTATGGAAAAGATTATCAAAAGGTCAAAGGTGAGTAATCATAATTTTAACTTTAACTTTTGGAAAATTTCAAAGGGAAGGATATAAGCCTTCCCTTTTTTGTTTTTCTAGGAAAACTTTAACCTAAAAAATAAAAAATAAAACAAAAACTAAATTGGAGGAATCAAATGCTTGTAATTGTCAAGGAAGATTACGATGCAATGAGCAAAGAAGCAGCCAAAATTGTGGCTGATAGGATTCGCAGAAAACCAAATTTAGTTCTTGGTCTTGCAACTGGTAGCACACCGCTTGGACTTTACAAAGAACTTATAAGGATGCACAAGGAGGAAGGTCTTGACTTTTCAAAAGTTGTAACATTTAACCTTGATGAGTACATCGGTCTTCCGCCAACCCATGATCAAAGCTATCATTATTTTATGTGGGAAAATTTCTTCAAACATATCAACATTAACCCAGCAAATGTGCATATACCACAGGGAATGTTTGGAGATCTCAAAATAAGCCCATATGAAACGGATCCAAAGGTTGAAGCTTATTGTCAATGGTATGAGGAGCAGATTAAAAAATTCGGTGGAATTGATTTGCAAATCCTTGGCATAGGTGCCAATGGGCACATCGCCTTCAATGAACCAGGTTCATCGCTTGGCTCAAGAACGAGAATTAAAACATTGACTGAAAAAACAAGGCAAGATAATTCAAGATTTTTCAAAAGCATTGACGAAGTTCCTAAGTATGCGATAACCATGGGAATTGGAACAATTATGGAAGCAAAGGAAGTCATTTTGCTGGCAAGCGGTGAAAACAAAGCAGATGCTGTAAAAGCAGCCGTTGAAGGTCCAATAACTGCTATGTGTCCAGCTTCAATGTTGCAAATGCACAGGAAAGCAATTATAATTGTTGATAAAAAAGCTGCTTCTAAACTTTCGGCAGAATTCGTCTATTATGGGTAAAAACAATTCCCCCTGGATTTTATCAATCCAGGGGTGTTCTTTAACAACAAAAACAAATTCAAATTAAAACTATGAACATCTGTATATTTGAAGATGAAAAATACAGAAAACTTTTGCCACTTGTTTATTTCAGGCCTGTTTACGAACTGCGATGTGGAATCAGTTTATTGATGGATAAAATCATACGAAGTTTCTCTAACCCAACCGTAATACTTCATGCGAGGGATTACTTAACAGATGTCTTGAAACGAAGCTATCCAAGTTTTTATGTCAATGAACTTCCAAACGCCGTAAAACAAGTCCTTTTCATCAACGGAAGAGTTTTAGCGGATCCACACTTTGCTGACAAGTTTAAATATAACGGCAAGGATGTTGCTTATGTCAAGGGTGATGATGTAGTTGCATTCTGGGCCACTGGCGAAAATATTCAAAAGTTTAAGGAAAAATTTGGTAAACCATTTTCAAAGAAAGATTTCGATGACTTCGAAAAAATTGAAGTTAATGTAAAATTAATAACTTATCCGTGGGAACTTGTAAACAACAACGGTGAACAGATAGCGGTTGACTTTAACATTTTAACAGAAGGAAAACCTAAAAAATTGGGGAAAATCTACGACGGAGTTCACCTTTTAAATGAACATTTCATTCATATTGATGAAGGGGCGAAGATAAAACCTGGTGTTGTTCTTGATGCTGAAAACGGTCCAATCTACATAGGTAAAAACGCAAAAATACTGCCAAATGCGGTAATTGAAGGACCTGCATATATTGGTGATGATAGCCTTATAAAAGTTTCAGCAAAAATTTATGAGAACACAAGTATAGGTCCTGTGTGCAAAGTTGGGGGCGAGGTTGAGGCATCGATAATTCATGCATATTCAAACAAACAGCACGAGGGATTTATAGGGCACTCATACCTTGGGACTTGGGTTAACATTGGAGCTGATACAAATAACAGTGATTTAAAGAACGATTATGGAAATGTCAAAGTTTACATTGATGGTGAATTGATTGATAGCGGTTCTATGTTTGTTGGCTTAACGATGGGTGATCATTCAAAAAGCGGAATAAATTTGATGTTCAACACCGGAACTGTTGTTGGGGTTAGCTGTAACATCTACGGAGCTGGGTTACCTCCAAAGTTTATCCCTTCATTTTCATGGGGTGGTGCTGAAGATGGATTTGTCACATATAGAATTGACAAAGCGATAGAGGTTGCTAAAAGAGTAATGGCAAGAAGAAAAGTTCAGTTTACAGAAATTGATGAGAAACTTTTTAGGAAAATTTTTGAACTGACCCAGGACGAAAGAGAAAGGAACGGGGTAAAAGACTAACTAACTTCCGCCCCCGGTATGGGGGCTTTTTTTATTTCTACCCTCATTTTGCTATATTATTAAAAACAAATTCAATCAAACTCTCACACCATGGAAATAAACATTCTTTTTATAGGCGATGTCGTCGGAGAGCCCGGTTTAAGAATAGTTGAAATGCTTCTCCCAAACTTCAAAAGGGAATATAAGATAGATTTTTGCATTGCGAATGGTGAAAATCTCGCGGATGGCAAGGGTATAACACCTGAAACGGCGCAACGACTTTTTAATGCAGGTGTTAATGTTATAACAACGGGAAATCACGTTTGGGATAAATTACAACAAGTAAAAGATTATCTTATAGCTGAGCCAAATATCTTGCGACCACTAAATTATCCGAAGGGAACTTACGGTAAAGGTTATGTCATTTATAACCTTCAAAATGGTAAAGGAAAGGTTGCTGTAGTAAATTTACAGGGTAGAATTTTTCTCTACCCCATCGATTGCCCATTTAGAACGATGGAAATGGCTCTCGCTAAAATTGCAAAGGAGACGAAAGTTATAATTGTCGATATGCATGCCGAGACAACAGCTGAAAAGATGGCTATGGGATGGTATCTTGATGGAAGGGTAAGCGCAGTAATTGGAACACATACGCACATTCCAACAATAGATGCAAGGATTTTACCAAACGGAACTGGATATATAACAGATGTTGGGATGACAGGACCTTATGACTCCGTGATTGGAATGGAAAAGCGTACATCAATTTTGAGATTTTTGTATCAAACACCGCACAAATACGAAGTTGCTCAAAATGATGTAAAATTCTCTGCGGTATTTCTCTGCGTCGATTCCAAAACTGGAAAAGCTTTGAAAATTGAAAATATCATCTATCCAGAATTCAATAGAACAATAAATGAAGGAGCACTTCAAAATGCCAGCACAAATAATCGATGGGAAGAAAATCTCTGAAGAAATTAAACAAGAAATAAAACTACAAGCTGAAGCACTTTACAACGAGACCGGAGTAATTCCGGGACTTGCCTTTATACTTGTTGGAGATAACCCAGCTTCTCAAGTTTATGTAAAAATGAAAGGAAAAGCCTGTGAAGAACTTGGTTTTTACTCCATAACCTTAAAATTGCCAGCTGAAACAACAGAAAACGAGTTAATTGAAAAAATTAACGCGTTTAATTCCGATCCAAAAATACATGGAATTCTCGTGCAGCTTCCACTTCCATCTCACATAGACGAGCAGAAAATTTTGCAAGCGATCAACCCTGTGAAAGATGTTGACGGCTTTCATCCGATAAATGTTGGCAAACTTGTAATTGGGCTTGATACCTATCCACCTTGCACGCCAGCAGGAATTCAGGAGCTCTTGAAGAGAAGTGGTATTAATCCAGCTGGAAAGCACGTTGTTATAGTTGGAAGAAGTAATATTGTTGGCAAACCTATCGCAAATATACTACTTCAAAAAAAGGAATGGGCAAACGCAACTGTAACAATATGTCATACCGGAACAAAAGATATTTCTTATTTTACGAAACAAGCTGACATTCTTATAGCTGCAATGGGAAAACCTGAATTTATAAAAGGTGATATGATCAAACCTGGAGCCATCGTAATAGATGTTGGTGTTAATCGCGTTGAAGATCCAAGTTCAGAAAAAGGTTATAAACTTGTCGGCGATGTTCATTTCGAATCGGCATATGAAGTCGCAGGAGCTATAACGCCTGTTCCAGGCGGCGTTGGTCCAATGACAATCGCCATGCTAATGAAAAACACATTAAAAGCTGCATTGGTTCAAGTTAAAGCAAAGCATTTTTCAAATTAAATTAGTTATCCCTTGGAAAAAGCATTTTTCATATCTGATGTTCACCTTGGATATGGCGGAAAGGAAATTAATCGTGCAAAAGAGATAGAGCTTGTTCGCTTTCTTGACCATGTTGGTGAAAACTCGAAAAAACTTTTCATCCTTGGTGACTTTTTTGATGTTTGGTTTGAATACAAACTTGCCATTCCGAAGGGTTTCACGCGCGTTTTAGGGAAACTTGCAGAGCTTTCAGATAACGGAGTTGAAATTTTTTATGTGCTTGGCAATCATGATTTTTGGGTTAGGGATTATTTTGAAACAGAGTTTGGGGCAAAGGTTTTCAAAGATGAGTTAGAGATCGAAATCAACGGAAAGAAATTTTACATTGTACACGGCGATGGACTTTCAAAAAATGATAAAGGTTATCAAATCTTGAGAAAAATTTTGAGAAACAAGGTAAATATCGCTCTTTTCTCCTTGATTCATCCCGACCTTGGGCTTTGGCTTGCGGGAACATCTTCAAGGAAAAGCCGAGAGCACTCGATGAACAGGGATTCGCGCAATGATGAAAAGGAAGCGATTGAATTTGCAAAGATGAAAATTGAAGAAGGTTTTGATTATGTTGTTATGGGACATCTTCATATGCCAGCGACTTTAAAAATTGGAAATGGTTTTTATATCAATACTGGCGATTGGCTTTGGAACTTTACCTATGGCGTCTTTTCTGATGAATTTGAAATAAAAAAATGGAAGTTTACAGATGAAAAGGCTCAGAGACTACTTCAAAAGTGAAATTGACAGAGAAAGATACTTCAATGATCCTGAATATAGGAGACAAATTTTAAAAAAGTTAAAACAGAGCGAAAAAATAAGAACAATAATTTTAATTTCGTTGGCACTTTCGTTTACCGCATATCTTATTTATCTTGTCATCGGACTCCCTTCGCTTCAACAACTTGAAAATCCAACACCGGAGCTTGCTACAAAAGTTTATTCCTATGATGGTGAACTCCTTGGGCAGTTTTACATTAAGCAAAGAGCGTATACCCCTATTGATAGCATTCCCAAAAATCTAATCAACGCTTTAATTGCAACCGAAGACAGAAAATTTTACAGGCATTGGGGAATTGATTTTGATAGAGTTTTAAAAGCTATGGTTAAAAATATTTTAAGTTTTAAAATTCGCGAAGGAGCAAGCACAATAACTCAACAACTCGCGAGAAATCTTTACCTATCTCAAGAGCTTTCTCTCACAAGAAAAATCAGAGAAGCGATAACCGCAATTCAAATAGAGCGGAACTATACGAAGGAAGAAATTCTCGAGATGTATTTGAACATCGCTTACTTCGGCATGAGCGCTTATGGGGTTGAATCCGCATCTTTTGTTTACTTTGGAAAAAGTCCAAGGGAGTTAACACTTGCGGAATGTGCGCTTTTAGTTGGGATGCTAAGATCACCGGCAAGATATAATCCGTTTGAATATCCAGACAGAGCTATAAAGATCCGTGATGTTGTTCTAAAAAATATGCTCATCACTGGTTTCATAACCGAAGAAGAATATGAAAAGGCACGAAAGGAGCCGTTAAATCTAAACCGCGGTCGCGAATATATTTACTCCGGCATCGCTCCTCATTTTCTTGAATATGTCAGACTTCAACTTTTGAAAAAAGCGGAAAAATATGGATTTAACATCTACAAAGACGGACTCATTGTATATACCACACTCGATGCGAGGATGCAAAGGCACGCGATAAAAGCTGTAAAGGAACAACTTGATGAACTCCAAAAAGAATTTGATAAGGTGTGGAAATGGAACAGAGAACTTTTAAACGCGGTGCTTGATAAGGCAATAAAACAAAGTCCTAAATACCTTGAAGCAGATCCACTCGAAAAGGATAAAGTTTACCGCGAACTGCTTAACGATAAAGCATTTGTTGATTCCGTAAAAAGAGAAGCGACCCGGATTCAAGTCGGCTTCGTTGCAATTGAGCCGCAAACTGGGTATATCAAAGCAATGGTTGGAAGCTCAAACTTTGAAATTTTCAAGTATGGATTAAACCATGCAACACAAATAAAAAGACAGCCCGGTTCAGCCTTCAAACCCTTCGTTTATACAGTCGCCATTGATAACGGCTATTCACCAGCTTACCAACTTTTAAATCAACCGATCACGGTGATAATGGCAAATGGAGAAAAATGGACGCCTTCAAACTTTGATGGAACTTTCGGTGGAAAAGTTACACTAAGAGAAGCCCTTAAAATGTCAATAAATGTTGTCGCTGTAAGAGTTCTTCAAGAACTTGCTCCAATAAATCAAGTTATTGATTATGCCCACAGGATGGGAATAAAAACAGAGATTCCACCTTTTGAATCGATCGCTCTTGGCACTGCTGAGGTTGTCCCCTTAGAAATTACATCAGCCTATGGTGTATTTGCAAATGAAGGTGTTTATGTTGAGCCGGTTGGAATTTTAAGAATTGAAGATAGATTTGGAAATGTGATTGAAGAAGCAACACCCGAAAAAAGAGAAGTTATAAGCAGAGAAACTGCTTACATCATTACAAATATGCTCGAGGATGCGGTTAATTCAGGAACTGGAACGAGAGTAAGACAATTTTTCCATCTCCCATGCGCTGGCAAGACTGGAACAACACAGGATTTTGCTGACGCCTGGTTTATAGGTTATACTCCAAATCTTGTGGCTGGTGTCTGGCTTGGATTTGATGATAGAAGAATTACATTTGGCACAACATTTGGCCAAGGCGGTAGAGCAGCTGCACCGCTATGGGGTAGGTTTATGAAATATGTTTACGACGATCCCGAGATAAATATGCCAATCCTTGACTTTGAGCAACCTCCAGATGTCGTATCTGCAACAATATGTGCTGAATCTCAAAAACTTGCAACCCCCTATTGCCCTCAAAAGATAACCGACATCTTCATCAGAAAATACCTGCCCGTAAAACAATGCGATATTCATACATCTGAGCAAAAACCAAGAATCATGTTCTGACAATGAAGATAAAGATTATCAAACTTTTTCTCATCACTTTTATAATAAATTTCGCCTTCGCTCAAACTCAAGATGAATTAAATCTTTTACGACTTGCACAATCCTTTGAAAGAGCTGGGGAATATGAAAGGGCGTTAAAAATTTATGAAGAGCTTTACAACAACAATCCTACCAATAGAGTTTATCTTGAAGCAATTGTAAGACTAAACACACAGACAAAAAATTACGACCGAGCGATCAAACTTGCTCAATCATGGCTTTCTTCACACCCAGATGATATCGATATGATGGCAAGGCTTGGGGATGTTAACTTTAAAGCTGGCAACGAAAAAGAAGCAATTGAGATATGGGACAAAATTGTCAAAACTTACCGAAATAATCCCGGCATTTATAGAATGGTTGCCGATTACCTCATTCAGAACCGTTTATATGATAAAGCAATCCAATACCTTACCACAGCCCAGAAAATTGCTGGGGTACCGGAACTTTATTCATTTGAAATAGCGATGCTATACGAGTTTACGATGAGATTCGATAAAGCGGTTGAAGAATACATAAAAATTTTGAGAAGGACGCCAAGCATGATTCCAAGTGTTAAATCTAGAATGTCATCATACATAAATAGATCCGATGTTTTAAAACAAATCCTCCCCATCCTCGAATCCGAAGCGAAAGTATCAAAGTCAAACATTGGCATACTTGATCTTTACACATGGGTTTTAATGGAAGCCAAAGATTACCAAAAAGCACTTGAAATCCAAACTCAACTTGACAAGGTTACATATGCAAACGGTGAAGTGTTGCTAAATTTTGCCCGTGATCTATTTAATCAAGGAATTTATCACATAGCATTGAAAGCTTACGCATCGATAATTGAAAACTATCCAAACTCTAAAATCTTGGCCGAAGCAAAGTTTGGTGCAATTCGATCAAATGAAGAAATGTTAAGATTAAGGTTCAATACTATTGAGAATCCAGATTCTATATTTTATTCAGAATTAAGAAAAGTTGAGAGCGACTACTTGAAAATCTCAAATGAATATCCAGGGACGAAATATGAAGCTGAAGCCCTGTTTCGCTTGGGACTTATAAAACTTGATTTTTACTTTGACCTCGATCAAGCACAAAGATATTTTGAAGAGGTTGAGAAAAAATTTATGCTATCCCACGGGAAAGATGCCGTATTGAAACTCGCCGAGGTATTCACCTTAAAAGGTGATCTTGAATCAGCAAGGGAAAAATATCTTTACCTGATGAAACTCAAAAATTTCCCCGATACCCTCAGAGTAAAATTTTTACTTGCACAACTTGATTACTATGAGGGTAATTTTAACGCAGCAATAAAAACACTTGAAGAGATTTCAAAATTTACGTCCTCTGATTTTTCGAATGATGCAATTGAACTGATTTTGAAAATTCAGTCAAATCGTTTCCCCTCAGAAGAAAATCTTAAAAAGATGGCCCTTGCAGAGTTAAAGATAAAGCAAAAAAGATTTACCGAAGCGATTTCACTTCTTGAAACTATAATCTCAACATGTTCAAACTGCCCAATAACTGATGACGCAATTTTTACAGTTTCAAAAACATATGAGATGTTAAAGAAGTTTGATAAAGCAATTGAATACCTTGAAATTCTCTTGAATGGGCACCCGGAAAGCATTTACGCAGACGATGCACTTATGGAGAAAGGGAAAATTTACCAAAAACTTGGCAAGAATGAACTTGCGATTGATGCATATACGAAACTTATTTCGCAATTTCCGAATTCTATATTTGTGAATGAAGCCAGAAAAAGAATCAGAGAATTGAGAGGCGAACTGCAATGATAAAAAAATTTTTTCTTATTCTAATCATTTTTCTTTTTCAAACTTTGATCGCGCAAAACAAGATTTTGATATACATGGATTTAAAGCAGACCGATCATCTGAAAGCTTATGGCATTGCTTATTTTGCGCTAAAACACGGAGTTGACGTTGATTGGCTTTTGAATTATCGGGGTGGTTCCTTTATGATGGATTACCATGATGAGATCGCAAATGAATGCAGGGTTCGCGGAGTTGCGTTTGATGTGATTTCAAGCTCCGATGCCCTTAAAATCTACGCACAGATTCAAGATGAAAACAACAATATGGATGTTGTGCGACTTGAAAAAGCCCCAAAAATTGCTGTTTATGTTCCACCAAATTTCAGACCTTGGGATGATGCTGTCACGCTTGCACTTGAATACGCCGAAATCCCGTATGATAAAATTTGGGATGAGGAAATTTTAAATGGCAAAGTTTACGAATACGATTGGCTTCATCTTCACCATGAGGATTTCACGGGGCAATATGGAAAGTTTTACGCTTCATTTGGAAGGACGCAATGGTATATTGAAGAGCAAATGATGTATGAAAGAGAGGCAAAACGGCTTGGCTTTAAAAAGGTTTCCGAGCTTAAGAAGGCAGTTGCCCGCGGGATAAAAGAATACATCGCTTCCGGTGGTTTCGTCTTCGCCATGTGCTCTGCAACTGATGCATTTGATATAGCTTTAGCTGCTGAAAACACTGACATATGCGATGTAATGTATGATGGCGATCCCCCGGATCCAAATTGCCAAGAAAAACTTGATTTCTCAAAGACGCTCGCTTTTGAAAATTTCAAACTTGAAATGAATCCGTATAGATATGAATATTCTGACATAGACCTTCCGCCAAGTGATCCCCCACCAATACGTGATCCGTCAACTGATTACTTTACGCTCTTTGAATTCTCAGCCAAATATGACCCGGTTCCAACTATGTTAACCCAAAATCACGTTAATGTAATCCGAAACTTCTTGGGACAAACGACATCATTTAACAGAAAAGTTATAAAAAAGTCCGTTGTCATCCTTGCTGAAAAAGAAGGCACCGATGAAGTAAAATATATTCACGGTAATTACGGTCGCGGGACATTTACATTTCTTGGTGGTCATGACCCCGAAGATTATCAACACGCGGTTGGCGATCCCCCAACAGATCTTTCACTTCACAAAAATTCCCCCGGTTACAGGTTGATCCTGAACAATGTTTTGTTCCCAGCGGCGAAAAAGAAAAAATTGAAAACTTAAAAACTTCAACTGGGAGCATCAAATGAGGTTAACACGAAGAGAATTCATTAAGAAAACTGGAGCGACGATAATTGGGGCAAGTTTGATCGGATTTGAAAATACACTTGAAAAAAGAAAACTTGGTAAGACAGGGCTTAATATCACAATACTTGGCTTAGGATGTGCCCAGATTGGCTCAATAAGAAGTTTCAAACAAGCTGTAAAAATTGTTGAAACAGCCATTGATTTAGGAATAAATTACATCGATACAGCAAGCACATATGGCAATAGCGAGGAAAAGGTCGGCGAGGTTATGAAGTCAAGAAGGAAAGAAGTTATACTTGCAACAAAAACGCTTCAACGAGATAAAGAATCATCTTGGCGAGAGATAAATACAAGTCTTGAAAGATTAAAAACCGACTATGTTGACATCCTTCAGATTCACTCAGTTAACACAATGTATGAGCTTGATAAAATTACATCAAAAAATGGTTCTCTTTACGCTGTTATAAGAGCAAAAGAAGAAGGGCTTTGCAAACATATCGGGATCACAGGGCATAAAAACCCTGAGGTTATAAAAGAGGCATTAAATAGATTTGACTTCGAAACAGTTCTTATCCCCCTAAGCCCGGTTGATAAACTTTTAAATGACTTTGGCGATGTAATTTTCCCGATCGCCCAAAAGAAAAACATCGGTGTAATTGCAATGAAAGTTTTAGCGGATGGCAGATATATAAAATTTGTCTCGGAAAGTTTACGCCATGTTTTCTCGCTTCCTATAAGCACTGCGATCGTCGGAATGCAAACGCTCGATGAACTAAAGCAGAATGTTGAAATAGCCAAAAATTTTGTGCCAATGAGTCTATCCGAAATGCAAAACTTTATCGAGAAAACTAAAAAGTACGCCTCAACATCAATACTTTGGTGGAAACAGGGCTAATCAGATTCGCCTTCCTGACCACTTGAAGAGAGAGCAACAATTGAATAAAACATCGAAATTCCCATCGAAAGAGCAAATAAAGCGAAGATCTTATTCATCAACGAAAGATATGTTGACACCAATGTCAACACAAAAAATATTATGATAAGACCTATGTTAAGTTTTTTAATCATTGCAGCGAAATTTTAATTTTAAAAATAAAAGAGCGGGCAAACGCCCGCCCGGTGAAAGTTTACTTAATAAGCAACATCTTCTTAACGGATGAATAGCCGCCAGCCGTTAACTTGTAGAAATAAACCCCGCTCGGCAAGTGCCCCCCGTTAAATTTAACTCTATATGAACCGCTCGAAAGATATTCATCAACAAGCTTCTCGACCACCTGACCAAGCGAATTATAGACGATCAATTTCACATTTGAAGATTTAGGCAAATCAAATTCTATAACCGTCTCTGGGTTAAATGGATTTGGATAGTTTTGTCTCAACTCAAATTTAGCGGGGGTTTCCGAGATCCTATCATAAACTTTGACAAACTTTGAGTAATCTGTATTCTGCGGGTCATAATTCGTCCAGCCAAGATCCCATCTTTGAGTTGAATCCGGACCAAAAGCACCAACCCAATTTACGGGTGTTAAATCTTGCAATCTTGGATTTGTGAAGTCAGCCATACCAATTAAAGGAGAACCCGACAATGGAATTGGTTTAGGATTAGAGTTAAATGGATCTGCAAGTTTAAGCTCACTTACAGTTGCGTATATTTTGTTTCCATATTGTGACCTCAAAAACCATCCCTTCGCATCAAAACCGGAGACATTTGTTTGCACTTGATTTGCGGATTTAATTCCAGCCAATACAACATTTCTTATTTGAAGCGTATCATTTTGAGCGTCGTTTGCAACATTTGAACCATCAAGATAAATCCCGGTTGGCCAACCTAAAAACACACTATTGTAAGTACTAAGCCTTGTCGAACGTCTTAAGTGAGCAGCTCTTCTATAATTCGGATTGTAACCGGTGAAAGTTGTATCTGGCATTGGACCAATTGAGGTCAGATTACAGAAAATTCCACTTGTTCTCGGTTGATTTGTCGAGCCAGTTCCATCGTTATCAGATTCAAATCCATTGCTACCGCTTATATCAGCTATATTTGGGTCTCTCACCGCAAGAGCAAATTGAACCTTTCCAGACCAACCAAAATCTGTATCAAAATCGTCATCAAGCCCTTTGTAAGCAACGAGATATCGTGCGTTCACATTTCCACCAAACCATTCAAATGAGTCGTCCCCTGAATAACTCACCTGAACATATTCAATCAAAGTTTTTCTCCCAACACCTCCAAGCGTTAAGCCATTGATTTCATTATCGGGTTGATATGGGATACCGGGGAATTCAATTCTAACATATCTGAAAACTCCACTGCTATCATCCGGATTGTTCCCACCGTAAATTCCATCATCTCCAAGTCCACCTTCTATGACCGCAGTTCCACCTGGAACATTGATCGGCGCTTCACCAAGAATTATCACTCCACCCCAATCACCGGCTGCCCTTTGACCAACGGGCTGCGCACTTGTGAAGACTATAGGTCTATCCTTTGTCCCATTAGCATATATTTTCCCGCCACGCTTTATGATCAAACTACCCTTCGTCTCCTTTTCGCCATAAATTATCGTTCCGGGTTCAATAGTCAATGTCGCTCCCCTCTCAACTGTGACAAATCCTCTCAAAAGATACTGCTTATCAGCGGTAAGCGTTGAATCCTGAGTAATCCTTCCCTGAAGAACCACTACATTTGCCGGCGGTTGAGCAAATGAACCAGCCCAGACCAGAATTAATTGAATCAAGGCAAAGATAAGGAATTTGATTGAACTGTTTCGAGTTTTAACTGAGCCCTTTAACTGATCTCTCATGTTTGTCTCCTGTGTTTGTTTTTGTTTGAAATAAGATGGATTAGAATTTAACATTCATGCCAAAGGATATGCTTGCAATTGTTGAGATTTTCTGATACAGATACCCACCTTGCTTTAGAACGATCGGTCTTGCGGTGATATTTTTCCCAGTTATGTTTAAATTCAAACTTTTGCTCAATCTATAACCAAGTTTGAAATCAATCTGATATCTCGCCTGTTCAACTATATCGTCGTTATATTGCGTTGCAACATCGTAGACCCTTGGTCCAGTAAGATTATAAGATAGGCTTAGGTTAAATCTTGAATGTGGCTTTTCATATACAAGTAAAATATTTGCAAGATATGGTGCTTGCCCCTGTAAACTTCTTCCCTTCCTTGCTATTGTTCCTTCTGTTCTTTCAACATCAACTTGTGATTTGCTAAAGGTCAAGTTGCCGATAAGTTTTATGCCGAATACATCTTTTACAAATTCAACCTCAAGTCCAGATACATTTGCAAACTTTGCGTTTTTAAAGGTTCTTTCAGAACCAAGGGCGCTTCCTGAAACGATGACCTTTTCAATAGGTGAATTTATGTGCTTATGAAATATCCCAACCGAAATCATATCCTCACCCAAACTGAAAAGCTCAAATCTCAAATCGTAATTAAAAACTAACGCCCGCCTCAACGATGAATCACCCCTTACGCTCGTCTGCGTGTAAAAATCAAAATAAGCAAAGGGTGAAATCTCCCTCAGTTCAGGCTTGTTAATCGTCTGGCTATACGATAACTTGATGTTCATCGTATAAGTTGGAGAGTATTTAAATTCAACGGCTGGTAAAACATCAAAGTAAGTCTTCGAAATCAAAACCTCGTTTATACCTGCGAAATCTTTCGTGTAGATATTTTGCTTAACCATTTCCACTCTAAAACCTGTGGCAAGATTGAAAATTTGAGACCTTAATCTGAATGGTATTCCAAGCGAAAGATAAGATGCCATGTTCTTATCATAAGCCCTGTACTTATTCGTTCCCGCTTTATATTCATCAAGTGAGAAACCATTTCTCTTGAAATTTTCTGGGATAAAAATTGAATCGGCGGGCAAGTAAAACATCCTCCAATCGGTTATACCATTCAAATTCACAACGACACCGATCAAACGAAACTCAAAATTACGCTTCGTCTCCCAAAAGTCAAATCCCGTTTTAACATCCATCCCAAAGAGTGGAAACTTAACGCTGGTTCTCAACTCCCTGACGTCGTCCCTCAAATTTGATGAAAGGATCCCGCCGTTTTTAAAATTTGCCTGCGGTCCAAGTATTACTGCAAACTTCGCATTTGGGTCATTCATATCTCTGCCATATACAAGCCGTCTTGTATCAGGTTCTATATTTAAAATCGAAGATATAGAACCCTGCCATTTAAGATTAACACTGCCAAAATTATTCTCCCCATAGACCTGCCCGAAATAAAGATTCCTTTGATTAAATCTTATCGCCATATGAATTTGCTCCGCCCCTTGATCGGTATATTGAAATCCCCTCATCTGTGCCGATTCATCCTCAAACATTCCAACCGCAAAGCCACGAAAACCTATCATCTGATTTAAAAATCTTGACTTAAGATCAACTAATCCCGCAAATCTCATTTCTCTCGAAACCCTACTTCCCCCAAATTCAAATCTTTTTGACCAATCTCCTTCATACTCATAAACCTCAAAGTCCCTTTTATGCGAAAAACCTTCATAAATAAGCCCAAGCGAATAGTTAAATCCATTAAAAATCAATTTTCCAGAGCTCAAAAAACTTGTTTTAAAATTCGGCAAGTTATAAAATGAATTTTTACTCCAAAGATTTTTTATGCTCCTTGCATAAACATTCCTTTCTTCAACGGGAACTTTTGTAATATCCTCAGGAAAATCGGAAGGCAAACCATTAATTTGTTTCGCCGATGTTCCAAAAAGATTTAATCTATCCATCCCATAAACAAAGAACTTCTTAAAGGTCACATCTGGAATCGTGGACACAGATAAATCGGTCGAATTTATCATTGAGTCTGAAAATTCAATCGTTTTTATATCGATGAATCCCCCTGAGAAATTCCCGGGCAAATCCGGAGAAAATGTTTTGACAACTTTTATGCTTTGAACAAGACCCGATGGGATAAGGTCAAATGTGAAAGCTTTCTTATCCGGTTCAGGGCTTGGAAGGAACGAACCGTTAAGCGTAGCTATGCTATATCTTTCCTCGACCCCACGAACATTTACAAATTTGCCCTGCTTAACAGAAACGCCGACAATTTTTGCCATAAGATCAGAAGAAGTTGACGCAGTTGTTAACTTTATCTGCTCATAACTCAGACCATCAAATATACCCATGCTCATCTGCTTAGTTGCAATGAAACTTTTCAAGGAGATATTGTCTTGCTTTACAGATCCGGTGACTTCGACTTTGCCAAGCTCGATAACATCTGGTTTCATCCTGAAATTGATTACACTTTCTTTATCAACGGCGACCACAGTATCGATCGTTTTATAGCCGACATAACTTACTTTTACTCTGACTTTTGATTTGCTCACATTGATTTTGAATGCGCCTTCAAAATCTGTAGTCGTTCCCCTGTTTAACTCCGGGATAAAAACATTGGCACCAATTAATGGTTCACCTGTCGTTGAATCAATAACCTTCCCCGAAATTTGAAATTGGGCAAGTGAAAAATTTAAAAGCAAGAAGGAAAAACACGCAACAAGCAATAAAATCTTTCTCATAGAAACACACTGAATTAATTTTTTTCACCTCTAAATTAGACCACTTGCTTAAAGCAAAAATAAAGGAAGGGTTAAGAAACGGTTAATCATCATGCGTTAAAAATCATAAAAATGGCAGGATTTTTAACTGAAACTTAACAATTCATGATTTGGGAATTAAATTTGGTCGGTTAGATATTTTATTATCGTGGGGGTTATGTCAAGAATTGATCTTATGCTCATTGCGACTTTTCCCTTCCCTTTCCCCCATATTATGGTTGGAACTTTATTTAATGTGTGGGTTTTTATCGAAAGGTCTTCAATATTTCCATGATCACTCGTTAAAATTATCAAATGTTCGTTCAAATCGGTATTAGTAAGCAACGAATCAAGAAAGCGTTCAATTCTATCAATATACTTCAAAGCTAATTCAAAATCTTGATTATGCCCCGCCTCATCTGTGAATGGAAATTCATACATAACAAAATCATATTCACTGAGCAAATCAGCTATGATTTTACCTGATTCCTCAGGAGTGATGACTTTAACATCGGGATAAAACCTCTTCAAAAACTCACCCGTCAAATCAGCAGGCACCGCCTTACCATCTTGCAGTTCTTTATCGTACCATCTGAATGGAACTTGCGAAGCCATTACAGCATAAGTTGTAGCGGAAAGTTTTTCACCACGGAGCTCAAAATAATGTTTCGAATAAGCGTTTGCAAATGTCGCCTTTTTGCCAAGCCTTTTTAACTTCAAAAATATACTTTCAGAGAGAAGAACCTTCCTCAATGTAGGTGTTGGAAGCCCATTTATATGTCCTTGCATTATCTCAGCAGCGTTGACACCTGTAAAAATAGCGGTCTGACCCGTAGCGCTTTGTGGATAGCCCGGAACATCTAAAGTTGCATCCGTTGGAACTATGATACCATCATATTCCGCCCTGAAATTATTTCCACCGATAAACGCACGAAAAAACTTTGATCTATACCTTGCAAACGGATTTTTCTCCGGGTCATCCTCACCTATCCCAATGCCATCAAAAAATAAAAGAGCAGCCGACATTTTAAAACTCAACCTTTAATTTTACCTTCGCGTTTAAACCAGTTATCAAATCGTAACTTAAATTTGTCTCAGTTTTTAATTTGCGATTATTAAGCATAGCAGTTATCACCGCATCAATGGCACTTAAAGTATGATTTGCAACTAAAATAAAAGTAGCAGTGCTCGCAATAGAATAAAAATCATTCGCTTTTCCTCTTTCAAGCGAATAAAATTTAAACTTTGGCGTCGGTTTTAATTCCGAAACATTTTCGGGAATGAAATTCCTATCGAAATCATTCCAACCTGGAGCATATTGATGATATTTCCCGATTAATTCGTAGTATTGCTGCTCCCCGTAAAACGGAAGTGTATGAGAGAATCCACCAGAGAGCCGACTTATGTATCTTTCAGCTTCATTTAACCTTGACCAGTCAACCCTTTGCCAAGGTTTTAAGTTTGGATCAGGCGTTATACGAATTATCGGTGCATCTGAAGTGCCATATTTCGTCATCCACTGGTTCATCCACTCTGCATAGTCAACAACGCTCCAATTTTCATCGGCATATTGTTTAAACCATCTTGTTTGTTCATCACCTTTTTTAGTATATGAGAAATAAGTAATCCACAGAACGACCTCAGCGGTAAAAAACAGCGCGGATTTCAAATAACTTTTTGTGTAAAATTGTCCACCCCCAGGAATTATAGCCGATAATAAACCAGCTTTTAGCGGTGAGTATTTATTAAACTTATTCGCATCGCTTTCAGATGAAACTACCAAACCAGAAAAATCAAGGTCAAGTCGACCTGTTGAAAATTTTAATTCCTGCGCTCGTAAAGTTGAGATCAAAACCAAAATTATAAAAAAAGCTTTCTTCATTTTCACACCGCATATTAGTTTTATTCAATTGAATCAAATTCAAAAACGACGCCGAAATAAAACCTCACATCTCGCCCAAAACTATATTTTACCTTGTTTATAACCTTATCAAATTTATCAAACCCATAAGCAACGCTTGCAAATATCTTCATTGGGAAAACATAAAATGAAGTCCCATCAATTCTCAACTCAACTCCAACATCTTTTTTAAAATCCTTCAACCTCGTTCCATCATTCCACGCATTCCCATAGTCAAAAAACAAACCAAAGTAAATTCTTTGAAACCCAAGATTTAAAATTTGAAGATGAAAATAATCTATCACAGGGAATCTATAGATTGTTCTCAGCGTCAAAATTTCATTCCCACCAAATGAATAAAACGAATATCCGCGCATTCCAATTAAACCACCAGAATAAAAGTTAAAGAATTCATCAACAGGTTTACCAAGTATGCTTCCATATTTAAAGATAAAACCAAGCGTATGGTTCTTCAAGGGCAACCTTACATACTCATTCCAATTCAGTTCAAACCTCCAGAAGTTAAATTTTCTATAAACAGGGACTAAAATCCCATCCTTGAGCTCGTATGTCCCGTCTGGATTTAACTTGTTAAATTCATAATTCAAACGCAGATTAATCTTTCTACCAACAGGGTTTATGTCAGAGTTACTTTTAGGCTGTATCCCTCTAAATGCAAAATCAAAATAAAAAGTTCGCCCGATGAAGTAAACATCATCGGATGATCTAACAAGGGTATTCGTTTCAGGAATGATGAAACTTTTTACCTCGGCTGAATACCTTGAAAATGTGAAGCCAGTTTTTAAATCCAAACTTGGCAAGAAAATTTTCCATTTAAACGAAAGGTCAACCTCGGTCAAGTGATACACAACATCAACGGGTATTAAATTCAATCCAAGTGTGATGGGATATTTTACGACACGAGTGACATTGTATGCTTCAACTGTAAACCTCGGCTTTAGCCCAATTTGATAAAGCAACGGAAATCGATCGTTAAATTCAAATATGAGAAATAAATCGCGCTCAAACTTTTTATTCATCAACGCGCCAGCAAATAAACTATACTTCCCAACGACATCGGTTGAGTAAGTGTAAAACCCAAATTTTATAAGGTCAATGCCACGATCATGTTTGTTATAATTGTCAAACCGAAAAACAGGATAAAACGAAAGGGATGTGTAAACATTTTTATACTCTTTAACCTCAAACTCTGGAAGATTTGAATCGTCGTAATCGTTCGAGCGAGCCAAATGAAAATTCGGCATAAAATTATTTTCATAAGCAAGTAAATCCACAGCCTCAGGTTGCTTGAATCTTTTAACTTGCTCCATGTATGCTATTTTAAACCCATCCGAAGTATAGGTTGAATAAACCATTTTATCATCAATGACATCCGGCATGAATGCTCCACCGTAAACATTCGTAAGTTGTGAAATTTCCCCCGTCAATGTGTCAAGCTCGTAGATATTGAAAATTCCACTTCTATCTGAAGAAAAATAAATTTTTCGCCCATCTTTAGAAAAAGTTGGGTTTCGTTCATCGCTCGCAGTAGCCAAAACAGGTTTAAATTCCAAAGTTTCTATATCAATGATCCCGATATCTCTGTTATTTTTCAAAGAGTAATCAAACAAAATTTTTCTTCCATCGGGTGAGAAACAAAGTCCATAAATTTGTTCACCGTTGTTAAAATTAGTTATCATTTTCACACTTATCTCATTCGAATTTAACACATCGTTAAGTTTTATAATCCCAATGTTTGAAGTCCCATCTTTGTAAGTTACAAAGGCAAGTAATTTTCCGTCCGAAGACACCGCAGGATTATTGGCTCTTAAACCATAGGTTAACCTTTTCTCCTTTCTCGACTCAAGATCATAAACGAAGACATCGTATAGGCTTCGCCAGTTTTTGTTTTTTCTGGTTTTCTTTGAGTAAAAAATTTTCTTTCCATCAGGCGACCACGCTATGGATGAAGTAACGCCAGAGACAAGTTTATTCTCCTTTCCATTTTTAAGATCATACAAATAAATTGCGGATGGAGCAAAGTAATCGCTTTCTTTATTTGAAATGTAAGCTACCTTCTCCCCATCTGGAGAAAATTTCGGATAAAAATTTCCAAAGCCATCCCGTGCAATCAAATTCCCCTCAACTTTTTCGCCGATCGCTTTAATTTGTTTTTCATATTTTTCGCTAAGATATGCCCTCCACAAATTGTAAAGTTCTTTTCCATCAATGCCAAGGGATTTTTTTATCGCCTGATCTATAGTTAGATAAAAAGGTGACCTAAGGCTTTTTGATATCTCCTCAAGCTTCCCCACGCCATAATTTTTTGCGATAAATTCCACAAGTGAAAAGCCCGAATTATAAACCGATTCATTGCCCAAACTTGTCTTCCCAAAAGCTGTCAATTCCTCCCAAGAAAGAACCTTGTTGTCAATAACCTGCATTCTTAAGATCATATCTCTATGCGTATCCCAGTAGTCATAATTTAAATCTGGGTGATTGAACTGTGCCACACCTTCCGCAAACCATGCTGGAACATTTACACCTGCAAATGGATAAGATACAATAACATTCGGGAAACCATAAAGCACATCAGGTCTGCTTTCCTTTTCATAGCCGAGCCATTGAAAATAAACAGCGGGAACTCTTCTACCAAACTTCATCGCAACTTGCATTTGAACATTGTGCGTAAACTCATGCGTGACGACATCCCTCAACCAGTTATGCACCCCACGAAGCTCAAAATCAAGTGCGCTTGCCCATATCTCAATCCTGTTATCATAAAAATAGGTCACCCCGTTTGAATAATCGTCATAATCTTTTATGATTATGCTAACCTTTTGATCTATCTTATGCCCGTAAATTGAAGTTATAGGTTCATATATTTCCTCAGCAATTTTAGCAACAACCTTTGCAGTTCTCTCAGCTCCATCGTGGAAGTGGATAAGAAAATGCTTCGTCTCAATGGTATACCATTGAAGCTCCGGATGAATAAATTCATCATCCTGTGCAAGGGAGATAGATGAAACAAAGCAAAGCAAAATAAACAAAACTATTTTGGGAGAAATTTTCATTTCACAACAGCAATCTTTATTATCTTAACATCACTTCTACCTTGGGCGATGGCTTCAACTCTTGCATAATAAATTCCACTTTGAACATTTCTTACATCCCATTTTATATCCGCATCAAAGTTTGCGCTTACGTTCGTGTTCATCTCGTCAACCTTAAATCCAGCGAGATCAAAAATTTTGATGTTAATTTTAGCATCGTAAAATGTTCTAACACGAATATAAGTTGCATCATCATAGACTGGATTTGGCCAGTTGTAAACCTCTTTTTTATCGAGTATCTCCACAGCCGGCGGTGGAACTACTTCTTGCGATTTCGAGGAATAATTTGAATGTCTTTCATCCCGCAAATAACTTGACCAAAGAACAGACGCAGGTACCGAACTCGGTTTTATCGTCCATGCATAAAGATAACCATCACTGCTTGGAACAAAAAGATAAACAAGGTTGCTTTCATAATAGACCGCAGGAGATGTAACACAAGATCCACTGATAGACACAGGAAAACCCGGAATGATTCTACCTTGAACATCAAAAGCATAAATTTGTCCATTGTCCGTTCCAACAACTATCTCAGGCAAGCTATCACCGTAAAAATTTACAATGACTGGAGAAGACAACTCGCTTGCATTTCTAACCTCTATCGGAAAATTTAAAAGCACGGAGCCAAGATAGTTAAAAGCCCAAATTTTATTTCCCGATGTTATAACCATATCCGGAAAACCGTCAAGATTTAAATCAGCAACTGCCGGCGATGTGCGAATCTTTTGAATGTTCTGAATTTTAACTTGCTTACTTGCCCCAGTTTTAGTGTTAAGTATAACAATTCTCCCATCATCCTCAATTCCGACGACTATCTCAATCTCACCTTCGCCTTTCAAATCAATCCCAGCCGAAGATACGAAATTAACATCAAAGTTCCACTCACCTTTTTCCGTTTTAATTTTACTTTTTGAAACCGCAACCCACATCGAATCGCTCGCAATTAAAGCAACAACTGGCTCATCAGCAATTTTAATTTTTCTGTTCAATGTTCCATCTTTATTCAAAATGACAATGTTTCCGAGGCTATCCCCAAAAATAATCTTATCCTTAAATATCGCCGGCGGAGTTGAAACAAAATTTTCATTTTTAAAAACCCACAGGCTATCTACAAAACCATCGAGATCTGTATCCCATGTTTTAAAAGCATAAATTTTTTTACCGTCGACCCCGACAACATCACCTATCCCATCACCATCGATATCAAACACAGCGCAAGCGAAATCACTTTTCACATTTGAATAATAACCTTGATCATTCAATGTCAAACTTGTTCCAGATGGATTAAAGGCGAAAATTCCGGACGATGCGTTTAAAATTATTTCGTTTTTCGGATCGTTATCTATGCTTGCAATTGTGACAAAGGATTTTTCTGTCATTCCGATTATTCGTTTTGGGAAAGCAGGCGCTGGAAGAACTATAGAATCAGAAAAGCCAATTTTAAAAGTCATAACAGGCGAAGGGCTGCTAAAATCATAAATCTTAACATTAAAATTTGATAGGTTATTTGTCGGGTTCCACGGATATGCGTTCACCGAGAATTCGTTTCTATACGTAGGTGCGGAATTACCCAAAAACCACATATCAAATTCCCAACCAATCTCATCACCATATATTACTTGCGGACCATCAGCCTCGACAAGCTTCACGCCAAGTCGTTTCACATCATTATTGATCGAATTCGTTTTCAATTTTTCATCAATCACATTCTCATCGATATACCATATCAAAATTCCAGACCCGGGTAAAGCCCAATCGGGTTCATCGACATCAATTAAAACTCCATACACCGAATCGATATCAAAATAATTAAATCCAATTTCATCCTTTGTAAAAACTCGCTCAATTATCCTTTCCCCCGTCGAATCACGCCAATAAAATTTCATCCTGACCCCATCGTTAAAAACATCTCGGTTTCTATTTTCGACTAAAAAATATTCCTTAGCATTGATAGGTATTTTAAAAACCGCATTACTCTTGTTAAGTTGGAAGGCATGGATTGAAATGGTCGTATCTTTCAAATTTTTAATTTCAATAGGTTGGCAAATTCCAAGTTTAACTTTCTCCCATGCGGACGGCTCCGGTGGCAAAACTCCACGATATGAAAAAATCCCCGGTCCATCCATCAAACCAAATCTACCAATCCTCGATCTCCCAGTCTTTGTATCAAATAAATCTGGTAATCCGAGAAAACTTGCGAAGTTTGACACAAGCAAACCATTTAAACCTATCTGAAGTAATCTTTCCCCGGTTACCGTTTGAACATATCTTGACTCAGTTTCGGGCAATATGATTGAATTCTTAATTTCAAAATTCTCGGAAATTCCGTTTTTTCTTAAAAATGCTTGAATAGAATCACTGTTTACAAACAAAGAAGGAATATCAAATGGAGTTGGATCATATCCATACTCTGCGGTCAAATCTATGTCCCTTCCTACCCCAGCGTGAAAAATGATATAGCAATCATATTCAGAAAGAGGGTAACTCGTTCTAATGGAGGAATTTTTAACAAGTGTCCAAGTCTCATAAACAAGCATTAAAATTCGCTCGAGTCCCGAATCCCGGGGAGGCGAATAATTTTTCATCTGTTTAGATAACGTAAATACAGAATCTATGATCTCATACTCAATTCCTATGGAAAGCTTCGCGAAATAATTTTTCAAAAATTGAAGATGTGCTTCAAAATATTTTTTGTCGTGTGGCGGTGGGTCAATGATTTTTTTAGAGGGAAAACTTAAATTAAACTTCCCATTCCCCGTCGTCAAAGGATCACTATCTTCCTGAAACTCAACCATTACAGCGATGACCTTATAACGATGCTGCGCTTGTGAAAAAAGATCTATCACAAAGAACAATAAAATAGCCAAAAATAACCAAATTATCCTCATCTCGCAGGCTTATGACAATTTTTTAGTGAAAGGCGGAAAAGCCCGCCTTAATATGAAAACTTTACTCCTCACCGCCGAAGTTTAACAGAATTGTAAAGCGAAGTGTATTCGCAAGCGGATGATTGGCTTCAAAAGTTGAAATATAACCGAAATCGACCCCAACTATGCTATATCTTACACCAGCGCCAAATGTTGCAAATCTTCTACCGCCAGCCCTCGGGTCCTCATAAAAATAGCCAGCTCTTAAAGCAATGAGTCGTGGACTTCCATACCAATATTCAAATCCGGCGCCTACAGTTACCTTCCTCAAACTTGCATATTCACCCCACGCTGTAATTAATGACTTTGGCAATGGATCTGGTTTGCGACCCTCACCTGGATATCTTCTGACAAGAACTCTGCCAAAGTCAACGGTTGCTGTAAAATTATTGTACTTAGTTTGAATTATGTCAAAGGCAAAACCAACTCTTAAATGTGTCGGAAGAGGATCTGCCTGCTCCTTATCAATGTAATGAATCATTGGACCAAGGTTTGAAAGATTTAAACCAGCACTTACCCTTCTACCAAAAACGTAATCCCTGAAAAGCAGCCCGATATCAAAGCTAATGCCGTTTGCAACCCCCCTTCCTTGCTCTTCCGCTGTTCCAAATGGAGCAAGTTGGCTATGTATGTATCTAAGGTTTACTCCAAACCCAAAACTTTGTGTCAACTTCATTGCATAAGCAAGTGCAACTGCGTATTCGAAAGCTTTAAAAGTTCCAAGATAGGTATTATTTTCATCTCTTCGTTCAAATGAACCGAGATTGAAAAAGGTTATATTAGCTCCTATTGTCGCATCAATTGATGCAACATAATGTTTCGCACTCAGATATTCATAAGACAAGTCGGAGCTGAATTGAGGAAGCCATTTTGCATGTGTGAAGCTTATTTCAGTTCCTTTTTGAAATGCAAGTCCTGCAGGGTTCCAGAAAATAGCATTGGCATTATCTGCAAGGGCAACTCCAGTTTCTCCCATCGCTCCTGCCCTTGAATCAGGAGCGATCAAAAGAAACGGAACCGCTGCATCTCCACCTTGTGAATAAAGTATATTGGAAAAAAGAACAAATATAACAAGTATGCTCAATCCTACCGTCGTTCGCTTCCTTAACAGCATAATTTTGACCTCCTGATTTTTTGTTTTGCAAATTAAATCAAAGCGATAACTCTATCTCATATTCACCTAACTTTTTGTTTGATTAAATATATAAAATTTCTGAAAAAAACAAAGTTTACCTCATCACAACCAACTTTCCCAAAGATTCCGCTCTCTTACCGTCGGCGCTTTTAACAACCACCTTATAAATGTAAACTCCATTTGCTATTTCATCACCATCCATATCTCTACCATCCCATTCAATAGCTATAAAGTTTCCGGTTAAACCATGTCTTTCAATTTTGTTTATCAATTTCCCACTCAAAGTATAAATTCTTATCTCTACATCAACGGGTGCATCCTCAAAGGTTGCAACTTTTTGAAATGTGAAGTGTGTTTTATCAGAGAATGGATTTGGATAGTTAAAAACATTATAAATTGCAAACTCCCCTTCTTCAGCAACTTTGAACTCAACTTCACGAATGGAAGAGTTATTAAAAACATCCCAAGCCTTAACTTTGACCATATGTCTTCCTGGTGAAAGTTTTGGGAGTTTATAGATAACTTCACCACGTCTGTAATCGTCAAGCTTCGTTTGATAAAATTCAGAAAGATCAATTCCCGATGGATTATCATCGAGAAATGCTTCAATTCTATGACCGATCGCAGATGTTGATACATTAACACCACTTTCATCGAAAATTTCAACCATCAAAATTGGTTCATTTGAAACAATATCACCGCTCTTAAAGTAGACATTATTCAAATAAATGTAAATCTCCGGACCTCTTAAATCCCCAACGAAGCTCGAATCAATCCCGTTAATTATAATGTCTGTTGTATAACCAACGCCATCAACTTGATTGCCATAAAAATAAGCAATTGCCTTGGCTCTTTCATTTGAAAAAGATATATCTTTCGGAAGGACGAATTCGCTTTTGAATTTGCCATTTTTAAGTGAATATATACCCTTGAACAACAAATTCCCTTGATCGATAAAGTTAAATGTCCAACCAAGTTCATCAACAAAGCTTAAATTTCGCTGAGCATCAAAAACAGCTATTTCAACGGTTCCATCTAAATTTAAATTAGCTCCGCTATTTTTCTGTGCCTTACCCAAAAATGTTGTCTTTCCAAGTGCTTTCAAATTAACAATCTGATTTGTAGCTCTACCATTTATGCTATCAATTGTAGCCGAATATCTTGGGATCACAAGATACATCGCAGGATCAGCAAACAAGATAAATTTCCTATCGTTAAGCGACGCATAGTATTGCTTAACCCTAAACATCGCATCACCAAGACGTGAAGTTCTAAATTCATCACTCCCATTAAATAATTCATCAAAAAATTTATAATTAAACGCTGCATTATCACTTGAATAAACCAACCTTCCGGATGAAAGCACACCTATAGCACCTCCATCTTTCAGGGTCAACAAAGCTTCAGTTGAACTTTGGGATTTCGGGTTATCAAATCTAGCAAAATCACATGTAGCTGCCACAACAAATGTTAATCTCCCCGAATTTTTTAAATTTTGTATTGTGTACCCTATCTCAAAAACCCTTTCGTGCGCCCATACATACGGATTTCCGTGTCCTATCCAATTAACAATGACAGAACCACGATTGATAAAATCAACTAAACTCCTTGCCGCATCTGGTTTTCTCCGACCCAAAGATGTGTAAACAGTCGGATACGCAACGAGATAAAGTTTTCTTTTATTGATAAATTCAGGTGTGTGATAATTAGCCAAAAACTCGCTTTGAACTGTATGTATTGTTCCATCCGTGCCACCGCCTGAAGTTAAGCCATCATCAGCAACAAATACAATTGTATTCCGCCACAATCCGAAATCATTGTTGTTCTCATACTGAATTATCTTGTTCACGACAATCTCTGCTTCCTCCTGAGTCCGCACTGGCAAACGCCCTGTCGCCATGTCAATGTAAATATCCGGTGTCAAAAGAACGAAGAAATCATCGGATGTGTATGTCAGTATTTGCTGTAGCCCTTCTTTGCTCTCGTAAGGTGGAACCCAATTTTTATCTAATACCTCAACATTTCTATAATCATAGTCCCCGTCCCCAAAAAACAAAACATAAAAAGGTTTTCTGCTCCATCTATCAAATGCAAATTTTAAAAAGTCCCTTATCGCAACTGGATCGAGTATCCCACACGAAAACTCATTGTAAATATCTTCAACATCAACTACAAATGTTTTCAAAGAGTCTTTTCTTGCTCTATAATCAGCTAATCTCTTCGCCTGTGTTATAAAGTCAGAATGCGTAATTACAACCCAATCCGCACCTTCTACTTCTCCACGCAGATTTGTATTTCGAACCTTCTCAATCTTTGACACTTTTCTATATCCATTGCTTCCCACACCGATAAAACGCTTGACCCCTACACTTTGCTGCGATATCTGAAATACAAATTCACCAGCATTTATGTTACCTGAAATCATTTTAACATCTTTAAAATCAGTCACATCAAAAACTTTAACATCGTTTGAAGAGAAACCAAAAATTTTATACTCGACAACAGCGGTTGTATCATATGAGTAAAACGCTATATAATCATTAATCGCCCTGAAACTTCTCGGATAAATTATCTCAAACCAATCAATATATCCAGCGACAGCTTCCCCGCTCCAATTAAAATAAAATTTTAAATTACTCCTCGAATCTTTAAGTTCGCCATTATAAACAAATTTTTTTGGTCCTGACTTCACAGCGTAAAAATCAATCAAAGAAGATAATCCACCCAAAGAAACCGTGCCAAGTTGGATGGTTCCAAGCTCATCGTCCCCTTCCTTCACAACAAACCAATTAGGACCACCTGACCTCGATGCAACTTGCACTCTATATTGAATCGGCTTCCCAGGTATAAGCTCATCCAACTTAACTGTATAGCTTACCATATTAAATCCCAACCTTGCCTCAACCGAAGCCATAAACCAATCTCGCCCTGATTCAGTCAAGTTAATCTTTTGATCATCTTTAAAATAGAGCCCAAAGGTATACTCGGGTCTGAATGGAGAGGGAACATTTAAACTTTGCACTGAACTCATCCTTTTGCCCGGTCCCCCGCCGAAAGTAAGAAAGTAATAATTAACATCGGAATAATCATGAATGTAGTGCGAAAATTCCTTGGTTGTAGGATCATAGTTCCACCCACTCGTCCCTTTCCCGTAAAAAATTATATAATCCCCCTGATCAAATTTTCCATCATCCTGCCCATAAACATAGATGGCATTTTCAATTAAACCTGATGGTCTAGGTTCTGAAACATTTTCGGGCAGTTGAAATCCGCCATTGTTAAAAATTTTTATAGTCCTCGGATCAATATTATCAGGATTTATTCCAGCATTCCTTAAGTCGGTGTATGTTATCTTATAAATCCCTTCTTCAGTTATGGGAATTTTGTACCAATCTCCACTGGCAAGTTGACTTACACCTGATTTAGGTAAATTCAAATTTTGAATCCTCCAAAACTTTGCAACATCGTGATTAATAAAACCTTGCGCAACTTTTAAATCAAATTTATCTGGATTTGCAAAGGAAACCGCACCTTGACCATACTTAAGCATAAATCTAATTCGCGTATAAACCCTCGCTTTCCCCAAAGCAGGATTATATTGTATTGGATAAACCTTCAAAGTCGATACAATATAATTTCTGGCTATCCCCACTTCCCCAAGTTCAACAATTTTATCAGGGATATAAGCATTCCTATTGTAGATATCGCCAAAGGTAAATGTTTTAACATAGGAAATTGTGTCTTCACCTGTGAATTTTTCTGGAATTAGATGTGGAAATGGCTTTAACTTAACACTTTCATATTCAATATAGGATGACTCTATAATTTCGACAGAATTTTCAGTTGCAGACTTCAAAGCGACGGGGAAAATCCTGACTGGAATTTGCGGTTCACCTGGCTTAGGCTCATCAAATGTGGTGTTAAGAAATAAAAATGAGAGTAGTAATTCATTTTGATAATTTGTTGAATCTATTTTAACAAGGTAAGGGCTATATTCAATCACTATTTCTTCACCACTTTGAGAAATGATATGGAAGTCAGGGATATTTTGAGATATGACAGTTTGAGCAAAGAAGATAAGCACAAACAAAAAAGGACAGTTGCCAAGCGAACTTGCGTTAAAGGTTGAAGTTTTTAGCATATCGTAAGCATTCGTTTTTGCTTTAATTTAAGGCACCTAATTCAAAGAGTAAAACCTTTAACGAAGCCGCAATAGGCAACTGTCCTTAAGTTTTTAACTATCTCAATATAATCAACTCAAGATCAAAAGTCAAATTAAACAGCATGAAACCGAATTATAAACTTATTTCCACTTGGAAACTCAGAAGGTTCAACAACAACGGTGCCACCATTCATTTCAATGATTCTATGAAATACATTCATTGCAAAAAGGTTATAATTTGGCTTGTACTCGGAAACAGAGACAAGGTATGGGTTAAATAACACCTTGGCAACATCAGATGGTAATTTTTTCGTTTCATCATAAACGGTTATGAATACAAACCTGCCATCACCCCCCGCCCTTGTAACTTGAACGATTTGAATCTTCCCGCCAAGTGACATCGCTTCTGCCATAGCTTCAAAAAGGATTTTAAAACCGATCCCAACCCAGCTTTCATCCCCCTTGATCAACGCTTCCCGCCCAAGATTAAATTCGAAGTCAACCTCCGAAAATTTCTCTTTTACCTTCTCAGAAGTTTCCTTAATTAAAGAATTAACATCAAAGACCTTTGTCTCAATTCTATGTATTTCGGCAGAGATATCATTTAAGTGTGTAAAGTAGTCAATAAGTTCAAACCATTTTTTCATCTTGTTATAATTTTCAAGCAGGAGCACCTTAAGTTCATCTCTAACATCCTCGCTCGATGTTATCATTTCAATCACTCCCTTAACAGATGAAAAAAGCTCTTTTATTTGATTTACAAAAAATCTTTCGGTCATCATTTGAATCTTCTTCATCTCATTCTCAATGGAACGCATTCGTAAAACAGACTTAACTCTGGCTGTAAGTTCCGTAAGCCTTATCGGTTTGTAAAGATACTCAATAGCACCAAGATTAAAACCACGCTCAAGATTTTCCTCATCAACATATTGCCCAGTTAAAATTACCACAGGGATTTCTCTCGTGATGGGATTTTGTTTAAGTTTAAAGAGCACCGTAAATCCATCCATAACTGGCATGCTTATATCGAGAAGTATCAAATCAGGCTTTTTCTCCTGGGCGAGCATCAATCCTACAAAACCATTTTCAGCAGTTATCACATCGTAACCTTCCATTTCAAGTGCATTTTTTAATGTTTCCCTTAATTCCTTTTCATCGTCGATTACAAGAATTGCCATTTTCTAACCTATTTTGTTTGGGAAGAAACGAGCTGCTCTTGCACTGCTTCCGATCCCGCCGTTTCCTCCCCGATTACAAGCTTTTCTTCAAACTCTTTAACTTCCATCAAAAGCTTTTCTATTCTCCTGCAACCCTGCTCAATCGCCCTTACATCTCTCAATGTCTCATTATCATAGGGAAATCTCCTCTCTATCCTTGCAGATGCGCTCATTATCACCGTTAACGGGTTATAAATCAAGTCCCTCAATGAAAAGGTAAAATCTTTCAAAGCTTTTAGCTTTGCAATCTGCGTTTCGTACTGTTTTATCTGCTCCATGCGCAATTTCTCTTCCCTGTGTCTTTGCTCCTGTAAATTTACAAGCTTAACAAATAAATACGACAACCCCCATATCCACAACAAAGAATCAAAATGCGTAAATATATCCGAAACCGACACTATCCCCTCTTTCACCTTTTTAAATAGGTCAAGCGTTGTGAAAAGATAATAAAGATAAATTACCACTGCCGAAAAAAGAGCTGGATGCTTCAAAATAAAACCCTCTACAAAATCACGCCATATTTTCCTCATTTCCTACAACCTCCTTGTTTTTGAGATCGAAAGCTAAAATTTTGATTACAAACTTTCACTTTAACCTCAAATCTTCACCAAGATTGACATAAAAAATGAGCATCAAGAACATCCACTTCTACAAATACCCCAACGAAAGCTATATAAAAATTTTGTAAACTCATCACATTCCTAATTTAATGAAAAGTAAAAGAAACGCAAAGTAAATTTAAAAAAAATCGCACTAATCTTCAACCCCAACCAGTAGGTAAATGCACGTATTAATTCGTCCGTTCTACCCACCCTTTGGATTTAACAACGATTGAGATTAAATTTTTTAAAAACCTTAATTCCCAAAACCAAGATGTCATTTGAGCTTTTTATCACAAAAAGATACATAAAATCAACAAAAATTACGGGTTTCATCTCTTTTATCACACTCATTTCCATCATCGGAGTAATGCTTGGGACATCTGCATTGATAATTGCTCTTTCGATCTCAAAGGGTTTTGAAAAAGAGCTAAAAGAAAAAGTAATTGGTTTTACATCACATATCCAGGTGTCAAAGTTTGATACAAGATATTTCGAAAAGGATGATTGGGAAAGTTTTGAAAAAGTAAAGATGGTTTCAAATGTCAAATCGGTTTCCCCATTCGCAGGTAGAGAAGCAATGATAAGATCAAGCTATGGAATTGAAGGGATTTATCTTAAAGGAATTTTGCCCGAATATGATTTCTCAATAATAAAAAGAAGTATAATTGAAGGCGAATATAACTTTGATGAAAGTGATGGAATCCCAAAAATAATAATTGGGAAAAAACTTGCAAATAAGCTTGGTGTTGAACTTGGAGATAAGGTTATAGTTTTGGCAATCGATCCAGATAGCCCCAACTTTTCTATGCCAAAGATTGAGCAATTTAAAATTTCGGGCATCTATGAAACTGGAATGGCTGAATATGACGATATTTTCGTCTATGTCCACCTTAAGCATGCACAATATTTATTTGATCTTGGCAATAGAGTTAGTGGTTTCGATGTGATGGTTAAAAATGTAGATTTCATCGATGAAACTGCTCTTTTAATTCAAGACAGGCTTGGTTATCCATATTACGCAAGAACCATGTATCAAATGTACCGAAACCTTTTCGCATGGCTTGAACTTCAGAAAAAACCAGTTCCAATAGTTCTTGGATTGATTATAATTGTTGCAGTTTTCAATATAGTCGGGACACTTTTAATGATAGTCCTTGAGAAGACAAAAGAGATAGGGATTTTAAAATCAATGGGGGCAAATTCAAAAAGCATCACAAAAATTTTCATCTATCAAGGAATGTTTATTGGAGTTGTTGGAACAGCGCTCGGAAATGCTCTTGCTTATGCCTTATGCTTCATTCAGTTAAAATATAAGCCCCTCTCACTTCCAGAGGATATTTACTTTATGAGCTCGGTTCCAATTTTGCTTCAAGCAGAAACTTTCATAATTGTGTCGCTTGCATCGCTAATTTTATGTTTCCTTGCAACACTTATCCCTTCAATTATAGCTTCCCGAATTCAACCTGTGGAAGCGATAAGATTCGCATAAAATTTGAAAGTTTCCATCGAACTGATTAATTTTTGATAAAATAAACTTATTTCAGCACTTGAAACAAGCGTTTAAAATAATCTGGAATCACGAGTTGTTTAGGATTTTATTTTTGATCACAGTAACATCTTTTTTCGCTTCTTCAACGATTTACCTTATTGAGAGCTCAAAAAATCAACAATTTTCCTCTTTCTTTGACGGGGTTTGGTGGACTATCGTCACAATGACAACGGTTGGCTATGGGGATAAAGTCCCAGCTACAACGATGGGGAAGATTATTGGCTTTTTAGTTATGCTTTCGGGTGTGATTCTTCTTTCGATGTTTACTGCAACTATATCGTCAATTTTCGTTACAAAGAAAATAAAGGAAAGGGAGGGGCTTGAAAAAGTGGATGTCTCAGATCACATAGTAATCTGCGGATGGAACAAAGATACAGAAAGAATGCTAAAAGCATTGAATAATCATGCTAAAAAGAGAAAACTACAAATTGTTTTAGTTAACAATCTACCGCCTGAAAAAATTGAACAGGTTATAAACTCATATAAAAATCTTGAAATAAAATTCGTGCGTGGTGATTTTACTCAGGAATCGATTCTTGAAAAAGCTAACATAAGACAGGCAAAAGAAGTTGTTATATTGCCTGATGAAACCCTTTCCCCTTACCCGTCTGACGATAAAACCTTGATAGCTACTCTCAACATAAAATCGATAAATCCAAAAGTAAAAGTTTATGCCCATATAATTGATAGAGAAAATTTTGGAAACCTTAAAAAGGCAAATGCAGATGAAATAATTGTAAGCAACGAATACCTCGCATCAGTTCTTGCGGATCAAATTGTTTCTCCTGGAATCGTTCAGGTTTTATCATCGCTGTTAAGTGAAGATTCGACTACAAAAATACTTCGCATTGAGATCCCACCACGCTTCGTTGGCAAACCTTACATTGAACTCTTCAACTACTTTAAAACTGAGAAAAATTACCTTTTGATCGGTTTCATATCAGATGAGGAAACTATAACCCTGGAGAACATTCTCTCGCATGACTACACCGAAATTGATGCGTTTATAGAGAAAAAACTCAAAGAGGCTGGTTTAAATATTAAGTCATCATATGTAAGATTGAATTTAAATCCACCGCTTGATTATGTCATAAATAAAAAAGACGATGCAATTGTCATTGGAAACATAACGGTGTAATCGAAATGGAAATTGAAGAAGAAATACTAAAAAAAATTCCCTTTTTCAACGGTTTGTCAGAGGAACATCTTGGACTTCTAAAAAAGATAATTACTGTTAAAGAATTTGCTGAGGGAACCGAGGTGATAAAAGAAGGTAAAATTGGAGAGGAAATTTATATCCTACTAAATGGAGAAGTTGAGGTATCAAAGTCACTTGTATTAAATTTACCTGGCATGAACCTTGGACAGATGGAGAAATCCCTTACAAAGCTCACATCCGCTGGTTTTCCCTTTTTCGGCGAAATGGTCTTATTTACTGATAAAGCCGAGAGAACAGCAACAGTTATAACGACCAAACCTTGTACATTTGCAATCATTTACAAAAGTGATTTTATAAATCTTGCGGAATCAAACAAAGAAATTGGATATATTTTATACAAGAACATAGCTACCGTTCTTGCAGAAAGGCTAAGAAAAGCTAACAATGACATTTTAAAACTGACAACGGCGTTAACATTGGTGTTAAGCAAATGAAAACGAATTAAAAATAAAATTTGATAAACCCTGAAAAATGGCAAAACATGAAATTGCTAAAGCGTATAACCATCACGAAGTTGAAGACAAATGGTATGAATACTGGATGAAAAATGGTTACTTCTATGCAAAAGTTAACCCAGAGAAAAAACCCTACACCATCGTGATGCCACCACCTAATATAACTGGAGTGTTAACCCTTGGACATGTTTTAAATAACACAATACAAGATATCTACATCCGCTGGAAAAGGATGCAAGGATATGAAGCATGCTGGATTCCTGGAACGGATCACGCTGGGATAGCGACACAAAATGTTGTTGAAAAAGCACTTGCAAAAGAAGGACTTAGAAGAGAAGACCTCGGGAGAGAGAAGTTCCTTGAAAGAGTGTGGAAATGGAAGGAAGAATATGGAAGCACGATAATAAAACAACTTAAAAAACTTGGTGTATCATGTGATTGGAAACGAGAAAGATTTACAATGGATGAAGGTCTTTCAAATGCTGTTAAAGAGGTTTTCATTCGGCTATACGAAAAGGGACTGATTTACAGAGGAAAATATATAGTTAATTGGTGTCCAAGATGCCACACAGCCTTGGCTGATGATGAAGTTGAATATAAAGAACAAACTGGAAAACTTTGGTATATAAAATACCCAATCGAAAATTCGGATGAATTTATCACGGTTGCAACCACAAGACCTGAAACTATGCTTGGAGATACTGCTGTTGCTGTCAACCCAAAAGATGATAGATACAAACATTTGATAGGCAAATTTGCCCTTCTCCCGCTTGTTGGCAGAAAACTTCCAATAATTGCAGATGAAATCGTTGATATTGAATTTGGAACAGGCGCAGTAAAAGTTACACCCGCTCACGATCCTAACGATTATCTTTTGGCAACAAAACATAACCTTGAATTTGTCGTTGCGATGGATACCTACGCAAAGATGAATGAAAATGTTCCTGAGAAATACCGCGGTCTTGATAGGTATGAAGCAAGAAAAGAAGTTGTAAAAGACCTTGAATCCCAAGGTTATCTTGTAAAAGTTGAAGATTACACTCACGCTGTCGGTAGATGCTACCGTTGTGATACGGTAATTGAACCATATCTATCTGACCAGTGGTTCGTTAAAATGAAACCACTTGCGGAAAAAGCGCTTCAGGTGGTGCTTGATGGAAAAATAAAGTTTTATCCCGAAAGATGGATTAAAGTTTATGAACACTGGATGAGAAATGTAAGAGATTGGTGTATTTCAAGGCAAATTTGGTGGGGGCATAGAATACCCGTTTACTATTGTGATGACTGTGGTGAAATAATGGTTGAAAGAGAGGAACCAAAAACTTGTAAAAAGTGCGGGAGCACAAAAATAAGACAAGATGAAGATGTGCTTGATACTTGGTTTAGCTCATGGCTATGGCCCTTCTCAACACTAAACTGGCCCAAAGATAATCCAGATTTAAGATATTTCTACCCCACTGATTTACTTGTAACTGGTCCCGATATAATTTTCTTCTGGGTTGCGAGGATGATAATGGCAGGCCTTGAATTTATGGGTGAAATTCCATTTAAAGAAGTTTACTTCACAAGCATAATTCGCGATGAATTTGGAAGAAAAATGTCGAAATCACTTGGCAACTCCCCTGATCCTCTTGATGTAATTAATGAATACGGCGCAGATGCTTTGAGATTTACAATTGTATATCTTGCTCCGCTTGGACAAGACATCCTTTTCTCGACAAAAAAATGCGAAATAGGCAGAAACTTTGCAAATAAGATCTGGAACGCTGGAAGATTTTTGATTATGAATTCCGAAGGAATTGAAATAAAAGATGAACTAAAATTTGAATACCTTGACCTTGCAGATAGATGGATATTAAACGAACTTAACAAAACCATAATTGAACTCAATCGCGCCCTTGAAACTTATAGGATAAATGATGCCACGAGGACAATTTACGATTTCCTCTGGCATGACTTTTGTGATTGGTATCTTGAGATCATAAAGGAAAGGATTTACTCGCCCGAATCCGAAGAAGAAAAATCAGCGGTGTTGACAAGAGCAATTTATGTATTTGAAACAGCTTTGAAACTCCTCCATCCCTTTATGCCATTTATAACTGAAGAACTGTGGCAAAACATTCGTGAGAGGAAAGACGGAGAAAGCATAATGATTCAACCTTTCCCAAGTCCAGATGAGAAATGGATTGATGAGACAATTTCAAAAAATATGAAATTTATTCAAGATGTAATCGTTGCGATTAGATCAATTCGTGGCGAAATGAACATTCCTCATACCAAACTTTGCGATGTCATAATAAATGTCCATGACGATGATAAGAAAGCCCTGATAGATGAATATATCCAATACCTAAGACGACTTGCGAAAGTTCAAAATGTCACAATTGGTTCAAACCTCAAAAAGCCTAAATTTTCAGCAAGTGCTGTTATTTCAGGAAATGAAATTTTCGTTCCTCTTGAGGGTTTGATTGATCTCGAGGTCGAGAGAAAACGCTTTGAAAAAGAGATAAAAAGATATGAAACTATGCTCGCTAACACCGAGAAGAAACTCAATGATCCGAACTTTATCAGTCGAGCCCCAGCGGATATAATTGAACGAGAAAAACAAAAATACGAAAACTTCAAGCTTACGCTTGAAAAGCTCCGTCAAAATTACGCTTATCTTGTTGAATAATTCGCTGATAGTTTTTAACTTTAATAAATTAACAAACATTTGCACATGGACAGGGAATACCTGGAGAAAATAATCGAAGAACTTTTACTCGAAGTAAAGAAAAATTATCCTCCTCCTGAAATTCCAGGTGGAGTTTGCGACCCAAGGGAACCTTGCGCTGGATGTGGTTATTGCGTCGTTCATAAAAAAGAAGCCGTACAAAACATAATAGAAAATGGTGCGGAAAGAATAAGCGCGACCCTTGGCGTGACTGAGCAGGGAGCAATAGATATAAATATCGCTAAAATGATTGACCATACACTTTTAAAACCAGAGGCAACGCCCAAAGATATCGAAAAACTTTGTTTTGAGGCAATCCAATATCAATTTGCCAGCGTTTGCGTTAATCCATGTTATGTTAAACTTGCATCCGAAATTTTAAAAGATAGAAAAGTTAAAGTTTGCACTGTTATTGGGTTCCCACTTGGGGCAAATAGAATTGAAACAAAAGTCTTTGAAACTGAAAAAGCAATTGAAGATGGAGCCAAAGAGGTTGATATGGTGATGAACATTGGGATGCTTAAGGGAGGCTATTATGAGTATGTCGAACAAGATATCAGAGCGGTTGTAAATGTCGCTCATAAAAAAGGAGTCCTCGTAAAAGTTATACTTGAAACCGCACTTTTAACCGATGAAGAAAAAGTCAAAGCTTGCCTCATAGCCAAAAGGGCAAATGCTGATTTCGTAAAGACATCAACCGGTTTTAGCAAAGGTGGAGCAACAGCCGGTGATGTTGCTTTGATGCGAAGGGTTGTGGGAGGTGCAATGGGAGTCAAAGCAAGTGGTGGCATAAGAACATACGAAGAAGCACTTCAAATGATCAAAAGTGGCGCAGATAGAATTGGAGCAAGTGCAAGCGTAAAAATAGTAACTGGAATTAAATCTGAACATGTTTCAACAACATATTAACCTAATAAAATGAAAAAATTTGTATTGATTCCGCTTGCTTTTTTCATACTTTCCTGCGCCGGCAACAAAGTTAAAATCAAACCTGAACAACAAGTTTTAAACACCCCAAATGATACAACTTTAACCCTGAATGAACCCAAAAAACTTTTTTCAGCTCAAATTACTGATTCCACGATTGACTCAGTAGTTATTCCTGGAAGGCGTAAACAAGAGAAAACACCCCAAATAATCGTTGCCCCAATTATTTTACCGATCACAACTTTTCCAATCCAAACTGCTCAGCCACCTGAGCAAAAATCAGAGGTAAAACCTATACCAGAGATTAAATCCCCACCTGAGCAACCTTCAGAAAGGTCGATTGAAGTATTAGAAAAACCAATTGAAGTAAAAGAAAAGAAATCCGAAACTGAGCTTGTTAAGCCCGAAATAAAATCACCCCTTCAACCAAAGCCATCTGAATATTTCATCCAAATAGGTGCTTTCATTACACAAAACTCAGCGGATGAGCAACTCAAAAAGTTTAAAACTTTATACCCAGAAAAAAACGGCTGGATAATTTTTGACTCAACGCTTGGACTCTACAAAGTTCAAGTAAATGGAATAAAAGATTCAACGGACTTAATCCAAACACTTGCTTCAATTCAAGAACAATTTCCTGATGCATTTATAGTTTCAAGCTCAAAGACCAAGGAGCAAACTACACCGTCAAAATCCCAAATTAAAGTTCAAATCGGGGCATACTCAAACATAGCCAATGCCCAAAAGATAAAAGAATATATTGAATCAAAATTTAAGGTTGGAACGGAAGTATCTCAGGAAAAAGGTTTTTTCAAGGTTTTTGTGTATCTGAATGAAGATGCTACCGATATTTTAAGCGAAATCAAATCAGAATTCCCCAGCGCTTTTATTGTAAAGTAGTAAATCAAAAATTTAACTTTTTAACGACATGTTGAGCAAAATTTTGTTTCTGCTTTTCATCCTGAGCGAGCTCATGTTTCCCCAAAGCGTTGATTCCCTTCTCTATTACGAGAAACAGTTCAACCCAGCATTGTATGATATAAAAGACTTAGTTTTTCCACACTTACTTCCCACGAGAAGCGAAGAAACAAGTTTAGGTTTCAGGGTTCAAGTTCTCGTAACAAATCGTCTTGATAGCGCAAACAGCGTTAAAAACTCTCTCCAATCTCTTTTAAGCTCTTCAATTTTTCAATCTCAAAAAGTTTACATAATTTATGAACCCCCGAACTACAAGGTCAGGGTTGGAGATTTTGAACGCCTTCAAGATGCGAGTGTGCTGAGAAAATTTTTAATTGAAAATGGTTTCAAATACGCATGGATAGTAAACGACAGGATAAAAAAGTAATCAAAAGCCAGCTTTTTTAATGTAATAATTTTCTCTTCTTCTCATTTCCAATTTTCCTTTCCTGGTTTTATCATCATACCCCGCAAGATGTAAAACTCCATGTGCAACCAAACGAGCAACTTCATTTTCAAACTCAACCTTGTAAAATTTTGACTGTTCCATTGCTCTATCAATGCTTACATATATCTCAGCGACTTTATCAATTATAGGTATATCATCGGAAAGCTCAAACGAGATCACATCGGTTGGATAATCATGATTTAAAAATTCTCGGTTTATCTTATGTATAGTTTCATCATCAACGAAAATTACATTAACTTCCGTATAATCAAGATTTTCTTCGTTAAGAATTTGTCTTATAAGGGATTTAAGTTTTTGGGTGGGAAGTTTTACAGCTTTGTAAAGGTTGGAGATATTAATCTTTGCCACGCTACTTTTTCTTTGGTTTATTCACAAATAATAGCTCCCCAAGTGAAAGAGCAATTCCAGGGATCATAACTTCAGGTTCGAGTTTTGTAAAATCGCTTGATAAAATTTTCTTATCAAGATTTGCATATAAAGAACATGCTCCATTCGTATCAACAATAAGCCCTGACACTTTGCCATCATATTCCCCAATAAAAGTGACCTCACCGAGAAGATCGCTTACGATATAACCAGTGCAAAAATGAAGTTGAAGGTGAGAATACGGGGTAAACACTGAGACAAGAGTCCCAAATTTTCCACCAAGTTTTATTTTAGGGTGAACTTCAAGGATCGTTTTTCGAATCTTAAAGCGATAAAGACCTTTAATTTTTTGCGGTTTGGCTTTTAAAATTTTTCCAATCTTTTTGGCATCTTCTTTTGCAAATTTCATAATGGATTCACTCCTTTAGGGTTTAAACTAAAAAACCCCAATTGCTTGTTCAATCCGAACAAAACAATTGGGGTTCTAAGATTATGCTCACCTCATCCAGTTATGCCCCGTCTCATACGACAACGACATTAACTGCCTTCGGTCCTTTGGGTCCATCAACAATTTCGAATTCAACAGTTGTTCCCTCTTCAAGGGTTTTAAAGCGCCTATCGGATTTAATTTCAGAGTAATGGACGAAAACCTCACGCCCATCCTCTGTCTCGATAAATCCGTAGCCCTTCTTGTTGTTGAACCACTTAACTTTACCGCGTGACATCTTACTACTACCTCCTAATAAATTTGACTGCTCAAGCAACCACCATTTACGCACCCAGGAACTAATTTAACCTCGGTGATTGCTCTCGCTATTTAACTGTTCCTGAGCGCAAAAAGTTAATCACAATATAATAAATTCATTTATCAATGTCAAATTAAAAACTAGTGTTAGGTAAACTTTTTACCTCTTATTTTCATTTATCTTCGCTTGTAATCTTGCGATTCTATCTTTAATCAAGTGTTGGTATTGTTGTGGATAGTAAACAAGAACTCTATTCAAAATATCTATCGCTTTTTGATATTCTCCCATCATCTCATATAAATTAACAAGTATCACATACGGGTTATATTCGCCATAGATATTCATGGGATCGCGGTTTATTTGTTCAAGGGCTATCGGTTCAATTTCCTTCGCGATCTTCATAAATTTATCCCTTGCGCCTACAATTTCATACAATCTAGCTACATCATAGCGTAACCTATAATCCATCGGTAGAACATCATTTGGAATTTTGCTCTCCATACGGTCGAGAACTTCAACAACCTTCGAAGTATCCCTGTTATTTTCATAGTAATAAATCGCAAGCTTTAAAAATGCATTTCTATAATTTTGCATCAGATTTCTATCCGTCTCAAAGAAGTGAACATTTGGATTATCAAGATTTCTAAACTTAAATCCATAATTCGGCTCACGATAAAAACCTTCCGGTTCATTAAATAAACACTGTCTCATTATGTCTTCGTGAATAAATGTTGGAGAGCCCTTCGGATTTTTAAACGGGACTACTCTATATGCAAGACCCTCCATCCTCAAATATTCATCAAGACCAATAAAATTATCGGGCGAAACAGTGACAGCAAAATAAATTGGCCTTTCCCATTTATTCGTCTCAATGATATCACGAACCATGATATCTTGGACCCTTATAGCCTTGATCTCACCAAATTGAATAGTGTTCGGCATTCTAAATGTTATCTTACCCTGATTTATAATCGATGTATCTTTAATTCCGAATTTTTCATAAACCTCCCTTGAAACAGGTATACTTACATCCCTCGGCTCCCACTGCACAAGTCCAAGTCGTCTTATTATGTTATCGCTCAAACTTATCGGAACTTTTTTCGCTCCGTACGGTTCCTCATGCTTTAACTGTAAAATATACCAATCAGTATTAAGCAAGCTTAGATTGACAACCCTTACATCTCTTCTCACACCTTCAACAACCTGAAGATACCACAAGGGGAAGGTATCGTTATCACCATTTGTAAATAAAATAGCATCCTTCTCACAGCTTTGTAACAAATTATATGAATAATCCCACGGAACATAATTCCCACTTCTGTCGTGATCATCCCAATTTTGAACAAGCATATTGAAAGGCACAACGAAAATTGAAACACCTAAGACTGCGATAGCATAGACTTTTCTAATTTCCGTTTTTATCGCCTCAGCTACCAACTCGATTAACCCCGAAACCCCGATTCCAACCCAAATTGCAAATGCAAAGAATGAACCGACAAATACATAATCCCTTTCCCTCGGTTGCGGTTCTGGCATGTTAAGATAAACCGCAAGTCCAAGCCCTGTAACTATGAACAAAGCAAGGTAAGATAAAAACATTTTCCAATCTTTTCGATAATGATAATACAAACCAAAAAGCCCTAGTAGCAAAGGAAGAGCAAAATATTTATTTGGGAATTCACTTGCTTTTCCCCAACCACTTTCAGCTTTTATAAACGCAACTGGTGCATCTTGAATATCCCCAGCCCGCCCGACAAAGTTCCACAGAAAATATCTCAAATACATATGGTTCAATTGATATCTTATAAAGAAATCCCAATCACTGCTGTACTTTTGATAGTTTTCCTGATGCGTTGGCTCTTGGCTCCACCTTCTTTTAAATGGGGATGGTTGTTCACCGTATTGCTCTCGTTCAAGATACTTAACAAAAGCGACAAGATTATCTGGGGCATTTTCATTTATCGCTGGTCTATCATTTGCCCTTATTATAATCAAAGCATAAGTTGTATAACCAAGAAAAACAAGGAAAACACCCATCAAAAATGTAAATAAAATTCTCTTTCTGTGCTGATAAGCGTAATAAATTCCATATGAGACAGCGATTGCAATAATTAACGGAACAGCAGGCATATCATCAAGCATCGATGGTATCCAGAAAATTATAACTTTGTAAATTAAGAAAAATATGCCAACAGCTATCACACCCATTATCGTGAAACTTTTTAGATCAATTCTCTCCCTAAATCTAAAATAAACTATCAAAGCAAGTGTAAAGATCGTCAATATACTTAGCAAATGAACCCCAATTGATAAACCAATCACATACGCAATTAAAAGTATCAATCTATCACTTTCAATTTTATCTGCCTTTTCAAACCATACCATCCCAAGCCATATCGCAAAACTCATCAAAAATAAACTCGTCGCATAAACTTCAGCCTCCACAGCATTAAACCAAAATGTATCGCTAAAAGCAAGGGTCAAAGCTCCAACGATAGGAGCTCCGTAAACGGCAAGTTTATCAACAAATGTTCGTGGTTCTGGTTTCCATCTCAAAATTAGCCTAACTGTTATTAGATATAAAAACATTACCGTTAAAGCACTAACAAATGCGCTTATAAGATTAACCCTTTTTGCAATATTTTCAGCTATAGGTAAAAGTGTGGCTATCCTTCCAAGAATTATAAAGAATGGGGCACCTGGAGGATGAGGTACGCCAAGGGAGTACGACACAGCTATAAATTCGCCACAATCCCAAAAAGGAACGCTCGGTTGAACTGTTAAAGCATATACAACGAATGAAACCAAAAACAAAACAAAGGCAATGATATAATTGATTTTATACTTGCTCATCTTGAAACATATTTTATTTTTGAAATTAAATTAACGCTGATCTCATCACAAACTGAAAAACCCTTGCGGGTCAATTTAACCTTAAAATTATCTACCTCAACGAAGCCAAGTTTTTCAAGTTCGTTCAGCTCTTCCCTAATTTCAGCATCAAGGAAATCAAAACCAAATTTTGCCCTAAATTTATTCAAATCAATTCCGGTGCTTCTCAAACCAAGATAGATAAACTCCTCCATCATTTTTTCTGAATCCAAAATTTCAAAATTTGCAATTGGCAATTTATCTAAACCAATTGCCCTTAGATACTTATCCAAATTAGCTACATTCCACCACCTCTTATTCGCCCAGAAAGAATGAGCTGAAGGACCGAAGCCGATGTAATTTTCGTACTCCCAATATTTCAAGTTATGCCTACATTCAAATCCCTCGTACGCATAATTTGAAACTTCGTAATGAATATAACCAGCACCTTCAAGAGTTTCCATCGTCATCTCATACATTTCCGCCTGCTCGTTTTCATCAGGTAATTTAACTTTGTCATTTCTAACAAGTTCATAAAGTGGGGTCCCTTTTTCAACGATCAAATTATATGCTGATATATGTGGAACACCAAGCTCTATCGCCTTATGCAAATTTTTCACCCAGTCTTTCACGCTCTGTCCTGGCAATCCAAAAATTAAATCAATGTTGATATTTTCAAACCCAGCTTCAAAAGCAAATTTTACACACTCAATAGCATCTTTGCTAGTATGAATTCGCCCAAGGAATTTCAAATCCTCATCAAAAAACGATTGAACTCCAAAGCTTAAGCGATTAATCCCAACTTCTTTAAATGAAAAAAGTTTCTCTTTATCAACGGTTCCCGGATTCGCCTCAATTGTTACTTCAGCATTTGGAGAAATTTGGAAATTTTTATACAGCGAATTCAAAATTTTTTCAACCTGCGAAACTTTAAGAAGCGATGGTGTTCCACCCCCGAAATAAATGGTGTCAAAACAACTTGTTTCTGTAAAGTCAGATTCTTTTTTGAAAATCTCAATTTCACGCAAAACCGAATCAACAAAGGAATCAATCCAACCCAGTTTTTCAATGGAATAAAAATCGCAGTAAATACATTTTCTCTCGCAGAATGGTATGTGAATATAAATCCCACTCATCTTATCCTTTTGCCTATCCTTTCCCATCTAATTGATTTTATTTTCTCCGGAAGATTCGAAGTCGGAATGTTTGAATTCCACGACCAATAAATAAGAATCGCTTTACCAATGATATTATCCACCGGCACAAATCCCCAGTATCTACTATCTAAACTATTATTTCTGTTGTCACCCATCACGAAAATGTAATCGTTCTCAAATACATATTTTTTCGCTTCAACACCATCGATTAAAACCTTGCCATCATTAAGTTCAACTTCATGCCCCTCTCTCTTAATCATTATTTCCCATTGTTTTAGGTTTTTTTCCGTCAATTCCACTTCCATTCCTTTGAATGGAACCACAATTGGACCATAGTTATCCTCGTTGAAATCGGAATTTTCCGGGAAAATATATGGATTTGGAAGGCCCCTTGGTGTTATAAATTCGTAATTTACCTTCACCGTCGGCGGCTCAGGAAATTTAGAACCGTTAATATAAACAACTTTATCTTTGATTTGAACAACATCTCCTGGGAGACCTATCAACCTTTTTACATAGTTAACTTTTTCAGATGCTTCAATTTCATCTCTTTCTCCCGGAAATTTAAAAACTATTACATCGCCTCGCTTAAGGGTGGAAAGCAAAGGTAAAATTTTAAATTGAGATATCTTAATCCCCGCAAAGGGAATATGTATGCTCGGAGTTTTTACAGGAAATCCAATCTTAGAAACTATGATAAAGTCACCGGGCAAAAGTGTGTCCTCCATAGAGCCCGAAGGAATTCTAAAAGCCTCAAAAAGGAACAACTTTACAAAGAGCGCAGCTATTAATGCTATAAATAAAGGCCTAAGCCAACCGCTCGTTTTTTCTTCAGCAGGTTCGCTTACAAACTGTTCATAAGTTTTCTCTTTTTCTATCTCCATCTCTCAGCTTTATTTAATTATCATACCAATTCTGCTAAACTTGATTGACGCAATTTTGGCAAATATGTTAAAAATTGGTATATCTGGATTCCACGACCAATAGACAATTATAGGTGACCCAACAATATACTTATCTGGAACGAAACCCCAGAAACGGCTATCCAGACTATTATCTCGATTATCTCCCATCATAAAGTAATAGTCATGTTCAACGACATATTCATTTTTTTCGATTCCGTCAATGTAGATCTTCCCGTTTTTAATTTCAATTGAGTGTCCTTCCCTTTTTATAAATGTTTCCCAAGCGTCGAAATTTGAAAAATCAATTTTTATAACATCTCCTTTCTTGGGCACAACTATCGGTCCATAATTATCCTCGTTGAACGGTGCACCTTTGGGAAAAATTCTTGGGTCGGGTTGATCTTTGGGTAGAATATAAGCTCTTTCAAATTTAACATATTTCGGATTTGGGAATATTTCACCGTTGACATAAACAACTTTATCAATGATTTGGATTGTATCGCCAGGAAGACCAATGCATCTTTTCAGATAATAAATCATAGCTGGATGTTTCACCTCATCCCGATAACCAGGGAATTCAAAAACTACCACATCTCCACGCTCCACCTTCCACAGGCTTGGCACCACGATATATGGAAGGCGAATTGATGTTAAGGGCACATTCCTTGGTGTTGCAAGATTGTAGATGAATTTATTAACAAAAAGAAAATCACCAGCCATTACAGTATCTTCCATTGAAGAAGTAGGAACTTGGAAAGAAGCGATGACAAAACTATTCAAAACGAGAAAGATTCCAAACACAACTACAAATTCTTTGACAAAATTATAAATCTTCTCCTTTAAAGTCCGTGGCTTCTTTTTATGTTTTGGGTCTTTTTTCTGTGGCATTTTAAAATAGTTTTTGTTTAACAAGTATTTAATCAGAATCTATCGTGAGAACTGCAAGGAATGCTTCTTGGGGAACTTCAACTCTGCCGATTTGCTTCATTCGCTTTTTCCCCTCTTTCTGTTTTTCGAGCAGTTTCCGTTTCCTTGTAACATCACCGCCGTAGCATTTTGCAAGGACATTCTTTCGCAAAGGTTTAATTACATCCCTGGCTATGACTTTGCTCCCAATAGCTGCCTGAATTACGACCTCAAAAAGTTGTCTTGGGATAAGCTCTCTAAGTTTTGAACACAATTTCCGCCCATAATCGTACGCTTTGCTTCTGTGCACAACAAAAGAAAGTGCGTCAACTGGTTCACCATTCAAAAGTATATCAAGTTTTACAAGGTCAGATTCCCTATAATCAAGAAATTCATAATCAAACGAAGCATATCCCCGAGAAAGAGATTTTAACTTATCGTAAAAATCAAAAATTATTTCAGAAAGCGGAAGTTCATACTCAAGAATTGCTCTATCAGCGGAGACATAGTGTGTTGTTTTATAAATCCCTCTTCTATCCGAACAAAGTTTCATCAAAGAGCCGATGTACTCAGCCGGAGTTATGATTTGAGCCCGGACATAGGGTTCTTCAATGTGATGAATTTCCCCGGGGTTAGGCATATCTGTTGGATTATTTACAAATATAACTTCTCCGTTTCTTTTGACAACTTTATACACCACATTGGGAACAGTCGTAACGATATTAAGTCCGAATTCTCTCTCAAGGCGTTCCTGAACTATTTCCATATGCAATAAGCCAAGAAATCCACATCTGAAACCATGTCCTAAAGCCGATGAACTTTCAGGCTCAAAAACGATAGCAGCATCGTTTAACCTTAATTTTTCAAGCGCATCCCTTAACTCCTGATAATTTTCTGAATCAGCCGGGAAAAATCCAGCATAAACCATTGGTTTTACCTCTCGATATCCCGGCAGCGGCTCCTTAGCAGGATTATTAGCAAGTGTGATCGTATCGCCCACCCTTGTATCATGAACATCTTTTACACCAGCAATTAAATATCCCACCATTCCCGTTGTAAGCTTACCGGTTCTAATTCTATCAAGTTTCAAAATTCCAACTTCTTCAGCTTCAAAAACTTTTCCATTTGCAAAGAATGTAATTTTATCGCCTTCCTTTAATTCCCCATCGAAAACTCTCAAATAAACAACGACACCGCGATAAGAATCATATTTTGAATCAAAAATAAGTGCCCTCAAAGGTTCTTCGGGGTTTCCCTTTGGTGGCGGGATTCTCTTAACGATCGCTTCAAGCAACTCATCGACTCCATATCCAGTTTTAGCGCTCACAAGAATAATTTCATCCTCTTTACAGCCAATTAAATCTATGATTTGGGTTTTGACTGTCTCAATCATTGTTTTAGCTGCGGGCAAGTCAATTTTATTGATCACAGGGATGATCTCAAGGCCTGCATCAACCGCCATATAGAGGTTACTTATCGTTTGAGCCTCTACACCTTGAGTTGCGTCAACGACAAGAATTGCCCCTTCGCTTGCAGCGAGAGCCCTTGAAACTTCATACGAGAAATCAACATGTCCAGGCGTATCAATCAAGTTGAAAATATACTCATTTCCATCGCTTGACACATATCGCATTTGAATTGGATGCGATTTTATCGTGATTCCACGCTCACGCTCAAGATCCATGTTATCAAGTATTTGTTCAACCATCTGCCTTTCGGGAATTGTCCCGGTTTTTTCCAAAAGTCTGTCAGCAAGTGTTGATTTGCCATGGTCAATATGTGCAATGATACAAAAGTTTCTTATTCTATCAATGCTCATCTCCGGTGCCATAAGTAGCTTTGTTTAAACACCTTAACTTTTGAAAAATATAAAAACAATGAGATTAAAATTCAAAAACTGAACTTCCTTGGGGGTTTGAAGCAGATTATTTTCTGAACTCAGCCTGTGATTAAGTTTGTAGTTTTGAAATGAACTTTTGCAACATTTAACAATTCATCCTTTCCGAACTTCTCAACAATTTCATTTGCGGTTGAAATTACTTTAGGTGAAACACCCTTAGGCAGTTCAACTCCATACTTTTTAGACATTTCTTTAAGTTGGTTAACAAATTCAGCCCTTGCCAATATAGAAGCTGAGGCAACGGCTGGATCAACTTCAGCTTTATGTCGTTGAATTAATTCAATTTCCTTTCCCTTTTTCATCAACGCATTTAAAAGATATGATTCATCACCAAAACGATCTGAAATTGCTTTCTTAACATTCAAATTTTTCTTCTCGGCTTCTTCAAGCAAATTTTCTATCACCCGTGCATGTCCCCAAGCGAGCAAACGGTTGAGGTTCAGATTTTTTGTAAGCTCATTGTATCTTTTGGGTTTGATAACGACGATGTTGTAGATGCACGATTTTTTTATCTCATCGGCAAGTTCAAGAACTCTTTTATCAGACAATTTCTTTGAATCTTTAACTCCAAGTTTTAAAAGTTCCTCGTTTAATGATTCATTTGATACAACGCCCGCAACCACAAGCGGTCCAAAGAAATCACCTTTTCCGGACTCATCGACTCCAATGTAAAATTCCATAACCACAGATGAAAATTTTTTCAAAAGTTAAAAAAGTTTTCAGACTTTAACAAAGTAATTTGATACGAGAATTTGCAAAACAGAAGAAAATTTTCTATATTTGTATTGCTTTTCGTGGTGAGTATAGCTCAACCGGTCAGAGCGCCAGGTTGTGGCCCTGGAGGTTGCGGGTTCGAGTCCCGCTACTCACCCCATACGAAGCCCCCATCGTCTAGAGGCCTAGGACACAGGCTTTTCAAGCCTGGAACGCGGGTTCGAATCCCGCTGGGGGCGCTACAGTTTATAAGCAATGTAAAGTGTAACAATACCAAATGTTAACCTCCACATTTTAACCCTTTTAAATCCAACCTCGTTTAAAATTTTTACAAAATCCATTCCTTCAGGAAACCTTAGCACTGACTCAGGCAAATATGTATACGCATTATCATGTCTTGAAATAATTTTTCCAATGACTGGAAGAACTTTACGGAAGTAGAAAAGATAGATTTGTCTCAATGGCGGCTTCGGGAGTGAAAACTCAAGCACTGCAAGTTTACCGCCATCCTCTAAAACTCTGTAAATCTCTTTCAGTCCTTTTTCAAGGGAAGAAAAATTTCGTACGCCGAAGGCAACTAAACAAATATCAAAAACATTTTCTTTAAATGGTAAACTTTCAGCTTCAGCACATAGGAGAGATAAACTATTTACCCTTTTCCGTCTTGCTTTTTCAGCAAAAATCTTAAGCATGTTTACAGAAACATCAACGCCAACTATTTTAACTTTTCTTTTCTTATAAGCAGAGAGTGAAAAATCGCCAGTTCCACAAGCTATATCAACAACCCTTTCAAAACCGGATAGATTCAACTTATTAATAGCAAATCTTCGCCAGTAGATATCAAACCCAAAGCTTAAAAGATGATTAAGAAAGTCATACTTTCTTGCGATAGCGTTAAACATTCGCCTCACATATTTTCTCTTCAGCTCGCTCTGCGTGATGTAGTTATGATTAAACTCTTCCATAAGCTTTGCTTCACAAGTTTTTGCAAAAATAATAAAACAAACCTTTTTAAAAACAAAAAAGGCGTGGCAAAAGCCACGCCTTTTAAAATCTTTTCAAGTATTAATTTTACAAATTAGGATTCGTATCTTTTTCACGTCTCCCGAGTGGGAAGAAAGCCATTCTACCCTGCAAGAATGGATCATTAAACCTTCTCAAATCTTGCAAATACATACCTTCAAGGAAGAATTCTCTTTTTCTCTCCTCACGAATCAAATTAAGCAAACTCGGAAGATCGCTCACAGTCGTATCACTCAATCCAGCTGCCCGACGATTTTGATTAATTTCACTCAATGCAGAGGTTATATTACCTTGGGAATAGAAATATTCAGCCCTTATAAGATTGGCTTCTTGCCATTCTACAATCGGGATATCAGCTGCACGAGTTGGATATTTCGCTTGTCTCCAGTATGGTCTCGTAGATGTTGGTGATTGAACAGGTACCCTAGGATCGCCTTGAATCTGATGTCTTGGTCCAACAGCAACCTCGGGTCTATCGTACGCATAAATATACACTAAATTATTTTCCCTGCCTGTATTTTCAGAATAAACAGCATCAAACCTAAGATTGGTAAATAACGCTGGATTTGCTACATCGTTATACGCACCGGTCAGATCACCTTTATGCAATTTAGCCCTTGCTCTTCCAAGATAAGCGATAGCTTTAACTTGAGCTGGAGTCAATGTCTGATGGCCATTTTTAAATGTCCTTGTTGAAGGTAACCCATCAACTATATTGATCACCTCAGTGAAATGAGCAATAGCCCTATCATAGATCTGTGCTCTTGGAATTAGCGGACCACCGTCAATTGGCGAACCATCCCACATATCTGCAAGATGAATTAACGCAAACCCAGCATAAATACGCGCCATTGCATACTCTATCATCTTGCGAGCAGAATCTTCACCAACTATTTGTTTTATTCTTTCGGCTCCATTTTCGGCTACCCATCTTGCTCTTTGTATGTAGCCATACCAATCTTCCATAGTCGTATTATTGTCCTGAACGTTGCCATCATGCATTTCTCTAAATGTTGGGAATGAACCTATATGAATAAGTTCATTGCTCAATAATCCAGAGCAAATTATCGTCCACTGATATTCATAGGCAAAATCAGCAGCTATACCAGCAACTATTGCTGGTATAGCTGTAGACTGATTAAGATTTTCATCTGTTATTTGGTTTGGGTTCTCTACTTGGAGCGATTGCTTGCAGCCAACATAAAGGAGTATGAAAACGATCGGAATAATTACCCTTAGAACTTTCATAAAACTTCCTCCTTTAATATTTGTTTTTAAAAGCGGGCGGTAAAAACGCCCGCCCTTATCGTTTAAAATTCAACATTTAGAGTAAAGATATATCTAGTAGCCTGTGGCAAAGTTAAGAAATCACTACCTTGATTGAGATTTGGACCTGGACCAGCATAGTTAACCTGTGGATCAGGTCCTCCATATTTTGTCCAAAGCGCTACATTTCTCGCGGAGAATGAAAAGGTAACTCTCCTTGAAGCAAATAGCCTTGCAAATCTTGCCGGTAGAGTAAATGAAACACCAATCTCACGCAATCTTACAAAGTCACCCTTTTGAACCCATAAATCGTCCGCTCTCCAATCATATTTCATCCATTCTCTCAATGCCTGTTCAAGCTCAACCGTATCTTTCGCCATAAACACTTTCTGCTGGGCTTCAATCTCAGGAACATACGTATTGTACCTAACCATAAACCTCGCAGTATTATTATACACATAAAACTTGGTTGCCCATTCAACGAAAGCATAAATACTTACTCTTCTAAATAAAGTTAAGGTTGCTGAGATTGAACCATTTAACTTAGGATATGCATTACCAAGAAATTCTTTCTGTGTTCCAACTTGAACAGCAGCATTAGCTATGGCGTTCATTATGCTTCGCCTGTGGGTCGGGTTCTGGAAATTGTACGAAGCTGATGCCCTGTATGTATTAAGAAGGTTTAATGCACTTGTCAATGAACCTGGTTTAATTCCAATTAGTTTATAACCCCAGAATGAGTTTATTGGATAACCTTCCCTAACTTCACCAATTCCTCCAAGTCCATATGGAAGAGGAGCAGTACCACCGAGTGATGTCACTTTGTTATCATTCGTTGAAAGCATAAAGTTAACATCGAGCGAAACTGATGAAGTTGATATCGGAATGCTCCTAACAGTCAGCTCAATTCCTTTATTTCTAACCTCACCAACATTTGTTAACTGTAAATTCAACCATCCCTCTGATGGTGGATATCTCTTTAAAAGAAGCGCATCTTTGGTAACCTGAGTATAATATGTAAATTCAACTCCAACTCTATCATTTAAAAATCCAGCATCAAATCCAACTTCTAACTCATCGCTCCTTTCCGGTTTAAGTTTTCTATTTCCTATGTTTCCAGGTGTAACAGCTGGAATACCATCAAGTCCTGCAACTGCATCCCATGTTCTTTCTTTATCAAATACACCTGGTGCAAGTCCTGCCTGACCCCATGCAACTCTCAATTTCATTGAATTCCAGATATTTTTGGGCCAGAAACCAAGCTCAGAGGCGATAAACGAGGCTTGCGCTTTAGGATAAAGTGCAAGTCCATAATCAGGACCGAAACCACTATTACCATCAAGACGCAAAGCTCCTGTTACAAAAAACATGTTCGCAAAACCAATCTGCTCTTGGGCAAAAATACCACCATTTATCACCCTATATCTATACTCGTCGGCTGTCCTTACCGCTCCAGCAGTTATTACAGATAATCCAGGAGCTGGGAAATCCCTACCTTGTCCAAAAACTCTATAATCCGAATCAGCAAAACCTTGAATTCCCGCTGTCAATGAAGATGTAATCTTATCCGTTAACGCGATATGCCAAGCAAGCGAATAATCAAGTGTCAATGAATAGAAAGTTCTGCGTTGATTCCCTTTCATTCCATATGGATAATAAATAAATCCAAGACCATATGGGAAAAGTTGCTCATTTTCCTCAGCTGTAACATCAAATCCAATGGTCACCTTTTGCCTAAATGTCCCAAAAGGCCTATGATTCCATGTCACACCACCTGTAAAAGCATGAGTTGTTTGCAAGTTAAGCAACTCACGAGCAATATTTAAAGGAGTAAATGGTTCACCATAAGGATTCGTCGGCGTAGCTAAATTTCTCCTTGCAAGTAAAGCATTTGGAACAATTCCATATATGTTGTTGTCATTGTTCGGCCTCTTTAATTTCGAATAAGTATAACCAGCGTTAACCTGAATATCCCAATTTTCACCACCAACAGCATTTAAATTACCCCTAAATGAAATTCGCTTAAAGTAATTTGAAGGAATCGATCCAACCTCATTTTCGTATCTACCTGAAACATAATAGCCAACACTTGGCGTTCCACCTCGTATAGATGCAAAATACGCTTCATAAGGACCCGTTGATAATAAACTATTTGCAAGACCTTCGCTTGCTACCTTAACACTATCTGGAGTTCTACGCGCTCCAAGTTTTATATCTTCACCAGTTGGAAATATCCCAATCAAATAACCAGTTGAATACAACTTTTTCGGAATGCTAACTCCACCACGTTCAATCATAAAGTTAATTGTTGGTTGACCTGTAATACCTTTCTTTGTGAAAATTTGTATAACACCATTTGCTGCTTGTGTTCCATAAAGTGTCGTAGCAGCTGCACCTTTTATAACCTCGATTCTTTCGATATCAGCAGGAATTATATCATTCAACCTGGAAGGATGCTGTCCTCCCGTCCAGACACTTCCATAATCAATATTAGCATTATCAATTCTCACCCCATCAACATATATCAATGGTTGGTTATCCTGAGATACACTAACTAATCCTCTCACCCTGATAGCAGCAGCGCTACCAGCTTGTCCTGAACTTGGAAGGGCAACCAATCCTGAAACCCTTCCTTGCAAAACTTCAGTTATACTTCTAACCGGAGCAATTTCGATATCTTTAATATTCACGGTGCCAACTGTATTACCAATGCTTCTCTTCTCCAAAGCAGTTCCAGTTCCAGTTACAACTACTTCATCTAATTGAAGCGCGGTTGGTGAAAGATAAAAATCAACTGTTGCAGTTTCACCAGCCCTTACAGTCACCTCTTTTGTTTGAGCACCGTATCCAACAAATCTTGCCTGGACTCTGTACGTCCCTGGCTTAACATTTTTGATAATATAGTTCCCATTTATATCAGTAGCAGAACCAATTTGAGTCCCAACAATTACAACAGATGCTGCTGGCAATGGATTGTTCGTCTCCCTATCATAAACAGTTCCTCTAATTTCTCCAAGTTGCGCTAGCGCAACTGTTACAACGCTTAACAAAAGAAACAAGGGAAATATTAACCTTCTCATATTTATTTTTACCTCCGTTGAGTTTTAAATAAAATTAACAGATGTAGTTAATTTTATTCAGCCTCAAAAGAACATTTAGTTTGCATTATTAAAAAGGCGTGGCAAAAGCCACGCCTTTGGAAGATAAGCGATCTAAATTTTGTTAAACTTACCTGGTTCCACCATTAACACGGGTCTTCTCATACAAATCAGAAGCAACTTGTTTCCACGGTATGTTTGGATTAGTCGAAACTTCGCTTTGTGGGTAAAATAGACGCTGTGGGAATCGGGTCCCAGTCTTCGGAGTTAACTGAAAAACTTGGGTTCCGACAGTGTATTTGATTTGATAATCAATTCTCCTAAGGAAATTAAATACCTCAACATTATGCATCAAAGCAAGATACATCTCATTATAAATTGCTTGCAATAAATCAGCTTGGGTTGGGAAATCACCGACAGTGTAATTGCTCAATGTCGTGCCAAAAATATTGTTGTTGTAAGTTCTTGCCTGATTAAGATAATTCACCGCTTCAGTTGTATTCCCCAACCTTGCATTTGCCTCAGCAAGAATTAATAACGTCTCGGATGCCCTTATAACTGGGAAATAAGCGCTAACTGCATAAGCACCACCTGTTGTTGTTCTTAAATCATTGCTATCGGCTGTAAAGTAATAATTAAATCTTCCACTTTCGGCTGCGCCACGAGCTCCAAGCATTTTAACAGCGAAGCACTTCAAAGCACGCAAATATCCAGCTCTATCGAGCACAATAAATGAATACCAAAGATTCATATTCCCAGCTTGAGTCGTTCCATGCGTAAATACAAAGTCATCTGTACCATAACCAGCAGATGCCCTTTGAGTTGATGTGATTCCTTGTTGAGCAGCTTGTATCACCTGGTTTAAAATAGCACTGGGATAATTATCTTTCCTTGCAAGATGCATCAAAAGTCTTGCTTTTGCAGAATATCCAACCTTAATCCACTTTGCTGTACTACCACCCGTTGAATAAAGATCTTGAGCCAAAGATGCCGGATTTTGTGTCAAAACTTGAATTCCTTCATCAATTGCTGCTATTGCGGCATTATATACATCGATTTGATTGTCATACTTAGGCGTTAATGTTTTCTCTGGCTGTGCAGCTTCAGAATATGGAACATCACCCCAAAGTGCCGCAACAGTTCCCATATGGAGACCTTCAAGAATCTTAGCAACACCGTATAAATTCAACAGTCCCTCTTCCTGCGCCTTTTGCTGAGCTATCCTAAGATTTGTCAAAACACGAGTATATGCAAGAAACCAATCATTTGAGAAATCATTTGCAGTTATATTGTAAACATCGAAACCTGCAAATTGCCTATCTGCTCCTGTCGCCTGTTGAGCCCACACAGCTGCAAGTTGACTTGGAAATCCCTCGTAAAATTCAATAAATGCACCTTGTGCACCAGCAAAAAACTTAATCGCTGGGGCGGTTGAAGGTAAAAGTGGATTATCTTCGTAACCCTTTATATAATTCTCGGTTATCTTCTGACAACCGACAAAAGCTAAACTCGCTATTAGTGCGATTATGAATAAACTTATTACTTTTTTCATCTCTGCTTCTCCTTAATTTTGTTAGCTTTCTAAAAAATCTAATTTTAGAGGGGCGCTTCAAGCACCCCTCTAAACTCAATTATTTTTTAGTAATTAATGCTAATTGAGAAAACTATGCTCTTCATCGGAGGATTGTTAAAGTAATCGAGCCCCTGGCCATTTGTTGGACCAGTGAGGTTCGTCTCTGGATCAATACCTGTATACTTCGTCCAGATCTTGAAGTTTCTTAAAATAAGCCCAAAATCTATGCTCTCAAAGCCAAATCTTCTGAATGGTAAATTGTATGTAATAGAAATCTCTCTCAACTTGATATAGCCACCATCCTCAATAAACTGTTCAGATGGTCCTGTAAATCCAGAACCAGGTCCTGAACGGAAATAATACTCGTCAACAAGAACACGTCCTTTACCAAAGTCATGCACATAACCTCTAAATGAAACACTGCTATCAGCAGGATTCATTACATATGCCTTTGAACCAGCAGCTATCATTTGATAAGGTGTGCGACCGAGATAATTCTTCAAAGTCTTTGCATCATCCTTAGAAATAGTTGTCCACCAGGTTTGATCTCCATGTGTTCCAAAGTAATAGAGCGCACCTTTAGTTCCATTCCATATCTTTCCACCTTTTGAAATGTCAACGACAACATTAATTGTCAGTCTTGCGTATCTCAATGTATTGATAATTCCAGCTCTCCAATCTGGATTTGGATCACCGAGAACGCCATATCTAGCTGCTGGAACTGGAAAGCCATTCGCATCGAGCACGATATTTCCAAGGCTATCTCTTTCCCATCTTGAGCCATATATTACACCCATTTGATAGCCAGCAACTGCTCTTGAGCTTGGATCAACGAATCCGGCAAGACCAATTGACTCAATTCCAGGAGCAAGCTCAACGACTTTATTTCTATTCTGCGACCAGTTAACAGTGGTTGTCCATGAAAATCCAGCAAGCCTAAGCCACTCGGCTGTAACCTGTACTTCAGTTCCTTTATTCTCAATTTTTGCCGAGTTAGCCCATCTGGTTGAGAATCCACTTGATGGTGGAACAGCAACATTCAGTATAGCATCACGTGTATTATTAATATACCTCGTGACGCTAAGACCAAGCCTATCATTGAGGAATTTCAAATCAAATCCGAATTCGGTCTCAGTTGTTAATTCTGGTCTTATCTCTGGATTTCCAAGCTGAGCTGATTGAACCGCTCCTCCACCGTAGTATACTGTGTTTATCGTCGGTCCCCAACCATTTCCAAATACACCATTTATGACATATGTCTTTGTAATGTATGCTGGGGGTCTCACACCAGCAAGTCCAACAGCTGCACGAACCTTACCAAAACTAAGGATCGACTGTGCACTTAAGAGAGGAAGCTTTGTAAATTCCCACGCGACACTTGCAGATGGGAAGAAGTATGTCTTTTTGCCTTTTTGCCCATATGTTGATGCACTTTCATTTCTTCCACTCAAACGAACATAAAGTTGATCTAAAACATCAAGACCAAGTTCTCCATAGAAAGCTCCTGTTCTGACAATCGTTTTGCCTTCATCAGGCAAATAATCAAGTGAGTTTTGAATGTAAGAAGGCGCATCAGGAAGTATAAACCTGCTACCTTGGACATAAGTCTGATCAGTTTGCTCATGGTCAAGATGGAATCCTATTAACAAGCTGGATGAAAGAAGTTTACCAAACTGATATTTGAATCTTGCCATAATGTCACTGTTCACTTGGAACTGCGAAATCACATTCCTTGACAAAAATCCATTCCCAAAGTATGAAGCATCTTGAACAGGGAAGTGTTGATTTCTTCTATCAGTATAATAATCAGCACCAATACGATATGTTAAGTTCAACCATTTAAATGGTTCATAACTTATCTCAGCGCTACCAAATACTCTGTCGGTGTAGAATAATGTTTTAACCTCATAAATTGTAAAGAATGGATTATCGTATCCTGGGGTTGATGTTGGTATACCCTCACCATTTCTATATGATCTATGGGAGTTCGGAAACTTAGCTCCAGTTGGAGAAACATAAGTTACAAGATATGGCTTATTGTTAAAATCAGGTGGAGTTCTATATGCACCGAGCAAAAGACCGCTTATATTTGAACCTTGCTGAACCCTGTTTGTTGATGTTTTAACATAAGCAGCATTTACTCGTGCCGTGATATTTTCTGCAAATCTTCTTGATACATTCGCTCGAATAGAAGTTCTCTTAAAGTCGGAATTTGCAAGAATTATACCTTGTTCAGAAAGACGCTCAGCATTGAGGTAAAAGCTACCCCATTCATCTCCACCACTTACTTCAAGTGAAGTGTTCCATGTTATCGGTTTGCGGAAAAGTTCTGTTGCATGATCATAGGTCTCCTTCGATCTCTTCACAACAATTCTTGAGTATGGGTAATCAGGTCTAGCAAGTGAATCAGGTCCACCAGGTCTATCCGCTATCCTATCACCCCAGCTAAGCGCTGAATTCCAGACGTATGTTCCATCTATACCTTGCCCAAATTCTCTTTGGAGTGGGAATGGTCTCAATAACTCAGATGAATGAATCCTACCGCGTAATGAAAGGCGAATTTTTCTTTGCGATGAGAATGTTCCAGATTTTGTCTTTATAACAATCACACCATTAGCTGCTCTTGCACCCCAAATCGCAGCTGCAGCAGGACCTTTCATTATTTCAATTGATTCAATATCCTCTGGATTAATATCAACATATCTTGAAATCGTTGAAACGTTACCAACACTTATACCAAATGTTGAATTCCATATTGGAACACCATCAACAACAATCAAAGGTTGATTTGCTGTTTGCAACGATCTCGGACCACGAAGAACTATTCTTGTGGCCGAACCCGGATCTCCAACAGCATCAACTGTAAATACTCCTGGCGCCTTAACAGCAATGGAAGACATAACAGTTGTAAATCCTGTTCTAGAAATTTGATCACCCGTCACGCTTGATACCGATGTTCCAAGTTTCGCTCTTTCCTCCTCAGTTCCTATAGCTGTAACAACTATTGGGCTCACTTGTATTAGCCCTGGAGCTAATCTAACATTAACTGTGATTGTATCCCCAGGGGTTACCCTTACACTTTGTCTGAATTCTTGATAACCCACGTACCTTGCTACGAGGGTATATGTCCCAGGGACAACATTTCTAATGAGATAAAAACCAGACGCGTCAGTTGCTGCTCCATAAACAGTATTCAATAAGAATACGTTTGCTCCAGGCAAGGCTTCACCTGTTTGAGCGTCTGTAACCCTACCTCTTATCGCTCCGAGTTGAGCAAATGCAACTGTTGCGATAGTTAATAAAAGAAATGAGAAAAGGGTTAACTTCCTCATAACTTTTACCTCCATATAAGTTTTAAAAAAAAGATATGTAAAATCAGATAAGGGTTAAATAGCAGGAAATATCAATCGTGTCTATTAAGCGCACCTCCTTGAATTATTTTAAAGTATTTTTTCTTGGCGTTGATTTGCTGATTTCAGGTAGGTGCTTTTTGCTTTTTGTTCTTTGAAACTTTTTAAAAGGTTCTATTTCAAGGTGTACACTGTAAATATAATAAAAAATTTTTCACTTGTCAAGAGCTAGTAGCGCGTGCGGGATTCGAACCCGCGATCTCCGCCTTGAGAGGGCGGTGTCCTAGGCCACTAGACGAACGCGCCATAAAATTTTAAAGAGCGCGAGACGGGACTCGAACCCGCGACACCCAGCTTGGGAAGCTGGTGTTCTACCAACTGAACTACTCGCGCTCTTCATAAATAAATATAAATTGCTCAACTCAAAAAATCAAGTTTTTACACCTAATTATTCTGAATACTTTACTGAACAACCATACGGCTTCGTGATGGATACGCTTACAGGTTTACCACTAAGTATTTCATCTAACGCATTCTTTACATAATTAACTTTCTCCTTCTTCTCGCCTCTCGGATCATCATCAATTGCACCAGCGTAAACAAGTTTACCATCCTTATTTATTATGAACATATGCGGAGTTGTCTTTGCATCAAACATTTTTCCAACCTTGCCATCAGGATCCATCAAGTAAGCAGTGTAAGTTGCACCCCACTCATCGTAAGTTTTCTTTAATTCCTTTGGTTCCCTGTAATCTCTATGTTTTGGATTCGTTGAGTTTATAATAATCCATACAACGCCTTTCTGCGTGAACTCTTTTTGAACCGATGTCATTATCTTTTCCCTATAAACACGCTGAACAAACGGACAATTCGGATTTGTCCACTCGAGAACCACAACTTTACCCTTGAAATCAGACAACTTAACAAGTTTACCATTTAAATCAGTCAAAGCGAAATCACTAACAACATCACCAACATTAACTTTATTCTTATCATCTGAAGCATGTGTGAATGCAAACACTATCGCTAACAACCCTATGATTTGCATTAACTTCATAGCGGGAGCTCCTTATTTTAGTTTTAAATTTAATTCATAACCTTCACCATTTATGACGACAATACCATTTAAAAAGTTCAACTTTGCATCTGCTGATGAAGGCATAGCCGTTAACTCCACCGTTCCATTTTTCACATTTATGCTTTTCAAATCAACCAAAAATTCTTTAATTAAATTAGGATAAAAATCAACCACTTGACCTGCCCTATTCCCAGCAAATTCAATTTTAATCAAATTTAAATTTCCCTTTCGCTCAACTCTAAAGTTTTTAACAGTTAACCCAGAGCTCTCAAAATCCCGAGGCAACAAATTTTTATATTTTTTGATCAATGCTATCTCAGTTTTCTTTGCCTTTCTCAGTGTATATTTAATCGTCGTGCCCCCGGGAACGCAACTTTCGCTACATACAAGCCAGTTAATTTTAGCTTCAATTATGCTTGATTTCGCCAATTTTTCCTTTGAAACAATTTTCACCGGTATCAAAAGGACAACCTCGTTATAATAGCCATACGAAATTATATCACCATGTGTTATCTTTCGTGGCATAGGGAACAAAATCTCACCAGCTTTTAAAGACGAAGGCAATGTTAATTTTATTTCAGGGGCAAGACCAGCATCGCCGGGATTTTGCCAGTAAATATACCATCCGGGGGAAATAGAAAATTTTACACCTAGGAAAAATTCATTGGAAACACCATCCCAATTAGAAATGATCTCAGCTTTAACTAAATTTTTCTCCTGCGATGACATTAAATTTTGAAACATAATTATCAAAAGAATCAAACTAAACACCAAGTTCCTCATACATTTGATCAATTAGTTCTTTATACTTTTGCTCAACAACTTTCCTTTTGACCTTTAATGTCGGAGTTAATTCACCATCTTCTATTGTAAATGGTTTATCAAGCAATCGGAAGTTTCTTATATGTTCGTGCTGGGCAAGATCTTTATTTATCCTTTTAATCTCCCTTTCAAACAATCTGTAAATCTCATCCCTGTGAATTAGCTCTTTTTCATCCTGGAATGATATTCCATGTTGTTTCGCATAATCTTTTATCGCTTCAAAATCTGGAACAATTAAAGCAGTTAAAAACGGTTTACCATCGCCAATCACAACAGCTTGATCAATGTAACTTGATTGAATCAACAAACTTTCTATCGGTTGGGGTGCTATATTTTTTCCACCTGAGCTGACGAAAATATGCTTTTTCCGATCAGTTATAACAAGAAAACCATCTTCATCGAAATAACCAATATCACCGGTATGAAACCAACCATCCTTCTCAATGACCTCAGCTGTTGCTTCCGGATTGTTGTAATAACCTTGCATGACATTTGGACCTCGGGCGAGAATTTCACCATCTTCAGCAATTTTTATCTCTACCCCCGGAATTGGTTTCCCAACGGTTCCAAATTTATAATCATCCAACCTATTCACAGTCAAAACCGGGGATGTTTCCGTTAATCCATATCCCTCAACAATTTTAATCCCGAGAGCTTCAAAAAATTCGCCAAGTTCTTTAGCAAGCGCAGCTCCACCTGAAACAAAGAATTTGATTCGCCCGCCCATTCTTTCTTTCAACTTTGAAAATACAAGCTTATTTGCAAGCGCATATTGAGATTTAAGCCAAGCTGGAACTTTACCCTTTTTACTTGCCTGAACATATTTCTTTCCAACATCAAGAGCCCAGTAAAAAATTTTCTTCCTTATCGCAGGTCCCGATTCAACTCCTTTTATTATTCTGTTGTAAAGCCTTTCAAACAACCTCGGAACAGATGTCATAATAGTTGGCTTTACCTCAAGCAAATTTTGTGCAATTGTATCTATGCTTTCAGCTAATGCAACGATTCCACCACAAGCAAATGCCGCATAAAATCCCGCCATCCTTTCAAATGAGTGCGAAAATGGAAGGTATGAGAGAAATGTATCCTCCGGCGTCATCGGGATAACTTGAGTCGCACTTAAGATGTTTGAGACAAGATTTTTATGTGTAAGAACAACACCTTTGGGATCACCCGTAGTTCCAGAAGTGTAAATTATAGTTAAAACATCTTCAGGCTTTACCTCCCTGATCCTATTTACCCAGTAATCTGGATTTTTTTCTCTAAAATCTCTTCCAAGTTCCATAAGTTCTCTCAAACTCAAAAGATAATCCGGAGCTGTGATTCCTTTCTCTGTAAAGATGATAACTTTATCAAGTGTTTTCACCTGGTCATAAATTTTTTCAACTTTTGAAAGTTGAACTTGGTTTGACACAAAAGTTCCTTTAACCCCAGCGTTGTTGAAAATATATTCAACCTGCTTAGCTGTCAAGGTGGGATAAACAGGAACATCTATTATCCCAGTGGTTGTCATCGCAAAATCAACTATTATCCATTCAATCCTGTTTTCAGAAATGATTCCAAATTTGTCCCCCTTATTTAAACCAAGTGCAGCAAGCCCGCACGCTGTCAGCTCAACCATCTCCCTTAATTCTTTGTATGAAAGTGGTTTATAAACCCCGGCAACTTTATAAAGATAAGCCGGCTTGTCTGAATCAATAAAATGGCGGGTTATGACATCAAACATTTCTGCAATTGTAGAAAAGGGTTTCACAACCGGCATACCTAAACCTCCTTATTTAGTTTGATTAGCTCTTTAATTGCGCTCAACCACTGCAAATGCAACTGCATAATTTAGAGAGTGGGAAATTGAAATATGAAATGAGCAGGACTCGAATTGAGCCTTAAGTTGGTTATAAAGAATGACCTCTGGTTTGCCGTATTCGTCATTTAAAATCTCAACATCTTTCCATTTAAAAATTCCACTCCATCCAGTTGATATTGCTTTGCTTATCGCCTCTTTTGCTGCAAATCTTCCGGCAAGGTGCTGATATTTGTTCTTTTTTGAAAGGCAATAATCTATCTCACGCTGTGTAAAAATTTTCTTAAGAAAATGTTCCCCCCATCGCTCTGTCAAGTTCTTAAATCTTTCTATCTCAACTATGTCAACTCCTACACCCATTATCATTCCCAACCGTTTTCTTTTTTGATTATATCTATCAACTCAGTTATATCATTCAACTCATAATCTGCCTCTGGATTTTGCGTGTTGAATGTATCACCATATCTTGCGAAAGCCGTTTTCATTCCAACTTTCTTCGCTCCCACAACGTCCCTTTCAGCCCAATCACCAACCATTATGGCTTCGTGGGGCTCAACCCCTAGAAGCTCCAATGCTTTAAGGAATGGAACCGGGCTCGGTTTTCTTTCACCAGTATCGTCAAAGGTAATTACATGATCAAAGATATGATGAAAGTTTAAATAACACAACCTCAACCACGCCTCACGAGCAGGGGCATCGGAAATAACAGCAAGCTTTAATCCCATTTTTAAAAGAGTGGTCAAAGTCATATAAACATGCGGATATGGGACAAGTGCTGCTTCGCGGGCTCTTCTATAGGCAACAACCCCAGCAGAAAGAATTTTGTAGTCCACTTTACCATAAATTTCTTTTAGGAAATCATCAAACACTTGTTGATATTCTATACCCTTTTCACGATAAATTCTATCGATCCTTTGCTTTGCCTCCTCAGGTGAAATTTTCAAACCAGCATCGATCATCGCATTTATAGCCGACTCGATTGCTTGTTTTTTCATCGTCATAAAATCGACAAGCGTATTATCAAGATCAAATATAACTGCCTTAATCATTTTGCTTTTTGCTTTTCGATTAATTTCAAAATCGCTTCTACTCCTAAAATATAACTTAAATGCCCGAAACCTGCAATATATCCTTTGCAGACCGGCGCGATTACACTTATTTGACGAAAGGTTTCCCCACTTTGTGCTCTAGCGTATATATTTGAAAGATGTACCTCGACAACAGGTATTTTCAAAGCAGATATGGCATCTCTTATCGCGTAGGAATAATGCGTGAAAGCCCCTGGGTTTATAACAACGCCGTCAAAATCCGAATCAATGAGCGAATTTAACTTGTTAACAATTTCACCTTCAAAGTTTGAATTGAAAAATTCAAATTCAACATTGGGAAACTCACTCATCAAAATTCCGTTGATTTCGTCAAGTGTTAAAGTCCCATAAATCTCCGGCTCCCTTTTCCCAAGTATACCTAAATTTGCACCGTGAATTATAAGTATTTTCATTCTTTGAGCACCTTTAACTTTGCAAGTTCCTCTTCAACTATGTTTTTTATATTCTCATCCATCAAATTTTCATCAATCCCCATCTCAACAATGCTCTGGGAAAGCAACGAAATTCTTTTTTGAGTATTTGCAAGCTTATTTATCACTATCATCTTTTGTTCTTTTAAAACACAATATCCCCCTTCAAAATCCCCACGTTCATATCTTAAAGTTATGCCCAACCCTTTGACAAACTCTTCAAGTTCTTTAAGTATTGTTTCGGGCTTTCGCCTTTTCATAAACAATTGCACTTTAATTGTAAATCAAGTGTTTCTCTCTCACCTTAAGAAAATTTTTCAACTCATTCTCCCATGATTTTATTATTTCCTCAGGCTTCTTGCCTTCATCGATCATCAATCTAACTCTGTCCGTCCCCCACAATCTATCCTGACCCGCCGTTCTCCATTTGAATTCCGTAGGATACATTTTTTTCAAAGTGTAAAGAATATAAACTGCAGTTTTGACAGGTTCAAATTTCTCGCGATCGTAAACATTTAAAAAAACGCCATAACACTTTTGACCTTCGTATTTCGGGTCAATTGTAACCTTTTCAATGTCAACAGGTGTAAATTCAATCGGTTCAAATTTTATCCCAGGCAGATTATAAGAGTTAAGTTCATTTGCCAATTTTTGAGCGTCGATCCAAGGCGCACCGATCCATTCAAAAGGATGTGCAGTTCCCCTTCCCTCAGATACATTTGTCCCTTCGATGAAACATGTTGCGGTGTAAACGATGGCGGTATTAAGCGTCATCATATTTGGAGATGGTTTAACCCATGGTAAACCTGTTTGATCGAACCACATCTTCCTTGAGTAATTCTCCATTTTTATCACCGTTAGATCAGCCTTCACCCCGTTTTCAAGCCATCCCTCTTCATTAAACAACTTCGCAAGTTCTCCAACTGTCATCCCATGCGCAACTGGAATTGGATGAAGCCCAACGAAAGATTTAAACTTTGGTTCAAGCACCGGACCATCCACATAAAGACCACGAATTGGATTTGGTCTGTCAAGAACGATAAACTTTTTCCCAAGTTCAGCACATGCCTCCATACAATAGCTCATCGTGGAAATGTAAGTATAAAATCTTGCCCCAACATCTTGAATATCAAAAATTAACACATCAATATCTTTAAGCATCTCCGGAGTTGGCTTCTTAACTTCACCGTAAAGAGAATAAACTTTTATCCCTGTCTTCGTATCAACCCCGTGTGAAATACTCTTACCGTCTGGAACTTCTCCCCTTATCCCATGCTCGGGACCGAAAAGAGCCACGATCTTAACATCTGGAATTGAATTTAAAACATCAACGATATGCCTGCCGTCAGGCAAAACTCCTGTATGATTCGTGACGATGCCAATTTTTTTGCCTTTTATAATGTCAAGATACTTTTCAAGAAAAACTTCGGCACCTATTTTAACGCGGTTACTTTGAGACAGAGATAAATTTAAGAGCAAAATGCTTAACATGATTATTTTCTTCATATTTGCATTTGAATTAATTATTAAAAGCCGGGGCAACAGCCCACGGCAAGATTTCTAACTTTCGTTAGAAATTAACTCACTCTCGGAAAAGAAAAATGAAATTTCAATTTTCGCATTTTCAACCGAGTCCGAACCGTGAACAATGTTTTCTTGCTTACTATCAGCATATAATCTTCTTATGGTGCCTTCCTTCGCCTCCTTTGGATCAGTTGCACCGATAAGTTCCCTAAAATCACTAACCGCGTTATCCTTCTCAAGGACCATTACGACAACCTTGCCAGAGTTCATAAATTTAACAAGATCATTATAAAATGGCTTTTCTTTGTGGACACTATAAAATGCCTTCGCTTGTTCAACAGTTAACTTAAGCATTTTTAAAGCAACAATTTTAAATCCAGCTTCTTCAATGTGTGATATAACTTTGCCGATTAAATTTTTCCTCACACAGTCAGGCTTGAGAATTGCAAGTGTTCTTTCCACCAAGCTTTGCTCAAGATTTTGTTTTTGATTTGTTTTTCTTTGTCGAACTTTTTCTTTTCTTCTTTTGCGTTGCTTTTCTTGATGAAGATGACATAACAAAAACTTTCCTCTTCGGTTTTTCACCCAAAATTTTTTTCACAGTTTCACCTATAACCGCTGGATTTTCTATCACATGAATTCCAGCATCAGCAAGTGCTTTCATCTTTTCCTGTGCTGTCCCTTTTCCACCCGAAATTATAGCTCCTGCATGCCCCATCCTTCTTCCCGGCGGAGCGGTTCTTCCAGCAATGAATCCAAAAACTGGTTTATCAACATAATTCTTGACAAATTCCGCTGCTTCCTCTTCCGCGGTTCCTCCAATTTCACCGATCATCACAATTGCTTCAGTCTCCGGATCTTCGTTGAAAAGTTTAATTATATCCGTAAATTTAGACCCGATAACAGGATCACCGCCAATGCCAACGCAAGTTGACTGACCAAAGCCAAGCTCTGTTAACTGCTTCACCGCTTCATAGGTCAATGTTCCACTTCTTGAAACCACACCAATCGTGCCCTCTTTGTGAATAAATCCGGGCATTATCCCAACTTTTGCCTTGCCAGGCGAAATCACACCTGGGCAATTTGGACCTATTAAACGCGAATTTGTGTGTTTAAGATATTCATACACTTGAATCATATCTTTTGCGGGTATCCCTTCGGTTATGCAAACTATAACTTTTATGCCGGCATCCGCTGCTTCAATTATTGCATCGGGAGCAAATGGAGCAGGAACAAAAATAATAGAAGTATTTGCTCCTTCCTTTTCAACAGCCTCACGAACGGTGTTAAAAATTGGAATTTTGTCGTCAAAAAATGTTCCACCTTTGCCCGGGACAACTCCAGCGACGACATTTGTTCCATATTCGATCATTTGTCTTGTGTGAAATGAACCTTCACCACCTGTGATCCCTTGAACTACAAGACGAGTGCTTTTGTCAACAAGTATTGCCATTTTTCAGTCTAAATTTATTTTTACAAAGGATTTCGCAAAAACCTGCGGTGATTTGTTAACTTATCCTGAAAAGTTTTTCTCTAAAAAATCTGAAACTTTCAAAATTGTTCCTTCATCAAATTGTTTGCCTATGATTTGCATTCCAATCGGCAAACCTTTGCTATCAAATCCAGCGGGGACGTTTATAGCTGGGACACCGGCAAGATTAACTGAGACAGTGTAAATATCTGAAAGATACATTTTCAAAGGGTCATCGGTTTTCTCGCCAAGTTTAAAAGCTGTGGTTGGTGATGTCGGAGTAATTATAACATCTACCTTCTCAAAAGCCTTGTCAAAATCCTCTTTTATTAAGCGTCTCACCTTCTGCGCTTTCCGATAATAAGCCTCATAATATCCAGCTGAGAGAACATAAGTTCCAAGCATAATTCTTCTTTTAACTTCCGCCCCAAAACCTTCACTTCTTGACTTAACATACATCTCATACAAACTTTTAGCTTGTGGAGAGCGATATCCATATCGTGCACCGTCATAGCGAGCAAGATTGGAAGAAGCCTCTGCTGTGACAAGTATATAATAAGTTGGGATGTTATACTCGGTGTGCGGTAATGAAATTTTCTCGAGGATCGCACCGCTTTCCCTTAAAAAATCAAGTCTTTTTTCAATCGCCTCCCTTATTTCATCATCCAAACCTTCAGCGAAATACTCAACGGGAACTCCAACTCTTAAACCTTTAACATCTTTATCAAGATAACTCAAATAATCAGGCACGGGCACATCCGCAGATGTTGAGTCATTTTCATCACGCCCAGCAATAACCTGTAAAACAAGCGCTACATCTTTTGTTGAATTTCCAAATGGACCAATCACATCAAACGACGAAGCAAAAGCCACCAAACCAAATCTCGACACTCTCCCATAAGTTGGTTTTAAGCCATAAACCCCGCAAAACGCTGCTGGTTGTCTTATTGAACCGCCGGTATCAGAACCAAGTGCAGTCGTTGAAAGCCCAGCTGCAACGGCAACAGCACTACCACCACTTGAACCCCCGGGGACTCTATCTTCATCATAAGGATTTAATGTTGGTCCAAAATAGGAATTTTCAGTTGACGAACCCATCGCAAATTCATCAAGGTTCGTCTTTCCAATCACAATTGCATCTTCATTTAAGAGTCGCTCAACTGCAGTTGCATTATAAATCGAAACAAAATTTTCAAGTATCTTCGAAGCGCAGGTGCACTTTTCATCTTTCACACAGATATTATCCTTAATTGCAATCACCATCCCCGCGAGCTTCCCAACATAACCGTTTTTTATCTTCTCATCTATTTCAACCGCCCGCTGGATTGCCTTCTTCTCAAAAACGCTTAAAAAAGCATTTAACCTTTCAAACTCTTTGATCTTTTCAAGATATCGCTTAACAATGGATTCACAAGTTAATTCCCCCGAGAGAAGTTTTTCTCTTATCTGATCATAGGTTAGAACGTCAAATTTCTTGGTGATCGTCATCTTTTCTTTGATTTTGTTTTCACCCGAGCAACATTTCTTTTACCTTGGCTGGTTTTTTTAACTTCTTTTTTCCTTGGAGCCTTGGGCTTATCATTCTTCCCAGGCTTCAGTTCATTTGTTGCATCGACATTGACAGGTTCAGAAGGGTGCTCATCTGCCTTTACAAATTTCAAATCATCAAGCTCAGTCGAAGTAGATTTTTCTTCTGGTTGAGACGGGAAAGAAGAAGTGAGTTCAGAATTTAAATCAATTCCTGTCACACTTTGAATCTCGCTTTGAACATCCTGCATCGCTTTCCTGAATTCACGAACGGCTTTACCTAATGTCCTTGCAATGTCGGGGATTTTTTTTGGTCCAAAAAATATCAAAATAAACAACGCTATTACAAGAAGCTCACCAAATCCAATGTTATCAAACATACCAACACCTCCTCCATTGGCAGATTATTTAAACCTGTTCCTTTTTCTCGCCTTTTTGCTCAATTTCCTTTGGTTTTTCACCCTGAGCTGACTCATCCTCGCGAAGTGCTTTCTTAAATTCCTTTATCCCACTGCCAAGCCCACGCGCAAGCTCAGGAAGACGTTTGCCTCCAAAGAGTATCAACAAAACGATCAAGATTAAAAGCAATTCTTGCCATCCAAGTCCAAACATAATAAATCACCTTTTTAGTTTTGCTTTCATTTAAAAAATTCCTCGGTAAACAAAAGAGAATGAATTAAAGAGTTAAAAATCTTTGCACCATCTGTGCAACCAAGCACCGGCTCAGAGCATCTTTCGGGATGTGGCATCATCCCGAGAACATTACCTTCTTCATTTATCACCCCAGCGATGTTATAAATTGAACCATTTGGATTTGATTCCTCTGTTACATTTCCATACCTATCGCAATATCTGAAAACTATTTGGTTGTTATCAATTAACTTTTTCAAGGTTTCATCATCAACATAATAATTTCCATCACCATGAGCGATAGGAAGTTTTAAAACTTCACCCTCATCACAAAGCGATGTAAAAAATGTATCGTTATTCTCAACTCTAACATAAACATACTTACAAACAAATCTCAAAGATGAATTTCTCAGCAACGCCCCTGGCAAAAGCCCCGCTTCAACAAGAACTTGAAAACCATTACAAATCCCCAAAACCTTACCACCTCGGTTTGCAAACCTAATGATATCTTCCATAATCGGCGAAAATCTCGCGATCGCTCCAGGTCTTAAATAATCACCGTACGAAAATCCACCCGGCAAAATTACAACATCAACATCTCCAACGCTTCTATCTTTATGCCAGATGAACTTAACATCTTGATTAAAAATTTTCTCTAAAACGAAGTAAGTATCATAATCACAATTCGAGCCCGGAAAAACAACAACGCCAAATTTAAGTTTTGATGGCATATTCACATTGCTTTATATTTTTCTGCTCAAATTTAACAAAAAATGAACAAAATAAAAATTACCCCCTAAATCCGAATGTCTTGAATTATTGTATCTTTAAGCCAGTTTTCGTCATCTCGGTATGGATAATCCGTGGTGTAATGGAGCCCCCGACTTTCTTTTCTCATTAAAGCAGAGCGAATGATGAGCAACGCAACAGTCGCAAGATTTCTTAACTCAATTATGTCAGCAGTTACTTTTGTTTTTTTATAAAATTCCTCTATCTCATTTGCTATAAGTTCAATCCTTCTTTTCGCTCGTTCAAGTCTCAGTGTGGAACGCACAATCCCAACATAATCCCACATCAATTGTTGAATTTCCTTTTTATCATGTGAAATTAAAACCCATTCCTCCATATTGAATATTCCCGTGTCAACCCAATCTGGAATATCAGGAAACTTAAAGAAATTTTCTCTGACGAACTTAACTGAATCTGAAGCTGCCCTATCTGAAAAGACGAGAGCTTCAAGAAGTGAATTGCTTGCAAGGCGATTTGCACCATGAACACCTGTCATTGCAGTCTCACCCGCAGCATAAAGCCCAACTATGGAAGTTCTACCCCATAAATCTGTAACAACACCTCCACAAGAATAATGAGCCGCTGGGACAACAGGGATCGGCTCTTTTGTTATATCAATTTTAAATTCAAGGCATTTCTCATAAATGTGCGGAAATCTATCTTTAACTTTATCTGGGTCAAGATGCGTTAAGTCAAGATAAACATATTCATCCCCAGATTTTTTAAGTTCAGAATCTATCGCTCGCGCAACCACATCTCTCGGAGCAAGAGAACCACGCGGGTCATACTTTTTCATAAAATCTTCTCCTTTTTTCGTCCTTAAAATCCCACCAAACCCGCGTACAGCCTCAGATATTAAAAAAGCTGGAGAGCCAGAATTATAAAGCGTCGTCGGATGAAATTGGATAAACTCCATATTTCCAATTTTTGCCCCAGCTCTGTAAGCCATCGCAACCCCATCGCCAGTAGCTATAGCGGGATTAGTTGTATGAATGTAAACTTGACCCAACCCACCCGTCGCAAGCATTGTAACCTTAGACAAAAACTTTTTAACCTGACCTGTTCTGGCATCAAGCGCATAAACTCCCCAGCAATGTATATTGTCAAGTTTCTTACTTTTATCAATTCCAACAAGGTGATGTTCGGTGATCAAGTCGATCGCTACATGATGTTCAAATATTTCTACATTTGGATGACTTAAAACTTTTTCGAGAAGTGCCCTTTCAATTTCCCGCCCCGTTAGATCCTTAGCATGAACAATTCTTTTTCTTGAATGTCCACCTTCCATTCCAAGATCAAGCCTTCCATTTTGCGTCCGTGTGAATTCAACCCCAATTTGGATTAGCTCCTCAACCTTTTTTGGTCCCTCATAAACCATAATCTCAACCGCCTCACGATTACAAAGCCCCGCCCCGACATTCAAAGTATCCTGAATGTGAAGTTCATAAGAATCATCAGGCGAGAAAACAGATGCAATCCCACCCTGAGCATAGTTTGTGTTTGATTCTGCCCTCTCCTTCTTAGTTATTATAACAACACGACCATGATCCGCAACCTTCAAAGCATAGAACAAACCCGCAATCCCACTACCAATTACAAGAAAATCAGAGACTATCTCCATGGAATCTAAATTTTTATTTCAAGTGAAATATCAAGTGCTTTTGGAGAATGAGTTAACATTCCGATAGATATATAATCAACTCCCGTTTCAGCAACTTGACGAACATTTTCAAGTGTAATTCCACCGGAAGCTTCAACTTCAAATTTACCGCCAATTAAATCAACCGCTGCTTTCAAATCATCGATGCTAAAGTTATCAAGCAAAATTCTATCAACCCCATCAAATTTTAAAATCTTTTTAACATCTTCAAGACTTTGCGCTTCAACCTCAATTTTTAAATCGATATTTTTTTCTTTCACGTACTTTAAGCATCTCTCAATTGCTTTCTCAATGCCACCAGCGATCGCTATGTGATTATCCTTTATCAAAATCATATCATATAATCCAAATCTGTGGTTTACGCCTCCACCAATTTCAACCGCAAGTTTGTCAATTAATCTAAGTCCAGGTGCAGTTTTTCTCGTATCGGTTATCTTTGCCTTAGTTCCTTTTACAGCATCAACAAATTTTCTGGTAAGCGTTGCAATTCCGCTCATTCTTTGAAGAAAATTAAGCGCAACCCTTTCAGATGTTAAAATACTTCTAACATCCCCACTTACGACACCAATAATATCGCCCCTTTTTACAAAATCCCCATCGGAAACAGCTGGGATAAAATTTAAACTTGGATCAACATTTTTAAACACAATCCATACAACATCGATCCCTGCGATAACGCCATCATCTTTGGCAAGAAATTCAGCTTTTACCTCAATAAACTCATCACCTATTACAGACATCGTAGTTATATCACCGTAACCGACATCTTCAACCAATGCCATCTTCACTATTTCAGCTATTTGCTCTTCAACGGAGAAATTTCTCACCTCGATCCACCCTCATTCATCATTGTTTTCTTCAACAAGTAAAATTGGAATGCCTTCCCTTATTTCATAACTTTTACCGCACTTCTTACAAACAAGCGATTCAGGCTCATCAATATATTCAAGATCCCCTTTGCATTTAGGGCATGCGAGAATTTTTAGCAGTTCTTTATCAAGCATAAAATTAACAGTTTTTGTTTTTACACGATTTAAATTGCTCAAGCACAAAATTCATAAAAACATCAGGCGGTTTAACAGGTTTATACGACTTAGCATCGAGAAAAACATGTTCTGTATATCCCTCGGCGATCAACTCATCGTCAATATCACGATAAACTTCATATTCAAGCCGAAACTTTAAATTTGGAATTTCTTTCATGTATGTTTCAATCCTTAACAGATCATCGTAATATGCTGGCTTTCTAAATTTTGCGTATGCTTCAAGCACAGGAATTAAATAACCCATCCTTTCAATTTCACTATATGGCAAGCCATAATCTCTCAAAAGTTCGGTCCTCGCCCATTCAAAATACTCAAAAAACTTAGCATGGTAAACAAACTTCATTTGATCCGTATCCGAATATCTAACCCTGATTTTAAAAACGTGCTTTATCATTCCTCCCAGAATCCCATCTTTCTGTATTTTTCTATCCTCATCTCAACAAGTTTTTTCGGCTTAATATTTGAAAGCGCTTCAAGCTCTTCAATTAAAATTTCCCTCAAAATCCTCGCTGCTTCCTTATGATCGCGATGCGCTCCCCCGAGTGGCTCAGGAACTATTCGGTCGATCACGCCAAGTTTTATTAAATCCTGAGCCGTAAGTTTTAACTGCTCAGCCGCTTGCTCTTTATAATCCCAGCTTCTCCACAATATACTTGAACATGACTCTGGTGCAATAACTGAATACCACGCATGTTCAAGCATTAAAACTCTATCTCCAACCCCAATCCCAAGTGCGCCACCACTTGCGCCTTCCCCAATTATAACGACAATAATCGGAACCTGAAGCCTTGCCATTTCAAAAAGATTTTTTGCAATTGCTTCCGCTTGACCTCGCTCCTCAGCTCCAATCCCTGGATAAGCCCCAGGAGTATCTATTAAAGTTATAACTGGTTTATTAAACTTTTCCGCAAGCTTCATTAATCTCAACGCTTTTCTATATCCCTCTGGATGTGGCATCCCGAAATTTCTGTAAAGATTTGACTTCGTATCCCGACCTTTCTGAGTTCCAATGACCATAACAGTTCTGTTATCAAGCCGTGCAAATCCCCCGATCATCGCTTTGTCATCACCAAAATATCTATCTCCATGCAATTCAACAAAATCGTTCATCATAAGATAAATGTAATCAAGTGGGTAAGGTCTATCTGGATGCCTTGCTATCTGAACTTTCTGCCAGCGTGTGAGATTTGAATAAATGTTTTTCTTCAGCTCCTCAACTTTATTCTCAAGATTTTTTATCTCTTCGCTTAAATCAACGCCTCCGCTATTAGCAAATCTTCGCATCTCTTCGATTTTTTGTTCAAGTTCAATGATAGGTTTTTCAAAGTCAAGAACGAATTTTGACATCCTTAAATCTTCTTTTTGTTTGAAAACAATCGTATTAAAGTTCTGATTAAAATCTCAATATCAAGCGCCAGCGATTGATTTCGAGCATAAAAAGTATTTAACCTTTCAATCTCTTCTTTAGAAAGATCTTCAGCCTCCGATATCTGAACTATTCCAGTTAAACCTTTTTTGCCTAAATAGTCCTGACCGTCTGGTGAATCAAGAGGCCGACCAACTAAGCTAAGTTTTCCTGTCAAAACTTTCGGCAAAAGCAAAATCTTATTTCCAAAATCACCAATCTCTCTACCGAAAATCTTTTTAAAATATACCAAAGGATAGACAAAAATCAAAAGCGGGATTGTCAAAAAAATATCAAAAATTCTCTTCGAGAACTTATTCAAAAACTTATTAATGTTGTAATCAATATCAAGCACAGGAACATCGTCAAGCGAATCAATGCTTGCCTTGCTTAAAACCAAGTCCGAACTAACGAGGGCAAGCTTGAAGTTAACATTCTTGTCCTTTACACGGCTTATTATTGAAAATATTTCGGAATAAGGCAAATCATCACTTATAAAGATCACATCGTTAACCTTTTTATCTCGGATTACCTTCTCAATTGTATTTATGCTCCCAATTATTTCAACATCGTCAATTTTCTGGCCAAGTTTTCTTAAATCATAATCAACTATCCCTACTATCTTCACATTTTCACTCGTTTTTCTCTTTAATCTTTTGATAAGCGAAACAGCTCTACTCCCAGTGCCAACGATTAGAACTCTTTTTGCAATGATATGTATATTCACAAAAGGAATTTTTCCAAAAATTCTTAAAACCAGCCTCCAACCAGGGATGAAAAATGTATTAAAAACCGTCATAACGATAACTATCATCCTGCTAAAAGCATACTGTTTAAAGAAAAAAGTCATGGTTGACAAAATAAGGGCAGAAAACCAAACACCAAGTAAAGAAAAGCCAATCGAAAACTTTCTATTTGTATAGACCCCAAAAGAATAAAGAGAAAACCATACAACCAACGGCGGAATGATTAAAACCTCAGGATAAGCATATTTTGGAAGAGCAAAAATTGCATTAAACCTGATAAATTCCCCAACCATAAAGGAAATCAAGACAACAAATACATCAACAACCATATCCCAGTAACTTTTAATAAACTTCCCAATCATTGCAATTAAACCACGGACAACTATACCAACTTTTAAAATTAAACCAAGCAACGCAAATTCCCTGTAATGCTTCCGAACAAAAATTCTCATAGCATCATAAAAAACTCGAATTTCATCTATGTTGCTTCGCCTTGTGCTTTCCCCCTTAAAGTGAATTATCTGGGTCAACGGAACATAGTAAATTTTCCATCCCGCTTTTTTGATCCTATAACACCAATCGATGTCTTCACCATACATAAAGAAATCGTCATCAAGCCCCCCAACTTGCTCATAAACTTCCCTTCTTATCATCATGAATGAACCGCTAACCGCATCAACTTCCGTTATCACATCTGGATCGAGATAGGTTAGATTATACTTTGCAAAAATCTTACTTTTTGGAAACAGGGTTGATAAACCAACCATCTTCGTAAACGCAACCCACGGAGTTGGAAAACTTCTTCTGCAAGCAAGTTGGAGCGTTCCATCGGGGTTTAGAATTTTACACCCCGCCATACCGCACTCAGGATGGGATTCAAAGAAAGAAATTAAAACTTTAAATGTATCTTCCTGAACTATTGTATCAGGGTTTATCAAAAGTATGTATTTACCTTTCGCTATCTTTAACGCTTGATTATTTGCTTTAGCGAATCCGAGATTTTGTTTATTTGCTATTACTTTAACCCAAGGGAATTTCTGTTTAACCATTTCAACACTTCCATCCTCACTGGCATTGTCAACAACGAACACCTCTGCACTTATGCCTTCAATTGCCTTTTCAATTGATCTAAGGGCGTTTTCAAGAAAATCTTTAACATTGTAATTGACGATAATTATGGAGAGATCAACTTTCATTTTTCTTCTTTTTGAAAAATTTTAAAATTCTCAAGAAGGCAAGTCTAATGACCATAAAAAACGCCTCAAGGACGATTTTTTTACTCATCTTTGACACACCAGATCTTCTCTCAACGAAAATTATTGGATGCTCAACGATTTTTAAACCTTTGTAATATGCCTTGACCGTTAACTCTATTTGAAAAGCGTAACCATTTGATCTTATTTTGTCAAGATCGATCTTTTCAAGAACCTTTCTTGATATACATTTAAATCCACTTGTTAAATCCTTAACTGGCACCCCCGTCAATTTTCTCGCATAGAGATTTGCGAAATAACTTAACAAAACCCTTCTCATAGGCCAGTTCATAACAGAAACACCATGCGAATATCTTGAGCCGATAACGATATCATAACTATCAAGCGCCCCTTTAAGTAAATTAGGTATTTCCTTCGGATCATGTGAAAGGTCAGCATCCATTTCAAAAACGAAATCATATCCTTCTTTCAGTGCGAATTTAAATCCCTCAACATAAGCTGTCCCAAGTCCAAGCTTACCTTCTCTTTCAATCAAATGAACTTTCCCCGAAAACTTTTTCTTAAGTTCCTTAACAACATCGGCTGTCCCATCAGGCGAATTATCATCAACAACAAGAACATCTATCTTGACAGAAGATGGAACAAGAGCCTCTTGCTTCAATATCGCTGGGATTAATTCTTTTATATTTTCCGCTTCGTTATAAGTTGGAATGATGACAAGAGCACGCATGGATGATTAACTGTTATCTTTTAAAAAATTCTTTTACTGACTCAACTACATAATCAATTTCTTCATCCTTTAATTCAGGAAACATCGGCAGGGAAAGAACCTCATTTGAATATTGCTCTGAGATCGGAAAATCACCTTGTTTATATCCAAGGTGTGAAAATGCTTTTTGAAGATGAAGGGGAATCGGGTAATGAACCGCAGTTTGAATTCCTTTCTCCCTCAAAAATTTAGCAAGCTCATCACGTCTTTTTGTCCTTATTGTGTATTGATGGTAAATATGTTTATTGTACGCCTCCGAATATGGAATGACAACATCATCAAGATCTTTAAATGCATCGTTATATTTTTTTGCTATTTCAATTCTTTTGGCATTCCAAGAATCAAGATATTTTAACTTCACAAGAAGCACGCTCGCTTGCAATGTGTCAAGCCGACTGTTAAGACCAAGGATTTCGTGATTATATCTTACTTTCGAGCCATGAACCCTTATCATTCTTATTTTTTCAGCAAGTTCATCATCATCCGTTACGATCATCCCAGCATCTCCAAAGGCACCAAGATTTTTAGTTGGGAAAAAACTTATGCATGCGATATCTCCAAATGTGCACACCTTTTTACCTTTATATTCAGAGCCTAATGCTTGCGCTGAATCCTCAATTACATAAAGATTGTATCTTTTTGCAATATCGAGAATTTTATCCATTTCCGCAGGCTGTCCATAAAGATGCACAGGTATAATTGCTTTTGTTTTCTCAGTTATCTTTTCCTCAATTAAATCTGGATTTATGTTGTATGTTTTTTCATCAATATCAACATAGACAGGTTTCCCACCAAGCAAAACTATCGTTTCAGCAGTTGCGACAAATGTGAAAGGTGTCGTTATCACCTCTTCCCCAGGCTTTAAACCAATCGCCATTAAAGCAATTTGAAGAGCATCCGTCCCAGATGCAACACCAATAGCGTGCTTAACCCCAAGATACTGAGCAACCTTATCCTCAAATTCTTTTACCTCATCACCAAGTATGAAATTGCCTTTACTTAAAACCTTCTGAATAGCGGAATCAATTTCCTCTTTTAAGTTCATATACTGTCTAACAGGGGTAAAAATTGGAATTTCCATAAAGATTCTCCTTTTTAAGTTTGCCCTTTTCCTGAAAGAACATGTAAAATTGTATAAGCGAGAATTTTCAAGTCCATTCGAAGTGACATGTTCTCAATGTAAAATAGATCATACTGCAACTTCTTTTTAACATCTTCGATTGACTCATCATATTTATACTTAATCTGAGCCCACCCAGTTATTCCAGGTTTGACTTTTAGCCTGCGTTTATAAAGCGGTATTTTTTTTGAAAGTTCCTCAACGAACATAGGTCTTTCAGGCCTTGGACCTACTAAACTCATATCTCCTTTCAAGACGTTAAAAAACTGCGGTACTTCGTCAAGATGTAATTTTCTTAATATTTTTCCTACGCGCGTCACCCTTGGATCATTTTTCATCGCCCAAGTTGGACCAGTAAGTGCTTCCGCATTTTCAAACATAGAACGAAACTTGTATAATGTAAAAATCTTTCCATCTTTACCGACCCTTTCTTGCTTGTAAATCACTGGACCCTTCGAATCTATTTTTATCAAAATTGCGATCAAAATCCATATCGGCAATCCAACCAAAAGAATTATCAACGACACAACTATATCAATCAACCTTTTCACAACTTTTTCCCAAGGTTTCATCAACTCAGGCATGATTTCAATAAGTGGAAAGCCATAAATTTGATTCGTTCGAGCCTGCCCACTTATCGCATCATAAAGATCGGGAACAATTTTAAATCCAACATCTTCATCGCACCTTCCAATTACCTCAAGAAGTTTTCCGTGTTCAGATGAATCAAGCGCAAAAATTATTTCTTTTATATCGTGTTCCCTTATGACATCATTGATCTTTTCAACTGATCCAAGTACCCTAACACCTTTATGTTCACCCCCCTTTCGTTTATCAGTTCTAATGAATCCAACGACTTTATACCCAAGCGCTGGATATCTTTCCAAAAGGTCAAAAATCTCCTTTCCTTTTTCGTTAAATCCAACAATTAATGTATTTCTTAACCCAATACCTTTTTCGAGCAATTTTCTCTGCAAGGTTCTCACAGCAATACGTCCCGCGGGTATAAAAAACATCATTAAAAACCAATAAATTAAAATCAGTATCCTCGAGTTTGCTGGCGAATTAGTTGAAATATCATCAATAAAAATAGCGAAGAAAAGAACGAACACTCCAAATGTAACTGCTTTCAAAATGGTGATAACTTCGTCAAGCCTCGACTTAGCATACCACGATTGATATAAACCAAACAACCAGAACATGACAAGCCAATAAGCTGTGATGATTAACATTGGACCCCAAAATTCAGGTCTTACATAATAAGAAAATAAGCCACTCTCAACGCGAATCAAGTAATAAACATACCATACCAAAAACAGCATCAAAATATCAATGGAAATCACCAGTACTTTTTCAGCAGTCTTTGACATTTTCAACAGGTTCTTTTGATTTTAAAAGCTCATAATATACTTCCACAGTTTTCGAAAGCATCTTATCAAGGCTAAAATTTTTCATTGCCTTTGCTCTTCCAGCCTCACCCATTTCTTTGCGCAAGGTTTCATTTTCAATCAAAGTTTGAAGCGCTTTTGTAAACTTTACAATGTCACCAGGAGGAACAAGAAAACCATTTACTCCATCTTCAACTAACTCAGGCACACCACCAACATTAGAAGCCACAACAGGCAATCCAGCCATCATTGCTTCAATGATAGTCAGGGGTAACCCCTCCCATCTAGATGGTAAAACAAAAATATCCGTTTTAGAAAAAATCTCAGGTATATCATATCTTTCCCCCCATAAGACGATTCTATCGGTTAAACCCTTTTTAGAAACATATCTTTGTACTTTCTCTCGCAATTCTCCATCACCAACAATCCAAAACACCGCATTATCTATATTTTCAGCGACATCAATTAAAAAGAACAAATCTTTGGGTGGTGCAAGTCGTCCAACAAATGTAACTATGGGTTTATCGTTATGCGGTTGTGATTTCACAATATTTTGAAACAAAGATGGATCAACGCCGTTGTGAATCACGAGTAACTTTTCAGGCGGAGCAACTTTAAACTCTATAGCAAGTTCCCTATCATGTTCTGATACGCATATTATTTTCGTTGTCACGATTGAAGCGACTCGCTCAACTTGAGCCAAGAGCCATCTTTTCCAAAACTTTTTTCCCTCTGTAAAAACCCAACCATGAGCCGTAAAAACCACGGGTTTTACATTTAAGACTGCGGACCAAAATCTAGCGATAATTCCAGCCTTTGAACTGTGAGCATGGATTATATCGGGTTTAAATTTTTTTATCGCTTTATACACAGGTATAAAAGCCCTTAAATCATTTACCAAGTGAAGACGCCTAACGAAATATGGATTTTGAAAAATCTCGACTCCCATTTCCCTCGCCTCTCTAACCAACCTAGGCTCCGGCGCGGAAACAAGACCAACAGAATGCCCCAGGCCTCTCATATACCTCATCAATTGCAAAACATGCATAGAGGCACCTCCAAAACCAGCCGATGTCACAACATACAAAATTTTCATGTTCTTAACTTTTCAGAGTTTTTTCTTCATGATTTAAGTTAACTAATGAAATCAAAAACCCAAAAAGGATCCAAAAATGGCGCCAATGTAAAGTATCTATTACAAAACTTTGCACGACTATTCCTACTAAGCAGCTAAATATCCATGAAATATCACTTGAATAGATAATTCTCCTTGACTTGACCAAAACAAGCGATGCTGTCGCCAAAGCGCCTATCACCAGCGTTAAACCAATAATTCCATTTTCAGCCAAAACTCTTAAATAAAAATTGTGTGCAGAAGGTGTTAATCTAAGCATCGCTCCACCCATCGATTTCTGATAATCTAAAGAGTAATCTTCAAATTGTCCGGGTCCTATTCCAAGTGGATATGATTTAAAAAGTTCAACACCAGCCTTCCACGCCATAGCCCTACCGTATATATCATACCATTGGGCACCTCTAAATCTAAAACTTTGCCGAAAAACTTCAAGAATAACAGGTACAGATAATATAGCAACAATTAAAGCAACGCTAAAAACAGCGAAAAATCTTTTGCTTCTTTTTGTTATCAAAGACACAAAACCAAGAAAAAAAATCCCAACTATTAAATTTAATAAAGAACCTCGCGAAAAAGTTAAAACAATAGATATAAGCAAAAACAAAAAAACCAATGTATACCTCAATATCTCCCTTCTTTCCCCAAATAGAATTTTATTCATCGCATATAAAGCGCCCGTCACCACAAAAGCACCGAGGACATTTGGATCTTTAAAGAAACCAGACGGCCTTCCTACTCTGCCTTGAATTAACATCAGAATAATCATTAGCACCTGAACAATTGCAGATATATAAACTGCAATTAAATAGAATCGCCTAACTTCAGCCCAAATTTTTGCATCTTTAATATAGCTTGAAAAATAAAACGCAAGTGAGATAGTGTATATTGTCACAGCACCGAAAAATACTCCTCTAGAAAAATTTTTTGAGTAAAAGATTTGGAGTAAGTTAAGAACAATGTATGCAAGCAATAAATGTAAAGCTGGATGCGAAAGCCACTTGAAATCACCTTTCATAATCCTTTTAAACCACGACCCAGCGAAAATGAAATCAACTGGAGCGGGTTCAAACTCCAACCCCCATAAAAACATTAAACCAGCGTTTGCTTCTTTGCTTGTAAATAAAATCCACATTAAACCAAACATAAACATAACAACCCACATCGCATAATAATTCACAAACATTCCAATCAAAGGCGTAAATAAAGCAAAAGCAAGCATAACATTTTGTAAATCAACCGCTGGAGTATATTTGTTCTCGGTGGTTATTTCCATTTTAAACTTATCACAGCTCTTCTTATAAATTTCAAAAGTGAAAATGTAATTAAAAATGGGAAAACAAGCCCGCTGATCATCTTATTCTTTAATAAGTCAAAGTAAACTTTTAACTCATCTTTTTCCATCCTCCACAATTCCCCCGAAGGCCCGCTATGCCCGAAATGGGGCTTGAACTTTAAAGCCAACGGTAAATCAATATATATTCCTTTATAATCAGATAGCAACAATCGAATCCATAAATGGTAATCGTCACAATACTTCAAACTTGGCTCTAAACGAAATGGTAAATCTCTCTTTAACATCATTGTACTCGTATAAAAATAATTTTTCAGTAAAATTTTTCTTTTTGAAACCTTTTTCCATTTAAAGTTCGTTAAATTATATTCGGGTTCATGATAATCGGTGGCAATTTTCATATTATGTCCAGTGAAATCAAATTCTGGATTGTTGAGCATAAAATTAAGTTGTATCTCAACCTTATGTCTAACCCAAGCATCATCCTGATCTAAAAAAGCAATATAAGGTTGCGTAGCAGCATCCCACCCAACGTTTCTCGGTATACTAGGTCCTCCAGAATTTTTACCAAGTTCGATTAACTTCATCCACCCATTATATCTTTTTTCAAGCTCCCTCAAAAATTTAACTGTTTCCTCCTCGCTGCCATCATCAACGACGATCAGCTCAGCGGGTCGCCATGTTTGTTCATAAACTGAGCGAATTGCCCTTTCAATTACATCTTTACCATTATAACACGGGATTATAACACTTACCGGTGCATCCATAAGAACGCCAACAATTTACTTTTAAATTTTTCTCTCTCACTTTGTTCAAGTGCCTTAATCCAAGCCACGGAGCTAAATATTACAAGTCCCAAAAGCGCCATAACAAACTTTAACAATAAATTCCACGCACCACTGGCAAAGGCAAGAAGAGCTATAACTATCGAAATGGAGAAAACAGAGAAACTCCCCTGATTTAAAAGTTTATTCCAAGCAACGATTTCCTTTTTAAAGACTATTCCATACAACAAAAGTGAATCAACAACTTGTCTCAACATCCATCCAACCCCTGCCCCCAAGATCCCAAATTTATAAATCAAAAATGAAATAAAAGGAACATAGAGAATAAGTTCACCAAGATAAACCTTAGCCGTTATATCAGGTCTTCCAACCCCCTGCAATAAAATCGCAGGAAAACCAGCTATTGAATTAATTAGAATGCCGAAGGCAAGAAATTTAAAAACATTTGAACTATTAACCGCAAAATCATAGCCAAGCCACAACTTTAAAATTTCGAAAGAAAAAAATGATAACACGAAAACAATTGGAAAAAGTATAACAAAAGTTAAACGAACCGACTTTGAGAACAAATTTGAAATTTCATCATTTTGCCTCTGCCCGTCCAATAAACTAAAAGCTGGAAATAAAGTTATAACTAAACTAGCGGGTATTATCCACAACCTTTGAACCACTTCAAACGGTGCTGTATAATAAGCCAGAACACCGACAGATAAAATCGCACCTATCAAAAATCTATCAATATAAATCAAAATTGGATTAACGATATTCACCACAGTAATCCAACCCCCAAAGGAAAATAACTCTGACAAAAGCTTTAAATCGAATTTAAACTTGCTTTTTAAAGCTGGACAGATTCTCAAATCAAGAGCGAAAAGAGTAAAAATCATCAAAACCCGCATCATTATTAAGAGCACCACTATCCCCGTCAACTTCAAATTTAAAACCGCACCAAGAATTGATAAAATTAAAACACCAATTTTAACTGGAGCTAAAACAAAATTTATAAGATCAAAGCGTTGGTAAGCTTCCAAGACACCTTGAAGAGATGTACTCACTAAGATAATCGGGGTAAAAAGAAAAATAAGATAAAATGAAGTCCTTGCCTCAGAAATTAGTCCCGGGCTTATCTTTAACACCTTCTCAACAATAAATGGTGTTAAAAATAGGGAAACTATTGCTAACGCAATTCCGATGATTACCTGCATTAAAACTGATGTCCAAACTATTTTAGAAATATTTTCAAATTCCCCTCGGGCTAAAGCATTAGCAACAAACTTTGTCGTTGCCCTTCCGAGGCCAAGATCAAGCATCGTTGAATACCACATCAACATCCAAAGAATTGAAAGTATACCAAATCTCTCAGTGCCAAGATACTTTATTAAGATTGGAACCCCCAAAATCGCAGCAATGATCGGAAGAACTTGACCAACAAAATTAAAAAATGTGTTTTTGGCGATTAACTTTCTTATAGAAGAAAAATCAGGTGTTAAATGCTCTTTTTGCATACAGATGGGGATATTAGGATATCTTGTAGATGTTCGCAACTTTTCGAGCAAAATTATAAGCTTTCAGATCAAGTGAATTTAAAAATTGCTTCTTGTTAAGCAATGATTCATTTACAAATGAAATTATAATAAATAAAACCAAAGCAGACGCAAAGACCGATAAAACTATTAATGTTCTAAATGGTCTTGCCTTCTTCTCGGGTGGGACAGCGTAATCAAGAACCTGAACAACTGGAACATTTTTTTGCTCTTCTATTTTCGCTTGTTCATACAGTGGAACAATAAATTCAAGAAGTTTATTCTGAATTTCATAATCGCGATAAAGCCGAAGATATTGCAAACCTAATTCAGGGACATCCTTAAAGGGTACAAATAAACTCATCTCATTTTTAGATTTTTCGCTACCCTCTTTCATCTGATTTAACCTTTTTTTCATCTCTTCAATTTGAATCATAGCAGTTTTAACCTCAGGAGCATCCTCCCCAAATTGCCTTTGTAAAATCCCAAGTTTAACCTCCTCAGCGATTATCCGCGCTTCAAGCTCAGCCGCTGCCTCAATAGCAGCTTTAGTTTGCTCAGGTAAATAATAAATACCGTATCTTTGTTGAAATTTCTTAAGTGTATCCTCAGCAGCTCTAAGGTCCGAAAGGTTTTGTAAATAACGTTTCTCTATCACAATTCTATTATTTCTCGCCTCTTCAGTGTTAAGTTTTATATTTATCTCATTTAAAACATCAATGAAATAATTAGCCATATCAGCTGCCCTTTGGCGATCTCTGTCGTAAACATTTATCACCAAAATTCCATTCTCATCAATTTCAAAATCTGTATTGCTCCTCAACTTCTTCACCGCCTTCTCCATAGATGAATCTTTTATCCCATAGACCTTGATAAGATCAAACTTTTCAACAACTTTTTCCATCGCTGTTCTGCTGTTTAAAATCGCAAGATATGTAAAGAGGGGCAATTGTCCCCCACTCAACCCTCTTAAAAAGGGCGCAAACTCACGAATTGATTGACCTAAAGCTCCAAGTCCACCAAAGATGTCGGTTTTCCGCGGAGCAACTACTGTTGCTGTCGCTTTATATTGAACAGGTAAGAGAAGAGCAACAATAACTGCAACTAATGTAATTACAAAAACATTGATAACGATAAATTTCCTCCACTTGTAAAGAACATAAAAATAGTCCCAAATTCCCACTTCTGCTTGTCTCCCGTCGGTTCTTTCGGCGTGACCTTCGTTCATTATCCTAAATTTTTCCGCTTTTAATTTTTTGAAAACTTAAAAAAATAAAGATAAATAAGCAAGATTCAAACAAACGAGAACTATTTGTGCCCGGGGCGGGATTCGAACCCGCACGGGCTTGCGCCCACTACACCCTGAATGTAGCGCGTCTCCCAATTCCGCCACCCGGGCAAAAGTTGAATTTAATTTAAAAACTCAAAATCTAAACTCAAAAATTTAATCTCGCTTTGTGATTTTGAGAACAAGTGGCACTGAAGCAAAAGCAATGAACCCACTTAAATAAAACCCAACTCTTAAACCCCAAAATCCAGCTATTATACCACCAAGCCCCGGCCCAACCACATTCGAAAGCGTCGTAAAACTCGAAGCAATCCCCATAATCCCACCTTGCTTATCCTCATTTACATTTCTACTTACAAAAGAATACAAAACTGGAACCATCCCACCAAGAAAGAAACCAAACAACGCCCTCGATAAAATCACAACAAAAATTGAATTTGAAAGCCCTTGAAGTATAAACGCAAACCCAACCCCTGAAAAGGAAAAAATCAAATTCCTCTTATATCCTCTAAAACCAAACTTCCTAAAATCACTATCATTTTTCTTACCCCACATCGGCGCTGACAAAATTGTAAACGCTCCAGCAATTGAGAAAGCAATACCAGTCAAAGTCGAAATATGCTTCACATTTTTAGCTACATACTCAACAAATAAAGCAAAGATAGGTTGAACTATCATAACAGTCACTTGAGATAAAAATATGAGAACTAAGGCAATGCTTATGCTTTTATTTTTAAATGCAAAGTGATAATTCTCAATCAAATTCTTTAATTCATTTCCACTCTTCAAATTGTTTTTCTTTGACTCAACGGCTCCGAATATCAAGAGAAACCCTGAAACAAAACATAATACGCCTGTTAGATAAAAAATGTGTCTATAACCAATTAAATCTGCGAGTACCCCGCCAAACAACGGACCTAAAAGTTGACCGCTCGATGTCGCCGTTTGAAGAGTCCCAATTGCATATCCCTTTTTCTCATACGGAGTCTCCGCAGAGATAAAAGCAAGTGCTGAAGGTATGAAACCACTTATCGCCCCTTGAATTATCCTAAATATGAAAAGTTGATAAACATTTTGAGATAGACCAGTTAAAAACTGAGCCACACCAAGCCCAAATATAGCTCTAACCATGATCAATTTCCTCCCAAATCTATCTCCAAGTGTTCCCCATATTGGAGTAATAAAGAAAGAGACTATAAAAGGACCAGAAAAAATAATTCCACTCCACCTCGCAACGCTTGCCTCATCCCTTACACCAAGCTCACGAATAAAAAAGGGAAGAAATGGAACAATCATACTCATTCCCATCATTGTAATGAACTGCGCAATCCAAACAATGTAAAGGTTTCGTCGCCAGATTTCCACTTTATTCCATCAAACAAAATAATTTTCAACTTTTAAAAGGAATAACCCAAACCAAAGACAAAATGAAACATCTTTATAAATGTCTCCGCTGTTCCACCGTAAATTCCAACATTCACAATCTCACCAGATGTATATTTTAGCTCAACCATCCCAAGTACGCTTTTGTAAATTTTAAAATCCGCTCCACACGAAAACTGAACAACAAAATCGTTCACCTCATATCGCTCAAAACTTAACGAATCAATCGTCGTCTCAAAATGCGGTACCGAAATTCCAACACCGAACTTTAAAAAAGGAAAAATATAAGATTTCAATCCAACCTTATAGCCATAATTTAAAATCGCATAATTTAAACCATGGGAAATAGAAAAATTTTGAACTATATCGCCAAATCTTATCACCGAATCAACTAAAGCATTTCTGTAAATCCCGACCGCTCTTACAATTTGCTCTGGATTGGAATAAACCTTTGAATGAATAAATTCAAGCTCAACAAAAGTTCGGGGATTTACAAATTTTAACCTGTATGAAATCTTAAACCCATAATAAAGGGGGAATTCAAACGATTTATCGGACAACTTAATGCCATCAAACCTTAAAAAAGTTTGATTTATATCTTGGGAAATTTTAAGGTATGTTGATGCTGGCAAATTTTTACCAAGATATGCAAAAAAAGTTAAATCCTGTGCAATACAAACAGAGAAAACAAAAAGAGATATCAATATTTTTATTGTCTTCACGCTCACTAACATTTTTATTTATTACAAAGCAGGCGGGGAAAACCCCGCCATATTAATTTTATGGATAAAGCCCACGAAGCCTAACCGCCTCAGCTACTCTGCTGATTCCAAGCATATAAGCTGCCATCCTCATTGAGACTCTATTCTTCAGATGAATGCTAAGAACCTCATCAAAAGCACGTTTCATAATTTTTTCCAACATACTGTAAATTTGCTCTTCATCCCAGAATAGATGCTGCTCATCCTGAACCCATTCAAAGTAAGATACAGTAACACCACCAGCATTACACAATATATCAGGGATGACGAAAACACCTTTATCTTCGAGAATTGCATCTGCTTCGGGAGTGGTTGGACCATTTGCAGCCTCAGCGATTATTCTCGCCTTTATATTTCCAGCATTACCCTCATGGATTGCGTTTTCAAGCGCCGCTGGAACAAGAATATCACACTTTAAAGCAAGGAGTTCATCTGCAGTTATAGGTTCAGAGTTCGGGAATCCTACAACTGAACCTGTTTTATTTTTGTGTTCAATAAGTTTCTTTATATCAAGACCTTTATCATTGAAAATCCCACCTTTTGAATCATTTACTGCTATAACTTTTGCGCCAGCATTTTCAAAAAGCATCGCTGCGACAGAACCCGCATTTCCAAAACCTTGAACTACAATAGTTGCACCATCCAATTTCATTCCAAGGTGTTCTACAGCTTTCTGCGTGGTATAAAACACACCGCGACCCGTAGCTTGATCTCTACCAACAGAACCACCGAGCGAAATAGGTTTTCCAGTTACGACGCCCGGAACTGCATAACCTTTCATCATGCTATATGTGTCCATTATCCAAGCCATAACTTGCGGATTTGTGTAAACATCAGGCGCAGGAATATCTTTTTCAGGACCAATCAAAGGAAGAATCTCGGCAGTATAACGCCTCGTCAATCTCTCAAGTTCTCCTTGCGACATTTCTTTTGGATTGCAGACAACTCCGCCCTTACCACCACCAAATGGAATATTGACAATCGCGCACTTCCAAGTCATCCAAAAAGCAAGGGCTTTAACCTCATCAAGCGTAACATTGGGGTGATACCTTATACCACCCTTTGCTGGACCCCGAGCTGTGTTATACTGAACACGATAACCCTCAAAATGTTGAACCTTGCCATTGTCCATGCGAACCGGGAAATTAACAATTAAAATTCTTTCTGGATATTTAATATGCTCGCGAATATCCCACTCAAGATTTAAAAGGTCAGCTGCTTTGTCAAATGTTTCAAGGGCCATATCATAAATTGACCTTGCCCCATTTTTAAGTGCTTTTTCCTTTTCAGCTATCATGGCTTTTTCTCCTTTTTTATTTTAAAATAAAAAATCCCGAACCTTTCGAGTTCGGGATTTATCTTACTTGGCTTCCGCTATCAATTTCATCAAGGGTTGTTATAATTGTTAATTTCTCGTCCTTTACAGCTGCAAGAAGCATACCTTGAGATTCTATACCCATTAGCTTAGCGGGTTTTAAATTTGCAACCACCACAACACGCTTGCCAATAAGCTCCTCGGGTTTATAATGTTTTCCAATTCCCGCCACAATTTGCCTTTCCTCTCTCCCTATTTTAACTTTCAACTTTAAAAGTTTTTCCGAATTTTTCACTCTTTCACATTCAATAACTTCAGCTACGCGAAGGTCAATTTTTTCAAAATCCTTTATATCTATCTGCGGCTTAAACTCAATTTTTTCTTCCACGATTTCTCCAGACGCTATTTTTAATTTCCTTATCTCATCTTCAATTTCAGCATCTTCTATCTTTCTAAACAAAATTTTTGGCTCCCCAAGTTGATGACCTGCCTCAAGCAAAAGCTCAGCAGCACTATCCCAACCTGCTTTAACAATATCATCCTTCAAATTCAACATCTCCCAAATTTTCCTCGACGAAAACGGTAAAACTGGCTCAAATAAAATCGCAAGAGCTCGCACCAACTGCAAGCATAAATTTATCGTTGTCGATGCCCGACGCGGATTTTCCTTGATCATCCTCCAAGGCTCCGTGTCGTTAAAATACTTGTTCGCAAATCTCGCTAAGTTCATCGTCTCAAAAACCCCATCCCTTATCCTGAAATTTTCATAATTGTTGGCAATTTTATCCACATGCTCTTTTAACTTTGCTATCAACTCTTTATCAATCTCCTCAAGTTCAAACCTCTCCGGAACTCTGTTATCAAAATTCTTTTTCGCAAATGTCAATGTCCTGTTAACAAAATTACCAAGTATATCTGCCAACTCATTATTGTTTCTTGCTTGAAATTCTTTCCATGAAAAGTCCGTATCTTTTGTTTCAGGCAAAATGCTGGCAAGGGCATAGCGTAACGGATCTGGTTCAAATTTCTCAAGATATTCATTCAGCCAAACAGCATAATTTCGGCTTGTTGAAAGTTTCTTGCCCTCAAGATTTAAAAATTCATTTGCTGGGACATTATCCGGAAGCACATAAATTTCATCGCTTCTACCTTCATTCCATGCCATCAGCATCGCTGGAAAAACAATACAATGGAAAACGATATTATCTTTTCCAATGAAATGAATTAATCTTGTATCTGGATCTTGCCAATATTCACGCCATTTTTCAGGTTGACCAATCTTTTGAGCCCATTCTTTCGTTGATGAGATATAGCCAAGCAAAGCATCGAACCAAACATAAATCACTTTTCCTTCCGCCTCAGGAATAGGAACTTTCACCCCCCAGTGTAAATCCCTTGTCACAGCTCTATCTTGCAATCCTTCTTTAAACCATGAATAAACATAATGCTTAACATTTTCCTTCCAATCAGTTTTTGTCCCCATCCATTCTTCAAGCTTCTTCTGGAATTCGCCAAGTGGCAAATACCAATGAGATGTATCTCTGATCACAGGGGTTGAACCACAAATTTTGCACTTCGGCTCAATTAAATCCGTTTGCTCAAGCCAACTTCCACACTTTTCACATTGATCTCCCCTTGCACCAGGTGAACCACATACTGGGCAAATCCCCTCAACATATCTATCCGCAAGAAACATTCTGTCCTTTTCACAATACAATTGCTTCGTCGTTTTCTCCTTTAAAATTCCCTTCTTGTAAAGTTCCAAAAAGAATTCCTGTGCCGTCTGATGGTGTAAAGGGAGCGATGTTCTTGAATAATTATCAAAACTCATCCCAAATCTTTCAAAGCTTTCCTTGTTCATGTAATGATATTTATCGACGACCTGTTGAGGCGTTATACCTTCTTTTTCCGCCGTAATTGTTATCGGAACACCATGTTCATCGGAGCCACAAATATATAACACATCTCTGCCTTTCAACCTCTGATAACGAACATAAATATCAGCGGGAAGATAAGCTCCAGCGAGATGACCCAAATGAATAGGTCCATTTGCATAGGGAAGTGCAGCTGTCACGAGAATTCTTTTAAAATTTTTGCCCAAGAGCGTCTCAATTTTTTGTTGTCAAATGCTGTTAAGAATTTAATCAATTTTTAAAATTAACCCAAACCATTTGAAAAAATCTCCTTATTTCGCTCAAATGCTTCAGGCGGAACAATTTTCTTTATCTCATCAAGCGTATATCTTTCCCATAGGTCATTTCCATAATGCACATAGACATAATTTTTGAAAATATCAAACTTTTCAATCTTGCCAATTCCTCTCTCCGTTTGAATCTCATAATCAATCGGTGGGAAGTTTTTCAAAGCCTCAAGATATGTCTCCATTTCAAATAACAAACAACACTTTAACCTGCCACACTGTCCCGATAACTTTATCGGATTCAATGGCAGATTCTGAAACTTTGCATGAATAAGGGTAACTTTATTAAACTTCTCAAGCCAAGTGTTGCAACATAAAGCTCTCCCACAACTTCCAATTCCACCTATCTTTCTTGCCTCATCCCTGACGCCGATTTGCCAAAGTTCAATCCTCGTTTTAAAAATTTTAGCAAGATCACGAACGAAAGCCCTGAAGTCAACCCTCCCACTGGCGGTGAAATAAAATGTAAGACGATTTCGATCAAATTGATATTCAACATCAATCAGTTTCATCTCAAGATTAAAAGCTTTCACCCTTTGCTTGAAAATATAGTGTGCTTTAACTTCATCCTCTCTATTTTTCTTCAACTTGTTTAAATCCTCTTCATTTGCAAGCCGTATCACTTTTCTCATCAACTGACCGACTATGCCAAGGAAATTTCTTTTCTGATGAACCTTCTCCCCAACCAAATGAACACGCCCAAGATCAATACCACGAAGCGCCTCAACAAGAACATAATCCCCAGGTTTAAGCTCAAGGTTTTGTTCATTTATAAAGAAATCACGACGCATACTTTTAAATTCAACTTCAACGAGATTTAAAGTATGCTCAATCTTGGCAAGTTCAGGGTCGAAAGGTTTCTTGAAGCAAGATTCACATGGCAATTTAGCCTCTTCAACTTCAAGTCCTTCGGCTTCAATGCCTGCGATAAATGTTTTATCTAATTGCTCCCAACCACTTCCAAACGACTCCCAGTCCTCCTCAAGCCAAAAAGGTGAATCTATTTTTCTATCCATTGCGTTTTACCCATTTGTTTTGTTTTTTGATAAGCCTTCTTCATCAACTCTGAAAGTTCAAGCGAAAGATTTATCAAAATCAAATTTAGCTGAACATTTTTCTCAACTTGCTCAATTGCCTTTTCCACAAGTGATATCGCATTTTGATATTCAAACTCACCATAATTTGCAACAAATTTTTTCAATCTTTCAAGCATATTAATGTTTATGACTTTATCCACCATGCCAACTTTAACCATCAACGCATCCCTGAACCATGTCAAAATAACCTGTAAAAAATTCTCAATTTCACTCCTTTCATAATCGGTCACAATTTTTTCAATCTCAATCAACAACTTAACAATTTTCCCCGATGCAATTGTAGCAAGAAAATCAATTGGCCTTATCCTTTTATCTTCAACTGTAACATCAAGAAGTTCTATTGCTTTACCGAAACTTCCATTTGCAAGCCGTGCGACAAGGCGCGCCCGTGCTTCACTTAATCCGTATCTATCAACCAATGCCTTCGCTATCTCATCGTCCGAGAGATAAGAAAATCTTACAAGCTGACACCTTGATGTGATTGTCGGCAAAAGTCTATCTTTATTTGAAGTGGTCAGAATTATAACTGTCTTGGGGGTTGGCTCTTCAAGTGTTTTTAAAAATGCATTTGCTGCCTGTTCGGTCATCGCATCAGCCTCAGAAACAATCACAACCCTCCAGCCTGGAATAAATGTACTATGCGAGATCTCCATTTTAATCTCTCTAATGCTGTTGATCTTTATGCTATTCGCCCTTGGGATTGTGATCTTGTGGTAGGGATTTTGCGACTTTAACTTTACTTGTTCCTGTATAATCTTTATCTCTGACTCATCAAGCTTTTCAAGGGGTGAATCATCCTTTGTTTCGTTTTTACCAAGTGGAAGTTTAAAAACAAGCTTTACATTGGGATGTGAAAACTCAGAAATTCCTTTACAGGTTTTGCATTCATCGCACGCTTCTCCCTTCTTACGCTCACAATTTAACGCCTTCGCAAACTCAATTGCCATAGCATCTTTACCAACTCCCTCAGGACCGTAAAACAAATATGCATGTGCTACCTTTTCGTTTAAAATTGCATTGATCAAAATTTGCTTTACTCTATCCTGACCTATTACATTTGACCAAGCCATTGTTATATAACTTTTTTAGAAAGTTTGACCCACACCGATGTGAAAAACCATTTCTTTTAAAATCTGTCCAGCCGTTTTCTTAAAAATCATTTTTGAAGTAGAACTGGGATCATAAACTTTAAACCCAAAATCAAACCTGAAACCTCCAAAGAATGTCAAATACCTCAAACCAAATCCACCAGCAACAGCGAACTGATTTAATTTAACATACCTTAAATCATCCCACAAATTACCTAAATCAACGAAAACCACGCCCCCGAAGCTTCTCCAGAAAATTATCCTATTTTCAAAATTTGCCTCTATCAAAACATTTCCACCAAGAGCTGGATTTGAAACATTTCCAAGTTCCCTAACTCTCCACCCGCGTACGCTCGCGCTTCCTCCTGCGAAGAATCTCCTATTTATTGGTATCGGTTGCAATTCAAATCTCTTAGATGACTTTATGTAAAACTCATTCGCTACACCTAATTTAAATTTAAACGCAAAAACTGAATTATTCAAACCAAAAAAACGCCTATAAAGCCAACCAAATTTATAATATTGTGAAAAAGGTAAAACATTTATCCCCATCTGACCCAAAAGAAACGGGACTACTCCACCCTCCTCAACCGAAATCATATGAGCGTATCCAGATCTCGGATAAATTAAATCATCCGTTCTATCAATCTGAAATGTTATCGATAAAATTGAGTTAAGCTGTCTTTGATAAAGTTTTTCAAGTTTTGGATCAACCGTCCCTCGAAACTTTATATTCACACTTTCTATATCCCAATCTAAAAAGCCTGAATACTCCCCATTTGGCTTGTAAATAAACCTCACCCTGTTTCTCGCTATATTCAGCGAATAACTTTTTTGTTTATCTATCATCAAAGCTAAACTGAATTCTCCAGGAATCCTACGACCGACTAAATAAGGTTGGTTTAACCTCATATTTGTCTCAATCAACCCCGCACTTGTGGTATCCTCCAAACTCGGCATTCTATTAAAACTTAAACTTTGGATCTGAAACCTTACACTCGATGAAAAATTTCTCCCCCCACCTAAAAAATTTCTGTTTTGATAGTCAACTGAAACACCAACATTGAAAGCGTTTCTTTCATCGCTGAAATAAATCGAAGGGAAAATATCATGCTTATTTCTAGGAACAACCCAAACATTGACATCAGCAAGATGAACGGTATCGGCTTTCCCTGTTGGCTCAAGATTAATTCGCACATTTTCAAACAAGCCCGTCTGGGATAAATTAGCTTCGCTTTTCAGAATTAAACTTCTGCTATAAAATTCACCCTCTTTAAATTCAATTTCACGCCTCACCAGCTCCTCGGAAACTTTCATCTTCCCTGTCCCTTCAACCAAAATTTTTATATCCTTGATCAAATATCTCTCGTTCGGATTAAACGGGACAAAAACTGAAACGATTTTTTTTGTAGAATCAACCAAAACACGAATCCCCACTCTCTCAACATACGCATTTTGATAACCATTGTCATAAAGCAAATTCAAAATCCTTTGAATCTCTGCTTCAACATCAACCCTTCTATATCTCTTTCCAACTTTGAGAAAAGAAAAATTCATGCAAATTCGCCTTAAAGAATCTGGGATTTGCTCAAGCCCAGTAAAATCAATTTTATCAATCAAGTATGGTCTCCCCTCATCTACCAGAAAGTTTAAAATCGCTTCCTTACTTTCATAGTTGTAGTAAATCAGCGTATCAATTTTTACATCAAAGAAGCCATTGTCAAGATAGTAATTTCGCAGGCTTATAATGTCATTAGCGACCTTGATTTTCTCAAGATATTGAGGTTTGTCCCCAAGTCGTTTATTTACTTTGTAAAGTATTTGCCAGAATTTAGAAGGGCTTTCTTTTGAAACAAGGATCGAATGTAATTCTCTTGCTGATAAAGTTTTATTCCCCTGAAAATTTATCTTTTTCAGTTCAAAATTTTGCTCCTGCGCTTTAAGAATCGCAAATCCAATAACTAAAAGAACAAAGATTAACCTTTTCATCGCTGTTTAACTTAATTAAAAACTTAAAAAACCCGCCCAAAGGGACGGGTTAGCTCATACTTAGTATTCATCCTCCTCGCCAAACAAATAATCATCCTCATCCTCAGGAGAATAATCAGGCCAGATATCTTCAATTCCATTATATTCTTCGTCTGTATCTTCAAGTTCTTCAAGGTTTTGAATTACTTCGGGCGGGGCACCAATTCTTTTTGCATATTCAATTAATTCTCTCTTTGTTGCTGGCCATGGTGCACCTTCAAGATAACGAATCAGCTCAGGTGTCCACAACATATTTTATCAACCTCCCTTAGTTTGATTTGTTACTTGCCTCCTGCACAAGTTCTTTATATTTATCTGGTTCAACTTCCTCAAAGAAATAGTTTAATGGATTTTGTGGAATACCATCCTTCCATACCTCATAGTGCAAGTGAGGAGCTGTGACAAGACCTGTAGCACCGCTTAAAGCGATCCTATCACCACGCTTTACCTTCTGCCCTTCCCTAACAAATGCCTTTGAAAGATGCGCATACAAAGTTACATAACCAAAACCATGATCAATTTCAACCAATAAACCATACCTTCCTCTATATCCAACATAACTTACAACACCATCACCCGTTGCATAAACAGGCGTCCCAACATCGACGACAAGATCAACACCCTCATGCATAGCCCAAATTCCAAGTATCGGGTGTTTTCTGTAACCAAATTTTGATGTCAAACTACCTTTTAAAGGCAAAATAGCAGGGATGCGTTTAAATTTTTCCTGATTGATTCTGTATTGTCTATAAATTTCCTCATAACTTTTCTGTTGCAATCTCAATTCCCTCTCAAGCTTATCTATCTTTGCAAAAGACTCAGCAAGTAATTTTCCTGCTTCCTCATCAGAAAGATTAAACTCATATTTTTCTTCAACTCCACCAACCGCAACCTTTTTTATGTCGTCATCGATAGGTTTTAAATCCACCGCAAGTCGTAATTCTCTATCCTGCTCAAGCAACTTCGCAACGATGCTCTCAACCTGATTAAACTTCTCCCTCAAAACTTTTAACTGATTTTTTAAAAGATTATTCTCCAATTCCAACTTCTCTGCCCTAACTTTACCAAAACCAAGGATATCACCCATAAAGTAGTTCAGCACAAATAAAAACCCTAAACTAAACACTACGATGAGCAAAACAAATATTAAAAACTTAATCTGGATGTTTTTGATCTCATTAAAACTTAAATTCTCCGTATCGAGGTAAAAAAACTTTCTACCCATGTGCATCTCCTGTTTATTTTGCCTAATCTACAGGGAAGATAATGAATTTAAAGCAATTTGTCAAGAGTTCGCCCAAAAGATTTTTGTTTTTATAAAACTACTTGATTAAATTTTTACACAAGTAAAAAAGAACTTCTTCCATTTATGCTGAGATTAAACGCTGAGAAGATTAAGGTCTTGATGCCTTTAATCTTTTTGTTATTCAACGCCTGCAGTGTTCAAAAGATAACCATAAGATATGCATCAGGGATATTTGATGCTGGAGTAAAAGCGATATTTAGTGAAACAGATTATGAAATTGCAAAATCAAGCATACCAGCAAACCTCAAGCTTCTGGAAGCAATTTACAATGTTGACCCCCAAAATGAAAAAATCATAACTTTACTGGTTCAGGGATATACTGGATATGCGATGGGATTTGTCGAAGACGAAGACCCTCAAAGGGCAAAGCTACTTTACAAACGAGCATTTGAGTTTGGTATAAACTATCTTAAAGCGAAAAATAAAAAATTTGCCGAAAGTCTTAACGCAGAGTTTGAAAAATTTGAAAAGACATTGAAAAGTGAGTTTACCAGGAAGGATGTACCAACTCTGTTTTGGACAACAATGGCTTGGGGAAGCTATGTCAATTTAAGCAGGGACGACCCCGACGCAATTGGACAAATTCCGAAAATTGAAGCGATGGTGAAACGAACAATTGAACTTGATGAAAATTACTTCTACGGCTCTGCAGATATGTTTCTCGGCGTTTTGCTTTCCGCAAGACCCAAGATGTTTGGAGGCGACCCTGAAAAAGGAAAAGAATATTTCGAGAAATGCATAAAAATCTCCGAAGGCAAATATCTACTGCCATATGTCTTTTATGCGAGATACTACGCAGTCCAAATTCAAGATAAAGAACTCTTCGAAAAACTTTTAAACTATGTAATCGACTCCCCCGCTGAGCTTTTAAAAGATGCAGAGCTTCTTAACATAATTGCTAAGAAAAAAGCTGAAAGATTTAAAAACATGACTGATGAATTATTTTAAACAAAAAGTAAACGGAGATGAAAAAAATCCTTCTTCTTTTCATATTTCTTAACTTTGCATTGGCTCAAGAATACCTTATAAAAGTTGCAACCATTGCCCCAGATGGAAGCACATGGATAAATGTCCTGCGTGAATATGACGCTCAAATAAGAAAAGAGAGCAACGGGAGGATTGGATTTAAAATTTATGCTGGTGGTGTTGCTGGTGATGAAATTGATGTTTTAAAGAAAATTCGAATAGGTCAATATCACGCTGGCGGATTCACTGGAGTTGGTATCGGCGAAATCGCACCAAATGTCAGAGTTCTTGATTCCCCATTCCTTTTTAAAAATTATGACGAGGTTGATCACATCTACCAAAAATTTAGTGATGAACTTGAGAAAGAAATTGAAAAAGGCGGTTTTGTCTTGCTTGGATGGGCTGAGGTTGGTTTTGTTTATACATTTACAAAAACCCCAGTTTATGGGATCGAAGATTTAAAGAAAATTAAAATGTGGGCTTGGCAAGGTGACCCAATCGCTGAAGTTGCATATAAGGTTATCGGAATTACACCTGTACCACTATCCGTTACAGAAGTTTTAACCTCTCTTCAAACAGGTTTAATCGACGGAGTCTACGGCTCCCCACTTGCAATTCTTGCAACACAATGGTTTACGAAAGTCAAATATATGCATAATGTCCCCATAACGGATGCATCAGGTGCGCTTTTGATTTCGAAAAAATATTTCGATTCACTTCCAAAGGATTTGCAAGAGATCCTTTTGCGAAATGGTAAAAAATATATGAGAAAACTTGTTGAGTTGACAAGGGAAGAAAATCAAAAAGCAATTGAAACATTAAAGAAAAACGGAATAATCATAACAAATCCACCATCAAAAAAGCTTCTTGAGGAATATGACGAAATAGGAAAAAAAGCAAGAAGAATGCTCGTTGGAAGACTATTCAGCGAGGAATGGCTCAACAAAATCGAAAAAGCACTTGAAGAGTATCGAAAAGCAAATCCAAAAACATCCAAATAATGAAATTTCTAAGCTCAATCGACGAAATCATTGCAAAGATTGAATTAATTATTTTGATGGTTCTTCTCTCCTTGATGGTCATCATTAGCTTCACGCAAGTTGTGTTAAGAAACATATTTGAAACTGGGATATCATGGGCTGATCCAATGTTAAGATATACTGTTCTATGGCTTGCCTTTATTGGCGCATCGATAGCAACAAGAGAAAATAGACACATAAACATTGATGTTCTAACTCGCTTGCTTTCACCAAAATTGAAGAAAATAGTCTCTGTTTTAACCAATCTCTTCGCTCTTTCTGTTTGTTTGATTTTACTTAAATCTTCGATCGACTTTATAAAGATAGAAATGCAATTTCCAAGCGAAATTTTCCTCGGTTTAAAAAATTGGATGCTTGAGATAATCATACCTATTGGCTTTTCGATGATGAGCTTAAGGTTTTTGCTTAACATCATAAAACTCATCTTTGTTAAAAATATTTTCTAAGTGGCAAATGCTAAACTTTTTCCTGCTCCTTTTTTTCATTTTATTTGCGCTTTTCAGAACACCCCTCTTTGCTGTTATATCCGCAATTGCAATTTTAAGCTTCCTTTCCATAAAGACAGATCTATCCGCAATTATAATTGAAATGCTCCGCCTTGCAAACACTTCAACTTTAATTGCTATACCACTATTTACATTCGCTGGATATATCCTCGCCGAGAGCAATACACCAAAACGACTCGTGAACCTTACACAAGCACTTTTCGGATGGATTCCCGGAGGGCTTGCTCTCGTGGTTTTGGTATCATGCGCCATATTCACCGCTTTCACTGGCGCCTCTGGAATTACAATTGTTGCATTAGGGGGACTTGTCTTCCCAGCACTTATAAAAGGAAATTACTCCGAAAAATTTTCGCTTGGACTTGTGACAACATCTGGAAGTTTGGGCTTACTTTTCCCACCCAGTTTACCTTTAATTCTGTATGGATTCGTTGCACAAGTTGATGTCGACAAACTTTTCATCGCTGGGATCTTACCTGGAATTTTGCTCATCGTTTTACTCTCAATTTACAGCATTGCAAAAAACTACAAAATCATCCAAACACAAAAGTTTTCGCTTCAAAATCTATGGCGAGCAACAATTGACGCAATTTGGGAAATTCCGTTACCATTTTTGATAATTGGCGGAATCTATGCAGGAGTTTTCACCGTAATAGAAGCCTCTGCAATAACTGCAGTCTATGTCTTTATAGTGGAGTTTTTTATCTACAAAGACCTAAATCTCAAAAAGGACATTCCCAGAATAATGAAAGAAAGTATGATACTTGTGGGCGGAATACTGATAATCCTTGCTTCTGCCCTTGGCTTGACAAGTTATCTTATCGATGAACAAATCCCAATGAAAATCTTTACATTTATTCAAAAATACATTTCAAGCAAATACATCTTTCTTCTTTTGCTCAATCTTTTCCTACTTGTAGTTGGAATGCTTATGGATATTTTCTCAGCGATAATTGTCGTAGTCCCAATTATAACCCCAATTGCTCTAAAATTTGGCGTTGACCCAATTCATCTTGGAATAATTTTTCTGACAAATCTCGAGATAGGCTACCTCACACCACCAGTTGGTTTAAATCTCTTCATATCAAGTTTCAGATTTGAAAAGCCCATAATTAAAATCTACCTAGCGACATTACCGTTTATCTTGATACTTTTTATCGGGCTCCTGTTAATAACCTACATCCCGGAGATATCCCTGCTTTTGGTGAGAAGATAAACTTCACTTTATCAAAACCATCTTTTTGCTATCTTGAAATTCACCTGCCTTAACTCTGTAAATGTAAACTCCGCTTGGAAGCTCATCCGCTTTAAATTTGACTATTCTTACACCCGGTTCAAATCTTTCGCCTTGAACCAGTGTTTTTACTTTTCTACCGAGCAAATCAAAAACTTCAATCGTGACACTCGCTGGCTTAGGCAAGGCAAATTTTATATTTGTTTCAATATTAAACGGATTTGGATAATTTTGATATAAAACGAACTTATCCGGGATCAGATTATTACTACCCGAATCAGTTATAATTTGAAGCCACCTTTCCCTCGCTCTCAAAACAGCTTTTCTTAAAACCTGCACACTATCCCCGCAAACAATCGCAAAACCAAGTTTCAATGTATCGTTATTTTTCAGCAATTGACTTCCACCAGAAATCACCACAGATACATCACCAGCTCCCGCTGAATTTCTTTTAACACCCTTAAAACTCAACGCCTCCCATTTCTCATCCTTTGTGAAACCATCATATATTCCCCACAAATCATCCCCAGCGTTGTTTATAAACCATATTCCTTGTTCACCCCCACCAACAAGTGCAATGCCAGTAACCGTTTTTTCACCAGCTGTATCAACATCATACACATAAACAAAGTCCCCAACCGCATCATAAGCAATCACATTCTCATAAGCACTTCCAAGGTCAAAGTCAAGAAATAAACCAGCCCTGAAATTTTGATAATCCCTTCCAGATTTGTTTACTATCGAATACTTCAACAAAACAAAATTCATGTCATCAAAAGTTTGGTCAAAAGCAAAACTATTAAGTAAAACTTCAATCCCAATTCTATTTTGGGTTGGTGCCAATGAATCGGTAAAAATTGAAAAACCGTCCTGCGCTGAAATCTCCCCAGGCGTTATAAGGTAAAAGGAAGTCTTTCCAGAGAAATCTCTACTTTGCTTCTGCCCCGTTTCATCCCTTGCCACATCGACAATTTTAGAATTGCTAACTCCAGCCATAAAAGCACCTTCAAAAAGCAAATTATTTCCGCCACGATAAGTTAAACCCTTTCCTTGCGTGTTGTGTGGATAATCATTAAAAGCGAGATTCCCTCTGCTTGTTATAGTCAAAGTTATAAAGTTAGCATTATGCTCCCTAAATGTAGGTCTAACAAAGACTTTGAAATACACGAAATCGGTATATGAGCCAGAAGAAATTTTAACAACAAACTTTACAGTATAATTTTCTGGGGTATTTGGCAAAATTTGAAATTTAAATGGTTCGTCTAAATTACTTTTCGTCTGCAAAGTTCCAAGAGAACCAATTGTAAAAGTCCCGTTTATTATCTGAACATAAGGATCGGAAGTTTCAAGTCGTGCAATAAGATTTGAAGCTGGCTCAAGATAATTTTTAAAAATTCCCCTAATCTGAACCACTTCACCAGGGTCAATGGCACCATCTTTATTCCCAAGCGAATCATCTATCACGAAATCTTCAAATCTAACCGCTGGGGAACTAACCGTCAAAGCCCTGTAAGCATTAACACGACCATAACCAAGCTGATAACGATAACTTGGGTTTTTATCATCTATTGGGTCAGCTGTAACTCTTATCTTTTCAGCGACTTGATCTGGGGTTAAGTTAGGAAATTTAGCTCTGACAAGTCCAGCAATTCCAGCAACAAGGGGACTCGCCATCGATGTCCCAGTCAAAGTTGTGTAAGTGTCGTTATACCAAGTATTGAAGATTCCACCATCAACAACAAAAACTCCACCAGGAGCACTCACATCGACTGTTTCACCAAAGTTTGAATACCCAGCTTTAATATCATTTGAATCAACAGAAGCAACGCTTAAAACATGTTTATATCCAGATGGTGAATGAAACTCATCACTCCTACTATTTCCTGCAGCTGCTACAACAAGTGCACCTTTTGAAGTTGCATAATCTATTATCTCCTGCTCAAACCTCGATCCCCCACCACCTCCCCAACTGCAATTTATAACTTTCGCACCATTGTCAACTGCGTAAACGATACCCTCATACCCATAATAAATTAAATTGTCCGAATCATCATCAATAGAAACCTTAACAGCCATAATTTTACACTTAAAACCAACGCCTGCAACACCTATTCCATTATTCGTCACAGCAGAAGCAATGCCCGCAACATGAGTGCCATGGACAGGCTTCTTCTCGCTCGGATCATTATCCTGTTTTGATCTTTGATTATTGAAGTTATCTTTTCCACCAAAATCCCAACCAACGAAATCATCTATATAACCATTACCATCATCATCAACCCCATTGCCTGGAATTTCCCGCCAATTTCGCCATATATTTCCCGCAAGATCTGGGTGATCAAGGTCAACACCTGTATCAGCAATTCCAATTACGATGTTAGTGTCACCTTGGGACAAATCCCATGCGAGAGGTATCTCGACTTTCCTGAGATACCATTGCTTGGTCTCAAAATACGGATCATTTGGAATAAAATTGGGTCTATAAATGTAATGTGGTTCTGCGTATTCAACGCTCTTAAGTTGCGACAATTTTGAAACGACAAAATCAACACTCATCATCTCTGAAAAGCGAACAATGTAGAATAAACTTAAATCAGGCTCCCCTATTTTTAAAAAACGACCATCATGAGTTGGGAACATCTTCTCGACTGAGCTTACCCCAAGTTTGGTTGAGATATCGGTAAACTCATCTATTTCAACCTTGTTCAAAGCGAGACGATGTTTATACTCTGGCTTGAACTTAACAATTGCGATTCCAGGGATGAACAAGCGCTCTTCATCGTTGGGTTGATAATAAAGTTTATTTATCGTAAGCCCAACGAGATCAAAGTCATTACCACTATGATAAAAAACAGGCGTAACTAAAATCACAAATAAACAGACAAGAAACAACAAAATTATTCGCATAACTAAATCTAAACTTTTTTAAAAAATCTAAACTCCTTGCTCCACCGTAGTTTAAAGAAGCAATATCGTTTTAAAATTAAGGTTTAGAATGAAAAGCCAAAGCCAGCCGAAAGAACATTTACACTGCCAATGGAATAATCAACATTTAAATCGAAAATCGCAAACCCCAATTTGAACCCAGCAGTTGCCCTGAAATTATTTTTGCCCTTCAAGCTAAAACTTATCGTCTTAATTATATCAGCAATAGGAATAGGCGGTTTATATGAATAGTTTATATCTGCTGAAAATGTTTCGTATCCAACGCCCCCGTAAAGCGTAAAGAAAACGAAACTTTTACTCGCATGAACATTTACATTCAAAGCGGTCGCTTTAAGATAATTTCCGATTTTTAACTGCTGATATACACCTTGAATTGCAACATTTATCGGAAACATTGGGATATATTGACTTATGCTATGCCCAAGCCCAATGCCAAGTAAATCTACACTTCCGACATCGTCATTGATTTTAATTGATGGAACAAATCTAACGAGAAGCTCAGAATTCATAGTTGACAAACTTACTTGTGGAACAGCAAGTGGAACGAGTTTTAAACCAATCCCACCAGGTAATTTAACACTATCTGGAAAATTTCCATACTTTGTTTTTGCTCCACCGTCTTTATCGCCAAAAACCGTTGCAGTTTCAACCCTTGAAGGGTTATAATCCGAGCCAAGCTCAGCTGTAAATTTTTTCATCGATGATGGAACAAAAACAGCCATCCCTTTAACGCCAACATAAAACCCCAAAAATTTACTCATTGACGCTGTGTGATAAAGCCCAGAGTTTAAATTTGCTCCCATCACATCAACGAGCGGTTGAATATAACCTTTAGCAGCGGACTCCGGGAAACTTCCAAGATTTTTATCGACTTGTGAAAAAGCAACGATTGGCGAAACTAAAAAAACTCCAATTAGTATAGTTAACCACCTCATTTTTACCTCCATAATTAAGTTTTTAAAGTTTTAACTTACTCTTTCAAGAACGAAATCAGCAAGTTTGAGCAAAGATGCTTTCGCCAGTGAATCCGAAAAATCAGATATTAAAGATTTCGCTCTCTCAAGATACTCTTCAGCAACTTTCAAAGTGTAGTCAATGCCTCCATAACTTTTAACAAAGTCAATCACATAAAAAATATCTTTGTTTCTCGGATTATTTTTTATGATCTTCATCACACGACGGGATTCCTTACGAGATGAGTTTTTCAAAGCGTAGATTAACGGCAGTGTTATTTTCCCATCCCTTATATCCGAAGCGACAGGCTTGCCAGTGATGCTGGTTTCCCCCATATAATCAAGCAAATCATCACGCAATTGAAAAGCAATCCCAAGATTCTCGCCAAAATTTTTAAGTTTATACAACACAACCTCATCATCCGTTGTGCTTGCTGCACCAAGCTCACAACATGCTGAAATTAAAGAAGCCGTTTTATCCGAAATTATCCTAAAGTATACTTCCTCATCAATGTCATTTGATCTGGAAGTTTGAATCTCAAGTAGTTCCCCCTCGCTCATCCTTCGCACCGCCTCGCTTGTTATATGGAGAAATCTATACTCCTTATGCTTCAACGACAAAAGCAAGCCTTGGGCAAGAAAAAAATCGCCAACAAGAACAGCAACTTTATTCCCCCAAATTGAATTTAACGATGGAAAACCACGCCTCATATCTGACTCATCAACGACATCATCATGAATAAGCGTTGCGGTGTGAAGAAGCTCAACAAGAGTAGCTGCATGAAAAGTGGATTCATTTATATCCCCAACAAGCTTCGCACTTAAAAAGACAAGTGTTGGTCTTATCCTCTTGCCCTTTTGCCTTAAAATATAGTGGGAGATTATGTTAAGAAGTTTAACCTTTGAAAACATCATTTTTTTAAAAAAACGCTCAAATTCCAGCAATTCCGTCTTTATAGGCTGTATTATCTCGGTTAAATTCACAACTTACACTGTTTTTGTTTTAAAATTTTGGTTTTTTACCCGTGAGCTGAACGACAAATATGCTAAGCTCATAAAGTAAGTAAAGGGGAATCGCAAGTGTCGCTTGACTTGCGATGTCAGGTCCAGGGGTTAAAACAGCAGCTATTATCAAAATCACAACGATGGCATGCTTTCTATAATGTCTCATAAAAGCAGGGGTTAAAATGCCGATCCTACCCAGAAAAAATGAAAGCATCGGAAGTTCAAACACAATCCCAGAAGCAAGTATAAGACCGATAACAAAACTCATATATTCGTTTATAGCAATTATATTTTGAATTTCTTTACTACCGAAACCAGCAAAAAATTTCAAAGAAACAGGAAGAAGAATAAAATAAGCAAAAACTATCCCAGCAAAAAAACATAAAGAAGAAAAAGCTACTATCCATAGAACATACTTCTTCTCACGGGGCAATAAACCAGGCTCAACGAATTTCCAAAACTGATAAAGTGTAAATGGCAAACTTAAAACAAATCCAGAAATGACAACAACCTGCATATAAAGCATAAATTGACCATACGGTTTGAGATTTTGAAGCTCAAACCCTGCCCTTTTGGCTGGCACAATTAAAATCCCATTGACTATGACATCGCTAAAAAAAGCGCAAACTATAACTCCGACCACAATCCCAAGCAGCGACTTTATAATCCTCGCCCTTAACTCTTCGAGATGCTCCCAAAATGTCATCTCTTTCTCAGAAATCTCAGAATCTCCCCGAAGATTCACATTTTTTACATCAACCTCGCTCATGAAATAGAATCGTCTTTCATTAAAAATTTTTTGATAAGTTAAGCAATTAAAGGGTTAAAATCAACTTTAAAAACTTTCAAAATTAAACCTAAACCACCCATTATTTCAAACTTCACAAACCTGCTTGAGAAGTACAGCTAATTTTGTTAATTTAAAACTATGCCGATAATACATGCGAAAATAAATTAAGATGAAAAAATGGAACCAATAAGAGTTGCATTCTTGTGGCACCAACATCAACCTTACTACAAAGAAAATGGTGAATATCTTCTGCCGTGGGTTAGATTTCACGGCGTTAAAGATTACTGGGACATGGTGCGAATACTTGACGATTATCCCAAAATAAAACAAACTTTTAACCTCGCCCCCTCTCTTATACTTCAAATTATGGATTATGTCAACAACAAAGCAGAAGATAAAATCCTTAAGCTTACGCGAAAAAAAGCCGAAGACCTAACCGAAGACGACAAATTTGAAATTTTAAAAAATTTTTTCATGGCGAATTTTGATAGAATGATAAAACCATATCCAAGGTATCTTGAGCTTTTCAACAAACGTGGTGGCTTTTCATACAGCAATGAAAAATTCGAAGAAGTAAGTCTTAACTTCACACAACAGGATTGGCTCGATCTTCAGGTTTGGTATAACCTTGTCTGGGTTGGAGAATATAGCAAGTATGATGAGCCGTTTAAAAAACTTTTTGAAAAAGGGAAAAATTTTACAGAAGAAGAAAAGCAAATCTTAATTAAAGGTCACTATGAAATTTTATCAAGGATAATTCCAAAACACATCGAGGCTCAAGAGCGAGGACAAATTGAAGTTAGCGTAAGCCCATTTTATCATCCCATTTTGCCTCTGCTTTGCGATAGCTCCGTGGCTAAAATTTCATCCCCAAACATAAAACTACCAACCCGAAAATTTACACATCCAGAAGACGCTGACGCACAAATAAAAAAAGCAATTGAACTCTACACCGAAATCTTTGGAGAAAATCCAAACGGAATGTGGCCAAGTGAAGGGGCTATAAGTGAGGAAGTTATAAGCCTCATGGTTGAAAACAAAATCAAATGGACTGCTTCAGATGAAGAAGTTTTGCTAAAATCCCTCGCCATAGGAGAAAATGACATAAAAAACAACAGTCGAATTAAAATTTATAAACCATATAGATTTAAAACCCCCTTCGGTGAAATTAAAATTGTTTTTAGGGACAGAATCCTCTCTGACTTAATCGGATTTGTGTATTCAAGCTGGGGTCCTGATGATTCAGCTCATGATCTTGTAAATAGAATTTTAAGAATTCGGGATGAAATAATTAGAAACGAGGGTGAAGAAGCACTAAGATATTCACTTGTCAGCATAATCTTAGATGGGGAAAATTGTTGGGAGTATTACCAAAGCGATGGCAAAGATTTCTTGAGGACGCTCTACTGGCTTATTTCAAACGATGAGCGAATTGAAACAATAAGATTAAACGATTTCCTTTCAAACACAAAGACGATTGACTTAAAAAACATCTACCCAGGCTCATGGATAAATGCTAACTTCAACATTTGGATAGGTCATGAGGAAGATAACAGAGCGTGGGACTTGTTAAAACAAACTCGCGATTTCCTTGTTCGCGAAAGCTTAGGTGGCAAACATAGCGGGGATAAAATTAAAAAGGCATGGGAAGAGATTTATATTGCCGAAGGAAGCGATTGGTGCTGGTGGTTTGGGGACGAACATGTAACAGCACAAGCTGATGAATTTGATCTGCTATTTAGAAAACACTTGATAAGGGTTTACGAGCTACTCGACGCTGAGCCACCGGTTGAACTTTTACATCCGATCAAGCGCAAATTTGTCAAATTCTTCGTTGTTGAACCTAAAAAGTTTATTTACCCAATAATAGATGGCTCAAGGACACGGAATTTTGAATGGGAAGGCGCGGGCTACTATGATACCGCTCAAATAGGAACAGCGATGCATCAAGTATCAGCAATGGTGAAGAGAATTTACTTTGGTTTCAATGAAGAAAAATTTTTCATCAGGGTTGCTACATCAAGGAATTTAACTGAAAAACATAGGATTGAAATTCACTTCATCGAACCGTGCGAGACGAGAATTGAGTTTAATCATGAAGGCTTCTCGGTAAAGAAAATTGGGAAAAGAGAAAAGCAAGGAATTTTTGAGATAAAGTATGCTTTCGAAGAGATATTTGAATTTGCAATAAGCAGAAAAACATTATGTGCAAGTGATGAAATTTCAAAGATTAAATTCCATATCCATGTCTATGAAGACCATAAAGCAATTGAGAGATGGCCCAGAGATGAATCTATTGTGGTAAGTTTAAAAAACAAAACCCGGTGATGGGCAGGCACCCCTGCGTCACACGAGATTAGTTGCCTACCGTTGCTCCCTTCCGGGCCTGGCGGGGTTCAGCACAATCCCGTTGCGCAGGACCTTACCCAAACACCGGGAAAACACTCAGTGCCCGGGACCGGACTCGAACCGGTACGTCCCTTTCGGGACACAGGATTTTAAGTCCTGTGCGTCTACCATTTCCGCCACCCGGGCACCAAAATCTTTTAAAAATTAAAAAAATGCGACATCAAAACAAAATTTTTTACTTTCCTACCTTACGTTGTGACTTCCAAACCTCATAATTTTTCCTTATATCCTGTAAAACCTCAAGATCAATCATATCATCATCTCTTATTCTAACATCATAGTTTTCCCAGCCCATAAAATTTTGTAAAGATTTTTTCGTCTTTTCATCAAAAATGCCATTAACTGGTCCATCATAAAAACCGCGGTCTTTCATTATCTGCTGTAATTCCCTACATATTTTGTCATCTATCTTTACAAGATTCTTCGGATCGCTTTTGAAAAAGTAAAGTTTGTGAAGTTGATAAAGTCTTTGAAGTTCCTCCAACGGCTTCGGGTGATCATAAATGCTGATGTCAATGTAATTATCCATTGTGCTATCATACCCAGCTCCTTTCTTAACAACTAAAAGTGCGGCTGATTGTTCCCCACGCTTATCCCCCCCTGCTTTTCCACCCGCAACAAGTGCTGCAACGAGTCTATCAGCAAGGTTTCCCTTAGTTTCCTCGAATGTCTTCGCCATAGCTTCAACGGTCCTTTGATCAACAAGTATGTTCCCTTGTACAGCGTAATATTTCCCAACTATAATCTGTCCTTTACCGCCATATTTTTTCTCATTCCCATATCCGACAATTCCTCCAGCCCAATCAAAACATTCTCTCCCAGTCCAACTTGCAGCATTACCTTTAAAATCTACAATTCCAACCTGTCTTATCTCCCTCTGTGGATCATTCTGCAAAAGAATTTGCAGTGCTTGTTCAGCTGTTGCACCATTCTCAAGAAGTGCAAGTCCAACAGGACCATATCCAACATTCGCAAAACTTTGCGTGGCAATTGCTCCAACATTTGCCTTTGCCCATGGAACGATTGGCCTAACATTTGGAAATTTCGATTGAACAGCCACACCAGCTTCGTTTGCCACTGGGTCAAACGCCACAATTGAAAATGTTGCGCTTATCTTCGGCTCAATAAATTCGGATGAAAAATTAACAAATAGCAGAACAAAAAGTGAGATCACAAAAATTAAAATTAACCTCATTTTAGCAACCTCCTTTTGTTTAAAAAATTTTAAAAACTGGAAAGATCGCGGTGCCATTCTCGTTTATCTCACGAATCAAAAAATCATCAAAGAAATTCCAATTAACGAAACCATCATCACTTTCAGGCTCAAGAAGATAAAAAATCAAATTTACCTTCGGCTGCCTAGTTGAAACATAATAATAACTACCCTCAATCTCAACATCCCTAGTTTCATAATGCCCAAATAACCTCGCCTCATTATGACCTTGGAATTTTCGCTCCGAATGTTTTAAACTATCAACGACGAAAACTTCAGCAACTCCTCTGAAGCTATCTTTCACATGCTCAACTCTTATCCCATGTTCAATGAGCTTTTCTGCAATGTTTTTAAATTTACCGCTGAAGACATATGCGATTGGAACTTTCCTTTTCTCGGTTATTTTGAACTCGCCAAAATTTTTTATTTCAAAAATCTCAAGCTTATCGCTTACCTTTCTTTTTTTCTCGCCAGTCAACGTATCAACATACTCAATCACTCTATAACCATAGATTTTTTCTAACTTGTCAAACTCCTTTATCTGAAATCTTATCCCAAGTGAATCAACGCCACCGGAAAGTGCAAGCTCATCCGCTTCCTTAATCAAGTTAAGCATTTCCTCCCGATTTGCTACCACAAATCTTAAAATTTCTTCAATAAATTTTTCAGTTGCATCGATCCTTGTCTTAAAATCTGCATAAACATACGCTTCACTCAAAATCGCAAAACGATTTATCAAACCAACATAATTTGTTCCAAACCTTGGCCTGTGATCAAAAGTTATCCAACCCTTTGATGGATCCAACGGATCAATGAAGTTTCCATAATAGTAAATTCGATATCCGTACTTTCTCCACATTTTATCAGTTACCTCGGCAAACAACTTATCTTTTACAAAAGATGTGATCTTAGAATTTCCATTTGGATTTAAACCCGTTGCATAGGTCAAGACATATCCATGATACGAACCATCTGTAGTATGACAATCGATTACGAGATGGGGATTCCACTTATTGATTACATCTTCAATGAGAGCTTTTATCTCCGGTGTTTCAAGTTTTGTGAAATCACGATTTAAATCGAGTCCTTGTGAATTTTCCCTTACCCCAACCCCAAACTCTGGGCCATTTTGGTGTGGTCTATTTTCTCTACTTATCTTTTCATTTCCATCTGCATTCAAAATCGGAACTGCAAGAACTACAATTTTATCGAGCATCTTTTTAAACTCATCGTTAATGTGAAATTTTCTTAACAAATGTAAAATCGCCTCCTTACCTTCAACCTCACCGCCGTGTATGTTCCCAATTATCAAAACTACAAACTTCCCCCTAACGCTTTCATCTTCAGGTTTTGAAACTTTTGGTTTCGAAAGAATCACCAAGGGCAAATCCCTACCCTCATAACTTTTGCCAAACATACTCAAAGTTGCTATTGAACTTGACCTCGTGATTTGCTCAACAAAATTAATTACATCAGAATATGTCGATGTCTGCTTGTAGTCGGTTATCTCAGGCCGTGACTTTGGAAATTTCTCGGGATTAAAAATCCAAAATAGAGATAAAATTAACAACACCAGCATATTTTCACTTTTGCCTTATTATATATTCGAGACCTTCTGGACTAACGCTTATAAGATTAAAATACTCAGGTAAAATTATCCTCGGTCTTACGAGTCCCGTTTTATCGTTAACAACATCTCGATAACTCACTAAAGCCTTTATCGTCGTATTTATATTCGCCTCCGCCGAAACAAGCTTCGACAAAGTCCCTCTGACAACAACCCTGATATCAGGTGGGAAAAGTATAACTTCTTTATCTGGTGGAATTTCAGTCACTTCCACAGGGATAGTAAATTCACGCTCTGCAACTTGTTCAACTAAAAATTTTACCCGAACAGAATTGTGACTTAACTTGAGCAATCTCTCGTTTGGATTTAAAAGTTCAATATTCGTTTCAGTCTCTTGTCCTAATTTTTCAATCAAAAGTTTTTTAGTAGATATGCTTTCAATACTTGACACTATAGATTCAGCTCCTGAGATTGTAACGCTATCGGGGAAAACTCTTGGTGGATATGCAAAGTCACTATTGTTATCTTTAATTTCATGTAAAAATACAACTGGCACCTTCTTCTCAACCTTGCGATCAAATTCAAGTTTCAAAGATTCTGGCTCAACCTGAATTAAGTAAACATCGCTTGGAAGTGAAATATGAACTCGGCGATCATTCAGCAAGTTAACTTGAAGTCTCCAGCCCACATTAGAAAGATCAATTGTTACATATGGTCGAGAAAAAAAATAAAAGGGCAGGATTTTCCACCCCTGCCCCTTTACTTTCAAATTCACAAATTCAGGATAATCAACTTTAATGGCTTTTTCAGACTGAAGATTTTTTATTATTATCTTCGCTTTGAAATTTTCCTCGTATTCGCCGTTAAGATTCACAGCAAACCAAAGAAAAAAAGCAAACAAAGTTGCAACAATAAATGAAACATACCTCTTCATTTAAGCTCAACCAAACTTCGCTTTGATAATTTTTTCAATTAATTCTTCCTTGGTCGCCTTTGAGATTTCTCTTCCCGTAAGTCCAACTTCTTTAATTTTTCTCGCCATTGAACGAAGTTTCATAACGCTCAAACTTTCAAGGTATGAACGAAGTTCATCTGGAGACTTTGCTTCATATAATTCATCGGGATCAGCTTGCAATTTTCCAGGCACGATCTCAAATGGTTTTTCAGGATAAATTAACATCTCAAGATCATCAATTGGTCTCGGTATCACATGAACTGAGACAAGCTCCCCAACCCTTTGAGCAGCTGCAGCACCTGCGTCAACAGCTGCCTTAACAGCTGCCACTTCTCCAATTATCTTAATCGTCACATAGCCACCCCCAATATACTCTTTCCCAACAAGCTTAACATTTGCAGCTTTGCAAGCTGCATCGGCTGCCTCAATTGCAGCCACAAGCCCTCTTGTTTCTATCATTCCAAGGGCATACTCAATCATAATTTAAAACCCAAGTTAAGTTTTTTAAATTTATTTTCCTTCGGGTCGCTTTGGGAGAATAAGCTCAACATCAGCATGGGGTCTTGGTATCACATGAACTGAGACAAGTTCACCAACTCTTTGAGCAGCTGCTGCACCCGCATCAACAGCTGCCTTAACAGCACCAACATCACCCCGTACCATAACCGTTACATAACCACCACCTATAACCTCTTTTCCAATTAAAGTAACTTTAGCAGCTTTACACATAGCATCAGCTGCTTCGATTGCACCCACTAAACCCTTAGTTTCAATCATTCCAAGTGCATCAAGTGTTTCTGCCATTTTACAATTACCGTATTTTGTTTTTGTTTAAGCATCTGAAAAAATATAATCAGTTGTTTTAAAATTATCAAGTAAGATGTTGACCCATCCACATACCCCCTATTGGAAAGTTAAAATTATCACGATGGTTCAAAATTTTTATCAATCTTCAAAACCTTTGGAAAATCTTTTTTCTTCAAACTCGCCACCAAACTCATATGGTATTGCGTATCCATACCAATCCAACTTGGACTTCTTTATAAGTGAAAGAACATGCTTTTTTATCCTTTTTCGCACTTCAATTATACCCTCAGCCTTCTCAAAAGCTGTTGGCAAAGGTTCACCAGGAAAGAGAAACTTCAACATTGCAACGATCATTTTTTCATCCTGTCCAAGCATGGCAAGAACATTTTTCAGTTTTTTTCGTACTTAATTTACAAACAAACTCAAAACAAGGCAAATTTAAAAATCAAAAATGAACACTCAGCAATAGACAAATTTGTTTTTTACTCTCAATTTTTTTATTATTATTTTTGATAAAATTTTGATGTCAAAAGCGAATATGTTAAAGAAGAGCAAAATTCAGACTTTCACCCCTGAACTCGTTTTGGAAGGGAACAACAAAAAGTTTTATACTTCTGAAGAAGAGAATTGCTTGATAATGAAATTCAAAGATTCCATTGTTTTAAGAAACGGAACTGTTTTCAAAATGAAAGGACACGGTGAACTGCGAAATAAAATCTCCACAATTTTATTTGAATACCTTCGAAATTTTAATCTACTTACTCACTACATAAAGCCCATTGACGAAACATCTATGCTTGTCAGAAAACTTAACATGATCCCCATAAAGGTCGTTGTAAGAAATATAGCAGCTGGAAACTTTTGCGATAGATTTGGGATTGAAAAGGGCACACTACTTGATCAGCCAGTCATTGAACTCTACTACAAAAATAACAGTGCACAATATCCTTTCGTAAATGAATATCATATTTACGCTCTGCACATCTCAACGCCTGAAGAAATAGCAATGATAACACGAACCGCATCAAAGATAAATGCCATTTTGAGATCATTCTTTGAGCGAAGAAATTTAAAATTTGTCGATGCAAGATTTGAATTTGGAATACTTGGAGACGACATTGTGCTCGGAGATGAAATATCTCCGAGAACATGCAGGATCTGGGACGGGGAAACAAATGAACCATTAGATTTTGAAAGAGTTCGCTTAAATATGGGCAATATTCGTGAAAGCTATATGGAAATTTTAAGGCGAATCTCAATTTAATGGGGAACGAAATTTGATAGCTAAATACGGAATTTCTACAGTCGCATGGATAATTGCATTCTCCATAGCCCTATTAATAATTTCACTTTTAATTAAACCAGTTGCGCTGAAAGCAGTAACATTTTTGCTTGCCATACTTATAAGTGGATTTACACTTTTCTTTTTTAGAGATCCAGAGAGAAAAACACCAAACGGTGATGATCTTGTAATTTCGCCAGCTGATGGAAAAGTATTCTTGATACGAGAATTATTTGAAAACGAGTTCATCCTTGACGACGCAATTCAAATTAGCATTTTTATGTCTCCACTAAATGTTCATGTCAATAGGATTCCTATAAGTGGAGAGGTAAAATTTTTAAAGTACATTCCTGGCAAATATATTGTTGCATTTGAAGAAAAATCTTCCGAAAATAATGAGAGAAAGATAATTGGAATAGAAACAGGCGACGGACTAAAAATTATGGTCAAACAAATTGCTGGATTTATAGCAAGGAGAATCGTATGCGAGGTTAAAAAAGGAGACAAGGTTAAAACTGGACAAAGATATGGTATGATTAAATTTGGCTCAAGGGTTGATGTTATTATGCCAAAGAACAAGGTTGAAATTCTTGTTTCAATAGGACAGAAAGTAAAAGCAGGTGAAACTATAATAGCAAAAGTTAAGAGGTGATTTTAATGAGAAAAAATAAGTTTATATTTGTCCCGAGTTTATTCACAATTTTAAATATGTTTTCAGGTTTTCTTGCGATTTTAAATGCGATGAATGGGGCTTTTATTCAATCGGCGTGGTTTATAATTATTGCTGCCATATTTGACTCACTTGACGGAACAATGGCGAGGTTAACAAAGTCAGCAACTGAATTTGGAGTTGAACTTGATTCACTTGCCGATGTGATATCGTTCGGCGTTGCCCCATCTGTCTTAGTTTATAAATTTTACTTTCATGAGCTTGGGGAAATTGGCTTATTTCTAAGTTCACTCCTTATGATATTTGGGGCACTCAGACTAGCAAGATTTAATGTTGAACTTGTCGGATTCGATAAAGAATTCTTTAAAGGTCTCCCAATCCCGTCTTCTGCTTCAACTGTTGCCTCTTACATAATTCTATTCTATGATGCCGAGACGGGAATGTCAAAGTTTGAAAAACTTACTTTGATCCCAATGGTGATAGCACTTTCCCTGCTTATGGTAAGTTCTATTAAATACGAAACGATTCCAAAATTCTCGCTCAAATCAATGAAATCATCCCCAATTAAATTCTTCTACTTTTACCTCGGCATAGTTCTTGGAATTCTAACACGAGGTAAAATTATATTCCCGTGGTTTGTAATATTTATCTTATCTGGCGCTATAAGATCATTAATTAACACCTTTAAACCAATCCTTGGCTTTGCTGGAACTACATCATCGGACGAGACTGAAGATTTTCAAGATTTTGATATTTAAAGACTGATCGGAAGATGATAAAAGCTAAGATAATAGTCAAACTAAAAAACACAATTTTAGATCCACAGGGAAAAACAATTCAACATGCTCTTGAAACGCTTGGATATAAAGAGATAGAAAGTTTACGGTCGGGAAAATTTTTCGAGATAAATTTAAATATGGACAACGAAGAAAAAGCTAAATCCATTGTTGACGAGATCTGTCGTAAAATTCTTTCAAACCCCGTGACTGAGGAATATCAATTTACAGTTGAAAAAATCACGAAATTATAAAACCTCAATTTTCCCGCCCCAAAATTTTCTATAAATGTAAAGCAAAACAAGCACAAACGAACTTAACACAAACGCTATCGCAGAGCCGAAGGGTTTATCCCTCGCAACTATAAACTGATTTTGGATCAAATTACCAACAAGAATACTTTTAGCCCCACCGAGCAAATCAGACACTATAAATGACCCAAGCGTTGGGATAAAAACAATCGTAACACCAACGATTATCCCTGGCAAGGTAAGTGGTAAAATCACTCGTTTAAAAGTCCTAAACTCATCAGCCCCAAGGTCTTTGGATGCCTCAATTAAACTGATGTCGATTTTTTCAAGTGATGCATAAATTGGCAGGATCATAAACGGCAATTCCCCATAAATGAGACCAAGCAAGACTGAAAATTCATTGTAAAGTAAAGGCAGTGGTTTATTTATCAATCCAATTTTAAGCAAAAACAGATTTATTAAACCTTCATCCCGCAGAATCAAAATCCAGGCATATGTTCTTATCAAAAAACTTGTCCACAAGGGAACAATGATTAAGAACAAATACAGAATTTTATTTTCAGGTTTAACTTTCAACGCAATAAAATATGCAACTGGATATCCAATAAATAAGCAAATAATTGTCGTTAAAATGGCTATGTAAATAGAGCGAAGATAAATTGGAATGTAAAGTGAATCAAAAACCCTGATGTAATTTTTCAACCAAGCAAATGAAAATATATATTCCTTTAAATTCTCAATTGGTTCAAATCCCCCATAGATCCCACGTTGCAAAAAGCTATAATAAAGCATTATTAAAAGAGGAAAGAGAAAGAAAACAATAAGAACCATCGCAGATGGAATAAGAAAAACCCAGTAAACTTTACCCCTCATACTTCAAGAAAGACCATATTTCTTTTCTCCCAAACCACATAAACTTCTTCACCAGGGGAAAACTCATTCTTAAGCTTTACATCTCTGTTTTGTTCCTCGACAAAGATCAAAAAGCCATTTGCCCTTAAAACCCAACTCGTTGAAGCCCCGCAATAAAGTTTTGACTCAATGACCGCAGGGATGGATACAAAGGCTTGGTTTTTAACAGGAGCTTTTCTTATCAAGATTTTTTCAGGTCTGACGATAAATTTGAATTCACCGTTATTAAACCTCAGATTTTTATTGCTCAAAACTTTAAAGCGCACAAGATTTGGAAGTTCAATTTCAACTATATGTTTGTCCAGCCTATGCAAAATTCCCGTAAATAAATTCCTTGCACCCATAAAGTTAGCTACAAACTCGGTCCTTGGTCTTTCGAATATCTCATAGCCAGTGCCAACTTGCTCAATCTCTCCCCTGTTAATAACAGCAATTCTATCTGAAATTGACAACGCTTCCTCTTGATCATGCGTCACAAAAATAAATGTGATTTTAACCTCATGCTGAAGTTTCTTAAGTTCTATTTGCATCTCCTTTCTTAACTTCGGATCAAGAGCATTTAACGGTTCGTCGAGAAGCAAAACCTTTGGTTTAAGCACAAGAGCTCTTGCAAGCGCAACTCTTTGTTTTTGCCCGCCACTTAATTCTGAAGGTTTTCTATTTTCAAGTCCCGTTAACTGAACTAGCTCAAGCGCATCAAAAACCCTTTTTCTAATTTCAGCCTTTCCGAGATTCTGATATCTTAAACCGAAAGCGATGTTCTCAAAGACATTTAAATGTGGGAAAAGAGCATAATTTTGAAAAACCATATTAACGGGTCTTTTATAAGGCGGGATATCAGTATAATCAATCCCGTCAATTATAACCCTCCCTGAGTTTGGACTTTCAAATCCAGCTATTATTCTGAGAAGCGTTGTTTTACCACATCCACTTGGGCCAAGCAGTGAGAAGAATTCCCCCTTGTTTACAACAAGATTGATATTGTTAAGAACTTTAACATTATTAAAAGATTTACTTACGCCCTGAATCTCAACCAGGGCTTGAACCGAAGATGATGCCAACTCTCCCATCTCTTCTAAGTTCCCTCCAAATTTAATGGTTTTATCATGTTAACTTTCACAATTTCAAATATGTTTTCCTTTTGACAGCTCATGTTTCGTTTCTTCTTTTTTTAAATAAATATAAAATCTTTTTGAAAAAATCAAGTTTTGAAATATCTGAGCTCGAGTTATCCTTGAAAATAAAATCAAAATTCGCTACATTTTTACCAAGTAAAATAAAAATTGAGGTTTGAGGTATGTCAAAAACTTTAATTGCAGTACTTGGCGTCATAGGCTTTATAATTATCGTAGCACTGTTAATTGTTGGATGGATAACCTCGACATATAATCAACTTGTTCGGCTTGATGAGATGGTCAATCAATCATGGGCACAGGTTGAAAATCAATATCAAAGAAGATATGATTTGATCCCAAATCTTGTTGAAACAGTCAAAGGCTATGCAAAGCATGAAAGAGAAGTCTTCACGCAGGTTACCGAGGCAAGAGCAAAGGTTGGGCAGATAAATATAAGCCCAGAGGTTTTGAAAGACCCAGAAGCTTTTGCAAAATTTCAACAGGCACAAGATGCTCTCGGTTCAGCTCTCGCAAGATTACTTGCTGTCGCTGAAAATTACCCACAACTTAAAGCAAACGAAAATTTCCTTCAACTTCAAGCTCAATTAGAAGGAACTGAAAATAGAATATCCGTTGAACGAAGAAGATATAACGAAGTTGTACAACAGTATAATACCTATATAAGAAGATTCCCTGTAAATATAATTGCAGGAATGTTTGGCTTCAGAGAAAGACCTTATTTCAAAGCGGCTGAACAAGCGCAGCAAGCACCTAAAGTTCAGTTTTAAAAATAAACCCAAAACACATATGAAAAATGCACCCATTAAAACATTTACTTTTCTCGCCTTTGTTGTGATTTCACTTTTGTTTTCTTCCTTCATCTCACAAGAAGAACCTCTGAAACATCCACTTGAAAAACATCTTAAAAACATTCGCCAGCTCACATTTGGCGGAGAAAATGCCGAAGCATATTTTTCCTTTAACGAAACAAAATTAATCTTCCAATCCACGCGTGATAGTTTTGAATGTGATCAAATTTTTATAATGAACATCGATGGAAGCGACTTAAAACTTGTAAGCACAGGAAAGGGTAAAACAACATGTGCTTATTTTTTGCCAGGCGACACAGAGATTATTTATTCATCAACACACCACATAAATGAAAAATGCCCTCCAAAACCTGATTATTCCAAAGGTTATGTATGGAAACTTGATGATTACGATATTTTCAAAGCAAAAGCTGATGGTTCAAATTTAAGGCAGTTAACAAATACCCCAGGCTATGATGCCGAGGCAACCGTCTCACCGAAGGGTGATAAAATTGTCTTCACTTCAATGAGGGATGGTGATCTTGAAATTTATACGATGGATCTTGATGGTAGAAATATCAAACGACTCACTTTTGAAAAAGGATATGATGGAGGAGCATTTTTTTCCTGGGATGGAAAGAAAATTTGCTATCGCGCATATCACCCGAAGGATTCAGCTGAGATCGCTGAGTATGAACAACTTCTTAAAGATAGATATATTAAACCTATGAAACTGCAAATTTTTGTAATGGATGCAGATGGAAAAAACAAACGACAAATAACAAATAATAACGCAGCAAATTTTGCTCCATTTTTTCATCCCGATGGACAACGAATCATTTTCTCATCAAATATGCATGATCCAAAAGGAAGGGACTTTGATCTTTACATGGTAAATATCGAAACAGGTGAGATCGAAAGAATAACTTATTTCCCTGACTTTGATGGTTTTCCAATGTTCACCAAGGATGGGAAAAAACTTGTCTGGTGCTCAAATAGAAATAACAAAAAACGGGGTGAAACAAATATATTCATCGCGGACTGGGTTGACTGAGCAAAAACTTAAAGAAATAGAAGAAATCTTTGAAGAAATTATCAGTGGAAGATTCAATATCTCAAAGGTTGAACTCGTGTATGATAGCATTGATTTAACTGAAATTTTCATCAAGAAGCTTGAAAAATTGAATTTCATTCCTAAGAAAGTTAAAGATGTTGAAGTTGAGCTGGGATTTCGCGTCCCAGCTTTTTATTTAAAAAATCGCGAGGCGTTTTTTGGATGGGTTTTCTGGGAAATTTTCACGGAAACTAAAAAGCGTAAACTCTTTGGCTCAGTTCTGAAGAATCAGCGCGGGGATTGGGAAATTCAAATAACTGAAAATGAAAACACCATTATCTACGTCAACGAATTAAACAAGATTGAGATCGACCTATCAACAATGGCTTGGTAATCCTCACATCATCCCTGCTTTTCTCAACGCTTCAGCTCCACTTGCGATCTCAAGCATCTCCTTTGTTATCATAGCTTGGCGGGTCTTGTTAAAGAGAAGTTGCAAATCTTTAAGAAGCTCATTTGCATTTTCTGTAGCATTATCCATAGCCGTCATTCGTGCTGCCTGCTCCGCCGCATTTGACTCAAGCAAAACCCTCAAGATATGAGTTTCAAGATACTTCGGAATCAAATCCTTCAAGATGCTTTTGGGATCAGGCTCGTAAATATACTCAACAATAGGAACTTTCACACCTTTGGACGGCTTTACAACTTCAAGTTTTGAAACTATAGGGAGAAATTGTTCTACCACTATTCTTTGCTGAACTATTGATTTAAACTCATTATAAATTATCTCAACCCTATCAAATTCTTCCATCAAAAAACCGTCAACAATCCTTTTCATTATTTCTTGGACCCAAGAATACTCAATGGTTTTTCTAAAGAGCCCTGTGAAACTTCCAACTATTTCAAAATCCTTTTTATGTCTGCTGAAATAATCAAATCCTTTCTTTCCAACGCAAATTAGTTTAACTTTTCCACCTTGGAGTTCGCTTTTCCTTTCTTCTATCAAAGCTAATGTTCTTCTTATTATATTCGTGTTGAATGAGCCGCAAAGTCCTCTATCAGCAGTTACGACAACAAGTGCAATGTTTCTTACTTCCCTTTGCTTTAAAAATGGATTATCAAAACCACCTTCAAAAGTTAATATAAAACGCTGAATTAACTCATCAATTTTTTTAGCATAAGGTCTTGCTGAAATAATTCTATCCTGTGCCCTTCTCAAACGAGCGGCTGCAACCATTTTCATCGCTTTGGTGATCTTCTGTATGCTTCGCACAGCGTTGATCCGTCGCTTGATATCCCTTAAAGCAGGCATTAATCTTTCAAAGTTTATTTTTTAATGACAAACTTCACCCCCGCAATGAGCGGGGGTGAAACATAACTTTACAAAATTCACTTCAGCGTCGATTTAAACGACGAGACAAAGTCTTTCAAAATCGAATGAAGATTTTGAATCGTTTCATCATCAAGATCTTTCGTCTCAGCAATTTTATCGAGAATATCCTTATGCCTTGCTCTCATAAAAGCTAAAAATTCACTCTCAAATCTTCTAATTGACTCAACTGGTAATTCATCAAGATACCCTTGTGTCCCTGCGAAAATCAAAACAACTTGTTCCTCAACGGGCATCGGCTGATACTGATCTTGCTTCAATAATTCAACAAGTCGTTGTCCCCTCCTCAATTGTGCTTGAGTTGCCTTGTCAAGATCAGATGCAAATTTAGCAAATGCTTCTAGTTCTCTATACTGCGCAAGCTCAAGGCGTAACTTCCCAGCAACTTTTTTCATCGCTTTTATCTGAGCATTTCCACCAACTCGTGAGACAGAAATACCAACATTGATAGCGGGTCTCACACCTGCATTGAAAAGCCCAGGCTCAAGGTAAATCTGCCCATCTGTAATTGAAATAACATTTGTCGGGATGTATGCAGAAACATCACCAGCTTGAGTTTCAATTATCGGAAGCGCGGTTAAACTTCCACCACCAAGTTCATCGCTTAATTTTGAAGCCCTTTCAAGAAGGCGCGAGTGCAAATAAAATATATCTCCAGGATACGCCTCCCTACCCGGTGGACGCCTTAAGAGAAGTGAGACCTGCCTATAAGCCCACGCGTGCTTACTTAAATCATCGTAAACGATAAGAGCATGCCTACCCGAATCACGGAAATATTCTCCCATTGTACATCCAGCATAAGGAGCTATATACTGAAGTGGAGCCGGATCACTTGCAGAAGCAACTACAACAATTGTGTAATCCATCGCCCCTTCCTCTTCAAGCTTTGCAACAACCTGAGCAACTGTTGACATCTTTTGGCCGATAGCGACATAAATGCAATAAACTGGTTTTATTCCCAACTGTTTCGCTCTTTCAGTATGTGTAAACTTTTGATTTATTATCGTATCGATTGCGATCGCCGTCTTACCAGTTTGTCTATCCCCAATGATCAATTCTCTCTGCCCTCGGCCTATTGGAATCATCGCATCAATTGCTTTTATACCCGTTTGCAATGGCTCTTTCACAGGTTGACGATAAATAACGCCAAGTGCCTTCCTTTCAATTGGCATATACTTTTCAAATTCCACAGGTCCTTTATCATCAAGCGGTTGTCCAAGTGGATTTATCACCCTGCCAAGAAGTTTTTCACCAACCGGGACTGATAGAAGTCTACCTGTTCTGCGAACAATGTCACCCTCCTTGATAAGGGTATCCTCACCAAATAAAATGCAACCGACATTGTCCTCCTCAAGATTCATCGCAACTCCCATAACGCCATTTGGAAATTCAAGCAGCTCGCTCATCATAACCTTTGATAACCCATAAACACGCGCTATCCCATCCCCAACTTGAAGCACAGTCCCAACATCGTAAATATCAACCTCTTTCTCAAATCCAGTTAACTGTTTTCTTAATATAGCCGATATTTCATCAGGCCTAATTTCGACCGTTGCCATAACATTCTACCTTTGTTTTCTTTTTAACTCCCATAAATCAATTGTTCGCGCAAAAGTTGAATTCTTCTTTTTATGCTTGCGTCGTAAACAGTATCACCAATCTTTATTATAATCCCACCAAGTATCGATGGATCAACTTTATAAATCGCTTTAACTTTTTTCGCTCCAGTCAATTCAAGAATTTTTTTCTCAATTTTTTTCCTCTCGTTGCCATTAAGTTCCAGGGCGGTAATAACCTCTGCAGTCACCACCCCAACTTTCTCATCGTATAATTCCTGATACACTTTAACAATATCATGAAGTAAATCCTCGCGCTTCTTCTCAACCAGAAGAAGTATAAATTTCAAAACTATTGGATCAACACGACTATCAGCAAAAATTTCCTGGATTATTTCCCTTTTTTTGTCCTCTCTGATTATCGGACTTTTCAAGAAAAGTTGAAGATCACGCGAGCTTCTTATCATCGAATCAATCAACTGAACATCTTGCGTAATTCGATCAAGTTTCTTAAGTTCCTCAGCGATCTCAATTAACGCCTTAGCATATCTTTTCGCTATCCTTATATTAGCCATCTATCACCTCAAGCTCTTTTTTCAGAAGAAATTTCTTGAAGATATTTTTCAACAAGTTTCTTATGCTTCTGCTCATTTAAAGTTTCCCCAAGCAGTTTCGATGCAATCTGAATCGCAAGATCAACCACTTGAGTCCTCAACTGCAACATCGCTTGCTCTCTATGTCTCTCGATCTCCTCCCTTGCTCTCTCAATCATCATATCCGCTTCTTTCCTTGCCTTCTCCAATATCTCAGCACGTATTCTCTCAGCCGTTTCTCTACCCTCTCGAATTATTTTTTGCACTTCTTCCTCAGCGCGGGCAAGATTGCGTTTGTTCTCCCCCATCAATCTTTCTGCTTCCTCCTTTGCCCTTTGAGCATCCTCAAGAGCTTTCCTTATACTTTCCTCACGCCTTGTCAACGCTTCAATTATTGGTCCCCAAGCTACCTTTTTCAAAATTACAACGAGAATCAAAAATGTAATTATTGTCCATATCGCAACGCCTGGATTTATCTCAAGCATACTTTAAAAAATTTTTATTTTAACGCGAGAATGATACATATAACCTCAGCAAAGAGCGTGACACCTTCTATCAAAGCTGCTGAAATTATCATTGATGTTCTAACCTCACCAGCAACTTCAGGTTGACGACCGCTTGCCTCCATTGTTGCAGCTGCAAGTTTGCTTATTCCGTATGCAGCACCTATGACTGATAAAGCTGCTCCGAAACCACCTGCAATGTGTGCTAATTCGGGCATTTTCTCCTCCTTTTGTTTTTTGTTTTTATTTTAATGTTGATGTATTGAAAGACCCACAAATAGTGCTGTAAGCATTGTGAAAATATACGCTTGTATAAATGCAACTAATATCTCAAGAAAGTTTATGAAAATTGCAAAAGCAATTGAAATTGGAGCTACAAGAACACTTTTGAAAACGAAGATTAGACCAATCAAAGCCAAAATGACAATATGCCCTGCCGTCATATTTGCAAACAAACGAACGGTTAAAGCAAAAGCCTTAGCAAAAAGCCCAAGAAACTCAACTATGAACATAACTGGTGCAACAAACGCTGGAACACCATGTGGGACAAGCCCTTTATAATATCCAATTAAACCATGTTTTCTTATCCCAGCAATCTGAATTAGAATAAAAGATAAAAATGCAAGTCCACCTGTAACTGCAAGATTTCCAGTTGCGGTTGCCCCGTAAGGAATTAAACCAAAAAGGTTGCACAAAAGGATGAAAAAGAAAAGCGTCAAGAAATAATGAAGATATCTTAACCCCTCCTTACCAATTACAGATAAAATTATCTCATCACGAATGAAAACAACAAAAACCTCAACCAAATTCGCTAACCCATGTGGCACAACGCTTCTTCTATAGCTTCTGGCAACTAAAGACAAAACCACGATAAGGATTATCGAGACAAGCCACATAAAGAAAACATGCTTCGTAATCGAAAGATCTATTGTTATACCCCCAATATGAATCGGTGGAAACTGTGGAAGAGTTATATGTCCAAATGGTTCAAGATCAATTGTTCTTGAATCAGATATATGATGAAGCATCCAATCTGAGCTCTCTCCACCACCGTGAGAAGCTCCTGAATGCTTCAAAGTATCAGCTGCCACAGCTAAATTACTAATCCACACCTCCCTCAAAACTCCCTTTTTGTTGTCAATTTACCTAAAAATAAAACCTCAACCCCAAGGAAAACAAAGTAAAATAAAAGCAAAGATATAATAAGCCCATAAATTTCAAAATTTAAAACTTTCAGCAAGAGAAAAATCACTCCAGCGATCACAAATAATCTAATTCCCATGCTTCCTATCGTTAACTTCAAAAATTCTTTATTTGACTTCGCCATGCCTTGCTTCAGAATAAAAATTCCAATAATTGAATTGATAACGCTTATCAAAGAACCAACGATAAACGACTTTATGAACTCAACACTTGCAAATTTAAAAAGTGGATATGAAATTAGCAACCATACAACTACAACGGCAACCAAAGCATATATTAAAAATCTTTTGACATCAATTTTCATCATGCTTTTCCTTCCTTTTTAAAAGTTCAAGCACAGCCTTTATAAAGTTATACATACCCACAATTATACCGAGCGTCGCACCGACGATCATCCATAAAGGTGCTGTTCCATAATGGTCGTCAATCAATTTTCCTATAAACCAAAATATTACAACAGTTATCGCAAGCTGTAAACCAAGTCCGCTATACGGAGCCATTTCCTTTACAGCACGACCTATACCACGAAACGCTCCTTCCTTTTTCTCTTCATTTGACATTTTAGGAAATTTTGTTAACTGTTGAAACACTCGTCGTCATCACACACTTGCCATCAAATATCGCTCCCTCATCGACTACAAGCTTTGATGCTTTAATGTCACCCTTTATAACTGCTTTGCTTTCAAATACGAGCTTTTCAGCGACAACAATTGTTCCATTCACCTTTCCACTTATGATGGCACTTTTAGCCTCAATGTCTCCATGTACCTCCCCAGTTGCCCCGATTGTCAAATTACCATTAACATGGATATTACCGTTCACTTTCCCGTCGATTCGCATACTGCCTTGACTTACAATCTTACCCTCAATCACAGTTCCATTCGCAATGATGTTAATCTCAACATTTGAACTTTTTCCCTCCTTGTTCCCACCAATTAGAGCCATCGAATTTTACCCAAGTTTTAATTTGGAATATAATATCTGGGATTTAAAGGCTTTCCGTTCCTCCACAGCTCAAAGTGTAAATGTGGTTCATGTCCTGTCTTACCCGTTTTTCCAACAAGGGCTATTGCTTCACCTTGTCGGACAAAAACATTTCTTGTCTTCAAATTCATCTGCGCATGTTTATATACGCTCATATATCCACCACTGTGCAAAATCATGATTACATATCCATTTCTATAAGTCCAGTCAGAGAAAATAACATAACCGTCATCAATCGCCCTTATCACATCTCCTTCCCTTGCTGCAATATCAATTCCAAAATGTTGAATCTCTGGATTAAATCCACGAGTTAAAAACCCATTAAAAACTGGTGAAATAAACCTCGGCTTCACACCTTCAACATCGATTATTTGCAAAACATCGAAATCTTCATCCATTGTCATTTGGCTTCTCTGAGACATATTTTCAAGTTTGCTTATACTAACTGCAATACTATCGCTAACCTTCTCCCCAAGCGCTTGGCGTAAAAGATTATTGTAAAGTTTAACCTTCTCAAGTTCATAAGCAAAATTTTCAAGTCGTCGATATAACTCTTGCATTTTCTTCGCCCTCTCTCTGCTTTCGGCAAATGTTTCAGGAAAAACGATATATTTAACAGGCGTATGTATAACTATCACAAGAGCAATAGCAGAAATCAAAAGGATAAAAAGCACAATGGAAACAATCAAAGCCTCTCTACTTAACTTTACACCTCTGGGCTTCTCATTTTTATCAGAAAAAAATAAAACAGTATAAAAATGCTGCTTCTTACGCCTAAAACCTGACCTTGGAAATATCATCAGGCAGAAAGTTTAATTTTCAGGTTTTAAATATAAAAAAATAAGCCCTAAAAAACAAATTGCTAAAAATTTGCGGGATTAGACTTTGCCTGGGAACTTTATCACCGCCCCGTTTATTCCCTTTGCTTCTTCAGAACATAAATAACCTATAAACCTTGCCAAATCATAAGGATCCACCCAGTTTGAGTAATCAACCCCAGGCATGCTTTTTTTATTCTCTTCAGTTGCAATTACGCTCGGCAAGATAACATTACATGTAATATTGAAATCCTTAACCTCCTCCGCAATAACCTCGGTAAGTGCAATCAACCCCGCTTTTGAAACAATATAAGCGCCTTTTCCTGGTGAAGGTTTTAATGCAAGAGTGGAAGAAATATTAACAATCCGTCCATTTCTCTTCAGAATCATATCCCTTAAAGCCCACTTTGAACATAAGAAAGCACTTCGCAAATTCAAATCAATCATTTCATCAAATTCGCTCTCTTTAAGCTCAAAAATCATCTTCCCTTCAAAATATCCACCCACACAATTTATTAAGAAATCAACACCACCATGCCTTCTGACAAATTTAAAAATTTTTTCAACATCACCTTCCTTGAGCAAATTAGCTTTGACGCCGTACAGATTTTTATTTTTCAAAACATCTTTAAAAACTCCCTTAAACTTTTTTCCACTTCTATACACAGCATAAACTCTTGCACCATTATCAAGAAAATGTCTCACAACTACAGAGCCAAGCCCACCTGTTGAACCAGTTACAACTACATTTTTATCGTTGAACATGTTCTTTCCAGTTATGTTTTTAAAAATACTTTAATCCAGAAGCTGTATTAAAAATAACAACAATATCATCTCTTTTTATAATCCCATCAGAAACAAGTTTTTCAAGGGCCACCGCCGTCGCTGAGCCTTCTGGGCAAAGCATAATTCCCTCAACCTCAGCCATCTTTTTCATCGCCAAAATTATATCGCTATCTTCAACTTCAACCGCAGTGCCTCCACTTTTACGAATAATCTCAAGGATCAACCTTCCAGCAAATGGCTTTGGCACACGCAAACCATAAGCAATTGTTTTCGCATTTTCCCAGAACTCAACCTGAGTCTTTCCTTCTTTATACGCCTTAACAATTGGTGCACAACCCGAAGATTGAACTGCAACCATTTTCGGAAACTTTCTCTCGATCAAGCCAACCTCAATTAACTCATTAATAGCAAGCCAAATCCCAATGAGACCAGTTCCACCACCCGTTGGATAAATTATCCAATCTGGTACAACCCATCCAAGCTGTTCAACAATTTCAAACCCCAGAGTTTTCTTCCCCTGCAAACGATAAGGTTCTTTCATCGTTGAAATATCGAAAAATTCATTCCGACTTTGAACTATCCTCACAGCATCCGAAATTAGACCATCAACGAGCTCAACCTCGGCACCGTAAAATTCACATTCTTTTAAAATCAAAGACGGCGTATCCTTAGGAGCGCTTACAAAACATTTAATCCCTGCTCTAGCACAATAAGCACTTAAAGCACTTCCAGCATTTCCAGCAGTTGGCAAAGCAACCTTATCAATCCCAAGTTCAACCGCCTTTGAAACCGCACACGATAAACCACGAGCTTTAAATGAAAGCGTTGGATTAAACGATTCATCTTTTAAAAACAAATTCTTCAACCCGAGTATGCTCCCAAATTTTTCCAACCTTAAAAGCGGAGTCCATCCCTCACCCAAACTCACAACATTTTTTTCATCGATGACGGGTAAAAATTCAAAATATCGCCACATGCTTGAAACTCTGGTTTTAAAACTATCCCTGCTGACATGTCTTTTTATCCCATCGTAATCATAAACCGCTATCAATGGCTCGTTGCAATTCTGACAAAATCTTTGCACTTGGCGATGATCAAAAATTTCCCCGCAAACTGAACATCTCAGATAAATTATAAACGAGTTCATTTTTACTTTTGTTTTTGTTTATAAAAATTCCACCGTCAGTTATATAACCTGTAATGAGATCAGAGCCAACGACTTCAAAAATGACATCAATAGTTTTAAGATTTCCCCTTTTGCCAACTGTAAAAAATTCTTTAAAATTTTTAACAGGTTTCATACGCACAAATTTTGAAAAATCGCAAAGAACCAATGTCTCTTTCCCAGCAAGCCTTGCAATTTTAAAAATTGGCGAAGTCCCAGCCTTATTCAAAATATCCCCATTTTCAAATACCGCATCGCATCCAGATACAACGAGATCAACCGTCCCCAAAACATGATCAAGACCGAAATCATTTACCAGAAAGACATTAAAACCTAAATCCGAAAGTTTTTTCGCCATTTTATCGCCTTCACACTTGGGACACGAACGAAAAACATACACACTGGAAACCTTGTTCTTGACATGCAAAATGGCGTTCAAAACCGTTCCACTATAACTCAATGTGGCAATTGAAACCTTATTTAATCCATTTGCCTCAAGCCACCTTGAAAAATTATCCGCCACTTTCTCGCTGGCTTTTTTAAATCGTTCTTCAACAATTTTAATAACTTTAAACATATCTTCCCTTTTTGCACTACCTACCCGTTGCGTGCTTTCCCTCGCCAAAGTTAGAATTATATCAACCAGATTCTGAAGTTGAAATAAAAGCGGGTGATGTTTTTTCAAATCCCTTTTCAAGGCTTTAAGAAAATATAAAAAATCATCTTTCCTTTCAGTTTCCCGTGCTTTCTCTTTCAACACGCTGAATAACTTCCCCGCAAGGATTGAAGCCCCTGAAGTTTTATCCTCGTAAATTTTCTTTAACTTAGCATAAATCGTTGCATTACGCATAATCAAATCTTCCCTTTCTCCCGAGCAAAGATGAAATAAGCCGAGATAAGCACGAAGAAAGAGATCAAAGTCGAAGCTATGAAACTTTCAGATGGACTTAAACCCTCACCTTTAACAACAATCTCAGAAGGGATTTGCATTTGAGTTGTAACTTGCTTCCGCTTAGGATAATACGCTCCCGCTTCCTTGACATTTACAATCTGAAATTCAAAATAATAATCATAAATCTCATCCTCCGTTTCAACTGGAAGATAAAGTCCGAGCTTCTTCCCTACATTCCCGTAAATTTCTTGCACTTTTTTCTCATCGTTGAAATCAACATATGGATAGAAACCAGCGATTTCATAATCTCCTGAATTTGCAAAAACACGATCAGATGGTGCCAGATGAAGTTCAACAAAGGCATTTGGAAAAACATCAATAACATTAGAAAAACTCACAGGGAAGTAATTAAACTCGTTCAAATAATTAAAATTTAAAGCCTTCGATGCACGAGCATTGATTAAAATCTGCGCATCGTTTAATGGAATTGAGAGCTTTTCAGCTTTCTTATTTTTCAACCGCAGATGGATAAATGATTCATCGATGACAAACTCAACAAATATGTTCAAATCGGAGAAGTAAAGCCTGTCCCTTTCAATTGGCTTGGTAAGTTTGTAAACATACTCATATTTTCTTCCAAAGGGAAAGCTCGAATTGTTTTTAAGAGTGGTTGCTGAGTTTGCACTTGAGTTTTCTTTCAACGTCTGCTTTGAGCCACCACAACCTATTAAAAAGATGATTAAAAAAAGAAAAAATCTTTTCATTTCGCTTACCTAATTTTTTAAAATCTATACCGCAATGTCAAGATGAAATTCCGTATGATATTTTCTTCGTTCGTGATTAATCGGTAGTAATTATTATTAAGGACATAACTATACTGTGTATGGATTGTGCTCCATTTGCCGTTTATGTAAGCGAAATCGATCAAAAGCGTCTTTTGTAAAAGAACGCTGAAACCAAAAGTTAACAATTTAACGGCTCTGCTTGAAACCCCCTTGTCTTCCAAATAAGGTGAAGGTCTATAACTATATCCCGTTCTAACTTTAACTTGCTTTAAAAATGGTAGCATAAATTCAACGCCAGCGCTTAAACTCACCGTTTCCGTAAACATTTCTTTTATATCCCTATTGAGACCAACTAAATCTGGATTATCTTTAAATTCCATCTGACGCCAATCAACATAAACAACATCACCAGCAACAAGAAGAACATCTTTAACATTAAACGATACCCCACCACCAAAATAAAACGGCGTAAGCACACCGTATTTCGAAACCCCAGAATAAGAATATGAATACGAATCCCCGTTGTCAAACAAACTTTCACCAGATCTTGAATAATTTTCCCTCACACTTAAAGATGATGGCAACCTCGTCATCAACCCAAATCTGAAATAATTACTTCTATACATTAAGCCAGCATTTGCCGAAAAACCACTTATCGTAGCATCAATTATATCTGAAACAGTCAATTGATTGAAATCCCACGGAAAGTCCCGATAAAAATTTCTTGTATCACTTTCGACAAAACGTCTATCGTATTTGTAACTTCCTGTGACAATTGACAACGTAAGCCCCACGGACAAATTTTCAGCTATATCAATTGCACCTGAAACAAACCAATTGTTCAATCCTCCACTTTCATAAAGTGTTAATTTTTGGTGGACATTATTTAAAATCTGTGTTTTGCCCGTTGAATCCTCGAGCCCAAGCTTCCATGCAAGATCAAAGTCTGGGTCAGGGTCATAAAGTGATGGAACGATTGAACTTTGCGAATTAAAAAGCGAAATTGAAAGGGTATTTGTAAAGTCAGAGACACGAACATAACCCCCAGCGAAAACCAAACTTCCACGAATAGTTGGAACAGGGAGAACGAGGGCTACGGTATTTAAACTTGTGGCGGTGTTTTCAAATGAATTTGAATAATCAAAAACCCTTGCTGAATTGGTAAGCGATAAATAATTTAAGCCACCTGCAAATTCGAATCTTCTTATCTGGGCAAGCCCTGCTGGATTCCAAAAAATTGCTGAGTAATCATCTGAAACACCAATATATGTGAAACCAAGTCCAATAGCTCTTGCGCCAACACCAGAGTTCAATGTTGAATATCTAAGGGCATCATCAGGGAATTGTGCAAAAACAAAATTAAGCGATAAAAGTAAAACTAAAATTAACTTTTTCATCGCCTTCTCGACCCGATGTTTCTTTTTTCACTGCTATCCTGCTTCGCCTCCTTGCCTTGATCCCTTGAGTTTTCATTCTTCCTTTCACCTAAATTTGATTTCCCATCCTTTTCCATTGTCGATGAAGTGCTAGTTCCAGAATCCGATCCAGACTTCGGTGGTGTTCTCGTCGGTGGTGGAGGGTTAAATGAATTATTATCAGATGTTGCTCTATGTGATCCAAATTCTCTCGACCTTTCGGGGGAAGCTTCACTGCCAACTTGAACAGTGTCAACTGGACTTCCCGACCACCAAAGCCACCACGGGGTATTGTAATAACTCCACGGAGATGAAACATGCGCTGGAACTAAATTATAAAAATAAATCATGGCCGAGGAAGAGTGGCACTCAACACAATTGCTTTTGTAAGAAATATGTGAAGTATAAATTTCACCAGACGAATCGGCAAAATTCACATTCGGATGTTTTATAACCGTGTAGCAACCAGATAACAAGATAAGAATAAAACCAAATATCTTTTTCATCTTCTATTCCCTAAATGTCTTCTATGTTCTTGGCTTTGATCTGATTGTATGAAATTACTATTTTGTCGAAGTTGGGGCTGAGGCGGTTGATTGCTTAAAGTATTTTCCCTTTGGAAATTACGTTGAGGCGGTTCAATCAATGTACTTCTTCCTGTGTTGTAATCCCTGTAAATTTGAATCGAATTTCTATTCGTCCCTGTCCTTCTTGGTTGATCTGTTCTCTGTGGCGGCGTTGAACCTTGTCTTGGTGTTTCCGAATTTCCATCACCTGATCTTGGGACAACCCTTGGTGTTGACGGCGTTCTAACAGAACCTGTCTCACGTGTTCTTTCATCCCCTCTACTTCTTTCAATTGATGGTGCTTCTCTTCCCGAGCCCGATCTCTTCTTAAAACCTTCATCATTTGAGCTACCTTGCAAACTTCCGCTGGACTGCCCTGAAGGTGCATTTCTTGAAGGTGGAGTTAAACTTCCCGAAGTCGTGCCAGACCTTTCATCACGCGTTCCATTTCGCGTTGAGCCAAAATTTCTTGTTTTTAATATAACTGCTCCACCTGTACCGCCAGAGTAATATGGATAATTATTAACTACCATAATTATCGGCGCCCTATACCACCATGGATAATAATACCATGTTGGAAGATACCAATATGAATACCAATAATATCTATCCCACCAATACCAATCCCACCAGTAGTAATCAAACCAATATGGATCATAATACCACCATTCACCCCAACCAATTGCAAAGCCGGGAGTGTAGTACCTAAAAAACAAAGAATATCTCGGGTAAGGTAGATAATAACGATAAATATATCTTGAGTAATACCACGCGTCGTAGTTATAATCATAGTTATAATTAGAGTAATCCCGGTATTCCTTTTCTGATTGGGATGTTGAATAACCTTCATCTTCTTTTATAGTTCCTATCTGCGTATAGCAACCCCCAAATAAAATCCCAGCAAGCGCTATTAAAATTATTTTCTTCATTTTTCACACCTCCTGTAGTGGTGAATTTCTGTTTCAATAACTCTAACAAGCTTTGCGCTTAAAAAATTCTCCTCAAAAAGACTGGATATACTCAAGCTTCACAACCCTTGAATTTCCTGGCTCCTTGTTTTGCAAGATATCTTTCCAATTAAACTCAATTGTGAATCCACTTCCGAGTGACCATCTTATTCCAGCGTTTAAATATCCTTTCCCGCTTCCAAGCGCTCTCGGAGAATTATCATTTATAGCGAAGTTATATTCAACGGAAAATGTTAAATCACTCCCTATTGTTTTATCAAAACCTATGTAATAATTCAATGACGCATCGCTATCATCTTTTTCAAGGGAATAGTTAACACCACCATGGATTGATGAATAACCAAGAAACTTAAACGACTTGCTTCCAACCACAAAAAACCCTGGTGATTTAAAATCATATCTTTTCAAACTATCGATGTATCCCTCTCTACCTTGAGAATCAAACCCAATTGCAATTGCAGGAAAATTTTTGACTTCATCAATTATTCTAATTTTCAAATTTACCCCTGGCAATTTATACCATTCAACATTTCCATTTCCAATTATTTTGGAACCACCGTATGAAATTCCAAAATTCAAACGATTAAAAGCGGAAGCAGTGAGTCGAAGCATAAGTCCCCCATTTGAAAAGAAATCAGCATCAAGCGAAACACTATTTGACTTTAAAAGCCCCGCCGTCGGCATATCAACAATAAACCTCTGTTGAAAAGTTGCCTTGCTCCCAGCCGAACCCTGAGACAATAAATAACTCGAAGGTAAAATTAAAAGAAACAAAATCAAAAATCTTCGCATTTACACTCGCTCCTTGAATTTTAAATCTTACTTAAAAATAACAAAAATTTAACATCTTGTCAATCATAAAACAAAAAGGCGTGGCTAAAAAGCCACGCCCTCTATCTTATTGAATTTTTAAACCAACAAATCTATTACCAGCCGAACTTCTAAGTCTCAAAAGTATAACCTCCCCTGACTTACGGCTCTGGATTATCTTTTTCAAGTCATCCACATTACGAACCGGCTTTCTATCGGCTTCGATAATTATATCATTTTCTCTAATCCCCTTATCGTAAGCTTCCGAAAATGGCTCAACCTTTGTGATGATAACACCGTTTTTGACTTTATACTTACTTCTCGCCTCCTCGTCAAGATTTGCCACCGTTAACCCAAGTTTTTCAAAACTGACAACCCCAGGTTCAATTTCTTTTGCCGGTGGTTCCACATCTTTAGCCTCAGCTACCTCTTCTTCCTCTTTCCTCGGCTTCAATGTGGCTGTTAGTTCTATTGTCTTACCTTCGCGATAAATTTTCAACTTAACCTTATCCCCCGGTCTCTTCCGAGCGATGATCTCCTGAAGCTCACCAGGTCTGTTTACTTCTTTACCCTCGCATTCAAGTATGACATCACCGGCCTTAATCCCAGCTTCTTCAGCTGCACTACCCGATATAACATCCTGAACCAAAATTCCCCGTGGTTTATCAAGACCAAGTCCTTTTGCGGTTGACTCATCTAACTGGGAAATTTGCACACCAAGAACTCCACGCCTTACCTTTCCATATTTGATTATATCCTCCGCCACCTTTCTTGCAAGATTTATAGGAATAGCAAAACCATACCCTTGATAATACCCAGTCCTTGAAGCTATCGCCGTGTTTATGCCAACAACTTCACCATTCAAGTTAACAAGGGGACCACCGCTGTTGCCTGGGTTAATCGCTGCGTCGGTTTGTATAAAGTTTTCAACTCCATAAGAGTCCCTGATTATCCCTATATTGCGACTCAATGCGCTCACAATTCCAGCAGTGACAGTAAGATTTAAACCAAGTGGATTACCAATAGCAAGAACCCACTGGCCAACCTGCAATTCGTCGGAATTACCAAACCGAGCAACAGGTAAATCATTAGCCTCAATTTTTACCACTGCAAGATCAGTTAATTTATCCCTGCCAATGAGTTTGCCTCTAAATTCTCTCCCATCCCAAAGCGTAACCGTTATGCTCCCCTTTTCTCCACCTTCAACGACATGATTATTCGTGAGGATATAACCATCCTTCGTTATAATAACTCCAGAACCCATCCCCTCTTGAGGTCTTGGTTCAGGAATTTTAAATTCAAAATCAGGCCCAAAGAAATGAAAGAAATCAAATGGACGCGCTCCACCTTCACTCTTTGAAACAACCTTAATCGAAACAACCGTCGGAACAACTTCCTTTGCTACTTGAACAAAAGCATTTTGAGTTGAAAGTATATCAAATCTTGTATTCGTTGGTTTGTCCTGTGAACCAATAATTGGAACATCAAGCGCCGAGGTTGGTTTCACTGCGTTAAATCCAGATGTAAGTATAACCCCAAATAATATACCTGCAAGTACAAGTGCAATCGCTCCAACTACCTGTTTCTTTGTCATGGTTAGTCTGCCTCCAAAAGATTTTTTGTTTTTTATTGATTGTTTTTCAAAAACAAAATAACAACCTTTCGCCTCATTTAGTTCTACCTTTTATAATTTATAATAAACCTCAACCGATTTCAAGTTAACCAATTCGCCAAAATGCTTAGACATATACTCCATAAGTAAGTTGTGTATTTCATTATTTATATTACTTTGGATTTTCAAATTTGTTACATTTTCAATCTTCGCCTTTTCCAACCAAGCCAAACTCTTAAAAGTTGCAACAGAGTAATCGCTTGCTTTCATACTGGAACTACACTTAGAACACATAAAACCGCCCCTATCGCTCAGAAAAACTACCTTTTTTGATAAATTTTCATCACTGAATTTTTCCCCGCAGGAGATACACGAAGTGAAATTAATTTTAAAACCACTTACATCCAGCAGATGGATGATGAAAAACCATAGAAAATTCACCTCATTTTTTTCAGCCTCATTTAGCTTTTCAAGTGTATTGACGAGCAGATTAAATATTCTTAGATTTTCTTCTTCGAATTTCATAAGCTTATAAACAAGCTCACATATTGAAAGGCCAAGTATCATTTTATTATAGTCGGAATAGAGACTCAAAAATGGTTTTATTAGATCTGCTTGTGAAAGAAACTGAACTTCTCTTGTTTCTTTTTTGTAAAGAACTGCAAGGATATACGACATCGGTTCAAGCGATGCACCAAATTTGCTTGTTGTAAGCATTGCCCCTTTTGCGACTGCGTTTATCTTTCCGAACTTTTTTGTATACAGAGTTACGATCTTGCTGGTTTCTCTATATTTCACAGCCTTTAACACAACCGCTTCCGTCTTGGTTAACATTTAATCGCGGGCATAAATTTTTCTTTTGATTTTTTGAAGGTTTTCCTCAAAAGGTGGATAAATTATACCCACTTCTGTTACGATCGCTGTTATTAAACTATTTGGGGTAACATCAAAAGCTGGAGAAAATGTCTTAACACCAGCTGGCGCTATCCTTTGCCCCATTATTTCAACTATCTCCTCCGAGCCCCTCTCTTCAATTGGAATTTCATCTCCCGTTTTTATATTAAAATCAATTGACGATGTTGGGCAAGCAACGTAAAACGGTATGTTATGATATCTTGCAATTATTGCGAGATTATAAGTCCCAATTTTATTTGCGGTATCACCATTTAACGCAACTCTATCCGCACCGACAATTACGCAATCAACCTTTCCAAGTTTCATAAGATAAGCTGCCATATTATCGGTTATTAAGATCGTTTCGATTCCCCTTTGCATCAATTCCCATGTCGTAAGGCGAGCACCTTGAAGAAGTGGTCTTGTCTCGTCAACATAAACTTTTATCTTTTTCCCTTGTTCAAAAGCCGTATAAATAATCCCAAGCGCAGTTCCATAATCGCCAGTTGCAAGCCAACCTGTGTTGCAATGGGTCAATATGTTTGCTTCATCAGGGATAAGCTTTGAACCATGTAAACCAATTTGCCTACACATTTGAATGTCCTCGTTTTGAATGGCAAGGGCTTCAGCAAGCAATTTCTTCTTTAACTCAACTAATTCAAGATGTAAATTTTCATAAAAAACTTTTTTCATCCTCTCAATCGCCCAAAACAAATTCACGGCGGTTGGCCTCGTCTTTGCAAATACATCGCAAACATTTTGGAAAGCAACTTTCAAATTCTCCTTGTCATCATCTTCGAAATTCTTCACACCAAGATAAATTCCAAATCCAGCAGCAATGCCAATAGCAGGAGCACCCCGAATCTTTAATTTTTTTATCGCATCAGCTACAATTTTATAATCATCGGTTTCGATCAAATCAAGCTCGTTCGGCAGTTTCGTTTGATCAATAAATCTAACTTTATCCCCAACCCAATCTATAGAGCGCAATCTTGAGCTCATTTTTTCTTGACTTTTTTGTTCCAATTTTTTAAATTTATAACGAACCAAAGGGCCCTTAGCTCAGTTGGTCAGAGCAGCTGACTCATAATCAGCGGGTCGGAGGTTCGAGTCCTCCAGGGCCCACAAAATTTTATATAACCTCCATAATTCGCCTGATCGCATTATAATATAAATCAGCCACCTTCTCTATCTCAAGATCAATCCAATCGTTTATTTTTATCCTTTTTCCCTCACTTACAACACCAATCACAGCGTAAGGAATTTCATTTTTAAAGCAAATCTCTTCAAACTTTTTTAAATTTCCTTCCTCAACAGTGACTATTATTCTCGATTGCCCCTCCCCAAACAGCAGAAAATCCGGGCGAATATCATCTTTAAGTTCAACTTCGCATCCAAGAAGGTTTTCCTTATCAATCATACAGCATTCAGCAAGCGCAACCGCAATTCCACCATCGGATACATCATGAGCTGATTTTATCAATCCAAGCCGTATCCCATCAAGACAAGTTCTCTGAACGCGCTTTTCAAGATCGAGATCAATCCCTGGGGCATCGCCTAAAACTTTGTTATAAATTCGCGCGAGATATTCGCTTCCACCAATTTCATCGGTGTTTCTACCAAGAAGAACTATCAAATCACCTGGGGATTTAAAATTCGCGGTCGTGATATATTTCAAATCATCAATTATTCCAAGCATTCCGATAACTGGCGTTGGATAAACTGCTCCATCTGGACTTTCATTGTAAAAACTAACATTTCCACCTGTTACAGGTGTATTAAAAAATCTGCAAGCATCTCCCATTCCGCGAACTGCTTCCTTAAATTGCCAGAAAATCTCAGGCTTGTACGGATTTCCAAAATTCAAACAATTTGTAATCGCAACAGGCTCCGCCCCTGTGCAAACCACATTCCTTGCCGACTCAGCTACAGCTATCATTGCACCTCTGTAAGGATTAAGATAAACATATCTTGCATTACAATCAGTTTTAACTGAAATCGCTTTGTTCGTCCCCTTTATCCTTATAACAGCCGCATCCCCACCTGGTAAAACAACCGTATTCGTTCCCACCATTGTGTCATATTGTTGATAAACCCATTCTTTACTTGCGATATTTGGCGAAGAAATTAACTTTAAAAATGCTTCGTTTAAATCATCAGGCTTTGGAATTTCGTAAGGGTTAATTTTTCTAACTTCGGTTAAATATTCCGGTTCTTTAGCCTCCCTATAATAAACAGGTGCACCTCCTCCAACAACAAGCGAATCAGCAGGGATATCCACAACCAATTTCCCATCTTTTTTAATCTTTAGCATTCCATCATCCGTGACATAACCTATAACGACAGCATTCAAATCCCATTTTTTGAAAATTTCAATTATTTTATCCTCGAATCCTTTTTTCACTACCATCAACATTCTCTCTTGCGACTCAGAAAGTAAAATTTCATATGCGCTCATCCCCTTTTCACGAACCGGGACAAGATCAAGGTCTATTGCCATTCCGCTTTTCCCACGAGCGCTCATCTCACTTGTAGAGCATGTTATTCCAGCTGCGCCCATATCTTGAATTCCCACTACATAACCTGTTTTTATCGCTTCAAGCGTCGCCTCAAGAAGAAGTTTTTCAGTAAATGGATCCCCAACTTGAACTGAGGGTCTTTTTGATTCCGATTCCTCACTTATTTCTTCAGAAGCAAATGTTGCACCGTGAATTCCATCCCTCCCTGTGCTTGACCCAACTATTAAAACAGGATTACCCTTGCCTTTTGCGACTGCGCGAACTATCTCATCATGCTTTACGATTCCGACTGCCATCGCATTCACAAGCGGATTTTGGGTATAACTTTTGTCAAAATAAACTTCTCCAGCAACCGTCGGGCATCCGAAGCTATTTCCATAATCAGCGATGCCTCTCACAACGCCGTTGAAAAGATATTTAACCCTTGGCTCGGTCAAATCCCCAAATCTTAAAGAATCAAGAATAGCAATCGGTCTTGCACCCATTGTGAAGATATCTCTCAGAATCCCTCCAACACCAGTTGCAGCACCTTGGTATGGTTCAATTGCAGATGGATGATTATGTGATTCAATTTTAAAAGCCACTGCAAGCCCATCGCCTATGTCGACAAGTCCAGCGTTTTCTTCCCCAGCTGAGACGAGCAATCTACCACCGCTTCTTGGCAAAGTTTTTAACACCGCGATTGAGTTCTTATAACTACAATGCTCACTCCACATCACGCTAAACATCCCGAGCTCTTCAAATGTAGGTTCCCTTCCAATAAGTTCAATTATTCTATCATACTCTTCCGATGTCAAACCAAGTTCAATCGCGAGCTCACGCATTGACTTCACAGACTCAACCTGTGCTTTATAGCTCATTGTTATTTTTGCAACATTTCTTTTACAATCGGAGCAAGCGCTGTGCCAATTTTCTCAAAGTAAAAGTATGCTAAAACCAACAAAACAAAAACAAAAAATAAGAAAAAATAAACTTCCCATTTCGCAATCTTCCTTCGCCTTTCCGTTTTGCCGAAAAGTTTCTCAACCCACCCTATATATCTAAACCCCCTCCAACCACAATCACTGCATCTATAAATTTTATAGGGCAAAAGAAATTTAACAGCTCTTTCATAAAAATTTCTCGACCTTGACCTATGCAATGTTCCTATTTTACCACAATGCGGACATACCTCAAGGCGCATTTAATTTTCACCTTTATTTATTTTTAAAAATTTTGCTGTTTCCTCCGGTAAAGCTGTCGTTATATAAATTCCCGAGCCAAGTTCAAAACCAGCCGGAATTGTAAGGCGAGGCAAGATTTGAATATACCAATGATAAAACTCCTCGTTTGCATCTTTGAATGGCGAAGAATGGATCACATAGTTATAATCTGGATTGTTAAGTTTTTCATATAGTTGTTTTAAAACCAAACGGACAACCTTTGCTGTTTTACATGCTTCATCATAACTTATATTCGCAAAGCAAGCATTGTGTTTTTTCGGCATAACCCAGGTCTCAAATGGCGAAATAGAAGCAAAAGGTTCAATCACTATAAAATCTTCATCTTCATAAACAACCCTTTCACCGGAGTACGCTTCAATTTTAATCATATCACAAAAGACACAACTGCCATGGTCATCATAATATCTCGTCGCTTCCTCTAGCAAATGTCTAATATGCGTTGGAACAATCGGGCTAATTACAACTTGCGAATGTGGATGTTCAAGCGAGGTTCCGGCTCTTTTGCCATTATTTCTGAAGATTATCACAACATTTAGATTTTCATAAGCCATAAAATCTTTGTAAAGTTTGAGATACACCTTGAAAATTTCACAAACCTCTTCAAATTCCATCGTTGCAATTGTTAAGTTATGCTTCGGAGATTCAATTATGACATAATGAAATCCATAACCCGTGATCCTTCTGAAAAATTGATATTTCGTCTCCCTTTTTAAATCAACATTTGGGACAAGGGCTGGATATTTATTGGGTATAACCCTTATATTCCATTTTCCATCTTTTTCAAGGGTTAAAATTGGAGGTGGGGTCATATGTTCATTCCCAGGGCAAAAAGGGCAACTGGGATCGAACTCAGGAAGTTGTTTAGATTCTTCTTTAACGAGAAAATCGTGAGGTCTTTTTGCTCGTTCCGTTGCAACGATGACCCAATTTTTTGTTGCCCTATTTTGTCTAAACTCAGGCATTTAGCTTAAGTTTGATTTCGCTTTGTGTTCAAAATTTAAAAATAATTCGCTTGTCTTCCAAAAACTTTAATTTTCTAACTTAAAAGATTTGTAAAAACACCATCATACCAACGGAAAAGAAAAGCAAAATCCCGTTCCATCCGTTTAAAACATTACGATTATTCCCAACCTGGAGCATATTTTATAACCATATGCACACACAACTGCTAATGTTTATTTGATGAAATTGTAAATGGGTGAAATGATTTTAAATGAATACTGGAAAATTTTTACCCTTAGACCTACGGGCGGGAATAAAAAATTAGCTCCGCGGGCAGGACTCGAACCTGCAACCCGCTGGTTAACAGCCAGCTGCTCTGCCAATTGAGCTACCGCGGAAGGTTCGCTATAAATATAATATCAAAAATCGAAAAAATCAAGAGTTAGCAAACATCCCACCCACCCCAGAAAAATATGACAAAAAGGTAAAGATTTGATTTTAAGAAAGTCAAATTTTATATTTTCAAAAAAGCGAAGGAAAATCATGAAAACATTGAAAAAGGATAAAAACTTCCTATCTATCCCTGAAGAATTTTCAAATCTTGAAAGTTCAAAAATAGTAATTTTGCCTGTTCCATATGAACATACAACAAGCTATATAAAAGGCACGATTTTAGGTCCAGAAAAACTCCTTGAAGCATCTCACCAAGTTGAACTTTACGATGAGGAATTCAACCTTGAACTTTACCGAGAAGCTGGCATAGCGACACTTGAGCCGCTAAAGTTTACAAATTTAAAAGACGCAGATGCCGTTGAGGTGATATACAAAACCGTCCTTGAACTTTTAAACAAAGATAAATTCGTTGTTACAATCGGTGGCGAGCATACAGTAGCAATAGGCGCCATCAAAGCATATTCAGAAATTTATCCAAATTTAACAATTCTTCATTTCGATGCTCACTCTGATCTCAGAGATGAATATGAAGGAAATAAATATAGCCACGCATCTGCTCTCGCCCGCGTTTATGAATTCAACAAAAACCTCGTTCAAGTTGGAATAAGGGCACAAGATGCTGAAGAGGCAAAGTTCATAAAAGAAAACGGAATAAAAACATTTTACGCATGGGAGATAAAATCTGGCAAATATAACAGAAATGGAAAAACATGGCAAGATGCGATCGTCTCTGAACTTGGAGAGCATGTTTATATAACATTTGATCTTGATTACTTTGATCCAAGCGTTATGCCAGCAGTTGGGACACCTGTTCCAAATGGTCTATATTGGGATGAAACCATTGAACTCCTTAAAAAAGTAAGCAAACAAAAGAATGTGGTTGGATTTGACATCGTCGAGCTCTGTCCATTGCCAGGGATTGAGTACCCAAACTTTACAGCTGCGTTTTTCACAAATAAACTTCTCAACATCATTTTCGCCAACAAAATTAATTCAAGCACTTGAGCCAAAAAACTTACATAATAGATGGCTACAACCTAATTCACAAATCAACGAAATTGAGAGAAATCTTCCTTGAAAATCCACAACTTGCAAGAGAAACGCTCGTTTCAATCCTTTCCGATTTCTTTTCAACATTAAAAGATAAATGCATACTTGTATTTGATGGAAACCTTAACATACCTTCATCGTTATCAACCCCAAAAGTGAGAGTTATATTTTCAACGCCACCGAATAAAGCTGATGATGAAATTAAAAAAATTATAATGAGTAAAAACTTAAACGAAAGATCAAATTTCATCGTCGTTTCATCTGATAACGAGATAATAAACTGTGCAAAAGCATGTGGCGCAAGCAGACTCTCATCAGAAGAATTTTTAAAAATCTTGAACTCACGGAGACAGAATTCAAAAATCAATGAGGAGAAACCTTTTGTTAAACTCACAGAAGAAGAAATCAAAAGAATGTTCGGAGAATGAATATACTTGTCGTTGATGACAATACCGAAGCGAGAAAATTGCTGGCTGAGCTTCTCACTCAATCTGGATTTAATGTAATTGAAGCGGAAAATGGTAAATCCGCACTTGAAATTTTAAGCACAAGAAAGGACTTCGCACTTATAATATCTGATATCCTAATGCCAGTTATGGATGGCTTTAAATTTTGCCATGAGGTCAAATCAAACCCCGAATTAAGCTCAATTCCCTTTGTGTTTCTCACAGGAAGCTATATCTCCGATGAAGATAAAATTTTCGGAATTAAACTCGGTGCGGATGATTTCATAATAAAGCCGATCCAATTTGACGAGCTTCTAAAGAGAATAAACGATGTGATTTATAAAGGTAGAGCGAGAAAGGCACACGCTGAAATTAAGATCGATGAATTCACATACCTTGCCGAATATAATGCGAGACTTGTCAACAAATTGGAAGATAAGCTACTTGAGCTCGGCGATGCATACGACAAAATCAAGAAGAAAAGCGAAGAACTTGAAACAATAAATTTAATTTTATCCGCTTTAAACTCTTCAAGGGATATAAAACATCTTTTCAAGCAAATTTCAAAGCATATCGCCAAACTTTTTAATGCCGATGCCGTAAACTTTTACATCTACAATCCCAACACCAACGTCCTTGATTTATCATTTTCTTTCTTGAAAACTGGGGATGAAAACATATTTGAAAAATATAAAACTCTTAAGTTTGGCGATGACTTCGCAACAGAGATAATTAACCAGAAATTGATGATCTATCAAAACATTTCAAAAGAAAGCACGAAAGTAAGAAGTGAAATTCTTAAACATGATTTTAAAATTTTTGTGGAAGTCGCTCTTCGCTCCCGAGAAAATTTCGTTGGTTCCATTGAGTTAGCCTACAAACAGGATGAGGCACCTTTTGATGAAAATAAAATTTCGTTACTTGACACATTATCCCAGCAGATTGCGATCGGGGTTGAAAATTTGCTCTTGATCTCAAAGTTGAAAGAATCCGAAGAAAAATACAGAACTTTTGTCCACCTGACACCAGCGGGGCTTGTAGTTTTGGATGAAAATCTTAACATTTTATTCGCAAGCGAGATAACAAACGAAATCTTTGAAACCGAAATTGAAGGGAAAAATTTAAGGGAGTTTATTGGTTCTCAAATCATCGATTTGGTAAGAGCTAATTCAAGTAAAACTTTTGAAGCCAAGTATAAAGACAAGGTGCTTTTAATTTCAATGACCGCCAAATTGGACGATCTAAAGTTTGGGAAATACATTGCTGTGATAAATGATATAACTGAGTTTAGAAAACTTCAAGATGAAAAAAGAAAGATTGAATTAAAACTTTGGCAGGAATATCGACTTGCATCTATTGGGCGACTTGCTGGGGGAATTGCGCATAATCTTAGGAATCCCCTTACAGTGATAAACCTTGGTTTACAAGCGTTAAAAAGGAAGGGCTTTGAGCAGGAAAACATAGAAAAATTGATAAAACAGGTTGAAAGGATAAACCAAATCGTTGAAAATTTATCGATCAAAACGAGGGAAGAAGTTGAGAAAAACAAAAAGAGATTCGACCTAAATGAGCTAATAAGAAAAGAACTTGAAGTGCTTGAGTTTGACCCGTTTTATAAACATAAAGTTGAAAAAAACATCCAACTTTGTGAGAAGCCGATAGTAATTGAGGCGGTTTATTCGCATTTTTCAAGTGCGGTGTCACATATTTTAAGAAATGCAATTGATGCGATGATAAACTCTGAGGAAAAAATCCTTACAGTTAAAACATGGGAAGATGCAGAAAAAATTTATATTGAGATAGCGGACACTGGAATTGGCATACCAGATGAGATAAAAGACAAAATCTTTGAACCATTTTTTACGACGAAATCAAGTGAAAATTTCACAGAGTTGAAAGGCGTCGGGCTTGGGTTGACTATAACATATCACAACTTAAAAATTTACGGTGCTGAATTCGAAATTGATTCAAAAGTTGGAGAGGGAACGAGTTTCAAAGTCATAATTCCGAAGAAAAATGTCGGAGCTAAATAAATGATTTTGTACAGATACATACTTCGAGCGCATATTGGACCTTTTTTCTTTTCGTTTTTCGCTCTCATATTAATTTTCCTTCTTCAATTTTTGATGAAATATATCGATCAACTTATTGGGAAAGGGCTTGGATTTTGGGTCATCGCTGAGCTAATAGTCCTAAATCTTGCTTGGATCATTGTTCTTGCAGTCCCGATGTCAGTTTTAGTCGCCGTCCTGATGGCTTTCGGAGGGCTATCGGCGAATAATGAGGTCACTGTGATGAAATCAAGCGGGATAAGTTTGTACAAAATGATGTTTCCAGTGTTCATTGCATCTATTGTCATAGCACTCTTGCTCATCGTTTTCAATAATAAAGTTCTGCCAGATGCAAACCACAGGCTAAAAGTTTTAATGATAGATATCCATAGGAAAAAGCCAACCTTGACATTAAATCCTGGGATATTTTCAACTGATATACCAGGATACGCAATCATAGTCAGGAAAACTTATGAGCACACAAATGAATTTGAAGATGCAACTATATACAATAACTCTGATCCAGGAAAGCAAATCGTAATAACTGCAAAACGTGGAAAAATTTCATTTACGCCCGATTATAGAAAATTGATAATGGATCTCGAAAATGGAGAAATTCATGAGCAGGATATGGAGAATAAAAATCTTTACCGAGTTGTAAAGTATGCGAAATATAGAGTTGTGATGGAGGTTGAAGGATTTGGTTTTGAAAGGTCATCTGACAATGCATTTCAAAGAGGCGACAGGGAGCTAAGCGCTGGGGATATGCTTAGAATCGTCGATAGTTTAAAAAATATTCAGAAAAAGATCTACGAAAGTTTAAATTCCATAGCTTTAACTAACTTAAAAAATCCATTCTACGGTAGAACGATAATGTCGTCATCGTTTTATCAACCTGCTGTTCAAGACTCAGTAAGCGACTACGAAGCATTGATAACATCATCACAGAAATTGATAAGTTTGAACGCCATTATAAAAAATCATTTAACACAAATTGAATATTACAATCGCTCGATTGACGCATACATGGTAGAGGTTCATAAAAAATACGCAATTCCCTTTGCTTGCGTGGTTTTTGTCCTTGTCGGAGCTCCGCTGGGGATGATGGCAAGAAGAGGAAACTTTGGGGTTGCTGCAAGTTTAAGTTTATTCTTCTTTCTTTTCTATTGGGCTTGCTTAATTGGCGGTGAAAAGCTTGCGGATAGAGATTTGCTCTCACCGTTCTTAAGTATGTGGATAGCAAATTTTGTGGTTGGAGCGCTTGGGGTTTACTTAACCATAAGAATGGGAAAGGAAGCAATGATAATTGACTGGTATCGCATAAAAGAAATTATGCCCAGAAGAGTTAAAACATGGCTTGGAATCCCAGAGGAAGAAGAAATCTTAACCGATAGATATGCGAGATAAAATTAAAATAATTGACGCTTACATCACGAAAGAATTTATCCAAATGGTAATCTTCGGTCTTGTGGCTTTTATCTTGATTTTTATCCTTGTTGATTTGATGGAAAACCTTGACGATTTCATAGATCAAAGAGTTTCGGCATCGATAATCTTAAAATACTACTTTTACTTCGCTCCAGAGATCATAAAGCTAACTCTACCTGTTGCGGTTCTTCTTTCCTGTCTTTTTACAACTGGGAGGATGTCAAATCTAAATGAGTTAACTGCATTAAAAGTTTCTGGAATGAGTTTGTACAGATTTATGGTACCATTTCTTGTAATTTCCCTTATGTTAAGTCTTTTATCTGTCTATTTCAACGGTTGGGTCGTTCCAAAGACAAACAGGAAAAAGTTAAACCTTGAACGAGTTTACATGAGAAAACATCTCGAATCATGGGGGAAATATAACATTTATATTCAAGACACTTACACAAGGTTATTATCAATTGGATATTTCGATGATGAGCTCAACATAGCTCACAGAGTTGATATTCAGGACTTTGATTCAAGCGATGTGACGAAAGTTATCGCAAGGTACACAGCGCCATCAATGAAATGGGACAGCTCAAGTGGAAACTGGTTGTTAATTAATTGTATTTATCGTAAATTCAATCCAAATGGAGAATCCATTGAAAAAAGGGATACATTTAACATTGGGAAGTTAAACTTTAAACCAATTGATATAAAACGAAAGCAAATGAAACCTGACGAAATGAACCTTGATGAAATGAAAGGGTTTATTCAGGATCAGATACGAAGCGGGAATGATCCAGCAAGGTGGTTAACTGATTACCACTCGAAAATATCCTTTCCATTTTCGAATTTAATAGTTGTTCTCTTTGGGGTTGCGCTTGCGTCACAAAAGAAAAGAGCTGGGCTGGCGATGGAGTTTGGTTTGAGCTTGCTTATTGCTTTTCTATATTTTATCTTTATAAAAATTGGTGCTTCACTTGGGTATGCCAGGATTCTGCATCCGTTTATTTCTGCCTGGCTTGCAAATATTGTTTTTTTAGCTGTTGGAATAATTACGATTTTAAAAGTGAGAAAATAAAAAGGGTGCAAAAATGGGGCAACAGCAATTGTTACTCCTTGCCCTTGGTGCGCTTATAGTAACAATTGCAATTGCAGTTGCAATAAATATCTTTATCTCAAGGTCAGGGGCAATAGCTGAACAATATATAAATGATACAATTAATGATTGTCTTAGAATTGGGCAACAGGCACAAGCATGGGCGAGAAAGCCAGCAGAACTAGGTGGTGGAAGTTGGTCATTTCAAAGTTTTAGCCTTTCCCGTATTAACTTTCCCGAATCAACAAACTATGCAAAATACCAGGTTGATATAAAAACTAGTGACAGTTTAATTGTAATTGGAAGAGTAATAACTGGTCAAACTGTCGAAGTTTCAGTTACATTTCATGAGATAAGCAAGCCTAGAGTTACAAGATGAATTAAAAGTCCTGGGATTGGTAAATTATCTTGCCACCAAGAACCGTCATTAAAACTTTGACATCTTTTATTCTTTCAGCGGGGATGTTAAATATATCATCCGATAAAACGACAAAATCAGCTAATTTCCCAGGGGTTATGCTTCCTTTTTCATTTTCTGCAAATTCAGCGTATGCATTGTTTATCGTATAACATTCAACCGCCTCTTCAACAGAAATTTTTTGCTCAGGGAACCATCCTTCAGGATGCTTACCGTCAAGTGTTTGCCTTGCAACAGCTGCGTAAATTCCAAGTATAGGGCTAAGCGGTGCAACATTCCAATCACTTCCGAAACATAATTTAACCCCATTATCGAGAAATGTTCTAAAGGCGTAGCTTGTTTTACATCTTTCTTTCCCTATCCTTTTTTCAGCCCATCTCCCATCGTCAATCGCATGATAGGGTTGCATAGAAGCAATGACATTTAAATTCTTAAACCTCACGAAGTCCTTCGGATGTATATGTTGAGCGTGCTCAATTCTAAATCTTCTATCCCATGTTGGATTTTGCTTAACAACCTTTTCAAAAATAGAAAGGACCAAACTATTTGCGCTATCACCAATTGCGTGAATTGAAAGCTGAAGTTTTGCCTTATCAGCTTCGATCGCCCACTTTTCAAGCCTGCCATCAATAACAATGTCGGTTGCAAGTCCCTTGGTATTTGGGTTTTCATCATACGGGTCAAAGAAAAGTGCGGTCATTGAACCGAGCGAACCATCAGCATATGCTTTTAGAGATCCAATTCGTATAAACTCATTTCCAAATGGCACTTGTATCCCAAGTTTTGCAAGGTCTTCCCATTGCGAGATTGGAAGTCGAAGGAAAACCCTTATCGTCAGTTCACCTCTTTTGTAAAGTTCTTGATATGCCTTGAAATCTTCAACTGTCCCGATATCATGAACACCCGTAAGCCCAAGCTTTTTTGCCTCTTCAAGTGCAAGTTTAATTGCGGAGATTCGCTCTTCAAGGGATGGCTCGGGAATAACTTTATAAACAAGTGACATTGCTTCATCTTTTAAGATTCCCGTTGGCTCACCGTTTTCGTCGCGAACTATTAACCCTCCAGGTGGATCAGGGGTTTCCCTCGTGATTCCAGCAAGTTTCAATGCCAAACTATTCGCAAGCCCCATATGTCCATCGTATCTGGTTACAAAAACAGGCACATTTTGAGTATATTTGTCTATCCATTCTTTCCTTGGTAATTCCCCACCCCATAATTCATGATCCCAATCCCCTCCAGTAATCCACCTGCCTGGGTTTTTCTCAGCATATTCTTTAATTTTAAGCGCAAATTCCTCAGGTGTTTTAGCGGTTCTCAAATCAACGCTCATAAGCTGAAAACCACCACTTACAAAGTGCGTATGATCATCAATAAACCCAGGCAACATAAGCTTTTTCTTTAGATCAACGACTTTGGTATTTTTTCCAGCATATTTTTTAATCTCCGAGTTTGAGCCAACCGCAATTATCTTATCCCCAAGGACAGCCACAGCTTGAGCGACTGGCTTTGCTTTGTCGACGGTCCAAATTTTCCCATTGATGAAAATTAAATCTGCTTTTGGCATTTGTGCGATGAGAATTTGTTGAAAAAATAAGAAGGCAAATAGTTTAACAATCATTTTTCATTTCAAGTGTTTTATTTTTTACTCATATCTCAAAGCTTCAACAGGATTTAAATTCGCTGCTTTTCTCGCGGGGTAAAATCCAAAGAAAATTCCAACGGCAGCTGAAAATGCAAAGGCAAGAACTATAGCTCCAACCGAGATGAAAACAGGCCAACCTGCAAACCCAGAAATTATCTTTGATAGCAAGATCCCGAAGATTATTCCAAAGATCCCACCAGTAAGTGTCAAAACAACAGATTCAAGCAAAAACTGGAAAAGTATATCTCTTTTACGAGCACCAACTGAAATCCGAATTCCAATTTCACGAGTTCTCTCAGTTACAGAAACAAGCATTATATTCATCACCCCAATCCCTCCAACAATAAGAGAGACGGAAGCAATGCTTCCAAGCAAAATTGTCATGATTCTGGATGTTTCCTGAGCCGTAGATGCGATTTCATCTTGAGTTCTAACCGTAAAATCATCCTCCTGCCAAGGTTGAATTTTATGCTTTTCTCTTAACACTTGAGTTATCTGCTGTTGAGCTACGGGAATTAAATTTGGACTTACCGCCGAAACAAGGATAGAACCGATAAAAAAGAATCTTGAAAGCCGTGTCATAACAGTCGTATAAGGAGCAACAATTATATCGTCCTGATCTTGTCCCATCACATTTTGCCCCTTTGGCTCAAGCACGCCAACAACCTTTACAGGTACATCCCGAATTCTTATAATCTTACCAATTGGATCTTCCTCACCGAAGAGCGCATTTTTCACTGTTTGACCTATGACACAAACTTTTGCCCCTGCTTTGACATCTTGCTCCGTGAAATAACTTCCCGCTGAAAGTCCCCAAGCTCTTATTTGAAAGTAATCTGTGTTGACACCATAAATCCCAGTTCTCCAGTTATTATTGCCATAAATAATTTGTGCCCCTGTTCTAACAATTGGAGTTGCGTATGCGACAGCGTTACATTGATTCTTTATCGCCTCCACATCTTCAACTGTCAATCTACTTACCATACCAGCTTCCATTCTTACTCTACCAGTTTGAGTTGTTGCCCCTGGAAAAACGACGAGAACATTTGTCCCAAGCGATTCAATTTGCTTCTGAACTGAATATTGTGCTCCTTGACCAATTGCAACCATCGCTATGACTGCAGCGACTCCAATTATTATCCCAAGTATAGTCAAAAACGAGCGCATCGGGTTGCTTTTGATCGAGTGATATGCCGAAAGAATTGTATCTTCAAGATTCATGGCTCTATATTTAGCTTTTTTTAATTTTAGATGAAATAAACTTCAAAAAGTTTCACAGACTTGACCAGTAAATTTTCCCATTGTTTACAATACCAAGTGGTTTCCCTTTGAGTTTCCATCCAACAAATGGGGAATTTCTTGATTTTGATTTAAACTTGCCAGCATCGACAATCCATTCAAAATTTGGATCTAACAAAGTTAAGTTTGCAGTTTCACCTTCAGCAATTTTTACTTGGGGCAAGCCAAGAATTTTTCTTGGATTAATTGCAAATAGTTCTATCATACGATGTATTGAAATTATCCCTTTATTAACAAACTCACTAAGGATTAATCCAACCGCCGTTTCAAGCCCAATTATCCCAAATGGTGCAGAAGCAAAGTCAGATTCTTTTTCTTCAGGCGCATGCGGTGCGTGATCAGTTGCAATTACATCAATTGTTCCATCTTTCAGCCCGGAAACTAAAGCCTCAATATCTTCCTCGCTTTTCAACGGTGGATTAACTTTGAAATTAGTATCATAATTTGACTTCCATATATCTTTATCCGTTAAAAGCAAATGGTGTGGTGTGACTTCGGCGGTGATATTTAGATTGTCATCTTTAAACTTGCGCAACAATTCAACTGAACCTTTACTACTGATATGAGCAACATGATACCTAACATTTTTTATCTTGGGTTTTAAATACTGGATCAATTTTAAATCGCGATACAAAATTATCTCCTCACTTATACTTGGATAAGGTGCTAACCCAAGCAATGTCGACCAATATCCTTCGTTTGCCATTCCATTTTGACTCAAAGTTTTATCTTCACAGTGCTGAATTATCACTTTATCAAACATACTGATATACTCAAATGCTTTTCTCATAACCCCCGAATCCTGCACAGGATTCCCATCATCCGAAAACCCAATCACACCAGCTTCAACAAGTTCAGCGATTGGTGCAAGCTCTCTCCCCTCCCTTTTTTTAGTTATCGCCCCGATGGGATAAACATCCACAATTCCACCGAGCGAATCGCTTGCTCTTTTCTTAACATATTCGACAACCCCTGGTTCATCAATCGCTGGTTCAGTGTTTGGCATACAGCACAAACCCGTGAAACCTCCATTTGCTCCAGCTTCAACACCAGATTCAATCGTCTCCTTATGCTCAAACCCCGGTTCCCTTAAATGAACATGCATATCAATAAAACCCGGTGCAATTATCTTCCCGTTCAAATCATAAACCTCAAAATCTTCGCCACCGTCAACTTTTCCAACCTTTTCAATTTTCCCATTAACTATGACTAAATCAAGTATTTCATCGAGATTTTGCGCTGGATTAATTATGCGTGCATTCTTAAAAATTACCCGCATTAAAAATTAAACCTTTTTATTTTTCAATTTGCCATTGTTCCCAGAAGATAAAGAATTGCCATTCTAACAGCGACGCCGTTTGTCACCTGCTCAAGTATAACGGAATGCTCACTATCGGCAACATCTGATGATAGTTCAACTCCACGATTTATCGGACCTGGATGCATTATCAAAATTGGTTTACTTGCTTTTTCAAGCCGTCTACGCGTGATCCCAAAAAATTTATGATATTCCTGCAGAGATGGAATAAAGGCTGAGTTCTGTCTTTCAAGCTGTAACCTTAAAACATTTAAAACATCAACTTTTGGGATTACCTCATCGATGTTGTGATAAACTTCAACCCCAAGATTTTCTATATCCTTCGGGATAAGCGTCTCGGGACCGCAAACGCTGACATTCGCACCAAGCGTTTTCAAACCAAATATATTTGACCTTGCAACCCTGCTATGCAAGATATCTCCAACTATACACACGTTTAAACCCTGAATGTATCCAAATTTCTCACGCATTGTGAAAATATCAAGCAACGCCTGTGTTGGATGTTCATGTGTTCCATCTCCAGCATTTATAACATTAGCATCAATTATCTTAGCAAGAAAATGTGGGGCACCAGGTGATGAATGCCTTATCACAACTAAGTCAATTTTCATCGCCTCAATGTTTTTAACAGTATCTTTAAATGTTTCACCCTTTGCCATACTACTTCCAGTTGTTGTAAAATTAACAACATCAGCTGACAATCTCCGCTCTGCAAGTTCAAAAGAGATTCGCGTTCTTGTTGAACTTTCAAAAAACAAATTAACTATCGTCTTCCCCTGCAATGTTGGGATCTTTTTGATGGGCCTTTCGAGAACTTCTTTAAATGAAACGGCTGTATTTAAAATTAATTCGATATCCTCCTTAGGCATATTTTCAAGCCCAAGAAGATGGCGACTTTTCAACCTCATTTTTTCATTTCGCTCCTTTTATTTATACAAAAAAGCCGAAACCAAATTGGTTTCGGCTTCAATCCTCTTCAACTAAAAGAACCAAATCTTCTCCATCCACTTCTTTTAATTTAACCTTCACTCTTTCATTTAAACTCGTTTTCACCCTCCTTCCAACGAAATCAGCCTGAATTGGGAGTTCCCTACCACCACGATCAACCAAAACAACAAGTTGAACTGTTTTCGGCCTTCCAAAATCCATCAATTCATCAAGAGCAGCTCTTACTGTCCTACCCGTAAAAAGAACATCATCAACAAGAATTATATCTTTATCGTCAATAGCAAAATCAATTTCAGTCGTCTTAACTTCAGGTTGCCGCAATTTCAGTCTCACATCATCTCGATAAAAAGTTATGTCAAGAATTCCAACAGGAATTTGATTGTTTTCAAGCCTTGAAGTTTTTTCAGCGATTCTTTTTGCGAGAAATTCGCCCCTTGTTCTTATCCCAACGATTGCAAGATTTTTCGAACCTTTATTTCTCTCAACGATTTCATGAGCTAATCTGTTAAGAGTCCGTTCGATATCCTCCGCATCCATTATTTTCTCCTTAACCTTCACCCTGCTCCAAGCATTAAAATTTTTGTAAAGATAAAAAGTTAAACCCAAAAAATCAAATATCTGGACTTTGCCAACTTTTCTTGACAATTTTTTCCAAATGATGTATATTTATTTGCGCTAAAATAAAATTTCAACTGAAGTGTTCGAGAAACTCGAAAAACTAAAAAAGCGATACGAAGAGCTAACAAATCTTTTGTCGCAACCTGAGATCGTATCAAATTTTGAAACATACAAAGCGCTTTCAAAGGAACACCACGAACTTTCCGAAATCGTTGAACTTTACAATAAATATCTTGAAACGCTGAAAACTTTAAATGAGACCAAGACATTCCAAAGAGAAATAAATGATCCCGAGCTTAAAGAACTTGCACAGGAAGAGATAAATTCACTTCAAGAAAATCTCAAAGAACTTGAAGAGCAACTAAAAGAAGCTCTAATTCCCAAAGACCCAAATGATGCTAAAAATGCAATCGTTGAAATTAGAGCTGGAACTGGGGGTGAGGAAGCTGCACTTTTCGCTGCGGATCTTTTCAGAATGTATTCAAGATATGCCGAAAAGAAAGGATGGAAGGTTGAAGTTGTGGATTTCAATGAAACAGGTCTCGGCGGATTTAAAGAGATAATTTTCTATGTCACTGGAAATAATGTCTATGGAACATTAAAATACGAAAGCGGAGTTCATAGAGTTCAAAGAGTTCCAATTACCGAATCAAGCGGAAGGATACACACATCCGCAGCAAGTGTGGTCGTCTTGCCTGAAGTAGAAGATATTGAAATAGAAATAAATCCGGACGATTTGAAAATTGAGTTCTATCGTGCAGGGGGGCACGGTGGGCAGAATGTCAACAAAGTTGAAACCGCAGTTAGAATTACGCACATACCAACTGGGATCGTTGTTCAATGTCAGGATGAGCGCTCCCAGTTCAAAAACAGGGAAAAAGCGATGAAAATTTTAAGGTCGAGATTGTACGATAAAATGCTAATGGAAAAAGAAGCTGAACTTGTAGCGCACAGGAGAAGCTTGGTCAAGACAGGTGATAGAAGCGAAAAAATAAGAACTTATAACTTTCCTCAAAATCGTGTAACCGATCATAGAATCAACTTAACACTTTATAACCTTCAAGATATCCTCGATGGAGAGCTTGACCCACTGATTGAAGCGTTAAAACTTGCAGATAGAAAAGAAAAACTTGAACAAGGTTAAAAGGATTACTTGGGCAAGTTGAATTTTGCATAAATATAAATTTTTAAAATATCATCAGTTGGGATAAACAAAAGCGCTGGCCTTTTCACTTTAAATTCTGTTAAACTTATCTGAAACTCACCCTCAACTATCAATGAGTTCCCTTCTCTTTTCATTTTTCCTTTCATAGCTATCTCCCTCGTTTGTCCATGAAATGTTAACAGTCCTACAACGGTTATATCATCGCTCTCCAATTGCACATTGGTGCTTTTGAAACTTACAGTTGGATATTTCAACGCCTCAATAACCTCCATTGCGTGAGAATCACGGTTCGAATTCCCACTATTAAACTTAGCAACCTCAGCAACTGCTTCGGCTCTCAGTATCTTCCCCTGTCCAGCATCGAGTTCAATCAAAAACTTAACATCATTGTTTATCGCCCTTACGGAGTGAAGCGGATGCCTGAGAAAATATTGAGCGTAAGATGCGCCCTTTCCAGCTTCTACTAAGACACTCTGAGAAAACATTGTTGAAAATAAAAACACCAATAAAACAAATACCGATAAAACTTTCATTTTTACCTCTGCTGATTTGTTTTCACTTAAAAAACGTAACTACAATCATCGCTCCTGTTAAAGAAGCAAGTGTTATATAACCAGAAACTCTGTGAATCTGCCTTAGTCTAGCTGCCTTATCTGGGTCTAAGGTTTTCCTTGTGGATAAGCCTAAAATTGGTGTTGAAAGCATGCCTGCGAAATGAACCCAAGCAAGCGCTTTATGAATTGAAATTGAACTTGTCTCTTTTTCACGCCGAACAAGAGGTGGAGGAGAAAACAAAGAAAGCGAAGCTGTTAAATAATACGAAACAACTGTCGCTCTGACAAAACCTCTATGCTTGTTAATAAGTTCATATTTGCCATTGAAAACCTGCTGCCCATAGTAAACAGTCATAGCCATTAAACCAACCGTGACAAACCCACCCAACTGATGAAGCGATAACATCGTTCTCCTTAACTTCAATTCTTTCTCCCTTGATTCCATCGTAAGAGGCGCAATCCCAATGATTCTAAATAATCCTTGCTTCCCCCACAGTGTTTTTTCGACCAAGCTTAACTTCTTAGGCAATAAATCAAACGAAGCGGTATCTGATTGAGGATGCAAAAATTGAACAAAGAAAAAAAGAAATATCAATATAAATCCCAACCGCATAGCACCTCCGTAATTTTTTGAAAACTAACTCAAAAGTTTTAACACCCCTTAAAGAGAAACTGTTCCATCTACTCCCACCTCAAAGCCTCAGATGGGTCAATGCTCGCTGCCCTTTTTGCTGGATAATAAGATGCGAATGAACAAAGAAAAATTGCAGCAAGCCAAACAGCAATAAAATCTGTTAACTTCATTTCCACTGGAAGGGATGGAATTATATAAACTGTGGGATCAAGAGGAAAGATATGATATTTCTCCTGAATATAACAAACAATGAATCCAATCAAACTTCCAACGCTTGCCCCAGTTATGCCAATTATAATCCCCTCAAACATAAAAATTCTAACGATATCCGAGCTTTTTGCACCCATCGCCCTTAAAATTCCAATGTCTCTCGTTTTTTCAATAACCGACATAGTCAGGGAACCCAATATATTAAAAGTTGCGACAAAAATTATCAATGACAATATAACATACGCAACCCATCTCTCAATCTGCATCACCGAATATAAATCCTTGTGAAGGTCATACCATGTTTTAACTTGAAATTCATTCCCAAGCCGTGATTGAATTATTTTCTTAACATCTTCAGATTTATCGATGTCATAGAGACGAATCTCAACGCCATTTATCTTCCCCCTCATGTCAAAAAGTTCCTGTGCAGATTTAAGCGATGTAAAAGCATAATATCCATCGTAATCTTTATTGTTTGATTCAAATATTCCAGAGACGACAAATTTTTTTACATTCGGTTGAACTAATCCAAACATAGATGAAAAACTTGGACTAACGAGTGTCACAGTATCACCAAGAAGAGCATTTAATCTATCTGCTATCGTCAATCCCAGAATAATTTTAGGTAATTTATCCCCATCCGAAAGGTCAAAGTTTCCAAGAACTAACTTGCTTGGGAGCCCCGAAACAAGGTGTGCCTTTGTAGGATCTATGCCTTTAATATACAAAACTCGATTATTTCTATCTGAGATTAACATTGCTTTGCTTATAACAAAAGGAGCATATCCCCTAATTTGACTTATATCAGAGATTGCTCCTTCTATCTTTTTGAAATCCTCAGTGCTTAAATTTAACTTCTTTTCGATTCTTATATGCGGATCAAATTCTACGAGAATTTTCGTGACAAGTCCATTGAAACCATTGAAAACAGAAAGGACAATTATAAGTGCCGAAACACCAATAGTGACCCCGATAAACGATATTAAACTTATAATTGATACAAGAGTTATTTTTCTTTTCGAGCGAAGGTATCTCCAAGCGATGAAAGTTGTAAAGGGGAGCTTTAGCATATCACAAACGCTTGCTTTAAAAAGACAAATCTACAACAAAACCAGGTAGCCACCCGAAAGTGGCTACCTTGATTAAATTTAATAGTTCCCAGCGTAAACTGACAATTTGGTTGTATTTTTTCTGTTTACACTCACCCATGCTTTCCCATCAGCAACTAAGCGATCGCGCACTTGTTGAGGGGTGGCGCTGGGATTTCCTGATAGATAAAGAGCAGCCGTCCCAGCGACATGAGGCGCAGCCATTGATGTTCCACTGAGAGTTGCAGTTGAACTACCGATATAAGTTGATAAAATCCTAACACCTGGAGCATTTATATCAAGCAATGAACCCCAGTTTGAAAATGTTGCAAACTTATTTGATTCATCATAAGCTCCAACCGTGATTGCTTCTTTAACATGAGCAGGGCTGTAAAACTTCGCGTCTTATCCATCATTTCCAGCCGCAATCGCGTAAACAACCCCAGCATTAATTGAGTTTACAACTGCATAATCAAGCGAATTATACGAGGTCCCAGTTCTTGCACCAAGGCTCATGTTCGCAACCATCGGTAGATTTGGATTGTTAAGCTTTTGCTGGGTTACAAAATCAACACCAGCAATTACATTTGAAAACGTCCCCGAACCATCATCACCAAGAACCTTCACAGCAAAAAGCTCAACACCCGGTGCAACGCCAACAACATAACTATTATCATCCTTAGCCCCAATTATTCCAGCGACGTGTGTACCATGACCATTCCCATCATCAGCTGTTCCCTTACCTGTAAAATCAACACCACCAACAACATTTAAATCAGGATGATTTAATTGAATCCCAGTATCAATTACATAAACTCTAACCCCACTTACGCTTCCACTTCCATCTCCCGCCTTTGTTGAACTTATATCAGCATCAATTCTATCAATCCCCCACGGCAATGTTTGAGCAAAAGCATAGACAATTCCATCTTCCTCAATGTAATCTATCCTTGGATCGGCTCGCAAAGCAATAAGTTTATCCTCAGGGATTTCTGCAGCGAAACCTCTAATTGTATAGCGATAAACATGCTCAAGATTTAGACCATAAGTTGAAGCAATTTCACCAGCAATTTTATTAACTGTTTGAGCGACACTTTTGAAATCACCTTTTGGCAAAACATTTTCCTTGAAGACAACGATATATTTCCCTGGGATCGTATTTTCTGCTGATTTTATAACCGGTGCAAGCCCCTGTTGTTGTGTTTGACTGAACTGCTCTTGCTCAAAGGGTTGACTACATCCTGAAATCAACCCAATTAAAAATGAAATAACAAAGATTAAAGATATCGTGAGAATAACTCTCTTTTTCATCTTATCTCTACCTCCAGTTTTTACCTTTGTTATCTAAAATTAAAAGCCCAGCCTTTAAGGCTGGGCGAAAGGAAAAAACGTCAAACTACTTTTACTTCGTCGGCAAGGTATAAAGAACACCAACCCCAACATCCAAATAGTGTTTTGTCCCCACAACAGCTGAATACTTAAGGGTTCCAACAACCTTCACATTTGGCGCTGCGCTATAGGTGACAAATCCTCCAACTCCCCCAGTAATCTTTGTTGCGCTTTCTGGCTTGCTGACAAAAGCAACTCCCAAATCACCTAAAACCCCAAGCTCAACCTTGTCTTGAGTGTAAGCAGTGTAGCCCAAACCATACTTCACAGGGATGAATGTGTACTCTGCAGATTGATCCTCCTTCGGAAATGTCGTATAGCCAACTGAAAGTTGACCAGAAAATCCTTTCACCTTAAAAAAGCTTTCGGGAATATCATAACGATAATAAACGCTGCCTCCAAAACCAACCGTTGGCTTTGCAGTTCCATACCCAAGTGCTAATCCACCTCCAACCTCTCTCGATAAAGCGACACTACTTACTAATAAAGCTAAAGCCAAAAATAAAAAGAGCCCTCTCATATTAACCTCCCTATTATTTTTAATTTTTGATTTTTGTTTATTTTTTTACCACATCGTTATTATACAAAATTTAAAAATAAAAGTCAAGAGGTGTAAATTTTTTTTAAGCATTTAATCAAAAGTTTAAATTTTCCCTATACAAAAAATACATAACCAGCGACCAAGTAACTCAATTCCGACCTCTAAAATTTCAATAAATTTAGTCTATCCCCTACGCTCTAATTAAATCCCATAAACATCACCCTGAAACCTAATTTTAAAACTTTATAATCTTGCGATTCCCATTTTGATTTTAAAATAAAAAATTTGTATTATTAAGTGAATTCCACCAAAAAGGGTAATTCAAGAATAGACAGAGAAAATGCGCAAGAAAAACATTGAAAGAATCACATCACCGGTATGTTTCAAAGGTTTGTATTTAAAAATAAATTCAATAGGTTTGATCCTTTATGGAAAAGGATAATGAAGTAATCAAAATCCTTTTGATTGAGGATGACCCAAATATCGCGGGTTTAATTAAGTATTATCTAAATTCATACAAAAAATATTCCTTCGCTGTCGACTGGGCTGAAACGGCGGAAAGGGGGATTGAAAAACTTTCCTTGGCAAATACTTATAATTTAATTTTGCTTGACTATTATCTCCCGGAAATGAATGGAATAGAGGTGCTTAAAATTATCAAATCGCGAAACATAGATACATTAGTGATAATGCTCTCAAGCGTAAAGGAAAAAGAAGTTATGAGCGAAGTTTTGAAACTTGGAGCCACTGATTACTATATGAAAGAAGATATCATTGGACCACTTTTACCCGTCATCGTAGCAAGCGCCATTGAGAAAGAAAATCTCAGAAGACAAATTGAAAAAGATAAAGGCGAACAATCTCAAAAAATTGAAGCAATTCAAGAAATAGTTATTACTGTATCACATGAGATAAATAACCCACTTGCTGCAATAAAGCTTGCAACAAATATTTTGCTTAAAAAAGATCTCTCCCCCGATGTAAAAACATACATCAAAATAATCAAGGAAAGCACAGATAGAATTGAACAAACTGTCTTAAAATTAAGGGAACTTAAAAGTGACCAAATCGTCCCATATGTAGGGAAGTTAAGAATGTTCGATTTATCAAATAAACCAGGTCACCAACAAAGTGAAAGCAAAGAATGAGTGGAAAAAATGTTCAAGCAAAAATTTTAATTGTTGACGACGAAGAATACCTATGCGAGTTACTAAAAGATGAACTGCTCTCAACAAATCTCTTTGAAGTTGACATAGCAAATGATGGAGCGCAAGCGATAAATAAAATTCAGAGTAAAATTTACGATGTTGTCCTTCTTGATATAAAAATGCCAAGGATTTCTGGAATTGAAGTTTTAAAGTTTATAAAAGAATATTCCCCGGATACAGAGGTGATAATGATAACAGCGCTTGGAGATATAAAACTTGCGGTTGAAACAATTAAACTCGGTGCATTCGATTTCATAACGAAACCATATAATTTTGATGAACTTCTCGTTTCAATCCAAAATGCGCTTGAGAAACGACAGCTTAAACTTCAAAACATACTAATGCAAAAGGAATTATCACACCTCACACAAAGTGATGAAATAATTGGACAAAGCAAGGTATTTAAAGATGTACTTGACATCGTTGCACGAGTGGCTGGAACTGACACAACAGTTTTAATTTACGGTGAAAGTGGAACTGGAAAAGAAGTTATAGCTCGCCTCATCCATAAAAACAGTTTGCGCAAGGATAAACCATTTGTCACAATAAATTGTGCTGCAATTCCAGATACACTTCTCGAATCAGAGCTGTTTGGTTATGAAAAAGGAGCCTTTACAGATGCCCGTACATCAAAACCAGGACTCGTAGAAATTGCAAACGGTGGAACCTTATTCCTTGATGAAATTGGCGATTTAAGCCAATATGTTCAACCAAAGTTATTGAGGTTTATTGAAACGGGTGAATTTAGAAGAGTTGGTGGGAACAACATCTTAAAAGTTGATGTGAGAATAATCTCAGCAACAAATAAAGATTTAAATGAAGAGGTTAAGAAAGGTAATTTCAGAGAGGACTTGCTCTATAGGCTAAATGTTGTGACGATTCGCCTTCCAGCTCTAAGAGAAAGAAAGGAAGACATTCCATTGCTTGTTGAATATTTCCTCAACAAAAAGACGCGAGGAAGAAAAAAGATCAGCCCAGAGGCGATGCAAATTTTGATAAACTACGACTGGCCTGGGAATATTCGAGAACTTGAAAATGTAGTTGAAAGAGCAGCGATACTTGCTAAAGACGACATAATAAAACCCGAAGACCTGGCGTTAAAACCTGAACTTAAAGAAGATTACTATGCCAAACTTATGCGAAAACCTGTCAATACCCTTTCACTTGCTGAACTTGAAAAAATCCACATTGAAAATGTTTTAAAAGCAAACAACTGGAATAAGTCAAAAACAGCTGAAATTCTTGGTATCAGTTTAAAAACCCTATATCTTAAATTAAAGCGCTATGGAATAAGTGAACCGTTTTAATTTCTGGTTTTAATCAATTTTTTAAAATAAAAAAACGGGGAGATGAAAATCTATGGACATGGAAAGAGAAAATATTCAAACGCAAGAACAGGAAGAAACTAAACCGAGGTTGATAGCAGGGCGTCAACCCGTTATCGAAGCGCTAAAATCCCAAAGCGTGATGATCGAAAAAATTTATCTTCTCCACGGTATAAGGGGAAGTCAAATTGACAAAATCAGAAATCTTGCGCGCAAAAAAGGCGTGCCATTTGTTGAATTAAACAAACAACGATTTCGCGAACTTGCAAGTGATATAGCAACACAGGGAGTTATCGCAGTTATAAGCGAGGCAAAATATATAAGCGTTGACGATATTTTAAATGTATCAAAAGAGAAAAATGAACTACCCTTCATTTTAATACTTGATGAAATAGTTGATCCTCAAAACTTTGGAGCGCTTGTCAGAACCGCCGAATGCGCGGGAGTTCATGGAATTATAACCACGAAACATCACACTGCGATCATAAATTCAACTGTAGCACGTACATCCGCTGGAGCAGTCGCTCATGTCGGAATAGCGAAAGTTACAAATCTCGCACAAACTCTTGATGAATTAAAAGAGAAAGGAATATGGATCGTTGGCGCGGATGCAAATGCCTCAAGGCTCTACTACGAGATTGATTACACAGTGCCAGTAGCAATTGTAATAGGAAATGAAGGGCGTGGCTTAAGATTTTTGACCAAACAAAAATGTGATTTCCTTGTAAAAATTCCGATGTACGGAAAAGTCGAATCGCTGAATGCATCCGTTGCAGGGGCTTTGATAATGTATGAGGTCGTAAGAGCAAGAGAATTGAAAAAGAAAAAAATTGTAAATCCATATCTAACTGTAAACGAGCCACTTCTCATGTCATCCTCGACCTTTACTCAACCGTCGGAGCCATTGGCTCCTCAACCAGAAACGAATCAAGATGTTGAGCAAACTGAAGACAGGAAAGAAAAGTCGAAAAAGAAAACAACAAAATCAAAAAAGTGAATCAAACAGCTCAAAATAAAATTTTTCACCTTGCTGAAAAATTTTTCGCCAGAATGGTCTCGATAAGAAGAAAAATCCATCAATATCCAGAACTTGCTTACGAAGAATATAAAACATCCGAACTTATAGCACGAACCCTTAAATCACTTGGTTTAAAAGTCCAAACTGGAATCGCTAAAACGGGTGTAATCGGCATTCTTGAAGGCTCAAAGAAAGGAAAAGTCGTTGCGCTACGCGCTGACATGGATGCCTTACCGATACAAGAGCAAACTGGTTTGCCCTTTTCTTCAAAAGTTCCTGGAAAAATGCATGCTTGTGGACACGATGCTCACACCGCGATGGTTCTTGGCGCAGCAATGATATTAAAACAACTTCAAAGTGAGCTAAACGGAACAGTTAAGTTTATTTTTCAGCCAAGCGAAGAAAAAAATCCCGGTGGCGCAAATCAGATGATAAAAGAAGGCGCACTTAACAATCCAAAGGTTGATTATATCTTCGGTCTTCATGTTCGTCCAGACGCTGATCCAGGAACAATTTTCGTCAAAGATGGACCGCTTATGGCATCCGCTGATGAGATTTACATTAAAATTAAAGGGAAAGGTGGGCATGGCGCCCGCCCCCATTTTACAATCGATCCTATAGTAATTTCAGCAGAAGTTGTTCTAGCCTTACAAAAAGTCGTAAGCAGATTTTTTGACCCCATTGAACCGAGAGTTTTAACAATTGGCTCAATTCACGCAGGAACAGCAACCAATATAATCCCTGATGAAGTCACAATATCTGGGACACTGCGAACAATGAATGAAGAATGGCGTAAAAAAGCATGGCAAATGATTGACCAAATCCTACGCGGAATAACATCAACTTATGGTGCTAGTTACGAATTAAAAATTAATCAAGGTTATCCAGTTTTAGTAAATGATCCAGAAACCACAAGGTTTGTAAAAGAAAAAGCAATTGAACTTTTTGGAAAAAATAAAGTATTTGAGGCAAAGCCAGTGATGGGAGCTGAGGATTTCGCTTATTACCTTCAAAAAGTTCCGGGATGCTTTATATGGCTTGGTGCTGGACATAAAAACTCAAAACACGATATACACAGTTCAAAGTTCACAATAAATGAAGAAGCAATGAAATACGGCGCCTCCCTTCTTGCTTATCTTACTATCTCCATTCTGTCAAAATAAAAAGCCAATTTTTAAACTTGTATCCAGACCCGCAGACTAAGCTCGAAAAGTTCGCTGGTATACTTGACAAATTAATGCTCATCGTCGCTGGCTCAGTTATAGCAACACTTATAATCGAATATGGCTTCTACATTAGTGACTCGGTTAAACGGGTTATACAGCAGTTTAATCTGATTGCGATTTTCTACTTCGTTTTTTTCAACCTTTCAAAACTAGTGATAAATCCTCAACCACTTAGTTACCTTCGCAAAAAATGGATTGAATTCATCTTAACATTTTTAATCATACTTCAAAGCATTGGATTTTTATTATATTTCAGGGAACCATACACAATTGACATCAAAACACTCACAAGAATATATATCGCCTCTGCGCAAATCTATCTCACCCTTGACATCGGCTTAAAAGCAATAAGATATAGTCAAAGGTTAATTCAAAAATCGGTTCATCCCGCACGACTTCTCGTGATAAGCTTTATGCTTTTAATTTTTGGTGGAACCTTGCTGTTGCTTCTTCCGAAAGCAACATATAAAGGAATTTCAATAATTGATGCGCTTTTTACCGCAACAAGTGCCGTATGTGTGACGGGATTAACGGTTGTTGACACAGGAAAATACTTTACAACATTTGGGCAATTAATCATAATGTTTTTAATTCAACTCGGTGGACTCGGTATAATGACATTTACAACATTCTTTATGCTCCTTTTAAGTGGTGGACTGGGAATAAAAGAAAGGCTTATGCTTGGTGAAATTTTTAGCGAAAGAAACTTATCAAAGATTTCATCAACCGTAACAAGAATTCTTTTTATAACTTTCGCAATCGAAGCAATTGGGGCAATCGCTCTTTATAATTTTCTCCCAGATTCAATTTTTAAAAATGAAACCGAAAAAATTTTTTGCTCAATTTTTCATTCAATTTCTGCTTTCTGCAACGCTGGGTTTTCAACTTTCTCAAATAATCTAATGGACATAAAAAATAACATACCTGCAATTCTTACAATAGCAACCCTTATTATCCTTGGTGGGCTTGGATTCATTGTTTTAAGTGAATCGATCGAAAAACCGTTTTTAAAAATGTTGAGGAAAATCAAATTTTTGAGAAATAAAATCCCACCACAAAGAGTTGTCTTTAGTCTTCATTCAAAGTTAGCAATTTCAACAACTGCCATTTTAATAATTTTCGGGTCGCTGTTCTTTTTTATCCTTGAGTTTAATAACTCTTTAAAAGCTGAACCCACGCTCGGAAAAGTTGCTCACGCTTTCTTTCAAGCTGTAACACCAAGGACCGCTGGATTTAATACAATTGATATCTCAAAAATTAGCATCACAACGACGCTGTTTATAATGTTGCTCATGTGGATAGGTGCATCACCTGGCTCAACTGGTGGTGGCATTAAAACGACTTCCTTTGCCTTAATTGTTCTGAAAATTCGGTCGATGATAAAAGGCGATGAGAGAGTTGAAATCTTCAATAAACAGATAAGCGAGGAGAGTGTATCAAGAGCGTTCGCTTCGGGATTGCTTTCTATTCTTTTGATATTAACAGCCACATTTATTCTCACAATAACTGAAAAAACGGCAAACTTAATTGATATATATTTTGAAACTGTATCAGCATTTGGAACCGTTGGATTAAGCAGAGGGATAACACCTAATTTGACAATTTTTGGAAAGTTGATTATCATTACGATGATGTTTATTGGAAGAGTAGGACCCCTTGTCTTTTCATTTGCGCTTTTTGGAAAAGCCGAGAAAAAACGCTATGAACTTCAAAAAGAAAATGTTTTGGTCACATAATGAAGAAATTTGCCGTAATTGGTCTTGGAACGTTCGGAAAAAGTCTTGCCATGGAACTTGCGGAATCAGACGCTGAAGTTCTTGCAATCGATATAAGCGAAGAAAGGATAAATGAAATCAGCCACCCCAATATCACAGCTGTAAAATTTGACAGCACCGACATAAAAGAACTTGAAAGATTTGGAATAAAAGATACAGATGCTGTTATCGTCACAATTGGAGAAAATTTTGAAGCATTACTTTTAACCTGCGTATTGCTCAAAGAGCTTGGAGTCAAAAGAATAATTGCAAGAGCAAATGAAGAGATTCACAAAAAAATTTTGAAAAGCATAGGTATACGAGAAGAAGACATAATCACGCCTGAAGAAGAGGTTGCAAAACGACTTTCAAAATTGCTTTTAAGCGAAGGTTTTATTGAATTTTTTGAGATCACAAAGGATTATGAAATAGCATGGATAAAAGCCCCTAAAAGTTTTTTAGGAAAAACAATTCGTGAACTTGAATTGAGGCAAAATTACAATGTCCTACTTGTAACAGTTATAAGAAATGAAAAAACAATAGGCGTTCTTGATCCCGATACAACAATCGAACAAAACGATGAGTTGTTAATCTTTGGCAGAGATAAAGATATTAAAAAAATAATTCACCAAAGCAATGTATAAAATTTCAGCTCAGAAAAGATTTTCGGCTTCACATATAATCAAAGATTACCCAGGCGAATGCGGTCGCCTGCATGGTCACAATTGGAATGTTAAAGTTACAGTTAAAGCAAAAGAACTAAATGACTTTGGAATGGCTATAGACTTCAAAGAATTATCCCAAATTTTGAATGAAGTAATTGAAAAACTTGATCACTATCACCTTAACGATATACCACCATTTAATGAAATTCAACCGACCGCTGAAAACCTTGCAAAATTTTTCTATGATGAGCTGAAATCAAAACTGGCTCAATATAAAAATGTTGAAATTGACTCAGTTGAAATATGGGAAACTGAAAAATACTCCGCAATTTATCAAGAGTGAATAACTGTAAAAAATGAAAGCAAACAAGCCCGAAAACATACTTACTGTAAACGAAATTTTCTTTAGCATCCAAGGCGAATCAAGCTGGATGGGATTTCCCTGCGTCTTCGTCAGGTTAACATACTGCGATTTAAGGTGTGTATGGTGCGATACTGAATATGCTTTCTACGAGGGTGTTGATATGACAATTGATGAAATTATTGAACAGGTGAGATCATACAACTGTAATCTTGTCGAGATAACAGGCGGAGAACCATTATTCCAAGAAAACACATTGAAACTAATTGAAAAACTATGTGATGAAAACTTCACTGTTTTGCTTGAAACTGGTGGACATAGAGATATAAGCAAAGTCGATCCAAGAGCTCACATAATTATGGACATAAAATGCCCCGGAAGCAAAATGAGTCACAGAAACCGATGGGAAAACATAGAATATCTTTCAAAAAAAGATGAAGTGAAATTCGTTATAAAAGATAGAGCTGACTACGAATGGGCTAAAGAAATAATTAAAAAATTTAATCTCACTGAAAGAGTGAAAACGGTTTTATTTTCACCCGTATTTGGAGAGATTGAACCAGTTACACTTGCTACATGGATACTTGAAGATAAACTTCCCGTCCGATTTCAGCTTCAAATGCATAAATACATTTGGTCACCCACCGCAAGGGGTGTTTAAATTAAAATCTGTGAAACTATCCCACCGACTGTGAACGCTATAACCCAACTTGAACCCCAGATTATCAACCCTTCTACTAAACCTCTCTCCTTCAACATAACCGTCAGCGAAGCTATACATGGTACAAATAATGTAATCGTCACAAGTCCTGCAACCGTTTGCATAGGTGTTAGATCGAGCGCATAAAATCCAGCTGCACCGAAATCCCTTCTCACGATTCCCATTATAAAAGCTCTTGATGCCTCAGCAGGTAATTGGAGCCAATTAACAGTTAGCGGTGAAAGAAGTTGAATCCATTTATCAAGCAAACCTGTAACTTGCATAATTCCAATAGCAAAGGCGCCAATAAAAAACCACATTCCCGCCTCTTTTATAAAGAAGAGGGTTCGCATCTGTGTTTTTCTAATAAGATTATTAATTCGTGGAATCCTCATCGGTGGCAAATCTATAAGAAGTGGAGTTGCCCCACCTGGTAAAATTTTGTTTAAAACAACACCAACAAAGACGAAAACAGAGAACATTACAAAGATGTAAATTAATGTAGCTTGAAATCCAGCCCTCATAAGAAGCGTCGTTATGACCGCAAGTTGTGCCGAACATGGAATTGTTATTTGCAAAATCGCTGTCATAATCCTTTTATCCCTGGTCGTAGGAAGAAGGCGTGTTGTTATAGTTGCCATCGTCACACAACCAAAACCAAGAATCGTTGGAATAATTGCTTTACCATTCAACCCAATATAATTCATCAATTTATCGACAAAAGTTGCAAGCCGTGGTAAATATCCACTATCCTCAAGTACCGCAAGCATAAGATAAAACCCCACAACAAGAGGTAAAAGCAAAAATAAAAGATATCTGACCGTCATCGTTAAAACCCCAAATTCACCAAAAAATATAACTAAAGCTGGATTCTTAAAATTGAACTCATATTCAACATTTTTACCTCTAACAAAGTTTTGCATTTCATTTAAAAGCTCAGGTGAATTTTTCAAACCATGTTCAAAAGTAAAACTTTTACTATCAACTACTTCATCACTTTCGTTTATGACATTAACACTTATCTCAACTGGGAAATAATTTGCGATAAGTTTCTTGACATTATACTCATAAATCTGCACACCAATTTTATTCTCCGTGAAATCAACTAAATCCTGAGCTATCAATTTACCAATTATTAAGTACGCCAAATATAGAACAAAGGCGATAAAAACAAGACCAAACACAGGGTGCATCGCAAGCCTGCCAATTAGCCCTGAAATCCTCCCAGCCGTAGTATCAACGCTTACAACCTCCGCAACGATTTGATTTGCCCTATTTCTTCGCTCGATATAAACCTTCTCACGTTCATCATATTTACAAAGTTCACCGTCAAACCTCGACCCAAATTTAGCAATGGTCTCCGTATCTCCCTCGACAATTAAGAGAGCTTCAATTTCACTTATGTTAAGTTTTCTCGAAATATCTAAAATCTTATCTGCAAGTTTTTTATCTCTATTTCCCTGACAAGCTTTTTCAATTGCATTAACAACCTCATCAAAGCCAACTTGTTTAACAGCAATCGTTGGGATTACCGGAACGCCAAGTAATTTTGAAAGTCGCTCAACATTTATTCTAATTTTTTTCTGCTCTGCTTCATCCATCATATTCAATGCAACTACAACAGGCTTACCCGAATCTATGAGTTGAAGTGTAAGGAACAAATCTCTTTCAAGGTTTACGGCGTCAACAACATTTAAAATAACATCGGCATCCATAATTATGTTTTTTGCAATTCTTTCCTCATCGTTAAAGGAAGAAAGTCCGTATATCCCAGGAGTATCATATACAATGAAATTTTTATACCTGCCCTTTAAAATTTCAACCGTTGTCCCCGGATAATTTGAAACTTCAACATAAAGTCCGGTTAAGTAGTTGAAAAAAATTGATTTTCCAACATTAGGGTTTCCAACTAAAACGAGCTTTTTGAAACCCTTTTCTATTTTTATTTCTGTGGATTTATGTACATGCATAAGGATATCAGATTTTTTTGACAATAATTTTTTTCGCTATTTCACTTCCAACTGCTATTTCTTGGTGTTGCTTTGATATAACAACGGTGCCACCGGGCAATTTATAAGCACATTTAATTTTTACTCCCTCAGTGACACCAAGACGAACAAAGTGTGCTTTCACACTATCATCAGGTAACTTATAAACTTCAAGTTCCATTCCAGGTTTTGCATCGCTTAATTTCATAACTTCATCTTTTTTCATTTCTTTGCCCCTGCGCATTTTGCACAAAGTCCGTAAATTTGGTGCGTATGTCTTATCGGTTTAAACTTATATTTTTTGCATATCTCATCCTGAATTTTCTCAATCTCTTCGCTCCTAAATTCAATTATAGTTCCACAATTCACACATATCAAATGATCATGATGTTCCCTTCCAAAAGCTCTTTCATAAACGAAAACATTGCCCACTTTATGCCTTGAAACCACCCCAAGATCAAACAAAAGTTCAAGCGTGTTATAAACTGTCGCCCTCGAGACCTTTTTCCCCTCATTTTTCATCTTAACAAACAAATCTTCCGCACCAAAATGCCCCTTCATCTCAAGGATTGAATTCAAAACCTCATATCTTTGCTCTGTTGCTCTAAGATTACTGCGTTTTAAATGTGTTGAAAAATCTCTACGAACTTTTTCAATTAATTTTTCGCTCGCCATTTTTCACTCCATCTATTTTAAACTTAATCTAAATAAAAATTAAAAACTTTTGCAATAAAAAGCAAATAAATAAAAATGCCTACTGTCAAGACATATCCTGTATATTTGAACTTCTCACCTCAAATTGATATTTTTAATAAAAACAAAACTTCAAACTTGTGAAATGACAGATTATGTGATCATCTTGGTCACAACTCCAAATGTAATTGAAGCGAGGAAAATCTCAAAAATACTTGTAGAGGAAAAACTTGCCGCTTGCTGCAACATAGTTGAAAAAGTTAACTCGATTTACTTCTGGCAAAATAATGTAGTGGATGACTTCGAATCTCTCATTATAATCAAAACAAGAAAAGACCTTTTCCCTGAACTTGAAGCTCGGGTTAAAGAATTGCATAAATACACTGTCCCTGAAATTATAGCAATTCCGATAATTGCTGGTTCTAATTCATATCTTGACTGGATCAACGACACTGTAAAGCAAGTTGAAAAGACAAAATGAGAAGGTCATCAAGGGATTTGCTATTTAAAATTTACATCGCTGGGGTTTATGTTTTTCTTTACTTACCGATCCTTGTTCTAATTATCCTTTCCTTTAACAAATCGAGATGGACAACGATTTGGGAGGGATTTACATTCCAGTGGTATGCTAAACTTCTTAACAACAAAATTCTTTTAAACTCGTTAAAAAATAGCATCATTGTCGCTCTCGTTTCGACATTTTTTTCAACTTTCTTCGGAACCATCGGTGCAATCGCCTTGAGAAAACTTGAATTCAAGTTAAAAGAAGCCTTCGAAATTTTAATTTATCTCCCTGTAATAATCCCTGAGATAGTCTTAGCTGGGGCATTGCTCAGCTTTTTCGGATTTGTCAAAATTACGCTTGGGTTTACAACTGTTATAATTGCACATATCGTCTTCAGCATTTCATATGTCATCTTGATCGTGCTCGCAAGACTACAAAACATCGAAAAGGAGGTTGAGGAATCGGCACTTGACCTTGGAGCAAATGAATTTGAAGTTTTTAGAAGGGTTACACTCCCGCTTCTTCTTCCAGCGATAATTTCATCGGCACTTATTGTCTTCACACTTTCAATCGATGATTATTTAATCACATCTTTTGTGGCTGGCGTTTCCTCCACAACGCTACCACTTCAAATCTATTCAATGTTGAGAACAAATATAACCCCGGAGATAAATGCTATCTCCACGATTATGCTTTTAACCACAACGATGGCGATAATTTTATCACAAAAGTTGCTGACATCGAAATGAAGGTGAGATTCTTAACCATAGTTTTATTTTCAATTTTCACCTTGATTTTTAATTCATGCTCCAGAAGCAAAAACGAAGTCAATGTCTATGTATGGTCGGATTATTTATCGCAAGATGTGATTGAAGAATTCGAAAAGGAGACGGGAATTAAGGTTAATCTCGACACTTATGATTCCAATGAAGCACTGCTTGAAAAATTACAAACTGGAGTAAGTAAATATGATGTCGTCGTCCCCTCAGATTACATGGTTCAAATACTTATCAGACAAAATCTTCTTCACGAGATTGATAAAACTAAAATCCCAAATCTTAAGCATATAAATTCTCGCTTTTTGAATCTTCAGTATGATCCCGAGAATAAATTTTCTGTTCCATTTTTCTGGGGGACGACTGGTTTTGCCTACCGAAAAGATAAAGTTGGGAAATTACCTGAAACTTGGTCAGTTTTGTTTGATGAAAAGTACAAAGGGAAAATTTTGATGCTTGACGATATGAGGGAATGTTTTGCAGTGGCTCTTAAACTTCTCGGACATTCAATAAATGAAACAGATACATCGATTCTTTTAAAAGCAAAGGAAATTTTGGCAAATCAGAAAAAACTTGTCAAACAATACAACAGTTCTGGCTTTGATCAAGCAATTTTGTCCGGGGATGTTTGGATAGCCCACGGCTGGAGTGGTCAACTTGTGAAAATAGCCGAATCGGATTCAAATATAGTTTATGTTCTCCCAAAAGAAGGAGGAACATTATGGATTGACAATCTCGCAATTCCAAAATCTGCCGATAATATTGAAAATGCCCACATTTTTATCAATTTCCTGCTGAAGCCCGAAATAAGCGCAAGGGTGAGCGAATTTTCCGGCTACGCAACTGTAAATGAAACTGCAAAAAAATTCATCAACCAGAAATATTTAACAAAACAAAGATATCCGGACGAGGAAGCGCTCAAAAATTTTGAACTTATGCAGGATCTCGGCACAGTTACAAAACTTCTCGATAGATTTTGGACGGAGATAAAATCACAGTGATTTGACAAAAGTCAATTTTTAAAAACCCTTTTATTCTTAAATTTTTAATGCAAAATTAAAAACAAACTTGGAGAACCTCAATGGCGTACATTATTGCAGAACCCTGCGTAGGGGTTTGCGACACCGCCTGCGTTCAAGTCTGCCCTGTAAATTGCATTTATGGTCCGGAAGGTTATGATGTTACGAATGAGGAACATCTGAAGGAGATGCGGGAGAAAAAGATGCAGCTTTATATCCATCCTCAAGAATGCATTGATTGTGGTGCTTGCCAACCGGAATGCCCTGTTGAAGCAATCTTCCCAGAGGCAGAGGTACCGGAAAAATGGCAGCAATATATCAGAATTAACTATGAAAGATTTGGTTTGTAATTTCTAAAGCCCGACCTTTAACTGGGTCGGGCTTTTTTATTTAAACTAAAAGCTTAAAACCCATGAAAACCTATAAAGACGCCGGAGTTGATATCGACCTCGCTGAGAAACTTGTTCAAAAAATAAAACAATTAGCTAGAAAAACTTTTAACGAACGTGTTCTTGCAGATATTGGATTATTCGGAGCTTTTTACGATGTAAAGTTTGAAGAATACAAACATCCCGTCCTTGTCTCAAGCGTAGATGGAGTTGGAACAAAGCTTAAAATCGCCTTTCTTGTAAATAAACACGACACAATTGGACAAGATTTGGTAAATCACTGCGTAAATGACATACTTGTTTGCGGTGCAAAACCTCTTTTCTTTCTTGACTACTTCGCAACGGGAAAGCTAAACATCGATGTTGCTGAGCAGGTGATATATGGGCTTGCAAAAGCGTGTGAAGAAAACAACTGCACTTTGATAGGTGGTGAAACTGCCGAAATGCCTGGATTTTATCAGGAAGGTGAATACGATTTAGCGGGAACAATAGTTGGAATTGTTGAAAAAGAAAAAATTATAAAGGGTGATAAAGTAAAAGATGGTGATATTTTAATAGCTTTGCCCTCAACTGGACTTCACACAAACGGGTACTCGCTCGCACGAATGATATTGCTTGAAAAATTTAAAATAGATGAATTTATCCCGGAACTTAACACAACTCTTGCCGAAGAACTTTTGAAGATCCATCGTTCATATCTAAAGCCAATTTTAAAACTTCTCGATAAATTTGAAATCCATGCGATGGCACACATAACAGGCGGTGGCATCATCGGAAACACAAAAAGGGTGGTGCCAGAAACTTTAAAGATAAAGATATACTGGGATTCATGGGAAAGGCCAGCTATATTCAACCTCATCCAAAAGCTTGGTAATGTACCTGAAGAAGACATGAGACGAACATTCAATCTCGGGATTGGTTTAATTTTAATAGTTGACAAAAACGATGCAGACAAAATCATTAATGAACTGAAATTACTAAACGAAAACCCATTTATCATTGGTGAGATAACAAAATAACTCAGCCTTTAAACCTTTCCTCCCTCACCCTTTGAAGAAGGATCAAACCAACCACAAAGAAGAGAGCCACGGAGATAACTGCTATCCTTTGACTTCCAGTGATCGATGAGACAAATCCAAAAACAAGAGGTCCAAGTATCGCTGAAGATTTTCCAAAGAAGGAGTAAAATCCAAAAAATTCGGTCTTTTTCTCAGGCGGAATTATCTTTGACATCAAACTACGACTTGTGGATTGAGATGAGCCCATCGCAGCGCCAGCGATGAAGCCAATTATGTAAAAACTTATTTTATCTGTACAAAAATACGCTCCGATGGCAGTTGCAACCCACATCAAAAGTGTGATGCTTAATGTTTTCTTTTGACCTATGCTATCTGCAATTATTCCAAATATAACCGAACCAAGTATCGCAGTTGATTGGACCGAAAGGAAAAATGTTAATATCTCTACAAGTGAAAAATTCAATGTGTGCCTTGCAAAAATTGAAGCAAAAATTATCACCGTGTTTATCCCATCTGCATAGATAAAATATGAGAGAAGAAAATTTCCAATGTTTTTATATCGCGTTGCATTTCGAAATGTTGATTTTACCCGTTCAAGCCCAACTTTAAAATAAGAGATATCCTTTGATAGATCGACTTTCCTTTCTTTTATCAAAAGGAAAAATGGTAATGAGAATACAAAGAAAAACAAGGATGCGATTACAAAGCTCAATCTAACATTGGTCATATTTTCAGCTGTAAACTCACCCTTTAAAAAAGGATAGACAAAAAGAAGTGAAGCGAATGAACCAACATAGCCCATCGCAAAGCCATATCCTGAAACTCTGCCGTAGCTTCTTTCGCTTGTTATTTCCGGAAGAAAAGCATCGTAAAAAACAAGACCGCCCTCAAACCCGATATTTGCAAGTATAAGCAAAACCATTCCAAGCACTACATCACCACGCTCTACAAAAAACATCAACCCAGTCGATACGATGCAAAGATATGTAAAAATAAAAAGGAAAAACTTTTTGTTCGAACTGTGATCAGCTATTGCCCCGAGAAATGGTGAAATCAAAGCAACTACAAACATTGAAATGCTGAAGGCAAGGCCCCAGAGAAAATCCCCGATCGCGGAGTTTCCCACAACAACTTCCCTGAAATAAACCGAGTAAGCAGTTGTTAAAATTAAAATCGAAAAAGATGTGTTCGCGAAGTCAAAAAGCGTCCAGATGAAAATTCTAAATCTATTCCCCACCTTTCAATCTCACTCTTTTCTAAAACTTTTATCAATCAATCCCCTGCCTTGTTTAAAGAGTTGACCTGTTTCTCTAAGTTCATTGTAAACCGCATCAAGAACTCCATTTACAAATTTGCTGCTTTTCTCGGTGCTAAACTTTTTCGCGAGTTCAATTGCTTCATTTATCGTCACCTTAGGCGGGATCTCAGGATAATATTTCAGTTCACAAACTCCCATCCGCAAGACAATTTTATCAATTAAAGCAAGCCTATCGACCTCCCAATTTTTCACTTTACTTGCGATTATTTTATCAAGTTCATCGACATGTTTAATCACATTTAAAAATAGAGATTTCCCAAATTCATAATTCTCCTCGTCGGATTTAAATTCCGAAAAAAGATCCGAGAGTATAAATTCAGGTGAATTGCCGGAAAGTTCGTAAGCATAGAGCATTTGAAGAACCCTTTCACGGACTAACCTTCTTTTAAAAACCACTTCTCTAAAATCGCTATTTGGTATTTCCTTTTCTATAAAACTTATCCCTTTTAAAATTTTAAAAAGCCCACCCTAAAACAGGGTGGGTTGAACTCTTTCAGCTACTATGGTATCTTCTTTCAAGTGATGCCTTCGTTAGGTCAAGTGATATTTTTCTAATTTTAAATGCATTCATAATCCTTTCCTCAGCTATTCTCGCTGAAGCAACATGTGTCGGAATTTTTTCTTTCTTAGAAATTTCAAAAACCCTCATAAGAGTATCATAAATCCCCTCAGCTTTCTTCATTGCGTGCTCTTTGCTGTAGCCTTCAACTTCCCTGCCAACATTTATTAAACCACCGGCATTTATGACATAATCCGGTGCGTAGAGTATCCCATGTTCCATAAGCATTTTATCATGTTTATCCTCATCAAGCAATTGATTATTCGCACCACCTGCAATAATTTTAAACTTGAAACGTGGTATTGTTTCATCGTTTATTATGCCTCCAAGCGCACAAGGCGCAAAAATATCAGCATCAACATCATAAATCTTGTCTGGTTCCACATATTCAGCTTTGCATTCAGAAAGGCATAGTTTAACCTTTTCAGGAACGATATCTGTTATATAGAGCTTTGCTCCATCCTTTACAAGGTGCTGACACAAAAATCTTCCAACCTGCCCCACACCTTGAATGGCAATTTTCTTCCCTTCCAGCGATTCATTACCATAAACTTCTTTGACACACGCTTTAATTCCAACATAAACTCCGTAAGCTGTTACAGGAGCAGGATTCCCGCTCCCACCAAGCGATTCAGGGATGCCAGTGACAAACTTCGTTTCTGAGTAGATCCATTCCATAACCTTTTCATCAGTCCCAACGTCTTCGGCAGTTATATACCTTCCACCCAAGCTTTGCACAAATCTTCCAAAAGCCCTAAAAAGAGCTTCATTTCTTTGAGTTCTCGGATCACCAATTATAACTGCCTTTCCACCACCAAGATTAAGTCCAGCCACAGCTGCTTTATAGGTCATTGCTTTTGAAAGACGAAGGACATCAAAAAGTGCTTCTTCTTCGCTTTCATATTTCCACATTCTAACTCCACCAAGTGCGGGTCCAAGAATTGTACTATGAATAGCAATTATTGCTTTTAATCCAGTTGAATCGTCATAACAAAAAACAACTTGTTCATGTCCATGTTTTTGGACAAGTTCAAAAACGTTCATGATTGATCTCCTTTTTGATTTTTAATTTATCCGAGAACTGCCTGATTTTGTCAGGCAAAAGAGTAATTCTGGGTTTACCTGTCGCTGGGTTTAAATCTACAAGCACATCAGCACCGTAAACATTTTTGATGTTTTCTTCAGTTAACACAATGTCTGGCTTACCAATTGAGTGAATTTGTCCCTTTGATAAAAGTATAACTTTGTCACTGTATGAAGAAATAAGATTTAAATCGTGCGAAACAGATATTATGGATGTGTTTCTTTCACGCGCAAGAGTTTTGAGAAGGGAAAATGTCTCAATTTGATGTGAAATGTCAAGATGAGCGTTTGGTTCATCAAGCAAAATAATTTTCGGTTGTTGTGCAAGTGCCCGAGCTATCAAAACCATCTGCCTTTCACCAAAAGATAAAGAAGTCACTGGTTTATCCGCAAGCTCCTTTATGTTTGTTAATTCCATAGCTTCAAGAGCTATTTTAATATCTTCCTTGCTTTCAAATCCAATCCCCTTGAGATACGGGTTTCTCCCCATTAAAACAGTCTCCAGCACTGTATATGGAAACGGGAAAAAATTATCCTGTGGAACAAATCCGATAATTTTAGCCAATTCTTTTAACGAGTATGAATTTAAACTTCGATTATAAATTAACACCTCCCCCTTGTTCGGAATGAGCAGTCGCATCAAAATTTTAAGCAAGGTTGTCTTCCCCGAACCGTTGGGACCAATCAAGCTGACAAATTCACCTTGCTCAACTTCAAAGCTTATATTTCTAAGAACGGGAGTACGACCATAACTGAAACATATGTTGTTAACCTTAACAATCATAACTTTAAATTCATTATGTAATCTCACCAAAAATTTAAACAAAAAAGGAAAATTTTGCAATTCACCGCAACACCTCCGAATTAACTTTTAATCAAATCTTCTAACCTTCGCAAAATTCTTAATGCTTACATTAACATAAAATTGAAACGCAAAGCCAGACAAATTAACATTTCCAAATTTTACCTTTCTTCTTTCCTCCTTATCTCCAACTTTTCTCAAAAATGACCATTCATTACTTTTTGGCGTCGCCTGATAATATACTCTCCCACCTATATTCACATCTGGAGTTATAACAAATTCAACTCCAGACCCCGCAGTTATACCAAAGAACCACAAACTTGGGCTTAATGCATACTTAACAGTATCCGAACCATCTGTTTTCTTAATTGAAAATTCAAAGTTTGAAAAAACTACATTCGACTCGAAAGCCAAAGCAAGCCTCCTAAAATAAAACTTTTTCATCAAACCTAACCCAAGCCAACCAAATGTAGCGTTTTTCACATCTTCCCCGAAGAACTTCGCCTTAAGTGGAATAATCCCCGCACCTCCACCTAACACAAGCCAGAGCTGCGATATTTGAGATCTAGAAACCCTACCAATGTTAAAATTCACATTAAATCTTCCAGCATACCCAAATTTGCCATGAGATATTATTTCAAGCGTATCATTATCTATTTCCCGAAGTATACCATTGCCCAATTGGCCTCTTAGCCCCAATTTAACAGCTTCAATTCCCACAGGTGAAAGAAACCCACCGAAAACAAAATCAAAAGGAAATCTTGGCCTTTCTTCAACAAACATTCCTCTTTCTATTTTGCCCCAAAGTATACCACCAATTATAATTTGTGCTCTGCTAAATCTTGCATCAACCTTTGTAACCCGTACAAAACCAACATTTTTGGGTTTTATTTCACCACTCGGTTCCTCAACCATTTCAATAACATTAAACCCATCGTCAATTCCGATACCTTCTCTTCTGCCGAGCGGAAAACTTACACTATTAAACCCAACCTCGGAAATCGGTGAATATAATTTGAAAAGATTTCTCATGGTAAGTTCAAATTTAAAAGCAATTGAACTTACTGCATTCATAAATGCGGTATCCTCAGCTGCAACTATATTTCCATCCTTTATCTCAAAGATTGACTCATCCTCATCTTCAATTTCATATTCTGGTTTAACAGAATACTGATTGTCTTTAAAATTAACTCTAAAAAGTGTCAATCCACCCTGAAGGGCAACTCTCACCGCTGGAACACGCTTTTCCTTTTTATCCACAACTTTAACGATAGTATCTCGGGAAGCAAGATATTTTTTGATAAATGGAACAACTACATATCCGGAGTTCATGATGCGTTCCACCTTTTCTGCCGAGATGCCAAGCGATTTAGCCTTTGTCGCTATAAAACTATTTCTTTCAGCCTCTGTTACAAGTGCAAGGGCTCTCATTTCCTTGTTGATGTCAAGTATTTTTATAAGCTCCGGCGCAAGATAATATTCAACATCACTTTTAAGCTCGTCCACTGATTTATACTTTTTACTTAAACAAACCCTTGCAAAATTTGAAGTTATTTCGCTTGGCAAACTCTCCCAATAAAATCTCGCCAACTTTATCTCTTTCTCAAGCAAAGAAGCAAAATATTTCCTATTCTTTTCAGACGGCGCCCTCAACATCTCCCCAATAAGTACCACATTATCATAATAAGCAATTGTTTTGGCGAAATATTTCCCAAGAGATGTTTCAGAGCTAACTTTTCCTAGTTCCTGTGAACTTAAATATGAAGCAACTGTGGAAAGCAAAATTAGAAGGCTCGCAAAGAAAGCTTTTAAACTTTTCATGAAAGAACCTCCCTTTAAGTTCTTTATCATCTAAATATAGTTAATTTTGAAATTCTTATCAATATGGAAGGCAAAAAAGGAAGTGGGCAGGCGCGGAATCGAACCGCGGACACACGGCTTTTCAGGCCGTTGCTCTACCGACTGAGCTACCTGCCCTTAGAAATGGATGGAAAATTCATAAAAAATATAAAAAATTTTAAAAAAGAATGCAAGTCAAAATTTGGATTAACTTCACCTTCTTCTTAAATTTCACAACAAAAATTAAAACTCACTTTCAACTTATGATGTTTGGCTTCGCAGTTTTTATGCTATTACTTGTCATTAGCATTCAAGTTTATCTGTGCAAAAAATTAATGTTTTATATAGAAACAACCAGATTACGAAAATTTTCAAAAGCGATACCCTTTATCTTTCTACTTTTTAATCTTCCCACCTTGCTGTTGTTCATAAATAGAGTTGTAAAAATACAAATTGTTACAAATTCACCTTTGTTTATTTATCCCTTTGCGATATGGCAAGGTACAACAATTTTCGTATTTATCGTGATTATGATTGCAAAGTTAATTGGTTCACTTGCAAATCCTGTATCAAAGAAACTGTTACACAACGAAACAAAATTAAATGAATCGAGACGAAAATTTTTGCGCACTGCCTTGGTTGGTGTATCAGCATACGCTTTCACTGGTTCAACAATTGGAACGATAGCAAGAAATGACTTTAGAATTGAGAAAGTAAGAATAAAGATTCAAAATCTTCCAGAAGAGCTGAAGGGATTAACAATTGGTTTGATAAGCGATGTTCACTCTGGAATTTTTATGACTGAAGAAGATATGCAACCCTACTGTGAAGCTCTGAATTCACTTGAACCAGACTTGATTCTTATGCCCGGCGATTTCATAACATCAGATCCAGACGAAATTTACCCGTTCATCAATGTTTTCAAAAATTTAAAATCAAAATATGGAATCTTCGCAACCCTTGGAAATCACGAATTTTTCCCAAGGCAACCCCAAAGGATAGCCAAAATAATCGAAGAAAATGGGATAAGGGTTTTAAGAAATGAAAATGAAAAAGTTGAAATTAATGGAGAAGAACTCTTCATAATTGGCATTGACGACCTTCGCTACGGTGCAGACCTTGATAAAGCGATGAAAAATGTTAAAAACGAAAAAGTTAAAATTCTTCTCTCACATAAACCTTACGACTTCCCAAGATTTGCTCAAAACCAAATACAATTGACTGTTTCAGGACATACACACGGTGGGCAAATAGTTTTTGCAAAAATTGATGATACCTACATCACCCCATCTGCACTCGTCTCAAAATTTGTAGCAGGGCACTATAAACTTGGTAACTCACACTTATATGTCACCCGTGGTATCGGCGTTGTCGGTTTACCACTACGGTTAAACTGCCCAGCTGAAATAACACACATAACGCTTATCTAATAAGGGGCACATAGCGTGCCCCCAGATATTTTATTCGCCAGAGCCTTCGGCTTTTTTCTTCGCGGATTTTTTCTCTTGCTTGATCTGTTGTATCTCAATTCTCACTTCCTGAGCAAGCTTTCTAAGCTCCTGCATCTTTTTTCTTAAACGAGTTCCAGCTGACATTACGCCTTTCTCATAAAACTTCCTAAAATCATCTTCAAGCGAATTAACAAATTCCTGAAGTTGCTGAAATCTGTGATGCATTTTAACCTCCGTTTTTAAGTTTTTAATCTGTTTTTAAAAAGGAAAAGGTTTATATTTTTATTTTCCCTTTTGAAACCGCCTTTAAATGTGCATTTTTCAAATTTTCAACCAGCTCATTAATTTTATAGTAAAGTTTTTTGTGTTTCCTTGGCTTTCTTTTCGCAAGAGCATAAGAAGTAAGTATCGGCATCGCTATTGTTGAATCAGTATAGCACACAACAGCATCTGGCAATTTATCAGGATCAACCTTACCCCAGCTCACAGCTTCAGAAGGAGTTGCTCCCGACAAACCACCTGTATCGGGTCTTGCATCGGTAATTTGAAGAAAATAATCATGCCCTTTTTCATCTATCCCAAGCACTTCTTGAATTTGTGGCTCTGTTTGAAGCAGAAAGTTCTTTGGTGAGCCACCGCCGAAAATTAAAACAGCACTCTTACCACCAGTTGATTTTGCCCAATAAACGATTGCCGCTGTCTCGTTAACATCTTTGGTAATATCAATCTTAATTTTATATCCATTTAAAGCCATAGCGGAAATATTCATTCCAATTGAACTATCCCCAGGTGAAGAAACATAAACTGGAACACCGTATTCATAGGCTGCCGAAAGAATACTCATATCCTTAATTCCAAGCACTTTTTCCCTCTCCCGAACATATTTTCCAAGCAAGTAATGAAATTCAGCTGTGCTCATTTCCTTTTGAAATTCTGGCTGTTTTAAAACTTCCCTTATAAATTCATCCGTTGATAGCAAAACCTTGTAATCAAACAAAATATCATAAATTCTTATAACCCCTTCCTTCCTTAGAATCCTATCATCAACAAAAGGAGTCCCACGGTGAAGGTTATGCCCTATTGAAAAATGTATATCATGATACAAATTTGCCCCTGTTGAAACAATCCAATCAACAAAACCAGCTTTTATAAGTGGAACTATACAACTTCCCCCAAGCCCTGCTGGCGTCAAAGCACCCGTTAAACTCATACCAACCGTTACATCATTTTGGAGCATTTTTTCAACGAACAATTGGCAAGCTTCCCTCAAACGCCCCGCATTATATGCTTGGAAATATTCATCTACAAGCTTTGTAACCCGTATATCTGCCTCAATAGGCTTTCGATTGATCGGTTTACCAGAAAGCAGATGCTTTTTCTTCAACCTCACCTCATTTTTTTCGTTTTTTATAACTGTCTTGAATTTTAAAAAATTTTCAAAATAAAGCAAATTTTAAAGCTCATACCCTAAACTTCCATAGAAAATTTGGCATGATTTTTGAGCTTATCTAAAGCTCCCCCTAAAATCAAGTATGAATTGCCCTTTACCAGCATCATTCTTTGCAAATTCAACGCTTAAGATCAAATCATACGGCAAAATAAAATTCAAACCAACGCCATAACCCTTCCAGTAGTTCAATTTAAAAAATTTCTCATTGTTAAACCATGTCCTTCCTATATCCCCAAAGATTGCAAAATCAAGCCCAAATCTTAAAATTGAAAACTCCTCAAGCGGAGCTTTCCATTTAAAAAATTTTTGTTTTACAACAGGAATTCTATATTCAACTGTCCCACCGAATATATTTTCCCCCTCTGAAACTTTATTAAAATAACCCCTTAACCTTTCCTCGTATCCAAAATAATAATGTGAATAAATGGGAATCTTTCGTCCGAACGAGTTTAAAACAAAAAATCTCCCAGCAATTAATCCCACCCACACCTTACGATACCCTTGAAACTCCATACCACTCTGAACAAAAAAAGCGTCATTATAATTTAAAAGTCGATTTAATTTGAAGGCAAAATTAAACAAAACACCAACATTTGGATAAACTGGAATATCCCTTGTATCATATCTAAAACCAGAACCAATGACCAAAATTTTATCATTTCCAGATGGTGAAATAGTTTTTAAATGAACGAAATCACCTGTGACCCTTATATTTTTGAATCCAGCACTTGCCCACAGCTTTTTATAAAGCCCAAACCTCTTCCCGAATAAAAAATTAAAGACAAAATTATCCTCATGAAATAGCCCGCTCTCATCAATCAACATTTGGCTCCTACTTCTAACCCGTTGATAGTATGCTTCAATTGAATAAAACCAATATTTGCTACCAAGAATCCACGGATTTAAATACTCTATCCCAATCCATGGATCATAACCAAGCGCAAAACTTAATACTAACTTTTCGTTCCTGCCCCTAAAATTTGAATGAAGAAAACCAGCACCGTAATATAACTTTTTTAAATCTCTATCCCTCCATCCAAAAATAGGAAACAACCATATATACCATCTCTCGTTGACCCATACATAAACATCTACGCTATCACTCCCAGTCGAATCCCTCTCAAACCATATTTTAACTTTGTTAAAAAGACCAGTCCCGTAAACTCTATTCTCGTTATATTCAATTTTAGAGGTATCAAACTCTGAACCCACACTGAAACTTAATTCCCTTGCAATGATCTCGCTTTTCGTCTTTTCATTTCCAATAAAAACAACTTTTCTAACGATAAACTTATCCTGCATTTTAAATCCTTCATCAGACAACAGGGAATTTACCAGCGTGAAGCTCAGAAGCAAAAATTTTAAAATTTTAGGTTTCAATTGTTGCAATGAAAGCATAAGCACACTTTTATTTATCGCAAAAAGATCCCGCTTCTATCAAAACTTGAAATTAAATACTTTTTTGCCTATATTTATAATTGCCAACCAAGCTTGCCCCGTGGTGTAACTGGCAACACGCCTGACTCTGGATCAGGTAATCGAGGTTCGAATCCTCGCGGGGCAGCTTCCTTATTCAACCCATGTCAACCAGCCGTAAGGATCGTTCCCATTTCTAATAATGTCAAAGAAAACATTTTGTATATTTCTCGTTATCTCACCTGGCGCGCCACAACCTATTTTTATTTTATCCACGCTTCTTACAGGAGTTATTTCAGTTGCTGTGCCCGTCAGGAAAATTTCATCAGCAATGTAAAGCATTTCCCTAGGTATCAATGTTTCCTTAACCTCATAGCCAAGGTCCTTTGCAATTTGAATCACAGACATTCTAGTTATCCCGGGTAAAATTCCCGTTGAAATAAGGGGCGTGTAAATAACTCCATCTTTAATGATAAAAATATTTTCACCGCTTCCCTCGCTTATGAAACCGTTGTAGTCAAGCGCGATTCCCTCAGCATAACCATTAACTAACGCTTCCATTTTGATAAGCTGTGAATTCATATAGTTTGCCCCAACTTTTGCCATCATTGGAAGTGTATCAGGAGCAGGTCTTCGCCAGGTTGAGACGCACACATCAACGCCCTTTTCCACCGAATCTTTGCCGAGATATTCACCCCATTTCCAAGCAGCAATTACAACATCAATTGGGCAGTTCATCGGATTAACGCCGAGCTCATAATAACCGCGGAAAACAATCGGCCTTATATAACACTCGTCTAATCCATTAACTTTTATAAGCTCTAAGGTTGCCTTTGTCAGCTCGTCAATTGTATATGGGATTTCGGCGCGATAAATTTTAACGGAATCATATAACCGCTTTAAGTGCTCTTTAAGCCGAAAAACCGCGGAACCCTTCTTTGTATGATAGCATCTTATCCCTTCAAACCAGCTTGTTCCATAGTGAATGACATGTGAAAGAACATGAATTTTTGCATCATCCCAGTTTACAAGTTTTCCATTCATCCAAATTTTCTCTACTTTTGGTAGAGGCATAGTTTTACCCAAGTTTTTTTGTGTAAATTCGATATTTTTTGTAAGGAACAGAACCGATATTTTCAGCAACTCTTTTCATTGGTTCATTATCCTCAAGAACCCAACCAAGTTCAGCCTCTGAATAACCTTTTGCTATTCCATTTTTAATTGTGTAATAATAAAACGCAGCATCTATCCCCGAAAGACGATATTCATGAATTAACCCCATTATTAAAACGCGGATCATAGTTATTTTTTTCATATTTCTCATTAACTTGAAAATACCAAACGGCAATAATCTACCGTTTAAGCCTTTCAGAGCTTGATTTATATCAGGGACCGAGAGTGAGAATCCAATCGGCTTCCCATCAACTTCAGCAAACAAAGCGATTTCTGGAATAACAATTTGTTTTAATCCTTTAGCGATGTGGTTTATTTCATCGTCTGTAAGTGGTACAAAGCCCCAATTTTTGCTCCAAGCGTTGTTGTAAATTTCTTTAACTTTTTTAACTTCCTCGTCGAAATTTTTTAAATCAACAGGTCTAATTGTCGCATTCCTTCTTTTCAAAACAAGTTCCACGCCATGCTCAAGCCTTTGCATAACTTTTGGCGTTAACATCTCCTGTGAAATGTAGTATGAATACAGATCCCTCGCTTTCTCAAACCCGTAACTTTCGCAAAGCTTGGGATAATACTCGTAATTATACGGCATCATAATACATGGAGACTTATCAAAGCCATCAATTAAAATTCCACATGAATCGTTTGTGGATGGGTTAACAGGTCCCCTTATTTCATCAAGCCCCTTTCGCCTTGCCCAATTTTCAACGGTTTCAAAAAGTTTAAACGCTACATCTTTATCATCCACACAGTCAAAAAATCCAAAAAATCCGATGTTTTCATTATGAAACTTATTATGGTTATGGTTTAAAATCGCTGCGATTCTTCCGACAACTTGACCATCCTTGTAAGCTAAATAAAACTCAGCTTCACTATGCTTGTAAAAAGGATTTCGTTTAACATCAACAAGGTCTTTCTGCTCGATTAGAAGCGGGGGGACCCAATACGGATGATTTTTGTAAAGATGATAAGGAAATTTAATAAAACTGGAAAGCTCAGCACGGGATAATGCCCGGCGAATTTCAATAGCCATTTGCGTTACCTTTTATTTTTTAATCAATTAACCCAAGTTCCTTGCCAACTTTCTCAAACTTCTCAAGCACTACATCAAGGTGCTTATCTTCATGAGTTGCCATGAAACTTAATCTTAATAATTGCATTCCTTGTGGAACCGCCGGGCTTATAACAGCGTTTACAAAAACTCCGTTATCAAAAAGTCTACGCCAGAATTTAAATGTCAATAAATCATCACCTATGACAACCGGAACGATCGGCGTTTGCCCATCAAGGACATTAAAGCCAAGGTTCTTTAAACCCTGTCTAACTTTATTGGCATTATAGTGCAACCTTTCTATTCGTTCCGGCTCAGATTTTATTATTTCAAGTGCCTTTAAAACTGAAGCGACCTGCGCCGGTGTCATACTTGCGCTAAAAATCAATGCAGGTGAATGATGTTTAATGTAATCGATCACCGGCTTCTCACCAGCTATAAATCCACCAAGCGATGCAAAACTCTTGCTAAATGTCCCCATGATTATATCAACTTGATCATCAAGCCCAAAATGGTTCGCTGTCCCACGACCACCCTTGCCAAGAACCCCGAGACCATGTGCATCGTCAAGCATTATCCTCGCATTATAAGTTCTTGCAATTCTGACAAGTTCAGGCAAATTCACAATATTTCCACTCATGCTGAAGACCCCATCAGTTACAATCAATTTACCAGCTTCAAGAGGTAATTTTGAAATCACCTCTTCAAGATGTTTCATATCGTTATGCCTATACCTTACAAGGACATCGCCACCCCACAAACCCTTTGAAATAAGTGTTCCCTGAACTATGCTTGCGTGGTTATCCTTGTCAGAAATGACATACTCATCTTTACCGATTAACGGGACAATAGCCCCTTGATTCGTTTGAAATCCAGTGCTAAACAAAAGCGCTGCTTCTTTTCCAACAAACTCTGCAAGTTGTTCCTCAAGTTTAACATGAATGTCCAAGGTACCGTTTAAATATCTTGACCCCGAACATCCAGTCCCATATTTTTTAATCGCTTCAATTGCTGCCTCCTTAACACGGGGATCAGTTGTAAGACCAAGGTAGTTATTCGATCCTGCCATGACTATCTCTCGCCCATCCATCTTAACAATAGGTCCATAATTCTCATAAATGGGCTGAAAGTAAGGATAAAGTCCCATTGCTTTCACTTCCTCGTGCTTCTTGAAGGCATAGCACTTATCGAACAGGTCCAATTTAAACCTCCTCCTTAAATTTTTGATCAAACTTTATTTCTAATATAAACCAAATAGTTCAAAAAGTCAATCGCTTTTTAAGCATATTTGCGCAAAAGATTAAATCAGTTTGATTTTGTCTTTTTCATTTCTTAAAATACTAAAAAGCTAAATAAGCTTTGAACAGCCATGAAAGATATGAGCTTGTTCGAGCAACTTGTTTTTATACTCTATACACAATGTTGGGAACAACTTGGCAAAATTCCAAATCCCGTAACTGGCAAAATTGAGAAAAAACTTGATGAAGCGAAATTCACAATCGACTTGCTTGATATGTTAAAGGAAAAAACAAAAGGAAACTTAACAGAAAATGAATCAAGATTTCTTGAATTCTCAATTTCACAACTTAAGATAAATTACTTCTTTGAAGTTGAAAATGAAAAAAAGAGCAAAACTACGGAAACGACCGCTCAAGACCAATCATAAATAAAAAACTTACCTATTAATGAAATTCGGAATTATAGGCAACCTTGCAAAAGAATCCCTTTACGATATAGTTTTTAAATTAGCAAACCAACTTGAATGTGAAAAAATTCAATTTTTAGTTCAAAAAGAAATTGCAGATGAAATTGAAAAAAGATTCTCGAAAAAAATTGAATCACAAGCAACACTTCCCGAACTACTTGAAAATTCAGATGTCATAGTTTCATTCGGTGGCGATGGAACGATCTTGTCAACAGCCAGATTGGTTGGAGAGCGTGAAGTTCCCATACTTGGTGTAAACCTCGGGAAACTTGGATTCCTTGCGGAAGTTTCCCCTGAAGAAATTTTTGAATTTATAAAAAAGGTTTGTAAAGGCAATTACAGAGTTGAAGAGCGGATGGTGCTTGAAGCGAGTGTAAAGGGTGAAAATAAAAAATATTTTGCCTTAAACGATATTGTCATTGACAGGGCAGGTTCACCCAGAGTTATTAACATTGAAACATACATAAACGATGAATATCTTATAACATACACTGGTGATGGGCTTATTATCTCAACTCCAACTGGCTCAACTGCTTATTCGCTTGCCTCAGGAGGACCAATCGTAGCTCCATCAAGTCGAGTAATAACACTAACACCAATTTGCCCCCATACCCTTACAGCAAGACCTGTAGTTGTGCCAGATGATAGTATAATAAAAATTCAAATCGAATTTCACGAAAAAGACATTCTGCTTACCGTTGACGGCCAAGTTGAACACAAAGTTAAACCACCTGTTGAGATCACTGTTAAAAAGGCAGATCACAAGGTAAAACTTATAAAACGACTTGAGGTCACTTATTTTGATGTTTTAAGATCAAAATTAATGTGGGGGATGGATTTGAGAATTGAAAAAAACAAAAATGGGGAATGAAAGTGCCAACCTATGAAGATGCTTTGAAACTTCTCTTTGAATATACCGAAAGTGAAAATCTACGCAAACACGCCTTAGCCGTCGAAGCAGCAATGCGAGCCTATGCAAGGAAATTCGGAGAAGATGAAGAAAAGTGGGCAATAGTTGGTCTTTTACATGACTTCGACTATGAGAAATTTCCAACGCCAGACCAACATCCATGGATTGGGTCAAAAATTCTTGAAGAAAGAGGCTACCCAGAGGATATACGGAAGGCAATCTTAGGGCACGCCGATTATACAGGCATCCCACGAGATACTCTTATGGCTAAAGCTTTATACGCTTGCGATGAACTCTGTGGATTCATAACTGCGGTTGCGCTTGTCAGACCTAATAAAAAACTTGAAGAGGTAACAGTTGAATCAGTCAAAAAGAAACTTAAAGACAAAGCATTTGCAAGGTCTGTAAATAGAAATGACATTTATAAAGGCGCTGAAGAACTTGGAATTCCTCTTGACGAGCATATCCAGTTTGTAATTGATGCTATGAAATCAATAGCGGATAAACTTGGTTTGTGATGTCATATTTAACAATTTATTTTTGGATTTCGCTTGGTATCATATTTCAGGGAGAGATCGCCCTGATTGGCGCTGGACATTTAATTTACGCTGGAACTGTAAACTTTTGGGCTATCACTTTTATTGCGACTTTCCTCTCTTCTTTGAATGGTGAAATTTTTTTCACCTTCTCAAAATTCGGCTTAAGGTTTCTGCCACTTTCACAGGAAAAAATTTTAAAAGTTGGAAAATTAATCGAAAGGTATAAAACTTTTCTTTTGCTTTTTTCAAGATTTATTTACGGCATGAGAAATCTTATACCCATGGCGTTCGGTTTCACAAACATAAAACATATTGAATTCGCAATTTTAAATTTATTCGGTGCTTTCATCTGGGCATTGACTTTTACAACCGCAGGTTTTATTTCAGGAAATGTGACATCAATATTTATCGATGTAAAAAGATATCAAATGTTAATTTTGGGAATTTTTCTGGGAATTTCTTTTACAGTCACGATGTTGAAAATTTTAAAATTCCCAAAACAAAAAGGCAAATAACCATGTCGAATGATAAATTATCAAGGCGTCATTTCGTTCGAATTACCGGTTCAATTTTGATAGCTTCAATGGGGGGCTCAACTTTATCTGCCTTACTTCAGGGTTGCCAAAAATATGAGGAAACAAATCCAACTCAACCTTCACCTGGGTCGAAATTCACGATAAAATTAAGTGAACATCCTGAACTGATACAAGTTGGGGGATTTAAAACATTTAACATTAACTCAACTCCGGTAATCGTATTTCGAACAGGGCAAACGACATTTAAAGCTATATCGATGATATGCACACATCAAGGTTGCACAACCAATTGGGTAAACTCAGCACAGCAATTTCAATGCCCATGCCATGGGTCCAAATTTGACAAGGATGGAAAAGTAATCCAAGGTCCAGCCACGCAAAATTTAAAAACTTACACCGCGGAATACAAAGGCGATACAAATGAGTTGATCATATATTTCTAACCCCTGCCGATAAATCGTTCAATTAACAATTCAATCTTTTCTATATCGTATGGTTTTTGGATAAAGCCGTTTAATCCCTCTTCAGCCATCAATGTCGCCGGTGATGGCTCTGTTAAGAAGTATCCACTTGTTAAAACAACACATGCGTTTGGATTTATTTGTCTTATCTTTCTAAAAGTTGAAATGCCATCAATTGTTGGCAATCCAATATCAATCAACGCGAGATCGATTTTTTCAATATTTGCTTTGTAAATTTCTATTGCATCATATCCATTATCCGTGGCAAACACCTTATAACCTTTCGATTCAAGGTATTCTTCCAAAAGATACCTTAAATTATCCTCATCCTCAACTATTAAAATTGTAGCCGGCGTGATTTCACCAACTTCAACTCCCTCTTCAATTTCCTCAACTTTCTTCTCAACCGCCGGTAAATAAATATAAAAAGTTGTACCTTTTCCAACTTCCGTTTCAAAAGTTATATACCCATTATGAGCTTTCACGACCATTAAAACTATTGGAAGCCCAAGTCCTGTGCCCTTTTCTAAGGGTTTAGTTGTAAAAAATGGTTCAAAAATTCGCTCCCTCAATTCTTCAGGAATTCCCGTTCCAGTATCGGAGATTGAAATCACTACATATTCATCCGCAGAGATATTCGGAAACTTACCTTTTAACTCCTCGCCTTTGACACTGCCAACATTTATTCTTAACACACCCCCATTTGGCATCGCATCTCTTGCATTTATACATAAATTTATCAATGCTTGAACCATTTGACCATAATCAGCATTTATGAACTTAACATTTTCATCAATAAATGTTTCAACCTTTATATTTTCCGGAAAACTATGAGCAACAAGCACTCTGACTTCTTGAATTAAATCTTTAACATCAACAACCAGCGCTTTTCCACTTTCTCTCCTTACAAAGTTAAGAAGGCGCCTTGTTATATCCGCTCCCCTATCAGCACTTTTCTTGAGTATATCAAGTACCTTCACTATTTCAGGGTCATCATTAGCCAATCGTCTTTTCAAAATTTTAATTCCTGCCTGTATCGACGAGAGGATATTGTTAAAATCATGAGCGATCCCGCTCGAAATTGAGCCGATCGATTCAAGTTTTTGAAATTGAAACATCTGTGCTTCAAAAAGCTTTTGTTCAGTTATATTGCGCTTTATCGCAATAAAATTCGTTATGTTTCCATTAGCATCAAATAATGGCGAAATCGTCATATGTTCGTAATAAAAATCTCCGTTTTTCTTTCTATTTATCAATTCACCTCTCCAAACTTTTCCACTCAATATTGTTCTCCACATATCTTCATAAAATTTGCGATCATGTTTCCCACTTTTTAGAATCCTTGGATTCTTCCCAAGCACTTCCTGAATTCTATAACCCGTCATTTTTTCAAAAGCAGGATTCACATATTTGATATTTCCATTAGCGTCGGTTATCATGACCGCTTCGGATAAGTTTTCAATTGCCTTAGCCAATTCAATCTTTTCACGTTGAAGTTTTTCTTCCTCTGTCACATCCCTTACGATAACTATATACCCATCAATTGCCCCACTTGCTGTGAAAACCGGTTGAACATCGACAACAATTGACATCTCCACCCCCTGAAGTGAGCGAAAAGATACAGTGTGCCCCTTTATAGCTCTGCCGCTGAGCATTTCATTAGCGAAAAAGTTAATGTCTATATTTCCAAGGTCAAGAATTTCCATCAACTTTTCACCTACAACTTTTGAAATATCAGCTTCAACAAGTCCAAGCACTCGCTTCATCTCAGAATTTAAATAAAGTAACCGCCCTTCTGGGTCTATCCTCAAGATCCCAATGGGTGCATTTTCAAGAACTGTCTTTATGAATTTTTCCGAACTTTTCAAAAGCTCAAACAACCTTGCATTTTCAATTGCGCTCGCAACATCATTACATATATTGAGAGCGAGTTCAATTTCTTCGTTTTCAAATGAACGACCAAAGTTAAAATAAACATCAAGCCGTCCAATAAATTTTTCCTTGTATACAATTGGGAAAAAACAAAGTGACTTAATCCCTTCTTCAACCAATACATCTCTCAATTCAAAAAGTGATCTCTCACTCTCAACATCGTCTATTACAATTGGAAAAACTTTTTCCTCACTACCCCATGGTGTATAGCTTGATGCAACTTTAATATGTCTCTCAGACAAACCAATTGAAGATGCGCAGGTTAGAGTGCCACTTTTACTTTCTTTATCTTTTAAAAAAATTGCAACCTTACTTGCATTGTAACTTTCCTTTATTAATTTCGAAACAGACATCAAAATCTCCATAATGTCAATTTTAAATCCAATTGCTTGCGAGACTTTATTTAAAACATTTAATCGCCTTAATCGTCTAATTGCTTGGCTATAAAGTTCAGCGTTTCTGAAAGCGCTTGCGAGTTGAGGTGCAATTCGACTCAAAAATTCCCTGTCCTCGTGTTTTATCCCATCAACCTTACTACTTTCGACCCTTAAAACCCCAATGACTTCATCCCCAAGCAAAAGAGGAATGTCAAACTCAGATCTAACCTCTGCATGTTTTATAACACATCTTTCATCGTTTAAGACATCAGGTGAGTAAATAGAACTGCGAAACATATAAGCGTAGTTCATAAGATCCATTTGCCCAAAGGATATTTCCTGAACAAGATTTTTATCTTCAACTCCAAAAGAGCAAAGTAGGCGGAACTTTTGAGCATCTTTATCAGCAAGATAAATTGAGAAACGATAATAACCCAATCCCTCTTTAAAAACCCTTAAAATTTCACTTACGGCATCTTCAATTTCTATATTTGAAAGCAAAATATGGTCAATCCGCGAGACCATGAAGTTTTCAAGATCTCGTCTTTTAAGTTTATTGATAAGTTTGTCAAGATTTTCACCGATCTCCCCTATTTCATCCTTAGTTTTATAATCAATTTCAACATATTGCCCCTTCAATGCGCGATCAATGGCTATCTTATACTTCTCGATCGGGTTCAAAATTTTCCATATAAAAATATATCCAGCACCGAAGGCGAAAAAGATAACTGTGAAAGCAAAAACTTGTTCAACCCTTATACCAAGCTTAGAGATATTTGACATGATGATAAGAGTAAGGAAAGTTAAAAGTAAAAGCAGGGAAAATCTAACTTTTAAACTCATGACCATCCCCCCGAATTTGTTACACCTGTTAAAAAGTTTAAAATAAAAAACGCTGCAAGCCTTGCCGTCTTTCCATCAACATCATATTCAGGATTCACTTCTGCTATATCAAGGATTTTAACATTCAAATTTAAACCACAAAAGAGAGCAATTTTTAAAACATCTTCAGCTTTCAATCCATCCGGATATGTTGCGCTAACCCCCGGTGCATCCGCATTTCTAACCGAGTCCACATCAAAACTTAAATGAACAAGATGATCTTTCAATTCAAGCTCAATTGCATTTAATATAAAATCAAGCCCTTTTTCTCTAACATCATCAAGCGTAAAAATCTTGATGCCTTTCTCCAACGCATACTTAAAGTGATAAATTGAATTAGCATAGTTTTGAATTCCAACTTCAATCATTTTGTCAGGTTTATATTCCGATTCAAGGATTTGCCTAAAAGGCGTTCCACTATTTCTGACTTGAGAGTCACGAACATCAAGATGGGTATCAATGTTAAATACCGCTTTCTTTCTTTTTTCAAAATTTCTTGCAAACCCAAGATAGTCCGGAAAGGCGATGTCATGTCCCCCACCAATCACTATCACTAAAATTTCGTTTTTAATAAGTTCCTCTACCACGAAAATTAGTCGTTCATGAATTTTTTCAAGTTCCCCATCGGTTTTTAAATTTCCAAGGTCAAAGATTTTTAAATCGGTTACCTGTTTTTCAAACTTAAAGTTAAACGGAGTCAATCTATAAAAATACTTTCTCACTTCATCCGGGGCTTTTCTTGCGCCAGGTCTTCCTTGATTCCGTTTAACCCCTTCATCTTGGGGAACGCCAATAATGGCAACTTTTGTGCCTTCAAAATTTTTCACATCTCTAAAAACCAGATCACCCATTCTCGGATCATTTTTATCACCACGAGTGAAAAATAGTGATTCATCCGGAGGCGTTAGAAATTTAAAAATTTCATCGATCATTGCTCACCTATAAGTTTAGTTTAATTAAACCGCCGCAAGCGATGAATCAGCGAAAAACTTGAAATTTTGATCTCAAGATATTATATTTATAATGAACTTCCTTCAAGCGGGAGTAGCTCAGATGGTAGAGCGTCACCTTGCCAAGGTGAATGTCGCGGGTTCGAGTCCCGTCTCCCGCTCAAATTTTTCGCTTTTATCTCTCCGAAAGGTTCAATATCATATCCGGATGAATCAACCATTTCAAACTTCCCCCGGAAATAGATAAGCTACTAAATTCAACACAAGCAACGGTATTCTTTTTAAACTCGATTGGTTTTTTAAGACCAATGAGCCAACCTAAAAATTCACCAATGTGCGGTTCATGCCCAACCGCAAGAACATTTTCGGCTTTAAGCGAAAAAATTATCTCGATTAACTCTTCAAAATCAGAACCGGGGATGAGTTCGCTTAACTTTACAACATCAGATTGAACTCCCATAACTTTACGAAATATACCAGCAGTTTGAACAGCTCTGACAAGCGGACTTGAGACAACGATATCAATTGTCAAACCCATTCTTTTCAAGGCGGTAGCCATCTTTTCGGTCGTCTCTCGTCCAAGCTCGGTTAATTCTCTCTCAAAATCACTCATCCCCGGTTTCTTCGATTCAGCATCCGCATGTCGAACAAGGTAAAGCAACAAATTAATTCATCGCCTGTTTGTTTTTTACATATTTATCCAAGAACTCTACTATCGCTTTATACGCCTTTATTCTATTTTTAAGCTTAGACAAACCATGCCCTTCATCGTCGAAAACTAAATACTCTACAATCCCACCTCTTGACTTTATCGATTCAACAATTTGATCAGATTCCGATTTGGGAACGCGCGGGTCGTTCGCACCTTGAATTATCATAAGCGGTGCTTTGATCTTGTCAACATGATAAAATGGAGAGATTTCTTTTAAAAATTCGGCGTCTTTTTCCGGATCTCCGTATTCAGCCATTCTATGTTTCTGACGCCATGCACCTGTATTTCTTAAAAATGTCAAGAAGTTTGAAATTCCAACAAGATCAACACCAGCAGCCCACAAATCTGGATAAAATGTGACAGCAGCAAGCGTCATATACCCACCATAACTACCTCCATAGACAATAATCTTTTTCGGATCAATATACCCTGTTGATTTAAGGAAATTAGGTATCATGGCAACATCTCTTATCGCATCTTTACGCTTCGTTGTATTGTCAAGTGAAGCATATGTCTTGCCATATCCTGTGCTTCCACGGACATTTGGTGCATAGACAACATAGCCGCTGTGAATAAAGTATTGATAAAGAGCTGAAAACCTTGGAACTTCTTGAGCCTCGGGTCCACCATGAATTGAAACAATAACTGGTAAAGAACTGTCTTTTTTGGCTCCTTTCGGAAGATACAAATAACCCGGAATTTCAAGCCCATCAAATGATTTGAAACGCACAAGCTCAGGCTTGACAAATGAACTTAAAGGTATTCCAGCCGTAGAACTATAAGTGATTTGTGAGTATTTATTCGTCGGAATGTCGTAATAGTAAATATCTTGATTTTTAACGGGACTTTGATACGTAAAGATGATCTTTTTCCCATCCGCCGTAAATTTTAAACTTCCAATAATTCCGCCGGTAGGGAAGTTAAGCTTTTTTGCTTTCTTTGTAGCCAAATTTAACGAATAAACTTCGCTATAACCATCGACATTTAAAATGAAGACAAGATACTTTCCATCTTTTGAAAGCTCGATTGCTTCGACATCCCAATTCGTCGTGTAAATATAATTCAATTTCCCATTTGGAACATCAATGTAAGCGATTCCAACAAATTCCTTCCCTTCATCCGAAAGAAGATATATCCCTTTGCCATCTTTAGAAAATCTAGCACCAAAATATCTCGCAGGTTGTGTATGTGGGGTTATGTTGTAAACTTTCCCACTTTCATATTCGATAAGATACAGATCATTATCAAAACTGCTTCGATTTTGAGATACAAGAATGTATTTGTTATCGGGAGACCAAGCGACGACGGAGTTATTTCCATCATTTTGCCAGACAAGTTTAACTTTCCCAGTTTTTATGTTCATAGCATAGACATCAAAAAAAGCTCTATTTCTCTCGTTCGATGCAAAGGCAAACATCGTCCCATCTCCCGACCATGCACCGAAGTTGTAGATGACATTGTCATTATAAGTCAACCGTCTTATTTCACTACCATCAGATTTTAAGAGAAAAAGTTGTGTATGTTCATTTCCACCCATATCTTTCCCAAAAAGCATCCAATCCCCATTTTTCGGATTCCATGAAACAAATTGAACTCTCTCATCAAAAAATGTTAACTGTTCCGGACATCCCGAAGAAATTCTAACTTTCCAAACCTGATTTGTTCCAGTTACATCGGTAAGATAAGCTATAAACTTTCCATCAGGTGAGACCGTTGGAGAGGAAGCACTTCTTATGTTAAGATATTGCTCGATTGTGTAGGTTTGAGCAAAAAGGAAGAAAGGCAAAAGCACAAGTATAATTGAGAGCCAAAGTTTTCTTCTCATAGGCCTCCAAGATTTTGTTTAACTTAGCGCAAAGGATAAATTATAAAAATTTAAAGTTAAGGTCAAGTTCTCTAGGGAAATTTTGCATTTAGAGGGATTTTTTGATAATTTAAAGCAAATTTAAAACAAAGTTTGCAATCAAGATGTTGATAGGGACAAAATTTAAAGGGGTTGATTTTTACAATACCGACGATCTTTTAACCGATGATGAAAAGATGGTTCGGGATACAATAAGAGAATGGGTAGATGAAAAAGTCATACCTATAATTGAAAAACACTACATGGAAGGAACATTTCCGATGCACCTGATCCCAGAGATGGCGGAACTTGGAATTTTTGGAGCGACGCTTCCAGAAAAATATGGCTGTGCAAATCTAAACAATGTCGCTTATGGACTTATTATGCAAGAACTTGAACGCGGGGATAGCGGGATACGAAGTTTTGCATCAGTTCAAAGCGCGCTTGTAATGTATCCGATTTATGAATTTGGCAGCGAAGAACAAAAAAATTACTGGCTCCCTAAGCTTGCTCGCGGAGAAAAAATTGGATGTTTCGGGCTAACTGAACCTGATTTTGGCTCAAACCCTGGGGGACTCAGGACGAAAGCAGAATATAAAAACGGTGGCTTCGTTCTCAACGGAACGAAAATGTGGATAACGAACGGGACAATTGCAGATGTTGCAGTTGTATGGGCTAAGCTTGACGGTGTCATACGAGGTTTTCTCGTCGAAAAAGGCACCCCAGGATTTGAAGCACCCGAAATGAAAGGCAAACATTCACTTCGTGCTTCCGTGACAAGCGAGCTTGTATTTCAAGATTGTTGGATACCCGAAGAAAATATACTTCCGAAGGCGGTTGGTTTAAAAGCAGCTTTAATGTGCTTGACTCAAGCAAGATACGGGATTGCATGGGGTGCGGTCGGAGCTGCAATGGCTTGCTACGAGACAGCGCTTGAATATGCAAAAACAAGAATTCAATTTGACAAACCAATCGCATCATTTCAACTTGTTCAAGAAAAGCTTGTTTATATGCTAACTGAAATAACGAAAGCACAACTTCTGTGTATTCAACTTGGAAGATTAAAAGATCAAGGGAAAGCAAACTATGTTCAAGTTTCACTTGCAAAAAGAAATAATGTCTATCATGCACTTGAAATAGCACGACTCGCAAGAGATATACTTGGCGCAAATGGTATATTAAATGAATATCCAGTTATGAGACATATGAACAATCTTGAATCAGTTAAAACTTACGAAGGAACGCATGATATCCATACACTTATAATTGGTGAATATATCACTGGGTTCTCAGCGTTTACATGATTAATTCTAAAATTGTGATATTTGCTTGCTTTATTTTAAGAACTTTAAAGTCAACAAAATCTTAATTCAAAATCATGGCGAAAAATAATAAGTTGTGGCGTCATAAAATAATAGGACACGCATATACTTTTGATGATGTGCTCCTCGTTCCCGCGAAATCAGATGTTTTACCGAAAGATGTTGATGTCTCGACAAAATTCACACGAAATATAAAATTGAATATCCCACTTGTAAGCGCAGCTATGGACACCGTTACAGAATCCGAAATGGCAATAGCCATTGCAAGAGAAGGAGGAATTGGGATCATCCACAAAAATATGAGTATTGAAAGGCAAGCAAGCGAGGTTGATAGAGTCAAACGCTCTGAAAGTGGAATGATTCTAAATCCGGTTACATTAACGCCAGATAGAAAAGTTCGCGAGGCCCTTGAACTTATGAACCACTATAAAATTTCCGGGATCCCCGTGATCGACTCAAATGGCAAACTTGTTGGGATATTGACGAACCGTGATTTGAGATTTGAACCTGATTTAGATGCAGAGATTTCAAAATACATGACCAATTCAAATTTAATAACTGCTCCAGTTGGAACAACGCTTGAAGAGGCGGAAAAAATTTTACAAAGACATAAAATTGAAAAGCTCCCCGTTGTCGATAAAGATGGGTATCTGCGTGGCTTGATAACATTTAAGGATATCCAAAAAAAGAAAAAATACCCCAATGCGTGCAAAGATGAACTTGGACGACTTCGCGTCGGTGCAGCTGTTGGAATTAAATCTGACACAATTGAAAGAGTTGAAGAACTTAAAAAAGCTGGGGTTGATGTTATCGTGATAGACACTGCTCATGGTCATTCGAAAGGTGTTATAGAGATGCTAAAAAAGATAAAAAAGAAATTTCCCGAGCTTGATGTTGTAGCTGGAAATGTAGCAACAGGTGAGGCAACACTTGAATTGATAAAAGCTGGCGCTGACGCTGTTAAAGTAGGCATAGGTCCGGGTTCAATATGCACAACGAGAGTCGTGACAGGGGTTGGCGTTCCACAAATTACGGCGATCATGAACTGCGCTGAAGTCGCGATGAAATACAAAATTCCAATAATCGCTGACGGTGGAATAAAGCAAACGGGCGACATTGCAAAAGCAATTGCAGCCGGAGCTGATTCAGTTATGATAGGTGCACTATTTGCTGGAACCGAAGAAAGCCCGGGAGAAAAAGTGTTGTATGAGGGACGAAGCTATAAAGTTTATAGAGGTATGGGTTCAATTGAGGCAATGAAAGCAGGAAGTGGCGATAGATATTTTCAAGACATCGAAGATGATATAAAGAAACTCGTCCCAGAAGGTATTGAGGGCAGGGTTCCATATAAAGGACACTTAAGCGATGTGGTGTATCAAATGGTTGGCGGGTTGAGATCAGCGATGGGATATTGCGGTGTGAGAAATATCGAAGAGATGAAAACAAAGACAAAATTTATTTTAATGACAAACGCTGGGCTTAGAGAAAGCCATCCACACGATGTCATAATTACAAAAGAAGCTCCAAACTACAGTATATCAAATCTTTGAAATGGTAAGTTCGAAAATTAAACTTGAAAAAGTTCGAGAAAAACTTGACAAGTTCAAAATCGACGCAATCATAATAACCCACCTTCCAAATATAAGATATTTAACTGGATTTTCCGGCTCTTCCGCTATTTGTATCGTGACTAAAACCGACGCTTTCTTTTTGACCGACTTCAGGTACAAAGAACAAGTGAAGCATCAAGTTAAAAACTTTAGAAAAATCATCGCCATCGGCAAAACTTCACTTGATTTAATTCAAGAGAAAAAAATATTCGGTAAAGTTAAAAAAGTAGGATTTGAAGCTGATCACGCGCCATTTTCATTTATCCTTGAACTGAAAAGAAAGTTTAAAAATATAAAATTCATCCCAACTAAAAATTTTATCGAGGAAATCGCCGCTGTCAAAACGCCGGATGAAATCGAAAACATCAAACGAGCGATAAAAATAAGCGAGAAAGTCTTTTACGAAATTTTGAATCTTATAAAGCCTGGGGTTTCAGAGATTGACATTGCATCTGAGATAACATATCTACACAGGAAGCTTGGGGCTGAAAAGGATGCGTTCGACATAATTGTTGCAAGTGGATGGCGAAGCGCCCTTCCACATGGAGTTGCAACGGGTAAAAAACTTAAAAAAGGCGAACTTGTTTTAATTGATTTTGGATGCGTTTATAACGGTTACCACTCAGACATAACCCGAACGATATCAATTGGGAAAGCATCACCCGAGATAAAGAAAATTTACCAAATTGTGCTTGATGCGCAAACAAAAGCAATAGAAGGTGTAAGGGAAAGATTAAAAGCAAACGAGCTTGACTCTATAGCGAGAGATTACATAAGGCAAAACGGTTACGCCAAATTTTTTGGTCATTCGCTTGGGCATGGGATTGGAACGGAAATTCACACCTTGCCGAGAATATCTCCAAGCAGTGATTATATACTTCAAAATGGAAATGTCATAACTATCGAGCCTGGGATTTATCTCCCGGGGTTTGCTGGAATTAGAATCGAAGACGATGTTTTAATAAATTCAAACGCTGAAATTTTAACTTCGTTGCCAAGAAATTTAATTGAGGTTTGATGTTGAGAAAAGTTCTGATGATAACTTATTATTTCCCACCGGTCGTTTATGGCTCTAGTATCCGTGTGCTTAACTTCGTTAGACATCTTTTGGATTACAATTGGTCTTCATCTGTTTTAACACTTAACCATTCAACTTTCCCAACCCTAAAAGATTTTACTCTTTCGGAAGCGGTTAAGGAAAGCAAATCAAAAGTGTATGCGGTTAACCTTTTAAAACCATTTTCAAAAATCGCAACTGTTCGATATCCAAATACAAAGAAGGAATTAACTTCAAAATTTTTATTTTACATTGCAAGGGTTTTTGGTTTAGATGAGCCTGAGGATGTTTGGAAATTCAAAGCGATTAAACTTGGGGAAAAAATTCTACGATCTGACAAATACAACGCAATTATCGCCTTTGCACCACCGCTTTCAACAATTAAAATTGGTTCCTATCTCTCGAAAAAATTTAAAATTCCATTAATAGTTGATTATCATTCAATCCCGCACCAAAGAAGGTTAATTGGCTCAAAAGAAGAAAAACTTTTAAGAGCTTGCTCATCGATTATAGCAGATAACCGAAAAGTTAAAGACCATCTGCTTCAAAACTATCTTTTCCTTGATTATAATTCCATAAAGATAATTCCGACTGGATTTGATTTCTCAGAATTTAAAGGCCATAGCCCCAGAGTTGACGATAAATTTACACTTACGATATCGTACGGCAAAATCACAGCTAAAAGATTTAAACCAATTTTAACTGCCCTTGCTTCCCTTGCAAAAAAGGAGCTGCTTTTCAAAAAATCACTTTCACTTAATTTAATCGGCATTCCTGCAAACGAAGTTATAAACCTGCTTTCAAAACTCCAACTGAAAGAAAATGTTAACATCTACTTAAATATCCAGCGCGAAAACTATATAAAAATTCTTCTCTCGTCAAATTTTCTTATTTATCTTGATGACTTCGACATCGCAAATGTTCCATACGACTACACTGCAACCGGCAAACCATATATAGCAATAATCAGTGGACAAAATAACTACCGATATATCATTGGTGATTACAAAAATTGCTTAATAGCTGATATTAATGAGCCATCTTCAATTATAAACACATTCGCGAAAGCATTTGAACTTTACATAAATCAAAGAGAGATAAAGCCAAGGGTAGATTTCGAAAGCTACGACATTAAAAAAGTGATTATAAATCTCGTCCGCGAACTTGAGATGTTAACTTTCGATTAAAAATTAATAAACTTGGGCAAATGAAAGTTTTCGTGGTAGGTGGCGGGGGACGAGAACACGCGCTCGTGTGGAAAATTTCCCAATCCCCAAATGTTGAAAAGATTTTCTGTGCCCCGGGAAATGCTGGCATTGCCGAAATTGCTGAAACAGTTCCAATTAAGGTTGACGATTTAAATTCACTTTTAAAATTTGCGCTTGAACACAAAATTGACCTTACAGTCGTTGGACCTGAACTCCCACTTTCACTTGGAATTGTCGACTTGTTTGAATCAAACGGATTAAAAATTTTTGGTCCCCGGAAAATAGCAGCAGAAATTGAGAGCAGTAAAGTTTTCGCCAAAAATTTTATGAAAAAATACAATATCCCAACAGCAAATTACGAGACATTCACATGTGATGAAATTGAGAAAGCAAAAAAATTTGTCCTCAGTTTAACTCCACCAGTTGTGATAAAAGCAGATGGGCTCGCAGGTGGAAAAGGTGTAACGGTATGCGAAAGCATTGATGAAGCAATCAAAACAATTGATCTATATTTTTCCAAGAAAATCTTTGGAACAGCTGGAGAAAAAATTGTGATCGAGGAATTTTTAGAAGGTGAAGAGGCTTCAGTTTTTGCGATAACCGACGGAGATGATTTCATAACCCTTTCACCAGCGCAGGATTACAAGCGCGTATTTGATAACGACAAAGGCAAGAACACAGGTGGCATGGGTTCTTATGCTCCAACCCCCATGATCGACGAAACAACGCTTGAAAAAATAAAAACTCAAATAATCAAACCCACAATTCAAGGCTTGAAAAACGAAAACAGAGAATTCAAAGGCTGTTTATATTGTGGATTGATGCTTACAACCGAGGGTCCTAAAGTCCTTGAATTTAACTGTCGTTTCGGCGACCCAGAAACTCAAGTTGTTTTGCCCTTGTTGGATGGCGATATAATTGATATGTTTTTCAAGGCGATAGATGGCGGGATTAAAAATTTTAATTACAACATTAAAAAATCTACAGCAATTTGTGTCATACTGGCTTCCGCTGGCTATCCAGATGATTATGAAGTCGGCAAAGAAATTTATGGGCTTGATGAAGTCAAAAAGATGGAAAATATAATTCTATTCCACGCTGGGACGAAAAAGGTTGATGGTAAAATTTTAACCTCAGGAGGTCGCGTCATCGGAGTCACTGCAATTGGCGAAGAAAATGATTTTGAAGGAACAATGAAAAAAGTTTACTCAGCGGTTGAAAAAATAAAATTTGACGGCATGCACTATAGAAAAGATATCGGCAGGAAAGCAGTTGATTTTTTAAAAGCAAGAAATTTTAAAAAATGAAAACAATTTTCTTAAACAAAGACAACAACATTCGCAATGGCTGGAAAATTTTGATTTTCTTTGTAAACTTCATCGTTTTACTCCTGCTTTTAAATTCAAGTTTATCTTTATTCCTGCCGATCACGGATATTTTCATTGGAGAGCTTATCGCACTGATTTCAGTCGTGATATCAACCTTCCTAATGATGAAATTTTTCGAGAAGAAAAATTTTGAGGATGTTGGTTTAAGGTTGAGACCAAACACAATATATGAAATTTCCTTCGGATTGATCCTTGGCTTCATTATGATAACATTTGTCGTCGTTGTGAACTTGACTTTGGGGTATTATAAATACGAATTCACTCTAAATCAAGTATATCCACAAATTCTAAAAGCTCTCTCACTTTTCTTGTTGGTCGCCTTTTTTGAAGAAATTTTATTCCGTGGCTACCCTTTCCAACGATTAATAGACGGAACAAATCCAATCATTGCAACATTAATTTTTTCACTCGTTTTCTCACTTGCACACCTTCAAAATCCAAATGTAAACCTAATTGCACTTTTAAATATCTTCCTTGCGGGCGTTTGGCTTTCAACATCGTACATAAAAACTCGCTCCCTTTGGTTGCCTATCTCTTTACATTTTTCGTGGAATTTCTTTCAAGGCTATTTTTACTCCCTGCCCGTCAGCGGTTCAAGCTTGATCGAACCTATTTTTAATGCTAAAATAACATCGGAAAACATAATATCTGGTGGCAAATTTGGTCCCGAGGGAAGTTTGATAACAAGTTTAGTTCTTGTAGCATCAACTATTTTCATCACAAAAAACAAACGCTTGAGTAATGACGAAGTATATTAAAGTAGTCCTTCTTCTCTTCCTTGCAACGAATCTCCTTTCTCAAGGAGTTATAATAAACGAGATAATGAATGCGCCTCAAGGTGGTGAACCTGAGTGGATAGAGATTTTAAATTTCTCATCCGAATCCGTTAACTTAAAAAACTGGAAAATTTCAAATAGGAACACATCAACCAAATACACGATCACAAACTCAGATTACGTGCTCCAACCCGATAGCTACGCAATCATAACCAAAAGCGATACAATTTTCTATTTTCACTCAAACATACCTTCAAAAGTTTTCATTGTTCCTCAGATGCCAACTTACTTATTCAGAAATGATTCAGATGCAGTTGTAATTTTTGATTCGACTGGTTTTGTAATTGACAGCGTTTATTACAAAAGAAGTTGGGTTGTGAGCGGATACTCGATTGAGAGAATATATCCCAACGGTAACTCAAATTTAAAATCAACTTGGGGGATTTCAACAGATCCAGAAAGAAGCACACCCGGGAGAAAAAACAGCATTATGGCTAAATTTAACGACCTTGCGATAAAAACTTTTACAACTGAGCCAGTGCAGATATTTCAAGGTGGAAGCTTTAAGATTAAAACGACAATTTATAACATTGGAATTAATCCAGTTGAAAGCTTTAAGGTTGAGTTTCTTATCGATGTAAATAAAGATTCAATTTTTCAAGACGACGAAAAATTTGCCGAAATTCCCTTGTCTCAAAGAATTGAATCAACGGATTCTATTCAAATTGAACTTAACATAAGCGGATTAATCTCGGGGGATTATCGATCGATCTTACGGGTTTTACTCCCCCTTGATGAAAATACTGCTAATAACTTCGTAATTAAAACGATAAAGATTTTGCCACCGCCACTTTCATTTAACTCCATCGTGATAAATGAAATAATGTATGCCCCAAAATCTCCCGAGCCAGAATGGATAGAATTATACAACAGAACAAACGAACCGGTTAACCTAAAGAATTGGAAGGTTGGCGATTCACAGACACTCAAAACGATCAATGTCGATTTCATCATAAATCCAGCCGATTTCATAATTATAACATCAAAAGACACCCTCCCATTCATCTACCCGTGGCCCAATAGAAATAAAATTTTGATTTTATCACTTCCAGCGTTTAACAACGATGAGGATGCAGTTAGAATCTACGATCAGTATGAAAACTTAATTGATTCGGTTTATTATTTTTCAACCTTCGGAGGGACGAATGGCTTTTCCCTTGAAAGAGTTTCTCCAGATCAACCTTCAAACTCCGCATCAAATTGGGGAACATCGAAAAGCCCATTTAGGGCAACCCCATTATTAAAGAATTCACTTACCCAGAAGGACAAAGACTTAACAATTACAAACATCCGCTATACAAAACCAATTTTAAAACTCCACCCCGTTAAGTTAAACATAGCGGTGAAAAATATCGGAAAACTCGCACTTGAAAATTTCACAGTAAAACTTATAAACCACGAAAACGGTGATTTGATCGGAGAAAAACTCAACGCTGAGCCGTTGGCTCCCGCTGATTCAACTTTTATAACTTTTCACTTCACACCGATCGAGACTAAACCATACATCTTAACAGCAATTGTTTCACATCCTGAAGACGAGGATACGCTTAACAATTCTTTGCAAATCAAACTTGAAGTCTCATATCCCGAAGAATCGATTTTAATAAACGAAATCATGTTTGCCCCGCTTGGGGATGAACCAGAATGGATTGAAATATATAACGCAAGCGATGATACGATAAATCTGAAAAATTGGTATGTATCCGACGCCTCAAGCGAAGTTATAATAACCAAAAGTGATTTTTTAATTTTCCCAAATGAATACCTTGTTCTATCAAAAGATAGCACGATTTTAAACTTTTACGATATCAACTCAAAGATAATAACCCTTTCTCTGCCAACACTTAACAACTCAGGCGATGCTGTTGCAATTTATGATCAAACTAAATTTAAAATCGATTCATTGTACTACTTTGGAAGTTGGGGGAAGACGGGGTCTTCAATAGAAAGGATTGATCTTACAGAACCAAGCATTGATTCACTTAACTGGTCTATTCCTCCTGATACTATAAAAGCAACGCCTGGAAAGGAAAACTTTTCAAGGCGAAAAAACTTTGATTTAAGAATCCGAACAATTCAAACGCCAAATTCGATGGATTATGACAAAACCTTAAACGCTCAAATCACCGTTCAAAATTGGGGGTTAAATCAAGTTAACAGCTTTTCGCTGAAAGTTTACAATGACATTAACTTTGACTCAACTGAAACTGAAAATGAACTCATATTCGATCAAAATTACCAAGTCCCGTTAAACAAAAAAGATTCGGTTCAGCTAAATCTTGAAATTTCGAACCTCAAGCCAGGTGAAAATTCTCTTATCTTCTCCATTGATTTTCCAAATGATGAAGATTTAAAAAACAACAGGATCATAAAAAGTGTAAATGTTGGCTTTCCGACAACTTCGGTAGTTATAAACGAAATAATGTTTGAGCCACTATCCGGCTACTGTGAATATATTGAACTATTTAATCGCTCCGACAAATCCGTTAATTTAAAAAATTGGAAGTTTAACGATATGAGAAGTCAAGATGGAAAAGCCAATTTCATAAACATTTCATCGACGAATTTGCTCCTCAACCCCGGTGAATATCTCATCATCGCCCCTGATTCAACATTTTTCAAATATATTTCGCAAGGTGATTCAATTAATTTCAAATTGGTTATTTTAAACAAGGGTTTAAACCTCAACAATGATTTCGACGATGTTGTTATAACTGATCTTACGGGGAAAATAATTGACAGCGTAAGATATCACTCAAGCTGGCATAGTTCAATGATAATCGACAAAAGAGGAAGAGCGCTTGAGAAAATAAACCCCAATTTACCATCCTTTGAAAGGTCAAGCTGGACAAGTTCGTCATCTCAAATCGGTGGAACGCCCGGAAGAAAAAACACCGCTTTCATCGATATATCTCAGCAAATTTACACTCCGTCTGTAAAAGTCACACCGAACCCATTTTCACCAGATGGAGATGGCTTTGAAGATGTTTGTTTGATCTCATATGTGCTCCCATTTAACTCTGGAATTTTAAATGTAAAAATTTTCGACTCCTACGGTCGTCTTGTTAGAAATTTAGCCGTCAATCAATTTGCGACGAAGAGCGGAAACTTGCTTTGGGATGGGACTTCTGATGACGGGAGAAAATTAAGAATCGGAATTTATATAATTTTGTTCGAAGCGGAATCAGAGCAAGGTGAAAAGTTTCAGGAAAAACTTACAGTTGTGCTAGCGAGGAAACTTTAGAATAATTTATTGCTTTTGAGCCCCCAAACCTCAGGTTTTGCACTTCTACCCATAAGTTCTGATGTTGCGCTCATCGGATCTTTTCCGTTAAATAAAACATCGTAAACTGAATTAGTTATCGGCATTTCAATATCATACTTTTTTGAAAGTTTAACAGCTGAAATAGTAGTCCAGATCCCTTCGGCAACCATGACCATATCTTTTAAAATTTCATCAAGCTTTTTGCCTCTACCAATTTGTTCACCAACAAATCTATTTCTACTATATTTGCTTGTGCATGTAACGATCAAATCACCTATCCCAGAAAGACCAGCAAATGTTTCAAGTTTCGCACCCATTGCAATGCCCAATCTAACTATTTCAGCAATTCCTCTCGTCATTATCGCAGCCCGTGTATTATCCCCAAAGCCAATCCCATCAGCGATTCCCGTCGCAATGGCAATTATATTTTTCAACGCCCCTCCAAGTTCAACCCCGACAACATCTTCACTTGTATAAACACGGAAATAATTGTTAATAAAAACATCTTGGACAAACTTAGCCACATCCTTATTAAACGAAGCAACAACAACAGCTGTTGGCATCTTTCGGCTTACCTCTTCAGCATGGCTTGGACCAGAAAGAACACAATAATTCTCATCAACACCCAAAACCTCATGAACTATCTCTGAAATCCTCATCAATGTTTCATTTTCAATTCCCTTCGCAACATTGACGATAATTTTACCTTTGCAATTTTTAAATTCCTCCCTTGAAATAATACCTCTTAAATGCTGCGTCGGAACAGCTAAAACTATTATCTCAGCTCCATCCAACGCCTCGTTTAAATCTGATGTCAGGAAAACTTCATCTGGAATTTTAACCCCCGGAAGATAAATGGAATTTTCCCGCTCAATTTTGACTTTTTCAAGCAGTTCTTTTCTTCTAAACCATAATTTAACCTTGTGCTTGTTGTCATTGAGCAAAATTGAAAGCGCCGTGCCCCAACTACCCGAACCAATAATTGATATCTTCATGATTTCTTTCTAAAACTTAACTTGTTTTCATTTCCAGCAAGAAGTCGCTCAATGTTGCTTCTATGACGGAGTACGATGATAACAGCAATTATACTGCCAAATATCAAAATTGTAAAAAAGTCATGATGCTTAAATTTCAAAATCTTTTCGGTGAAAAGAATTACAAATGGAAAAGAAATTGCAGATATAATTGAACCAAGCGAAACATATCTTGTTATAGCAACGATGATAACAAAAATCACAAAAGAGATCAAAAGATCAAACGGGGCTATCCCCAACAACATACCCGCAGATGTGCTAACCCCTTTACCGCCTCTAAACCCAGCGAAAATCGTCCATATATGCCCAATCACAGCAAAACATCCAGCTATTATTTGTAGCGTAGTCAAGTTAAGAATTAAAGCATCGCTATAAAACCATCTCGCTATAAAAGCAGTCGCAAAGAAACCCTTAAAAGCATCAAATAAAATCACAAAAATTCCCCAACCCAAACCAACTACTCTTATAACATTTGTCCCACCGGGATTGCCACTGCCGTAATTTCTTATATCAATTCCTTTAACAAGCTTCCCGACGATTATGCTTGTCGGAATTGAACCCACAAGATAACTTAAAACAATAGCCAAGACAAGATTAAGCATTTGTCCCTAATTTTTTATTTCAAAATCTTGCAAGCAAATTTAAAAAATTTCACTTCAAAAATAAAAAGGGCGTGCGAAAAGCACGCCCCGTATGTTTAAAGCAAAATCAACGCCTTACCTTGACACGAAAAGTTCAACAACACCTTTTAATGCCTCGGCTGGAATTTTAGGTATTTGATATTTACCCTCGGCAATGGAAGAAGTAGGCAATTGAATTCCGGGCAACGACATCACATCCACATAAGGAATATTAGAACCAAACTTAGTATTTATTGCCTTGATAAATTCGTTCGCAATTATCCCATGACCACGATTTGATGGATGAATTCCATCCAAGCTGAAAAGTCCACCGGTTATGAAATCGGTCGTGAATTTAACACCGGCGATCTCAAGTCCATGCGCTTTAACCTCGTTTAACCTTGAATAGATGTCAACTTTCACAGTTCTTCCAGCTCTTGCCGGATTTGCTAAGACAGTATCAATTATCAGATTGAATTTCTGAATTGCTGTTCTTGCAATCGAAACCTCACTTGCATCAAGTATATACTCATTGGGTAGTGGTTTTCCTGCATTAGGAAGTTGACTAAATGGTGGAACATTCGGAAGTCCATATCCAGTTGCAATTAAGGAACTTGCGGTAAGCAAAACTAAATCTCCAGGTCCAAGCTGAGCTGGCTGACCACCCTTTATACCGATCAATGGTATCAAATTACCTTGAGCGTCTTTAACAGGTTGGCCAGTATTTGGATCAACAATAAACCATGGTATCGTTGTGAAAAATGGAATTACAGTTACATCAGGGATATTGGCTACAGCAACTTTCACTGTTGAATTAATCTTAAGGAGCGAGTCAATTGCCTGCCTGAAAAGAAGCTGGAAAATTACATCTGGAGTCGGAAGCTTACCTGTCGGATCAGTTCCCCTTGTTCCACCGCTTGCAGCATAACCGAGAACATCATTATTACCCATCCAGAAAAATACAAATGTTGGATTCAATGCCTTAGCCTGATGGAACATAGTTGGTCCTAATGCCTTGCTCCTTAAAACAATTTGGAAAAATGGATTTCCTCTCTGCACTGATTTGGTTGCGAAATCAGTGGTATCTAAAACATCATAGAGAATTGCTCCAGGAACAGCGAGATTATTAAATGGTGCAGGATGAGTTGAATTCTTAGGCGAACCAGTAACCATTTGCTGTTGAAGTTGAACCGGCGTAAGCGAAGTTAAACGCAACCTTGTCCCAATGCCAGGTTCGCTAATCAACGGTTGCACGAAAGTAACATTTCCGCCAATTTTATTAATTTGCTGAACAATTAAATTCGGATAAGAATAATTTTGTGCACCTTCGAACAAGGCTCCATCTTGAAAGCCAGCAGTTATTGAGTTCCCAATTGCAACTATCTTATCAAATTTAACTTGAGTTCCGAGCGATGGTGGAGTCCCAACCTCTGAAAATTCTTCACAAGAATAAAATATGAAAGCAGAGATAAAGATGAAGAAAACCGTCAAAATTCCCGAGAATTTGAATTTTTTAATCATAGCGCAAAACCCGTTTTTAGTTTTGAATTAAAAATTTAAAAAAGCTTATAAGAAAAGTTTATTCCGAGCAGATGCGCACTTGCGTTGTAAACCCCATCAAAACCAACTACCGTCCCGATGACTTCCCTTTGCTTAAACCTTACAAACATATAACCAAGGTCAATTGTTAAATTCCCCATCGTATATCCGGCTCCAAATGTAAATTCCCATCTGTCCGAATCAGGCAAAGATGGTTCAACATATTTATCATCAATCGGGTTTCGATCATACGCAATTCCACCCCTCAATGCAAAATTACCAAAACGATATTCTAATCCAGCTTTGTAAATTGAAACATCTCTATAATATCTTTCAAGTTTTTGATCCTTTTGAGCTTGTGTTTCGGTTTCGAAATCAATTTCAATGACATCATAAGAAGACCATCTTGTAAATTGGTAACCAAGCTCGAATGTTACATTTTCATTCGAGAATCCAATTCCTGCCATGATTACATCTGGCATTTTAACACTCGTCTTGATGTTTCCACCTGGGAGAAGCGCATCAAGAGCTGCAGGTTTTTTAAAATCCGCCGTTCCAGAGTAGTTAACTTTAACCTGTGAACGATAAGAAAATCCAACAGACACAGGATCAAGTTTCAACAACCACCCAACGTTAAAACCAACACCTGTTCCATCACCTGACAACTTAACATCAACCTCTGGCGTAAATGATGTGATTTTTCTTGTCAATGTGACGGTGCTATAAACAAAATCAAAGCCAGCGCCAATTGAAAGTTCATCTGAAAACTTATAAGCAATAGTTGGATTGATATAAAATGTTTTCAAATCAGATTCAACGGTTATCGCACGTCCCAACCAATCTTCTGGCCACTTTGAGCCAAGCCCATAAGGGTTAAAAACTCCGATACCAATTGCAAACCCGCTTTCAAAAGTATGCGTTAGATAAAGATTGCTTGGATAAAAAACCTGTTTCACCATCTTGGTTTCTTGGGTTGTGTTAAATTGATAAGGACCACGAAATCTTGCAGATGGAAATATAAGCGTCGTCCCAATTGAAAAGTTTGTTCCTTTCAAGTAAGTCAAACCAGCTGGATTGTAAAAAATGCTAATTGGAGCATAAGATGTAGCAAATGCCCCAGCCATTCCGGTGGCTCTTGCACCGTGTTCATTAATTTGAAAGCCACCTGCAAATAAAAGATTTGAAAAGACTAAAGCTACCACAAGGCAGGATAAAATAAATCGCATATGTCCTCCATATTTTTGTTTAGTTTGTGGAAATTTTTAAAAGAGATGCCCCTTTTTCAACAGCGCTTCCTTCACTGACAAGAACATCCTCAACAATTCCCTCAAGATCACTCCTTATTTCATTTTCCATCTTCATCGCTTCAAGAATTAATAACTTGTCACCGATTTTAATCTGCGAACCAGGCTTGACGAAAATTTTCGTCACAAGGCCTGGCATAGGTGATTTAAGGATTTTTTCCTTTTTGGCTTCCCCAGATGAGGTGCTACGGTAGGAATCTATAAGGCTTTGATACTTCGTTGAAACTTTACAATGGTAATCCCCAAAAGAGTTAGTTAAAATTGTCAAATCCCCGTCGATGGAAAAGTTGAAGGTGAAGATTTTATGATCAATCGAAAAGACGATTTGATCATTTGAGATATTTAAGACTTTAACTCGATGTTTTTGCCCCCCTACTTCAACTTCAAACTCGTTGGCGCTTTCTTTCCTCAGTTCGAGCTCAATATCTAAGTTGTTAACAGTTATCTTCATAGGGCGTTTATTTATCATTTTTCACACTAAATATAAACCAAAAAAATCAATATTTCAAGTGCAGAAAGCCTAACTTCACAGTTTTGGAAGTACCTAAGTTGTAAAATTACTCCTTTCTTCTTAACTTTACCTTTGAAAAGCACATAATTTCAAAAAAATTAAAGTTTCAAATATGCCCTCTAAGTTAATTTTTGAGCTAAGCCGTCCCGGGAGAAAGGGTTATTCTTTGCCCAAAAACGATGTCCCTGAAAAACATATTGAAGATTTAATCCCCCAAAAATTTCTACGCTCAACCCCACCCTCTCTTCCAGAATTAAGTGAAAACGAAGTCATAAGACACTACATACGGCTTTCAACATTAAATTACCATGTCGACAAAGGTTTCTATCCGCTTGGTTCCTGCACCATGAAATACAATCCAAAAGTAAACGAAGTCGCTGCATCACTACCCGGCTTCAGAAACATCCATCCACATATGGATGACGAGCTTGTCCAAGGAGCGCTTCAAATCATGTATGAACTTTCTGAAATGCTCGCCGAGATAACCGGCATGAAAGCTGTATCGCTTCAACCAGCTGCTGGAGCCCACGGTGAATTAACAGGAATTTTAATGATAAGAGCATATCACGAAAAGCTTGGGAATCCAAGAAAGAAAATTTTAATCCCCGACTCAGCCCACGGGACAAATCCAGCAAGCGTAACTATCTCCGGCTATACCGCTGTAAGCGTTAAATCAAACGAATACGGAACAATCGACCTTGAAGATTTAAAAGCGAAACTTGATGAAGATGTAGCCGGAATAATGCTAACAAACCCAAATACACTTGGTATCTTTGAAAAGGATATTCTTAAAGTTGAAAAGTTAATACACGACGCCGGGGCATTGATGTATATGGATGGTGCAAATTTAAATGCGCTTGTCGGGATAACAAAACCTGGAGATATGGGATTTGATGTAGTTCATTTAAACTTACACAAAACATTTTCAACACCACATGGCGGAGGTGGTCCAGGCGCAGGTCCAGTTGCTGTAAGTGAAAAACTCATACCGTTCCTCCCAGTCCCGAGAGTTGAGAAAAAGGACGGAAAATTTATACTGAATTATAACTACCCTGACTCAATTGGCAAAATCCATACATTCTTCGGAAATTTCGGAGTCATGGTTCGAGCATACACATACATCAGAATGCTTGGTAGCAAAGGTCTTAGAGAAGTAAGTGAAAACGCAATTATAAATTCAAACTACCTGTTAAGCAGAATAAAAGATTACTTCGATAGACCCTACCTTGGAAAACCACTCCATGAATTCGTCGTCTCAGCCAGCAGATATAAATTCGAGTATAATGTTAGAACGCTTGACATAGCGAAACGATTGCTTGATTACGGTTTTCATGCACCAACGATTTATTTCCCGTTAATTGTTTCAGAAGCATTGATGATCGAGCCAACGGAGACGGAAACAAAAGAGACGCTTGACGCATTCGCCGACGCTTTGATCAAAATAATTGAAGAGATAAAAACAAATCCTGAAGTAGTGCTCACCGCTCCACACACCACACCTGTTAAACGCCTTGACGATGCCTACGCTTCAAAAAATGTAAATGTTTGCTTTAAGGAATAAAACTCAAATTGGGGGCGATAACTTTATCGCCCTCTTCTCTTCAAAATTTTCCTTCCATTCTTAAAACCCGCCTCTGAAACGCAATTAAACCAAAAAATGTTAAAAATTAAAAGCGAAATAACTTAAACGGAAATGCAATGAAAAAATACAATCATCTCATAAATGAGAAAAGCCCTTACTTACTTCAACATGCCGAAAACCCCGTTGACTGGTATCCATGGTGCGACGAAGCTTTTGAAAGGGCAAAAAATGAAAATAAACCAATTTTTCTTTCAATAGGATACTCAACTTGCCACTGGTGTCATGTGATGGAAAAAGAATCGTTCCAAGATGAAGAAGTTGCGAAAATTCTAAATGAAAACTTCATTTCAATAAAAGTTGACAGAGAAGAAAGACCAGATATCGACTCAGTTTACATGAACATATGTCAAGCGATGACAGGTCACGGGGGCTGGCCCTTGACGATAATAATGACACCTGATAAAAAACCTTTCTTCGCTGGAACATATATACCAAAATACTCGAAATATAACAGGCTTGGACTGATTGACCTCCTTCAAAGAATAGCACAGTTATGGAACGAAAATAGAGAAAAACTTCTACTGCTGGCTGACCAAATAACCGATGAAATTAAACAAGCACTCACGCATATCCAACCGAAAGAAACCATAGATGAACAAATCTTTACACAGGCTTACGATCAACTTGAATCTCAATTTGACCCCGAATATGGCGGATTTGGCTCTGCACCGAAATTTCCAACCCCACATAACTTGATGTTTTTGCTGAGATATTGGAAAACAACTGGAAATATAAAAGCCTTAGCAATGGTTGAAAAAACATTAAACTCAATGTCGCTTGGTGGAATATATGATCATATAGGTTTCGGTTTCCACAGATATTCAACGGACAGACAATGGATTCTTCCACATTTTGAAAAAATGCTTTACGATCAAGCTTTAATCTCAATAGCATATCTTGAGGCGTATCAAGCAACTGGGAATTTAAGGTATAAAAAGCTTTGCGATGAAATTTTATCATATGTTTTAAGAAACCTCACAAATCCAGATGGGGGCTTTTACTCCGCCGAGGATGCGGATAGTGAAGGTGAAGAAGGCAAATTTTACCTATGGGAATTTGAAGAGTTAAGGAAGTTGTTAAACCAAGATGAGTTTAATTTTGTATGCGAAAAATTTAACATTCAAAAAGACGGAAATTATTTTGACGAATTAAGGAAAGGGAGAACAGGCAAAAATATATTTTACCTTACCCAGCAACTCAACGAAGAAGAAAACGAAAAGTGGCAAAGAATAAGACAAAAACTTTTTGAACATAGAGAAAAAAGGATACACCCGCTTAAAGATGATAAAATACTCACCGATTGGAACGGATTGATGATCGCAGCGTTCGCAAAAGCATATTCCGTTTTAAAAATTGACGAATATCTCAATGTTGCAAGAAAAAGCGCAGATTTCATCTTAAAAAACCTTTACAAAGACGGAAAGTTGCTTCATAGATTTAGAGATGGTGAAGCCAAAATAGATGGATATCTCGACGACTATTCTTTCTTCATCTGGGGGTTGCTGGAACTTTACGAAGCAAGCTTTGAAACACGATATCTTAAAACTGCGATTGATCTGACTGAAACAATGATCCAACTCTTTTGGGATGGTGAAAACGGTGGATTTTATTTCACGGATTCAGAAAATAAAGATGTAATTTTTAGGCAAAAAGAACTTTACGATGGCGCAATTCCATCAGGGAACTCGGTCGCTCTTCTTGATTTGATAAAACTTGCGAAAATAACAGGTAGAAACGATTTTAATGAAATAATTGATAAACTTGTTGAAACGTTTGCAACGATGGTAAAAAAATATCCTTCTGCCTACACTTTCTTTTTATCCTCGCTTTCCTTCGCTCTAACGCAATCGTTCGAAATTTTTATAGTTGGGAAAAGGGATGAACTTGGCGAAATTTTAAAGGTTATAAATTCAAGGTTTTTGCCCAACAAAGTTATTTTATTCAAACCATCGGACGAAGAAAGCGACATAACCACGATCTCACCATTTACATCAGAATATAAAGAAATTAATGGAAAAACGACGATTTACATTTGCACAAATTACGAATGTAAAAAGCCTGTAAATGATATAAAAGAGCTATCTAATTTGCTTGAAGAGATTTAAAGATTCTTATCGGTTTCACTATTTCATGTCTATGATCTTAGCTTCGCCGGGGTTGAGTTTAACATCAAAACTTTTCTCTCCAACTTCAACCTTGCCATTAAATCCAATATCCGACCCAACAAAAATAAATTTCTCACCCATGTTATTCATAAAAGGCAAATAAAAAATTCCCCCGTCGCCGTGCGTCTTGATATCCTCATTTATCATTTTTCTTATCTCTATTATTTCCCCATCAAACTTAATCTTTTCGATTTCCACACCTGATATATAAAGTTTGTTATCAAGTATAAATGCATCAATTCGTGAACCTCTGTAAGGCAAATTCTTCACTCCAAGCCAGTTCCACTCGGCAGGCAGAGATGGTTTTATTTTTATCTCTTCAAAGTCAAATGAAAATCCCCATAATCCTTCAATGACAAGCCATATATAAGTTGGAGGCATCCACGGGCTTAATGTCATCCCCAAACTGATCCCACTTTCACCATGAAGCCTCTCCGGAAACTGCCCGGGGACAAGGTTTTGATAATAAGAAGGATTTTCAGATTCGATTACCTTATAAATGTTAACCAATGCTTCTGCAACCTTTTCGGGGAAAAATTTTCTCACACCGAAGCCAATCCAAGCCGTCAAATTTGGCCAAACGCCACCCATAAGTTGAAAACCAAACTCAGGATCATAATTTTTTTCTAACTTACTTACAGTCCTTGCGCCATATTCTGTCCATATGTCCGGTTGAATTAGTCTCATTGAGATTTTATACTTAAGCTCATGTTCAAAATCCTCAGTGGAAAATTCTTTAAATTCATCTGGAGAATCCCCAAACGCAAAAATTAAAGGAAAAACGAGATCGCCAGTTATATCATGATGCTTAACACCATTTATATCAATATTTAAAACCGGCAACCCAGTCAGTTCTGAAATCAGCTTCTCATAAAAATTTTTTATTAAACTTCGAACATAATACTTATATCTCGAAAAATCCTCCTTGTTGCAAAGGTAATACGCAATTTTTGCAACAAGGCCCAAAGCATAAATACATTCTGAATTGATCTCAGTTACATATCCACTTAAATTATAATTTTCAATAATGTTCCTCCACCCGGTTATGCCATAGACTCCAAAACTATTTGAATCAGAAAAAACCAAATCATCTCTCAACTGCGAAAGAATATACTCGGCTATACTTTTTATTTTGTCATAATTTTCACGGAGCTCGTTCAAATTACACAACATAGAATGATGATACAAAGCCCATATCAAAAGCGGCGTATCATCGTTTATGTTTAAGTTATAATCGTAAGGTTTCGGCTCAACCTCATCAGCGTGGACATATTCAACAACCTTTCCATTTTTGCATACCCCGTGTTTAAGTGCAAACTCAATAATTTTATGCGAGAACTGCGGAGTCACATAATCCGAGCCCAAAACAAACCACGCAAGATCCCGCATCACAACTATATCCTGTGGTGGGTCATTTGTAAAAGCAAAACCGGATCTATAAAAATGCTCAACTCTGCACATATTCACCTTTGCCCATTGAAACCCTGAATTTATCACAGCATTTGGCGTAAAAACATAACTCGTATTCAAAATTTCATTAAGCTCATCATTGGAAAGCTTAAAAATCTCATCGTAAAGATCCCTGATATTTTCACTTGGTCCTTCTCCACCAATTGAATATAAAAGCAAAATCTCCATTTTTTCTCCGGGTCCCAATTCAACTTTTTGACAAGTTTCGATCTTGACCTCATCAACTTCAGCATCGCAGAAGTTAGTTTCTGAGATCAAAAACCGTTTCTCATCGCTTGAATCAAGTGATTTCACTTCAAAAGATTTTGAATCTTTTCTAACTATTCTATATCGTTTCTTCTTCTCCTCAACCGGCGGTTGCTTAGTAAAAAAGGGTGAATCAACCGCAGGGATAATTATTTCATGATTTATCAAAATATTTACTTTGGCATCTTCATTGTTGATAATCTCTATGACATAGAAAAATTTTTTCAATTTATCTTTCTCTGCCTCAAAATGTTCAATTTGAACATACGGGAGAAATGCTCTCTTGGTTATTGAAAAGTTTCTGGAGTCGCTGAGATATTTTGTCGCCTGTGAAAAAGGCTCAAAAATTGTTTCAACGGGTTTCAATTTTTCAGCACCAACATAAAATTCGATTCTCCACCTGCCGCAATAAAATTTGTTGTCAAGGGAATACCATAGACCTTCAAGGTTAGTTTCTTTATCAAAGCGAGCGAACAAAAGAAAATTTCCAAGCGAAGAACCAGTTTTTAAGTTTTCAGCTTTTCTAATATACCTCATTCGGCGTTAAAGTTAATTTTTGTTTTTAATTATTCTTTTAAACCCACGGTCGCCATGCTTTCAATGAAATATCTTTGAAAGAATGAATACGCTATGATGATCGGTAATGCAAGTAAAGTTGCTGACGCAAGTTGAACTCCAAGCTGGCTTCCCGCCTGACCTCCAAGCACGAAAATGGTCACAAGCTGGGGCATGGTCATAAGCTTTTCATCTCTTATAACGATAAGTGGCCATAGAACTTCATTCCAACTTGACATAAAAGTTAAAATTCCCACCGTTGAAACAGCTGGCTTTGAAAGGGGGATTATTATCTTGAAAAGTATTTGCAAATCGTTGCATCCATCAAGACGTGCCGATTCTATCAATGACTCAGGAATTGTTAGGAAAAATTGTCTAAAAACTAAAATCGAAAACGAGCTCATCATCCCGGGCAAAATTAAACCAGCATAGGTATCAACAAGCCCAAGTTTTACTATCAAAACATAAGTTGGGATCAGCGTAATTTGAAATGGTATCATCATTGTAAAAAGAATTAAAATCAGCAGAAACTCCCTACCCCGAAAATTTAACCTTGATAAAGCATATCCAACAATTGAACCAAAAAGTATAACTGAGAATGTAATTGACAGGGAGACAAATAAGCTGTTAAAAAATGCCCGAATAATTGGGATTTTCCCAAGAACGATTGAATAATTTTTAAAACTTATATTTTTTGAAAAAAACCAAATATCCGCTATTTCAAACTCCGGTTTTAAAGTCGCAAAAACCATCCACAAGAAGGGATAAGCGAAAACAAAAGCACCAATTATCAAGATAAAGTATGTTAAAATCTTACCTTTCAATATATCCTCCGCTCAATAAATTTTCTTTGCACAACCACAACTGCTAAGATTATCAATGCAAAGAAAAATCCAAGCGTCGCTGCATAGCCCATATGGTTAAAATAAAATGCCTGATTATAGATATACAGCATCGCTGAAAGAGTGCTATCCATCGGTCCTCCACCGGTCATAATGTATGGCTCAATGAAAAGTGAAAACCCTCCGATCGTTGATAAGACTACTACAAGAACTACTGTTGGATTTAACATAGGCAAAGTGATTTTGAAGAATTTTTGAAAACCGGAAGCCCCATCAATTTCAGCAGCTTCGTAAAGTTCCTGGGGTATATTCTGTAACCCAGCCAAGAAGATTACAATATAAAATCCAACATTTTTCCATGTAGCCATGACCGCAATTGAAGGCATTGCAAGCTCAGGACTTACAAGCCAAGGAATTCTTTTTAATCTAGCCTTAACCAAAACCTGGTTTATAAGTCCAGTTTCATAAGCATACATCTGTTGCCACAAAATGGTCACAACAACACCAGAAACAACAACGGGTAAAAAATAAAGGGCTCTAAAGAATCCTTTCATCTTTATCTTTTGATTTAAAAGCTGCGCGAAAAATAGCGCTATAAAAATTTGAAGCGGGATATGAATCGATAAAAAAACTAAAGTATTGAAAAGTGATTTAAAAAATAACTCATCGTTAAACAGCCTAACAAAATTTTTAAAACCGATAAACTCCATCGGGGTGGCTACATTCCACCTATGAAAAATTAAAATAAAGGAGAAGACAAGAGGATAAGCAACAAATGTCAAAAAATAAACAACGTAAGGCAAAACCATAAAATATCCAGCGCCACTTTTAACACTCCTCATCTTGACCATTCAAATATAACATTTATTCTCTTTATCAAACTTTTAACAGCCTCCTCCGATGTTTTCGCCCCATAAACCGCACAAGCTTCAAATTCCTTCGAGATCACATCAAAAATTTCTTTAAGCTCCATAACCTCATCAACGCCTCGCGTAAAAACAACTTGTTCAGCAAAAAATCTCATCTTTGGATTTCGATCAAAATATGCCCTGAATTTTTCACTTTCAAGCAAATCTCCCCTTATCGGCAATTGATTACAAATCTCAAGCAAGAGTAGATCAGCCTCCTCACTCACCAGAAACTTAACAAATTCCCAAGCTTCTTTTTTATGTTTCGTCGTGCTAAATATAGCTATATTTTTAGGATCACCATAGGTATAAATTGCACTGCCACCTTGGGCGATAAAATCATCCGGGACCGGAATGGGAGCAAAACTATATTCAAATCCAGCCGGCTTGTTCATCTCAAGATATGCGATCGTCCATGGACCCGTAAATCTAATCGCAACCTTACCCATCAGAAATGGATCAACTTGGAAGCTTGCTTTGGGAAAATATTTCTCATCAAAACACTTTTTAAAAAAATCAAAAACTTTTTTAGCTGAGTTGACATCAATTTTTAATTCATCCCCCTCAAAAAACGTCTTCCCGCCAGAAGAAGCAATATAAAATGGATAAAAATCAAAAAACCTCTGCCACCATATCGGTCTCGTATCTGTATACCCAGGCCAGATATCAATTTCTCCATCTCCATTCACATCTTTTCTTATTTTTTCACATGCTTTAAAAAATTCAGAATATGTTCTCGGCGGAGCATCGATGCCGGATTCTTTAAAAATTTTAACATTATAAAGCATCATTATTGGATTTGTCTTCCAAGGGAATTGATAGAAATGTCCATCTTTTGATCTGAAACTTTCAAGTAAATCAGGCGGAATTCCCCTTGCATTTACAACCGAATCAAAATCGCTAAACTCATCAAGAGGAATAAGTCCCTTCGCTTTTATATACTCAGCAATTGCACCAGGCCAAATATTTGAGCAAACATCCGGAGTTGTTCCACCAGCTATAGCAGCAAGTAAAACCTCCTCAGAAGATTGACCTGAGGGAAGCGGTTGAACTTCAACCTTGATATCGGGATGAAGTTGATTCCATTTCTCAACCAACCTTTTCGCCAACTCGATTTCTTGAGGATTTGCAGAAGGCCAGTACTTCAAACGCACAGTTCCAGCTTCCTCCAACTTATCTTTCTGCGATGAACAACCAAAGGTCAACATAAGCCAAAACAAAATCAAGCAAAACCTCATTTCAACATGACAAACTTTTTAATTTTTGTATGATTAAAAGATTTCAAAAGACAAAAATACACACCGCTTGAGAAAGAATCAAATCTTAATTTGAGAATGCCTGAATTTCCCTCACCTTGAACAGCGCTCGATGTTAAGTCGAAAATTTCTCTGCCCATGATATCGTAAATTTTTAAACTAAAAGGTTTCCTTGCTTTGTAAAAGATGTTCGCCTCAAAATTAAAAGGATTTGGATAAATTTCAAGATCTATTGCTTCATTTTCAAATAAATTTCTCCCCTCAACCTTTGTGATCAAAACTCGCTCAAGATTAAGTTCTCTGCCAGACGGTGAGATGAAAACTTTTCTTTCAACAATTGGTTGAACTATGAAATAGTCAATCCACACGAACTCATCATTTGAACTACCATTGAAAAAGATATCAATGGTGTGTTCACCATTTGAGAGCTTAAAAACTCCAGTAATTTTATCAATCCAGATATAATCCCCATAAGTTGAGCCTGACATATCAAGGTTAAACTCGTAAACGGAGTCTATTACTACTTTAATTCCAGCGTAACCTGATGGAACGGATCTTTTGCGATATTGAAAATAAAGAGTGTAATAACTTAGATCATCATAAACATTATCGATATAAAACTTGACTCTGATCGCATCTCCGCCCCTGAGCTCAACAAGATAGTTTTTGCTTATATAAGCCCAATTAAATTCATTAACATAAACTTTTTTCGGATTTCCTGAGAGAGTTATGAAATTCTCAGCTTCAATGATTTTATAAGAGTTATCCGACTTTGTCTTATAGAAAATATATTTTGATGCGACCTCGTCGTAAAGCACCGTCTGCAAACCAATAAGCCCTTCCACAACTGATTCTGCTCCTGCGTTAAGATTTAAACTTCCATCTCTTTTGACGGCATCGTAAAATCTTCCCGTCGAGGTATCATAAACAGATTTCCCAGCGATGTTATTCCCAAGCCACCATGAAGCATAAAGCCCACCCATCATTTTGTAAGTCGTATCACCAGTCATATTCCCATATTCGACAAAAGCTTGAACGATTGGGGCAATTCCATAATTTATCTGGTCACCTCTATCCGGATATGGTTTTAAATCTGTAAGGTCAAAAGAAAAAAACATTCTTTTGTAGAAGTAATCTATCTCTTTTCTTGCCGACTCGATCCATTCGAAATTATTAAAAATTTTCCCAGCAACGAGAAGCGCGTAAGATTGCCTGCTTCCCCACGAATGCCAAATGTAAATATTTGGGGTAAAAGATGGGTGCACACCAAATGGAAAATCATCAACATCTCCAAACTGATAAGTTGAAATTGCTTTGCAAAGTTTTTCGACCACCCAACGCGCCCTTTCACTTTTTGATATTTCATAATAAAGAGACGCCCCAAGGACCGCTTCAGCTGAGGCATCAGAACCATTTTCAAGAAGCCAATAACCTTGTGCTGGAACCTTCCATGCGATAAATGTATCGTAAATGTCTGATTTATTTATTGTCCTTATAGCCTTCGAAAGAGCTTTTTCTATCCTAGAAGCAAGCGTATCCTTAAACTCGCCCTCAATATTAAGTTTTGAAAATAAATTATATGCATATCCCATTGCCCAAAGGGCTCTGCAAGCCCACCATCTAAAAGTATCATTGTTACTTGTCCGACCAAATTTATTTATCGTCAGATCTGAATAAACGAAGTTATAAAATCCTCCATCATCAGCTTGCATTTTCAAAATGAACTTCAGCAAAAGCTTCGCTTGATTCAAACTATGTTCATCGCGAAATTTTTCATAATACATCAAATATGCAATCACAGCCCTCGCCGCATCATCAACACAAGAGATCCCCTCATCCGCTGGATGAACATATCTGTAATCTGGATAATTTGAATAAATGTGAATTATAGCAACCGTATCGCCACCCATCAAAACCTTTTCAACGAGATAGTCAATATGTGCTAAGTTTATATTTAAACTTTGTGCGTAAATTTTCTGAAAAATCAGAACCAAAATTAGAACTTTTCTCACAACAAAATCCCGTTTAATATTCAATTCCGAGAACAACTGTGTGAACTCCTTTTAACCTTCCATAGTCATTAAAAGAATAATCAAACTTAACCACCGTTTTACTAAACGGAATTTTTGTCCTCAAACCAACTCCCAAGGATAACCCGCCATCAGCATCTTTAAGAAAAAGCATCTGGTTCCCAATTCTAAGGAAAAACAAATCCTTAAAAGAATACTCCGCCCCAAGGTTTAGATATTGGTAATTATCACTTGGAGTAACCGCATCAGTTGAGATTAAAAGCTTGTTGTTTTCAGTTTTAAATACATAAGCAGAAAGACCAAACTGAAAGTTAAGTGGAAGTTGCCAACTTTCCGTCTCAAGCATCGCTGGAATTCTATCGTTGTTCCCATACTTGTTGGGATCGGGGTCGTAAAAAACTCTCGCATCTCTTCCATACATTCTCATGCTAGTCCCAAAATTTGAAATTGTTGCACCTATCATCATACCGCCAAGAAAATCAGTTTTAAAGAGCGTCCCGACATCAAGAGCGACACCCCATGCGGACATATGCCAAATTCTTTGCTGAATGTATTTAAAATTAAAACCAATTGAAAACCTATCGGTAAGGCTCCTCGCATATGTTAAACCTATGGCAAAATCAGTTGCGTTAAAGTATTCGCCCGTTCCCTCTGGTCTTTCTACCGTTCTTACTTCCATATCTGGAACAGTTAAAGTAGTTAAACTCGCCCCAACCGTCCCAATATTACCAACGGGAATGGCAACACCGATAAAGCCAAACTTTATATCGGCTATCCAGCTTGTGTACTGAAATATCGCTTCAATTCTATCAAACCTTGAGATGCCACCGGGATTCCAATATATTGCGCTTGCGTCATTTGCAACAGCAACAAACGAAGCACCCATCCCGGTTGCCCTGCCCCCAACAGGTATCTCAAGAAATGGAGCAGCTGTTGTAGCAACTTTTGAAACATTTGAAACAAATCTTTGGGCAAATACAACTTCTAAAGCAAAGCTCAGCGAAATTAAGAGAAAGAGAATTAACCTTTTCATAATTGCAAAAACTTTTCTTTTTACTTTATCACTGCAAATCTTCCAATTTTTTCTCCTATCCCAGGAGCCTCGACATGATAAATGTAAATTCCATAAGCTATGTCCATCCCATCCTTTGAGACAAGATCCCAAGATACAGCACCGTAATTATCTGTTCCGTTGTAAACGATCGTATCAACGAGATAACCTCTTATCGTGTAAATTCTTATAGTGCAATTCTTGGGTATATTTATAAACCAAATTTTTCTCTCGCCCCTTCCAGCTCTATATCTATTTGCTGGTTCCCATGAAGCAGTCGCAACATATGGATTTGGAACCACCGCAATTTTATCGAGATCATGCTTCGCCTTTTCGATGTCAATTTTTTGCCCTCTGACCTTAAATTCAAAATACTCTCCATTTCTAAATGGTTTCTTCGTAGCTATGAGAAAAACATCTCCCGGTGATGGTGGGATTTGAACAGGCTTCAAAGTATCCTCAAAAAATTGAACTCTCCATGTTGCTTTCCAACTCCTTGAACTTGGTGGCTGAGTTGCTGAATCACCTCCAAGCACAATTATAAGCCTATCCCCAGGCGATAATATTGAATCTTTATCAACATCGAAGAAAATGAAATCAGCTTTTTTATTTTCTGTTAAATTCCAAACTGTAAATTTAACTGGTATTCTTTGCTGACCAAAAATCAAAGCAAGAGAAGTATCAACAACTTTATCACTAAATCTAACCTCAAAATCAGCGGGATACCTTATATTTCGTGCAACGAAGGTCGGATCAAGGTCAACTCTAACTATATAGTTTGAATTACCTTTTACCCAACCAGTCCTGTTATTATCAAGTGAAACTGATGAATCATTATAGAGATAAATTATCAAACCATCAAAGACCGGAGACTCTTGACCGTAAATGCTCAATTCAACTGAATCGACGATTTTTCGACCATCGCTCATATCATAGATTGAATACTTTGGCACCGGCGAATTATAAAATTTCGAAGTATCAGCAAAAATAACCCTGTAAATATGTCCATCCTTTACTGAATCTGGTTGAAGAAGGTTGATTTGAATTTTACCTGTTCCAGGACCAATATGTGCTATATTACCATCCAAACCAGCTTCAATATATCCAGCGGATGGGGGATTTGGAGTTACGATTGCGGTGTTTATATCTGGTTTAACTGTGCCAGTTACATCAGCTTTTATAATAGCGGTGCACTCAGATGGAGCAATACCATCAATGTTGCCAAGAGCATCCCTTGTAACATAACCACGATCGTATGAAACAACCGCATAATAATAAGTTTGACCATTCTGAACATCATAATCAACAAACGAATGCCTTAAACCAGAGTCATCACCAAGGTAATATTTCAAGCCGTAAATATCAATTGGATGATAACCTTTAATTCCATTAACAAGATCAAATTGTGCAATTGGTTTTTTAAACAATTTATTCCCATGCGCATCTGTAATGACAAATGCTTCCAAAAAGCTCGGATCGGTGCTTTTGTAAATTTTATAACCTTCAAAATCATACTCTTGTAAAAATGGATCCCATGAAAGTTCGGCTCTCGAATCCCAATACAAAGTCACTTTTTTATCCCCAGGAATTGCAACAAGCCGTGGTTTTTCAGGTGGCTTAGCAAATCTATAATTTGCATTGTAAATTTGTTGAACTGTCTTTTTTCTTTTTATCAAATCATTTCTATCTTGACCAAAAAGAAGCGCCATTGAAAACCTTTCAACATGCCCAGCTGGCATTGGGAAAATTCCAGATGAGAAAAACATACCAAGGTTAACAGATTGAAGAAGTTGATCCCTGGCTGGAAGTGGAGCTGTGAAAACGCTCCAATTTTGCTCATCATCCCAAAGTTCATAAGTATGAACCGGGAAGATGGAAAAACCAGTTAAACCAATTTGATCGGACTCATCTTTATCAAGAATTCCAAAATTTGGCTCACCCTGATCAGGACGCCCATTGCCCTCTGAACCATCCGCATCTGGACCTGTATAACCCTCATCAAGAGGCCCAATTCCATCACTTCCGACATCATCGTTCAAAGGCTCTCCATTATCCCACCTGCCATTTTCATTTAAATCGGTAAATCCACGCCAGTTCATATTTTCATCAGCCGTCCACCAATAACCTTGTCTAACAGCTGGTATATCATCAACGCTCGAATAATTATAAAACCTTAAAAACTTACCCAAATCATAATTTGCTTGAATATAAGCTATGATATTTTCACGACCCTTAATTAGCATTCCTGCATCAGGGTCATTTCTTCGTTCATCAATTATCCCGTCATCGTCGTTATCTTTTCCATCATTTTGGATTCCAGGACTTTCAAGAAAGGCGTAACCAGCGACACCAACAGGTCCCCATCTTCCCGGTGTGCCAAGTCCATCTGAATCGAAAGCCCAAGCGATGTCAAGTTCGGTATCATACAAACCACTGTCATCTCCCGAATCATCTGTTCCACCAACTCCCCAATCAATATATTGAGCAAATAAACATTTTTGATAACTCGTTTTTCCCTCGTTCAGAATTTCGTAATGCCAAAATATAACATCTTGAGCAAGAACATGCGACCATTGAAATCCACGCATTGCAACTTCCATTCCTATTCCACGCCTCGTTGTATCATCCGGGTCAGGATAAAAATTCCACTCTTCATCCGGGTCATCATCAAAGACAAAATATGTTTCAAGGTCAGCATTCTTAACTCCCTTGCCAAAATATCCATTCCAAAATCCAGCCCAATCAGGCGGTCTATCGGGCCAAAAAGCTGGCCATGTTGATGGATCGTTGCTTATCGCCGGTTTCGGCTGCGTTGGATTAGCATAACCAGGCAAAGGCGCCCAACCCCAAGGAGTTCCATCCGGACCAATGTCGATAAACTCACGATACATTGTCTCCATCGGATGAATTATCTTCCCACTTCTATCTCTTGTTTCAACTTGAACTATCATTGCGACGCCATCAACATACGAATGACCGCTCCCCTTGGGCCACTCACCACTCGGCTGATCAGGCCAATGTGCTACTTCACCATGATTAAAAAACATAGTCCTAACCATGTTTCCATCCATTATCCCCTGCTTAGTGTACTTCCTGTGCCCAACATTTGGATCTGGCTTAACATGCTGTGAATGAAGAAAACTTGTGACAAGAGTAAATAACAAGATGAACATTAAACCACGCATAGCAATTAGTGATAGTTTTTTAGAGATTAGAAGTCAAATGAAATTCCAAAAATAATTTGCCTCGGCTCAGAATAAAAATCAGGGCGTTTAAAGTATTCTTCAACGGTATTTATACCACGCGGTCTACCTGAATAAATCATTGAAAGCGTGTATCCAGCCCTGCCAGTATCTCCAAAAACTTCAAGTTCATTCTTGATATCAAACAGATTGTAAATTTTAACAAAAAATTGAGCATTAAATCCAAACATCTTGAACAATTTATAAAAATACATATCAAAAGTGTAAACTGCTGGCTTGTTATCGCTGTTCTCAACCGCTGTCCTCTGATTTTGAAAAGCTGGCGTGTACGGTAAACCCGAACCAATCTTACCTATGAAACTCAGGACAAAATTATCAGGTTGACCAAGTGAAATTGTAAAGTTAAGTGAATGTCGCCTGTCCCAATCCAATGGAACAAGCTGTTTATTCCCCTCTATCGGTGGATCAGCTTGATTATTTAAAAACTCAGCATCCGGGTCAGAAGCATTGCCACGCGCAAGTTGAAGAGTATAATCAAGCGTCGCACCAATTCCACCTCTAAATCTCTTTTCCAACGATATAGTTATCCCTCTAACATTTCCATAATCTCGATTAATATACCTTGCAAACTTATCAACATTTAGATACTGGTGGATTTGAGTCCCAAGCAAATTTCTGATGTCTTTATAATAACCTGTTATATCAATTGCTATATCATCAGCTAATTGTTGTTGCAGTCCAATCTCATAGCTAACCGTTCTTTCCGGTTGAAGGTCAGCGTTCCCAATTTTACTCTTCAATCTTCCAACTTCAATTTCAAATTCAGGATTCGTGTAAAGAAATTCAAATGGTGGTATTTGAAAGAAATGTCCATAAGAGATATGAATCACACCGCGATCGGTTATTGGATAAGCCAACCCAATCCTTGGACTCAATTGATACTTTGGCTTTGCGCGTCTGAATAAACTATCCGGCAAAGGTCTATCGGAAGGTAAATGATCAGGATCGATTAAAACTTTCCCATTAGGTTCAAAGTAATCAAATCTCAACCCGACATTTGCGACAAGATATTCAAACTCCATCTTGTCCTGAATATAAGCTGAAAACTCATACGGTCTATGAAGATATTCATTGTTGTTAAATGCAGTTCTAGGCGGAAGTGATGGCACAAATCTATCTTTAAACCTTTCATCCCTTACAATTTCATACTCGCGAAGCCATAAACGATGAAACCGGGTTTCAACCCCTGTTTTAATTTGATGCGTATTGGTAATCTGGTTCGTATAATCAACTTTTGCAATATAAGTTCTCGTGTTTCTGAAAAAGTGCCACATTTGCGCTCCGCCTGTCAAAAAAGCATTGTTGCTTGCATCCTGAAGACGCTTCGGATCTGGATAAAGGTTTATGTCCTTCCAAACATATTGCTGATAATCATTGTAAAGCAATGAACCTTTAACAGTTAGAAAAGCTTTTGAGCTTAAAACATGTGTGTATGAAAGTGTAAGTGTATACGCATACTGATACCTTTTGTAATCGCCATCCGGATTGTATTTAAAGTTATGATCATAAATTTTATAAAAACGCCGTTGATATAAACCCTCAATGTTAAGCTTATTACTTGGGGTTACTTTGAAAGATAACTTGCCTTGTAATGTCAGCCTTCGTTCTGGATTCATTGGAACATAGGAACTATCGCCTGTTGCACCGATATACCACTTTGATGGATCATCCGAGCTAAAATTTGAAGAATCATAAGGTGTGAAAATTCTTCTACCATAGATCCAACCATCATTTTTGTAATACCGCCACGAAAGGAAGAAATTAACTTTATTTTTAAAAACTGGTCCCCCAAGTGTTCCCTGGAAATTATAAATATCTGTGGGGTTGACTCTCTCTATATTCATAAACAAATCTCTATTCGATGAAACATAATCGCCTGTATAAACCGAAAAACTTCCAGTATATCTTTCCCCACCTTCTTTCGTTACAATGTTAACTACACCGGACATCGCCTGTCCATATTCAGCATTAAATGTCCCGGTTACTATTTCCATCTCCTGAATGGCGTGATTTTCAACTTGGATGGCATAAGTGTTTGAAAACACATCGTTTACTGGAATCCCATCGATCATATAAGCGACCTCTCCAATCCTCCCACCACGAAAATGCCCCTCAACAACTCCTGCTTGCAAATTAATTATATCCGTAAAATTTTCAACTGGCAATTTCGCAATGATATCAGAAGAAACCTTTGAACTTGTCGAAGTTAAATCCCTCTGAACAAGCGGTCTTTCAGCAACGACAACAACCTCCTCACCAAGTTCGATCGCAGCTTCCTCAAGTTTAAAATCAACCCGCGTGGTTTGGTCAACAGAAACACGAACATTGGTTACCCGCACTGTTTTAAATCCAACAGCACTTGCCCTTACAGTGTAAACCCCGGGGGGAACATTGAGAATAACATAATTACCCTGCATATCTGTGGCTGCACCAAGCGTAGTTCCCTCCACTATTACATTTACAGCAAAAAGTGGTTCACCGGTTGAGGCATTTATAACTTTTCCAGCTATTTTCCCCGTTGTGCCTGAAAAGAGAAGAGAAAATCCAAAAGTCAAGGAGATAAGCGAAAGAATTGCTTTTTTCAACATTTCATCACTTCAAATTAATTTTGAAGAGCGGGGGCAAAAGCCCCCGAAAAGTGATCACTTCAATAACAACATCTTCTTAGCCACTATATTATTTCCAGCAACTAAACGATAAATATAAACACCTGATGCAACCTTTAGCCCATTATCATCAGTTCCATCCCAATAAACTTTATATCTCCCCGGATTGTGATAAGAACTAATCAATGTTTTAATTCTTTGACCTGCAAGGTTATAAATCTCAATTCTAACATGCGAAGCCTCCGGCAAAGCATACTCAATCACGGTTGACGGGTTAAATGGATTGGGATAGTTCTGATAAAGTTCATACCTACTTGGGATCAAACCTTTATCAGCAATTGGTTTATCATCGACGCCGACAATCACATTACTTATCGGTGCTAAAGCAAACTCATCGAAGAACACCTTACCATAGAATAGTGGCCAGAACCTTGCCCTCACACTTACACCAACAACATCATCATCTGGAACCGTTATCACAGTTGCAAACTGCGTCCAACCCAACCTCGTCAAACCTTGATCCTTCATGAACTTCAAATCAAACTTGTAATCCTCTGCCCTCTTCTCATTCCAACCTGTGTTCGGACCAACTACCTTAGTGTGCCACGTCCACGTAAAACCAATCGCATAACTCGGATTATCCAAAGAATCTGCTATCAAACTGTCTATCTTTACCCACGCACTTAAAACATACTTCTTACCCTTCCCCTTCACAGGCAACTCATATATATCACTTATCCAAACCACCTCATCACTATCCCAATCCCACTCCGCAAGCTTCAACGACTTGTTACCACTATACGCAGCCTCAGAACTCACAGTCGCAGTTATATACTGATTCGTCCCAAGCTCATAATCCTTCCACCAATAAAACCACCCCTCATTCGCATTAAAACTATTGTTAAACAAACTACCTACCCAATCCCATCCATCCGGCTTCCTACCATACAAAAACAAATCATCAAACCAAACCGTACCAGTCGCATCCTTGCCCCCAACCAATTTAACTATCAACTTAAACGCTGTGTCAGGCAAAACTACACTAACATCATTCTTAACCTCAGTCCAATCAACACTACCACTTGTCTGCGGAACATATACCCTGACAGGCTGACCCCCTATCAAATTGCCCTGCTTGTCATAAAAGTAAAAATCAAGATAAAACTTCTGATCATCATTTACGGGATTTGTGTTAACCCCACTCGTCTTAACATATCCACCCATCACAAGCTCCTTCCCAGGGAATATAAACGGAGCCCAATATGTGCACATGTTCGAACTCTCCCAATATACCGAACTTGATGTAGCCTGCTTGCTTATCTTCAACGAATATGACGCACTCCTCGATGCATCAACAGCCCACTCCAATGTCGCACCTGTCGCACCAACCGCCTTAAATAACGCCGGATTTCCAGACTCAAAACCACCATTTTTTAGAACATTGACATATTGACCGAATGCAAATGAGATCACCAAGATTACAAACAATCCGAGATAAGAAATTTTACGCCACATAACTTTAACCTCCTTTTGTTTGTGGATTTAAAAATTTCAATTCAAAAAGAACTTAAAGATCAAAGCATATAGTTTTGGTTAACCTTCACCTCCAACGCTATTTGTTTTTGAAAACTTAAATTAAACTTTCATCTATCTTGCTATCGTCGAAAACATAGAAACCTTTTTTCTTGGCTCCGCAAGAATCCCTTACAACCAATTTAACTGGGAGGTAAACTCGATTGATCCCTGAATTTGGTTTCCTTATCATTTCAACAAGATGCTTAACTGCAACAACACCGAGTTCCTCTTTATCAACCCTAACCGTCGTAAGCCGAGGTTCAACATGGATACAAGCTTCTATATCATCAAAACCGACCACAGCGACCTCATCGGGAACTTTTATGCCTTTCTCCTTTAAGAATCTCAAACACCCAATAGCCATAGCGTCATTTGCTGCGAAGATCGCCTCTGGTTTTAACTTCGTGAAGAGTTTTTCGCATGCTCTATATCCATTTATCACCCTTGTATCAGGTTCTTCAACTACACACATATCCACAGCGCATTCCACGCCAGCTTTCTCAAGCGCCTTTTTAAATCCCTCAAATCTTCCCCTTATACTTGGATGCTCAATATCACCACCGATAAAAGCAACTTTCCTATAGCCAAGCTTTAAAAGATGATCAGTCGCCATCTCCCCACCACCAACATTATCAATCATCACAGCTGAAACTTTCTTACCAGAAAGGTCATAATCAACAAGGATATATGGAAGTCCCAGTTCCTCAACATACTTAACATATTTTTGATTTATTTTCCCCGCAAAAATCACACCATCAACATTATTTTCAAGTAAAAATCTTGGAATGGCACTTTTTGAAAACTGCGTAGGGACGGTCGTTAAAAGAACATAATAGTTATAAGCCCTGGATTCAAACTCAGTTCCAAGGAAAATTTTAGTGTAAAATGGTTCACTCCTTGAGAAATGCTCCTCTGTTAAAATGAAACCTATATTCCCCGTCTTCCTTGAGGCAAGACTTCTGGCACTTCTCGCTGGATAATACCCAAGTTCTTCAATAGCTTGTAAAACTTTTTGCTTCGTTTCCTCACTCACATTCCCCTTATTATTGATGACAAGAGAAATTGTAGAGATCGACAACCCCGTCTTTTTCGCAACATCTTTAATCGTAACTCTTTTATTCATAAAACGCTTTAAATAAATTTTTAAATTTCCCCGATAAAAATATAAAAAATGATTAAAAATCAAAGAACTATTGATTAAAGCGTTTTACTAGCTATAATATAATAAATAATTTTGCCTTTGTCAAGTCCCCAAAGGATTTATTACCATTGGAATGACTAAACTACCCCTCCCACACTTTAATTCCCCAAATACTAACTCAACACAAATAGCCTACCACTTTTAAGTTCCTTCCAAGCAAAGTTATAGACCCCACCCTGTAACACTCGGAACACTGGCTTTGAAAAAATACTTTAAACTAACTAAATCTTTATGAAAATTCTCTTTTTGTACAAAATCCACATCAAAAAATACATCAAAAGCACATGTGCGATCGCATAAGCAAGTGAGCCATTCATCGGTCCAAGCCACGATGCGAAAAAGTTTTCATAAATATAATTTTTTACAGTCGTTGTACTACCATCAGGCAAGCTTACCTTAAAATAAGTGCTTAATCTGCCAATTATACCTGATAAGACAAAAACTGTTATGGCGTTCATACCATAGACGACAAATGGATAGGTAAATTTTTTATAGCCTCTCACATCAACAAAATAATAACAAAACCCAAGAACTATTAACGCAAATCCAGCGGTAAAAACAGCGTAAGAGCTTGTCCAAAGATTTTTATTTATCGGCAACCACGAATTCCAAACCGCGCCAATAAATAAACCAAGATTTCCCATGATGAAAAGCCATAACGACTTTTCGATCTCACTTCGTTTGCTTCTCAACCAATGCCCCGTTAAAACGCCAAAAAGCGTAGTTGAAATCGCCGGAATTGTGCTCACAATTCCCTCCGGATCCCATGTTTTAGTTACGCTCCACATATGCCCGCTTAAAATCAAACTATCAACATATGCAGCGAAATTTTTGCCCTTTTCATACAATCCCGCACCAATCCCCGGAACTGGAACAAATTCCATCAAGCCCCAATAGACGAAAAGCAAAACCACAGACCAAAACACTTGCCCCCTTAAACTCGATGTCAAAAAAATAACGGAAGCAAAAAAGTAGCATATCGCTATCCTTTGCAAAACCCCCATTATCCTTATGGTTGAAAGATCAAATGTTGGAAAACCATTCAGAAAAAGCCCAAGCGCAAACAAAATTAAACTCCGTCTGACTACTTTCCAAAACAATTTAACTTTTGAATAACCCAACTCAACTCTTCTTGAAAAAGAGAACACAATTGCAACCCCAACTATGAAAAGGAAAAAAGGAAAGATTAAATCGGTGAAAGTCCAACCATGCCAATCAGCATGCCTTAGTTGGGAATAAACATAAGACCAACTCCCTGGGTTATTCACAAGTATCATCCCTGCAATTGTTGCCCCCCTGAAAACATCAAGAGATGTTAGCCTTCCTGAAATTCCCAAAGTTTTTTCTTCGCTCATTTTTAGCTCATTTTAGTTTTGAAACGCTATTTATTTGACAACTCGTGCTTTCACTTTGTTTCCCTTTTTTATCTCGGCTGTTGAATTAATAACTTTACACGAAGAAAAATGCTCATTTACCACATCAACTACCTCCAATTCTCCAATTTTTTCACCATCATCAAAAACAAAAAGCGTCATTCCAGCGACAATCCCATCTTCACTGCCAAGATTTACATAAACAATATTCTGTTTGCCAATTTGTAAAATTGTTCCTTCAACTAAGCTAACTTTCAACTCCGTGGTTCCCGAAATATCCATTGCCTCACTAAAACCAGAAATAATCTCAGGAAAATATCTTTTTAACCTTAATGCAAACTCCATCCCAGCCTTTCTCATCGCCTCACCGATGATCGTTTTATTAAATTCATTGCTTCCAAACTTTAAAAAGTCGAGCGAATAAAACTCGGAATATCTGTCCGTAGGTTTCCCAAGCAAAGTTAAGCCAAGACCTCGCTCTTTAACCTCACCTAAGATACCAAAGATGACATTTCTTTCACCTGTCAGCGCATTGTAAATTTCAACTTCAATATCAACCTCCGCATTATACGACTCATAGCCCGCCATCAATGGAAATCCCGTCGTGAACCTGCTAATTTTAAAAGTTAACACCTTCCCACTTATGATATGTTCAACGCCAAATTTTTTATTCAACTCAGAAAACAAAAAAGCATCTTTAAAATCCAATCCCTTCGCCATACCAATGACAGAATCAATTGGTAAAACCTCCACCCCGTAAAATTTCAAAATAAAATCCCCCAAATACCTCGGCACTTCAATTTTCAAATTCCACTTCCCTTTGAAACCTGATAAATCATCAAACGGTATGATGGCAAATTTATATTGAGCCAACGAAAAATTTAAAAGCAGAACAAAACTAAAAATTTTTAACTTCACCATGGCGATTTCGTTGAACCATCAATTTTCCAATTCTTCAACCAATAAAAATCATGGACAAGATTTATAAAATTTTCAAACCCTTCCATATCAGTTCCCAAAAACTTTTGGACAAAATTTCTCTTCTCATCCTCCGAACTAGCATCAATAACTCTCAAAATTAAATTTCTAATCTTTTCAACAGTTTCATTTATTTGTGCAACGATCCTCCCTTTGTAGATCTCTTCATCAATCTCTTGAAATTTTCTCCCGCTTTTCAAAAATGAAAATACACGCCATAAAAACTTCGAATGAAAAGCGATTTCATCTATCAAATCCATCAAATTATTTTCAATCGCAATGGAGAGCAAAAATTCAAATCCATCTTTTTCCTTCAACTTCCCGCCCGAAAATTTATCGACCAACTCAACTATTTCATTTGCCTTCATCATTTTAAAACCACCATCTTAATTACATCGCGAAATTTTCCAGCCAAAAGAACACAAAAATAAACCCCAGAAGAAAGCCCAGACGAATCAAAATTAACCTCATAAATTCCAGGCTTGAGCTCCCCCTTAAAAATTCTTGTGGTTTCCCTTCCAAGAACATCGTAAATTTTCAATTCAACTGGATGAGATACGGATTCTGGTATTGAAAATTTTATCTTCGTTTCAGAGTTAAATGGATTCGGATAGTTTTGAAAAAGTTTAAATCTCAACTTTTCAGCAATTGGTTCATCTTCAACCAAAGTAACTTTAACCGGATATGTCACGCTCAAATCATCTATAAAAATTTTACCTGAGTATTCAAGACCATCTGAATAAGCACCAGTGAAATAAAAAGCAATTTTTAAAATTTTTATTGGATAACAGAAATAAGTTCCGCTTGCTGTTTGAATTGGATATTTTGTCGAAGCCCCAATCCTTCGCCATTCATTAGCCCAATTTATAAGTCCACCCGTGAAGACAAATATCTCATCGTTATCATCCGCGACAAAATAATAAACTCTATAAGAACCGCCATCACCATACGCATAAAGATAGATCGAATCAGGAACCCCATAAATTGGGATTTCAGAATTAACATAAATCCAATGCTGTTTTCCAGATACATGAATAAATCTATACTCAATGCCCAGCGATTTTGATTCAGAAATAAAATTTGTGTCACTTAAAAAAATTTTACATTCGTCTATATTTTCGGTTGAAACTGTAAATTTCATCTCATCAAATTTTTCAAGCAATCTCTCCCCCTTCCCAATTACAACCTGAACATCGGCCGTATCCGAAAGCTCGTCAAATTTTGAAACAACCTTTCCACTCCCCTCCATTTGCCCACGAAATAACCCAAGAACGTTCACAGTTCCAATATCACCGATGACTTTCCATTCAACATCACTTGCTGAGATTGTTCTGAAATTTCCCTCCAAATCAAAACCTTTAACAGAAAACTGAATTGTTCTACTCGTATCTGTCACCACATTCTTGGGCGATATCGAGATATTTTTCATACCGTAGACGACAACAAAACACGAGTCCCTCAATCCATTAATATGGGTCACATAAACATAGCCACTATCATTTTTCCTGCCAGCGGTGAAAAGTCCCGACAAGCTTATCGTCCCAATCGACGAATCGCAAGACCAAGAAATTTGATCTGAAGTGATTTGAACTGGGTTAAAATACTTATCATATCCAAAAACACTAAATTGAAATTGCTCCCCCCTAAAAATTTTTAATCTCTTCGGTTCAATTTCAATTCTACTTAAAGTATCCTGGGGAGCAGAGCTTACGATGATAATTGCATTTGAAACTGATCTTTCGCCAGTTGCATCTGAAGGTGAGTTAACGACTTTACCCCTGACAACCATCGTTGTTGAACCACCGCCATCAAGATTAACGCCATTCCAAACCCCAAGCGTCAGCATAAAATTTGCGAGCTCATCAAGTGTCATCCCGACGCTCGATGCCTGTCTTCCATCAACGGTGATAAAATAAATTTTTGTGCTATCCTTTGAAAAACCAACGGCTGTCCTAGGATGTCTGCTATAAGTAAAGCTCGAACTCGCCCCTTCTTGCTGATATGTTTGCGCAACTACATTTTGCCCATCCCTTATTATCCTCGGAAGCCCACCGATCGCTTGAAAAACTTTCCCAACATTCGGTGTAAGACGCAAAACAATTTTAACCGTGTCCTTAATCTTTAAGTTATTCCTTAGAAACTCCCCTGCCCTCCCATGCCCCGATAAAACTGCTTTACCAACGGGTATTTTCATGCTTCCAACCCAATTAACAATTGTATCAACAATGCAATAAAGCGTGTCGTTAACAATCCATTGATTTAACGGACTTATCAAAGCTTCACTCCCCCACTGATTTGTCGCGGTTGAATCCCCAAAATAACCATTGTAAAAAATTAACATATCACTTCCGCGCGCCTCATTAATTCCATTTATCGCTATTAACGAATCCCCTACAATTAAACTTCCAAAAAAGCTAAAAATTTCAATAAACGGCTTTTTATCAACCGCGATTCCAAAAACGGACCTCGGATACGGTTTTTTCAAAATTTCGCCATTTTCAATTTGCATATTTATGGGCTCGCCAGTTTGAGTATTATAAAAATCGCCGTTAACCGCACCCACAACAACATGACCAGAATAACTTTTCCTGTTTGCCATTGAACTTGTCTTTTCAAACGCCCTTAACTGCTCCCTCCCATTTTTTGATGCCTTAACCGTTTCAAGAGTTATGAATGGATTTGTAATGTCAACCTCAAGAACATTTATTTTCCAAGGTATGCTTGGAAAAGTTATCGATAAATGCTTTACACCTGGTCCAACATATCTTGAAGCAACTGTATCAGTTTGAGAGTAAACAGGCAAGCAAAAAGCAAGAAAAACAAGCAAAAGAAATGTTTTTAATAGGCGCATTTTTACGATAACTTGTTTTAAAGCACAATAAACTTTCAAAAGGAAATTACATCTTAAATTGAAAAAACGCAAGAATTAAGAAACGAAAATTACTCGGGATATTCTTTGGCTTGTTCTTCACCTCTTAAAACTCTTAAAACCCCCAATGCGAGTGCTCTCATCTCATCTTCACCTGGAAAAACCAAAACTGGTGCTATAAATGAAACCCTCTCAGTTATCCAATCCACTAACATTTTCGAATTTGCAAGACCCCCTGTTAAGACAACGGCGTCAACCTTACCTTTCAAAACCGTCGCCATCGCTCCAATTTCCTTTGCAATTTGATAAGCCATAGCTTCATAAACTTCCCTCGCATATTCATCCCCGTTCTGTATTCTTTTCTCAACCTCATCTGCATTGTTCGTCCCAAGATATGCAACAAGTCCCCCTTTCCCCATAACCATTTTTCTAATCTCTTGTTCAGTATATTTCCCTGAAAAACATAAAGATATAAAAGGCTGAAGTGGAAGTCCACCCGTTCTTTCAGGTGAAAATGGTCCATCGCTACTTGCATCATTTGCATCAATTATCTTTCCACCTTTAACGGGACAAACAGATATCCCACCACCAAGATGTGCAATGACGAAATTCGTTTCATCAAGTTTTTTACCTATCTTCTCGCTTGCAAGTCTTGCAACCGCATGGATGTTTAATGCATGTGATAAACTCCTTCTCTGGATCAAAGGATGCCCCGAGTATCTAGCAAGTGGTTCGAACTCATCAACCGAGACAGGATCAACTATAAACGCATCAACTCCCCCCAACTTGGCAATTTCATAAGCAAGAGCGCAACCAAGATTTGATGGATGCTCGCCTTGAAAATTAGCCCTTGCGTCTTCAAGCATCTTGTCGTTTACACGATATGTTCCACCCTTAACTGGTCTCAAAAGCCCGCCAATCCCAACAACTGCTGAAAAATCGGAAGGTTTTAAATTTTTCTCTTCAAGAAAGTCAAGAATTATTTTTAATCTAAAATCAAACTGCTCCCACAAAGTTTTAAAATTTGAAAGTTCTTCAGGTGAATGTCTTAACACTTTTAGATCGATTTGTTTCTCATCTTCAAAAATCGCAACCTTTGTTGATGTTGAGCCTGGGTTAATCACAAGAATTTTCATCGTTTTAGAAAAGTTTGTTTTAAAAAGCGACAAGGTATTGACTAACTCAAAATTCATTGTTAATTTAACAAAGAAAAAATAATTCATCCAGTCTTGCTTTTAAACAAAAGATATGAAATACTTTCAAAAATTGGCCAAGGCGCAGTCGCTGAAGTTTTTAAAGCGCGCGATGCACTGCTCAATACAATAGTAGCGCTAAAAATTGCAAAGCCGAACCCTGTCTATGAAGAAAAAATAGCAACCGAATTTAGAATCACTACACAATTTGAACACCCAAATATAATTTCAGCCTATGATTTCGGAACCGTAAGAATCTGTGAAGATCAAAAACTCTTATCGCGAAAATTTATCGTGCTTGAATATTGTGACACACAAGATATAATCAAGTACCTTTCAAACGCCGAATTCAAAGACAAAATCAAGATTATGTATCAAATTTGTCACGCTGTGCATACAATTCATAAAGCCAAACTTGTTCACAGAGACCTTAAGCCTGAAAATATACTGTTTGACTCAACAACTAGTAGGATAAAAATTACCGACCTTGGACTTGCCATCGGACAGGAACAGATAAACTTTGATGAGTTACCTGCTGGAACGCTTTATTACCTTGCCCCAGAAATACTACAGGGTAGCAAATTCGACCATCGCGCTGATATTTATTCGCTTGGGATTTTGTTTTACTACATCTTGAACGGCAAACTGCCTTTTGACACAGATGAACCAGTTGAAATTTTAAAGTGGCATCTTTCACCAAGGCACATTGATTTTTCAAATATCCCAGAGGAAGTGCAAAAACTTTTAAACTCAATGCTTGAGCCCGATCCATCGCATAGACCTCAAAATCTCGTTGAGGTTATGAACCTACTAAAAACTTTAATGCCCGATTTACCTGAGATAAAAAATTTCAAAGTCAGAAAACCATTTGGTAAAGATGAGGCACTCAAAAAAGCGATAGAAATCCTTAAAACAGCCACTATCACAACTGGAAAAATAACTCTAATTACTGGGGCTGACGGAATTGGAAAAACATCACTTCTGCGATATATAAGCGCTGAAGCAAAACTACTCGGCTTTGAGACAATTTTGATCAATGAGATCAACATTCAGAAAACCTTAAACCTCATCTTAAAATCGCCGTTGGCATCCTTTCTAACCCCTGAACTAAAAATGAAGGCAGAAAAACTAAAAGAAGAAAAAATTCTAAACTATCATACCGTTATTGAATTCTCGGAGTTTCTTGAAAAACTGCTTTCGGATGCCTCAAATAATTTCCCACTCGCTATCTTTATCGATGCTCTAAATCCTTCTGAACCACTCTCTGAAATTTTTATTAAATCCATCTTACTCTCGGATAAACTAAAACGAAAAAACATTGCCATTTTTATAGCATGTGAGACGACCGAATTTATCACATTTATTGCACCAGAGGTAGAAAAAATTTACCTTCGCCCACTTAACACTGAGGAACTGAAAAATTATCTTTACGCCAACTTTGATTTCGATCCTGCAACGGCTCAAGAACTCGCCGAAATGCTCAGTGAATACACAGGCGGAATATCTGCGGTGCTCGAAATCTTCTCCAATTACCTTCAGGATAAAATTGATAAAAGCACAATAGAAATATCCAAAATTGCAAATCTAGAATTTGACGCAATACTTAACAGAATAAAACAACTTAATTCAACCCAAAGAGAAATTCTTGACATCTTAAGCTTAGCAAGTGAACCAGTTGAAATTGAAATTTTGAGCAAATTCTTCAATCACGATATATCGTCACACCTATATCAACTTCAAAGTTTCGGATTTATAAAAATTGAAAACGAAAAAGTCTCAATAGCATACAAAGCTTTGAAAAAATATATCGAATCCGATCTTGATGAAGAGGCGAGAAAGAGATTCCATTTAAATTACACTTTAGCCTACCATGACGAAGACATGAAAAATGCAGATAAAGTTTTATATCACTTTGCAAAGATGGGAGACAGCGAAGGTGTGTCAAAATTTGCAGAAGTTGGAATTGAGAATCTAATATCAAAAGGCGAATTTAAGAAAGCAATAAATCTGTGTCAGGAAATTTTTGAACTTTTGCCTGAATATCTGAAAACCTTATTTAAAATCAAACTTGGATTTATACATCTTCAACTCGGCAATTATAAAGATGCAATTTCAACACTCGAGAATCTTGATGAATTAGATGCATTTGAGTTAAAATCCGAGGCATATTTCCACCTTGGAGACACAAATAAGGCAATTGAAATTTTAAAACATACATTTAAAATGTATGATACGCTCTATGAGAAAATAAGAATCGCAACAAAAATATCTCAGATCTTGGCGTCGATCGGTGATATTGACACAGCATTAATATTACTTGAATTATTTGAAAACAAAAGGATACTTTCATTTATTGAGAAAACGGATGTTCTTGGAGATCTTTATGCTGGGCTTGGAATAATCTTTCAGATGAAGGGATATAAAGAAAAGGCAAAAATTTATTTCGAATTAAGTTTAGAACACCGTTTAAAAAAGCAAAACCAGTTCAAGCTCATTGCGGGTTATAATAACATCGCAAACTTTTACAGCATTAACGGTAAATATGATGAAGCGATAACATATTGGAAAAAAGCACTTGAAATTTTGAAATCAACTGGCAATATAGTTCAAAGCGCACACATTTATAACAATATCGGGGTAAACCAATTTAAAAGAAATAACTATGAAAAGGCGCTTGAAAACTATCAAAAAGCACTGGCAATTTACAGAGCCATAAACGATGTACATGGAGTTGCAAATGTTCTGGGAAATATTGGGGAATTGATGATTGAAGAATTTAAACTTGGTGAAGCATACAAACATATAAAAGAAGCAAAAGAACTTCACATAAAAACGAATAATCTCGACGGCTTGCTCGAAACAGATTTACTTTTACTTTCCCTTTACCTTGTTGCAGGTGATATCAAAAATGCTGAACTAACTTTAAATGAAATAAACCAAAAACATCCTGAAACCCCACCCGAACTTATCGAGTGTTACCGTGCGTGCATCGAGATGAAAAAGAAAAACTTTGCGGAATCTGAATCCATTTTGATGAAGCTTTTAAACAACGAGAACATCAAGGGAAACGATGATATTTACTTGAAAATTTTAATTTCTCTTCTCAAATTAAACTATGTAACAGGCGGAATAGAAAAACTTGAAATGGTGAGATCAATTGCTGAAAACTACGCTGAGCAAGTTGAAAATTTCAATCTAAAGGCTTTGTTATTTTTCCTTATCTCGCTTAGCTATGAGGATAAAGACAAATCTCTTGCAGTTAAATATCTTAACAAGTCAATTGAGTCACTTGGTTATGAATTCTTCGAGCCGAAGTGGAAAATCTACCTTATGCTTGCGCAAAATTACAAGAGGCGAGGAATTGAATCAAAGTTTTTACAAAGTTTCGAAACAGCATTGATAAATTTTCAAGAGTTGCTTCAAAGAATAGAAACGCCTGAATTCGTTAAATCTTATCTCGCTGATGTGGAAAATGAAAAGTTTTTAAAAATACTACAAAACTTAAAAATTTGAACAGGGTGAACTATAAATTTAAAATATTCCTGATAAGCACCAGCAGGGCAATTCTTGAAGATGTTAAAAGATTTATCCCCACCGAAGAAGGTTATTTTGATGTCAGCTTAATATCTTCCTATAACTCTTTGCGAAAGTTTGCAATCCAAAACCCAGACCTTGCCATAGTTGCTATTTCAAACGATAGCGATGAAATATTGCTTGAAACCGCTGTCGAGCTATTTGGCTCACAAACTGTGGCGTGCGTCGATTACATTAAATCATATGCCTTGACCGTTAAGCTTATAAAGCTAAGAGTTTTATCATACTTTTCAATGCCAGAAGAGAGCACTTCATTTTCAGATTTCTTGAAAGGGAAAGTAGAAGATTGGAAGAAAAAAAGTGATATAGAAAAGCTTTTAACGATAAGAAGGGAACAATTTAACTTCAGCAGTTTCATTGGAAATTCAGAAAAAATTCGCGATGTAATAGCTCTTGTTAAAAAGGCAATTGAACATAGGGATTTAACAGTTCTCATAACAGGTGAAACGGGGACAGGTAAAAATCTCATCGCCAGAATAATTCATCAAAATACTTATTCAGACATAAAACCTTTCGTAGAAATAAACTGCGCTTCAATTCCACCTACGCTTCTTGAGTCCGAATTGTTTGGTCATGAGAAGGGTGCTTTCACAGATGCGAAGGACAGAAAAATGGGTTTATTTGAAGTTGCCAGTGGCGGGACAATTTTTTTAGATGAGATAGGAGATCTTGATTTTAATCTACAGGGAAAGATTTTAAAAGTTCTTGAGGATAAGACATTTAGAAGGGTTGGCGGGGTTGAAACTTTAAAATTTGAAGGCAGAATTATAGCTGCGACAAATAAAAACCTTGAACATCTTGTTGCGGAGAATAAGTTCAGGCGCGATTTATACTACAGACTGATGCTTTTGCCAATTTATTTACCACCCCTGCGTGAAAGAGGGGATGACATTTTTATTCTTGCGGAATATTATATGAACAAATTTAATGAACTCTACCGTAAAAATCTCCCCAAACTTAAGGGGATATCACCGGAAGCAAAGGCTTTACTGAAAAGATACCCATGGCCTGGAAATGTCAGGGAGTTGAAACATGCGATAGAAAGGGCTGTTATTTTAAGCGATGGAGAATACTTAACACCCGATGATTTTAAATTTTTATTTGAGAAGAAACCAGCATCACTAACCCAACAAATCGAGGAAGCCTCTTCAAACATTCAAATAACATTACCATTCGAGTCGGCAAGCCTAAAAAATCTTGAAAGAGAACTCATAAAGTCTGTTCTTGTCCGCGTCTCAGGGAATAAAAGTCGGGCTTCAAAAATTTTGGGAATATCCCGCCCCCGTCTCGACCGCCTGATCCAAAAATACCGCATCAATAATCCCTGAAATAAATCATTACACACTGCAACAATTTGTTACATCCCATTATTTCAAACCTTTACAAAAGGCATAATTGGATAAGCAAATAAAAAATGTCTATTTAGCATAACTGCTTAATTTTCAACAACTTTAGGTTCAATTCCCGACTTTGGCACAATCTTTGCAAGTCCTATATATAGATTTTGTTCTTTACATGTTTGATGCAAGTTGAATATGAAGATTCTGGCAGCTCTGATTAAGACTGGGAATTTTAATTGCTTGTTTTAAAGAAGTGTGTGAGGCTTGATCGCTTTAGAAAGTTTAGTTTATTGTTGTGTAAATTAACTATAAATGTTGGTAAATTGTAGTTTCAAGTTTAACTCGTTCTTTTAAATTACGCAGGGCTTTTATGTCATTGTGTTCTGTTATTTAAGCATTTGCGGAATCGAATGTAAGGTTTTTATCTGCTCCAATTTGAGATATGAGGAAGAATTTAAAGTTGACTAGCGCTTGCAATGTGTGATCTGTTTAAAGTTTAATGGTTATAAGTTAACTGCGAAAATTGTTAGCTGCAGTTTAGCTTAATTGATATTAAACCCTGTAAAGATATTGATGTGAATGTTTTTTTGCTAATTGTAAATGTGAATTTTACTAACCATAAAACTTAAAAACTAACTAAATGTCAAACTAAAACAAGGAGGTTACCATGAAGCGCTTAATCTCAGCCCTCAGCGTCATCATCTTCGCAATTAGCTTAGCTTTCTTCTTCACAAGCTGCGCAGATAACCCGGTGGGGCTTTCAACTGGGAAGCCGGGGATTATCAACAGAGATGGACAAATTAAACTTTTGAAGTGGAATGACGCGTTTAAGCAAGAACTTCTTGCGAAGAAAGGATTTGCTGGAAAGTGGGTATTCCCAGGAAAAGATGCAACTGTCGGAGGAAGGAAAACTTACAATAATTCCGTTTATATCCCTGCGGGCGCGGTGAGTGAACCAACCTATGTGACAGTTGAAGTGCTTGGCGGAGATTATGCAGCTGTTGAATTCAATCCGAGCATGACATTTAACACAAATGTTACGATCTCACTTTCATACGCTGGGATTGACCTTGGAGATGGTTCACCATATGATCTCAAGCCAGTATGGTATAATCCGGACACTGGAAACTGGGAATATGTTAATAGCCCAGTGACTGTTGACACTAAAAAGCAAACAATTAGTTTCCAGACCAATCACTTCTCCAGATATGGTTGGTCATGGTAATTTCGGTTTAATCTAAATTTTTCACAACAAGGAGGCGAAATTATGAAGAGACTTAAATCAACTTTTTTAGATAAAGTTATAGCCGTCGCCCGCAGGTATTGCGGGGACGACTTTCTTAAAAAATTTAATGAGATACTAAAAGAGCGAGAAGAAAATCTCGCTCTAGACTTAAAGGAAGCAAAGGCGAAAGTTGAAGTTGAACCCGAAGTTCAAGAAGAAATAATAGCCGAAATTAAGTTCGATACGCTTTTAAGTTTGGCTGGTGAATATCTAGATCAGTTTAAGTTCATTCAGATGTGCTTTGACATTGGAGATGTATGTCTAACTTATGGCGAATTTAACAAAGCTGAAAATTGTTTCCTTCTGGTGATAAAGAAAGCAGGTAAAGGTCGAGAATTTGACGAAGCAAGGGCGAAGGCATATATAAAGCTTGGTGAGGTTAAAACGAAGCAAAACGAATTGAGCGATGCTGTATCCGCCCTAAGGCAAGGGCTGAAGATATATCAAAAATTGCGGAACACCGAAGGAATAGCAATATGTGAAAATGGTCTTGGGATAGCATTTTATGAAAGTGGTCGCTATGATTTTGGCACTACATACTTTAACAATGCGCTTAAAAAAGCAGAAAAGACAAAGAATGAAGAATTGATCGCAAGATTGCATATAAACCTTGGTATAATCGAGAGCATGCGTGGAAACTGGGATAAAGCAATTTCGCATTTTCAGCAGGCATTACCGCGACTTGAGAAAAGAGGTGATGCGCTTAGGCTTGCCCAAACATACCACAACATTGGCATTACGCTTATTCATAAAAACGAATACGACGCTGCTCTTAAAGAATTTGATAAAAGCATTGAGCTTGCCCAAAAGCTTGAAGATAGTTATATGCTAGCCCTTGCCTATCTTGGAAAAGCGGATGCTTATGTTAGGATCAAAGATCTCCCGCTTGCAACTGCTTATGTGACCCGATCACTTGATATATTCTATAAAATTGGAGACAGACAAAGTATCGCTGATGCTTATAGGATTCTCGGCGTTATTCAAATCGAGCATGGAAATTTACAACTTGCGGAAAGTTATTTCAAGACCGCCATTGATTTAAATCTTGAATTTAGAAACTGGCTCAACCTTGGCGAAACCTACTATGAATTGAGTCAACTTTACAAGAAGCAAGAGCAAATCGACAAAGCCCGAGAATCCTTAAAATCATCGCTTAAATACTTGAAGAAGATCAAAGTTAAATCCTATATCGCTCGAATTCAGGCTGAATTAGCAGAGTTAAAAGAAGCGTAGAATTTAAATCAGGTCCGGCGGTTTTCAGGAACCGCCGGCTTTTTAAAAATTAACTCTGGTTTAATCAAATATGATTGAAAATTTCGAAATATTCGAGGAAGTAAAAAAGAAAATAACTGATGTCAAAAAAAGAATTGAAGAACTTGAGGGAGAAAAACATAGGAATTTGGAAATTATCCTCAATGTAGTTAAAGCGATCAACTCATCTCTCATTCTTGACGAGGTTCTAAAAATAGTGTTGGATAATTTAATCTCACTTGCAAAAGCTAATAAGGGTTGTCTTTTCCTGGTAAATGGGGATAAAAATCTAAAGTGTGCGCTCGCCAGAAATTCAAAGGGTGAAACATTAGACGAAGAAGCAATCGCATATAGTAAAAGTATAGTTCAGGATGTTTATTCCAGTGGGGAGCCGATAGTCATTGAAGATATTATCAACTACGAAGATTTCATGAGAAAAGAAAGCATAATTGCTTTAAACCTGAAAACTATAATTTGCGTCCCGTTAACAGTTGATGGTCAGATACTTGGTGTTGTTTATGTTGATAGCAACCGTGTTACAGAAATTAACAAAAATGAAATACTTCAGCTTTTCGAGATACTTGCCGGTCATGCAGCTATTGCGATAAGGAATGCAAAACTTTACGAGAAGCTTTCAAAAGCGTATATTGATTTACAATCAGCGAATGAGGCAATGATAAAAGCTGAAAGAATGGCAACGCGTGGAGCACTTGCATCTGAAATTGGACATGAGCTATCAAATTATTTAACCATTATTTCAATTAACGCAAAGCTTATCTCAAGAGAGATAGCGAAAATTTCGCAGGATGAAAAACTAAATAATTCCATATCTTCCCTACTATCTGGGATCAACAAGATGAAATACTTCATCCGCGGGCTTCTTGACAGCGCGGAGATGAAGCCAAACAAACAACCAAGCAATATAAACAACATCATCAAGGAAACGATACAGTTCGTACAGCCGTTGTCAAGGTACTCTATTGCAAAATTTGTTGATGAACTTGACCCCGAGCTCCCGCTTGTTAACATTGACCCGTTTCAATTCCAACAACTTTTGATCAATTTGTATAAGAACGCAACAGACGCTAGGAAAGATGCCACGATAATAACAAGAACATACTTTGACAAGGAATTAAATAAAATCGAAATAAGAGTTGCGGACAACGGTCCAGGAATCCCCCCAGAGGTCCGCGAAAAGCTTTTCAACATAAACTTAACTACAAAGCCCGAAGGACACGGGTATGGTCTAATGATATGCAAAAAAATAATCGAGAATCACAATGGTAAAATTGAGGTTATAAGTGAAGTTGGAAATGGAACGGAATTTATAATTTCGATCCCGGTTGAATGAAGTTTTGAAAAAAGGCGCTCGGGGACATTGGGGAGCTATGAGCTCCCCTTTTTTATTTTATTTGAACAAGTGTATGGTTTGAAATTTGAAAAACCTTTGCATCTTTCACCATTTCAATGATAGAATAATTGTGCGTGGCCATTATAATCGATGTCCCACGAAGATTTATCCGTTTTAGTAGCTCTATTATTTCAGTTGATGTATCTGGGTCAAGGTTTCCAGTTGGTTCATCTGCGAGAATTAAAAATGGTTCATTAACGATTGCTCTTGCTATGGCAACCCTCTGCTGTTCCCCACCAGAGAGCTCATCTGGCATGCTGTTCTTTTTGTGACTTAACCCAACTTCAGTAAGTGCCATTAAAACCTTTCTGTTAATTTCTTTTCTCTTAGCCCCCGTTACATAAAGAGCGAAAGCGACATTTTCAAAGACGTTTCTATCATCAAGAAGTTTAAAATCTTGAAAAACTATGCCAAGACGTCTTCTTAAATAGGGAATTTGCCTTTTCTTTATCTTTCTTGAGTCGAACCTTCCAACTATGACTTTGCCGCGATTAGGGAAAATATCCATATAAATTAATCTAAGCAATGTACTTTTCCCAGAACCGGTCGGACCAGTGACGAAAACAAACTCACCATCGTTAACTTTAAAATTCAAATCCTTAAAAACAAGATTATCATCAAACCATACCGATACGTTGTTAAATTCAACCATTCCAATTATTCCTTTTCTTTAAAATGAAATGCACTCTTTCCGATCGCTCGCCTCCCTCCAAAAAAGAAAACCCATCAAAACAACCAACAACTTCAAAAAGACCGTTGCTTTCAATAACATCTCTGATCTCTGAAATCCTATAAATTTTCTGCGCATGCTTCTCAAAATACTTCTCACCGTTCATTTCAATTTCAAATTCATTGATGTGAATTCTCTCGTCCCTTAGATAATAACTTCTTCTAGTATACTTTATCCCGAAACATTCCCCGCTTGAATTCATCAAGCTTGAATTTTGAATTGAGTTATATTCAGTTGAGATATCAAAGATGAAAATTCCCCAATCATATAATAAGGCTTCAACGCTTTTAAAAAGACCATCAAGCTTTTCTATGCTGTCAAGATAATTCACACTATCATAAAGACACAATGCAACATCATATTTTTCATCGACTTTGAAATTTGACATGTCCCCAACAAATAACTTAACATCTTCAGCTTTAATCTTCTCCTTTGCTTTATTAATCATCGCAGCGGAAAAATCCATTCCATCAACAATGAAACCAGCTTTTTTTAATAAAATAAGCATAGTCCCAGTTCCACAAGCTATTTCAAAAATTCGCCTTGCATCGGGACAAAATTCTCTTATCAATTCAATGATATATCTTGCCCACTTCCTATACGGCACACTTTTCATAATACAGTCGTAAATCTCAGCGAGAGCAGTATATGGCTCTGTTTGAATCATTTTATTAAAATTAGCTCCTTTTGTGGTGTGCTTAAGAACTCTGCCCCTGTTTCAGTTATTAAAACATCTTCTTCAAGTCCAATTCTTAGATAACCGTTCCTTTCCTTGCTGTAAAGATAAACTGATGGCTCAAGCGCAAAAACTTGGTTAGGTAATAATTTATAAAAGGGTCTCTTCCCATAACGATCTTTCCAATTTGGACCAAGTAGAGGTCCAATCTCATGAGTTGAATATCCGATGACATGACCCGCTGCATGCGGATATTCCTCATAACCAGCGTTAACGATCACAGCTCTTGCAGAGCTGTCAACTTCAAAACCAATCACACCAGGTTTCATCTTTTTAAATCCTTCCTCGATCGCCTTAACATTTGTTTCCCACATTTTCAAAATATAATCTGGCGGTTGTTCCTCATCTTCCCTCAAGACATAAGCAGTCCGCTGGATATCTGTGCAGTAGCCACTTAAATTAATACCAAAATCAATCGTTATTAAATCTCCCCTTTGGATCACATAATTTGAAGGTTCAGAATGGCCTCGTGTAATTCCAGCATTGACACTTGGACAGCTCTCTGGTTCCCAAGAAGGTCCAACTCCGTAATCACGCATCAGTTTTTTTATGTAATTAGCCACATCTTTCTCGGTGGTCTTACCTGGTTTTATAACTTCATTGCTTAAAGCTTTTGAAATTATTTCTTCCGTTATTTTCACAGCCTCTCTCATAATTTCGATCTCCTCGGGTAAAAGTTGACTTCTGTAAGCCATCACAATATTTTCGGACGAAACAAAACGACTTGCGAATTTCTCACCAAGTATGTTTTTTAAATAACTTAATGTACTAGCCGAAAGACCATCTGCAATTGGAAAATCCTCAGAAATGTTAAGTGCTATCTTTCTTGGATTTTTCTCCTCAACGATTTTTTTCAAATGCGGTGCAAGCCCTTCTTTTTTGTAAGAAATAACTGTATCATAAATTCCCGACTTCTGGATTGGGTCAACATCATAACTTGCGCAAATTGCTATTCTTTTCAACGAGTTACCCTCGTTTATAAAGACAAGAGCTGTTCTCGCAACTGCCCTATCAGCTGATAAATCTTTGGCAAGTGGATCAACGACATATTCCCTGGTCAAAACAATCCACATATCAATTCCTTCATTTCTCATTGCTGGGAGAACAAACCTTTCAAGTTTCGCCTTTTTAATTTCAAAAAACTTTTCCGCTGGCATTCGCTTAATTTTCCTAGGATATTGATATGGTGTTTCCCGAACACATGAGCTTATATTCAGAAGAAAAAACGCTATGAAAACTAAAATAATTTGCATGGGTTCTTCTTTGCTTTGTTTTTAATAAAGTTAGCAAACACAAACTAATTAAGCAACGAACTTGAAATCATACAGAGTTCAATTTGAAATTAAATTCTGAAAATTTTATCTTTAAATTAGTCAAAAAAATTTCAGGTCGGCTATAGCTCACTGTTACGCTGTTAAACATAATCGCTGATAGGCTATCAATATGAGATCAGGAGCTTATGTGATTTTATTTTTCACTTTTTTCACTCTTTCTTCACTCGCAAAAGGTTTAAATTTTTCTTTCCACAATATAACTTTCCCAGATACGAATGTAACTAAGATTGACACAGCCAAAGTTGATTCAACCACAGGAAAAAATTTTTTCAATAAAAAGTTCGTTTTAAAACCATACATTCAATTAAATCGTCCCCAATTCCACCCCTTGTTATTTATGCCTTCAAACTTAATAACGCATGAGATAAAAATTGATTCCACGGGCAGGTTCGTTAAAATAACAGAAAAAATTGCGGGCAGTGATCGGACTTTCCCCCTTGTGATACCGCTTGAAAAATATATACAGATAAAGCTTGAGGAAAACAAAAGAAAATCATGGATTGAACTTGCGCATAGATATGAAAAAAGAGAGGAAAGAGATGACATTGAAAAACTTTTTGGAAGCATAACAAACATTCAAATACCTGTTCCGGCAAACCCAATCTTCAGCATATTTGGTCCCCCCGTTATAAACCTTCACATTTCAGGTGCTGTCGATATAACAGGCGCATGGAGAAATGAAAAAACCGAACAACTCATAGTATCAAGGCTTGGAAGTGTTCGAAATGAACCCGACTTTAATCAGCAAGTTCAAATAAATGTTGGCGGAACTATAGGAGATAAACTTAACATAACCGCTGATTGGAACACCCAAAGACAATTCGAGTTTGAAAACCAACTTAAGATAAGATACAAAGGCTACGAGGATGAGATAATTCAAAGCATTGAAGCAGGAAATGTTTCGCTCCAAACTCCATCTTCTTTGATTGGAAGCAGTCAAGCTCTCTTCGGTATAAAAGCAAATTTACAACTTGGTCCACTTAAGCTAACAACCATAGCAAGCCAGAAAAAAGGTGAATCGCAAGAAAGGGTTTTGACTGGTGGAGCTCAAACGCAATCTGTAGATGTTTTCCTTTATCAATACTCGCAAAGACATTATTTTATTGATGAGAAATACATTAAAACTTATGAACCCTACTATCAAAACAGTCCTCCATTAAGAATAGCTCCGGAGTTGCAGGTTAAAGATATTGAGGTTTGGATCTCTCAGCTTGAGCGCCCCGAACCTGGCTTGACAAGATTTATCGTAGCAGACATCAATTTGCCACCAACCACAAACAAATCGTATTACGATAGTTTAAGAACAATTAGACAAAGTGATCCTGGTAGAATTGAGGTTGGACTTTTCAGAAAACTTGAACAGGGAAAAGATTACACAATCAATGCCGACATCGGGGTTATTTCACTTAACATAGATATTCAAGATAACCAAGCAATTGCGGTTGCTTATAGAGTTGAAGGACCAACTCAAATTGCCGATGACGATACAGTTTATGGTGATTTTGTGAATTCGTTGACCGATACAGCAGTTACACTTGTTTTAAAACTTGTAAGACCGAGATCCCCGCAACCTTCCTTCAAAAAAGCATGGATCTTGCAGTTAAGAAACATTTACTCTCTTGCTGGTGCAAGAAACATAAAAAAAGAGGGATTTGAACTAAAACTTCTTTACAAACCAAGCCCGGATCAGGAAGAGAGGGAGGATATAGACGGGATAAACCTTTTAAAAGCTTTCGGATTTGATAGATTTGCAGAGGATGGTTCTCCAGGCTCGGACAACAAATTTGATTTTTCCGACCAAACGATAAACCCAAGCCGTGGTGAAATTATCTTCCCATTTCTTAAGCCATTCAGTAAGGAAACGTTGAAAAAAATTTTCCCTGACAAAAACGACGAATTCATAAATTCAATTGCCTACGATGATATTTACGATACAAATCAAGTTGCAGCAAGAAACAATACAGCAAAGGCATCAAAATTTAAAATTTCTGCAAAATTGACAAGCGATGCCCAGGCAACTTATAATCTTGGATTTAATGTTGCTGAAGGGAGTGTTCAAGTTTATTTAAACGACAGAAGATTAGTTGAAGGTGTCGATTATAGAGTTGATTACATACTTGGTCAGCTTACAATTTTAAATCGGGATGCTCTCTTACCAGGGGCAAATCTAAGAATAAGATATGAAACAAATGATCTTTTCTCTTTCGCCTCCAAAACAATTCTCGGTGCTCGAGGCGATCTTGACTTGGGCGAAAATACGAAATTTGGCTTTACATTTATGAACTATGCACAGCAAACATTAAGTGATAAAGTTAGATTAGGAGAAGAACCGATTAGCAATACAATGTTTGGAGTTGATCTTTCAACGAGATTTAATTCGAGAAGGATTTCCGAATTCTTTAACATATTCCCAGGATATCAAGCAAAACAAGATGCTTCATTTTCTCTTCGAGGTGAATCCGCTTTCATAATTGCTGATCCAAACACAAGGAAAAGTACAATCGTTGGGGACAACAGAGAAAGCGTCGTTTATCTCGATGATTTTGAAGGTTCAAAAAGGATTATTTCCTTCAGTTTAATTTCGAGCCATTGGCATTTTTCAAGTGCACCTGCTCTTATGCCCTTGCTCGGTGAAACAAGAAAGGAAGAAATTCCAGATACAATAAAAGTGCAAAGAAAGGGATATCTTGCATGGTTTAACATACCACAATCTGTTCAAATAACAGAAGTTTGGCCACAGAAAAGAGTTGCCCAGGAAGAGCAGTTTATTACACCGTTAGACATTCAATTTTTCCCACAACGACGAGGACAATACAACTACACCACCAAATGGGACTCAATTAAGAATTTCCCCCGACAAAACTGGGCAGGAATGATGAGAGTTCTTCCGTACTTTTCGACCGATCTCACAACCGAAAATATAACTTACATTGAAATCTGGTTTAAAATCATAGGTAATCCTGGACCAAACGCAAAAATGCTGATAAACCTTGGGCAAATTTCCGAGGATGTAATACCGAATAAACGACTTGACACAGAAGACAAAAATGGAAACTACCGCCTTGATCCTGATGAAGATGTTGGGCTTGATGGTATGAACGATAGCGAAGAGAGAGCAAAATATCCCAATCTTGGTGATGATCCCAGCCAAGACAACTTTGACTATGGAGACTTAATGCGAAGAAATGGAACAGAAGGAAATAGAAACTTTTACCCTGAACCAGATCAGGAGGATTTAAACAGAAACCACATACTTGATCTTGTAAATAATTATTTCGAGTATGAAATCCCGCTTGATACGGTAAACAATCCATACATAGCTGGTGGTGGTTCAAACGGTTGGTATCAGCTTAAAATACCGCTTTCTTCATATACACGAAGCATTGGGAATCCAAGTTTTACACTGATTGAATTTGTAAGGGTTTGGTTCACTGGATTTGATAACGACGCAGTAATTAGGATAGCTGAATTTAATCTAGTTGGAAATTACTGGGAAGAATTGGTAAAGAACGATGAAATGTTCAAAGTTACCGTCGTAAGCGTTGAAGATAATCCAGATTATACTCCTCCACCTGGTGTGCAAAGGCCAAGGGATAGGACAAGACCAGATCAGCAAATTGAAGGGAATGAACAATCACTTGCGTTTGTTATTCGGAATTTACCAGATGATACGCTCCGTCTTGCAATGAGAAGATTCCCTCAAAGACTTGACCTTTTCAACTACAAGATCATGCGTCTTTTTGTTCATGGTGATAGAAATTTCTACTTCCGCGATACCACAGATTATTCAGCTGAAATTTTTATCTGGATTGGAACGGATACATCAAATTATTACGAATACCGTCAGCCGATATGGCCCGACTGGGATGTGCGAAATAATATTCAAATCGTCTTTGATCAACTTACTGCCTTAAAACAAACAAGAGATTCAATAAATCAACCTATTAAGAGAATACCTGTGCCAGATGGGCCACCTGGAGCAACATATTGGGTCAAGGGGAATCCATCTCTAACAAACATCACATTTATTGCAATTGGCGTCACAAATCCAAAGGGGAAAGGGCCCCAACTACTTTCAGGTGATGTTTGGGTAAATGAACTTAGGCTTCTAAAAGCAAATGATGCCCTCGGCTGGGCATATAATCTATCCGCTCAATTTAGCGTACCCGAACTTTTAAATGTCAATTTTGGAATTGCGCGAAGAAGTCCTGAATTCAGAGGACTTTCAGATAAATTTGTTAATTCATCCGCTCGAGTTCTCTCAACAAATTGGGCTTTTTCAACGAATTTTAATATCGAGAAAATTTTGCCTTCGTTTTTAAGCTCATCGTTGCGAATTCCATTTACATATTCCAGAACTGAAAATATAGGAATCCCGAAATATATCCCTGGCAAAGACATACTTGCAACCGAAGCTGCAAATCGCCTCAGACAGACAATCATTGAAAAAGGCGGAACAGAAGAAGAAGCAAATAGAAAAGCGGACAGCTTGTTAACTGTCATCCAGCAAATAATGGTGTCAGAAACATGGGCAATTCCATCAGTCAACTTTACAATTAACTCCCAAAAATGGTATATCAGAGATGTCATCAACAAAATAAACATTGGATTTAACTTCAACCGTTCAAGGTTTAGAGATATAAATACTGAACTAAGTAACAAATGGGGCTTCAACTTTCAAACGAATTATTCAACCAGTATTAAGCCAATAACCCTTAAACCTTTTAAATCACTTTTCGCAGGGATCCCACTTTTGGACACATATAAAGATTGGGAAATTCAACTCACCCCATCAAGCCTTGCTGGAATGATGAGATTTGATAGAGGACATGAGAATAGAAAATTTAGAACGAAGACAACTTACGAACCAACAACTCGCATCTTCAACGCTCAAAGAGGCTTTTCATTTGATTGGAAATTCTCAAATAATGGTTTGATAAATCCATCTTTAAGATATCAAGTTGACATAGGAAGCAATCTCGTCCACCTTGAAACCGATTCCCTTGGCAGACAGCGGAGCACAAAAGAAATTTTTAGCGACATCTTTTTCAAAGATGGTTTGATCAACTTTGGCAAGACATCAACTTTATCTCAACAAATAAGCATAGGAACAAACCCGAGGATACCACCGATTCTTGGTTTGAACAAATATCTAAATGCTAACTTCAGTTATTCCTCCGCATATAGATGGCAAAATAATTTCCAACAAAGAGAGCTTGGAAGGAGCGCTGGATACTCTGCAAATTTAAACTTTAACTTATCATTAAAATTAAAATCGCTTGCCAACTCATGGTTTGGAGAAGATGATGAACGAACTGGGCGCGGTCGCGGAGCCCAGGCTCAAAGGGACACATCAAAAAAATCTGGTTCAACCATATCACCCAAGAATGTTCTAAAAATGCTTATAAAAACCCCATTTCTCGATTACGAAAATGTTCAAATTACATTCACTCAGACAAACACAGCAATGAACACAGGACTTTACAGCGAAAGACCAGGCATGGGAAATCTTTGGTCATGGCTTCCGTTTATAAGCGATAGAATTGAATATGGACCATCGCTTTTATATCAACTTGGACTTGTCTCCAATCCGAACGGTAAAATTCAACTTACCCCCAAAAAAGGTTTCCCATTTTTCGGATTTGAGCAAAGTCCAGGCTTAAGAGCACCAAATGGAAATCTTGACGATAATTATACACAAAACAACAAAATTTCGATAACCACATCTCGCTCCCTTTGGCAAGGTGCTTACCTTGATTTAAGCTGGAATCTTGGGTGGAGCTATCAAAAAAATCAAAGAATTATAACCGATTCACTTGGAATACCCAAAGTTACATCATTTACAAGTTCCGCCTCAGTAAGCAGGTCATTCCTGACATTGCCACCTGTTTTTATATTTAGCATTTTCAAAAGTGGAATTAAATCCGTAGCATCTGTATATTCCGAACTTAAACTCGACCCAAATGATAAAAGAACCGATGATGAAAAACTAGCCCAGGCATTTGAAGAGGGTTTTGAAACGCTCCCATTTTTAAGCAAACTTCTTGGCGGTTTCTTCCCCAGGCTTAACTGGAGGTTAAGATGGGATGGGCTTGAAAAGTTTTCCATCTTTAAATCTTTTGCAACTCGCGTCTCACTTGAACATGCATACACATCAAACTTTGAAAAAAGATGGAGAAGCTTCATAGGTCAAGGACAAACATTTGAAGGTGAACGAACTGGCTATGATTTTAACCCCTTGATCGGACTTAATCTAACCTTTAAACCTTTATGGAACGGAAATCTAACTGGCGGTTTCAGATACATAACATCAACCTATTATGATTTGAACTTTTCGGCTAAGGCGATCGTTGAAACATTCAGACGAGAAATCTCATTCAACTTGAGCTATTCAAAGCGAGGTTTCAATTTGCCAATTTTTGGTCTCTCACTTAAAAATGATGTTGACATAACATTTACTTATTCATCATCGAAAAATTCAAGGCAAACATATCAAGCACGAAATCTTTCTCAAGCTTTGCCACTTGATGGAATTCTTAGGACGACAATGGAGTTGAGATTTCGTTATATTTTAAGCACGCGCGTCACAGGTTCGCTATTCTATCGACTTACAAAATCAAAATCGGATTCAAGAAGCACCTTTATCCCAGGTTCAACAATAAATGAAGTTGGAATTGACCTCCACATCTCGATTGGAACATGATTTTACAAACAAAATTTTGAAACAAATGAAAAATTTTAGAAGGACAAAAATAGTGTGCACCCTTGGACCAGCGGTAAGCACACTTGAAAAGGTCGTTGAACTTATAAACGCTGGAATGGATGCGGCACGATTGAATTTTTCACACGGCGATTACGAGGAGCATTTAAAATTTATAAAACTTGTCAACGAAGCATCAAAAATCACGGGTAAATTTATCCCAATAATCCAGGACCTGCAAGGACCAAAGATAAGGGTTGGAAAATTAAAAACAGAACCAATTGAACTTAAAACTGGAAATTTTGTCTTTCTTACTTCGGAATCAATCGACGGCGACAATGAAACCATTCCAATTCAATATGAATACCTTACAGACGATGTTAAAGCTGGAGATACTATACTCCTTGATGATGGGATGATCGAACTTAAGGTTATAAGCGTTGAAGGTAAAAAAGTAAAATGTGAAATTGTTGATGGAGGGATTTTGAAATCGCATAAAGGTGTAAATTTACCTGGCGTAGAACTTCAAGTTCCATCGCTTACAGAAAAAGATATAGAGGATCTAAAATTCGGACTTGAAAATGGTGTTAACTATGTGGCACTATCATTTGTCAGAAAAAGGGAAGATATAATCAATTTGCGCAGAAAGATGGAAGATTTAGGTAGAGTTGTTCCCATAATCGCAAAAATTGAAAGGATTGAAGCAGTTAAATCGATTGATGACATAATTGAGCTTGCTGATGCGATAATGGTCGCAAGAGGTGACCTTGGCGTTGAGCTCCCAACTGAGGAAGTCCCTGTTCTGCAGAAAATGTTAATTAAAAAAGCGAACATAGCTGGTAAACCCGTTATAACCGCCACGCAGATGCTTGAATCGATGGTTTCAAATCCAAGACCAACACGTGCGGAGGCAACCGATGTTGCAAATGCTGTCCTTGATGGAACCGATGCAGTGATGTTAAGTAGTGAAACATCAGTTGGCGAATTCCCCATCGAAGCAGTCAAAGTAATGAACAGAATAATACAAGCAATCGAAACGCAATATAATTTTTACGGACCTGTTTTTGACTCCAACTTGAAATTAAGAGATGAGGTCGATGCAATAGGAAGAGCCGCTTGTCTTCTTGCCCAACAATTAAATGCAAAAGCGATTGTAACTATAACTCACACTGGAGCAACGGCGAAATCAATTGCAAAATACAGACCTGCGGTTCCAATAATTGCCCTTACAGACAATGATGAAGTTGTAAAACTTTTGAATCTTGTATGGGGAGTGACTGGAATTAAACTCAAAGAAATTTCAGAAACGGATAAAACGATAGAAAACGCAAAGATTCAATTAAGGGAAAGTGGAATTTTGGAAAGCGGAGACTTAATAATAATGACAGCTGGAATTCCACTATTCCAACGAGGTTCAACGAATATGATAAAAGTCGAACGAATTTAAAACAAAAATTTCGTTTAAAAATATGACGGAAAAAGAAATTGCCGTAGTTTTGGTAAGTGGAGGACTTGACTCCTGTGTTACAGCTGCCATCGCTAACTCCCTTGGTTATGAACTTGCTTTTCTTCATTTAAATTACGGTCAAAGAACAGAGCAAAGGGAGTTAAAAGCTTTTCATGATATAGCCGACTTCTACGGCGTCAAGAAGCGCCTTGTGATAAATATTGAACATTTGAAATTAATCGGCGGATCAAGTTTAACGGATGAAAATATACCTGTTGAAGAAGCGGATTTAAACCGAAAGGCGATCCCGACAAGCTATGTTCCCTTTAGAAATGCGAATATGCTTTCAATCGCTGTTTCATGGGCGGAGGTGATCGGTGCAACCAAAATTTTCATCGGTGCAGTTGAAGAGGATTCATCTGGATATCCAGACTGCAGAAAGGAATTTTATAAAGCTTTCAACGAGGTTATAAAATTAGGAACGAAAGCAGGTGTTGAAGGAAGACCCATTGAGATAGTAACACCAGTTATCGAGATGAAAAAAGTCGATATAGTCAAAAAAGGAATTGAACTTAAAGCACCCTTACACTTGACTTGGAGCTGTTATCAAAGGGAGGATGTCGCTTGCGGTGTTTGCGATAGTTGCGCTTTTAGATTAAGAGGATTTCAACTTGCAGGTGTAGATGATCCAATTCCTTACGAAGTTAAACCCGTTTACATATAAAAAGGTCTGGGCTCAACCCTGATTAACAGAGTTTCACCCAGACCCTTACAGCGATGAAGCAGGACCTCCCCCCAGAGGTCCTCGCTCCAGAAATGAATTAACTTTTCACTTAAGAATATAATATTTGATTATGGTCACTTTCTTTGATGGAAATCACAAATTTTGAGATATTTTGGCAAGGTTTTTGTAGATATGCTTATACATCATTGAGGTATTTTCGCAAGAATTGGCCCGTGTATGAGTTTGGATTTTGAGCGATTTCCTCTGGGGTTCCAACCGCAACTATATAACCACCTCTATCTCCTGCGTCAGGTCCAAGGTCAATTATCCAGTCGGCACACTTTATCACATCCATGTTATGTTCAATCACGATGATCGAATGTCCCGCATCAAGAAGTGCATTAAACGCTTTTAAAAGTTTAGCGATATCATCAAAATGGAGCCCCGTCGTTGGCTCATCAAAAATAAACAATGTATGTGGACTCGTTTCAGAAGCGAGAAGATGCGCCGAAAGCTTAACACGTTGTGCTTCCCCACCAGATAAGGTATTTGCAGGTTGTCCAAGCTTAATATATCCAAGCCCAACCGCATCAAGAACCTTCAACCTCTCAACAACTTTTTTATGCCCTTTAAAGAATTCAATCGCCTCAGTAACGGTCATATTTAAAACATCGCTTATATTTTTCCCCTTATACTCCACCTCGAGTATTTCACTCTTATATCTTTTTCCATTGCATGAGTCACAGGGAAGATAAATATCGGCAAGAAATTGCATCTCAATTTTAACAAAACCATCACCTTCGCATGTTTCACACCTTCCACCCGGAATGTTAAATGAAAAATGTCCCGGCGTATATCCCCTAGCTTTTGCAAGGTAAGTTGAAGCAAAAATCTCTCTTATACCATCGAATGCCTTAACATATGTAACTGGATTTGAGCGCGGTGTTTTTCCGATTGGAGATTGATCGACCATCTCAACCGCGTCAATTAACTCATGTCCCTCTATTTCATCAAATTCACCTATTTTCCCTTCGTAAGTTCCGTCTTTCAATTTTTTCAAAGCTGCATAAAGCACATCATGAACAAGGGTGCTTTTCCCCGAGCCACTTACACCTGTGACACAAACAAAAACATTTAAAGGAAACTCAACATCTATATTCTTTAAATTATGTTCCCTTGCTCCACGAACTATTATTGAATTTCCCTTTTTCGGCTTTCTTCTTTGCTTAGGTACTGGGATCTTCAACTGTCCGCTTAGATATTTACCTGTCAGCGAATTTTCATCTTTAAGCAAATCTTCATATTTACCCTGAAAAACCACTCTCCCGCCATTTTCCCCTGCCCCGGGTCCAAGATCAACTATATAATCAGCTGATTCGATAACTTCCCTATCATGCTCAACAACTATAACCGTGTTTCCATTTTCTTTCAGTGATTTCAAAATTTTTATAAGACGATGCGTGTCCCGTGGATGTAAACCAATGCTCGGCTCATCAAGGATATAAAGAGTTCCAACAAGTGAAGAACCAAGCGCAGTTGCAAGATTTATTCTCTGTGCTTCACCGCCCGATAGAGTATTTGATAATCTATTAAGCGTTAAGTACCCAAGCCCGACATCATAAAGATACCTTAGCCTACGATTTATCTCCGAAAGTATACTTGCAGAGATTGTTCTTTCGTATTCAGTTAACTCAATATTTTGAAAGAAGAAGTACGCCTCTTCTATCGACATCCGAACGATATCATAAATTGTTTTTCCAGCAATCTTAACATTCAACGCCTCCTTTCTAAGCCTCGAACCACCGCAGAGATCGCATGTTGTATATCCTCTGTATCTTGAAAGCATCACCCTATAGTGAACCTTATATGAGTTCTCCTCGAGCAGTTTAAAAAATCCATCGATACCCTCAAATCCATCGTACCCATTTTTTATAATTTCGATATGCTCAGGGCTTAAATCCTTAAAGGGCACATCGATCGGGATGCCAATTTTCTTTGCGACGCGCAGTAAATCTTTTTGAAACCATGAAAATTTTTCGCTTCTCCACGGATAGATTGCTCCATCCTTTATACTTTTTGTTTTGTCCGGAACAAGCGCGTCCCAATCAATTCCATATGCTCTGCCAAATCCTTGACACTTAGGGCAAGCCCCGTAAGGATTATTGAAGGAAAAAAGTCTCGGCTCCGGCTCTTCATATTCTATTTTGCAATACGCACATTCAAAATGTTCACTAAATTTCATAATCTCACCCGAGTCAAGAACTTTGACAACAAGATAACCTCGCCCTTCGTTGAAGCCCATTTCAACTGAATCAAACAATCTTGCTTCATCAATATCAGAACGAACTACAAGACGGTCAACAAGGACATAAATTTCTTCCCTTTTAAGCTTTTTAAAATCAATTTTTTCATTTAAATCGATGAGCTCATCGTTAACAAAAATACGGTAAAAACCTTTCTCCTTAAGCGCTTCTAACTCATCTTCAATGGTATGTCCCTTATGGACATGTAATGGGAAAAGAATATAAATTTTGCTTCCCTCAGGAAGTTGTTTTATTCTCTCTACAACAAAACCCGGCGTATCTTTCTGAACGAGATTTCCACACCTTGAACAATAAGTTTTTCCTACCCTTGCGAACAAGAGACGAAGATAATCGTAAATTTCTGTCATCGTTCCAACGGTTGAGCGTGGATTACGCCCCGTTGATTTCTGGTCAATTGCAATAGCGGGAGCAATCCCCTCAATCAAGTCAACATCAGGCTTATCCATTCTTTCAAGAAATTGTCTCGCGTATGCCGATAAACTTTCAACATATCTTCTTTGTCCCTCCGCATAAATTGTATCAAATGCAAGGCTTGACTTCCCAGAGCCACTTACACCTGTAAAAACAATGAGTTTATTCTTGGGGAGTTCAAGATCTATATTTTTAAGATTATGAACGCGAGCGCCTTTAATTATGATTTTTTCATTCTCCACGGCTTTCAAACGCAATGCAATTTTTTCCCTTGAAAGTTTTGATTTAATTTAAAGCAAATTAAAAAATCAAACAAGTTCTAAGAAACTTCAAACTCCCGCCTGCGTCTAATTATTAAAACAAAAATTAAAAGCCATTTATGAAAATTTCAAACAAAGGGCTAATTGTAATTATAATTGTCGCAATTATTGGGCTTTCCCTTCCCAAATTGAAATCAATTTTCGCAGATAAAAAAACTGTAAATAGAAACCCCGGGTTCGCACCTGAGTTCACCGCAAAAGCATACATAGCAAAACCACAAAAACTTGAAAATAAAATTAAAGTAACTGGAACAATCCTTGCCAATGAGGAAGTGGAAATAAGAAGTGAAATTTCAGGAAAGGTTGAAAAGATATTCTTTAGCGAGGGGGGAAGGGTTAAAAAGGGTGATATACTTGTTAAGGTTGACGATTCTGAACTTCAGGCACAGCTTTTAAAAACCCAATATCAAAAGAAATTAGCCGAAGAAAAAGAGTATAGACAAAGAATGCTTCTTGAAAAAGAGGCAATAAGTAAACAAGAGTACGATGTTGCTTTAACCGAGCTTAATACACTTGAGGCAGAAATTCAACTTATCAAGGCAAGGATAGCTAAAACCGAGATAAGAGCTCCTTTTGACGGGGTTATAGGTTTAAGGTATGTAAGTGAAGGAAGTTATATTTCACCAGCGACGAAAATTTCTACCTTGCAGGATATCGATACTTTAAAAATTGAGTTTTCCATTCCTGAAAAATATATTAAATCTGTAAATGTCGGTGATAAAATTGACTTCAAAATTCAAGGCTCAGATAAAACCTATAGAGCGGTCATTTACGCAGTTGACCCAAAGATAGACCCGACAACCAGAACCCTTCAAGTTCGTGCGATCTTCCCGAATAAAAATTATGAAGTTCTGCCTGGCTCATTTGCCGAAATTGAAGTTATACTTGAGGAAATACCCAATGCAATTTTAATACCTGCTGAGGCTATAATTCCGAGCACTGAGGGAACCAGTGTCTTCATCTACAATAATGGGATAGCGCTTGAAAGAAAAGTTGAAACTGGAATCAGAACCGAAAGGTTTATACAAGTAAAATCTGGCCTCAAACCTGGCGACACCGTTCTTACAACAGGTCTTTTACAATTAAAATCTGGATTTAAAGTTAAAATCAGTGAAATTGAATAAAATTTAAATTGGAGATAGAGCTATGGGGCTTTCATCACTAAGTATAAGGCGCCCAGTTTTGTCAATTGTTATGTCTCTTGTGATTTTGATTTTTGGAATCATCTCTTACTTTTATCTTGGTGTAAGGGAGTATCCTGCCGTTGACCCACCTGTTGTAACTGTGACAACAAGCTATCCAGGTGCAAATCCTGAAGTTATAGAATCACAAATAACAGAACCATTAGAGGAATCAATAAGTGGGATCGCTGGTATAAGAACTATTACATCTGTGAGCAGTTATGGGAGAAGTATGATAAGGGTTGAATTTACGGTTGATCAGGACCTTGAAGCAGCCACAAACGATGTGCGAGATAGAGTTTCCCGAGCGATGAGACTTCTTCCCCCGGATGTTGATCCCCCAATTGTCCAGAAGGCGGATGCTGATGCATTTCCGATAATAGTTTTAACAATTCAAAGTGACAAAAGAAGCTTACTTGAATTAACAGATATCGCAAACAACATCTTCAAAGAGAGACTGCAAACTATACCTGGGGTAAGCGAGGTGAGGATATGGGGCGAGAAAAAATATTCAATGAGAATATGGATGGATCCTGTTAAACTTGCCGCTTATCACTTGACACCACTTGATGTTAGAAACGCTCTTGCCAGGGAAAACATTGAATTACCAGCCGGAAGAATTGAGGGTAAAACCACCGAATTAACAATAAAAACACTTGGGCGCCTTCAAACACCTGATGATTTCAACAATCTTATAATTAAAGAATCCGAAGGGAAACTCATAAGATTACAGGACATAGGATACGCTGAGCTTGCGCCAGAAAATATAAGAACGATTATGAAAGGCAAAGGTGGAATTCCACAAGTTGGGGTTGCAATAATTCCACAGCCAGGGGCAAATCATATAAATATCGCAAATGAATTTTATAAAAGAGTTGAACAACTTAAGAAAGAAATCCCGCAAGATATACAAGTTGGAATTGGATTTGATACAACTAAATATGTTCGCCGTTCTGTAGCAGAGGTAAGGGAAACCATTCTTATAGCTTTTGGACTTGTCGTTGTGATAATTTTCTTTTTCTTGCGCGAGTGGAGAGCGACATTAATTCCAATTATCGCTATTCCAATTTCACTTATTGGCGCATTTTTTATAATGTATCTGGCTAATTTCTCAATCAATGTCTTGACGCTCCTTGGGATCGTCCTTGCGATAGGTATGGTGGTTGACGACGCAATTGTCGTCCTTGAGAACATTTACTCAAAAATTGAAAGGGGATTTAATCCATATGAAGCTGGTGTAAGGGGAACAAAAGAGATTTTCTTTGCTGTCATTGCCACAACGATAGCCCTTGTGGCTGTGTTTATGCCGGTGATATTCATCCAAGGATTCACTGGAAAATTATTTAGAGAATTCGGCGTTGTGATAGCTGGCTCAGTGATAATTTCATCTTTTGTTGCCTTAACATTAACGCCAATGTTGAGTGTGAGACTTTTAAAGAGAGGACATTCAAAATTTTACCATAGAACCGAACCATTTTTTAATAAGTTAATGAACCTTTATAGGAATTCGCTCGATAAATTTATGCAAAGAAGATGGCTTGCGTTTGTCATAATGACTATATCGGCAATTGCTATTGTAATTTTCGGAACAAACTTACCTTCTGAACTCGCCCCACTTGAGGATAGAGGTATGTTAAACATAAATGCAGTAGCGCCGGAAGGAACATCATACTATCAGATGCAAAAATATATGGATGAACTTTTACAACTTGTCGAAAGTTCTGTCCCAGAAGCTGAAGCAATTTTCGCTATAACATCGCCAGCATGGAGAGGAACTGGTTCCAACACTGGTTTTATGCGTGTAAGATTAAGTGAAAAGGACAAACGAGAGAGAAGTCAACAAGAGATAGCCAATGATTTAACACGAAAGCTCAGACAGTTAACAGGGATAAGAGCCTATGTATCTCAGGATCAAACGATAGGAGTTGCCCGTGGCGGATTACCAGTTCAATTTGTAATTCAAGCTCCAAACTTTGAAAAACTGAAACAGGTGCTCCCAAAGTTCCTGGATGAAGCAAGCAAACGACCCGAATTTACAGTTGTTGATGTTGATCTTAAATTTAATAAACCTGAATTGAAAGTTAAGGTAAACCGCGAAAGAGCAAAAGCACTTGGCGTCTCAGTCGCGGATGTCGCTCAAACGCTTCAACTTGCATTTAGTGAGCAACGCCTTGGCTTTTTCACAATTGGTGGGAAACAATATCAAGTGATTGGTTCGATTATCAAAGAAAGCGCTGAAAAACCAGCTGATTTAAAATCAATATATGTGAGAAACAACGAAGGCAAGTTAATTCAACTTGACAACCTGATAACTATAGAGGAAGAAGCAAACCCACCACAGCTTTATAGATTTAACCGCTATATTTCAGCGACTGTCTCTGCAGGACTTGCTCCTAACAAAACCATCGGCGATGGGATAAAAGCAATGGAAGAGATTGCGAATAAAGTTCTCGATGAAACATTCTCGACTGACTTGAGTGGTCCTTCAAGGGACTATGCAGAAAGTTCATCAAGTTTAGCTTTTGTGATGTTTCTTGCCTTGCTTTTAACCTACCTCGTTCTCGGTGCACAATTTGAAAGTTTTGTTGATCCACTCATTATAATGTTTACAGTTCCGCTTGCCCTTGCAGGTGCTTTATCTTCGTTGTGGTATTTCAATCAAACGCTGAACATCTTTAGCCAGATTGGACAGATAATGCTTGTGGGACTCGTGACTAAAAACGGAATTTTAATTGTTGAATTTGCAAACCAAAGAAAAGCTATGGGGCTTTCAAAGATTGAAGCTGTGAAGGATGCTGCAGCTCAAAGATTCAGACCAATTCTTATGACAAGCTTAACTACAATCCTTGCCTTTGTTCCAGTTGCACTTGCACTTGGCGCTGGAGCTGAAAGCAGAAGATCCATGGGCATTGCTGTCATAGGCGGGTTAATTTTCTCAACAATTTTAACGCTTTATGTCATACCCGCTATTTACTCCTACCTCTCCAAAGAAAGCAAAAAGGAAAAAATTCCAGTTGAAGAACAACCATCTGAAATTGAACTTGCACAAATTAACAGCGTGCAAATGAAATAAACTTTAAAACAAAAGTTTTTGAAGAAATCATGAAAAAAATTGTGTTTGCTGTTTTAATTTTTCTATCCCCTTCATTCTCGCAGGAATTGTTAACACTTGAAGATGCGATAAATCTCGCCCTAAGAAACAATTATGATATAAAAATTTCAAAAAATACGCTTGAAATTGCGCTTAACAATTATTCGCTTGGAAATGCTGGTTTTTTACCAACGATTGATTTAAACTTTGGATTCTCCAAAAGTTCAAACAATACAAGACAAGAATACTTTGACGGAAGGGCGATAAACAGAACAGGCGCAGCTTCGAACTCTCTCAACCTCGGGGCTACGCTCAACTGGACTATCTTTGATGGGTTCTCTAATTACATCACCTATAGAAAACTTGCTGAAACACAAGATATTGCTGAAACGTCATCAACTGCAACATCAGAGGAAATCATCGCAAGCGTTGTCTTGGCTTATTATGATATTTTACGGCAGAAAGAAATTTTAAAAACACTGAAGGAAAGTATATCTATATCCGAACAAAGAGTAAAGATTGCGGAGGAAAAATACAAAGTTGGCACCGCATCAAAAACAGAGCTTCTTCAGGCAAAGGTGGATTTAAACTCAGATATGAATACATTACTTAAACAGGAAATTGAACTTAAAAATGCAAAGGTCAATTTAAACCTACTGCTTGGAAGAAACCCAGATATTGATTTTGACATCACAGATACAATCAAAATACAAAATCTTTCACTTGAAGACTTACTTTTAAAGGCAAATGAAAATAATCGGTCCATTCTAATTGCCCGTAAAAACAAAAATCTTGCGAGATTAAACTTATCCAGCGTAAGAGCAAAGTTATTTCCAAGAGTAGATTTTTTTGTTGGTTATAATTTTATACGCTCACAATCTCAAGCCGGATTTATAGCCCTAAACCAAAATTTAGGTTTAAATTACGGCATAAGTTTATCTTTTAATCTTTTCGACGGTTTCAACACAGTTAGGGAACATGAAAACGCACGAGTTGAACTTTTAAGTAGCGAGGTAAAATATGAGCAAGTCAAAAGCAATGTGGAAGCACAGATATTAAAACTCTACGAAACTTATACCACAAGTTTAAAATTAATTGAACTTGAAAAGGAAAATCTTGAGATAGCGCGAGAAAATGTTGAGATTGCGATGGAGAGATATCGCCTTGGGATTTTAACACCGCTTGAGTTAAGGGAAGCGCAAAAAGCGTATATTGATGCAGAAAGTAGGTTGATTTCAGCGTTATATCAAGCCAAAGTTGCTGAAACGAACCTTTTGAAGTTAACAGGTCAACTGAACAACACTTACAGATAATTTTATTTCGAAGGGTTGTATATTTTGGTTCATTTTTTTAAATTTTAAACACAAGCAAGGAGGGGTGCCGGAGTGGATGATCGGGGCGGTCTCGAAAACCGCTATCCCGCTAAAAGCGGGATCGTGGGTTCGAATCCCACCCCCTCCGCCAGTTTACAATTTCAGCATCTTTTGGGGTTATGCCTTGCATTCGCTTCGCTTGACTTTTAATTACAAATTTCTAAAATTATATCACAATGCCAGGAGAAATGTTAACAATTGCAAAAAACATTAAGAAATACTAAGTAAAACTATGCATTTCTCATGGCAAGTTATCTAAACTTGCAGGTATTACTTTACATACAATCACCAAAATTGAGTTGGTGGCTACACCAAACCCCAGAATTGAAACTTTCAAAAAATTACTGACGCTTTGAGCGTTAGTATTGACAATTTAATGAGGTAAAGCCATGGAGAACTTATTAGACAATTTAAAAGCCTTACTTAAAAAAGATGAACGGCTTGTTAGCGAAGGCGAGCTTTTAAGGAATAAAATTATAGGGCTTGCTTTGAAGTTAGATAAAGACCTCATTAAACTTCTTTTATCTGATAACAAAATGAAAGAAGTATTTTTTGTTGATATAGATGGCACTTTGATTTTTGACAAGGATAAATTTATTAAGTTTGTTTCTAATAAGCAATTTTTACCAGATAGTTATACCGCCTTTAAAAATAAAATTGGTTTAGTTGATGAAAAAGGAGAATTTATCAGTGAGAAAAAAGATGTAGTTTTATCTTGGCCTTATAAAGATTGTGTTTTAGAAGGTGGAATGACAAAAGAAGACCAAAAGCGAGATGAAATTTTCTGGAACGAAATTTTAGCGCCAGATGAAATTAGTCGTCTTTTAGATCCAAAAGTTTTTACCAACGCAAAAAGAATTGATAAAGATGGTGAACATAAATTTGATGGATTTAGAACCGATGAAAAAGGAGACATAAAAGACAATTTAATAATCAAAGGCAATAATCTTTTAGTCCTTCATTCCCTCAAAAAAAGATTTGCAGGAAAAGTAAAACTAATTTATATTGATCCGCCGTATAATCCAGATAATCCAAGAAATACCTTTACTTACAACAATAGTTTTAAACACTCTACTTGGTTGACTTTCATGAAAAATAGACTTGAGGTAGCGAAGTTGTTATTAAAGGACGATGGAGTTTTGCAGATTGCTATTGACGAAAATGAACAAGCGCGGCTCGGGGTCTTGATAGATGAATTATTTCATGGCTATGAAAAACACTGTATCACCATAGTACACAATCCCAGAGGAGTACAAGGTACCAATTTTTCTTATACGAATGAGTTTGTTTATTTTGTTTTCAAAAAAGGTTTAAAAGTTATACATAAAATCAAAAGGGATACTCCTCTAGTAGAAGAATTTAGAGACCATGGGGGAGAATCATTGAGGAGTGACGCAAAAAATTGTTTTTATCCAGTGTTAGTAAAAGATAATAAAATTGTAGGTTTCGGAGAAGTGCCAAGCGATGATTTTCATCCGAAAGGAAAAAATGTTAAAAGAGAGGATGGGACAATAGAGGTGTGGCCTATTGATGTTAAAGGAATAGAAAGAAAGTGGGTTTTTGCGAGACAAAGTATAGATGAAATTAAAGATAAATTATTTGTAAAGAGTAAGGATAACGGAGAAATTGATATTTTTAGAATAAAGGACGAAAAAATTCCACGCACTGTTTGGTTTGGCTCAAGATATGATGCAAGTACCCATGGATCAAAAATAGTTAATAAAATAATTGAGGGTAAAACAGTGAGTTTTCCAAAATCGCTTTATGCTGTTTATGATTGTATTTATTCAGTCGTTAAAACTGATAAAGAAGCAATTATTTTAGATTTCTTTGCTGGTTCCGGGACAACTGCTCATGCTGTAATGATGCTTAATAATGAAGATAGTGGCAATCGGAAATTTATTTTAGTAGAACAGTTAGACGAACACGTGGAGGTAGCAACACAAAGAATTAAAAACGAAATTGAAAAATTCGGCAAAGGCGATTTTGTCTATTTAGAACTTCTAAAATGGAATGAAAAATTTGTTGATGAAATTAAGAGAGCGGAAACAAAAGAGGAATTGAAAAAATTGTGGGAGCAAATGAAAGAAAAGGCATTTTTAAGTTATAAGGTCGATGTTAAAACAATAGATGAGCACGCTAAGGATTTTGAAGATTTGTCAATTGAGGACCAAAAAAGATTTTTGTACGAGTGCTTGGATAAAAACCATCTCTATGTAAATTACAGCGAAATTGATGATGAAGAGTATGGGGTAAGTGAAGAAGATAAAAAATTAAATAGGGGGTTTTATGGAAAATATCACGGATGAAGAATTACATCTACCATGGGACAATGATACACTTGAGAAGTTACTTCTGAAGGTTGTTCAAACTGGAGAAACAACCAAGGTTGATTTTAAGCAAACATTGAATCTTGACACCGCTGAGCAAAAAGCAGAATTACTTAAGGATATTTCTGCCCTTGCGAATAGTTATGATCAGGCTTATTACAATTATGGATTTATTATCATTGGGGTAAAGCAAAATAAATTAATAGGTACATCATTTACACAAGAAGTTGACCATTTGCAATCTCAAATTGATGAACTTGTAAAAAACTACATTGGACCCTTTATTACAACACATGTTAGAATATTTAATACCGAGGGCAAAACATGGGGAGCTATTGTAATTCCGCCCACAAAAAATGCCCCCCATGTTTTTATAAGAGATATCCATAACAAACACCGTGGCGATATTTATGTTCGTAGAGGAACAGTGACTGAGAAAGTTTTACCAGAAGATTTTCCTCGCTTCTTTAGGCACCATTTAGATGAATATACCTATGAACTGCGACAAGAAATAAAAGATGTTCGGTCTGAACTTGAAGAAATAAAAAGGAATTTGGTTTCTAAAGAAACTAGTCAATCCTTAGAGGTAAGTGGACGGAATACCCCCGGGAAAAGAATACCGGCTAGAAAAAAAACTGTCTCTTTATTGCAAGAGATTGAGAATATTTTTGCGTCTGAAGAAGATCCAATTAAAAATGGTTTAATTAAAGAAGCAAGAAAAGTACAGTCTTTTCTTGAATCTGATTCTATTCCATGGGATCTTCAAGTTCCTTCAAAAGAAGATGGACAGAAACTTTTTTCTGCCATTGAAAAAGAGGCAGAAATATATTGGTTAGCTTTATCAAAAATTCTTCTTAAAGATGACAAAGGAAAATATGATGAGGTGATTATTCAATCATTGAGATATCTTGCCCGTTATTATGAAGTACCGGTGGGCATAAGGCATACTGATTTAGGGCAATATATCCGATATTACCCACTAATTGTAAGCTTATATATCGTTTTTATCATTGGTGCGTTCAAGAAGAAACAATTTCTTTTAAAAAAGTGGCCGGCATTGAATTAGTGAGACGATCACTTTATGAAGAACCATATCCTATTGCTTATTCTTTGTTTTTTATTCGTCGTGCTGGCGAGGTTTTTCAAACCCAGTATGAAAGCTATCCCAATTCTCGATGGTGCGATCCGGTAGCTAGTTATATAAAAGTATTGTTTGATCGAAAGATTCATATTGATGATTATCTCTGGGATAAAGATGCGAATTTTTATATTAGAGAATTCCTCTTAAGTTTGCTGCCTTTAGATATAGTAGATAAAAACACCGGCACACCAGCTATTGGTCATCCGTCATCTGGACTTTTTATCTATATAAGTGATTCTATACCGGCTATTCGTAGATTTTTGAAGAACGAGAGCGGTTGGGTTGCTAAAATTTTTTATCGTCCTTTTGAAGAAATTCTAAAAAAATTTGATGAAACAGCAAAAAGGTTAGTGTCTGGGTTATGTTGGGCCAATGGATTTGTATCTGGTGCACTTGAAGCTGCTTTTCCAGAAAAAAATGAAAATAGGTGAATCAAAAAAGTAAAGTTATAAACTATGCTCTACGAAACTTTTAATTCAATAAAAGAATCATTTGGGGAGGATTATTTTACTTCAAGGATTGATCCGGAAATAGTTCAAAATCTTAATCCGAATTTTGAATTACGGGAATATCAAAAAGAGGCGTTAGGTAGATTTGACTTTTATTTTAGCGAATACCAAAAAAGAAAATTTCCGGTGCATCTTCTTTTTCATATGGCGACTGGGAGTGGAAAGACACTTATAATGGCGGCGAATGTTTTATATTTGTATAAACTGGGCTATCGCAATTTTATCTTTTTTGTGAATAGCGTAAATATCATTGAAAAAACACGGGATAATTTTCTAAACCCTTTATCAGAAAAATATCTCTTTGCTCCGAAAATTAAATTCGGAGATAAAGAAGTTTTTATCAAAGAAGTTCAAAATTTTGAAGGGGTAAATCCTGATGATATAAACATTATTTTTACTACTATTCAAGGTTTGCACATTAGAATGACCCAACCGAAAGAAAATGTTTTAACAGAAGAAGATTTTGAAGGAAAAGATATTGCTTTGATTTCAGACGAAGCACATCATTTACAAACAATAACAAAAAATCAGAAGGAACAGGAATTAGAGAAAAGCTGGGAATATACTGTTATTAAGAGAATTTTTGAAAAGAATTCCAAGAATATTTTGTTAGAGTTTACAGCTACAATTGATTTAGGAAATAAAAACATAAGAAAAAAGTACGAAGACAGAATTATCTTTCAATACGACTTAAAGCAATTTCGCTTAGATAAATATTCTAAAGAGATTGAAGTTTTGCAAGCAGATTTAGAGCCGATTGATAGAGCTGTGCAGGCGGTAATCTTAAGTCAGTATCGCAGAAAAATAGCTGAGAAATATAAACTACATTTAAAACCGGTAATACTTTTTAAATCTAAAAGTATTAGAGAATCAAAAGAAAATTACGATGGTTTCTTGGCAAAGATAAAAAATTTAAAGCCCAACGATTTAGAGGAAATACAGTCACGAGCTAAAGGAACGGATTTAGAAAAAGCATTTAACTATTTTAGGAAAGAGAATATAACTTTTGATAATTTAATTAAAGAACTTCAAGAAGATTTTTCTGAAGAAAAGGTGATGCTTTTGGATTCTGAAAATATTGATGAAGAGAAGCAGTTAAAACTTAATTCTTTAGAAAGTAAGAATAATGAAATTAGAGCAATCTTTGCAGTGAATATGCTTAATGAAGGTTGGGATGTACTTAATTTATTTGATATTGTCCGATTATACGATACGCGCGACGGAAAATGGGTTCGCGGGAAATATAAACCAGGTAATACAACAATAGGAGAGGCACAACTTATTGGCAGAGGCGCAAGGTATTTTCCATTCCAGTTGGATGAAACACAAGATAAATATAAAAGAAAGTTTGATGATGATATTGAAAATGAATTAAGAATTATAGAGACATTGCATTATCACAGCGCACATAATCCCAAATACATTGAGGAGATAAAGAGTGCCCTTACAGAAATGGGAATTATACCAGAAAAACATGTTCAAGTAGATCTATTTATTAAGGATTCTTTTAAAAAGACTGATTTTTGGAAAAACGGAGTGATTTTTATAAATGATAGGGTGCCGAATCTAAGGACAGAGATCTTTAGCTTAGATGATGCAAAAATTGAGCGAATTTATACATATAAGCTGAAAACTGGCGAACTTAGAGAAAATGTTATCTTAGAGGAAGAAAAGAAAGAAAAACTTACCAGAGATGTAGTGCTAAGTAAGAGGAAATATAAACTTTTAGACTTTGGAGAAAATATTATCAGAGGTGCATTAGATAAATTTGAGTTCTATAAATTTGAAACATTAAAAAAATATTTCCCCCACATCAAGTCGGTCAAAGAATTTATTTCTTCGTCTCAATATTTGGGTGGAGTTGATATAGAAATTTCAGGTCCAAAAGAAAAAATTGAAAAACTAACTCCAGCTGAGAAAATGGAGATAGCTTCATTCGTAGTTAAAAATATAGCGGAGAAAGCAAAAGTGAACACTTCAGAATTTGTAGGGACAACTCTTTTTAAAGCAAGATTGCTACGGCAAGTTTTTAAGGATAAAAAAATCAAAATAGACATTGATGAGGTCGATACTAAAGAATTAAAAGACATCAATTTGGCCGAGAAAGATTGGTATGCTCAGAATGTATTTTATGGCACAGAGGAGGAACAGAAATTTATCAGTTTTATTGATGGATTTATAGAAAGGTTGAGACAAAAATATTCGGAGATAGCACTGCTTCGCAATGAGAAATATTTTCAGGTGTTTGATTTTGATGAGGGAAGACCATTCGAACCGGATTTTATAATGCTGTTGAGGGAGAGAAGCAAAACAATCAAGATTTACCAAATTTTTATTGAACCCAAAGGAGATCAATTTAAAGATAGTAAGGGAAGGTTTGAAAATTCCAAAGAAGGATGGAAACAGAAGTTTTTGCTTGAGTTAGAGGATAGAGCAGATACAGATTTAAAATTTGAAAATAAACATTTCAAGCTTATTGGCTTACCCTTCTATAATGAGAAATTAAAAAAAGAATTTGAACAAGCTTTAGAAAGTAAAACACTTTCATAAATTATGGATACCCTTTGTTCTTACTTTTTTAGCCCGTTGGTCCTTGAAAAATTTTTGGCTTTGCCAAAGAGCAGACAGGCAAAATGAAAGGAAAGGTTTAAGTGTTATTCCCACCAATGAATCTTTGCCCGCCTGTTGTCCTGCAAAATGGAATTGTCGCCCGCAGAGCGACGATTATAAATCGCAGTCCGGATTTTCATCAAAATAAGTTCAGATTTTTTAAGACATACCACTTCACAAATGCTTACTTAAATCACAAAACATGGGCTCAACAAGACGAACATAGTCCGCCATCTTCATCTTCACAACATCGTTGTGAGTCCCACCGTTAAAACTTATCTCATCATTTGCTTTAAATCTTTCATCAACATAAACAGGAACATCATATAAATTCCCAAACGGAGGCATCGCACCAGTCTCACAATCCGGGAATAACTCCCTAAATTCAGATTCACTTGCAAGTGTTAAATTTTCAACATTCAAAATCGACTTCACCTTTTCAAAATTCACCCTATGATCAGAAGGAACAACAAGCATAAAAAATTTACCATCCGACTTAACGATAACACACTTCGCAAATTCCTTCCCCTTAATATGAACGCTGGCTGCTACCTCCTGTGAAGTAAAAGCGGTTGAATGAACGATGGTGATATACTTCACCCCGTTTGAATCAAGATAGTTTTTCAACCTTTCACAGATCGCCATGGCAGGACCTCCATTTTGAGTTATATTTCTCAGCTGGTCAGATGCGAGAGGAATTCATCTGAAAGAAATTTACTCCCTAAAACTAAAAAAATCAATCACTTCCCCCAACAGAAGAACCTGTGTAGATTACTATCTTCTGCCCCACCTTTATCAAATTCCCCGTTAAACCATTCCATCTCTTAATATCGCTAACCTTTACATTATATTTCTCCGCAATAGAGCTCAAAGTATCTCCCCTCTTAACTCGATAAATAACTCTCCCATCCATATTATTAACCCTCGTCCTATTTACTCTAAAACCTACATTAGAGTATGAACGAACTCCTGAAATATCTGGCACCAGAATAACTTGTCCAATCCGCAAAGACCTTGGTTTAACCTTGGGATTAAAACTATATAGAATTTCAAGCGGAACACCATATTTTCTAGCAATCTTATTGAGCGTCTCTCCTTTCCCTACCTTATGAACTATTAAATTTCTTTTCTCATCATCTGGCAAGGCATTATAATTAGCCATAAAAATTTCCTTCTTCCCCTTTGGAATTTTCAATGTATACTGATGTGGTGGTGTATATCCACGGATGAGCTCGGGATTTAGCTCAAGCAAAGTTTCAAGATCAGTTTCTGCGCATTCTGCGATTTTCTTCAAGCTAACACTTGCATCTGTTACCACTTCATCATATTCAATTGGGTCCTCATCTGTAACTGGAAATTTAAAACCATACTTTTCGGGTTCAAGTGCTATCAAAGTAGCAGCTATATACTGCGGTACATAATTTCTTGTCTCCCTTGGCAAATATCTTCTTATTTCCCAAAAATTATAAGCGCCGGCTTTTCTTATTGCTCTTTGAACCCTCCCTGCACCAGAATTATACGCAGCTATCGCCAAGTGCCAATCTCCAAATAACTCATAGAGATCTTTAAGATGTTGGGCAGCTGCTCTCGTTGATTTCTCTAAGTTCCTTCTCTCATCATACCACCAGTTTGATTCAAGCCCATATAATCTTCCTGTTCCTTTGACAAATTGCCATACCCCAACCGCTTTAGCTCTTGAAACCGCAAATGGATTCACCCCACTTTCAATCATACAAAGATAGATTAATTCCTCAGGTAGATTATACTCAGCAAAAATTTTCTTAAACATCGGCCAGTACTTCGCAAGTCGGTTCAACCATAACTCCATAAAATACCGACCACCATTCTGGAAATAATCAAGATAACTTTGAACATATTCATTTATCACAAGCGGAATCGTCGTTTTAATCTTAACGATTTCTTCACTTTTCAACTCAACCTTCAAACTATCAACCTTTTCAGCAATTTGATTAAGCTTATCTTGAATGTTTGATATATACTCTTGAACCATTCCCCCCTGCAAGAGTGAATCAAACTTTGAAACATATCTTTGATAAAAGCTTAATACTTCCCCGCTTATGGTCTCAAAATCTTTGCTCAACTCAACTTCACTTGTCCTCGAAATTTCATCGAGTTTCTCCATTGCATCATGAATTATCTCAACTGCAGAAATCGTATCCCCCTGATTGATGTATTCAAGCGCAAGCTTATACTCCCTCCTAACTTCATCCAAGATTTTCGCCGTCGTTAATGAATCATATATTAAAATATCATTTTTCAAAAGGTGCTTTTGGTTATCAACTGTCGAAGTATCCTTAACAATCGAAATTGTTGAATCTGGGAAAGAGCAAAAACTCGTTGTATCTGGATTCTGTGAAGCTTGCGTTTCCTTTAAAATGTCGTTTTTAACAGCACAACCATAAATGACAAAAACAATGAAAAACAGTAAAAGTTTTTTATGCATCTCACCTCCAAAAATTTTGAACATGTTTCTGTCTATCGCTAAGATATTAATTTGAAAGAACAAAATCAAGGAAAACACAGATTTTACCGAGAGTTTGAGATATTCCGAATTGTTTTTTAGAAGCGCTTAATTTATATTTTATCAAGTAAAATCAAACTCAAAGTGGTCATTTGCTTAATGTTTCGAACATACTTGTTTGCCGAACCGATAAAATTGGTGATGTGGTGTTAACTTTGCCTGTTATGAATGCTTTAAAGAATTATTACCCCGAATCTAAAATAACTTTTCTAGTAAGCGAATATACAGCCGAAATCGTTGATGGACACAGAGCCATCGATGAGATTATGATTTACAAGCCTGAAGAGAATGTTTTTCACCTTGCGAGAAGAATAAAGCAAAAAAAGTTTGACCTCGCAATTGTCGTTTTTCCCGTCTTCAAAGTTGCCCTTGCGCTGTGGATTGCTGGCGTTCCAATAAGAGTCGGAACTGGCTACAGATTTTATTCTTTCCTTTTTAACAAAAGAGTTTTCGAACATAGAAAATACGCCGAAAAACACGAAATTGAATATAACCTCAACTTGATTAAAGCAATTGGAGTTAAGGTAGACGAAATCAAATTTGACATATTCATACCCAAGTCCTCATTTGAAAAAGTGAGGGAAATTTTAAACAGAAATGGTTTAAGCGAAGGGGATTACATAATAATTCACCCTGGGAGCAAAGGCTCAGCACGAGATTTAAAACCAAGCAAATTTCGGGAATTAGCGCAAAAGTTAAGTGATTCGGGTTTTAAAATTGTTATAACTGGAAGCGAATCTGAGAAAGAACTCGCTAAATTTGTAAGCGATGGATTAAAAAATGTTTACAACTTTGCTGGCTTATTTAACCTAAAGGAGTTATCTGCATTGATAAAATGCGCGACTATTTTCATATCGAATTCAACAGGACCAATTCACATAGCAAGCGCTGTTGGAACCACCGTTGTTGGATTTTATCCGCCGATCAAGGTAATGAGCCCAAGACGATGGGGTCCTTACACAAACGATAAGATTATCTTCATGCCAAATGTCCCTTTTGAATGTAAAAAATGCATCGGCGAAAAATGTGAATTTTTTGATTGTATGGATTTGATAAGCATAGACGAGGTTGTAAACGCAATAAAAGAAAAGCTTAAAATCAATGTATAAAATTTTGAGCTTTCCACTTGTTTTCTTGGTTGCTATCTTTTTTAAGCAGAACTTAGACGAAAAAACAATTCAATTTAACAGCAGAAAAATTGAACATAACGCTTTTAAGGTTGGCGAACGTTTGCTTTACGATGTGAAGTACCAATTTATCAAGGTTGGCGAAGCGGAGATTTCTCTATCTGAGATAGTTGAATACAACGGTCGCAAGTGTTACCGTGCCGTGTTTAAAGTTTGGTCTCTGCCGTTTTTCTCGGTGTTTTATAAGGTTGATGATAGATATGAAAGTTTAATTGATGTTGAAGGCATTTACCCGTGGAGATTTGAGCAACGCATAAGGGAAGGCGGATATAAACGTGATTTCTACGCTGAGTTTGACCATGTTAATTTGATAGCAAAAACATCAGAAGGAATTTATCCAATTCCACAATATGCACAGGACGTTTTCTCGGCTTTTTACTACGCAAGAACACAAGACTACTCAAATAAAAAAGTTGGAGATAGAATAAAACTCGAAAACTTCTACAGAAATAAGACATACCCGCTTGAAATTAAATACCTTGGGGAGCAAACTGTTGAAGTTAAAGCTGGGAAGTTTAAATGTGTTATAGTTGAACCATTGATAGTTGAAGGTGGACTTTTTAAAGCAAAGGGAAGATTTCTCTTATGGATAACAAATGATGCTAAAAAAATCCCCGTTAAAATGACAGCCGAGATACCGATAGGAAACATAACGGGTGAGTTAAGAGAATTTGAAAACATTGAAAAAATAGATGCAAAGATAGAGTGATGAAATCAAAATATGAAAAAATAGACCTTTCAAAGGTCAAAACGATCACAATTAAAAACAGGAAAAGCAAAGTTAACACAGCAGAATTTGCAAAGGTATTTGATCCTAAAACGCAAAGTTTTTCAGAGTTCATCGACTCGCTCCCGGAAATACTTGTGGCAAAAGATTTAAAAATTCTCGTTGACAAAATTGTAAATGCTTATGAAAAAAATAAACTTGTCATCTTTTTGATTGGGGCTCATGTTATAAAAGTTGGGCTTGCACCGCTTTTGATAGAACTTAGCAAGCTTGGGGTCTTAAAAGCAATTGCCATGAATAGTGCATCTGCTATTCACGATGTTGAAATCGCCTTGTTCGGTCAAACTTCAGAAGATGTGGCTGAAAATATAATGGACGGAAGCTTCGGCATGGCAAAAGAAACCGGGGATTTCATAAATCTCACACTTGAATATTACTGTAAAAATTCAGATCTCGGCTACGGTGAAGCTCTTGGGAAAAAATTAAACGAGGTCGATGCCCCAAATAAAGATTATAGCGTTCTCGCTTCACTTTATAATTTAGATATACCTGTGACAGTTCACGCTGCTATTGGAACTGATATCGTCCATCAACAACCAACGATGGATGGCTCCATCACAGGTGAGATGAGCTTTAGAGATTTCAAAATTCTTTGCAATGTTTTAACAAAACTTGATCAAGATGGGGTGGTCGTAAATGTTGGCTCTGCAGTCATAATGCCGGAAGTTTTCCTTAAGGCTTTAACCATAGTTCGCAACCTTGGGTACAACGCCTTCGGATTTACAACAGCGAATTTTGATATGCTGAGACATTACAGACCAACAGTTAATGTTATACAACGACCAACCCAAGGTGGAGGTCAAGGTTTTATGATAACAGGTCATCATGAAATAATGATACCACTTTTGGTAGCAATGATAAAAAGTAAAATTTGAAGAACAGAATGGAGCAAGAAAATTTTGATCAAAAAATAGAGAAACCCCAAAGCTCTCTTAAGGCTTCCCCAATTGCGATGACCTTAATAGCGCTTGGGACAGTTTTCATATTATACCAGTTTTTCGGAGCAAGTTTAACTTTTCTGCTTTTCGGTGGTTTGAACGAAGCAAATGTCCAAAACTTCAGGTTGATGACTTTGATTTCTCAATTTTTATTTATCTTTATCCCAACTTTATTGTTCGCAAGATGGCAAGAAATTGGGTACAAGGAAATCTTCAAACTTAAAGCGCCATCTTTATTTGAGCTTGCTCTTACAATAATTGGGACTTTAGCACTTCAAAATATAGCACAAATCTATCTTTATGTTCAGGACATTATCATACCAATTGAAAAACTTGGTCCCATTTTTGAAACAATGCGGAAGCTCATGGAACGAACTTATTCAATTTTAATCTCGGCAAAATCACCACTTGAATTTGCCTTCGTCGTTCTTGTTGTAGCGCTTACGCCCGCCATATGTGAAGAGTTTTTGTTCAGAGGCCTTGTCCAATACAACTTATCAAAAGCGAGCAACTACAAACTTGGGTTTATCATAACTGGGGTCATTTTTGCAATGTATCATACAAACCCGTTCAACTTTATCCCTTTAGTTGCGCTTGGGGTTTATTTTGGCTACCTTGTTTATAAATCTGGAAGTATATATCTTTCAATAATTGCTCACTTTGTAAATAATTTCAGCGCTGCTTATCTTTATTATGCCATCGGATCGGAAGGTATAATTCCAAACAATAGTTTAGCTTTATTTACAACGATGTTTTTTTCGATAGCGATTTTCATTGCTTCAATTTACATTTTTGAAATTTTACATGTAAACAAAACTCAAAATTAAACAGAAAATGCCTAAGTGTCCGCTTTGCGGTTTTGTGTATCCGGAAGGTGTAACCGCTTGCCCGGATTGTAATATAAATTTGATCGATGAAAAGCCCGAAATATGTATATATTGCGGTGCAGAAATTGAACCGGGTTTGCTCTATTGCCCTGAGTGCGGTAAAATTTTCTTAACAAGAATTTTTGAACCTGAAGATGAAATCGAATGCGAAGAACATCTTGATAAGCCAGCTGTTGGAATTTGCGTTGTATGTGGAAAACCCATTTGCAAAGAGTGCGCAATTGAAGTTGATGGCAAAATTTACTGCAAAGAAGGGAACCACAAGCAATATAAAGAGGAATGGTCTATCGTCTACACAACCCAATACGAATATGAAGCTGAAATGCTAAAAGCAAACCTTGAAAGCGCTGGTATTCCATGTGTCGTTTTCTCTACAAAAGATCACACTTACTTTATGACGGTTGGCTTTGGAATAGTTAAAGTGCTTGTCCCAAAAGACAAGAAAGATATTGCACTCAAAATAATTGAAGATCTCAAGTACAGCGATGAGGATTATTACGAATAAAAATCGGGTGAAAAATTGAGTAATCTCACCATTCGAGTCTTGGTTGCAGTCGTTGGCATACCTTTAATAATCCTTATAACGCTTTATGGAAAATTGCCTTTTCTTATTTTCGTTCTTCTCATATCCACCCTTGCAACATATGAATATTACAAGCTCGCCACTCATAAAAATTCATCCCCGATCATCTTGATTGGAATGTTTACAATTTTAATAATTGATTTAATTTTTTACCTTGGCGAAGTTCAGCACTTAATATCACTTTTCATTTTAGCGATTCTTTTAACTGGGCTTGTTGAATTGTTTAGAAAACCCAAACCCAATGGATGGTCAGCCATTTCAAATCTTGCGACGACCCCATTCCCAATTTTTTATATTGGATTATCGCTTGGAACATTGATTGGTTTAAGGGAAGCTAAATATTATGACTATTTCAAAGGTGGTGTTTTTATAATTTCAATCTTTGCGATAATATGGATTTGCGATACAGCAGCATACTTTGTAGGTAAGTCATTGGGAAAGCGAAAGCTTTATGAAAGGGTAAGTCCGAACAAAACAGTTGAAGGATTCATTGGAGGTTTGATTTTTGCCTTTTTATCATCATTCATAGCAAGGTATATGGTGCTTGATTTTTTAACAATCTATGATGTCGTTGCGATAGCGATAATTGTTGGGGTTTTCGGACAGCTTGGGGATCTTGTTGAATCTTTAATTAAGAGAGATGCTGGTGTTAAGGACTCATCAAATATAATTCCGGGGCACGGTGGTGTTTTTGATAGATTTGATAGTTTGATTTATGTTGCCCCGCTTGTTTATCTTTATTTTACAACTTTAAAATAAATTTTGTACTCATGTGAGAAACGGAAGGAAGAAAATACATGTTTTGACGCTTGGTTGTCCCAAAAACCTTGTCGACTCAGAAATTTTAATAAGCAGATTGAAAGATAACTTTAAAATCGTTGAAAAGCCGGAAAAAGCCGAAATTGTGATAATAAATACCTGTGGCTTCATTGAATCCGCAAAACAAGAGTCAATAGATAAAATTTTTGAGGCAATCTCGCTTAAAGAGAAAGGAAAGGTGGAAAGTGTTTATGTAATGGGTTGCCTATCTGAGAGATATAAAAATGAACTTGAAAAAGAGATACCGGAGGTTGATAAATTTTTCGGCGTCGAACAATTCCCCGAGATTTTAAATGAACTCAGAGTTGATTATAAATATGAACTGCTTGGGGAAAGGGAAATTTTAACAACTGGGCATTTTGCTTATCTTAAAATTTCTGAGGGTTGTGACAATCCCTGCTCCTTTTGCGCTATACCTTTAATTCGTGGCAGACATGTAAGCCGTCCGATGGAGGAGATAATTAAAGAAGCCGAAAAACTTGCATGGAAAGGTGTAAAAGAGTTAATAATTATCGCACAGGATACAACTTACTATGGTCTCGATATCTATGGTGAGAGAAAACTTGCTGAGCTTTTACTTAAACTTTCCCAGATTGATGGAATTGAATGGATTCGGTTAATGTATGCATTCCCATCCAAATTCCCCGAAGAAGTTATAGATGTGATAGCGCAAAATCCTAAAATTTGCAAATATATCGATATCCCAATCCAGCATATTTCCGATAAAATTTTAAAGTCGATGAGGCGAGGAATCACAAAACGAAAAACGATCGAACTCCTTGAAAAAATCAGAGAAAAGATTCCAGATGTCGCCATAAGGACGAGTTTGATAGTTGGTTATCCTGGCGAAACTGAAGAAGAATTTGAAGAATTGTTAAATTTTGTCAATGAATTTAAGTTTGATCGTCTCGGTGTTTTCACATATTCGCAGGAGGAAGGAACGCCTGCTTTTGAACTTGGCAATCCTGTTCCAAGCGAGGAAAAAGAAAGAAGAATGGCTTTAATTATGAAAGCACAACATGACATCATAATTGAGAAGAACGAAAAAATGATTGGAAGGAAGCTTAAGGTTTTGATAGATAAAAAAGAGAAAAATTATTATGTAGGTCGAACGCAATGGGATGCCCCAGAAATTGACCTTGAAGTCTTGGTTGAGGGAAAAGATTTAAAGGTTGGGGAATTTTATCAAGTTGAAATTTACGATTTTTTTGAGTATGATTTAATTGGACGAGTTGTTCAATCATGAGTCTGAAGAGATTTTTAAGAAACAAACTGAAAAATATTTTTGTTAAAAGTTTTTGGAATAAAAATTTAAAACCGATTTCAAGTCGGGTGGAGAAAAAATGAAAAAACTAATTTTAATTTTGCTAATTCTCATAGGCTCGGTTGTTTACTCACAAGTTGAGACGAGTTCACCCAGAAGCTACGCAATGCCCCAGTTTTACTTCAGCGCACTCAATTTCGCTGGGGATATGAGTCAAAATGGGAGCAGAGTTGATATCTATGTTCAGGTCCCGTATGAATATCTTCAATTTGTAAAAGAAGGTGATCGTTATGTTGCTAGTTATGAAGTTGATGTCCGAATCATAACGCCAAAGGGCAAAGATGTGGTTGAAAAAGTATGGACGCAGAAAGTAATAGCGGATAACTTTGATCAAACGACTTCAAGGGCTTTCTGGGATATATCACAGGCATTTTTGAATCTTCCATTTGGCGAGTATAAAATTAGTGTTCAAGTAATCGATATTGATACAAAGCGAGGGCTTAAAAAAGAGGGCACAATAAGCGTAAGAAATTTTGCTCAAAGACCGATAACGATAAGCGACTTGATGATGGTTTCATCTGTAAAGGTTGAAGATGGCGTCAAAACAATAGTTCCTAATGTGTTAAACACAATATCCACTTCTGGCGATAAGAATTTTTACCTTTTCTTTGAGGTTTATAACAACACTAACATCTCGGATTCCGTCGATATAACTTACAAGATTGATAAAATAAAGAAGCGCAAGAGGGAACAAGACGTTTCTTTTACAGGAGCAGTGAAGGAATTCATTAAACCTGGAAAAAATTCAATCATATTTGAAGTTTCCGAACCAAAAATTGGCTTTGGTGATTATATAATTTCTGTTCAGGTTAAAATGTCATCGAATCCGGACTATTATTTTACAGCTCAAAGAGGATTCGTGGTCAGATGGCATGAAATTCCAGAGTTAATAACTGATCTTGACAAAGCAATTGAACAACTCGTTTATATTGCAAAACCAGAAGAGCTTAACTATATCAAATCAGCACAAGATGACACAGAGAAAGAAAAAAGGTTTCTTGAGTTCTGGCGCAAGAAGGATCCAACGCCAAATACGGTTAAGAATGAACTTATGGAAGAATATTACAGCAGAGTTAAGTATGCAAATGAACACTTTGGGCATTACCTTGAGGGATGGAAAACAGACATGGGAATGGTTTATATAATTTTCGGACCACCAAGTAGTGTTGATAGACACCCATTTGACATTAATGCTAAACCATATGAGATATGGTACTATTACGAAATCAACAGAAGATTTATCTTTCTCGACGAGACAGGTTTCGGAGACTACCGTTTGATAACCCCACTCTGGGATGAATGGACAAGAAATATTTGGCGTTAATCAAAAAAAGTCCATATAACGCCAAATCTTAAGCTTCTATCCTGCATTGGGTAGAAAGCCGTGGTCATATATCTTGAATTTGTAACATTAGCAAATGTTAAAAATATAACTGCGCTTTTCACTCTCCCACTCAAGAAGAAATCAAGCGTTGTAAATTTCTTCAACTCATATTTATCCTGAACAAACATAAGACTTGAATTGATAAATTTATAGCCAGTGAATTTGTCCGAAACTCTTGCCCTGATGCCTGCCCTTAAATTTAAAGTTCGAGTCAGCTTGCCATCGAAGAAAAATTCAGCTTTGATGAAATATCTTGGATACGGCTTTGTCACTTTATTAAGGATTAAAGATGAGTTAACAACTAAATTTAACTTCCAGAGTTTAACACTGGCATCTACGTCGCCAAATGTTCGGCTTAAATAAGTTCTATAAAATGATGAATCTTGAAAAACAAGGAAATTGAAAATTTTTCTGTTTTGAACTTTAATACCAAGGGCGAAGTTTTCATCATTTGCTTTCATCCCAATTTCATAAACTCGATGCTTTTCGAATTCAACCGAGTTTGTTATAAACTGTTCAAGTAAAGTTGGAACTCTATACGAATGTGAAAATCCAGCATAAAAATTTAAATTGCCCAACTTTGTTTCAGCTCCGAAACCGTAAGCTGAAACCACCCTATTGAGAAGATTTTCAACCTTGAAAAATAAGGAAAGCCCAAAACTTGAAAAATTTAAAGAAGAGTTCAAAAATGATGTGACAGACAAAATCGAACGTGAACCAGGCAGAATATAGCCAGTTGAAAGAGAGTCGTTCAATAAATCGATCTTCAAATTGTTTTTTTGAAGTTCAAATCCAGCGTTTAAATTTACAAGCCAAAACATACTTTTAAAGTTTAACTTAAAGCCGTAAAAATTTGAAATTCGTTCATTTGGGTCTTTTATCAAACTAAGCCTATCTTTTTGAAAAGTATGGTAAACTGTAAAGTTAATCACAGTAGTCGAATCCAATTTATAAAGTGATGTCAAAGTCAGATCGTTTCTTTTCGACGATAAATTTGAGCTTGATTCAATAACAGGGGCAATCCTTTCGTTGTAGATTACATCTTCAGCTTCAGGTGATGCTTTAGTTGTATCGATTCCCCCGTTTAAGCCCATGTTAGTTGTCGTATAAATATTTAGAAGTGAGATATTTACTCCGTGTCGGGGAATCCAGAACGAGTTTATGAATAAGTTCCAAGCATCATATTGTGAATTGACAAACCTACCAGCTGACACACTTCTTCGGAAACCAAAGGTTAGATTTAAATTTCTATAAAAGTTATATGAAAAGCTTCCGTCCGCTGCAATTAGGTCGTAAGCGTCTTCAATGTATCGTATTCTTGTAATGGGTCTTTGTGTGAAAATGTTTTTAAAGATATAGTTTGAAGCCGACGAATTTGAATTTTGAAATATGGAACTGGAGTAATCCTTTACAGTTTCAATTTTATAAATATTGTCAAGCGGAAGCATGTGAAAGGATTGATACGGATAAACATAACCACTCAAAGTTCTTCCATTCAGAAAAAAGTGGGAAGAGCGCATGTCGGCAAAGTTAAAATTCAGATTGACAGGCTTTCCATTTTCGCCAAGCTCGTTTGAAAAAACATTGAAGTTTAAATTGAAGATATCCAACGCAAATTTATAATCTAATCTCTCAATCTGTTCAATTTTTATCTCAGCGACCTTAGAAAATGTTGGGAGTTTGGAGATCTCAAAAAAATTAATTGTATCTTGTTTTGATTGAGATAGAAGGGGGGTCGAGAGTAGGAAGAGAAGGATGAAAAGTTGCATTTTTATGAAAACTTATTGATTTTTTGTGAATAAATTTATCAAACATCGTCGAATTTTTCAATTAAAGATATTTTGAGCGGTGTTATTATTTGGTTTTTCATTGTTTATTTCAGTCCAAATTTTTATATTTATCAACGAGTTTAAAAATAAAAATTTTGTGAGATGAGTTTACAAGCACTTGTTTTCTTTGTCTCCGCTCTCATTGCAATAGTTTCAGCAATTCTAATGATAACACGAGCCAATCCCGTAAAAAGCGCAATTTTTTTAATTATCAATTTTCTTTCACTTTCGATTATATACCTTACTTTAAATGCACAGTTTATAGCTATCATCCAAGTTTTAGTTTATGCTGGCGCAATAATGGTTTTGTTCGTATTCGTGATAATGTTACTTAATTTGCAAGATGAGAAAAGGTTATCAGATAAGCTCGACATAAGAAAAGCAATCGCCTTTTTGTTTGTATTGCTCGTCTTCAGCAGAATTGCGCTTGGATTGGGTAAATCTGCAAGCGGAAGGTTCTTGGAACAAGCTAAAAATTCGGTTGAGCTAGGAAAAGTTGAGTCCATTGGTGAAAAATTATTTACAAGTTATATCCTACCATTTGAAATCACATCTTTAATTTTAATCGTTGCGATAGTTGGTTCGATTGTTCTCGCTAAAAGAAAATTCGAGTAGCCTTGCTATATGAGAATGCTTACCAAACTAATTAAAACAAACCTGGGCGTGTCATGATACCTTTGTCATGGTATTTATTTTTGAGTTTGATTCTTTTCACCATCGGAGTTTTGGGCGTTCTGATAAGGAGAAATGCAATCGTCATTTTCATGTGCATTGAGTTGATGTTAAACTCTGTAAATCTTGCCCTTGTTGGATTTTCAAGCTACATCGGAAATGAAATTGGACAAATGCTTGTCTTTTTTGTGCTAGTTGTCGCAGCTGCTGAAGTTTCAGTTGGACTTGCAATTATAATCGCAATCTTTAGGAACAGACTAACTGTTAACATTGACGAGATAAATTTACTAAAATGGTAAATTAAAAAAAGAGGCACCTGAAAATGCATAAGTATATCGGACTTGCGCTCATATTTCCACTTGTCGGTTTCATCATTAACGGTTTATTTGGGTGGAGAATAAAGAAAGAAAAAGTAATTGGATGGTTTGGAAGTTTAACTGTTGGAGCTTCATTTATTGTTTCATTTCTTATCTACCTTGAACTTGTTAGGTTGCCATTTTACGAACGAAAATTTATTGTTGAATATTTCTCCTGGATAAAGACAGGTGGATTAGATATTTCCTTCTCGTATCTTGTGGATCCTCTTTCAATTTTAATGGCTATGGTTGTCACTGGCGTTGGTTTCTTGATTCATATTTATTCAATTGGATACATGCATGGCGATAGGGGCTTTGCAAGATTTTTTGCGTATTTGAACCTTTTCATATTTATGATGCTAACACTTGTTCTAGCTGATAATTACCTGCTTATGTTCCTTGGATGGGAAGGGGTTGGGTTATGTTCCTACCTTTTGATTGGATTTTGGTATGATAAACCTTTTGAAAAAATGACGACAAGCGATGCGGGGAGAAAGGCATTCATAGTAAACAGAATTGGGGATTTTGGGTTTTTAATCGGTTTGTTTTTAATGTATAAATATTTCGGCAGTTTAAACTTCAATACTGTTTTTTCAATTGCGAATAAACTTCAAGTTGGGGATTCAACCGTTTTTTGGATAACTTTGCTTTTATTTGTTGGAGCCACTGGAAAATCGGCTCAAATTCCGCTTTATGTCTGGCTTCCCGATGCGATGGCTGGTCCAACTCCCGTAAGTGCATTGATTCACGCTGCTACGATGGTAACTGCTGGAGTTTATATGATTGCAAGGTCATCAGTTTTATATGCTCTTGCGCCAACGACGATGGAAATCGTAGCCATAATAGGTGCATTGACCGCTGTTTACGCAGCTTCAATGGGACTTGTTCAAAATGGTATTAAAAAGGTTCTCGCCTATTCGACGATAAGTCAGCTTGGATATATGTTCTTAGCAATGGGTGTTGGAGCATTTTCCGCTGGAATATTTCACTTGACAACTCATGCGTTTTTTAAAGCTCTTCTATTCTTGGGAGCAGGTGCAGTGATGCATGCACTTGATAATGAAGAAGACATTCAAAAGATGGGCGGATTAAAAGCTCATCTGCCAATAACTTATAAAACCTTCTTTATTGCGTCGCTTGCGATTGCAGGAATTCCGCCACTTTCTGGATTTTTCAGCAAAGATGAAATTTTGTGGGGTGCTTATTCTCAAGGTTCGTTCTGGTTATGGCTCCTTGGAGCAATTGGTGCTTTTATGACAGCGTTTTATATGTTTAGGCTTGTTGCGCTTGTCTTTGAAACACCACCAAGATATGGGGCAAAGCATCCCCACGAAGCTCCAAAGGTTATGACATTACCTTTGATAGTTTTAGGCTTTTTCTCAGTAACCGCTGGATTTATTGGAATTCCTGAGTCTTTCGGTTTGAAAAATTTATTCCATCATTGGCTTGAGCCTGCATTTGAAGATGCAAATGCAAAACTAATACTTGAATCTACTCATTCAACTTCCACAGAATTCATGCTTATGTTTATTTCAGTATTGATAAGCGTGGGTGGGATATTGCTTGCAAGATATTTATATCTCAAACGAATGAATATAGTTGCGAAATTAACGCAAACTTTTTCAGGCGTCTACAAATTGGTTTACAATAAATATTATGTTGATGAGATATATGACACAATTGTCGTCAAACCTATAAAATGGGGAAGCGAAAAATTGCTGTGGAGATTTTTTGATGTCAAAGTTATTGATGGCATAGTCAATGGAAGTGCGAGGGTTACATCAATTGTAAGTTCGGTAGTTCGCTTTGTTCAAAATGGAATCGTTCAATTTTACGCTGTTGTCTTTTTGATTGGGATTTTAATTATCTTGTGGATCATCTTCTGAACAAAAATTAAAGAGATTGAAAAATGGAGTGGCTTCAAAAACATATCTTAACTACGATAATCTTCCTACCACTTGTCGGCGCACTTGTGATTTCACTTATAAATAGCGAAAGAAAAAATTTGATAAAATTTCTTGGGCTCTTTTTCTCAACCTTAACCTTTGCTCTCTCTGCGTATGTTTTTCTAAAATATGAACCACAAAAGACAGGATTTCAATTTGTCGAGATTTACCCTTGGATCCGTTCCCTTGATATTTCCTATAAAATTGGAATTGACGGAATTTCACTTTTGCTTCTTGTTTTAACCACATTCTTAACACCTGTTGGATTACTTGCTACATGGGGCTCCGTCGATAAAAGGGTAAAAGGTTATGTTATCATGTTTCTTTTGCTTGAAACGGGGATGAATGGTGTTTTTTGCGCTCTTGATACTTTTCTCTTCTACATCTTCTGGGAAACGATGTTGATTCCGATGTACTTTATAATTGGAATATGGGGCGGTGAAAACAGAATTTACGCAGCTGTTAAGTTTGTAATTTATACCATGGTTGGAAGTTTGCTTATGCTTGTTGCAATTATAGCTCTTGGAAATTTTGCAAGCCAGCTAAATGGCCAATTTACTGGGGATCTCGAAAAGTTATATGAAGTTGCGCCAAAGGTTGCTTTGAACGCACAAATTTTGATGTTCCTTGCCTTCACCTTAAGCTTTGCTATAAAAGTTCCGCTCTTCCCGTTTCACACATGGCTTCCAGATGCACATGTTGAGGCACCGACTGCTGGAAGTGTAATACTTGCCGGCGTTCTTTTGAAAATGGGAACTTACGGAATTTTGAGATTCTCAATTCCACTTTTCCCTGAGGCAACCTTCATCTTTTTACCTTACATTGCCGTTTTAGCTGTCATTGGGATAATTTACGGTGCACTTGTTTCCTTCGTTCAACCTGATTTAAAAAAGCTTGTTGCTTATTCTTCCGTTAGCCATCTTGGCTTTGTTGTGCTTGGGTTAATGGGGTTAACAATCGAAAGCGTACAAGGTGGATTAATTCAAATGGTCAATCATGGATTATCAACAGGTGCTTTATTTATGCTTGTTGGGATGATTTACGATAGGCGTCATACGAGGATGATTGAAGAATTCGGTGGTCTTGCCCGTGTAACACCTGTTTATGCAACATTTTTTATGATAGTTGCGCTTTCATCGCTTGGCTTGCCAGGGCTGAATGGTTTTGTCGGTGAGTTTTTAATCTTGCTTGGCTCTTTCAAATCGAAATTTTTGGGCACAACTGCATTTTCAATTTTAGCAGCAAGCGGTGTGATTTTAGCTGCGGTTTATCTTCTCACTGCATATCAAAGGATATTCTTTGGGAAAGTGACAAAGCCTGAAAATCAAAACATAAAAGATTTAAATCTTCGAGAAATTGTCTCACTTGCTTTTGTGTTAATTTTTATAGTATGGATTGGAATTTATCCGAATACCTTTTTGAAGAAATCGGAACCAAGTGTGAAAAAAGTTGTCGAACAAATGGAAAAATATCGCTCGGGAATTTTTAGAGCGCAAAAGTGAAAAAATTAAACCGAAATTTGAAATAAATTAAGGGTGATAAATGAAAAAAATAATTTTCGGAAGCTTAATCACTCTAATTTTGCTGTTCTTTCAAGTGTCGGATGCTTTTGCGATAGAATATGAGATTCTTCCGGTTAATCCGGTGATGATAACACCCTTTATCTTACTTCTCCTTGCCATTGCTGTGATGCCATTTATAAATCGTCATTGGTGGGAGCATAATTACCCGTTTGTTTCCTTTGCCCTTGGTGCTGTCACAGTGATTTATTACTTCTTCATTCTGAAAAATGCCCCAAGGATGTTGCATACAGCAATTGAATATTTTAGTTTTATCTCGTTGATTGGGTCACTTTTTGTTGTTGCTGGTGGGATTCACATAAGGGTTAAGGGTAGATCAACTCCGCTTGCAAATGTTATATTGCTTGGGATTGGTTCTGTCATATCGAACCTTCTTGGGACGACAGGTGCGTCAATGGTGTTGATAAGACCTTACATCAGATTGAACAAGTATAGAATTTCGGGATATCATATTGTTTTCTTTATTTTCATTGTTTCAAACATTGGTGGGATGTTGACGCCGATAGGTGATCCCCCACTCTTCCTCGGTTATCTTAAAGGTATACCGTTCTTCTGGGTGATAGCAAGAGTTTGGTACATCTGGTTAATTTCTGTTGGGCTTGTCTTGTTAGTCTTTTATTTCATCGACAGGTATAACTATAAAAAGTTACCTGACATAATGGAGAAGGAAATTGAAGCTACAGGAGAAGAAGCTATCGTTGAAGGTTTGCACAACATCATATTTCTCTTAATAATCCTTGGCGCAGTTTTTCTTGAGGAACCGATTAGAGAGATCATAATGATTAGCTCTGCGATAGCGAGTTACTTTACAACAAAGAGAGAAATTCACGAACGAAATGATTTTAACTTTATTCCGATAAAGGAAGTAGCGATTTTGTTTGCTGGTATTTTTGCAACTATGGTTCCTGCTCTTGATTGGCTCGAGTTAAATGCAGAAAAACTTGGAATCACACACCCTGGACAATTTTTCTGGGCTACCGGAGCTTTGTCAAGCTTCTTGGATAATGCACCAACTTATTTAAACTTTTTAAGCGCAGCTTTTGGGCTTCATGGTTTGAGCGTCGATAACCCACTTCATATGAAAGCTATGCTCGGTATGCTCTCACCCAATGACTTAAGCCATTTACAAATTTTACATAATTCAAATGTCTTCCCAGTAACACCTGAATCTTGGAAATATATACAAGCAATATCCGTTAGCGCTGTTATCTTTGGTGCAATGACATATATTGGCAATGGCCCGAACTTTATGGTCAAATCAATTGCTGAGCAAGCACATGTTAAAATGCCAAGCTTTTTCGGTTATATGATCAAATATTCAATTCCAATTCTGTTGCCCATTTACACACTCATATGGTTTATTTTCTTTAGGGCATTTTGAAAACATTTTTAAGGTAGATTAAGGTAGATTAACTTTGAATAAATCAGAGCCGAGCATGAAAAAGTTGCTGAGCAGATGGAAAAATATTGTCCTGGAGTTTTCAGGACACAGTGGTGAAAAAATCAAAATTAAGAGGTGATAGATGAAGAAGTTAATTTTCGCCGGTTTAATCATTTTAATTTTGTTGTTTTTTCAAGTGTCAGATGCTTTTGCGATGGAATATGAGATTCTTCCGGTTAATCCGGTGATGATAACACCCTTTATCTTACTTCTCCTTGCCATTGCTGTGATGCCATTTATAAATCGTCATTGGTGGGAGCATAATTACCCGTTTGTTTCCTTTGCCCTTGGTGCTGTCACAGTGATTTATTACTTCTTCATTCTGAAAAATGCCCCAAGGATGTTGCATACAGCAATTGAATATTTTAGTTTTATCTCGTTGATTGGGTCACTTTTTGTTGTTGCTGGTGGGATTCACATAAGGGTTAAGGGTAGATCAACTCCGCTTGCAAATGTTATATTGCTTGGGATTGGTTCTGTCATATCGAACCTTCTTGGGACGACAGGTGCGTCAATGGTGTTGATAAGACCTTACATCAGATTGAACAAGTATAGAATTTCAGGATATCATATTGTTTTCTTTATTTTCATTGTTTCAAACATTGGTGGGATGTTGACGCCAATAGGTGATCCCCCACTCTTCCTTGGCTATCTTAAAGGTATACCGTTCTTCTGGGTGATAACGAAGGTTTGGCATATTTGGTTGATATCAGTTGGAACTATTTTACTTATATTTTTTCTCATTGACAGGCACCATTATAAAAAGTTGCCGGATGTGATGGAAAAGGAAATTGAGACGAAAGGTGAAGAAGCTGTTGTGGAGGGTTTACACAATGTTATATTTCTTGCGATAATTCTTGGTGCGGTTTTTCTTAAGGAACCAATCCGGGAGACTATAATGATTGGTTCTGCGATAGCGAGTTATCTTACGACCAAGAAAGAGATTCACGAACGAAATGATTTTAACTTTATTCCGATAAAGGAGGTAGCGATTCTGTTTGCGGGTATCTTTGCAACTATGGTTCCTGCTCTTGATTGGCTCGAGTTAAATGCAGAAAAACTTGGGATCACACACCCTGGACAATTTTTCTGGGCTACTGGAGCTTTATCAAGCTTTTTGGATAATGCACCGACTTATTTAAACTTTTTAAGTGCAGCCTTTGGGCTTCATGGTTTGAGCGTCGATAACCCACTCCACATGAAAGCTATGCTTGGTATGCTCTCACCCAATGACTTGAGCCATTTACATATTTTACATAATTCAAATGTCTTCCCAGTAACACCTGAATCTTGGAAATATATACAAGCAATATCCGTTAGTGCTGTTATCTTTGGTGCAATGACATATATTGGCAATGGTCCGAACTTTATGGTCAAATCAATTGCTGAGCAAGCACATGTTAAAATGCCAAGCTTTTTCGGTTATATGATTAAATATTCAATTCCAATTCTGTTGCCTATTTGCGCACTTATATGGTTTATTTTCTTTAGGGCATTTTAAAATGGCACTTTGTCTTAACATAAAAATAAAGGCAAATTTGACATGAACTTCTACAACGACCTACTTGGCATATCGCCGGTTTTAATTGTCTCATTAGCTGGCTTGATCGTTGTGATTTTAGAAGCACTTTTCAAAAAGGGTGAAACGATAAGTTATTTTTTAAGCATAATTTCACTTATTTTAGCTGGGCTTTCTGCTATCTACACTTATCCAATGTATTCGACAGCTTTTAATGGGATGGTTGCAGTTGGAGGATATGCGAGTTTTTTCAACTTTATTTTCTGCGTTGGTGCTTTACTCACAATTTTACTTTCAAAAGATTATCTTGCCAAGAGAAACATAAATTATGGTGAGTTTTACATACTTGTTTTGTTTGCAACTGCTGGTATGATGTTTCTTGCATCAGGTGTTGATCTTATTATAACTTTTCTTGGAATTGAACTTATGTCCATTTCCCTTTATGTTCTTGCAGCTTTTGCCAGGACAGATCCGAAATCAAACGAGGCTGGTTTAAAATATCTTCTGCTTGGGGCGTTTGCGACTGGATTTTTGCTTTTCGGGATTGCGTTTATTTATGGGAGCACAACAACAACCAATTTAAAAGTTATATCTGCGAATTTCCAAAATTATCAAAACGATTTTCTCTTTTGGCTTGGGGTTGGACTTTTGCTTGTGGGATTTTCATTTAAAGTTGCAGCCGTTCCATTTCACATGTGGGCACCCGATGTTTACGAAGGAGCTCCAACGCCAGCAAGTGGTTTTATGTCGGCGGTTTCAAAGTCGGCTGCATTTGGTGCTTTTGTTTTAGTTTTCATATTTGGTTTCAATGGCACAAATGAACAAGTAAGATATGCGATAGCTATTATTTCCGTTTTATCAATGGCTCTTGGAAATATAATAGCACTCTCACAAACCAATATTAAAAGAATGCTCGCCTATTCAAGCATAGCCCACGCTGGATATATCCTAATTGGGCTCGCTTCAGCAAATGAACTTGGAAAACAAGGAGTTCTTTACTACTCTTTAGCTTATATTCTGATGCAAGTTGGAGCATTTGGGGTTGTTTCCATCGTTGAAAGAGAGGAAAACAAAGCACTTAATATAAATGATTACGCTGGGCTTGGGCATAGAAAACCTTTGATTGGCGTTTTGATGTCCATTTTCATGTTTTCATTAACAGGTTTTCCACCCTTTGCTGGATTCGTCGGAAAGTATTATCTTTTCGCATCAGCCGTGCAAGCTAAAATGACCTGGCTTGCAGTGGCTGGAGTATTGGCAACGCTTGTATCAGTTTATTATTACCTGAATGTCGTGATAAATATGTATCTTAAAGAACAGCCAGCAGAAGTTTTAAATAATCCTGAGCCAGAAAAAATTTCTATTTCAAGTGCTTTTGCGGTTTTAATCGCAGCAATTGGTATATTTATCATAGGAATTTTGCCGACCCTAGTGACGAGGTATTTTGAGAAGTTGTTTTAATATAAATTAATCTTTTGGCGAAATTTATGCTTTTAGTTGCAACCCCTGAAGAAATGAGAAAATGTGATAGTTATGCAATAGATAATCTCGGGATTCCGGGGCTTTTGTTGATGGAAAATGCATCACAAGGTGTGATACAGTCGATTTTAATGAAGTATGGTGGTGTAAGCGGAAAGAGAGCTTTCGTTTTTTGCGGTGGAGGAAATAATGGTGGTGATGGTTTAGCCGTAGCCAGAAAACTCTTTGGAATGAAAGCTGATGTATATGTTTTCTTACTTGTTGAACCAGATAAATTGCGTGGCGACGCTCGAACAAATTACGAAATTGCGCTCAAAATTCACGAGAAAAAAGGCAAAGCAGGAATATTTGAGATTATAACTTTGAGCGATGTAAAAGAACTCGATAAATATCCCAAGCCTGATCTTGTGATTGATGCTATATTTGGAACTGGATTTAAAGGGAAGGTAGAAGGTTTGTTTTACGATGTGATAAGTTGGATAAATTCAACGCGCGCTTATACGGTTTCAATCGACATTCCGTCTGGTTTAAACGGTGAAACTGGAGAAGTTGAAAATATTGCGGTGAGAGCTGACCTTACTGCGACTATGGGGCTTCCCAAGACCGGACTTATGTTAAACATGGGCAAAATTTTACCTGGGAAAATTTACATCATTGATATTGGAATCCCAAACTTTGTTTACGATGCGATTGGGATAAAGACTTACTATCTTGAATTACCCGATGTTAAAAAAAGATTACCCGTGCGACCTTTTAATGCACACAAATATAGCTGCGGGAAAATTTTCGCTCTTGTTGGTTCGCCTGGACTTACTGGAGCTGCGACAATGTCAACACTTTCAGCTATGAGGGTCGGTGCTGGGGCTGTCATCGCTGGTGTCCCAAAGAGTTTAAGCCCTGTGCTCGAGATGAAATTAACAGAGGTCATGAAACTGCCCCTGCCAGAAACAGAAGAACATACGATAGGATGGGATGCTCTTGATTTAATCGAAGAATACATTGAATGGGCTGATGTTTTAATAATTGGTCCAGGGCTTTCAAAAAATTATGAAACGAGGCAAGTTATCTTAAATGTCATAAAAAAACTAAACAAAAAAGCAGTTATCGACGCAGATGGATTAAATGCAATGGTTGGGAATCTAAATATCCTTAAAAGTTTACACAATGAAATTGTTTTAACTCCCCACCCAGGCGAATTTTCTCGTTTAACAAATTTACCAGTTGATAAAATAGAGCGAGAAAGAATCAAAGTTGCCAGAGACTTTGCTACTGAATACGGAGTTGTGCTCGTTTTAAAAGGAGATACAACTGTAATAGCCAATCCTGAAGGCGAGGTTTTCATAAATTCCACTGGAAATCCAGGAATGGCAACCGCAGGAAGTGGCGATGTCTTAACAGGTATGATAGCAGGTCTTATGGGTCAAGGATTAAGCGCGGTTGATGCCGCAATCTGTGGAGTTTATCTACACGGTCTTGCTGGTGATATCGCTCGCGATAAACTCGGGGAATTACCAATGATGGCCATGGATATCTTAAACTCCATCCCTGACGCGATTCAAAAAGTTATGAAAGAAGAAAAGGGGTGAAAGAATTCTTGAAATACCAACTTCCAGCTCCCCTATGGATGGGCATCATATTTATCCTTTCATCCATCCCTGGAAATTACTTCCCAGAGCAACCATTTGATTTGTTTGATAAACTCGTTCACGCGACCTTGTTTGGAATTTTAACATATCTTATTTATCGAGCCCTTCAATATCAAGATAAAAGTTTTTTTCTTAAAAACTTCAGCATCGCAATTGCTTTCCTTATATGCGTGATTTACGGGATATTTGATGAACTTCATCAGGAATATGTCCCAGGTCGAAGTCCAGATATAACAGATGCTTTCGCTGATATATTGGGTGGTGGGCTTGTCTCACTTTATCTTCTCTTATTTAACTATAGAAAACAAAAGTGAGGGGTTAAAATGTCCTGGAAGGTGATAATTACAACTTTCACGGCGATTTTTCTCGCAGAGCTTGGGGACAAAACTCAAATTGCAGTGTTAACTTTATCTGCTGAATCAAAAAAGCCAATTTCAGTATTTATTGGTGCAATAGTTGCTTTTGGAGCGATAACACTAATCGGTGCTCTTTTAGGTGACGCGATAACAAGGATTATCCCAACACACATAATAGAAAAAATCGCTGCCCTTGCCTTCATTGTGATTGGAATTTTGATGTTTTTTGAAAAAATATAACTCAAAATAAGCCATGTTTGAAAAACTTGGCTTTAAAATCGGGCATTATACAAACAAAGAAGCCTTAACAGGGTGCACAGTTATTTTGTGTCCCCCAAATACAGTTGGCAGTTGTTTCGTGAGTGGAAATGCCCCAGGGAGCCGAGAACTTGAGCTTTTATCCCCACATATGACAGTTTCAGAAGTTCACGCAGTTGTTTTGACTGGCGGTAGTGCCTTTGGGCTTGCATCTGCCGATGGAGTTATGCGTTTTTTGGAAGAAAATGGAATTGGATATCAAACACCTTGGGCGAAAGTTCCAATCGTTCCAACTGCCGTCGTTTATGATCTAAATGTTGGTGATCCCAAAATAAGACCGACATCCGAAGATGGATATAAAGCTTGTTTAAACGCGAATGTTAACTTTGAAACTGGACTTGTTGGCGCTGGAACTGGAACAACCGTCGGAAAATGGGCTGGATTTGAATATAGAATGAATGGTGGATTTGGTTTTTCAATTATACAAATGGATGATTTAATTGTTTCGGCAGTTGCGGTTGTAAATTCAGTTGGTGATATCGTAGATGAAAACGGCAGAATAATTGCTGGAGCAAGGAAAGACGGTAAATTTATTGCCGAGGATAAAAAATTCCGCTTCGCGCTACAGAGAAAAATTCAATTTGGGACAAACACGACGCTTGTATGTGTGATGACGAACGCGAAATTATCAAAAGTTGACGCTTATAAAATTTCCAAACGAGCTGACGATGGAATTTCAAGGGCAATTCACCCATCCCACACAAGTTATGACGGGGATGTAATTTTCACAGTTGCAACCAAGCAAGTGGATACTGAATTTGAAATCGTGGCTGAACTTTCTTCTTATGTTGTGGCTGAGGCTATAAGAGATGCAGTTATAAAATCAAATCGTTAACTTTTGTAAATTCAGGGAAAGTTTTTAAATTTTTAACGAGTTTAAAAACAAACGACGGGAGATAAAATGAAGGAGGTAATTTTATTAACAATTTTCCTATTTGCTGCGGGGCTTGCCGTCTCAGCTGAGAAGAAACAACAAAGGTTTAAAGGTGTTGAAGTCACTTGGCTTGGTCATGCTGCATTTCTTTTAAAATCCCCCAACGGTAAAGTCGTCTTAATTGATCCATGGCTTGATAATCCAAAAGCGCCGGAATCAGCCAAGAATATTACAAGTGCAGACATCATACTTCTAACTCACGGACATTTTGACCATGTTGGTTCAGCTCCAGCGATAGCTAAAAACAGCAAGGCGAAGGTTGTTTGCATCTTTGAAGTTTCAAGATATCTCGCAAAACAAGGCGTGCCGGAGGAGCAGATTATAGGGATGAATTATTCAGGAACTGTCGAGGTTGACGGGATTAAAGTTACAATGGTTCCAGCAGTTCATAGTTCTGGGATATCGGATGGAAACAATATAATTGAGGGTGGTAACCCAGCGGGATATGTGATTGAGTTTGAAAATGGTTTCAAGGTTTATCATACAGGAGATACTGGTTTGTTCGGAGATATGGAATGGATTAGAAAACTTTATGCTCCAGATTTGATGCTTGTTTGCATTGGTGGACACTTTACAATGGGTCCAAGGGAAGCAGCTGAGGCAATTAAACTCGTTGCACCAAAGTATGTCATACCGATGCACTATGGCACCTTCCCAATCCTTGCTGGGACCCCAGCGGAGTTGAAGAAGCATTTACCTGCAAAGTTTAAAAACTCAGTTGTTGAGTTAAACCCCGGGGAAACCGCAAATTAACAAATTTTTAAAACAGGCTGTGTCATAATATATACTTTTTCTCAAAAAATTGAACTGTGACACAGCCTGTTCACTAACTTATTCAAAGTTTCTGCATAATAAACTTTACTTAACCCAGAGAGCGTAAAAATTTCGGCACTTAACTCAATAAAGTTCACTTTTAAAGATTTTATTTCAATCCATGCTGAATATAACCACTTTGGTAAAGCGTTACCCCCCCCCGATAACCATATTCTTCTCGCTTCCCTTCTGCATTTCGTGAGCCTTTTCTCAATCGCTTTTATTGATACCCCATATATTCTTGCTATCTCTTTACGCGGTTTCCCCTCAATGTAAGCTAAAGTTATCATTTCTCTATATTTCGGAGACAAACTTTCAAGCAAATGTTGAACATCCAATCGCAAACAATGATCTTCTAGGTGTGCAAATAACCCCGAACAATTCTTATCCCTATTAAGTTTTTCCACAACTTCACCAAGGCTACTTTCTTTTTTATTTCTCCCACTATCAATATAGTTTAAAGCCATATGCCTCGCCATACTAAATAAATATGATTTAATATTCTTAATAGCTAACAACTCTTCCTTTTTCATCTCACATAACTTCAAAAATAAATCTTGAACTATATCACATTCCACACCCGTAACTTTAACAATTCTTGCAACATAATTTTTTAAAGTATCCGCATAATCCTTGTATAATTTTGAAATTAGTAAATTAGCTTCGTCATCTTCCTTTAAAATCTTATTATTGTGACCCATCCCTAATATAGAACCTGTTTCCTTAACAAAATTCTAGGTAATTTTATAAAATGAAGCATAAAAAATTACAAGCCAGTGGGACCAAGGCTGAAATTGAATTTAAGCAAAAACCCCAAAATAGTTAAAGTGAGATAACATAGTACTGTTAAAATAAAAACAAACAATGGTCGTTCATGATAAGAAATTGATAAGTTAAATGAAATGAGCAGAAGATACAATAATGAAAAAACTTCTACTCTTGCCAAAACAAAATGAAATAAATTATCCGGATTAAAATAACGATGACCAATAAGCCAAGTAGCTAAGCTTGTGGTAGGTAGTACTTCAAGTAAAATAATTCGTATTACTGTATCAAATATAACGCCGATAGATAAAATAACTGTAAAAATAAAAAGGATGTCAAAATATTGCCTAGAAATCAGCCATTTGCCCATAATGAATGAAAAGCAAAGCCAATGAAGTAATATAAAAATACCTAAATCTCTAGTTCTCTTAAAAGCAACAAGCGAAGAACCATACATTCTATACACTGGATTTTCTATGACCATCCTTGTCATTTCAAGCATATCTTCGTACTCCGCGGGAGCTTCGCCAGAAGCCTCTAATTTCTTTTCGTGCTCAGAAAATACATATTCCACATAGAAATCCAGCGATGTAATTAAGTAGCTACAAGCAAATACAGTAACTATATAAACAATGGGTAAAAAAATATACAATTCTTTTGGAATTTTCCACATACCAATTCTAAACAACTGTAAAAAACTTTTCTTGCAATATATTAAATTTCCTTTCGTCTAAACAATATTAAACCAACAATAAAGTATATTGATGAATAAATAATAAAGGTAGCCACCAAAGGTATCAATGGAATATCCACATTAGATAAACTATATTTTATGACATCACCCATTGTTTCCATTACTTTTTGAAGTGGGGGAAAAAGGTAGGGAATTTGAGATAAAATTAAAATCCCACTTCTTTTAAGACTATCTAAATAACCACTTAGGAATAGCAACACTACATTAAAACCAATAGCAACCGTTCCATTCTCAAATATCACCCCTAAGATAGCAGCCACAGACGACATAAATAAAAACATTAAAAATTGGCAAAGTAACGCAACGATTGGGTTAATTATAAAAGCTCCCCCAGTTTTAAATATCAAAACAAAGGTAATTAATGAACCAAAAATTAAAAAATCAAATAAAGCAAATAAATTAACACCTAAAAACTTTTGAAGAAACACATTGGTTTTAGATATAGGTTTTGTGAAGATAATCTCTATAAATGGGTCACGGAGAAACTCAGCAAATATCGGAGAACTTCCAATAACTAAAAGCAACATGATAAAAAATAAAATCAAGGAGGAGATTGAATTTAAAAGATTTAAAGCCACCCCTTCTTCTAATTCAGAACCAAAAATTTTTACTGAAATAAGCGTTCCTTGATCATAAATTAAATGCACCCCAAATATTAATACCAACACACTCACTACTTGAATACCTATTACACCAAAAATAATCGGTTGTGATAATAATTCTCGGAAGGTTTGTTTAATAATAGCTATTTTCCCCATTCTATTCTCCCCTTATATATTTTACAAATAAATCTTCAAGTGATGTTTTAATAGGACGAATTGCTTTAATAGAAATATTACGATTTTTGAGAAAATCCATTATTTTGTGAAGATTCTCTATCCCTTGAACTTTGCATATCCACGAAGAATTTTTCTTTTGAAAGTTCCACTCACCCATATTATTGTCAATTTCTCCACTTACTTCAACTTCAAAATCGCAACTTTCTCCTGCAAGCAAATCATCAAGCGCTCCTTCAACCACTAATTTCCCCTTGTTGAGAATGCCAATCCTATTTGCAACCATCTCAACCTCTGATAGTAAGTGTGAGTTAAGCAGTATTGTCATTCCATTTCTTGCAAGTTCAAAAATAAGATTTCTTATCTCAATTCTACCTAATGGATCGAGTCCTTCGGTAGGTTCATCAAGAAATAAAATCTTTGGATCATTGAGCAATGCTTGTGCAATACCTAATCGCTGTATCATCCCTTTTGAAAAAGTTTCAACTTTACGATGAGATACATCAGATAATCCCACTTTAGATAAAACAATTTCAATCTTATTCTTCAATTCCTTGCCTTTTAATCCACTTAATTCACCCAAATACTTAAGTGTGCTATAGGCTGTTAATTTCGGATTAACCCGAAATAACTCTGGCAAATATCCAACAGCTATTCTCATTTTCCAATCACTATTTACAGGATTGCCAAATATAAATGCTTCACCCGATGTCGGTCGAATAAGACCAAGCAAAATTTTAGTCAAAGTAGTTTTTCCAGCCCCGTTTGGACCCAAAAGCGCATAAATCTCTCCTTCATAAATATTGATAGAAACCTCATTAAGAGCAAGAATGCTTTTCTTAAATCCAGCAGCATAAATTTTTGTAAGCTTATTAGTTTTGATTGCTAATTCCTTAACCATAATTTGTTCTATTTATGTTTTTCATTATTCAAAAACCAAAATAGAAGTTTGTTGGAAATTAAAATGCTGGTAAAATGGCATGCCAAATATATTTAAGCCATCTGTTGGTTTATCTTCCATGATAAATCATCTTGTATTTTTTTACAATTGTTCTTTGATTTTCTATAGTATATAAATAACCATCTTGATCAAATGAAATCCAAGATGACTGTTGAGGTAACTTGAAACTTGTTATTATTTCGCCCTTATCATTCAATACAAAAACATCTCGCTTTGGCGAAGAAGCCACATCCCCAATAAGAATAAAAATATATCCTTCGCCATTAACCCACAACGAAGAGAAAACAAGGTCTTCCGGCACTTCAATTTTTTTGCCAAATAATCCGCCCGTTGAAATAATTTTCTTTCTTGATTCAGGGATACCAGGGATTGTGAATTCACTTTTAAAATTGCCAGCGCTATCCCGAATTTCTATTTTATTTCTAAAATTATATGCAACAATGATATCACCATTGGTAGGATTTATAGCAAAGTCAAAAAAATTCCAAATTTCGTTTCCAATTTCTTTAACATTTCTAGAATTTTTAAGCTTTATAGATTTTAAAACAGTCCCTTTTCGATTAACTTTAACGAGATTTTGATTCTTCCTATAATAAGAAACCACGCCTAACCATATATTACCATCCCGATCAAATTTCAACCTGAAGACGATGTCAGGGGCATAGAAACTTGATTTATACTCGAGATTATCGGAGAAAATATGAACTCGGCGGGATGAAAATTCAGCAACTGCAACTATATTTTTGTATACATCAATTTGGCTTGGACCTTGAGTAAATTCACCAGGATTTTTTCCCCTTTTGCCAACTTGAAGAACAATTTTGCCAAATTTATTAATTTTCTTCAGCTTATAATCAAGCTTATCTGAAATTATTAAGCTACCATCTTGAAGATGCCCTATACTATGAACTTCAAAAATAAGATTTCCCTTCTCATTGCCAATTGTTAGCTTTTCTTGGAGTTTAATTTGTTTAGTCGATATTTGAAATGCGAGAGCATCTGTATGATTTATAATTAAAAAAAGAAGAAGCAAAATTTTCATATTCTCTATTCGTTTCTTCTAAATCTTTGCTTTCATCTTAGGTCGATCCTATAAGCAATGTAACATCCGAGTGCGTTCTTGCTTTAAACAAATTATTTAAGTATTGTAGGTATTTTACCCCTCGCTACACTAATAACCACCCCTAAATCCCTACCGTACCCCTCTTCCAATAACCATATTTTTCTCGGTTCCCTCCCACATTTTGTGGATCTTTTTTAACCTCTCTACCGATACTTTATTCAAGGTACGCTTTTTTCATTTATACTCTACTATAAAAAATATTTTGAAAAATTGCAACATAACTCTCAACCCAGCGGTGCTTTTATCTTATATCCGTTGACAACCTATATCTAACGATTCTATTATTTCCAGTATCAGCGATATAGAGAATCCTATCAAACCATGCAACACCTTTTGGATTTTTTAACTTGTCATCGCCAAGTTTTCCGGGTCCAAATGATTCCTTCAAGAGCTTTCCCCTTACATCAAATTTCATCAAAGAATCAAGCCCTGAGTCAATAACATAGATATTGCTTCGTGTATCAAGTGTCACATCTTCCGGGCTTACGAAGATACCCTGTTGGGTTAAATCAGTTGCATTTGGTTTAAAATACGCTTCCCAATTCGGTGGCACAACTTCACTCCCGGGGTTGAAACGGAACCATTTAACTTTAAAATTAGCTCCTGGATCCGTCTGTGCTACGATAAAATCAGTTGCCCTTCTTCTATCGGAAAAAGTTGCGATTGCGCTCATTTGATTTATTGAACGAATCCCACTTCCGGTGGCGTCAAGATTCGGCGTAAGATCAACATATTCACGGGGATAAAGTGAATCATTTTTGCTGAAATGAAGTATCATATTATCCGGGTCGAACAAACTCGTGTTATCTGGTCCAACGCGACAGACATAATAACTGTTGTCAATTAGTTCCGCAACACCTGTAAATTTACGCGCTGGTTTTTCAGGCTCCCAATAAATTGTGTCAACCTTTGCCATGTTAATATTATGCGCTGATTCAAATAGCCTTATTTTATAAATTGCGCCATATCTATAGCCCCCGCGCTCAAGTTCACCAGCGACAATAAGATTAAATCTTCTATCTTGAGCAATTGCAACCGGGCGTAAAATTCTTTTTTCGCCAACATAATTTCCAGCTAAATCAAGCATCACCACTCTATCATTCCCTGTATCGGCTATGTAAACAAATCCATCATGCCCAATATAAATATCTTCTGGCTGATTAAATTCCAAAGCGCCAGCTTTTTTCCAATCCTCACCCTCTTTGACATAAACCGTATCTGAGATTGAGATGCCTCTTGGGGCATTGTTAAACTCAGCGATGTTAAGTTCTTTCCCACACCCGCCAAACAAAATCATTCCAACAATTAGAAATGGGACAAAGAACAAAGGTATTTTCTTCATCAGCGTTTAACTTTTTATTTTCAATCAAACTTAAACAAAAGCGAAAATCTGTGCGTGCTTCCAAGTCTTGTGAACCTTGCGAAGGCGTAATCAAAATTTAAATTCAAACCCGCCATTTTCAAGGCAACACCAGCTCCAAAGGTGAAATCTTGCTCATCAGCGTTTATCTTATAACCACCTCGTATGAAGAAAGATTTTTTAAATCCATATTCAACTCCAAATCCAAAATTTTCAGCATTGTCATTCGGATGATTCAATTGTATCGCTGTTGTCAACCTGTGAACTTCGTTCATCACTGGTTCAAACGCAAACCCAAATCTAAACATCGTCGGCGGAGAGAAAGATTGAAAGGATGTGATCTTCTCACCATTCAAAAGTGTAACCTCGCCTTTTGGTGCGATATCGCCACCAAAATTTGAAATTGAAACTGCAAACCTTGATGTTCCAAGTCCAATCCAATAAAACGTGCCAAGGTCAATAAGAAAACCTCGCATTTTTAAAACATCTATCGTTTCATCGATATATTTAACCGTCAAACCAAAACTAAATTGGTTCGTAAGTCTCCTCGCGTAAGTTAGACCAAGCGCCAAATCAATATATTTGAAATACCTTCCCGTCCCGTAAGGTTGAGTTTCAGTTGTGATTTCCATATCATCGGTATAAAGCGTGGTTAAACTCAAGCCAATCGCATCGCTTCTTGAAAGATGGTAAACTCCGCCGATGAAATCATGCTTCACATCGACGACCCAATTGGTGTGGGTGAGGATAATTTCGTTTCCATCGAACTGAACGATTCCAGCGGGATTCCAATACAAGGCTGAAGCATCGGTTGCATTAGCGACAAAAGCATCGGCCATTCCTACAGCCCTTGCTCCAACTCCAATCTTTAAAAATTGTGCTGTCGAAATCCCTGCCCTTTGTGAACCAAGCGCTGGAAACAGTTGTGCATATGCAGAGCAAATTGCAAAGTTAAGAAGAGCGAACATAAATACGAGTTTTCTCATAATGAAAATCAAAGTTACTTTTAAAATCTAATTGCCAAACCAAGTTTTATATTTCTCTGTGGCAAATATCTTGCTGGATTAAACGGGAACGGATCCACAGGAGCTTGAAGTTCGGGATAAAGCGGATCATTCCATTCAACAGGTGTTGGATCGCCGTATTCGTAAGCTCTTCCAGTCACAGGATTAATTATCTGAGAATTTTTATTGTTGAAAAGATTGGTCACTTCAACCATAAATGTAAACTCAAGTCCGCCAAACTTTATATACTTTTCAAATGTCAAATCAACCCAAAACCATGGTTTTCCAACTTTGCTGTATCTATTTCTTAAATCAGGCACATAAACTGGCTTACCATTTGACAACGTATCTCCCGTGAAATAATATGGTGTGTATCTTCTACCCGACTGATAAAACGCTCTCAAATAAAGATTAAAATTATCAAGCACGCCCCTACCAATTCCAAAAATTCCCTTGCCCTTATCAACATAAAAGTTTAAAATTGCAGAAGCTTGAACAGGTCTATCCCAAACAAGATAAGTCTCTTTGATGCTCTCGTAAATCTCCCCTCTTATTGCGAGAACACCTTCGTCTGGAGAGGAACTTTTACCAGTTGCAATTGAATACGAGCCACTCAGCGTAGCTCTAAACCACCGCCCTATTCTCTTTTTATATTCAATCTCAATCCCTCGACTTCTCGCATAATCAAGATTAACATAAGTTATATAACTTCTCCCAAGTTGTCCTGCAATTGTTATCCTTGCTTGCTTTGTTGTGACATAGTCAAAGATATCTTTGTAATATGCAGTTATCGTTAAAACATCGTTTTCGGAAAGTTGATTTCTAAGACCAAGTTCGTATGCAACGGTCGTTTCAGGATTTAAATTTGGGTTTCCAAACTTTTGAAAAGTTGACCTTGCTGTCACAGGGTTAAGCTTTGCATAAACAAATTGTGGGCGTGGTCTTTTAGAAAAATGTCCATATGAGAAAAACAATGTTTGATTATCCGAGATCGGGTGTGAAACCCCGAGCCTCGGGCTTAATCTCCCCTTCCATCTGCGACCGAAAAAGTTGTACGTCTCGCGGAAATATCTTTCGCGTGCCTCATCAGAAATTGTGATAACTTCGGGATTTCTCACAGCGTCATCAACAAATTTCCCAGGGAACCAATAATCAAATCTCAAACCAAAATTCAAAATCATTCCACTATATGTTATGTTATCCTGAACATAAAAAGCACCGAAAGCTGGGCTAACTTCATAAAGGTCATTATTTAAACCCATAGGTGGGACCCACGGCTGATAGATATCAACAAACCTTAACCTTTGAAAGCTCATTTCAAATCCAGTTTTAAACTTATTCCTTTCGCTGAAAAAGTGCGTCAAGTCACCTTTGATTGTGTATTCAACAACCGAATGATCATGCCATGTGAATGGATTTCCAGTGTCGTAAAATCCATCGCCTGGGATTAATCTAATTGTGTCGCTTCCGGTGTTATAATAGTAAGGTGGTAATTGCGGAACATCGCGGGGCTCTTTATAACTTTTCCAATCGAGACCATTTGCATCGCTTCTCAAACGAGTGAAATATCTACTTAAATTGAGTTCGTAAAAAGTCTTTTCACTTAATGTATGCGTAATGCCAATCTGATGATTCAAATTTATGTGGGAGTAAACATTTGCGTTCCACAAGATATTTTGAAACTCATATTGATACCCGGGTCCGGGCTCAACATATTCAAGCGTAATTTGAAGTGAGCGTGTGTTTTGATTTACGCTTGCGGAGAAACTGAAAGAATAATTAAGCTTGAAAGTTGTTGCAGGTTTCCAAGTTAGTTTAAGCAAACCCATATAAGTATTTTCCGCCCGCGGTGTATAGCGTGGACTATACCTATTTCCGAAAAATTCTGAAAAAAGGGATGAATAGAGTCTCCCAGGCCTTTTCCCCGTCCTGCCATAAGTATAGCCATCTGAAAATCCAACGCTTCCATTTGCAAAAAATGTCAACTTCCCAGGCAAAAAGTTGAGCAATGGACCGCTTAAATTAAACTCAAAAATATCGGTGTTAAAATTCGAAGGGGAGTTGCTGTTAAGCCCGAAATGATCAAATTTATAAGTAAATCTACCTTGAAATTTATCCCCACCCTCTTTAGTTCTCACTCTTACAACTCCGGATGTTGCTTGGCCATATTCAGCGTTAAATCCTCCAGTTATAACTTCTATTTCTTCGATTGCATCCGGACTTAACTGCAAACCAAATCCCGTTCCAGCAAGTGGGTCTTGAACCGAAACCCCGTCAACTAGATAAGCACTTTCATAAGCCCTGCCACCACGAATGTGAACACCTTCATCGCTATAAACAACGCCAACTTGAAGAGTTACAATATCTTTCACATTCTGAACAGGTGCAATTTGAATTTCTTCGGCTGAAATAGTACGCCTTGATTGTGTTTCCTCTATATTGAAAAGTGGTCTTTCACCGATGACGACAACTTCCTGCTCAAGAGTTAACACTGTCTCTTCCATTTTTATAGTCTTTAAATCCGTCACTCCACCTGCCGTAACCTTTACACCGGTTATTGTAACCTTCTTGTAACCAATTATTGAAATCTCAAGTGTGTAAGTCCCAGGATTCACATTTTTAATTTCAAATCTCCCATCAAAACCAGTGGCAGCCCCGTAATAGGTTCCTTTTACTACGACATTTACCCCAGGAAGACCTTCACCAGTTTTAGCATCGACAATCACACCAACTATTCTTCCTCTATCTTGGGCATGAATAAAACTTAGAGATAAAATCAGCAGTGCGGTCAATTTTAAAATCTTTTTCATCTCTACTTACACCTCTGATTTAGTTAATTTGTTGCACCAAAGTTTTTGAAAACTCTGTAGATGAACTCGCCAGCATTTTTAGTTCCACCATTAAACCTGTATATTGGAAAGCCAACAAGAACAAAATTTCCATCATTTGACTCCGCTCCTACTATAAAACTTTTATTACCCCACGCGCTTTGAGGTTCAAGCCAGTAAATCGAACGCGCATTTACCGACGGATAAAGCGCCCTTAAAAAAGCAACTATCTTACCACCATCAATGGGATTATCGGATGGGCTATCGCGCACCAAAACAGGATAGTTTGAAGTTTCGCTTGGATTTGTTGGATTGTAATTTAAAATTCTCGTTCCACTGGGAACAAAACCGGTCAACGGCGCCAAACTGACGCTATCAACCACACCTGAAAGATCGCTCAATGCTTTCCCCACATCGAAACCGGGAGTCGTGCTTTGAGGCAATATGAATGAGAACAAAGTTTTTCCACCAACGGACTTGAACTTAGGCAAAGAAATCGCCGCTATATCGAAATTTGTTTCGTCACTTGAAACCCAAAAAACATACTTATAAAACCTCGCTAAAACTTCCGCAAAATCAACCCTTGGGAATGGAGGAACAAGACTCCCACGCCTTGGATACCTTGCGCCAACTCTTAAATCCCAAACATCAAAATTTCCACCGACAAGCGTATCAAAAATTGATTTATAAAAGTTAATCGAATTATCAGCAACACCGTAATCTGCAACTATCAAAAGATTCCCTTTTGGTCTCTTAACAAACCATGTTTTACCCTCGGATGGCATTCGTATAGTTGAACTAAATGCGCCTGCAACATCACGAGCCTTTAAATAAAAGACATTGTTGGCATTTAATCTCATTTTTAAAGTCCCTTGAACAGGCGCGCGACCAAGTGTCTGCATTGAACTTGGTATCACAAGAGCGTCCGCAACGCTATCAGACTGCGTGAAATTCTCAGCAAGAAGTGTCAAAAACCTAAATTGCCCCGGAACCCTCACCCAATTCGTCGTGTCGTTCAAAGCAACCCAAAATTCAGAAATCGTATTATCACCGTCAATGTCAGATGCAATCCATTGAAAAGATACAATTGGAAAAGTTGTATCAGGAACATCAAGTCGCGTCCCTGTAAATTCACCAGTCATAGCAAACTCAACCGTCGGCGGAGTATTTTTTATCGGAAATTCTAAATTCGCTGGCGTATCGTCGTAAGAGTCGTCAGGAAAAATTTCAAACCTTTCACCTTCATTCCAAAACCCATCGCCATTTTTATCGACAAAATTAACTTTGCTTCCTTCTTCAAACTTAACTTTCACCGTATTGTCAACAGCTAAAACCCAAAAATGATAACTCGTATCAGGTCCAAAAATTGGTAGTCTAAAAACGCTGTCATTTTTAAATGTCCAAAACCAATTCTTCCCATCAAAACTAAAAACATAGCCAACCACCCACCCATCTTCATCCGTCCCCCACCAATGAATTTTTAAATTGCTCGTCGACTGACTCAAAGATGAATCGGGGAAAAGAGAAATATAAGTCTCTGGCTTTGCATTTGGATAAGGTTCGCTTACCTTATGCTTAACACAACCATAAGCGAGAATTAAAACAACGGAGAAAATCAGAAATTTAAGCTTCATTTTCTCTCCAACCTTTTTATTCAATATGTAAAAAGAACCCACACTAAAGCTTCAAATCACTTCAAAAGCATCATCTTCTTAACATCAACGAATCCACCAGCTCTCAAAACATAGAAGTAAACTCCGCTTGAAATTTGACTATTTTCAAATTTAACTCTGTAAGTTCCAGCCCCTTGAACCTCATCAACAAGCGTCGCAACTTCTCTGCCAAGTACATCGTAAACTTTCAATGTCACATAAGATTGCCTCGGCAACCTGTACTCAATGTAAGTAGATGGATTGAACGGATTTGGATAATTTTGCAAAAGCTCGAATTTATCCGGTATCTCGGAGTTATAAGCAACTTCAACTTTCGTTATCGTCCCAAAGTCATCATCTTGCCTTGGTTCAAGTTTATAGTTTCCGAACGAGTAGTAAAATATCCCGCGCAGGTAACTGATTTTATTCCCTTTATAAAGTATTCTAAACCCAAGAGATGTATCCGGAGGATAATTGCTGAGCCTATAAGCGCCATCATCATTAACTCTACAAGGACCTGTTCCATCGTCAACGACAAACTCTCTAAATGTTCCACCATTTCTATCAGGATCGATATCGGTAACTGATACATTTCTGAATTCAACAAGCATGCTTTCCCATTTTTCTGAACTCTCCGTCCCGTTGGGTTTATTTCCAACTTCACCTGTCTTTACGACAACCGGTGGATAAACAGGTCTATTTCTTGTAATTATTTTAATGGAATCGACGACAATTTCGGTCACATTATTTCTCTCTCTTACAATTCCAACAACTTCAACGCTGTCGCCCCTTTTAGCAATATGTGAAGCACTTCCATATAATCTAATTCCACTCCAGGCGGAAGTATCATCTTGAATATACACTCTTAACTGGTCTTTACTTCCAGCATTTGGTATTGCTTCTGCTGGGAAATCGCTTGTATCCGCTACCACTATACCGCGAACTTTTACTCTTAAATCCCAAAATCCAGTGTTTCCATTTCTCAAAATCGTATACTGCAAATCTTTTATCTTCAATTCACCATCCTTCACAAAGTAGAAATAAATATTTTGCGAAGTATCACCGGGAAGAATAGATGACTGCCCCTTTGAATCAATCGCCTTGAAGAAATATCTAACGACTGAACCGTTTGCTTGGGGCGGGATAATTCCTTCCCAAAGCGTATCACCGCTAACCTTAGACATCAAAAGCTCATTGAAACTGGCATAATTTACACTGTAAAGAAGTTTAACCGTATCAACAGTTACACCGGGCTCAGGATCTGTAACTTTAACAATTGCTCTCACCTTAACCGGGTCACTGCTTGATGGCAAAGCAGGTTCTCTTTTCTGCGGGCTTGTGAAAGCATGATTAATCTCCGGAGCATAGGAAAGAATTTTCACATCACCCGGATAAAGTGGCGTAATCGCATAGCCGCTACCAACCCCGACTATGACACCGCGAATATATTCAAGCTTTGTCCCAATTGGTGGCGGAGTCCAATTAGGATCAAATGCTCCAGTTCCACCTCTGAAATATTTTGAACCATCATAAACTTGCATCACATTGTCCGAGTCATCTGCTACCCACCAGGTCCATCGTCCGCCAACAACTCCACTGCGGTTGAAAACTCGAACATTCTTTATTACAACATACACATCTTCCCATTGTTCCCCATTAGAAAAATTAATTCGATGCCCTCCTGCAGAAGCGTTTCCCCTCACAAAATCCGAAATTTTTACCTCAACAGGTTCTGGTCGGCTTAATTTCCAATCAAGAACTTCAATTGGAATTATTTGTCCTGTTCGTGGATCTGGTATGACTGTAAATAACTCAGTGTATCCAGTGCTTGAAGCGTTTGGAAATTCCTCAACCCTACCAACAATTTTAACAACCATTCCTGTATCAAGAACTTGAATTCCCGTCGCCTGCGTTGCTGATGATGTAGTATCATTCGCGAGAACAATTATACCACTCCATGGTCCACCGCTTGTGTCCTGTATAAAAACTGCATACCTATTCCCAAGCGCATACATCTGTGGTTTGTTCATAACTATTCCGACAACTGTGAAAGTATCTCCATATTGAGTTGCTGAAAGTGGCGGAACATGCCAGTATCTTGAATCCTCAATCCAGTGTGGGAAATTGGTAGCGTTGAAAGCAACTCCAGCTGCTTGCAAACTATCTGCTTTTCTCAATGAGTCGGGATGAACCCATTGAATTTCCTGTATTGGGATAAGCGGGAAAGGGCTTTGTGCAAATGCTATACCCACAATTAAAAGTAATGCAATAACTCTCATTTTTCTCACCTTTTTATTTTTATTTGATTATTACAAACTTACCTCTTTTGATCTCTCCTGTTTCAAGGTCCTTAACCGTAAAAAGATAAAGTCCCGTTGCAATTGCTTGGTCATATTTTGAAATCAAATCCCATGCGTGCTCTCCGCCTGAAAATTTTTGCGTTCCATCTCCGTAAACTTGAAACCACTGGATATCAGTTCCACTGTATGTATCCGCATCATGAATAAATCTATCAACTATATCACCAGCAAGCGTGTAGATTGTTATCTCACATTTTCTCGGCAAATTGTAGAAATAAATTTTCCTTTCTCGTTCACCGCCTGAACCATCCCATATTGCCTTTGCATAGTATGGATTCGGATAAACCCCAACTTCTTTTGATTTATCTGATGTTGGAAGCGACCCTGGCACCACTCTTTTTAAAACCCTGATGCTTGATTGACTTGGGATGTTGTTTACTGGATCGCCTTCATCAAACGCTTCAACCCCGAAAATATATTGCCAGCCATTAAGTAAGTTTTGAACTGTGAATTTGTAATAATACTTTACTGTGTCATCAGGAAATGTTACAGGCTCCGAAAGTTTTATCATTCCAAATCCAGTGTTGAAACCAACATCATTACCTGGTTTATCAAACTCGGCAAGCAAAATATAAGGGTCCTCGCCAGATTTAACATATCCAATGTCAAAACCGTGTTTTGTCATGTAAATTCTATATCCTTCGAAATCTTTTTTATTCAAAACAGGATCAATCACATCTTCAACCGATTTATCCCAGTATATATCAACCTTTCTATCTCCTGGGATTACTCTTACCTTTGGTGGTGGAAGTATTGTTGGGAAGATAAATCTTGTTATCTTGCCATCGCCATCAAGGTCCTCGCCTGGGTCAAGAATGCCGTTCCCATTTCTATCTTCGCCGTTATAAGTCTTCTGAGCCCACATAGCACTTTCAATTAAGAGTTTTTTGCTCAGCGGTGTATCGTCAGTCTGCGGATCAGTTCCATATTTTTTAGCACAAATGACAGCAAATGCAACCTTAACAGAATCACCAGGCTGTAAAGTTGGGAAAGGTCCAACGGATAAAAGTGTGTATCTATTTCCAGGGCGTTTCAAATCTGAAATTTTTACCGCTGGAAATGGAAATCTCATTTTATCATATCTTTGCTGGTCATTTATTGGGGATATTAAATCGGGGTCACCTGTGCTAGCTCTAAATTGCCACACTTGATAAACTGTATAATTATTCAAACTATCAAGTGAACCACCAAGCAAAGGGTCAACCCCAAGAAGTTTTATACCAATATAGTTATCAGTTGGACCATCCGATGGCCTATTTTCAGCATCAAATGCGTAATGAAGTCTTAAACTATCAATATAACCAAGCCCTGTCCCAGAATAAAAAACTGAACCTTCGGCTGGAAACCTGTAATTTGTATTTCTAACGACAAGATCAGTGACGAGACCAACATACAAACTTTCAATGGGAACATCGACAACATTTTTTATCGTGAAATTTAAAATGACGAAATTATCAGCAATTGAATATTGCCACGCATATGTTTCAAAATGAACGGAAACACCAAGCGGGTTATGCCCTGAGATTGGTTCACCTGTTAACGGATTTATCGTGTTTGTATCTGTAAAGTCGCAGTAAAAATCTTGATGACTTATCGCATCTGGGCTGTAATATCTTGATTCAAGTAAACTTGAACGTTCATATAAACCTTGATCCACGGGCTGTGTAAATTCACTTGAGAAGCGTCTGTCATTCGTGGCGGTCGTAACGCTTAACCCACTTTTTCCATATCCTCCAACCCACAGCCCACCGTTGAAGAGATGCTCAATTCTTGTTCTAACAGGTTTTATAGGAAACTCGCATGAGGGTTGAGATGGCCAAAAAGATGGATTGAAGCCGTTACCGATCTGACCATATGAATTTACAGCAAGTCCAATTCTACCAATGTTGGTTGCCCGATTATCCTGCGGTTTTTGAGCGAGAATTAAAGAAGGTAGAAGGAGAAGAATTAAAAATTTTTTCATCACAAACGAATTTATGTTTTTTCATCGCATCGTTTTTAAAATTTAAAAAATTACTGGCTTAAAAAAAATTTACACACCATTGTCATCCTACCCCTGACCAATGCAAGCACGAGCTTAGATTTTTCATTTTAACTAGCTTAAAATTGTAAATTTTTGAATTTGATTTTTTGTGCTCGAAAATTTAAATTTGAAAAAAGCACAATTTCAACGGGAAACGATGACAAGAGAAGAAAGCAGAGATATTGAAAAACTTAAAGAGAGCAATCTTATAAAGATAGATATCCCAATTGTTGGGATGAGTTGTGCCAGTTGCGTTTTAAAGGTTCAAAACAGCCTGTTGAAACTTCCGGGGGTAAAAAATGCCATAGTAAATCTCGTGACAGAAAAAGCTACACTTGAAATTGATCCGAATAAACCAATAAATCTTAAAGAGGTAGTTCAATCTGTAAAGTCAATTGGTTATGATGTCGCCATTCAAAAAATAACCATTCCCGTTGAAGGGCTTTCTTCGGCGTCGTCAACTTATCTTGAGGGTGAAATATTAAAATTAGATGGGGTTATCAATGCATCCGTAAACATTGCGACTGGAAATATAACGATTGAATTTCTTCCAACGATTGTCTCACTTGAGCAGATAAAAGAAGAAATCGAAAAATTTGGATACAAAGTTCCTCCAATTGCAGAGGAAGATGTTGAACTTTATGAAGAAATAATCAGGAAGCGAGAATATGAAGATTTAAAAAGACGTTTCGTGATCAGTGCTATTTTAACTGCTTTGATCTTAATTGACATGATTTCCCACTTTTTCTATCACATTGAGAATAGAACCATTGTAAACTACATTCTTTTTATTTTAACTACACCCGTTGTCATTTATGGTGGTGGGAAATTCTTTAAAAGCTTCTTTGCTGGAATTCGTCACTTGTCAATGGACATGAACACATTAATAGCAATAGGAACTGGCTCGGCGTACATTTACAGCGTTGTTGCAACACTTTACCCAAAGTTATTTACATACGCTGGTAAAACACCAGATGTTTATTATGAAACATCTGCAGTTATCATTACACTAATTTTGCTTGGTCGACTTCTTGAAGCGAGAGCGAAATCTCAAACGACGGAAGCGATAAAAAAACTTTCTTCTCTACAACCTAAAACCGCAACAGTTATAAAGGATGGTGAGGAGACCGTTGTTTCCGTCAAAGATTTAAAAGTTGGGGATATAGTCCTTGTTAAACCGGGCGAGCGTGTCCCCGTTGATGGAGTTATAGTCGACGGGTACGGCTCCATTGACGAGTCAATAATTACAGGCGAAAGCATGCCGGTTGAGAAAAAACCTGGGGATAGTGTCATAGGTTCAACCTTAAACAAAGCTGGGGCTTTCAAATTTAAAGTGACAAATGTCGGCAAAGATACGGTCCTATCCAAAATAATCCAACTTGTAAAAGATGCTCAAGCAACAAAACCACCTGTTCAAAAACTTGCTGATAAAGTTGCGTCTATATTTGTTCCAATTGTGATTGGAATAGCGACTTTAACATTTTTAATATGGTATCTCCTTGGGTATAGTTTTACATTTGCTTTAATGAATTTCGTCTCAGTTTTAATTGTCGCTTGTCCATGTGCACTTGGACTTGCAACGCCAACCGCGATAATTGTAGCAACCGGGAAATCGGCGGAACATGGTATTTTAATAAAAAATGCTCAAGCCCTTGAGCTTGCAAACAAAGTTAACACTATAGTTTTTGATAAAACTGGGACGATAACATACGGAAGACCCGAAGTAACTGATATATTGAAAATTGGAGATATACCTGAGAATGAACTTTTAAAACTTGCAGCATCAGTTGAAAGAAATTCCGAACATCCACTTGCCGAAGCGATAGTAAGATACGCAAAGTTAAGAAACTTAAAGCTTTACGAACCAAAAGATTTCTTTTCAATCCCTGGTCAAGGCGTGTTTGCAAAAATTAATTCAAAAGAAGTAGCTGTTGGAAATGCAACATTTATGAAGAATTTAAATATCGAAACAAAAACTTATGAAAAACTACTGGATGTGCTGACCAATGAGGGTAAGACACCGATGTTTATCGCTGTTGATGGTAAAATTGCTGGGGTAATTGCCGTGGCGGATACGATAAAACATGATGTTAAGCAAACTATCTATGAACTTAAAAATCTTGGAATTAATGTTATCATTTTAACTGGTGATAATTACAAAACAGCAAAGGCGATAGCAAATAAAATAGGGGTTGAAAAAGTTTTCGCTGAAGTTTTGCCCGAGCAAAAATCTGAGAAAATCGAAGAACTGAAAAACTCAGGATTTATCGTTGCAATGGTTGGAGATGGTGTTAACGATGCCCCAGCCTTGGCTAAAGCGGATATTGGAATTGCCATCGGCTCAGGAACAAATGTAGCCACTGCAACAGCGGACATAATTTTATTAAAAGACGATGTTAAAGCTGTCCTTCACCTTATAAAACTTTCTTCGAAAACCTACAAAATCATAAAACAAAATCTATTCTGGGCTTTCTTTTACAACATAATTTTAATCCCAGTTGCTGCCGGGGTTCTATATCCAATTCTCGGAATCCTTCTAAAGCCAGTTTTCGCATCGATCTCAATGTCGCTCAGTTCAATTTTTGTCGTTTCAAATTCACTTAGAATTAAAAAACTAAAATTATGAGGTGAAAAATGAACAAACTAACATTAACAGTTGAAGGAATGACTTGCCATCACTGTGAAATGACAATTGAAAAAGCGGTCAAGCAACTGAAAAATGTTGTATCAGCAAAAGCTGACCATATGAATAAAACGCTTGAGATAATTTACACTGGGGAACTCAAAATAGATGATGTAAAACAAAAAGTAGAAGAAGTTGGATATAAAGTCTTGGTTTAAAGCGTAAAATGAATTTTTGAGGGATAAATGCAGGAGATTTATTACGACCTATTTAAATTTTTTCTCGCAATTGTATTTGGTGGTTTAATTGGGCTTGAAAGAGAATTAAAGGGGAAACCCGCTGGTTTTAGAACGAATATTTTGATTTGTCTCGGCTCAACACTTTATATGATTTTATCTATGAAAATTGCCGGTGACCCCGGTAGAATTGCAGCACAAGTGGTGACAGGCATTGGGTTCATCGGCGCTGGAACAATAATCCAAGCAAGGGGCACTATAACTGGTTTAACGACGGCAGCTACAATCTTCGTGGTCGCATCAATCGGTCTTGCTATTGGGTCAAATCAAATCATCCTCGCAACGATATTCACAGGTTTGGTTTTAATTGTGTTAACTTTGCTTTCAACTTTTGAAAAAACACTTCTTGGGAAATGTCACTTTCAATTTCTTGAAATTGAGATACTTGATGAGAAAGGAAAAGGCAGAGCCGAACTTATAGAAATCCTGAATGAGCACGAAATAAAGCCAAATCAATATCAGCTGATTGAAGAAAATGGAAACTTGAGAATTAGCATTTCATATTGTGACAAACATCCTTCGCATCACCGCTTTCTATCGGAGCTTTTAAAAATACCATATATTAAAGAGATCAAAACTAAAACTTAACTTGCAAGCCTGTTTGAATTCCGAGCCATTGGAAACCGCTCGTTTGCTCAAGCCGTAAAATAAGCGTTTGCCACATCTCACCAACAATTATTTTATACCTTGCATTCAAATTTAATGATAAATTCTTTATAATTTTGAATTCAACTCCACCTCCACCCCAAAATCCCGCACCCCAATCCTGATACCTTCGCTCCGCAACATAATCAATTACATTTCCAACAGAGTCCTTAATAGAATATTCCCCTCTCAAACCAAACCAGCGATATAATCCAGTGCCAAGAACGCCATAAAGGTTTACAAAGTAAAAATCAATTAGCGAATGTCTATATTCCGCGCCAACGCCATAAATTTTCAACTCAAGATTTAAATCCTTGTAGTAAAGTTTGTCTTTGTTCTCCTTGTAAAACTTGTAAAATTCAATTCCACCGAAGAGAAAAGAGCTTCTTCCTCGCACTTGACCAAGGTAAATTGTTCCAGAATAATGTTTATCAAACCAACCCGAGAACCCACCAACGGGAATTATATAGATCCCTTCACCTGCAACCGTGAGTTGAGCATGCGAGTAATCCAAAGAAATTAAAGTTAAGGCAATTATGATGAAAATTTTTTTCATCTCAATTCAAAGTTAGATTTTAATAACTGAACGAGAACCCAAGTGAAAATCTAAACACATCGCGCAAGACAAAATTTTTATACGATTCGCCAACATCACCAAGCGTAATTTTCCCAAATTCAATTTTTTCAATTTTATTCACGCTCGGATAATGTTCAAACTCAAATCCAAACACAAGCGATGCAATTTTAGTTAGCTTATAACTTCCATCAATTTTTACACCGAAATTTAAAATGGTTCCCTTTTTACTTGGTGCGTTGTTTTTAAACGAATACTGAAAAACATATGTTTCACCTCCCGGAACATTCGGGAACTTTTTCCACCACGTTTCATTTAACCAAAAAGCCCTCTCATAAAATAAAACTCCAGCCCCAAGTCCAGCGAAAATTTTAAATCCTCCAAGCTGAAGCTCTCTGCCGATTTGAACTTTCACAGGCAAAACATACAAACGCTGTTCAGGATTTAACTTAACAGCATAATTTGAATCAGCCATCAATGTGCGTATATGATTGCGATACCAAATTCTCCAATAATCCCAATTCCATCTTTCAATCGTCATCGAGTCGGATGGTTCAAGTTTCATATCCTCGTAGCCCGAGATGAATTTAATTTTCCAGTTTGAGCCCGCAACTCCAAATTTTAAATTACCCCAAAAACCAAGCCCGATTGCTTTGGTGACATAATTAATCCCTCTAATTCCATAGGTGAAATTTGACCCAAGCGTTATGCTTTCGATCTTAACTTGACCATACAACTGCTGTGAAAGATAGAAAAGCGCCAGGATAAAAAATTTAAAGCGCATCGGTGTTAAGTTTTAAATTTTAAATCAAGTTAGGTGCGTCAAGAAATTGATTTTTACCGTCCTTATAAAGCGCATATTGAAAACCTTTTCTTAAACCCATCGCTCCAATTTCACCCTTCAAGTTAACAGCGATAAATGCAACTTGGAAATTTGGGTCCTTGTCAATCCATTTTTTGTTGACTTTTAAGACGCGTTTTAAGGTTTCCTCAACCGCTTTTTGTGGATGCATTCCATTTCGCATATATTCAACCACAAGAAAACTACCACATGTCCTTATCACAGCTTCACCAACGCCGGTTGAGCCAGCAGCACCAACTTCACCATCAACATATAGCCCAGCACCAATTATTGGCGAATCCCCAACTCTTCCGTGTATCTTCCACGCAAGTCCACTTGTTGTAACGGCACCCGCAACCCTTCCTTCCTTATCAAGTGCAAGCATTGCGATTGTGTCGTGGTTTTCTTCGGGCGAAAGCCAATTATCGTTTGGGCTTGCTTTCCTTTTCCATTCAAGCCATCTTTTACGAGCTTCATCTGTTAAGAGATCAACTTCTGGAAATCCCATCAATTTCGCAAACCTATCTGCCCCTTCCCCAACTATGAAAACATGTTTCGTCAATTCCATCACTTTCCTTGCAACTGAAACTGGGTTTTTACACTTTTGGACAAATGCAACAGCACCAGCGTTAAAATTCCAGTCCATTATGCATGCATCAAGTGAAACATGCCCACACTCATCCGGTAATCCACCATACCCAACGCTCATAACCTTTGGGTCATCTTCTGCGGTTCTAACTCCCAATTCAACTGCATCAAGCGCTGTTCCACCTTCTGACAAAACCTTAAATCCCATTTCGTTCGCCGCTATCCCCTGTCTCCATGTTGAGATCAAAACTGGACGACTCACTTGCTTAGACGACTTTGCAAATGCAACTTCTGAAGGCCAGAGTGGTTTGAATTTTTTAGCAATTATTGCCCCAACCCCAGCAAGTAAAGAATTTCTCAAAAATTCTCTTCTTCCGATCATTGAACTTTTGCATTTGTTTTTAAATATCGCTGTTAAAAATTTAAAACACTTAATTTCAAAAGGCAAGTGTTTTAAACAAAATTAAACCTCGTCAAGCAAAATAAACTCCAAAGCGGAATTCTTGTTAACCTCAACATCCTTTGTCTTCTTTTTATAAAAACTTTTCATCTCAAACTCGCAAATTTTATAAATTGGGCAAACACCACATAGCGGATCTCTTGCCTTGCAAATTGCTCTTCCAAACTTTATCAAACCAGTGTGAAGATGATAAGAAAGTTTATCAGGTATAAGTTTACCAACAGCGAAAAAGGTTTCCTCCGGCGTTTTTGTTTTAACTATGCCAACTCTATTTAAAATTCTATGAATGTGAGTATCCACAGGAAAAACCTCTTTATCAAAGCCAAACAAAAGCACGCATCCGGCGGTTTTTAACCCAACGCCTTTAAAAGAAGTTAAAAACTTTATCCCATCCTCGACCGACAAATCTTTAAGGAAAGATAAATCAAAACCCCCATGCTTTTTCTTCAGCTCGATTAATAAATTTTTTATCCTCTTCGCCTTCTGACGCGCAAGCCCCCCAACTTTTATCGCTCTCTCAATTTCCCTTAGATCCGCGTTAGCCAAAGATTCAAAATCTGGGAACTTGTCCTTTAAATTTTTAAATGCCTTGTGACTGTTTAAATCGTTTGTGTTTTGCGACAAAATCGTTGCAATTAAAATATCAAGTGGGTCTGATTTTTCCCTCCTCTTGATCTCAAAAAGTTTACTAAGCGCATCGGATATCTTGCGAAGTTTATTTCTTAACTTTGCCTCATCCTTAACCATCCCAGCTATTGACCTTTATTTCCGAGAAATTAAGATAGATCCCCCTTCCATGTCTGTCGTAAATTCTTATAACCTTCGGTAGCGTTATTTCACCGACTTTGACATACCTTGAATATCTCACTTCAAAAAATTTATCTCCCCCCTTGGAAAGAGTACAACTTTCAAGTTCAAGGTCTGAATTAAAATTTAAAGTAATTTCCTCATCGCCCCTTCTCTCATAAATTGAAAAGCCGTAATCAGCAAGATTATACATTTCAGCGTTGCTAACCCTTGGCGATGCAATCAAAATGTCAACAATTTCATCAAATTTAAGATTAAACTCAAAATATCTTCGCAAATATTCACTTACTCTACCCGACAAAGTGCGATCATTAAACCTATCGACAAGTTCAAAACTATCTCCATAAATTTTAACTTCACCCAAATTTATTCCAAATACTGTCTCAAACTTCAACATCAATGTGTCTGGTCTTTTTAGATTTACCCTTAAACTTGCCGAGCTTGAAAACTCAGGCGAGTCAATTGTTATGCTCCCCTTTGCAGTTATTAACTTAACATATCTATCACGGAAGTTGAGTTTACCAAGGGCTGTTTCAAAGTTTAAATCTGTTAACACCTTCTTTGATGGAGCGCATGAGATTAATAGGATAGCAATTGTGATAAGGCTTAGAACTTTATATTTGACCACGCTTTATCTTTTCCTTTAGTTTCTCGTTCGATGGATTTTTCTCAAAGGCTTTCTTCCAGAATTCCAAAGCTTTTTCTTTATCTCCAAGCTTAAAATAAACATCCCCCAAATGCTCAACAACCACAGGGCTTCCACCTTTTTCGACTGCTTTTGAAATATATTCCCTTGCTTTTTCATAATTCCCAAGTTTAAAATAAACCCAACCAATAGTATCAAGATAAGATGGATTATCAGGTTCCTGTTCAATTGCTTTTTTTGCCATTTCAAGTGCAAGTTCTAACCTTTCCCCACGCTCGGCAAGCGTGTAGCTGTAATTGTTCAAAAGAAGATGATTATTGGGACTGATTTTTAAACCAAGTTCATGGAGTGAGTCAGATTTTGCTGCCTCACCGATGGCATCGTAAACAAGAGCGAGTGTACTTATTACATCAATATTTTGTGGTTCAATCGAAAGAGCTTTTTCAAGTGGCTGAACTGCTTCCTTGTTTTGATCAAATCTATGATAACCCAGACCAAGCAAAAAGTTTAAAAAGAAGTCGTCTGGGAAATTTTTAAGTCCATCTTTCATCCATTTGATAAGCTCCTCAAAATTCCCGATTTCATAAAGAGCAACCCCAATCCCACGCCACGCTTCAACGATTTTAGGATTAATTTTTACAACATTCGCAAACTCCTTAAATGCCCCTTCATTATTCTTATCTTCAGATGCAATAACACCCAGCAACCAATGCACTTTCCATTCATTGGGATACCTTGCCGACAAATCATTTAAGGATTTTTTCACCTTTGGTATTAAACTTGTATCATTACTTGACCTTCTAAGCAATGTCTCCACAGCTTGCAGTTTTATGTCAACCCCAATAGAGTCATCTGATAAAATTTCATCAAAAACTTTAATGGCGTTACTTTTTTCTCCCAATTGAAGCAAAACCCCCATGTGGGTTACTCTCGCTTGTGCATCTGAAGGTTTTATTTCAATAAGCTCAGAAAGGATTGATTTTGCCTTTTGAAACTCACCTGCATTTATGTATGTTTCAGCGGTTAACTTTCTAAGCTCATAATTTGACGGATCAATTTCTATCATCATTTCAAGTGCATGGGCGGACTCAGCAAACCTACCAAGTTGAAAAGAAAGTTCAGCGATCCTTTGCAAGGCGTTCCATTCGGGACCATAGTTTTCAACGATCTTTCTATAAAGTTCAAGGGAACGCAAAGGTTTACTGCTTTCATAAAGTTGAGCCAGACTGAACAACGCCCCATAGTTTAAAGAATCAAGCCGAAGTATAGCCTCCAACTCATCTATAGCTTTTTGCGTCTCAAATGTCCCTATGTAAATGTCAACCAAAGTTTCGCGATAAGCTATATTTGATGGATCAAGTCTAACGGCTTCTTGAGCCATTTGAACAGCCAGTGAATGTTTCCCAATTTTATGGTATGATTTTGCAATGGCATTATAAATCCCAGGGCTTTTATCATACCGAAGAGCATCTTGATATTCAAGTATTGCGCTTGCGTAGTCACCTTTGAGTTCGTAAACTTGCCCCGCGATGAAATGCTCAATAGCCTTGTCCTGATTAAAATCTTGTTTATATGTTAACTTTTGAACTTCAGATGAGCTTGGCTCCGTCGAAGTTGAAACCGTTTTTTTGCTTGAGGCACAACCAACCAGAATTAAAGCTATAAAAATTAAGACGTAGAAATTACAGCATCGCGTCGTCATAAAAATCTCACTTTGCTAATTTTTAAGTAAAATTAAACCCCTCTTTCCAATTTTCCAAACAGATCACCGAATGTTTATTTTTTTAACCCGAACCAAAACTTCATCCCCATAACTTGCTTTAAAAAACTCTCTAGCATTCCCATTTCTTATCCCAATCTCAATTAATCCACTGCTGTCAACTAAAGCAACAACTTCCGAAATCCCGACATCAGAATATGTTCTTGAAATTTTACTTATTGTAGTCCCCTTAAACTTAACCTCACCATTGATCTCACCCGATGCCCTCAAATTCGTTATCAAATTTCCAAATCTGTCAATATAAATAACCTTGCCCTTATAACTACCCTCACCCTGAATTTCAATGAACATTTTCTCTGGCTTTTTAATGTTAAATTCACTTCCAAGTTCACTTATATCAACCCCGCGTGAGATATATGCAGAAACTGGTGCAAAGATATCCCTGCCATGAAAAGTTGAACTAACTTTCTCAAGAAAATAATTTTTATTTTCAACATAAACTGCTTTTAAAACTCCAACCTCACTCAAAACAAAATCAAGGAGCCCATTATCTGGGGCGATAAAAATATATTCCCTCGTTTCAACAGCGATAATTTTTCTCTCACTTCCAACCCCAGGATCAACAACACAGACAAAAATTGTCTTCGGTGGAAAGTATTTGTAGGCATTCCATAGAACAAATCCTGCCTCGTGAACATTTTGAGGTGAGATATCGTGGCTGATGTCAACAATCTCAACATTTGGATTTATTCGTAGAATAACGCCCTTCATTGTTCCAACAAACCAGTCTCTATTTCCAAAATCAGTCAAAAGTGCTATGATCATCATTTTCTTAGTAATTTGTTTTTGATTTAACTTATTGCGATGGCAGAAATCAATAATTAAAAATAAAAAAGGGGAGCAAAGAAGCAAATCCTTGCTCCCCTTTGAATCAGCTAGTGAAATTTTTAAAATGTATACCTAATTCCAATCTGCGCTTGCCATCTCGATGCAAGGTCAAGTGGAAGCTCGCGAATTGGAGTTCCAGTCCACTGGAATCTTGGCTTACCTGTTGTTGGGTCAAGGCTGTGGAACCTGAGCAAGAAGGCTCTTTGGAAAGTAACTCCCTTTACAATTCCCCAATCCTTATTCAAAAGATTAAGCAAATTCAAAACATCAAATGTTATCTCAAGCTTTTGCCCTCTAAGTGACGGTATCTCAAGCGTAAGCCTTGCGTCAACCTGATGTGACCATGGACCACGAGCGCCCATCCTTTCAGCAAATTTACCACGATTCCTGCTCAAATAAGGATCACTTTCTATAAATGCATTCAGTTGATCGTAAGCTGGGTTATTATAAGGCAAGTTATTGCCACCCGCATCAACAAGAATTACGTCATTTCTATCCTTCGGTATATAAACAAGGTCATTTTCCGTTTGTCCATCTCCATTAACATCACCGTTATAGACCCACGAATATGGTTGACCTGAAAGACCATTATAGAACAATCCAAGTGTTGCGGATATACCTCTGAAAATTTCATATCTGTAGGTAATTATGCCAAGGATTCTATGCCTGTAATCAAAGGAAGAGTATGAAAGCGTTGGATTGTTAGGATCAATAGCATGATTAAATCTCCACTGCGAAAATGCCTGAGATGATGTTCCACTGTTCATATCTTTCGATACGCCATAAGTGTAAGCAAATTTAGCATAAATTCCATCTGGCGCAACAGGCCTTTCAAGTTGGAATGTGATATTGTAAGTATATCCTTGATTTGTATTCGTCAACAGGATAACATTTGTGAAAGTCGAATTATATTTTTGCACAGTCCATCTTCTCGTTGCATAATTCCATGTTCCATAAATTGGCCTTCCATCGGCAAGATAACCCTGTGGTATAAGGTTAATATCTTGATAAAGGATGTCGTTTACGACTTTTGAATATTGAGCCTCAATTGTTCCAATAAAGCCAAATGCAAGAGTTTTATCAACGCCAAAACTTGCCCTCCAAAGTTGAGGGAGCTTATATGTTGGCGCTGTAACATTTATCTCTGTCGTTTGTATAGGTGTTCCTCCTCTCGGCGGATTATATGGGTCAGGAACAAAATCTGGAACTGAAGCACCAGTCAAGAATAATCTTCCAAATTCCATTCCAGTGTTTGAATATTGATTAGAAATCCAAACATATGGAACACGACCAGTAAACAATCCAACGCCACCACGAACTTGCAATGTCTTATCACCAAGCACATCCCAATTTATACCCAACCTTGGACCCCACATAAATTGTGCCTTCGGAACCTTATCAGTTGAGATATCGTAACCAAGCGGTTTGAATGTTGAATCAACCTTAGGATTATATGATGGCTTATCCGGGAATGTCGGAACATCAAGCCTAAGTCCATAAGTTAATCTCAAGCCTGGTTTAACTGTCCACTCATCTTGAACATAAATTCCATATTGAATTGCTTTCCATTCAGCTCTTGGAGCTGGGTTGCCTGGTATATTTGAATAGCTCAGCTCATATTGAGCAGCTTTTCTTCCAGCAAGAAAATCAGCAAGCGAGTTCCAATGGTATGCACCAAAGAAATCGCGAATGAAGAGGTTGCTAAATGAGAATATCTCGTTATGAGTTCCAACCGTGATAGCATGACTGCCAACAAAGAATGTTAAGTTATTCGTAATTTCGATGACCCTTTGCTTCAAATCATTAGCCATTCTGAATTTCTCTGAACCAGCAGCAAGATTATATGTTCTACCCTGTGCATCGTAGGTCCTTACACTTACATATGGGAACGGTTGCCCATAGTATAAAGGTGCATCATGAATGATGGTATAACCAAGGATCAATTCGTTTGCAATGTTATTCCCAAATAAACTTCTCAATTGAAGGACTGTGGAGTTAGTCGTATTTTGAGTTTTATACCTTGTGTTCTCTGCATATATCGTAGCAACTGATGGTGCAGGAATTCCAGATGTCGCTGGTGCATTATCGTCAAAAGCATCAAGATAGCTGTGTCTCAACGATAGACGATGATTTTGGCTGATGTTAAAATCTAACTTAACGAAGAGTTTGTTACTTTGTCTTTGAAACTTAAGAGCATCAAATGAACCTGTTTCATAACCATAAGCATTTTTCAAACGCTCGCGGAACAATCTAACACTATCTGGGGAAACAGTAAAGATGTTCGTTCCAACAGTTGGCGCTCCGAAAACTCGGTTCAAAGGAGAATTATAACGGGTAATCTCACCGTTGATGAAGAAGAATAAACGATTTCTTAAGATAGGTCCACCAACTCTAAAACCAGTTTGATAATCTGTAAAGTTAGGATAAGGTCTTCTCAACGAATCAGGGCTCTTTCCAATGAATTTTTGATTTCTCCCATAATAGAAAAGCGCCCCTGAAAATCTGTTAGTTCCACTTCTTGTGATGACATTTACGCCACCGCCTGTAAATCCGCTCTGACGAACATCATAAGGAGCGATTACAATTTGAAACTCTTCAATTGCTTCAAGGCTTATCGGCGTGACATTTGACTGTCCTGCTGGTGTTCCTGTGGCGCCCAAGCCGAATAAATCATTGTAGTTCGCACCATCAATTTGAATGTTGTTGTAACGGTTGTTCCTACCGGCTGCGCTGTTCCCAACAAAATATGGTGAAATTTTGTAATAATCCTGGAAACTTCTTGAAATCGTCGGAAGCACATCAATTTGCTGTCTCAAAACGTTTGTTGCGGGTCCAGTCCTTGCAGCATTTATAACACCAGCCCTCTCACCCACAACCTCAACTTCCCCGAGTTGAACCGGCTGTTCAGTAAGGCGGAAATTAAGTTCAAGATTCTGACCTAAGGCAAGCATTACATTTTCTCTTCTCTGCTGAGCATAACCAACATACGAAACAGTGATTGTGTAGGGTCCCCCGACTCTTAATCCAACAAGATTATAGTGCCCATCAATTCTTGAAATTGTTCCATAAACCGTTCCACTTGGTTCATGGACAGCGATGACATTAGCACCAGGGAGAGGCTCACCTGTTTGAGTTGTTACAACACCACTTATGCTTGCAGTTGTGATGCCCTGCCCCCAGAGAATGGAAGGGATTAAGATAAATAAAGCTAATAACATCAAATGCCTCATGGGAAGCACCTGTTTTGTTTTAATTGCTGTGTTCAATGGAAATTTAAGCAACCAAATTTAAATTTCAAATAAGAAAATGTTAAAATTTCGTTAAACTTTTCACCTCAAACCAAACATAGCAACCGAAGTTTGAGCAAAATTAACAATCGGGGTGAAATAAACACCAAATAGCAAAGTTGGTATTACAAGTATTAGCATAACAACGAGGTGAGCCGGCGAAAAATTGATAGATTCTTTTCCGGACTCTGGATCCCTAAGAAACATATTTCTTACAACCCGAATATAGTAGTAAAGCGAGACAACACTATTCAAAACTCCAACCACAGCAAGCCATATGACCTTTGCATTAATCAGCGCTGAGAAAAGATAAAGCTTTCCAATAAATCCAAATGTTGGCGGTATCCCCGTCAACGAGACAAGAAAAATTGTGAACACAATGCTAAGAAATGGTGCACGATACCCAAGCCCCTTGTAAACCTCGATGTCCTCACTTCCAGTTTTTTCAGCGACAAGCATAACGCAGTAAAAGGCACCCAAATTCATAAAAAGATAAGCAAGAAAATAAATTAACATCGCAGAGATACCAAGATTTTGCATTACAACGACACCCATCAATATGTATCCAGCATGTGCGATACTTGAATAAGCAAGCATCCTCTTTAAGTTATTTTGCCATATCGCAATTATATTTCCAACCGTCATCGTTAAAGCAGATAAAACAGCAACTATCTCAGTCAATGGTAAACCTTGAATTACTGCCCATGCGCCTTCGATCCCAAGCGTTATTGTTCTATCAATAAAACTAGCCTTTAAAAACCTGACCAACATTGCAAATCCAGCCGCTTTGGAGCTAACAGACAAAAAAGCCGTTACAGTTATCGGTGCACCCTCGTACACATCTGGAGTCCAATAGTGAAATGGCACAGCCGAAATTTTATATCCAAAACCAGCAAGTATCAATACCAAAGAAATCATCAAAACAATCGGGCTGTAACCGCTCGATAAAAACGAAGCATTTATCGCATATATATTTAATTCACCTGTTAACCCATAAACAAGCGAGATTCCATAGATCATCAAACCAGATGATAAAGCTCCATAAATTACATACTTCATTGAAGCTTCGCTTGAACGCTCGGATTCCTTGATATAGCCAGCAAGTATGTAAGAGCTTATGCTTACAAGTTCAAGCGAAAGATACATCATTATCAAATTGACAGAACCAGCCATCAAAAATGCACCAAGCGTCAAACTTAAGATAAAAAAGTAATACTCCCCTATCCTCCTCCTTGCGGATGTCTCCCTAAGTTCATACGACTGTAAAGAAAATATCACAATAACAAAAGCAGAGAGCAAAAACACAAATTTGAAAAATGTTGAATAAGGATCAACAACAAACATTCCCCTGAAAATCTGATAACTTCCACCATATTGCTTAATTGTAAAGAACAAAGTCACAACTAGCCCAGCAAGCGAGACAAAAGCACCGATGTTTTTAAATCTTCTTCCAAATATCAAATCAAGCAAGATTACAAGTGACAATGTCACAGTAAGTGAAACTTCAGGTAAGAAATTTTTCAATGATTGCGTTAATTCTATAATAAACCTTTCTTCCATTTTTTATCTCACCAGATTTTTTATTTTTCAAGGTAAAATTCCCAATTGCATCCCTGCTTGACCCATCTCAGAAACAAATTTAACGAGATGATTAACCGATGTATTCATCAAATTGATCAAAGGACTTGGATAGACGCCAAGGAAGATAACAATAATTGCAAGTGGTACAAGCGTCACAAGCTCACGAGCATTGATATCAGGCAGGTTTTTCCATCTCTCAGGTAGCTGGCCAAAGAAAAGACGCTGAGTCGTCCAAAGAATATATCCCGCAGTTATTATCACACCCGTTGCAGAAAAGATCGCAATCCATTTATAAGTTTGAAAAGCACCAAGAAACACAAATGCTTCACTTATAAACCCACTCAATCCAGGGAGTCCAAGCGCAGCAAAGAAAGCAATTATGACAATTCCAAAATATTTGGGCATTTGATTTGCAAGCCCACCAAATTCATATAACCCACGTGTATGCGCCCTATCATAAAGAACCCCAACTATAAGGAACAACATCGCTGTTATCGTCCCATGGTTAAACATCTGCATAATTGCGCCCGTAACGCCCTGCGTGTTTAAAGCTGCCATCCCAAGCACAACATAACCCATATGGCTTATACTTGAATATGCGATAAGTTTTTTGAAATCTTCCTGCGCCATCGCCGCAAGCGCACCATAAACTATATTGATAAATCCAAGAATAGCCATCGGAAGCGCATACTTTATCATTCCATCTGGGAAGATTGGAAAACTTATCCTTAACATTCCATAAGTTCCCATCTTCAATAATACACCAGCAAGTATGACACTTATCGGGGTAGGTGCTTCTACGTGCGCATCAGGAAGCCATGTATGGAAAGGAACAATTGGAACTTTTATCGCAAACCCAATGAACAATGCAATATAAGCAATATATCTCCATGTTGTGTGCAATCCTGAAAAGATTGAACCAGGCTCATAGTTCTTTGGATCCATCATTGCAAGCATATTAAATGTATGAACCTTCTCACCTGTCACAGGGTCAATTATACTTGTGCTGAAATACAAACCAATCATAACAAGGAGCATCAAAACACTACCCAGTAAAGTGTAAATAAAGAACTTTATCGCCGCATATTCCCTTCTCGGTCCTCCCCAGATCCCAATCAGAAAATACATCGGCAAAAGCATGACTTCCCAAAAGATATAAAACAAGAAGAAATCAAGTGCAACAAATACTCCCATCATTCCTGTATCGAGCAAAAGATAGAGTGCATAATATCCCTTGGTCTTGGGCAATTCCCAAGATGCTATGGCACCGATAAAAGAAATCAAAGCAGTCAAAACTACCATCGGCATGCTCAAACCATCAACGCCAAGGAAGTAATCAATTACGATCCTACCAAACCATGCAACCCCAGAAACATCAATCCAACGATATTTCTCAACAAATTGAAATCCTTCAAGTGTATTAACACCAGCAAGATCATATCGATAATTCAAAAGCAAAACTGCAGCAAGTATGACTTGAAGTCCAGTCGCTACAACTGAAATCCATTTTATCCAAGTTTCTCGGCCCTTTGGGACAAGCAAAACAAATATCATAGCTACAATCGGCAGGAAAACAATCCAAGTCAAAATTCCGATGCCAAGTATTTGCATTTATGCTTCCTTACTTTATTTTTTGTTTTTAAACTTGTTAATTTATCATCCAAGGAAAATGTAAAACAAAACTATCACCGCAAAAACGACATAAATTATGTATGTCTGAACCTTTCCATTCTGCAATAGCCTTGTGATATAACCAAAGAAACCAGTTATATAAGCAAGCAAATTAACAAGCCCGTCAATTATATTCCAATCGAATTTGCCAACTGAGAAAGACCATAACTTTGTCAGATGAGCTGAACCATCAACGATACCATCGATGACTTTGAGATCAAACCATCGAGCAAATTTGGAAATCCCAAGCGTCGCTAAAACAAAAGTATTCTGATAAAGTTCATCAAAATACCACTTGTTCTTCAAGAATGTATAAACTGGCTTTAAAGCATTCGCAACTTTTTCAGCGCTTATCTTACCCCATTGATAAGTTAAAAACGCAAATAAAATACCAAGCCCTGCCATCCCAAGCGATAGCAACATCGCAGGGATATGTGCTTCGTGAAGCGCATGCTCATATTCAGTAACTAAAACACCCTCCTTGGGCAGATTAAACTCAAATTGCTGTTCATGTGGAACAACGCTTTCAGGTTTATGAATATACTTTTCAACCCAAGTTGCGCTCGCATCAAATGGATTCGGTCCAAAGATAAACCAAAGTGATAAAACAGCAAGTATAACAAGTGGAACAACCATAACTTTCGGCGACTCATGTATATGTTCAAAAATGTCCTTTCTCTTTGGCTCGCCATGAAATGTCAATATCAAAAGCCTAAACATGTAAAAAGCAGTTAAACCAGCCACGAAAAATCCAATTAAAGGTATCACCGTATGACCGCTTAATTTCCCAAATGCGAAAGCACCAGCAAGAATTGAATCTTTACTCAAGAACCCAGATGTAAGTGGAATGCCTGATATTGCAAGTGTGTAGATTAAAAATGTGTAGTAAGTTATCGGCATTTTTTTCTTCAGTCCGCCCATGTTCCGTATGTCCTGCGGGTCTGTATGATGGTCATGAATTTTGTGTAAAGCATGATGCATAGCATGTATCACAGAACCAGAACCAAGGAATAAGCCAGCTTTAAACGCAGCATGCGTCACAAGGTGGAAAAATCCAGCAACATAAGCACCACTTCCAAGCGCCATCGTCATATATCCAAGCTGTGAAATCGTTGAATAAGCCAGAACCCTTTTTATATCCGTTTGAGTTATGGCGATTGTCGCAGCGATAAATGCTGTCACAGCACCGATATATGCAATGAATGTCAAAGCATCTGCGCTCATCATCGCATAAGTTCTCGCAGTGAGATAAACACCAGCTGCGACCATTGTTGCTGCATGAATTAAAGCGCTGACTGGGGTTGGACCCTCCATCGCATCTGGCAACCACACATGAAGTGGAAATTGAGCAGATTTACCAATTGCACCGCAAAAAACCAAAATCCCAGCAGCAGTGAGCAATCCTCCTGACAGTTTTCCTTGCTCAATCCCAGCGAAAACTTCACCAAAGTTAAAGGTCTTCAAACTTGCCCATATTATCATTATTCCAACGAAGAAACCAAAATCCCCAACTCTATTTACAATGAAAGCCTTCTTAGCAGCATCTGAAGCCGATTTTTTCTCATACCAATGACCTATCAAAAGATATGATGATACACCAACAAGTTCCCAAAAAACATACATCGTGAAAAAGTTGTTCGTCAAAACAATTCCAAGCATTGAAAATGTGAAAAAGCCAAGATAAGCAAAATAGCGTGAATACCGCACATCATCTTTCATATAACCGATCGAGAAAATATGAACGAGAGAACTTACAACAGTCACAACGACAAGCATCGTGGCTGAAAGATTGTCAATTAAAATCCCAAGCGTTATCTTCATCTCACCCCAATTTTCAACAAATCCAAAATTCACCCATTCAAATTTCCATTCAATCGGATTCGGGAAGTAAAGTATTTTATTGAAGAAAATTATAAACGAAAGAACAAGCGAACCAAGGACAAGCCCAGTTTCAATTACATCACCTTGTCTCGGCAGGCGCTTTCTCCCCCAGAATATCAAAAGAACAAATCCCAAAAATGGCAAAAGTAAAGCAAGAATAGCAAGCAAAATCAGCGTATTTTGATTCATGCTATCTCAATTTTGTTTTATTTTTAAACTCAAACTTTGGCAGTTCAATCATGCCTTTGAAATTCATCGCTTTAAATTGTCAATTTCGTCGATGTTGATGGTAAGAAAGTTTTTATAGATGTTTAAAACAATAGCGATGGCAATTGCTGCTTCGGCAGCAGCGAGAATTATAACGAAAATTGCAGCAAGGTGACCGCTTAAATCCGCAGTGCTATATTTTGAAAAGGCGATGAAATTTATATTTGCAGAATTTAAAATGAGTTCAATCCCCATCAAAACCATGATCGCATTTTTTCTCGTGACCACAGCGTAAATCCCAAGTGAGAAGAGAATTGCACCAACGATCAAAAAATGCTCAAGCCCAACACTTTTAAGCCCAGATAGATTTACCAGCATCTATAGATCCGCTTTTATTTTTTTAACTTTTAACCCTTTCTCTTCTTGCAATTATAACAGCGCCAAGCAAAGCAACAAGCAAAACAACAGATGCAACCTCAAACGGCAGAAGAAAATCAGTCATCAATCTCTCGCCTATTTTCTTCGTCGTTCCATCCCATTGGACATTCAAAATATCAAACCACTTCGTTTTCAAAATTACTCCAAAAAGTGTTCCCATGATCGCACCTGTTACCACAATTGCAGGACCAACATGCAAAGTTTCAGTTTTCACAGGTACATCAAAAACCTTCGTTGTAAGCATAACACCAAAAATTATCAAAACAAGAATTCCACCGACATAAATCAAAACTTGCGTCACCGCAATAAAATCAGCATTAAGCAAAACATATAACCCAGCGACACCAAAAAATGTAAAAAGGAGTGCAAAGGCAGAATAGATGATGTTCCTTGAACTCACAACAACTATCGCTGAACCAACGGTTATAAACGCAAGAACATAAAATGCAACATCAAATAAACTCATTTTATCCAATCTTTTGTTTTTTTAAGATTTTTTCTCAATGTTTTCGGGATTGTTAACTGTAACTTGCTCCGCTGGCTTTGCCTTTTTCATCTTTTGCTCAAGCTCAAATTGTTCAACTTCTTTCTTTTTCAGCTCAGCCTCCTCAGGAGTGAAGTTGCTGAAGTGATAAATCAAGTTATGTCTATTGTATTCTGAAAATTCATAAACATCCGTCATATAGATACATTCCGTCGGACAAGGATAAACACACAAACCACAATAACAACATTTGCTTATATCGATGTCAAACTTCGTGACCCATAACCTTTTCTTATGCCCCGTTGATGTAACACCAAGGTCCTCATTTGGCAACGCTTTAACTGTTTCAATAGTTATGCAATCAACGGGACACGCCATCTCACACTGCCTGCATCCAATGCAATCATCTATGTTAACATAAAGGCGATTCCTTGCTCTATCTGGAAGTTTTAATTTAACATCGGGATATTGAATCGTCACGGCTCTTACAAAGAGATGTTTAAAAGTAAGCTTCAAACCAATAAGAATCGTCCAAATAGCCACAAATATATTTTTAAAGTATTCTCTCATTTTAAAACAAGTTTTATTTTAAAATTGCCCACAAGCCGACCACCATCAAATTTACAAATGAAATCGGAGTTAACACTTTCCATGAAACATACATCAACTGGTCAACCCTTAACCTTGGCAATGTCCATCTCAACATTATTTGCAAAAACACGAAAAATAAACCTTTCGAAACAAACCAGAAAACTCCCCATCCTGGACCTGCCAAAAACTCGCCAAACGGGCTACTCCATCCACCGAAAAACAAAATCGCCGCAATCCCTGAAACAAGAAACATGTTTGCATACTCAGCAAGGTAAAACATGGCAAACTTCATCCCTGTATACTCAGTATGATAACCCGCAACGAGCTCTGACTCAGCTTCAGGGATGTCAAACGGTGTTCTATTAACTTCGGCAAGTGATGCAGTAAAATATATCAAGAAGGTTATCAACATGAACGGTGGATATTTAAAAATGTTCCAACTAAATAATCCTCCCTTCTGGATTTCACATATCTCCTGTAAATTCAATGTTCCAACAGCAACAATGACGGTCAAAATTGATAAAACAGTAGGGATCTCATAGCTTACAATCTGAGCCACGGATCGCATCGCACCAAGCAATGAATACTTATTATTTGATGACCAACCCGCCATCAAAATTCCTATCACAACAAACGAAGTTATAGCAACGATGTAGAAAATTCCAATATTTAAATTCGCTGCAATAAAAGTTGAAGTAAACGGGAGTGCAGCATACGCAGCATACGAACTTGCGAACACAAGTATGGGAGCTAATGTAAAAAGAATTTTATCAGACCTTTCCGGTGTTATATGTTCCTTAGTTAAAAGTTTCAAGAGATCCGCTATCGGTTGCGCCCAACCATGAAAACCACCCGTATACATATACCCAAGTCTATCTTGAACATGTGAAGCAACTTTTATCTCAACCCATAAAATTACAACCGCATAAACCAGTATGAACAGAAGCGGGATGACAGAAGCAATTAACACATTCAAAATTTCAGGCATTTCAAAAGCAAAATTTGTTTTTGAATTTTACCTATCAACCTCACCTAAAACTATATCAACACTTCCAAGTATAGCCACAAGATCCGCAATCATATAACCCCTTGAAATCTCTGGCAAAACGGATAAATTAACAAAGCTTGGTGCCCTTGCCTTAACTCTAAATGGAGATGCAGAGTGACCATCGCTTATGATATAGAACCCAATCTCGCCTCTTGGATTCTCGGTTCTAAAATAGACCTCACCTTGTGGGGGACGAACCTTTTTAGGTATCGCAGAATGAACATCTCCGGGCGGAAGTTGCTCCCACGCTTGCTCTATTATCTTTAGACTTTCTTCCATTTCCCTTACACGCACATAATATCTATCCCAGCAATCTCCAACTGTTCCCATCTTCCCCTCACCAACAGGGATATCAAACTCAAATCTATCATAAACAAGGTAAGGTTCATTCTTTCTCAAATCAAACTTAACACCAGAACCCCTTAGCATTGGACCACTACAACCATAATTTATCGCAACATCAGCAGGCAAAACCCCTACATTCGCAGTCCTATCTATAAAAATTTTGTTAAATGTCAAAAGATCGTTTATCTCTTTCAGTGCCTTTGGGAATGTTTTCAAAAAATCTTTAAGTTTTTTCCCAAATTCAGATGGCAAATCATGGGATACACCACCAACCCAGATATAGTTGTAAAGCAATCTTGCACCACATGTTATTTCAAACAAATCAAGAATTTTTTCCCTTTCCCTGAAACACCACAAAAATGGAGTAAAAGCCCCAAGATCAAGTCCATAAGTACCAATCGCAAGAAGATGGCTCGCTATCCTTTGTAATTCAGCCATTATAACACGAATATATTGAACCCTCTCAGGAACTTCAATACCCAATAATTTTTCAACCGCAAGAACATACGCAAGTTCATTTCCCATTGCTGCTACATAATCCATTCTATCAACATAAGGAATGACTTGTTGATAATTTGTCATCTGCTCGGCGTGTTTTTCAAAACAACGATGAAGATAACCTATATGTGGGATGACATCAACTATTACCTCACCATCAACTACAAGCTCAAGTCTTAAAACCCCGTGAGTTGACGGATGTTGTGGACCCATATTCAAAATCATTGTATCGGTCTTCAAATCCCCCTTAACCGAGCGAGTGGTTATTTCAAAGGTTGCCATTAAATTAACACCTATTGTTTATTTTTGTTCATCTATATTTAATACGGAACTTTCATTCCGTTGTAAAATTCTGGTACTTGGAAATCTTTCCTCAAAGGATAACTACCTTCAGGCCAATCATAAGGCATCAAAATTCTTCTCAAATCTGGATGACCTTCAAAGATAATTCCGAACATATCATACGCCTCCCTTTCATGCCAGTTTGCACTTTTCCAAATGGACTCAACAGATTGAACAACTGGGTTATCAATCGGAACTTTAACCTTTAAAACAAATCTATGCCCATGTTTCATTGAATAAATGTGGTAAACAACTCCAAGCGTCCCGTTGCCATAATCAACACCACTCAAACACATCAAATAATCAAAAGCAAGCTCAGGGTCATCCCGGAGAAACTCACAAACATCCTTTACTCTATCGGCTTTTACCTCAAGATATGGTTCAACAATTGCATCTGCTTTAAACTCAACAATCGCATCTTCAAATTTTGATTTTATCCTTTCGTAAATTTCATTTGCTTGCATCATTGCCTCAATTTTTATTTTTCCTCGACATAAACTGGTGGAAGTTTTTTCTTGACCAAGCTTTCTCTGCGAATTTTTTCCCGAAGCTTTATTATACCCTCAAGCAATGCCTCAGGTCTCGGTGGACAACCCGGAACATATACATCAACAGGAATAACTCTGTCAACTCCTTTCAAAACATGATAACCATGCTCCCAGTATGGACCCCCACAATTTGCACAACTTCCCATAGATATCACATACTTTGGATCCGGCATCTGTTCATATAATCTTTTCACACGAGAAGCCATTTTCAAAGTTACCGTTCCAGCAACTATCATTAAATCCGCCTGCCTTGGGCTTGATCTCGGAATTATTCCAAATCTCATTATATCAAAATGCGAAGCCGAAGCAGCCATCATTTCAATCGCACAACATGCAAGACCAAATTGCATCATCCACAATGAAGATAACCTCGCCCAATTTAATACATCTTCAACACTTGTTATAATTATATTTTCGGTTTCAAATCTTTTATCTAAAAGTCCCATTTTAATTCTCCAAGTTTTAATTTTTATCAACCCTTTTTTAAAGGGCAATGATCACGCCTGAACTTCTTCTATCTCTCTTTTCTCCCTTTCAAATCCCAAATACTTAGGCTTTGGCTTATCCCATTCAAGATCTCCCTTAGCCCAAGCGTAAACATAACCAAGTATCAAGATTAAAAGAAAAACAACCATTTCAATAAATGCGAACAAACCAAGCTCCTTGTAAATCACAGCCCACGGAAATAAAAACACAACCTCAACTTCAAAGATCAAAAATATCAAAGCAACTGTGTAAAATCTAATGTTAAACTTTACCCACGGATTTCCAATTGGTTCTTCTCCACATTCGTAAATCGTGGATTTTTCAGGATTTGGTTTATGGGGACGGATAAGACGATTTGTAATTAAACCTCCAGCAACGAAAATTACACCTATGATTAAAAATAACAGAACTTTCGCAAATTCACTTAGCATAAAATTTCTATCTTTATTTTCGTCAAAGAACTCTTTGCAAATATATTAAAACCAAGGGATAAATTCAAATTATACAATGCAAACACACCGAAATAAAAATTTTCACGGCAATGGCAAATTCTTCTTTTTTATAAACCTCAACCAATCAACATTTCTTTCAAGCAATGGAACCGCAAGAATCCGATTGTTAAACCCAAGAAAGCGAACAACGATCGTGTTTATGTAAGTAACCTCCACAGCTTTTAAGATTTCGGGCTTCACGCTTACACCGTATTCATCAGCAAGCGAAGCAATTAACTTATTTAGAACAACGCCAAAAGTGTCATAGTTTACAACGAAAAGCGTATCCTTTGGCTTTCGTTTGTCAATAAGTTTAAAAATTGAATAACCCTCCTCAGTATAAAGTGGACCATAAACTTCACCTATTTCAAGGGTACCTGCAATTTGACCTATCTCACCGAGTTGATTTGAAAGAACATAGCCAATTATCCCATCATTCTCCCTCGCAATTTCCCTCTTAGAAAACCTCCTCGCAAGTTCCCCCATGTCATATCCAGACTTAACAAGATTCAAAAGCGAATCTGCAAGATCGATATCATTAACAAGTATTTCTTGGATTTTTATCTCCCATATATCACCCGTCGTTGGACGATAACTCTTTAAAAGTTCCTCAGCTGAAATCGAGCGATTAAACTTCAAGGAGTCCAACACCAACTTTTTAACAGCATAAGCAAGATAAGCATCACGCCACATCTCCATATCCTTTAAAACCTCGGGCGATTTATCTAATCCACGCCTATATCCCTCAAAAGCGAGAAACTCTTCATTGATTATTGTCTTTAAAAGACCATTTAAAACACCTGAAACACTTTGCCTATCCGAATGAAGGACGAAACCTTTAAAAGAAAGCTGATCTATCACATAATCAAGCGTTCGATTAAAACTATCTCCCTTCAAGAAATATTGATCAAGGAATCCAGCAAGCCTCGACTTTATATCAAGAAAATCATCCCTTAAAACAGCAAGCGGATAAACCGAAACATTTTCCGCTTTACGAACATACTTTTTCTTCTCAACTATGTTGTTTATCTCTCTATAGAGAAGTTTCAAAAGGTGCGCATCCACTTTTAAAATTTTACCCTTTCCAAATTCATTTACAAACTCAATAAATCTTTGCTTTTCCTTCCGCTCTTGAATTATCTTCCTCACTTGGCTCTTTGCGCTTTCAATTTCATCAGGACTTAAGCCAAACTTTGATGACTTACCCGCAAGCTTTATGATATACCACAGCGAATCCACCTGCACAGGTTGGTAAACTTCGCCAACAGAAAGATAGTCATAAACGATCTTTTCTATGGGCTCGTAAATTTCCCCCCACCTTAATTTTTCAGAATTATTCTTTTGTCCTAATTTCACCATCAAACTATCGAAATCTTCCCCACCTTTCAGTAAATTCCAAAGCGAATCAGCTTTCTCTTTCGTCTCTGCAATTATGTAATGTAGTTCAACTTCAGTATTATACTTCGGCAACGCTTCAAGGATTTCCCTTTCAGACACACTGACTTTGTTTTTTATCTCCTGCTTATAAAGAGCATCAAGCACTAAAAGTTTTTCCGTCTGTTGAATTGCCCTTTGAATTTCTGGATCTTTGTCAAGCCCAAGTTCAAGCCCCTTAAACGCAAGCAATTTTTCAGCGATCATCGAATATAAAAACTCAAGTTTATTCTTATCAACCTGCGTTTTCTTTTCTTTCCCCCGCCATACCGTCAATTCATATCTCTCAATAAAATCTCTCACCGTTATGGCTTTATCCCCGACCTTGGCAATTGTATCATTTTTAATCTCGGATTTAAAAAAGTTCTGCGAAAACCCAATGGTAGTAAGACAGATAAGCAAGGTCAAAGCTATATTTTTCATCTTGGATAATTCCTGTCTAATTTTTTCATCCAAAAGTTAAACAAAGTAATCAAAATCTTCAAACATTTAGTTTCGTATTGATGAAAGTTGGATTTTTTTAGATGCTTGATTAAATTTAGGTTTGATTTTCAAAACAAAATCCACAAAACCACAAAAATGAAAAGGATTGGAGTATTTACAAGTGGTGGTGATGCCCCGGGAATGAATGCATGTATAAGAGCGGTCGTAAGAGCTGGGATTTATTACGGTCTTGAAGTTATCGGAATTGGTCATGGATATCAAGGAATGATAAATGGCGAATTTATACCGTTACAAGCGAGATCTGTGTCAAACATTCTCCAACGCGGTGGGACAATTCTAAAAACCGCAAGATCAGAAGAATTCATGACCAAAGAAGGCAGAGCGAAAGCCGCAAAGAATCTAAAGGAGCAAGGAATAGAAGCGCTTGTTGCAATTGGTGGCGATGGAACCTTCCGTGGCGCTGTCGCACTGTATGAAGAACATGGTATCCCATCGGTTGGAATACCTGCAACGATTGATAATGACTTGTACGGAACTGATTACACGATCGGGTATGATACAGCGGTTAACACAGCACTCGAATCAATTGATAAGATTCGAGACACTGCGGATGCGCATGATAGATTGTTCTATGTTGAGGTGATGGGAAGAACAAGTGGATTCATAGCGGTTGAAGCTGGAATCGGCGGAGGGGCTGAATATATCGCAATACCCGAGGAACAAACAGATTACGAGGAGATACGGAATGTTTTAAAGGGCTTCAGAAAAGATAAAACAAGCAGTATAATAATTGTCGCAGAAGGGGATGAGGAAGGAGGGGCATTCAAAATCGCCAAAAAAGTGAAAGAACTTTATGGATTTGATTACAGAGTTGTTATCCTTGGACATATTCAACGCGGAGGTGCTCCGAGCGCAAGGGATAGAATTCTTGCAAGTAAACTTGGCGTCGCAGCGGTTGAGGCATTGATAAATGGGAAATTTAATGTTATGGTTGGAGAGGTAAAGGGTGAAATTAAACTTACACCTCTTAAAGAAACATTTGGTAGAAAGAAAGAGCCTGATCCGTACCTTTTGAGAATTGCGAAAATTTTATCAATATGATCACAGTTTTATCTCCTTCCTCTCTCTTCCTTCAAAAACCGAAACCTTGCCACCCCCATAAATTTGAATCAATTGATACGCAACTTCAAACCCTTTCCCTACATCATTGGGGTCGTGTGCATCTGATCCAAGGGTAAGCGGAATTTCATACTCTTTAACAATTTCAAGAATCCAAATCGAAGGATAAATTTCCCCAACTTTATGCCTCAATCCAGATGTGTTAATTTCAATACACAACCCACATTCCTTCACAATTTTTAATATCTCCCTTACCAACTCCTCAAAATTTTTATCCGAACGGTGACCAAATTTCTTTATCATGTCAAAATGCCCAACAATATCAAAAATTCCAGAGGATACAAGCTTTTTCACAGTTTTATAATAGCTTTCGTAAACCTCGTTTACATCCCGTCCATCCCATTTCCACGCCTCCCTATGGCTTGCGATATTCCAATCACCAATAAAATGAAGCGAACCAATTACATAGTCAAATTTTCCGTTCAAAACAAACTCTTTGATGAAACCGATTTTCTCTTCTATAAATTCAGCCTCAATCCCAAATTTTATCTTAATTTTATCCCCGAACTCTTCAACAACCGAGTCATACCATTGCTTGTAAGTTTTAAACTCATCAACACTCATCCTATGCTCAGGGTCAAAACCATCAGGCAAAGGCATATGGTCAGAAACCCCTATCTCTTTAAAATTTTTGTTGATCGCACTCAAAACATAATCCCTAATTTCTCCACTTGCATGCCGACAAAGTCTCGTGTGTGTATGATAATCAACCATAGAAAATATCTCTATTTTTTACCAATGTAAGAACTTACAAGTCCAAGCATCTGAGAAGCAAGGTTAACCGAAATGCTCTTCTTTTTGAAAGCTACCCTTATCGTCTCTATCGCCAGCGAAGAATAAAGTGGTAAAATCTCAGGAAACTTATCTTTAAGTTCATTAAGGTGAAGTTCAAGCGTTTCCAAATCACCTCTTTCAATTGGTCCAGTGAGAGCGTTCACAACTCCAAGTTCATCAGCGTTTTTAAGCGATGCCTCCACAAGCGGGATCAAAAATTTGTCGTCGACATTTAAATTTGCTTTCCTTAAAATTTCACCGATCGCATTCAAAAGTGCGATCACATAATTAGATGCGAAGACACAGGCAATGTGATAAAGGACTTTACAAGATTTATCTATTGGAAAAATGTTCGAATCGAAATTGTAAAAAATCCACTTTGTTATGTCGTAAATCTTTTTGCTACCTTCAAGTGTGAATTTTATCTTCTTTATCTCGTCAACTGTATAATCAAAGTGCGAAACTGAATAAATAGGATGTAAAGAGCCGACCTCTGAACCACATCGATGCAAACTATCAAGGACATCACTCGTTAAAACCCCGGATGTGTGATAAACTACGAGATTTTTAAAATTTAAATTTTCAAGTTTGGAAATCTTCTCAGCAACCTCCTTAATCGCTGAATCAGATGTGGTTATAAAAATAACTTCAACTTCAGAAGGTAAATCATGAATTGATTTTGAAGCGACATCAGCCTTTACTCTTTTCAAAAACCTCTCTATTGATTCATCGCTTCTGCTTACCACAGCGATTATCCTATGCCCAAGCACCTGACTAAGAAACTTCGCCATCAAAGTTCCAACTCTCCCAGCACCAACGATAGCTATGTTGAAAGATTTAAGCGCCAACCCAAATTAACCTGCTTTAAATAGAACAGCGGACAGATAGCCAACAACACCTGTCTTATCGCCTGTGACATCCCCTGAATTGCAATAATAAAGAACTTCTGATTTATCTGCCCCAAGTTTTTTAGCTGCACGCATAACTGCGACAGTTGGACCCCCACCACACGCTTCACATATTTGCTGCTCAAGGTCGCTCATAAGCTTTTCCTCATCAAAATTCGCAACATCATCGATCACAATCTTATCAAATTTAATCGCAACTTCATAAGGATAGTAATGAGATAAATCGGTGCTTGCAACGAGAAGGACATTGCGTCCGCCTAAAACCTCACCAAGTATATCCCCAAGGCGAAAACAGTAATCCGCTTTTTGATCACCCATCACAATTGGGACAAGCTTAAAGTGGTTTAATGCTTTTTGAAGAAATGGAAGATGAACCTCAACCGCATGTTCAGTTTTATGACCGTGCGATGAAAACTCGATCAAACCATTTCCCATTCCAACAATTTTTTCAGCGATCTCAAAATCAATCTCAATCTCCCCAAGTGGTGTTTTGTAAGATTTCCCATCGTAAATTGAAATAGCATCAAAATATTCCCTATGGCTCGGTGAAACCACAACGACCGTATCATAATCCTTGCCACGAACGAAAGAATAAGCGATGGCAGCAGTTTGACCTGAATACATATAACCAGCGTGAGGTGCTATTATAGCTTTTATCTCGCCGTTAATTTCTTTATCACCAATTATATCCCTGACCCTTTCAAACATCTTTTCAATTTCCGCATTTAAAATTGATGGAACATCGGGATAAAATAAACCAGCAACCGCTGGAAATCTTACCTTTTCTTTTATCATACACCCTCCCCTGTTTTTTGTTTAAAATCGCTCTCTTTAAAAACAATTGCAGTGAATATGTAAATTTCAGTTTCTTTATCCTTCCAACAATCGGGTGGTAAACCAGCCTTCAAACATGTATGCTCAAGAAATTCTTCCCTTGTTAAGTTATGTTCAATCGCAACTTGTGGCAAAAGCAAGCCACGACGCCAACCTCTTTTTATCATTATCCCATTTTCTCCAACCTTTATCTCATCAACTGATTTAACACGAGTTAAGGGGGATAAAACTGATATTTCAATTTCGATCTTGTCAAGCTCATAAGGTTCGACTGGGGGAAATCGCGGATCCTCGAGCGCAGATTTAGCTGCTACCTCATTAACAGTTTCAGCAAGCGATTTCACCGGCTCAACATAACCGATGCATCCCCTCAAACTGTCGTTAATCGTTATCGTCACGAAAGCTCCACATGGGGTTTTAAGATTTTCGGTCTTCGGTTCAACCTCAGGAAGCCCTTCCCCATTAACAGTGCTTGTAATCGAGTTGCGAGCAATTCGCAAAAGTTCAATTTTTTCTTCATCGGTGAGGTTCACTGCCTTCACACCTCTAAATTATAAACTCATCGAAAGAAAACTAAGAAAAATTACCAAATTTTTCAACTTAACCCTGACAATCCAACTCAATAACCTCCCCCTCAGAAAAATTCTTTGGCTTCAGATATGGTTATTCTATGAAATAGCAGCTGAATTTACTTGAAAACGCATTCAAAATTTTTTCTTTTTCACCGACTTTTTCAAAAAATCCAAAAACAGCTGAACCACTCCCCGACATCAGTGAAAAAACCGCCCCGATTTCGTAAAGTTTTTCTTTTACATCAGCAACAATCGGATGATATCGGAAGACAACATCCTCAAGATCATTTTTGACAAGTTCCCTCAACTTATCTGGTTTATCGATGTTTTCAACGACTATCTTTTTTAAACTTTCCTCCCCATCGTGACTTCTTAAATTTAAATTCCCATAAACCCATGAAGTTGAGACCTTAACATTAGGATAAACGATGACAATTTTATATGGCACTTTAACCTCAATTGGTTCAATGATTTCCCCACGCCCCGTGGCATAAGCTGTGCCCCCCTTGATGAAAAATGGAACATCGGAACCAATTAAACTGCCAAGTTCACTTAGTAAATCATCATCCGCACCGACACCAAATAAAATGTTAAGCCCTTTCAAAACCGCAGCGGAATTACTGCTACCCCCACCAAGCCCAGCTCCAACGGGGATTCTTTTTTTAAGGTAAATCCTTACACCGCTATGAATTCCAAAACTTTCAAAGAAAATTCTCACAGCCTTCAAACAAAGATTTTCAAACCCACGCGGAATCTCATTGGAGTTAGTCTCAAATTCAATTTCATCCGAGATTTCCATTTCAATTTCATCAAAAAGTTTCACCTCATGAAAAACCGTCTCTATATCATGGTAGCCATCCTCACGCTTTCTCCATACCCTCAACCCGATGTTTATCTTGCCTGGTGAAAGAAGTTTTACCCTGTCCATTTTATATCGTCAACATTTTCAATTTTGTTCGCATACCTCGCAAGCACAAACAAAAGATCCGAAAGACGGTTCACAAACGGTATCACATGCTCATTTATCCTCTCTTTCTCGGAAAGCGAAACAAGTCTTCTCTCGGCGCGCCTGCAAACTGTTCGCGCGTGATGCAAAAGCGATGCAAGCAGAGTCCCACCAGGAAGTATGAAATTTTTCAATGGAGAAAGTTCCTTATCAATTTCATCGATCAACTTTTCAATCATCTCAATATCATCCTTTGAAATCCTCTTTACCCTTTCATTTTTAACATCTATCGGCGTTGCAAGATCAGAACCAAGAACGAAGAGAAGATTTTGAATATCGCGAATTATCCCACTGATAAATTCGTTTTTTGAAACAGCCCTTGCAATCCCAAGAATTGAATTAAATTCATCAATTGTTCCATAAGCTTCAACCCTTGCGTCATTTTTTTTAACTCTTCCACCCGCAAAAATGGAAGTTGTTCCATCATCACCTGTCCGTGTGTAAATTTTCATCTACCAATTCAATTAGTTTTATTATTTCAGTTAACTTGTTTGCTTTCTCCAGATATCCGTTGTTCTTATAAGAAAGAGCAAGATTTTCAAACATTCTCTTAACAATTACATCAGCTGTCGCTCGCTTTAAATACTTGCAATTTTGAGAATATCCAAGCTGAGAAATTAATTTTTCACAATCTGCCCTCGACATTATTTTACCGCCGTTAAACGGGTCAACATAAATTTCAAAACCATTTGATTCATACCTCACGACAAAACACCCTGGTAAATCAATGCCATAAACGGGAAGATTTGCCCTCCTTCCAACAAGGATGTAAACCAGGGAAAGCGTTATGGATATCCCCAATCGCCTGTCTATCACACGATTTATAAAGATGTTATCAGGCTCATAATAATTCTCAAAATTTCCCCTGAAGCCTTTTTCAACGAAGAAAAATTTATTCACAGCATCAATAATGTCATCAAAATTTTCCCTTGTATAAATTCTTCTCTTTAATTCAAGAGCCATCAAATCAAGCTTTTCGGAATATTCCTTGAAATTAACATCGGGATACGCAAACTTTGCAACAAGATATGCCCCTCTTTCAATATCCCTTTCAGCATCTTTAAAATATGCGACAACTTCCTCAAGATAACCTCTATATTTTATAACATCCACAATTTCATCAAGCAAATTTTTAAGATTTCCACCAATTGTTTCACGCAAGTTCAAAAGCACAGGAAGTGCCTCTACTCCAGAGTTTATTAACTTTTCATAAGCAGTCTTTGAAATAAAAACATCCTCATCATCAAGAAGCTTAACAAGCGAAATTATGCGTCTTTCGAAGTTCATAGATAATGTTTTGTTAATTCATTTTTTAGATATTCAAATGCCTCGATCGGGGAATCAACAAACTTAAAAAGTTTCAAATCATCTTTATCAATTACACCATGCCCAACCATAGCATCAAAATTAATAATTTTTCTCCAATATTCGCTCCCGTAAATTAAAACAACCATCTTCTTTTTGATTTTTTTCGTCTGAAGAAGCGTTAAAACTTCAAAAAGTTCATCAAGCGTCCCATATCCACCTGGAAATATAATAAGTGCCTTGGCAGGGTAAACAAACCAAAACTTGCGCATGAAGAAATAATGAAACTCAAATATAAGTTCATCTGTGATATATGGATTTGGCTTTTGCTCGTATGGAAGGCTTATGTTAAGTCCTATACTCAAACCTTTAGCCTTATATGCTCCCTTATTTGCAGCCTCCATGATACCAGGTCCCCCACCAGAACAAACTACAAACCGATGTCCATTTGCGTCACCAAGACTTTTCGACCACTCTGTTATCAACCTCGCAAGTTCTACAGCATCCTCATAATATCTTGCCATATAAACATCGATCTCAGCCTTTGCTCTTTCCTCTATTAAACTTTGAGGCACAGGTTTTCCCTTCGACTCTAAATCTTTTATTTTCGCCTCAATCTCCCGAAGATTTGCTTTTGCTTCCTTCATTGGTTTCGTTCTCGCAGAGCCAAAGAAAACTATCGTATCAACAATTTGATATTTTTTAAACCGAGATAATGGCTCAAGATATTCAGCAAGAATTCTCAAGGCTCTCGCATCGGGGCTATTTAAAAATTTTAAATTCTTGTACGCCTTCACAGGCTGTCTGTCCTCGCTTAATAACTTCTCCTCTTTTTCGATCTCCTCTTTTGGCATATCAAATTAAGTTTTTGTTTATAAAATTGATCTTCCACCATCAACTGGGATGACCTGCCCAGTTATGTAATCTCCCTTGGTAGCAAGGAACACAACTATTTCTGTTATATCCGAAGGTTTACCATATCTTTTCAACGGGATCTTATGTTCAGGTATGTGCTTTATTTCGCCAGATTCCTCCCCCGGAATTATTATAGTGCCCGGGGCAATCGCATTCACAGTTATATACGGAGCAAGCGCCTTCGCCATAGCTTTCGTCAACATTATCAAACCCGCCTTCGCAACATTATAGGCTATATGCTCCGTCCAAACTTGCAAACCACCAAGCGAAGCGATGTTTATTATTTTACCCTTCTTCCTCTCAAGCATGAACTTAACAACCTCTCTTGAACATAAAAATTGACCTTTCAAGTTAGTATTAATCACATAATCCCAAAGTTCGTCAGATATCTCCCAAAACTTAACAGGCTTTGGAAAAATCGCTGCGTTATTCACAAGCACATCTATTTGCCCAAACTTTTCAATTGCTTTCTCAACCATCCTCTTCACTTGTGATCCTTTCGTTATATCAGCTTTAATTACAATCGCATCTCTTCCAAGTTCCCTTATCCTGCTCAAAGTTTTCATCGCTTCATCCCTTGATCTATTATAATTTACGACTATATCAAAGCCCGACTCAGCAAGAGCAATGGCGATTTGCCTTCCTAATCTTCTTCCAGAACCAGTTACAAGAGCGACTTTCTTCTCCATTTTTCCGTCACTTTTTCTTTAACCTTAAAATTTTGAAACCAACAAATCAACAATTTTTTCAAGATAAACTTTATCAACCTCATCAAAATTATTTAACTCATAACTATCAATATCAAGCACGCCAAGCACTTCTCCATCTTTAATTATTGGAACAACTATCTCGGATTTTGAATCGGGATCACAATAAATATGTCCCGGAAATTTCTCAACATCAGGAACAATTATAGTTTTCTTCTCCAAAGCAGAAGTCCCACATACGCCCGACCCAATTTTTATCCTCGTGCAGGCAAGTTTACCTTGAAATGGTCCAAGGACAAGCTCATTCCCTTTCATCAAATAAAATCCAACCCATGAAAAAGATGGGAACGCTTGCTTTAATACAGATGTGACATTGGCAAGATTTGCGATTAAATCCGGTTCATCAGCAATTAGCGATTTTATCTGCGGTAAAAGTTCTGAGTATATTTCTTCCTTTGTCTCTCCTTTTATAACTATTTGCTCCATCTTTTAAACGCTCAGATTTATTTTTAATTAAATTGAAAACGGTGGGATGACAATCATCGCAGATGAAACTTCACCATCATATCTAATTTCTACTTTCTCCCCCTGAACAGCATGATTTATTTTAATATAGCCAAGGGCAATCAACCTTTGAAAACCATAAGAATAAACTAAGCTGGTTATCTTGCCAACCGCTTCATCATTAACATATACCTGAGCCCCCTCTCTAACTTTTCCTTTACCCCTATCCCTTTCCATTATAAATCCGACCAATTTCTTCTGCAATTTATTATAAGAGTCAATTCTCGCCAAAACCTCCTGCCCAATATAACATCCCTTTGTAAAACTAACATATTTACCCAAATTCGCCTCAAGTGGATTGTAATCCTGTGTTATCTCTTTTCCATAAGCTGGAAAACCCGCTTCAATTCTCAACATCTCTAAAATTTCACGTCCAATTGGCATTGCACCCCCTGAATATAACAATTTCCACATCTCAACAGAAAGATCATTTTTGAATATCAAATTATATCCTGGAATTAAAAATTCATTCGTTCTTGCTAAAACAACCTCACTATCAAACGCAAAACCACGAACGAAGTTATGAATTGGCATCTTTGATATATCTGTGAAATGTCTATGGTCAACCTTAAAATTAGGCTCAATGATTTCATGAATGTTATGACCATATGCAGAAATAATCGCATAATCGTCGGTCACATCTTCAAGGTTCACATCATCCGTGATGACCAACTTATCAATCCAACTTTTTACCTTTTCTAATGCTTCATAACTTAACAGAGCAAGGACCTCTTGATAATCTTCCCTGGACTCAAAAACATAAATAATCAACAACTCGATCATCTTCCCTTTTTCATCCGTAAGCACCGTGCCAATTCCCATCCCTGGCGAAAGCCCCCTCAAATCATTAGTTGAAATCCTGTTCAAAAAATCAATCGTGTCCTTCCCAAAAATCCGCAATTTTCCAAGATATGTTCTGTCAATTATGACATTCGATGTTTTCGCTGCTTTGTATTCATCCACAGGATTTACATAATGCTTCGGCAATTCCCAATCGGAATAAGAATCAAATTCAGCACCAAGATCAAGATGTATTTCATATAGTGGCGTTCTCTTCACTAAACCTTCATCTTTGAATTTTCTTAAAAAATAGCAATTTTTTGAAACTCTGTCAAGTTTATGAAGCCCCTAAAATTCACTTTAGTTTAATAGTCACCCACCAAAGAAACTGGCTCCAATCGAACCACATGCGTCCAAGGAATAAAACTTTTCTTTCTCTTCTCGATACTTGACTTTTAAATTTTGCTTCATTATATTTGTTAGGAATCCTAACAAAATTCAAAACAAAATTTACGGTGTCATCATGATTAAAAAGGCAATTTTAACGGTCGGCTTATTTGCCATTGCAGTTTTGTTTTTATTCTCAAATATCTCCGGTCAATCCAAGCCCAGTGTTCCATATCCCGAAGGATACAGGAAATGGGCTCATGTTAAATCAATGCTTATCCTGCCAGGACATCCGCTTTACGAAGCATTTGGTGGAATACATCACATATATGCGAACGATAAAGCAATGCGTGGATACAGAACTGGCAAATTTCCCGATGGTTCTGTAATTGTATTTGATCTTCTTGAAGCTAAATCTGAAAACAACACATATGTTGAAGGTGCAAGAAAAGTTGTCGGTGTGATGTATAAAGATTCCAAAAAATTTAAAAATACTGGTGGATGGGGTTTTGAAGCTTTCAAAGGCGATACAAAAGAAAGGGTTGTGAAAAATGCTGAGCAAGATTGTTTCTCATGTCATGCATCACAGGAAGCAACAGATTTTGTTTTTAGCCAGTATAGAAAGTAAATTAACGTAAAACAAAAGGCGGGGCTTTCCTGCCCCGCCTTGTAAAAAGTTAAACAAACTTAAAAATATGGCACCGGTATTTGATCCGATAGAACAAAATGAAAACATTGATTCAAAAATTATTGCAGGGCTCGAAAGAATCTCAAGAGTTTTTAGACTTCTTTTATGGGATATCGCAAAAGATGAAAATTTAAGCCCAATTCAAATTCAATTTTTGATTTTTCTTCTCTACAATAAACCCTCCCGAAGACGCATAACAGATATCGCAAATGAGTTCAACCTCACGAAAGCAACCGTAAGTGATGCAATATCTTCACTTGAAGAAAAAAATTTAATCGAAAAAGATAAAAACACGGAAGATAAGCGAAGCTATGCTATCAAACTCACCCCAAAGGGTAAAAAACTCGCAAAACAGCTTTCCATCTGGGCTGATGTTTTAAAAAACAATCTAAAAAATTTTAATCAGGAAGAGAAAGAAGCAGTTCTTAAATTCATCTTCAAACTAATCGAGTCCCTCTACGAAGCAGGAATAATCACGATACAAAGAATGTGTTTTTCATGCCTTTACTTCCAAAGGGACATTCACCCAAATCCAGAAGCCCCACATCATTGCAACTTTCTTAACAAACCACTTTCTATCGTTGAGCTTCGCCTCGATTGTGAGGACTACGCTCCGATTGAATCAAATTAAACATCTTGCTTCAAAACCAACTTAACAAAAATGTTAAGCTTTCTTCTTCAAAATCACAATATATTCATATCTCATAGTGAGATCTTTTTCACCTTTGACATTAGATGGTGAGTTTTCAATAGGCATTCTCTTATTAGATATTGCCCTTACAATTGTTTTTTGATGTTCAAAACCCTGACTTTCAAAAAAATCCGCAGAAATTTTATCTGTCGGCAGTTCTAATCCTTTTACCTTTCTATTGCCAACGACAAAACAAACAAAACCTTTCTCTCTAACTTTCTTCGCTATGATTTGGATGGATGTGTATAAATCCGCATAAAACGAAAATACCTCCTTTGCTCTCTTTTCATCTTTATCTGCGATCTTTTCTATATATTTATAAAGTAAGTCCGAAGGTAATCCTAAATTAATATCCTTAGGTTTTGCCCCAAGCGATGTTCGATCTACATTCTCCTCTAATCCCAACCATCTTAAGGATAACCTTGAAAATTGACCATAAGCCACTGTAGTTTTTGAATCCCCATAAGGCGGAGAAGTGATTACCAAATCGACGGAATTATCTTCCAATGGAATGCCATCTATTATATTCCTTTCCTCAAGTTTTAGAGAGACTTTGTGCGGTGTGAATTTATTGTAAAAATCTGTAAGTAGCCCGATATTTTTTAGAGACACTTCTCTAAAGGTTTTTACAACATCAGGAGTATCATCGTCTTTTTTTCTTATCAGCTTAAATTCTTCATACCTTGCTTTTGAAACTCTTCTTACAGTTTCTGAAAATACTACTTTAAAGAAATCCCTTACATCACTGTTTTCTATGTTAAATATTACTTGTCGTAGTTTCGACAAATTTTTTATTACATCCTCATCAAACCAATAATAAATATTTGGGAATTCCACGGTTTCAGGTTTCTGCTCTTTAAAGGTTTGCAAGATACACTCTAATGTCTCTAAAAGCGAATTGAATGGTATGGGTGTTGTTCTAACTTTTGAGATTAACACAGCCAATGGATTTATATCATAGCCAACAAAATTTCTTCCGCTAATCAAACATTCGCCAGCAACTACTCCAGAACCCATAAACGGATCTAAAACATTTTCTCCCTCATTAGAAAAATTCTTGATGATTTCCCTCACAACTAAAAAGTGAAACATAGCGGGATAAGGATGTATTCCATAGATTCCAGTGCCTGCTGGAGTATCTTTGAAATCAAAATATTCATCTCTTACTCGCTTAAAAGGCAACCTCTTTACTAACTTATTAACTTCGACATTCTTTCCTTCAGTTTCAAATAGAGCTATTTGTTTCATATTTTTCTCAGCTCCTTAGGTAAATCAGATAATTTTCTAATCCAAGGCATTTTTTTAAAGGCTCTGTTTTTCAATAGTTCATCTCTAACAAATGCGATTAGCCCTTTCTGATTTATTTCGTTAGCTTTGCTTTCTGGCAAATTTTCATCTATTGTTATAAGGTAGATTCTTTGATTTGGTCGAGCTTGCGGAACTTCTTGTTTCCATCTTTCTCTCAATGTTCGTTTACAAGTTAAAAATATTGCTCTATCGGGAGTTTTAGTAGCAATCTCCACAGATGGTATTACTATATCAATCCGTCTTAACTCCTCTCTTGCTTTTCCTTTTGGGATTTCACATTTAATATCTATAAAATTTAAGAGTTTTAAAAGCACTTTTTCAAAAGTTTTACCGCCCCTTGCCTTTCTCATGTTACCTAAAACCTTCTCAAAATTTTGAACCAAAACACCAAATTCTACAAAAATTTCACTTGCCTTTTCTATAAACCTATCCCACCCATCCTGAGCAACAATTTTCTCTAACCTTTCCTTAATCTCTTTCTTTTGTAAACTTATCCAAGATTTTGCAAGTTTCTCTAAAGCCTTTCTCTCATAGTTTCTGAATATCTCTGTTGCCTTTTCATCAAACATTACCAATACTTTTCCAAAATTATTTCTTACAAAAGATTTATTTAACCCCAGATCATCCCATGTCTCGTTGAGAATACGGTTAACAGATGGAATTTCACTTTTTGCTGTTTCAATGAGCTTTTCCATCAAAAATTTTTTCTCCTGTTCACTTACTTTTTATCGTTTGTTAACATCATTTTAACGAAAAACAAGCAAAAAATCAATTGGTTTTAGTAGTTGCGCAACTCTTCTCCAACACTGATTCTTATCTCCTACAGACTAAACTTTCCAAACTTTTAGTTGAACTTTTCAAAATTTTGAGTTAACATTATACAAAGAAAACAAAAAATACCGCTTGACATGAAAAGAGTTAGATTTTTAACCATCGTAATTCTAATCCTAACTATTACAATTTCAGCATCTGCGCAAAAGAAGCTCACACTTGAGGACATTTTTAAAACCTTTAAATTTAGAACCAACACCCTGATAAAGCAATGGTTATCCGACGAAGATGCCTATACCACCCTTAAATATGATTCCCTCTCAAGATCAATGGCAATTTATAAGTATGATTTAAAATCTGGCAAAGAAGAAAAAATTGTTTCTTACGCTGAACTTGACTCCCAAATTCCGAACTTCTCAAAAAATGTAAGCGCTTATTTCTTCTCACCAAATAAAAAATTTATACTTTTCACTGGCAGTCTGCCAGCCCGAAGATTGAAAACCGGTGGGAATTTCTATCTTTACGACATTCAAACAAAAACCCTAAAACAAATAACGAACACTGAGGAACCCCAAGCGATAATAAAATTCTCACCCGACAGCAGGTTTATAAGCTTCGTCAGAAATAATAACATCTTTGTTTATGAAATTTCAACTGGAAATTTTAAACAGCTCACTTTTGATGGTTCTGAGACAATCCTAAATGGACTTTTCGATTGGGTTTATGAAGAGGAATTTAGCATAATTGATGGTTATGAATGGTCCCCCGATGGAAGGCACATTGCTTTCTGGCGTCTCGACCAGTCAAAGGTTCCAGTTTTCAAACTCATTGATTATGAACCAACTTATTTAAATGTGATCGATCAGCGTTATCCCTACGCAGGTTATCCAAATTCAACTGTTAAAATTGGAATCGTTAATGTTCAAACTGGCGACATCAAATATATTGATTTTGGAGATGAAGATATTTACATACCAAGGGTCAATTGGACGAGAAACCCAGATATTTTATCCTACCAGAAACTTAACAGATTACAAAACAAACTTGAACTTATATTTTATAACATCAAAACTGGCGAGCAAAAATTAATTTTAACAGAGGAATCAAACACATGGGTTGATGTTCATGATTATTTGACTTTTCTCAAAGATGGTAGACACTTCATCTGGGCAAGCGAGAGAGACGGATGGCTTCATCTTTACCTTTACAGAATCGATGGGAAATTAATAAATCAAATAACAGAGGGGACATTTGAGATCGACCAACTTTGCTTTGTTGATGAAAAGAATAGAAAAATTTACTATACATCAACTGAGGTCTCACCCCTTGAGAGACATCTTTATGTAATCGATTTCAAGGGCTTAAACAAAAAGAAGTTATCCGTTGAGGCTGGCTGGCACAATGTTGACTTCTCTCCTTCGGGAAGTTTCTACATCGACAATCATTCAACGATAACGAGACCACCGAAGTGGAAACTTTATAGCTATACTGGAAAATTTATCCGAACACTTGTGGACAATCCAGACGATATTCTTGCAGGTTATGATAAAGGAGAAGTCACATTTGAAGTTGTTGAAACAAGCGATGGTGTGAAACTAAATGCATGGATGATAAAACCCGCAAACTTTGATTCAACCCGAAAATATCCTGTGCTTTTCTATGTTTACGGCGGACCTGGAAGTCAAACAGTAAGAAATGCCTTTCTTGGAAACTATGCTTGGTATCAATATCTTGCACAGAATGGATATATAATTTTCAGTGTCGATGGGCGTGGCACAGGAGCGAGAGGAAAATCGTTTAGAGATGTGATTTATAAAAATCTCGGATATTATGAGTCAAAAGATCAAGCTGAAGCAGCGCTCTATCTTATCAAAAAATATAAATTCGTCGACAGCTCAAGGATTGGCATCTGGGGTTGGAGCTACGGTGGATATATGTCAAGTTTAACGCTTTTTAAATTTGGAGATATTTTTAAATTAGCTGTCGCAGTGGCACCCGTGACGACATGGCGATTATACGACACCATCTACACAGAAAGATATATGCAAACCCCTGAACTAAACCCCGAAGGCTATGAGCAAAGCTCGGTATTAAAATATGCAGACACTCTAAAAGGTAAATACCTTGTGATTCATGGCACGACCGATGATAATGTACATTGGCAAAATACGATTCAACTTGTGGATAAACTTCAAAAAGCGGGAAAGCAATTTAATGTGATGTTTTATCCAAATAAGGACCACAGCATTGCGGGAAGAGACACAAGGTATCATCTATTTACCCTGATAACGAACTTCATTCTTGAAAACTTGTGATTAAAATTATTCGCTTTTCATTGCCACTTGTTTTGTTGAAACTGCATATATAAGAATGTTGGAGAAAAGCTGTAATTGTGTAGTATTATCAATTGAAGGGTTATCAAACTTGCTTAAGATTCGCATATAACCTTTATTTGAGAAAACAACGATTATTCTCTTTTGCCAAAAGAGAGCCTCAAGATAGTTGTATTTTTCTTCCCTTTCAAATTCTTTTACTTCGACTATATCATCAGCTCCAAGGGGGAGTTCCTTTATTTTCGCCCAGATTGAATAAACCGGGTGAGAAAGAAAAATTTTCTCGATATAGCTCCCCTCAAATTTTGCTTTTATTTTATCAAGCAAATCCCTTGCACCAATGTTAAATTGACTCGATTTTGAATGATTTAGATCATCAATTAAAATTATGCCCCCATTTCTTATACATGCGGCGAAGTTATCGACCGCAACAGGGGAAAACTGAGGTTTCACCACCCCACCGCTCACAACGACAAGATCTGATTTAGCAACGCTCGGCGACTCAGCCCTTCCACTCTCAAGCGTAACCTTTAACCCCTCTTTTTTATTCAGAAATTCAACAAGATTTTTTAATCCAAGTTCAACTATTTCTTCGCCATCTCCCCCGTACTTAACTTGGAAAATTTTTATTTCCCTATCTTTTATCGTTTTTAAGTCAACCCCATCCCCACCTGCGGCGATAACCTTAGTTGCCTCTGTAACTCTTCGAATTACAGGAACCCGTTTAAAGTAAAAGTTAATATCTATGAAATCGCTCGGCACGTTATTTTCATCATATCCAACTATGAAATTTTTCAAGACAACCTTTATTCGTTCAACTCCTTCTGACAATGGATCAAAGACAACTAACCCCTCCCTGCTGTCACCTTTATACAAAGGTCTCCCATAAGTTAACATCGTTCTTCTCGCTATTCCCATCCTCGCTTCAAAAACATCTTCATCAATTCCCGTCGATCCCTTCCTCGCACGGTAATATTCCTCCAAGCTATGAAACTTACTTGTCTTTGCTTCAAGCCCATAGGCAATAAATCTATCACCCCGGTCACTTAACAAAATCGCATTTTCTGGATCAAAATTTATTTTGGGTGCAGCGTAGTTATATATTGAAACCTTAAAGACAGTAAATCGATTCGGCGTATAACCTAGCTCAGGATCAACCCAATCGCCATAAGTGTAGGGATTCGTAGAGTAAATTCCACCCTTGGATTCTTCGGGAAACTCAAAATTGTTAAGCTGATAATCGCTCATATATTTAATTTCAACTTTAAAAGTGCCTTTATCGAAGACGATGGTCATCGAATCTTTGCCAATGTAGTAGCTCGTATCCCCTGCCGTTTTCATCATCTCTATATCGGGAACGATCTCATATTCAATTTTTTGCGGAGGGAAAAAGAGGAAACGATAAACATTATCACAACCGTTTAAGATGAGAAACAATAAAAAGAGAGGAAGAATCTTTTTCATCTCGTGAGCAAATTTATTTTTCACTGACAAATTCAAATCTAAAATCAATCGATTTAACTTTTTCATTGTCCTTATAAATGTTTACCTCCGGCAAAATGAAGAGCAACCATCGGACCTTTTCAGCTGGCTTCCTGAAAACAACTAATCCCTTTCTAACAACACCAGGATATATTTTTTCATCACGAAGTAAAATATCCTTCAAAAATTTTTTGTTCAATTCAGCTCTCCTTTGGCTCGACAGCAAATACCCTGCGAGAAATGGATCATAAATGGTGTATGGATTTATATATCTCATCGGATATGGAATTGATTCAGTTTGAATTATATCATCAACCTCAAGAGCTCGAAACTGATTTCGCTTATCGTCCAACAAAACACTGGCGGATGGCTTTATTTCTACTTTATCAGAGCGCAAATTCTCAATGGCGACGCTTAAAACAATGTAAGGAATTTTTCCAAAATCATCTTCAAATGGGCTTGGGATATTTTGTGGTGCTATTTGATTTCCGAACACATCGTAATAGTTTCCATATTCTTGGAGATGAATGTATTCATTATATGCTGAAAGAATTTCGGAGTTATCCTCTTGGGCATAATTTATGTATTCATCCTTCAAAATTTTCTCAAAATCCTTTTTATCATATCTCTTGCCCGCAGCTATTTTTCTTATCTCAGCTGGGGTAAGAAACTTGACACTTACTTTGATGCTATCTTTTATAACCGTTGCAAGCGTCTCAGCCACATTATAGTTGCTTACTTCGTATGGTTTAACCTGCTCGTCATAATTTTCACTCAAGAAATAGGCGCATCCCCATAAAAACAGACCAAATGCAAAGGATAAAAATTTAAACTTCATTTTAAATCGCCTCCACAAAAAAGAATTTTTAAGTTTTTAAATGCTTATTGTTGCATCACAACTTTCTCTTTATTCTTTGCAACAATGCCACCAGGTTGATTCATTGCGAAGATAAGTATATTCAAACCCATTTGCAACTGTCTCGTGTTATCAAGCGGTGGAGTTGAATATGGCCAATCTCCCCACGCTTGGGTATAGCCGCGATTTGAAAGGACCACCGCAAGTCTCCCACCAAGCCAAATTCCCTCAAGATAGTTGTAAATTTCACGAGCTGGTCTTCTTGAATCAACCCTTGCAAGATCATCACCAGCCGGCGGACCATCAAAATCTTTCCAAATGTGATAAATTGGATGACTGTTAGGAATCCTCTCCCACACGGCATCATAGCCAAGGGCATCTTGGATCAACTGTTTTACAGATCTGGTAAATGGTCCATAAGCAGATGCAAGCCCATCATCAATGAATAAGAAACCACCGGAGCGAAGATATTTAGCTAAGTTCTCGACCTCGTTTTTTGTGTAAATCACTTCACCATCATAGCCCATCATTATAAGAATTGGAACATCCATAATATTTTTTGAATCGAGACGAATTGAACCCATGAGATTAAGTTGAAGGTTAGGCAGAACCTCCATAGCGTATCTTTGAAGATTCTGTAAAGCAGATGGTCTATAATTCCACATTGGTTCACCATTTGGAGCTGATTTACTGCTCCTATATTGCACTTGATAGACATTTAAAAATCCTCTCCAATCCTCTTTACTTCTGCCACGCTCAAGCCAACCCTCAAATCTGTCCATGAAGTTCGTATAACTTATCAACTCTTCCTGTAAACTTTTTATCGTTCTTCCAGAATGTCTGGTGTCCATTATATCATAGTTTAAACTTGGTCCCGTTAACATAGCAGGAGGACTGTAGGTTCTTTCCACATATTCCCCTGGTCTGGCAAGCGAGGCAAGAGCTGTCCCTCCATGGACAGTGGCAGTTGTCATAGAACGAGCAGACATTCGAGGTTTTTGAGGAGACACAAATCTTTGAATAACGCGTTCAACTATTGTCGGCATCTTCCTGAACTCAATACTTTTCGTCAAACGCGGCGGTTTTTGAATAAACTTTACAGTCGTCGGCGGTCGCTTAATCTCTTTCTTTTCTGGAAGCTTCATATTTAAAATTACAGGAATGCTATGGATAAAAAATGCAACAATTAAAAATTTTAACAACGCCTTACGATTTTCATATATAAACCGCGCTATCTTGTCACTGAGTTCAACTCCAGGTATTTTGTAGTTCGTCTCTCGCATTTTAAATCATTTAACTTGGATTTCCTCTTCTTCTTTCTCCGTGGCTATTGCAAGTTGATCAATTCCACATAACTTTGCAATGTCCATAACTTTCACAACTATACCATGTAGCGTCTTTTTATCAGCTTTGATTATCAAAACCTTGCTTCCAAATATCTCTTTATCCTTGAGCATCTCCTCCTGCAAGTTGTCGAATGTAACTCTCCTTCCATTTAAATCCATCTCTCCATTTGAAGAGATAACTATCGTTAAATCCTTCTCCGGCGGAGCATCAGAAGATGCCGCGGTTGGAAGGTCAACTTTTAAACCACTTTGAACAGCAAACACAGTTGTCACCATGAAAAATATCAAAAGCTGGAAAACACAATCAATCATCGGTGTTAAGTTAATATCAACTGAATAATCACTATTTTTGCTTTTTTTCTTCATTTCTGGTTCATCATTCTTTTTTAACCTTTAAACTTTTAATAACCTCATCCTCAATAGCCCGCGCTTCCTCATCCGAAATATCAAGTTCGATTCTTTTACGCCTCAGATATTCGCCTCCTTCCTCAGTTAAACTTCCATTTCTGTAAACGCTTGCAACGATCGCCCTATAAGACTCTATTCTACCATGTTCATGAAGCAATGTATTGACGAAATGATTTTCAAATGGCTCAAGATGTTTAGTGATTTTTTCAGCCCTTCTTCTCAAAAAGCTATATCCAAGAACAGATGGTATCGCAACAGTTAAACCAGCAGCCGTGGTTAAAAGTGCAACCGATATCCCATGGGCTACAACAGCTGGATCTCCACGTCCACCTTTTGCAAGTTCATCAAAAGACATTATCATTCCAATAATAGTCCCGAAAAGTCCAAGCAATGTTGCAACATTTGCAATTGTAGCAACTATTGGCAAAAACTCTTCAAGATAATCACTCGTCGAATCAACCGCAGTATCCATCAACTCCTGTCGCATATCGTTTATAGAGCGATTCTCTTGGAGTAAAAACTCGTATCTTTTCAAAACCGATAGAAACACAAATGAAAGTGCATTTTTTTTGTTCTCAAAATATTTAACAACCGGTTCAATCTTTTTGTTTGTCCTTAAAATCTCCTCAACTTCTTCCAGCATTTGTGCTATTTTTTTATCCTTCGGGATTTTTAGATATCTGTAAATTCGTTCAATAATTATTCCCATTGAAATTACAGAAAAGATAAAAAGCGGGACCATAATGTATGGTCCACCCTTTATAATTATGTCAACAAGCCAGTTATCCCAAAGCCAGGACCACCACGATTTCTGCTGAATTAAAAGAATCATAAAATCATCGCCCAATTTTGTTTTTCAAAAATTAAAGTTGCTCTTTATCCATTCAAGATGTTCCCTTGCGAAAATAACAGCAGCCCGAGCATTATCATCGCTTGAATTTTCATAATCTCGGATTATTTCTTGATACATCTTCGCCGCCGTTCTCCAATCTCCAAGTTGCTCATAAGCAGCCGCTATATTAACCCGACACCCAACGACGATATCAGAATCTGGATATTTCTGCCATATCTTCGTCAACTCTTCAATCGCCCGACGATAATCCTTGTTGTCAAAATATCTCATCGCCTCTTGATACTCAGCATAAACATTTATAAGTTTTAAATCTTTAATAAGTTGCCTTGCCTCACCTACTTTTTCATGCTCGGGATACAACATCACAAACTCCTCATATGCCTGTTGAGCCTTCTGATAGTCTTTCAAGTTATAATAATAATCCCCGATCGTAAAAAGAGCGATCGGGGCATATTCACTTTTAGGATAGCGTTTTGCAAGTTGTTTAAAAGATTCAACCATTTGCTCGGGTTTTTGAAGCTCATAATAGCACCAACCTTCGCTGTAAAGAGCCATTGGAGCAAGCTCATCGTTTGGGAACATCCTATAAACATTGCTATACTCACGAATTGCCTCCTCATATTTGCCCATGTTATAGTAAGATTCACCAATGTTAAAATAAGCCTCAGGGGTTAACTCATCCTTTGGAAACTCTTTAACAAACCTTCTAAAATACATTGCTGACTTGTCCCAGTATCCAAGTCTAAAATACGAATAGGAAAGGAAGAAAAGAGCATCTTTATAGTTTTGTGAATTTGGGAAAAGTTTTAAGAATCTATCAAAAATCTCAATCGCATTTTCATACTCGCCCTTATCGTAGTAAACTGCCCCAGTTGAGAAGAAGGCATCTTGGATAAATTTTGAATTAGGAAACTTTTCAGCAGCCTTCGAAAGAATACTCAGCGCCTTATTGAATTCACCGAGTTCCCTATGTGAATTAGCAAGCACATAAGTTGCCTTTGAAAAAATTAACTCGTCCGAAACATCGCTTTGAAAAACATCATTTGCAAATCTTATCGCATTTTTATAATCTTTCGCTTCAAAATATGCTTCAGCAAGCACAGCGGTGTATCTAATCTTTTCTGTAAACTCAACCGTTTCACCGACCAACTTTGAAATAAAACTTATCCCCTTCTCAATCTGACCAATTTTAATGTACGAAATCGCCAACTTCTCGTTTACCTGGGGAATAAGTTGAGAAAGATCAGCTATAAATCTCTTGTTCGAGATGCAATTTTCAAAATCAGTTGTTGCTTCCTTATATCGTTCGAGTTGATAGTAAAGCGAGCCACGAGCATAAATTGATTGAAGTTTAAGTATCTCGTTAGCCTTCGGGTCATCTATGACAAGTGTTAACTCATCAATAGCATCCTTGTATTTCCCCTGTCCAATGTAGATATCCGCAAGCGAGAAATGAACTTCAGGAATGAAATAGATGCTGTCTTTTAAAGATTCAGCGGTTCTAAAAATATCCTTGATAAATTTTTCTCCCTCGGCAAATTTGTTTTGTAAACTAAATGATTTTGATACCTTTATAAAAGCAGGCAAGTAAAAACTTGAACCAGGTGTAATTTTAGCGAAAATATCCAATAGGCTATCATATCTTTGGGTATCAAAATAGGTCAAAAGGATATAGTAATAAACCTCATCCTTGTTTAAACCAGCTGGGTTCTCAGCAAGTATTTCATTAAATTCACTTAAAGCGTTTTCATATCGTTTCCACTCATAATATGTTCTCCCAAGTTGAACACATGCTGGCGCATATTGTGGAGAATTTTTGTATTGTGTCTTTATAACAACAAATGAACTCTCCGCCGATGCATACTCTCCCACTGCAAGATGCGAAATCCCCTTGAAAAAGAGCATATCTGGGATGTAATTAGAACCTGGAAATTTTATCAAGAAAGAATCACACTCTGAGATTGTTTCTCTATATTTTTTTGCATTGTAAAGACATATAATTTTTGAATAAGTTGCATCTTCAACAGGAAAATCAATTAAGAACGCAACTTCACCATATGCTTTAATATAAAGGTCATATTCACTTGCTGCCCTATCATAGCGAAGCGAGTCTTGATATGTCTTCGCAATTAAATATTGCATTTTTGCCTGCAATTGCTTATTCTCAAAGCTTCTATCAATTGCCTCCCTATAAATTGAAATTCCAGCTTCAAGCCCTTTCTTCTCAAGCGTATATTGAGCCATTTTTATATATGCGGTTTCAATTAAGCTTGGCAAAAGAGTGTATGTTGCTATAACATTTCGGTATGATTTTATCGCCTCATCAAAGTTATCCATCATTTTATAGCAATCAGCAATCCTTAAATTTGATTTTGCAACAATTTCAAGCGGAGTTTCTTCCCCTTCTCGTCCAGTTATAGCTTCAAAAACTTTTCTTTCCCTTACAGCTTTCAACTCGATTTTTTCAAATTCTTCCCTTTTAAAACTCTCAGGTTTAAATTTATCAACGATATCTTTGAACCAATTTAACGCTATATCGAAGTTTCCCTTGTCATAATAATTTTGACCAATCTGATACATAGAATGTGGCACAAGCTCACCTTTGGGAAATTTTTCAACCAACGCCTTAAAGTAGAAAATTGAACTGTCAAGCATTTTTAATTCTCTAAATGCCCAACCAATCGTATAATATGCCTTCGGAACACGCTCGTCATTTGGAAATCTATCAATTAATTTCTTTGACTCCGCTATTGCTTCCTCAAGTTTACCTTCCGAGTAGTAAATATCAGCAATTTGGTATTGGGCGAGAGCTGAAAGCCAAGGTGAATCATTCCTTTTCTCAGAAACAACTCTAAAGCTTTCTATCGCTTCAGCGTTATTCTTCAACTTCCTTAAAGCATTCCCCTTTTGATAATAAGCTGCTGTTTTCACACTAACTATCAAATCACCGTTGAAAAGCGCAACTTTTACGCTGTCCTCATTTAAGAATTTACTTTCGGTATTTATAATGAAATCATATTGCTTTATCGCTTTTTTAAAGTCACCGCTTGCATAAAAATTTTGTCCTGAGTTAAAGGCTTTCTGGAGCTCAAGCGGTGTCGGAATGAAGTTTGCAATTATAGATGCGGTTAATGTAACGATGATAATTATCTTCCACATGCTGACTCACCTCCATATTAAAAACCTGCTATGACAGTGAAAAATATAGCCGACTCATCACGACTATATCTTTCCTCTCCAGGCTTTACAAATTTTCTCTTTGTAAATTTATAGCCGAAATCAACAACGATTGAATAACCTTTATACGAGCTTTGATTCGTCAGCGAAAAAGCAATTGTGCCTCTATTTTCACTGCCCGTTCCATCTTTTAAGTTCCTTATCCGATACGAAAATATATCTGGCAACCCTATAATGCTCAAACCTTGAAGTCCAAAGTTAAAAACAGAGCGATCAGTCAACTTATACCCAACTCTGAAAATCGGTATCATCTCCTGTGTGTGTTGAATTATATCAGGAACTTTTCTTAACTCTCCACCAACATTAACATATCCAAGCCTTACCTCTTTGACTGTCCTAACTTTAAATTGGGGTTTTACATCAAGACGACCATTAAGGAATCTAAACGTATAATCAATTTTATTAACTAAACCCCACAGCGTTATCCTTCCCTCAAGCTGATCACCAGTATATTTTGCCTCAGGGAGCAAAGCTTTTGCTGGATCGCCAAGTGGGCGCTGAAAATTAAGCTCAAAACGAACTTTGTTTTCAATATTAAGATTTGGTATCTGTGTATATCTTGCTTCAAAATAAAGATTATGGACAAAACTATTTCTATACCTCAATAGATCCTCCGTAAAGACTGGGAAAGGACTCGTTATCGTTATCACACCTTTATACTGATAAACTGGATTTGGAACTTCATCCCTAACTCTCTTCATCACATAATACAAAAGGATTGAACCAAGCCGAGGGTTTGTCGCAGTATAAAATGTTTTAAGATAGAAAACTCGGTTAATTCCACCCCTTGCGATAGCTCTTTCATTTATAAAGCCAACTTGAGAGTTCCAATTTCTCGTTAGACTTATCTTTGTAAAGGCATGATAACCATTTATGTCTGGCTCATAAGGATAATCGGGGTATATATCATTTTCTTGTTCATCAATTATACCATTATTGTTCCAGTCATCACCATAATCAAAGGTTGGCGGATCACTGTAATATGTTAAGAAATCTTCTTGGTAATCGGGGATACCGTTAGCGTTTTGGTCATCGTCAGGTATCCCATCGTTGTTTCTATCTTTCCCAGGAAATATACCCGCATCAGGTCTTCTTATTATGCTTGTTAAACCGATCAATTCATTTGCATTTTGTCTGTAGCCAAGCAAAAATGGATCAGGTGTAGGATTTAATACATCGGTATTCTCAAATGTCGGGTTTGGTGTTGCATTGTAAAAATAAAATCCATCTTCCCATCTATCTCTATCGTCATTATCATCAACAAGTGAAAAATAAGCTCCGCCTGGAATAAAAGAGATTGAGCTCGAAACATCGTAAGCTGTTACACCATAAACATCAGGCGCAAGGTAAGAATAACCCGAACCAGTCCACAGCATGTAGTAACTGTTCTCAAGTGAATAAACATTAAGGGAAGTTGTATAATTCGGTTCAATTTTATATCGTTCAAATCCAAAGGTTAAACGTCCAACCTTTTTGGAAGCTTTGATATAAAATGCGTTCCCTTTTTGTGTAAACCAAGGACCACGCCCCACAGGATATTTTGACCACTCCAAACTTTGAGCAAACTCGCCTTCTATATTAAACCCCTTCCAATTGAACTTGAGGTTTAAACTATATACACTCATTCCTGTCGTTAAAGCGTAATTAAACATCACTATTTGTCTATTCGATGCATCTTTAACATTTCCCTCCGCTCTTTTTATAAGTCTGAAAAATGTCGGCGTTCCAACGGCGATTGAATCATAGTGTGGAATAAACCGCGCACCCGTAGTTTGCTCCCAATCATCAAGACGGTTAACAAAATCATGTGCTGCTTCAATCTTAAAATCATTTGCAACGACAAGTTCAAATTCAACAGATTCAACTTTGGGTGGAATTATATAAGCAAATGTTATATTTCCATCGCTTGGAATTTGCTCCGGATAAACTGGCAAAGCTGATAGCCTCGATCTGAATTTATATCCCGGACCTCCTTGAATTGGTGTATAAGCGGTATAACTTAATGTATCAGCTCCAGCAACCCAAAGCGTTCTATCTATGCTGAAGTTTCTGAAGACATAATATTGAATTGGCGCACCAAGAACAGTTTCCTGCGGAGATGGAACTTTACCATTTATATTTTTGGTTGAAACTCTCACACCGTTAATCTTAACAACCGGCTCTGAATAAATTATTGGACCTGAGCCATCCCTAGGGGAATCATCACTTATTCTGACAAAAATGATCCTCGGAACACCGTTTGGCGGAACCCCTTTGAACGGAACATCTCGAGCGTTAACATCCATTCGCCTTGTGTGTTGATTTACATAAGTTGCACCGATCGTCAAAACATCACCAATATCTGTTTCAAAATGACCTCCGAAAAGATATTGAGCCCAGTTTCGTGTCCTTTGAATGCCATCTATCAAAAGCGGTGAATCAAACCTAAATCTAACAGGATCACTAACTCTTGAAAAAACAACCGTACCTCTATGTTTTGTTGTAGCCCCGTCCCATCTAACACCATTAAACCTTGCCTTATCAAATGTAAGCGATGTGAATTTCGTTCTTATGGCATCTCCAATTATCAATCTTGTTTGAAAATCCCCATAATTATCACTGGCGATCACAAGATTTTGAAAATATTGATAATAAAACCTTGACTTCGTCAAGCTGCTGAACCCACCCAACTCTTGCCCTACAAGCTGCCTCTGATTTTCAAGCAACTCAAAAATTAAACTTCCATCTATGAGAAAATTCCCAAAGTTATCATAAAACCTCTTTCTCAAAAACGATATACTGTAGTTTTCATAATTTCTCCCCGAGTAATTAAGATAACCTTCTTTATCCCTTGCTATAAATTGAGCATTTAAAGTTTCAATTCCGATTGTTAAAACCACAAAAAACAGGATAAACACTCTCATAGCAATTAGAATCATTTTTTGTTAGAAATTAAACTCAATGCTGAACTTATGGCTTCCACCTGCATCAGATATCTCAAACTGATAAACATAAACATAATCAATCTTGAATTTCCAATATCTTATCCCAAATCCAGAATTCAAACTCGATTGTCTACCGCCTTCTACGATAGCTCCCCCTGAACCTCTCAAGATAAATTCAAAACGATCTTTCAAAAACTCAGAAGAAAAAGCTAAAATTTCCACTCCAATGTCAGCCTTTATATCACCCTCCGATTTTGAAATTCCCAACCCTATCAGATAATTGTAAGAATTCGAAACATATACAACACCACCCGAAATTTCAAGTGGCAACTTTGCATCATTCGACTTATTCACTGCTATGCTTGGTTGTGTTATATTCTTTAGTACCATCCCAAATCTCAAATCAGAACCATTGATAAAATCCCGCCATACAAAAATAGCTCCAGCATCAAATGTGAAATTAAAATATGAATAATTTGATTCTCCAACTGGTGCAACTGCAGACCATCTTAAAAATTTCAGATTCCCACCCACCGATAAACCTTTAAACCCACTTGCTACTGAAAGAACAACTTGGTTTTCACTCCACATCCCGATTTTAAAATGAGAAATTCCCACACCAAAATCGAAAATTGAAAAGCCGGGTAAGACGCCAGATAAAGTTAAGTAGTGAAGCTTTTCATCTTGAATAAAAGGATAAAGTCGTGAATATGTCGTTGCTAAACCAAATTTTTTTATTTGCGTCATTCCAGCAGGGTTATAAAACATAGCATATGGATTATTTGCAATGGCAACATAACTTAACCCAAGAGATACAGCTCGAGCCCCATTTCCAAGGTCTTTAAAGGCGCCAGCAAACCCAAAATTAAATCCAAATACAATCACAACTGTCAGAAAAGCAATTTTCTTCATTAGAATGAAAAATTATTTTTCAATAAACAACAGTTATAGTTTTAAAAATTGACTCAGCCCCAGCGTCAGCATTTATCATAACCCTCAAAAGGTAAACACCAGGTCTGACAAGCTTCCCATTATCATCCCTACCATCCCATAAAAACGAATTAGAAGAAATATAAGCAAATGCTTTACTTGGACCATCAAAAACTGTTTTGATAAGCTTACCTGTCAAATCAAAAATTTGAATTTTTAAATTTCTCTCAATGTTAAGATTGGAAAGGAAAAAACTTATTTGAGTTTGGTCGTTTAACCCATCTCCATTTGGAGAAAACGGGTTCGGATTTACTTGCAAGTCAACTATTAACTTTTCAGAAACCCCAGTTGTTAAAACAGTCCAACTGCTCAAATCTCCCCTTTTATACACATTAACAAACTGTGGATTTAAAGGTGTGATTTTGCTTATAGCAACTGTTGGAAACTCATTGACATCAAGATAAAGTGTTAAACTTAGCTTAACAGTTATCCGTGAATTCGAATTTATCGACTGATTAAAAGCTACCTTGATATATTCAGGGGTTGATACCAGTGAATAGGCAACTGGAGCTCCATTGAGTAAAACAGATTCAACATTAGCTGGGGATGGCGTAAATATCAACAAAGTATCAATACCAAGCGAATTTTCATCAACTTCAATATTAAAATCGCAAGATATCTCGGTTCGCTTTAAAATTGGAACAACAGGTGGATTGACTTCAAAAGCGATGTTTCGAGCAACGAGTTTTTTATCATAGAATATCGTAAGCTTTTTCAAAACTGGCGTCTCCGTGCTTGATGTGGATAAATTTGCCTTAAATTGAATATAACGCCTTGGCTCATCAACTTTTAAAATCTCGGTTTGAGAAATCTCTGGTGACCACTGACTCCATGCACCATTAATCCCTGGCGTAGCCCCCGTACGAAATTGAAAAGTTACATTGGTACCCTCGGGCAACTCAGCATCCCATTCAGCCCAACCCCAGTTCACCGTTTGACCCACATCAATGACCTTAGAGTAATACTCTCCATATGATAAATATCCAACACCATAGATCTCTATCTCACATACAACGGTCGAGCTAAACCTATCAATAACATCAAAAACGATCTTTACAAATCGTGCAATAATAGGGTCAAAAATATCAATCGTTTTTACATCAAGATTATCCGTTTTTTGCAAAACCCTCGTCAATTGAATCGAATCAGTCCCTGCGTAAATTGTATAAGCCCTTGGTCTAAGGGATTGATTTAGACCAAAAGTTACAATCACAACTTTGTTGATTTTTCTAAGTGCGAGTAAATCAATGAGAATATAACTTCCATCACCCCCGGGCCTAATCTGGCAAAATGTCCTGGTATCCCCATCAATTACTTTCATTGGATTTCCTGTAACGGTATCTCGGTCCCCTGTTTGGGTTTTGGGCTCACCGGTTCCGTAGTAAGTTATTGTCGCCCTTCTATTCTTGGCAAGATTTTCCTGTTCGCTTGTTTTCAAAATCAAATAACCTGACGAATTACCAACATTAACCCCCTGGCTAAGTGTTGTGTCAATAAAAGTAGCAAAATTTGAAATAACTATGGTATCTGGGGGAGTCTGAGATTTAGCACTGACAATAGAAATGATTAGCAGAGCGAACAAAAGTTTCAATCTGTGCATGATGCTTTAAGAAGCGATATTTTTAATTTCAGTAGTCTAATTTATCAAATTTTTACTTATCAAGTCAAGGAAATTGAAGGAATTAATCGGTGGGCGATAAACTTAGCTTTTATCACCTATTAGTCTTACTCAAATTTTTTATAACCTTACTTAAACCCTTTGAGTAAACCACATACCACAGGTTCTCTTCCGTGAGATATTCATTAACATCAAAAATAACGGGATGGAGAATTTTTTTAAATTTCATATAGTAAATCTCCTTACCTTGACTTCGCCATTTCTGTTCGTATTTTGTCGGATAATATCCTGGATTTTCTGTGGTGAAACCATTTGGATATACACTTTCAAAAAAACCGGAATCAAGAACCGACTCGATCACGAAATCTCTAAATTCAGGATGATCCGTCGTCACCGAAATTAGACCTCCATCTTTAAGCCGTTTGGCAAGCAAACAATTAAATCCAAACTTAAGTAATCTTCTTTTTTTATGCTTTTTCTTAAACCAAGGATCTGGGAAATTAAAATATATATGGTCAAAGAGCCTATCCCGAAACAGTATCAAAAGTAATAACTTCGCATCCCCGACAAACAATCTCACATTGTCAATCCCGGCGTTTCTAATTTTTTTATCAGCTTTTTTCGCGAAGAAGTTCACAAGTTCAATTCCAACGAAGTTCTTACCTGGGTTATCTCTGGCTATTTGAAGGAGAAAAATTCCATTACCAAATCCAATCTCAAGTTCAGTTTCGGAATTTCGGTTAAAAATAGATTCTAAATCAATCGGATAATTAAGACTGCGCCAATCGACGATGAATTCATTCATTTCTACCAGTGATATTATTTAGTCAAAAATTGTCTGGCAATTTCATATTTTACAACAATTTTCGAATTCTAATGCTGTTCTTGTTGGTCTCATATATATTAAAAATTTTATACACAAAATCTTTACTCGCAAAATTAAATATGCGTTTATCAATCACATCGGAAGATGTAGCTCACATTTTCTCATCCCTCTTATCGCATTGCATATAAAAATTTCGTCCGCATTAAGCAAGTCATCTAAATACAAAATTTCTTCCAAAGCATCTTTATTTGTTTCAAGAATATATTGCCGATAAACTCCGTTTAACAAACCACATTCAACAGGCGGTGTAAGGAGCTTAGCACCTTTTCTTATAAAAACATTACTAATTGCGCCTTCTGTAATTTGGTTTTTCTCATTCATGAAAATAATGTCAGCATAACCCTCGCTTAAAGCCTTTTTATATAGTTTATCGTAAATTTCTCTTTTTGTCGTCTTATGATAAAGAAATATATCATTAGAATTTGTCTTAACATCAGAAATTGTAATAATTAGCTTTTCATTTTGATTCTCGTCCACGGGAAACTTTTCAATTTTTATTTCGCCAAATAGGTTTAAACTTACTCTAATTTTATACTTCCTTCCCCTTTCAAGACAGGCTTCAAATTCTCTTAACATCTCGACTAATTTGTTTAAGTCAAATTGAAAATCAAAATATTTTGCTGAGCTTGACATTCTTTTTATATGCTTTCCGAGTAATCTATATTCTTCATCCCACAAAATTGATTCAATTATTTCAAAAGTTTCAAGCGGTTCGGTTAAGAATTTTGCTTTCAATTGGCATTCTTTGTATTCGCTTTCTGGGTCAGAATCATAAACTATTCCGCTTCCGCTACCCATTTCGCCATGATTTCCCCTAATCACAATTGTTCTGATTGGAACATTAAACACCGCTTCTCTAAAAGCGCCTTTTGGAGCAAAATACCCGATCGCACCAGTATAAACACCCCTTGGTTCCAGCTCGAGCTCGCTGATTATTTCCATGGTTCTAATTTTAGGCGCACCAGTCACAGAACCGCTTGGAAAAATTGCCTCAAAAATTTCATAATATGTTAAATTATCCCGAAGCTCGCCTTCAATTGTTGAAGTCATCTGAAATAAAGTTTGGTATTTTTCAACTTCAAAAAGTTTGTTAACTTTTACACTTCCAATTTTTGAGATTTTGCCAAGATCATTTCTTAACAAGTCAACAATCATTAAATTTTCGGCTCTATTTTTCTCATCGTTTCTTAACCATTCACTCAACTTATTGTCCTCATCAAGAGTTTTTCCCCTTTTAACGGTTCCTTTCATTGGTTTTGTTATAATTTTATCACCCTTTATTCTAAAAAATAATTCTGGGGCAAATGATAAAATAGATATTTCATCGGTTTGTATAAGTGCGCCGTACGGGACTTTTTGTTTTTCTCTCAAAAATTTATATAGCGAAATTATAGAACCTTTTTCAGATGGATCTTTTGAAACAAAGTTAAAAATAAATTTTCCAGTAAAGTTAACCTGATATGTATCACCGGAAATTATATACTTTTTGATAGACTTAATTTTCTCAAAATAAATTTCTTCCGGGATATTAAATTTTATGTCAGTAATTTCAAGATTCGAATTGTTAATTTCCTGATGGCTTTCAATGAAATACTCATTTTCAATTTGCATAAGTCTATGGTCAAAAACAACAACTTTATCATACACACCCAACCAAGCCAATGGATAATCTAAGGCTTTTGCTAAGTATGGTTTTTGAATAAAATGATACCCACATTCATACGCAAAGTATCCAGCGATATAAAATGATTTTTTAAGGTAGGTTTCTATATCTTCGAAAAGCTTTGGAATTTCATGGATTGAATTAGCTGTTAAAATTTTAACGGGTTGAACGAATAAAAATGATTTAAAATTTTCAGGGTCACATTTTATAGTTTCAAGAAGGACAAAATTGGTTTCTTTTGCTAAATTATTTAAATATTTTTCAGGAAGTTTTGAGTATAACAACGTTTTAGCAGCAAACCATTTGTTTTAAAAATTAATTAACCTACCGCTAGTTACATCACTACACAAAGGCACTTTTTACAAAATGTTATCTAGATAAGATAAAAAATCACTATATCCGCTGCAAAACACGGATTTTTTCACTAGAAAAATTTATTGATAAACGCATAATAGAATTAACAATATTGAAGCCTTAGAAAGGATTTAGAAACTTAACAAAAGAACTCAAGAATTCTTCTTCTGATCTAACTCTATTACTCTTATCACGAGCAGGCTTATAAAGTTCTTTGTTTCTAATTCTAATGCTGTTCTTGTTGGTCTCAAAATTTAGATATCGCATTTATCAATAATAAATTCACCTTAAAAATCCAAATTGAAGAGAGCTACGAGATGTTGGAGCGAGGATTTTGGTTATTTGGGAATAGTTACAGGGGGGCTTGTAAACAACTGGGTATGATTGACACTCATAGAAACTTCGTGGAGATAACTTAAATTTAAATGCCGCCTTCTCTCTTATTTTCATTTTAATCGTATTATTAAATTCTCACTCGATCATCTCTCCCAAAATGGAATACTTTTACTTAATTGTGGTTTTCAGAACCTAGAGGTTTACAAGCTATATCCAATCTATTTCCTTTCGCACATCTTTTACACCACTATTATCAGAAACAACTTTAATGAAAATTTCCTCAAGCGTTGCATATGTCTCTTTGCTTATTTCATCCTTAATCCTCTTTTGAATATTTTCCGTCCTGTCTTGAAAAACTATCCTCCCCTTGTTTATTATCGCAACTTCATCACAAAATCTCTCAACCATATCAAGATAATGTGAACTAATCAACACACTTGCACCTCTATTTACCATCGACCTCAATATGTCTTTTACTAACTTGCTTGACATAGGGTCAAGACCCTCCAACGGCTCATCAAGGATCAAAAGTTTTGGATTGTGAATTATCGCTGCCATAATTGATACCTTCTTCTTCATCCCAGCTGAGTATTTCTCTATCAGCTCATCGCTTTTTTCCTCAAGTTCAAAAAGTTTAAGTAAATTGTTTACTCGCCTTCTCGTTTCATCCCTCGGAATATCAAACATAGAACCAACAAATTCTAAATACTCCCTCCCTGTAAGCTTCTCAAAATAAACCGGCTTTTCAAGAACAAATCCAATAAAACGCTTATATTCATAATCACTCTCCCTAATTTTATTGCCAAATATATAAATCTCTCCGCAATCCTTTTTCACAAGTCCAGCAAGTATATTGATTGTCGTCGTCTTCCCCGCACCATTTGGACCTACAAGACCTAAAATTGTCCCCTCTCTCAAAAATAAATTTAATGAATCAAGAGCACGAACCCCGTTTGAGTATGTCTTGCTCAAATCTTTAATCTCTAATATATTCATACCACTTATTGTTGTGTTTTTTATCTCTAACTATGAAATAGATATTCTATATTTCGCTCTAATAGTTTGCTCCAGTAACGGAGCAATAAATAATATGCAATAAATAAAAATGTCACTAAACAGAATCCAACAATGATACTGGCTTGAGTTAATATGATGAATAAAATGCTTATCAATATCTCCAGGATAAATACTACAAAAAGGATTACCGGCGATGTAGCTGATAGTTTTATAAATTTAAGTGAAGCAAAATTTAGTAGGATAATTGTTAAAATTGATAAAAAAAGTGAATATAACATACTGAAAACCAAAACATAAGAGCTCGGTTTGAAGTATAGATATCCACAAAAAATACTAATTAAATTTACACTTACTAAAATAATCAAAATTGATATATTTTTAGAAACGATATAAGGATATATAATGTTAGGGAATTGAATTAAGTTAACAAAGCGTATCCCCATAGTTGTATAAAGCTTTCCGCCAATAAGGGAGCCAAACATGTATGTTATAATAAAAATGAAAGAAACAAATGCCATACTTACGATTTTCATGTTCATTGTATCTAAATTTAAAATTGAAATGGGTAATAAAAAGAACAATGGGATAAATAGCATTACAAATAAAATCTTTTCACTACGCTGCATCAACTTTGCATCTGTAAATATCAAATTTAAATAGCGCTTACCTTGAAATGCTTCTGCAATCTTAGTAAAGGTAGAAATTTGGTGCTTATCAAAATGTGGTTGAATTTTAATTTTTAAAGTAAATTTAGAAGATAATTTTTTCTTCACATTGACTAATCCTGTGTAATATATATTTTGAGAGATTAAACTAACAGGAAAAACTAAACTAATAAAAAGTAACAAAGAAGCTAGACCCAGCAAGACATCCTTAATTTTAAAACTAATTAATGATACCAAGCTATCTCTAAACACAGAAACAGGTAAGAGGAATTCAATAAAATTAAATTCATTTTTATACACTAGCGGAGCCGTTAAAATAATAAAAATAAAAGTGGAAAAAGTAATTGTTAAAAGTAGCCCTAACTTTTTAACAGCCGTTCTCAAAATTAACATTAAAAGGAAGAAAAGCAAGGAAATTGCAAAATAACCAACTAGGAATACGCAAATAGTTAATGCAACAACACCCACATTTGAATTTAAATAAAAAATAGTAATTACCATACCTATTAGTGGCAAAACGTATAACCATAGTCTCTCACTTAAAACAAACATGAAAAACCTAATGGTAAATTTTTTGGTCCAACTGAAAGGGAAAAGCACAAATGCGGCTACATCGAAAAATGAATTAGATACCGTCGCTTGCCTGAATATAAAAAATATTTCCATGGTAAATAGGAACCAAATAAATGTATTCAATAAATCCGTAGGTTTCCCCCGAGCTATCATCGGGATGGTGATTAGAACTGTCAGAAATAAACCAGCAACAAGATAGTAAATGTAAATAATTTTTCTATCAAGGAAATTTATTTTCCCAAGCCAAAGTATTTTGAACATATTTTTTAAATCAAATGTATATTAGAAGCACTGACTACCAATTTGGAGTCCAGCCGCAAATCCAGCAGAAATACACATCGCACCACATTCGTCCACATTGGTACTCATTTTTGTCCAACCTATAAGGGCAAGTCGAAGCAATAAATACGATAATGGAAAACATGCTTCACCTTTTTCTATTATATATAAAGGCAAATAACCACCCTTAAATCCCTACCACTCTTGCTAATTTGGTTCTTGTATTTGTCAATAGAGCTATAACTCTAGAGCCATAGATCTACTTTTATTTTAAAAATTTCATTTTTGATTTTCGAATTTTTCGCAATTTTTACTAAACCAAATCCTTAAAATTTACTTATTTTAAAGAGAAAGTGCGCAATTTTGCAAAGTTAAATATGCATTTATCAATTTACTTTTAATCCAACGCCATACTCAAAAACAAGTTTCATTCCAAAATAAGCCGTTCTGAAAACAAGTAATAAACCGATCAAGTATAATCCAAGTAGAATTGATAAAAGTCGAGAAGATGAACTTTTAAATTTCAAAAAAATGTAAAGTTTAAACATAAAAATCACAGCAGATATGACCAAAAATAAATTCGCACTATCCTGATGTGAGATAAGTATCTCCTCAGCTTCTTTTGAAAAACTTAAATTTTGGGCCTCAACATTTCCCGTTTGAACAGCAACGATTGAGAACAAAAGAGAGAAAAACAAAAGGAGAAATGCGAAATTTTTAAATTTACCCTTCGATGTAAATTCAATTATCTCAAATATGAAAGCAATTGTAAAAAGTCCGATCGGGAAGTGAACAAATATCGGATGCAATTTCATATCGCTCCAACTTTTATTCATCATCCAGGTGGCCACATCATGATTCTTCCACCCAAAAGATGCAGGTGAACATGATAAATGCTTTGCCCAGCTTCGCGATTACAATTGAAGACAAGCCTAAAACCACGATTGTGAATATTAAACTTTTTCGCTACCTCATTCGCAACAAGGATTAGCTTTCCCATCAACTCTGCATCTTCAGGTTTAATGTCAAGGAGCGTTGGGTAATGTTTTCTCGGGACGACAAGTATGTGAACTGGAGCCTGTGGATTGATATCCTTAAAAGCAACTATTTCGTCATCCTCATAAACAAAATCCGCCGGCATTCTTTTCGCGATGATTTCGCAAAATATACATTCATTCATCAGCAAGTATCCTTTTGTTTTTTAAGATATCAATTTATATGTGATGTACTTCCGCGCCGATATCCAGCTACCCACAAAGCCAAGAACCAAACCAAGTAAAACTAAAGCAGGGAAAAATAAATCAGGTATATTCACACTGCTTACAACATCATCTGGAAATTGCGGTATCACAACTCTGAGCATCGTGTAAATTATCATCGCCGACAAAATCCCGGCAATCAACCCTTGTAAAAGACCTTGAATCAAGAAAGGAAGCATTATGAACCCGCGAGTTGCCCCAACAAGCTGCATTATTTTTATTAATTTTCTTTTCGCATATATGCTCAATCTTATCGTGTTAACTATCAAAAGAATTGAGATCAAGCTTAACAAAATTCCACCTCCAAGAAACGCCCACGACAAAATTTGAAAACGTCTTTCAATTATCCTAAGCAATAATCTCCTGTACTTAACATCTTCAAAATCTGGGATCTTTCTTAACTTTCCAACCACACTTTCAACCCCGCGCGAGGTCCTAAACCCCTCCTTTAACTTTATCTTGAACGACGCTGGAAGTGGATTGAAATCAAGAACACTGAAAATATCCTCCCCAAACTCCTTCTCAAATATCTTCGCTGCTTCCTCTTTTGATATATAAATCACATCTTCAACTTCATCAAACGACTTAACAATTTTTTTCAACGAATCTATTTGCTCTTTTGTCCGTCCATCCTTTATAAAGACCTCAATTTCAATCTTTTCCTTTATCATCTTGATTAAACGATTTACATTATATCCAACAATTACAAATGTGCCCATCGAAAGCAAAGAAACAAAAAGCACAAAAATTGAAGCAAAAGCTGATAGCCTCGATCTTTTAAAGCCAGACATTGCTTCTTTAAAAGCATATCTAAATCTCATTCAACTTCCCTCCCTTTCTCATAAGTCCCGAGAAACTTATAATACTGCGTCATTTTTTTCAATTCACTTATCGCATCAGCACAAATTTCATCTTCAATGCTTCCCTCAAAATCAAGATAAAACATATATCTCCAAGGTTGCCCAATTATTGGCCTCGATTCAATTTTCAAAAGGTTAATGTACCTATAAGCAAAGACGCCAAGCGCTGAAAAAAGAGCGCCTGGTATATTTTTCGTTGTGAAGATAATCGATGTTTTAGGATTTTTGCGCGCTATGATTTTTCTTTTTGACAAAATTAAAAACCTTGTGAAATTTTTTTCATGATTTTCTATGCCCGATTTTAAAGTTTTCAAGCCATAATATTTGCCCGCTTGCTTGCCGGCGATGGCTGCTCCGTCAAGTATTTTTTTCTCTTTTATCATTTTCGCAGAGCCAGCTGTATCATAAGTTGGAATTATTTCAACACCTTTCAACTTCTTAAGAAAATCCTCACATTGAGCTAACGCTTGCGGGTGTGAATAAATTTTTTTAACATCGCTCATTCTCACACCGTAATTTGCAAGCAGATAATGTTTTATCCTTAACTTTACTTCACCAACTATATAAACATTATGCCTCTGAAGCAAATCATAATTTTGATGTATGCTACCGTACAACGAATTTTCAATTGGTATAACTCCATAATCAACATCACCTTTCTTCACACTTTTGAAAACTTCCTCAAAAGAGTGAAGAGCGATGGGTATCATCCTATCGCCGAAAAACGCATACCCAGCCTGTTCGCTAAAAGCTCCTCTTTCCCCTTGAAATGCAACCTTTACTTTCAATCTAATCTCATCCCTTTATTTAGTAATTTGATTCATCACGCCAAAAAACAATTAACCATGGCTCAGATGGACTGCTACGCTGCAATATAAAATTTGCTTTTCCATCAACCTTAACTATATCACCAGGATTGAATGTGACGGTCAAATTAAAACTTCTCACAACATTCCTATAAAGCGAATCCCCGGAATCAACAATTATATTATTCCATATAAGATCAAGATTCTGGGTATTCCTGAAAAGTCCATAAGTCGCTCTCATCTCATCAACCTTTCCCCATGAGATATCTTGTCCCTTATCATAATCACGATAAACAAAGACAAAATTTTCATCAAGCAACTTGCTATAAACGGAAGTATCCTTAAGCACATAAGCATATTTAAAATTTTGAAAAACACCCTCAATGGTCCTTTGATCGCCAAGCAATACTGATTCCTCACCACTTGTATCAAGCCCTGGTGCAAAAGGATTAACGCAAGAAAGAGTTAAAACCGAAAGTGTAAAATAAAAAAATCGCATAATCAATAGCTAAACTTTGCTTTTAACTCACTCCAACTAAATTCGTTTTGAATTTTTATATCAATCCACTTGTAAATCACCCAATTCCCGTTTTTATCCGATACAAGATAAAACTGCAGATTTCCTTTTGCGCTTTGTGGAACATCCTTAACTACATGCTGGAAATTCACAAGATAACTTGCATAATAGACAGCCTCGTCAGTGCCGAAACTCTGAAAACTTCCAGATAAAACAAGATCAGATGTGCCTCCTTGAGGAACATTAGTTTTGATATTATTAAAATAATTCCTTTCGCTATTTAAACTCCAATTTCTGAAAATATCGGGATATTGTATCTGTGCTTCCTGAGTTGGGACAAAAGTAAATCTTTTGTCTGAAAAATTTGAATCAACGAAACAACGAATATAATTTTCAGTGTTCCTGTAATAAATTGCGTTACGCAGGTTTTCAAGGGTTATCTCAGGAGTTATGGGTTGTTTCCAGCCCAATTGCTCGGTCACCTCAGTTGGCGTCTCAGGACTTCGCGTCTTAAAAAGTTGACAAGAAATAAAAGCCAAGCAAAGTAAAAAGGTTATCCTCATCATATTAAGTTATTTCTCAACCAGCACAGTTGATTTAAACTTTATATACTTTTCAAAATCTTCTCTAAACCTTTGAACCCCAAATTTTATCGGCCAGGCTGCAGCATCTCCAAGAGCACAAATTGTGTTGCCTTCGATATTATTCGCAACGCTGACAAGCAAATCAAGATCCTCAGGTCTTCCGCCACCTTTAACAATCCTGTCAAGAATTTTAAACATCCAACCTGTCCCTTCTCTGCAAGGCGTACATTGACCGCAGGATTCATGCCAATAAAACTTTGCAATCCTCCATAAAACTTTAACCATATCAGTATCCTCATCCATCACTATAACACCACCTGTCCCAATCATTGAGCCAGCGTTTCTTAAACTGTCAAAGTCCATTGTCACACCCTCAATTTGATCACCTCTTAAAGCTGGAGTTGAAGATCCACCTGGTATTACTGCTTTAATCTTCTTGTTATTTCTCACTCCGCCAGCATACTTGTAAATTAAATCGGTCAACAAAATTCCGGTCGGCAGTTCATAAATACCTGGTTTATTCACATGGCCACTCACACCAAAAAGAATTGTCCCCGGATGTTTTGGAGCACCGATTTTAGAATACCATTCGCCACCTTTTTCAATTATCACAGGAACGTTTGCAAGTGTTTCAACATTATTTATCGTCGTCGGATAACCCCAAAGTCCATATTGAGCTGGGAAAGGTGGCTTCACCCTTGGGTAACCTCTCTTTCCTTCAATTGATTCCATCAAAGCAGATTCCTCACCACAAATATAAGCCCCTGCACCACGATGAATATAAATATCGACGCTAAATCCAGAACCAAGGATATTTTTACCAATATAACCCCGAGAATAAGCTTCATCAATCGCATTTTGAAGAATTTTCATCCACTTAACATATTCACCACGGATGTAAACATAAATCGTTTGTGCCCCTATAGCATAAGCTGCTATCAATGCGCCTTCAATTAATTGATGTGGATTCTTCTCAATTATCGCTCTATCTTTAAATGTTCCAGGCTCACCTTCATCTGCATTTACAATTAAATATTTCGGCCTCGAATCCTTTGGCATAAAACTCCACTTCATGCCCGTTGGAAACGCAGCACCACCTCTACCTCTTAACCCTGACTTCTTTACTTCTTCAATAATTTCATCAGGTTTCATCCCAAGTGCTTTTCTCAAAGCTGAATATCCACCATTTGCCTCATAAACTTCTATTCGATGAAGTTCAGGTATATCTTTTAGGATTAATTTTATTTGTTCCATTATTTTCTGTCCCGACTTAGTTGTTCAATTAATTTTTCAAGTTTTTCTTTACTCATATCTTCATAATAATCATCATTTACCTGCACAACAGGTGCAGTTCCACACGAACCAAGACACTCAACCTCTGTTAATGTAAACTTCATGTCAGGCGTAGTTTGCCCTACTTTTATCCCAAGCTTTTTCTCAAGATACTCAAGATTTTCATAAGCGCCCCTCAACATGCAACTTACATTTGTACATACCTGAATATGATACTTACCAACTGGCTTTTTATTATACATCGTGTAAAATGTGACGACGCCGTAAACATGGCTGTAGGGCAGTCCAAGAAGTTCAGCGACATAGCGCATCACATCTTCTGAAATCCATCCGAATTGTTCCTGCGCTATCCAAAGAACAGGTAAAAGTGCTGCTTGAGATGTTGGATACCTTTTTTTAATTTCTTCAACCTTTTTCAAGTTTTCTTCTGTGAACATTTCAAACAAAAATTTATTTTTTGTTTATTTATCAGCCTCTCCCATGACAGGGTCTATACTTCCAATTATAACGACAAGGTCAGCAATCATATGACCTTTAAGCATCAAAGGCAACGCTTGAATATTGGTAAAAGACGGGGATCTAACTTTCAATCTCCAGGGATAACCTGTACCATCGCTCACAATATAAAAACCAAGCTCTCCCTTTGGATTTTCAACAGCGTGGTAAACTTCGCCAACAGGAGGAGTGCCACCGAAATTTGTGAGAATAAAATCATGAATTAACTCTTCCATTTTCGTATAAATCTTCTCCTTCTTGGGATGAGTTGCTTTCGGCTCATCTGCTTTTACAGGACCCGGTGGTAATTTCTCAATGCATTGTCTTACAATCTTAACACTTTCCTTCATTTCATCAAGGCGAACATAATAACGAGCAAGGCAATCCCCCTCTTCATAAACAGGTATATCAAAATCAAGCTCGCCATAAACAAGATACGGTTCATCTTTTCTTAAATCTCTTGGCACACCAACTGCCCTTAAATTTGGACCGCTCAGACCAATGTCAATCGCTTGCTCTTTTGTTATAACACCTATTCCATCTGTCCTTTCAATAAAAATTCTATTTTTGTTCAACAGCTTCTCGCACTGTTCAAGTTCTTTTGGAAAATTATCGATAAACTCTTTTATCGCATGAATTGCCTCATCGGTTATATCCTGCGCAACTCCTCCAATCCTTGCATAACTTGTTGTGAATCTAACTCCCGTCACAAGATCTAATATGCTTAAAATTTTTTCCCTTTCCCTAAAGCACCACATGAAAACAGTCAAAGCCCCGACATCCATAGCAAAGGTTCCAAGCCACACAAGATGAGATGCGATCCTTGAGAGCTCATTCAAAATCACCCTGATATATTGAGCCCTTTTAGGTGCTTCAACTCCAAAAAGTTTTTCAACCGCAAGCATATAAGCCGTATTATTAGAAAGAGGAGCGAGATAATCCATTCTGTCTGTGTGAGGTAAGAACTCAAGAAAGGTCATATTTTCAGCAATTTTTTCCTTACCTCGGTGCAAATAACCAAGCTCTGGAACAGCATCAACTATATATTCACCGTCAAGCTTTAAAACTAATCTCAAAACCCCGTGCGTCGCTGGATGCTGAGGACCGACATTTAAAATCATTTCAGTTCCAAGTGGGTCCCTTCTTACTTCGGCTTCTATATTTCTCCTACTTAGCGATTCAACTATCTTATCCATTCTCTCTTCCATACTCTAACTCCGTTGAATTTTTACTTTTTCCTGTCCGGGCAAAGGAATTGATCCAGGTATCCCCTGCAATGGAAAATCTTTTCTCAGTGGATAATATTCGAAATCCTCAGGCATATAAATTCTTCTTAAATCAGGATGTCCTGAAAATTTAATCCCAAACATATCAAATGTTTCACGCTCGTGCCAATTCGCCGCCGACCACACAGATGTGACAGATGGTACGACAAGATCCGGCTCATCAACATAAACTTTTAACCTCAACCTGAACTTATTTTTTAAAGACCATAAATTGTAAACCACGGCAAACCTATCCTTTTCACGGTAATAATCAACCCCACAAATATCTACAAGGTAATCAAACGAAAGCTCAGGATCTTCTTTTAAAAATTTACAGATATCGACGATTTTCTCTTTTTTCACAACTATGGTAAGTTCTCCGCGAAATTCAGATATTTCAACTATATCGTCCTTAAAAGAACTGTTTAGCTTTTCAATAACTTTATCCTTCATTTCAATCCCCGGATTTTAAGTTTAAATGTATATCGGGTCCCTTTTGGGTGGAATTCCATTCTTTATAAGCTCCTGAATTTTAAGCAAGCCATTGATTAAGTTCTCAGGCCTTGGAGGGCAACCGGAAACATAGACATCAACAGGCAAAAACTGGTCAATTCCCTGAACAACAGCGTAGGATCTGTACATCCCACCGGTTGAAGTACAAACACCCATGGCTATCACCCATTTTGGCTCCGGCATTTGATCGTAAATTTTTCTGACAACGCGAGCCATTTTATAAGTGACTGTCCCAGCAACTATCAAAAGATCAGATTGGCGTGGTGAAAATCTCAAAAATTCGGAGCCAAACCTTGCTACATCATATTTCGGCGCAGCGAAAGCCATCATCTCGATAGCGCAACATGAGATGCCAAGAGGCATTGGCCAAAGTGAATTGCGTTGAGCCCATCTGATGAATTCACTTAACTTCGTTGTTAAAAATCCTTGCTCCTCTATGTTAAATGTGTTTATTATTCCCATTTTAGCGCACCTTTTTTTATTATGTAAAAATACCCAACCAAAAGAACGAAGATAAAGAGAAACATCTCTACATAACCTAACACACCAAGCTTGTCAAAAGTTACAGCCCATGGATAAAGAAAAACAATCTCGATATCAAAAATTATAAAAAGCATCGCAACAAGATAAAATTTAACAGAGAACCGGTCTCTCGCAGTTCTTATTGGTTCCATCCCACTCTCATAAGTTGAAAGTTTTTCGGGATTAGGTTTTTTGGGACCGAGGATTCGGTTGGATAAAACCATAACTGAGGCAAAGGCGAGAGCAAAAATCATCAGTATGAAAATCGGTAAATATTCACTTAACATGTTTTAAATATGTGCTTTTGTTTAAAAAACTTTGGTATAATTTAAAAAAGGTGCTTAAAAAATCAAAAAGGCACGCCCGAGGACGTGCCTTAAATTGTTAAGATTTCTTTTCCTCTGTTTGAGATGCGTAACGAATCGGAGTCAAAATCAAAAGCAAAGCTATCAAAACTATCACAACTAAGCTGATAAGATAAGAAGGAGTCGGTGTGATTGGTTTTATCTTCACCTCATAAAATGCAAGCCCTGCAAATATCAAACCCATAAGAGCTTCACCTGCAATTAAACCTGACGCAAGGAGAGTTCCGTTATTTTCAAGCTTTGACATTTGTTCATCCGTAAATTTACGCTTTTTAGCAATTAAATCCGTGATTCCTCTTATTAATCCACCAACGAAAATGGCTGATGTCGTCTCAAAAGGTAGATACATCCCAACACAAACGAGCATCGGACTTCTAACTTGCAAAAGGATAAGCCCAAAAGCCATAAGCATCCCAACAATTATGAGAGGCCAAGCCATCTCACCGCCGACAATCCCTTTCGATAACATAGCCATCAAACTTGCCTGAGGTGCAGGAAGTGCCTTTCCACCAAAACCAGTTCCTCCCGCTTTTATATCACCTTGGTGCAAAACAAGCAACGGGAAATACAAAACAAACGAAGCAACGATAACACCAATTATATCTCCAACCTGCATCTTCCACGGCGTTCCACCAAGGATATGCCCAACCTTCAAATCTTGGAACATTTCACCTGCAACAGCTGCAGCAACACAAATTACAGCTGCAACCCCAAGCACAGCCGCCACTCCAGGTAGTCCCTTAACACCAAGAACAACCATCAAAAGTGCAGCGACAATCAAAGTTGAAAGCGTAAGACCACTCACAGGATTATTACTTGAACCAATTATTCCAACGAGATAACCTGAAACTGCAGCGAAGAAAAATCCAGCAATTATCATCACAATCGTCGCAGTTATCGATGCATTGAACATTCCGCTGAAATAATAATAAAGTGCAAAAGTTAACACAGCAAAAATTAACAAAAGCGGAAGAACCCACTTCAAACTTAAATCTTGATCAACCCTACTCACACTTGCAGTTTCCCCAGCTGTTGCTTTTTTCAAATCAGATATTGACCTTTTCAATCCGACTGCCAAACTGCTTCTCATCCTATAAAGCGTATAAATTGCACTTAAAAGCATACCACCTATTGCGATCGGGCGCACAATGAATTTCCAAATAGCATAAGCCAACTCAACCCATGAGGTTGGTTGCCCCTCTTGAGTTATAAGTGGTTCAAGCTGCGGACCAAGGAAATACATAAGTAATGGAACAAACAAACCCCATGCAAGCAAACCTCCACTGAAGTTCAATGCTGCAAGCCTCGGACCAATTATAAATCCAACACCAATATAAGCTGGGCTTACCGCTGGGGCTGTTAAAAGAGTGCCACCGCCTGCTGAAACACTTGTGATCTCTTGTCCTCTTCCACTCAACAACTTTACACCTGTTTTGGCAAATGTCGTAAACTTCTCCCAGCTTGTCGCAAAGAAATTGAACTTGCCAAGAGTTTGAATTAAAGCGCCAATGCCCATCGCCCCAAACAAATATTTCGCCCCGCTTCCACCAGCTTGACCAGCTTTGTGAATCTCAGACGCAGCAACTGATTCGGGAAACGGCAACTCAGGATCCTCAACTAAAACCCTTCGCAAAAGCGTAACAAACAAAATTCCTATCACACCACCTATGACCATTATGAAAGATGATTCCCAATATCTCTGCGGAGAATCAAAATTTTGCCACACGCCAGCAATTAAGAAAGCAGGAATTGTAAAAATAGCACCAGCTGCAACGGATTCACCTATTGAACCAACAGTTCTTGCAAAATTCTCCTCAAGAATTGTTCCCCTGAACAATCTCAAAAAAGCCATGCTTATAACCGCCGCTGGGTATGTAGCTGCAATCGTCATACCAGCTTTTAAACCAAGATAAGCATTCGCTGCACCAAGAACCACAGACATAATAAGACCAAGAATTAACGCACGAACAGTAAATTCCTTCATCGTTTGTTCAGGCGGAACAAGAGGCTTGTACTTTAAACCAGAGCCACTTTTAATTTCTGCCATTTTCTCCTCGCTTTTGTTTGTTAATTAATTTATTCAAGGCCAGTTATCGATAAATCTTTGGGATGTTCAACATAAAACTTAAGACCCAAAGTTCTTTCCTCGGCAGGTTTCAAGCTGATTTCCCATACTATAATACCTTCAGCATCAATCTTAGCTTCGCTCTCGGATGGAGATTCGAGGACAACTTTTATTTTCTCATTCCTTGAAATCGGATAATTATCCCTAACTTCAATCGTTATATCCCGACTCTTCCCATTTTTTACTTTTACCTCGTATTCGTAGTGAATTTTTTTGTTCCTCCCAAACGATGTAAACTCTGTAAATTTCTTTTTCAATTTTCTCTCTATCTTGACATCTTCATCAACCCCAAGGAATAAATCAAATATTTCATCAGGTAAAATTTTTTTGAGTGAAGAAGTTGAAATATACTTGCCATCGATGTAAATCCTTGCTTCGCCTGGGAGGATCGGAAAATTAAACTCATTTCTCAAATTTGCTGTTAAATACGCATACCTTGACAACTTTGGAACGGCATAGTAAGTAAATTTAACATCCTGTGAAAACGAAGAAAGAAAAACCTTATGAAATTGATTATCCGAAGGAACACTTGATTTTGGAAGTTTAAAACTAACTGATGTCATCTCAACTTCAACTTCGGGAGAGACATATTCCGGCGCCATTTCAGCGGCAACCTCTGGCGCTTTAATAAATGCTTCCTCCTTTAAAAAATCCTTTTTAAATCTCGGCTGATAAACATCGACATACCATGGATAAAGTTCTGGTGGTGTGCCGAAAATAAAAACAGGCGCAGTCCCAATTTCAATTGGGACATCTACCCAATCCTCACCCGTTGATTGCTTTACAAATGCAAATAAATTTAAATCGACCTTGCCTGCGTTAGAATTTGCCCTTACCTCATAACCAGGCGTCCATGTCGCCCCAGATACAAGATATGAAACCTTGAGGTCAACCTCACCCTTGGAAGCAGATAAAAGATTTATCTGGATACTCTTACTCTTTTCCTTCGCCGATGAAAGTTTATTTAATTCATCTTCAATTAATTTTCTATCATAGCTCAACTTTTCAATTTCCTTTTCAAGTTTTGTTTTTTTCTTCACACTTTCACTTAACCACTTGCCATAAAATTTAAAATAATTCTCAAGCTCAACGGTTGTCAACCTTTGCCCTTGCAAAGTTGGGGACAGCTTTTTTAAAAATTCAATCTCACCTAAAATTATCTCAATCTCCCCCTTTTTCGAATTTATCAAATCATTCAAACTATCCAATTTAGCCTTCAACCTTTCTACTTTTTCAACCTCTGGCTTCTCAAGATATGTCTCCTCAACTTTGACATCCGAAATTTTAACATCTTTACCCCTTAAAATCTCAACTTGAACCGAATAATCCAAAAGGTTCGGTGTTAACCTGTCAATTCTTATTTGATTTTCTCCCCTATCAACGGAAGTGGAAATCGTCTTAGTAATAAATGCATTATCTCGATAGATTACAACTGATGTAAGCTTTGATTTCACGACATCGCCAGCGGGATAAAGCATAAAGGCAAAAAATATAAAGGAAAGAACTAAACTCATCTTCTCTCGTATTTGATTTTAACTACACAAAATATAAAAACAGCACAGGAAATTTTCAAGTGGTTCAACAGGAACTTATAATCTGAGGCTCGCTTAAATTTTCGATCCCCTTCTTGAAATTTATTCTCGATTTCGGTATATTTTCACCAAAGCCAATAAAAATGAAATCGATCGCGTAAAAATACCACACCTGGAAGCGGTTAGGAAAGGAGTTAAGATATGTGCAATAGAGCAATTTTATTCAATGAATTTTTTGGTTTGTTAGTGAAGTGTGGGAGTGTGGTTTTATGCACAAGAAAATAGAATTACTTGCGGAGTTTCGAGTTTTGAAATCTTGCAAGTTATGAAAGGGAGGAATAGCTCATATGCCCCTTAACGAAGCTGATACCCGCGCACAACTAATTGAGCCAAAGCTGAAAGTAGCAAGATGGACAGAGAAGGAGATTTCACGGGAGTTCTATTATAAAGCCGATCACCAATACACTCCTGGCAAAATTATCCTTGTTGGCGATAAAGTACAACGAGGGAAACCCAAAAGGGTGGATTACCTTTTGCGCTACACAGATGGATTTCCAATTGCAGTTGTAGAGGCAGAACCTGAGGATAGCTCACCGGAAGCTGGATTAGAGCAAGCCAAGCGCTATGCTCAAGATCTTGGTCTGGCTTTCGCCTATGCAACTAACGGTCACAGAATTCTCGAATATGACTTTTTCACTCACACAACACGAGAGCTGGAAGAATTTCCAAGCCCAGAAGAGCTTTGGCAACGCTGGAAGAAAAACACAGGTCTTGAACAACCCAGTGTTGGGAAAGTTCAAGAAGCACCTGCTATCTATGGTATTGACACCGAAAGGCAATCCAACCCGCTTCTTTATCCTTACTGCCCCGAAAACCAATGCGGTAAGCGTCCATACTACTTCCAGGAGAGAGCGATTCGTGAAGTTATTTTGCGTATAATGCGTGGACAAAAACGCATTCTTCTTACCATGGCTACGGGAACGGGCAAGACCTTTGTCGCTTTTCAAGTGGTTTGGAAACTCATTAAATCGGGATGGTTACAAAGACAACACCCCGAACGGCCTGCTCGTGTGTTATTTTTAGCCGATCGCATAGTGCTTCGTAATCAGGCATATAACACCTTCTCCCCCTTTGCCACTGGCACCGCTGACCCGCGTCATCTCATTGAGGGACATCCGCCAAACTTGAACCGAGACCTATACTTTGGCATCTATCAGACACTTTGGAGCCCGGATGAGAACGGAAAAAGGCTTTTTGAAAAGTTTCCAACGGATTTCTTTGATCTTATCATCATTGATGAGTGTCATCGCTCCGGCTGGGGAACTTGGAGAGAAATTTTAGACCACTTCTCTTCGGCAATTCACCTTGGTATGACCGCTACACCAAAGCAAGATGAGAATGTAGACACCTATGCTTATTTCTGTGCAGAGGAACCAGAAGTTTTTATTGAGCCCGAAAAGCCAGAGAGGGGCAAATGGCGTCCACCCGCTTTTCAATATAGTTTGGGGCAGGGCATAGAGGATGGCTTTTTAGCAACATATAAGGTCCACCGTGTGCGCACCACTGTGGATGCTACAGGATTGCGCTTGGAAGATGCAATCGAACAAGGTGCGGAAGTTTTTATTCCGGAAGATGTAGAGCCAAGAGAGATTTACACAACGCCCCAATTTGAACGAGAGATCACGTTGCCAGATCGCACCCGTGCCATGGTTCAACACTTGGCTAATCTTTTGCGTCGTTTTGGACATATGGAGAAGACCATGGTCTTCTGTGTAGATATGGAGCATGCGCGTTTAGTTGCGAGACTTTTACAAGATGAGTTTGGTCCTGAAACTGGCTTAGACAACTATGCTGTTCCGATCATATCTGAAGAAGGTGAAGAAGCTCATCGCTGGCTGGAAGATTTTGCCGACTCCGACAAAAAGTCACCTGTTGTGGCCACGACTGCTGAATTACTTTCTACAGGCGTGGATGTTCCCGCTTGTCGAAACATCGTTTTTATGAAAACAATCTCTTCTCCCATTCTCTTTAAGCAAATCATTGGGCGCGGAAGTCGTATCGATCCAATCACAGACAAATCCTGGTTCCGTATAATTGATTTCACAGACGCAACTCGTCTTTTTGACCAATGGGATCGCCCTCCAAGTGCACTCCCAGAGATACCGAAAGGTCCGTTTACAGCAAAGCTGGAGGGTGTAGTCTTTCACACAGAGACGAAAGAACGCATCGTTGGTGCGTCTGTGAGCGTTCAGATAGGTCCAAATACTCAACGCGGTCCAATTCGAACCGATGATGAAGGTAAGTTTATCTTTGACAATCTCCCGGAGGACGCACTCACTTTGATCGTTAGCGCAAGTGGTTTTGTTCAGCGCAGGATTAGAGTAAACACATTGGCAGATCACACGACTTTTATAGAAGTCCCTCTTAAACCTGAGACAAAAGGTAAGAAGAAAATCCGTGTAGAAGGGCTTGAGGTTAGCATTGCGGACGAAGCAATTTTCACCATAGACGCCACAGGTCAGCAGTTATCTTTGAAGGAGTATCGAGACTACACTCGCAGGCAAGTGCTTCATCGTGCACCTAAGATTCAAGATCTTCGAAATATTTGGGTAGATTCAAATCGCAGGCGAACATTCTTGAACGAGCTGCGTCGTCTTAGTATTCACCCAGAGATCTTGGCTGAAGTAGAAGGGCTTGCCGAAGCAGATATTTACGACATCCTTGCTCATATTGCCTTCGGAGCTCCAATACGCACGAGAAGTGAACGAGCAACCGCTTTTCTTAACAGAGAACAGAGCTTCCTTAAACGCTACAGCGATTTAGCTCGTAAGGTAATCTTAGAGCTTGTAGACAAGTACCGTGCAGGCGGTATAGAGCAACTGGAGCCGGAGGTTTTTAGCGTTTCTCCTTTTAGGGAATGGGGCGGTGCGGTGAAAATTAGTAGTTGGTTTGGTGGAGTTGAAAAGCTTGGCGATACTCTTAAAGAAATGCGTGAGCGAATATATCCCGTTTCGGAAGTAACACCATGAACAAACACTGGAATAAAAAAATTAAAATTTCGGAGATAACGATATGAACAATCGCCCCCAAACTCGTGAAACTTTAGCAAATGAAATCTGGCGCGCTTGTGACATTTTACGCAGAGACAACAACTGTGGCGGTATCATGGAGTATGTTGAACATCTTTCTTGGCTTTTGTTCTTGCGTTTTTTAGACGCACAAGAAGAAGAATGGGAAACTCAAGCTAAACTGGCTGGCCGTGAATATCGCCCAACTATAGAATCACCTTACCGCTGGAGAGATTGGGCGATGAAAGATTATCCTGCTGATGAACTACTTAGCTTCGTCCATGGAAAGCTTATTCCCTATCTACAGAGCCTTGGTGGAGATCCGCTGCGTGACACTATCCGAGGTGTCTTCGCTGAACGAAATGTAATAGTCTGCGCCTCTGGGTACAATCTCAAGGATGTGATCTCCATAATCAATAGCATCGACTTCCACAGCCAAGACGATATATTCACAGTTTCCCAAGTCTATGAAGAACTACTTCGCAGGCTTGGTAACGAAAACCGCATGGCGGGCGAGTTTTACACTCCCCGTCCAGTCGTGCGCTTTATTGTAGAACTCGTGAATCCTCAAATCGGTGAGACTGTTTACGATCCCGCTTGCGGGACTTGTGGGTTCCTGGCGGAGGCTTATCTTTGGATGAAGCGTCAAGAAAAAACTATTGAAGACCATAAAACTCTGCAAGAACAAACTTTCTTTGGACAAGAGAAAAAGCCCATTCCAGCTCTCTTGGGCTTGATGAACATGGTTTTACATGGAGTCACTGCACCTAAAGTTTATCGTAAAAACACGCTTGAGGAGAACATTCGGCAAGTAACGCAACGCTTTGATGTGATCATGACTAATCCACCTTTCGGCGGAACTGAAGGACGACATATTCAGCAAAACTTCCCTGTGCAATCACAGGCAACGGAACTGCTATTCTTACAGCACATCATGAAAAAACTGAAACCCCGAAACGGGGCAAGATGTGGGATGGTTGTTCCCGACGGCATGCTTTCCGGTGGTGGAGCGTTTGCAGAGGTCAAGCGGACACTTTTGGAGGAGTTTAACCTCCACACAATCGTGAGCTTACCAATTGGCACTTTCGCTCCTTACTCCGATGTAAAAACTGCGCTTATTTTTTTTGAACGCCCGGGTCCAACTAAGGAAATCTGGTATTATGAGCTTCCGCTACCTGAAGGACTGAAAAAGTTCAGCAAGGGTAACCCAATCAAAGACGAACACTTTGAAGAGGCACGCAAGCTTTGGAAGGCTTGGGATGCTTACCGCAAAGGTCAAGGTCCTCGTGAGTCGTGCCTTTCCGAGCGTTCTTGGATTGTGTCCATTGAGGATATTAAGAATCGTGGTTACGACCTCACCGCGCGCAACCCCAATCGCAAAGAGACAGAATCACTACCATCACCAGTGGAAATCGTTGTTAACCTTCTTGAGCGCGAACAGGAAATTTTGAGCATTGTTGAGGAACTAAATGAACTCCTCGGCAACAATAAGGAGGGGACGGAAGCATGAGTGAGGGACCCTACAAACTTCCCGAAGGCTGGAGATGGGTAAAGTTAGGAGAGGTTGCTACTATTGAGCGACGCACGGTAGATCCTAGGCGGTTCCCTCAAAGTACGTTTTACCTTTACAGCATTCCTGCTTACGACAAAGGCCAAAGTCCTGAAAAGTTAGCTGGTAGTCAAATTGGCAGCACCAAGATCGTCATAGGACCAGGCATGTGTCTTTTCTCCAAGCTGAACCCACGCATTCCACGAGCCTGGGTGGTTACCGAGGTACCTCAAGATGGAGTGTCCGTTGCATCAACAGAGTTTATGCCCTTACGGCCTAATTCTAGCGTTTTAGATCTTGACTATCTCGGCAAGCTACTAGTGACAGAAGGATTTCTCTCGCAAGTGCGCTCGGATGTAACCGGAGCAACGGGAAGTCGCCAAAGGTTGAAGCCCGAAGTTGTATTGAACGCACTCATTCCTCTCCCCCCTCTCTCCGAACAACACCGAATTGTAGAGCGGATTGAAGAACTAATGGAGCGGATAAGGGAAGCAAAGCGCCTGAGGGAAGAAGCAAAACAAGATGCTGAACGCCTTTGGCAGGCTGTGCTTGCCGAAACCTTCCCTCGCCCCGGAGATGAACTTCCAGAAGATTGGAGATGGGTGAAGTTGGAGGAGGTTGCTGTTATTGAACGGCACACTAAAAAGCCCACAGATTTGCCACCAGAATTGCCTTATGTGGGATTAGAACATGTTGAGTCAGGAACAGGGAGTGTTGATATTGACAAATGTCCTCCTGTGTCGTCCGTGAGTAGTCAGGTGTATTTGTATGACGAAAGCCATGTCCTTTACAGCAAGTTGCGCCCCTACTTGAACAAGGTCTACCTACCTGAAGGGAAAGGAGCCTGCACTACTGAACTTCTCCCTCTCAAGCCCGATCCTTCTCGTGTAGACAGACACTTTTTAGCTTGGTATCTGCGGTCGCCTGGTTTCGTTGCCTATGCCAATGCTCACACAACAGGCTCAAGGCAACCTCGTGTTGATCTGCGAGCTTTGGTAACTGCTCTTATCCCTCTTCCTCCACTCTCCGAGCAGAAACGCATTGTAGAGCATCTTGAAGCGGTGCAGGAACGGATAAGGGCTCTTAAAGAAGCTCAAGCTTATACCGAAGCTGAACTCAAGAGGTTAGAACAGTCTATCTTAGAAAAAGCCTTTCGCGGAGAGCTATGAATGCATTTGATCTTTGGGGAAATCCCGTCAAGCGAAGCGCAACATACTATGTCTACCACGATGAGAACATACCGAACAAAAAATGGCTGCTGATAGGACTTCGGGCAACTCAGTTGGCTTTAGTGGGAAATTCACATCGAGAAACTAAGCACGAGCCTGTCAGGTACATTGTTCGCTGGTGCTATGGAACAGATGTTTTTTGGAGCTTTGTAAAGGGAAGATTCCTAAAGCATCCTAGAGCATCAAGAAATTTGCGTTATATTTAAAGTAATAGTAACTTTGTTTAGCGAACTAAATCCCCAAAAACAAAAATGGTCAAAGGTGCCATGCGCCTCATTACAATTTCCACCTTACCTTTACTTTTAATATCAATACTCTCAACATTCACTTTTTCTCAAGAACAACCACAATGGACCTCAAAATGGTACTGCGTTTATGCAACTTACGATGACGAGACCAATGGAACAGGACACAATACACCAAGCGTCGGGGTATTAAAAGAAAACACATTCATCGCCTGCGTTACAACTTATAATGCAAGAAGTTTTCTTATACCTTATGTAAATGCAGACTCAGCCACTGGACGCCTTTACTACTATGGGTATGACACCCCCGGAATTGGCAATTTCTTTCTCCCTTGGACAAATCCAAATGATGTTTTTGACGAAGTCCTGATGAAGAATGCATGGTTTATCTTGGCAACCCCAAAAGATAGTTTGATCTATGTAGCAAATAACGATGAAAAGCATAGTATCCTCGTTTTCAAATTTACAGGAGACACAATTCTCTCAACCCCTTACCGTCTTGAAACCGGTGACAACATAATTTTTTCAATCGACCTTGATGCAAATGGAAATGTCTTCGTGATTAACGACAGCAGTTATGGAAAAACTGATGACATTAAAATCTTTCCATCAATTGAAAGCAACAAAACAGCATGGGAAAGCCACACAACCACCCCTTTAAACACAATTGACTTACCTGACGGAGTTTACAAAGGAATTGAAGTTAACAACGACGGCACTTGGCTTTTCGTTTCTTATTCTGACACGACAAAAAGAAAAGTTGTAAAGTATGTTGGCTCCATCCAAACTGGATATCAAATTGATACTAAATTTAACTTCCAACTTGGAGTAGCTGACACTGGAGCTACTTCTGCTTGGAAAGCAAGTCCAATTGGTCTTGAATACCTTGATGAAAATAATTTATTATTTATCGCATGCGCAGTTTGGAGACCATCCCCACTTTCAATGGGTTATCCCTACGGCAGGATCTATGTTGTAAGCGGAACAACTGGTGAACCAATTGACACAATAGATATAGCAAAATGGAATTTCATCAAGACGGGTGGCTATAACCTTAGAGAAAACGGAACCACACCTGGGAATGCGTCTGGGTATACCTCAGTTTATGATGTAAAATTTGACGAGAAGAAAAATCTTTACACTCAATCCTATTACGGTTGGACAGTTGATAAATGGGTTTACCAGGGAACACTGCCAATTATACCATTAAAAGTTGAAAAACTAAACGATGAAATTCCCAATGGATATGAATTAAAGCAAAACTATCCAAATCCATTTAATCCAACCACAACAATTGAATTTTCGATTCCAACACGACAAAATGTAACTTTAAAAATTTACACGATTTTAGGTCAAGAAATTGCAACTCTTGTTGATGAAGTTCTCGATCCCGGAACTTACAGAGTAATATTTGATGCAAGTAAACTTGCAACGGGATCATATATTTACACTTTGAAGGCAGGGAAATATGTCGAAAGCAAAAAGTTAATGTTTGTCAAATGAAAACACGGGGCGGTTTCAAAACCGCCCCATATCGTTTTTTCTTAACCCCTCAAAGAAAGCCCTCAATAAACTTTGTGCTTCATCCCCCATTATCCCACCGATGACTTCAACTTTATGATTCAAATTCCCATCTCCAGCTATGTTATAAACACTTCCACATGCGCCAGCCTTGAAGTCATACGCTCCGAAAACAATTTTATCAACCCGCGAAAGAACAATTGCCCCAGCACACATTGGACACGGCTCGAGCGTCACATAAATCGTGCATCCATCAAGCCTCCACGCTTGAAAATAATTATACGCTGCGGATAAAGCGATCATCTCAGCATGAGCGGTGGCGTCTTTCAAAGTTTCAACTTGATTATAACCTTTCGCAATGATTTGCCCCTTATAAACTATAATAGCACCAACGGGTATCTCACCGAGCTCAAAAGCTTTCTGCGCCTCCTTCAGCGCGTATTCCATCCAATACCTATGCTCATGCATTAATTTAACCTCTTCCTTGGTTCAAATCCCGCGTCTTTTATCGCTTTTAACATTTGATCAAGCGTGACGAGATGCTTTGTTCCAGCTGCACTTACAACATTTTCCTCAATGAGCAAACTCCCAAAATCATCAGCACCAAATTTTAATCCAATTTGTGCCATCTTCAAACCTTGCGTAACCCAAGAAACTTGAATCGTTGGGATATTATCAAGCATCAACCTTGATATCGCAAGCGTCTTGAGATAGTCAAACCCCGTCGACCTTTCCTTCAAATTATCCATGTTTTCCGCAAGCTTTGTATTCCTGGGTTGAAATGTCCACGGTATGAAAGAAGTAAATCCACCAGTTATATCTTGAAGCTCACGAATTAACAACATGTGCTGAACCCTATCTTCATATGTCTCAACATGTCCAAACATCATCGTTGCCGTCGTCTTCAAACCAAGCTGATGCGCCTCATACATAACCCCAAGCCATTCATCAGCGCTACATTTTTTAGGTGAAATTTTCTCCCTCACCCTATCAACTAAAATTTCAGCCCCACCTCCGGGGATTGATTGCAAGCCCGCATCAATTAATCTCTTCAAAACATCGCGAACTTTCAATCCAGAAACATCAGCTATATGCAAAATTTCCTCAGGCGAAAGAGCATGAAGCCATATCTCAGGATAATTTTTCTTTATCCATCTGAATAAATCTTCGTAAAACTCAATTCCAAGTTCTGGATTTAAACCACCTTGCAATAAAATCCTCGTCCCGCCGAGTTGAATTGTCTCCTCAATTTTCTTCGCGATGGTTTCGTAATCAAGTGTATATCCCTTAACAGTGTCCCCAACCTTCGCATAGAAAGCGCAAAATGTACACTCAGTGGTGCAAATGTTTGTATAGTTTATATTTCGATCAATTATGTATGTCACCACTGGCTCTGGATGCAAACGCCACCTGACCATATCCGCCATCATTCCAATCGTGATGAGATCATCAGATTGAAAAAGTTTAACGCCGTCTTCAAATGTGAGTCTTTCTCCATTTTCAACCTTTTTATATATCTCAAGTAAGTTTTTGTCCATCCAACAACCTGATTTCTTTTTAATTTTTGCAAATTTAACAACCCAAACCCTAAAATAAAAATTTCACTTAAGCCCCAATTTCAGATAAAATTTCCCTTATGATTTCCTTACACGAAACCCTGACCTCGGAAGAAATAGAACTGCCAACATCGAAATCCTTACCAACAATACCATAAATAATTAACTCCTTCGGCAATTTACCAAGCGCCTTTGCAATTTCGATATATTCAATTAGCCCAACGGAATGAGTTGAAAAAAACTCCAACTGGGCGGGTATTTTATCAACCCCAAATTTCAAACGATAGATTTTCCCCGGTTTTTCCCCAGATTTAATCGCGTCAATAAAAATGATTAAATCATAATCCCCAAAAAATTGTATCAATTCATCGAATGATGTTTCAACCCCAATGATCTTTACATTTTCTTTAAAACACCTTTTCAAAAACCTTGCGATTAAAATTCCAACAGCATCATCACCGCGAAATACATTCCCAACCCCAACTATTAAAAAATTCTTTTCTCTATTCCCTTTCAATGTAAAGTTTCAAAAAGTGAGTTGCACATGAAATACACGGATCATAGTTTCGTATCGCTTGTTCACATTTCCAAGTCAGCTCATCTTCAGGAAGATTTAGATAAGTAGCCACAAATTTCCAGAGATCACTTTCCATCATTTTCAAATTCTGCGAAGTTGGCGGGACAATTTTAGCGTCAAGTATCGTTCCTTTTTCATCCACTTTATATCTATGGTAAAGGATTCCCCTCGGCGCTTCCGTGCAGCCATAACCGATGCCCGGTTTCACAGAAAAATCGACAAACGGTTTATCGAGATCATCATATTCTGATATTATTCTCAAAGATTCATCGCAGGCGTATAGCGTTTCAACAGCCCTTGCAAGTATGCTCTTAAATGGATTTTTACACACCGGTTTAAAGTTAACCTCAAGTGCAATCTCTTTTGCGATATCGGATAATTTATCAAAGTTCAAGTTAAATCTTGCAAGCGGTCCAACAAAGTAAGCACCCCTACCGACTATCATCGAATGCAAAGCATTTGAATGTGGAACATGCTCCTCGACAAAATGATTATCATACTCATTTACGGAAATGTCAAGACCCTTATTTGAAACAATTCTACCCTCATTGAGTGGATACTCATTCGGATGCCTCAGCGCAACAAATTCATAATCTTGCTCGAACTCCGGAAATTCAAGATCAGCAAGGAACTTAACAGTCTCAATTGAAAAATCCCTCGCCCATTTTAAATCATCTTCAAGCTTTCTCAATTCCTTTTTCGAAGGCAACTTATAAAATCCACCGACTTTCAAATTAATCGGGTGAATCTCCCTGCCCCCAAGGATTCTGATTATTTCGTTTCCGATTTTTTTAAGCCTCAATGCCTTTTGAACAGTATCGGGATAATCTTTAGCCATTTGAATGACATCATCATATCCAAGAAAATCCGGGAGATGAAGCATAAATATGTGCAACGCGTGGCTTTCTATCCATTCACCGCAGTAAATTAACCTTCTTAACATTCTAATTTGTTCAGTTACCTTGACACCAAATATGCCCTCAATTGCATGTATAGAACTCATTTGATAAGCAACGGGACAGATCCCACAAATCCTCGCAGTGATATCTGGAACTTCCCTAAAACTTCTTCCCCTTAAAAATGCCTCGAAAAAACGCGGTGGCTCAAAAATTTTAACTTTTACATCGACGACATAACCATTTTTAACTTTAATATAAAGTGCCCCTTCACCCTCAACTCGCGCCAAGTAATCAACTTTTATTGCTTTATCTTTCATATGCTTCACTCCCTTTTCTGAACGGTTCTGCATAAGAGTTAAAGTTTCTTAAAACTCTAACTATATCCGCCGAAGACAAACCGTTTTTTAGAAAATGTTCCGATAGCGAAAACACATTTGGTGTCTCCTTTGGCCCAAAGCATCCATAACATCCTCTCTGATAAGATGGACATATAGCTCCACATCCAGCTTGCACAACTGGACCTAAACATGGAGTTCCACTTGAGACCATGACACAAACATTACCATTCCTCTTACACTCAACACAGACACTATACGAAGGTATATTTGGCTTGCGATTGTTAAGAAATGCACTTATGACCTCAATCAATTGATATTTATTTATCGGGCAACCCCTAAGTTCAAAATCGACAAATACATGATCTGATATCGGAGTGGACTTGCTCAATGTCTCAATATACGAAGGATTCGCGTAAACAATTGAAATGAACTCCTTTACATCTTTAAAATTTCTCAACGCTTGAATCCCACCGGCAGTGGCACACGCCCCGATTGTAATTAAATACTTAGAAACTTTCCTTATCTTGTGAATCCTCTCAGCATCATGTGGCGTTGTAATTGAACCTTCAACAAGTGAGATGTCATATGGACCTGAAACAGTAGCCCTTGAAGCCTCAAGGAAATACGCTATTTCCACCGCACCAACAATATCAAGCAGTTCATCTTCACAGTCAAGTAAACTCAATTGACATCCATCGCACGAAGCAAATTTCCAAACTGCAAGTTTTGGTTTCCTTTTCTTCATTTTTTAAATCTCCCGCTTAAATATCAAATCCTTTACTTGATTATAACTAAACACAGGACCATCTTTGCAAATAAATACCGGCCCAAATTGACAATGCCCACATAATCCAATGCCACATTTCATATTCCTTTCCATCGAGAGAAATATGTTGTTCTCTTTAACACCCCTCTTGATAAGTTCAAGCGCTGTAAAACGCATCATTATTTCAGGACCACAAACAAGAGCAACCGTATTTTCCGGTTCAAAAGGAGCTCGCGGAATTAATGTCGTGACAACGCCAACATTGCCTTTCCATCCGCTGATTCCCCTGTCAACGGTGACATAAACCTCAAAGTCAAACCTCGATCTCCATTTTTCAATCTCATTCTTATAAAGAATGTCATCAGGTGTCCTTGCCCCATAGAGTAAAATCACACGATTATATCTCTCTCGATTTGATAAAATGTAGTAAATCGCTGGTCTTAACGGGGCTAACCCAATACCGCCAGCAACTATGACGATATCACACCCGCTACATTTATCAACTGGCCAACTTGAGCCGAAAGGACCTCTTATGCCCAACAAATCCCCTTTCTTCAGTTTCCCCATCGCCTTCGTCACAATTCCAACCATGCGCGTCGTGTGCATTATGCGGTTCTTTTTACTTGGATCACCACTTATCGAAATTGGAACTTCGCCAACACCGAAAACATACACCATGTTAAACTGCCCTGGAAGAAACTTAAATTCAGATTTTGAATCCAATGGTTCAATTTCAAGCGTAAATGTATCATTTGTTTCCTGCTTTCTTGAACGCACCTGAAAGATTAAAGGAAGCATCGGGTTTTGAACAGCTGTTAATACTTCTTTTTCAACTGGCTCCATATAGATCAAGCAATTGTATTCTTGTTGCTTGAAGTCTTTGCTCTACAACAGTGATAAATCTTTTTAAAATCTCATATCCCAAACTATGGTCTTCCTCGCACTTATTTCTTAAACATTTCCCATCAAAAGCTATAGCTCTCGTCGGCTCAACCACCCTTGCGTCAAAATGCCAATAATACGGTGGTGTAATCCATGACCACCCAAGGACTTCACCACTTTCGAGCGTTTGAATTATAACCGGCTTTTTCCCAGGAAATGAAATTTCAAGTGCCACCTTGCCATCCCTTATAAGATAAAACTCTTGTGCCTCTTCCCCCTCACGAAATATAAACTCACCAGGTTTATAAAATGCATTCCGCGCACACCCAACTATAAACGAAAGGTAATCCTTTTTGAGATCTTTAAAAAAAGGATGTTCTGCAAGTAGCCTTTCAAGTGTTTCCACGGCCATAACTCTCACCAGTTTTGAGTTTTAATTCACTTTCTTTGAAAAGTTTGACATTCTCAACTATATCAATGCCAACAGGACACCAAGTTATACATCTGCCACACCCAACACAGCCGATCATACCGAACTGATTTTTCCAGGTTGAAAGTTTGTGCGTCATCCACTGTCTATATCTCGAAGCAGTCGAATACCTTACACTTCCCCCGTGTATATAAGAAAACTCAAGCGTAAAACATGAATCCCATTTCCTCACCCTTTTTGCACTTTGCCCTGTTAAATCCGTTACATCCTCAACTGTATGACAAAAACATGTTGGACAAACCATGGTACAATTAGCACATGTCAAACACTTTTCCGAAACCTTCTCCCACAATGGATTTTCATAATTTGATTGAAGCATTTCAACAACATCACTTAGATCAACTTCCTTTCTAAACTTGTTAACTGCTTCATTACTTACTTTATCTGCCTCATCAATCTCTTGAGTCGTCGCCTCCCTAAAACCTAAAGATGCCAATATTTCTTCACCTAAGTCTGAGCCTGGCTTCGCAATCAGATAATGCCCACTCTCAGAAATAACCTCGGTTAAAACAATATCATAACCAGTTAAAACTTTTGGGCCCGTTCCAGTCGATAAACAAAAGCAATTATTCCCAGGTTCGTTGCAATTTACAGCGATTATAAACGCATTTTCCCTTCTTCTTAAGTAATTTGGGTCAACATATTGTCCACCGCCGAAGATTTTATCCTGAATCAAAATGGCGGAAATCTCACATGCCCTAACACCTACAAATACAAATTTTTCCTCAGAGTAGTTTTGTTCGTAAATCTTAAACTTTCCATTTTCCCTTTTAGCTTCCCAGAGCGTTAAAATCGGCGGGAAAAGAAATTTTTTCCACGAATGCGGTCCGACAACATAACCAAATAAAGCCTCGTCATTTCTTCGCTTCAACCTGTAACTTCCAGGACCTTGCTCATCCGTCCAACCCAAAGGCAAATCATTAACACTTTCAATTTCATCGTAAACAATTGCATTATCTTTAACGGTGGGACCAGCGATTTTGTACCCCCTTGTTTTAAAGTAGTCAAAAATCTTGTTTAATTCCTCAGGTGCTAAATAATAAGATTTAAACTTTTCCATATTCAATCTATTTTGTTAAATCTCAAACTAAATATTAACAAAAACTATGCCTTAAAAAATTGAATAAAAATCAATAAACCTCACAAACAAAAATTAACAAAATGGGGAAATCAACGACAGGACAGCACAATCAATCTCTCCACAACTTAAATCACCAGCCGTAGTAATAAAAGTTATAAAACGGGAGTTGGCGATATTGGATATTTATTAACATGTTATTAAATGGGCGATAGTTCAACTCAATGCGATTAATATAAATTCCGTTGATCCCCCGCTGGAAATTTTTCCCAAAACTGCTAAACGGTGAGCTAACCAGACTTATGTCAGCTTGCAAATTTAAATTATCTGAAAATCTATAAAAAATTGAATTCGTATACGAATTTATCATCATCCCTTTCCCACCTATGCTAATGTATGAAGCTGAAAAAGTATGTCTCATAAATAAGTTGCTAAGCCATCCCCCTCTAACGATTGATTGATAAACATCGGGCTTCGTCTCAATTTGCTCTTTGAACTGAGCAAACCCGAATGAAGTCGCAAAGATAATTAAAACTAAAACCATGGTTAAACGCTTCATCGCAAATCTCCAAATTTTGTTTTTCATCTTCAATATAAAAAACCACAACCAATTTTTCAAGTTCCCACGCTTTACTTTATCACCACCATCTTTTTAACATCTCTAAAGATACTCCTTCCTTCTTCCACAGCCTCCATAACATAGAAATAAACTCCACTTGAAACCTCAACATTATCACTTCTCCTCCTGCTATCCCACACAACCTCATAATACCCAGGCTTGAAATAATCATCAACAAGCACTGTGACCTCTCTCCCTATGACATCGTAAACTTTTATAATCACACGACTATACCTGGGCACATGATATCTTATAACCGTATTCGGATTAAATGGATTTGGATAATTCTGCAAAAGTGCAAACTCCTTCGGAACATCTGGAATAGTGCTAAGTTCTATCCTTTCATAAAAATCATATACATTCCCTGAAACCCCAAACAATTCATAAGCAATCACACCCTCACCTTTTGATTCCTTGATCGCTTTAAACTCAATCCTTGCAACAACATCGTTCCCCAACATACCCAAATTACCAAAATTCGCAAAGTCAATCACAATCAACCCATTCACCGAATCAACATAACTTAAGAAGATCGTCTTGCCACTATCAAGTTTACCAAACACATCTCTATCTTTTATCCCGACAAATTGTAAAACTTCAGGATCATATTTGAAAACAAACTCACCCGCATAAATTGTATCTGAAAAACCATTCGCTAAATTGAACCTAACATCATAATTGATGTACTTGTCGTTCGATCCGCCAATACGACTGTACTTGTTAAATGGCTCAATCCTATCGAGCATCAATAATTGCTCTTTATAAGCTTTGGCTACAGTTATTACTAATCCGTTTGAGTCATCGTTCTCAAATAATTTGCTTGCCAACTTGAACCCACCAGTTTTAACCGTCCAATTCCAGTTCATCACGAAAACCATCAAATCTTCAAAATCAACTTTGCCATCTGGTTGAACTATCATCTGCGGTGGTTTGCCGGTCGCAGGTCCAATCTCTCTACTTGCGTGCTTATTAACCCACACATCCCTGAACAAAGCAAGATCTTCAATGTTAACTTTTTTATCAAGGTTATAATCCCCAGGAATCGTTGAAACAAATGTCAAAGTTACATCATCAACAGGTGAACCTTCTGGATCTCCATCTTTATCCCCATCAAAGGTATTTCCATTTGAATCCCTAAGGCTATCTGCAATTATTTTTACAGTTACCGTCTCAGCAGAAGCGAAGTGGGGAGATGGGATAAGATAAAAAACGCTGTCAAAAGATGATGCGTTAAATCGATGTTCACCTGTCAAACTCCCATAAATTTTTACCCCAGCTCCAACCCCATAAACTTTTCTATCAAACCTTAACTTAATGGTATCGTTATAGAAGCTGACATTGATTGGATAAGATGAAAGAATAATTGGGCCTGTTTGATTGTCAACCTTAAATCTTCCAGATATAGCATATCTACCTGTATCCCTATCAAACGGCGTTATCTTAAAGTAAACCCAAACATCTTGATTCGGTAAATCAGAATCCGATAACCATATCACACCAAGCGTATCATTATACCTCGACCCCATCCTTACAGTTGCACCTCTCCAATTCATCGTATCACCAACTGAATACTCAAACTTAAAACTCAACAAATCTCTCTCCTGATCAAACGCAACAAACTTGATCTCAAACGCCCCTGATTTCTCAACTTGCGGCGTTTCAACATATGTTATAACAGGAACCTCATTATTATCAAGATGAAATACTATCGTATCAGCTACACCAACAACCATATCCTTTGGAACAACTCTAAACATCAACGAATCTATATCTTGACCATCCAAATCTAAATTCGACTTCCACACAAACGAACCTGAATATTTCCTATACCCTACAACAGTATCACCCTCAACTCTAGCCCTATGCCACGAACCATCATAAAAATACTCTGGAACAAGAACTACCTCAGACAATGTGTCATTCACAACCTCATAACTTATC